>FLSK01003026.1_pt1 | contig 222929 bp, 201 predicted proteins | sample 1550541 | NCBI WGS metagenome assembly FLSK01 (sample SAMEA4031773, study PRJEB14383) | metagenome | biome: human; feature: oral; material: saliva | place: Philippines | collected 2014
AATGGAATGTGTATAAGAATAGATAGTAATGAAATTAAACCTACTGGAATAGGAGCTGTTGGAGTTGCAGGTATAAAACTTGATAAGGAAGAAAAAGACTTTGTAAGCTCTATGTGTAGAGTAGATGGTAAAACTCCTGTTATATTTGTGACTGAGTCTGGATATATTAAACGTTGTGATCCAGATGAGTTTAAAGTACAAAATAGAAATGGTGTAGGAGTTAAATGTACTCAAACTAAGTATAATAACAGAATAGTTGCAATGGTTAGAAAAACTAATGATGAATCTATTCTTATATATACTAAGTTAGGTAAAAGTCTAGTATGTGATCCAAGTACTATAAAGTTAGTATCAAGGTCTGCATTAGGCGTTAAAGGAATAGATTTACAAGCAAATGATATAGTAATAGGTGTAAGCTAGTATAATAAAACGGGTAGGGTAAAACCTATCCGTTTATTTGTACCACATTTTATAAAGGAGGTTTGTGTGATGTATACTGATCTTGATGCTGCAGCTATAAAGTTTATTATAATGGCTGATATTGAGAAGTATTCTGAGTATGCTATAAAGTTACTAGATGAAGCATATAAGTATGAATATGATGAATATAAAAAGGATACTATTAATAAACTTAAAGTTTATTTAAAGAAAGGTTCTGATGATAGTAGATATTATAGTGTTTTAGATGCTATATATTATATAGAAAACAGGGATAATGAGGAGGATTAGTTATGAATAATAGAATAGTTTTAAGTGATAATTTAATTGAGAGAATAAATAAAATATGTAAAAAGAAGAGTATTACATTTGAGCAGTTTTGTAGTAATGCAATATATAATAGAGTTTTAGATGAAGAGGAGAAGATGATAAAAGATGAAGAAGATAAGTAATGAAACTACTGATAACTTACCTGCAATTATATATCCAGAAACACGTATAGATGTAAAAATAAACAGAATAAGAACATCAGGAGAAGAAGATATTGATAGAATTGGTTTACTATATTGGATATATAGTAGTATGATTAGAGACGCACATAGCTACAAACATGATGATAAAGTCGAGTGGTGATATGATAAAAGTATACAGATGTATAAAAGTGGCAGAGGTTAATAATATTGATGAGTATTATGATTTAAAGTTAAAGAAAGCTAAAGAACATGTTGAACTACTAGATAAGCTTATAGAAGAATGTAATGACCTATGTAATAAAGAGAAGGAAGGTAAACTTTCTGATATTGAGAAAAATGAGTTTATATCTAGGATGAATTTTACAGTTTTAAGGGGGTTATTAATATGAATGAGAAAGATTGTAATGAAGTAGAAATAGAAGTATATGATGAAAAGAAAGTAGATAAAAAGGATATAGATATAACTAAAACACCTTGGTACAATATAGTTAAATTTGCAATTGCGGCTGTTGCAGAGGATGATCCACATATAAGAGCTAAATTTTGTCCAAAAAGAAAGACTTCTACATCACCTAGAACTCTAATAGAAGATAAAGATGGAGAAATTATAGAGGTGGTAGAAGATGAAGAATAGTGATATACTTATTTTTAAAAACAAAATAGATAAAATTGTGGAAAATGTGAAAATAATAAAGTAACAGTTTTAAAAATAGCTTTAGAAACCCTAAAATTTATAGAAAAAACTTCTAAAGCAAGTTAAGAGTAAACAGGGTTAACTCCCTGTTTATTTTTTCTTAAGTAAATATAATAGTGTGAGTTAAGTCGATTATTATATTAATAAAGGAGGTGTTTATATGAAGTTTACGTTGCCTAAGATACCTATCACAAAGATGAAGTACAGAAAGTTCTCAGTTGCACCAAGTGATATACCGCTTGATGAAGATGGATATTATCTGTTTACTAGGTCTCGTGATGGTAACTATAAGATAAGCTATACTTCTAATACGCAAGATATCAGAAGACATAGTTATCTATATTGTGGTAAGGTACAAAATCCAGAGACGGGTAAGTTAGTAAAACTGTACAAAGAGAGATATGTGAAAGGACATCTAGGTTATATAGATATGGATATAAAAGGAATGGATCCAGATACAGGTAAATATTATGGTGTTGAACTAGAAGGATTTATACTTGTTAATAAAGACAAGTACTTTCTATATGACGGAAGATGTGACTATTACATAATGGAAGATGAGAATGATGTTAAGCATTATACTAAGAAGCAAGAGAATGTATCAAGTTGGGGAATTATGATTCGTCCGAAAGATGAATTAGGAGAAGAGTTTAAAACAGTATACGACATAAAGGAGATTAGTTGGTAATATGGAACTATTTAAATTTGATAACAAAGATCACCTAATTGAGCTATCAAGAAGGATAAGACAGGATGCTACAAACAAAGAAGACCTTATGATGGAATTCTTTGATGGATTTTATATGAAAGGGAACGCATCTAAGCTATTTGTAAATGCATGTCTACAGATAATGTTTGATAGTTACAAAGTTACAAGAGAAAAAGACATAAGAAGAGACTTATTCTTTACCACTTCATACGAAAAAGGTATGCCAGATGAGTATTCTACTAAAGTATTAAGAGCGTTACTTAAAGACAAAGACTTATTTATGCCAGAAATATCTATTCCTTTTATATTAGATAGAGTTAAATCACAATTCTACAGACTTGCTATAATAGGAAACGATATAGTAACAGTTCAACATGGTTTACTTGGGTATATAGATACGTATCTTAGTGATAGACGTTATCGTGATATAATAGATAAAGATGTCTATAATGATACTGATACACCTTGGGAAATAGATCGTAAGATTAAAGCAGTTGCAAAGCTGTTTGAAAGCGGAGAAATATTTATAGATCCGTTAACTTACTACTTTACATCAGGTGTTAAAGCAAACCTTGCTCAAGTTCAGACATTTGCCGTTACATATGGTATGATGCCAGATGCAGTTAATACATATATTGCACATGAACCAATACGTCATCCACTTATAAATGGACTACGTAAGAAGCAAGATATAATGCATATGGACCAAATGGGTATTAAAGCAAGATTTGTTGGTAAGAATGATATCAAAGAAGGTGGAACTGTATTTAAACAAGTTATATCAGCTCTTTTACCAGCAAGACTTAACTCAGCTGATACCAGAGAGGTTATAAATGACTGTGGAACTCATAGAACTTGGAAGATAAAGATACAAAAAGAATCAGAGTTAGTATTCTATCGTGGTAAGAACTATTGTGATGATAAAGGAAATATCATCGGTTACATTGATTATGATAGAAAAGATCTTATTGGTAAAGAAGTAAATATAAGAAGTATTGCTTTTTGTGAAGGAGATCATATATGTCTTGACTGTTTTGGTCACTTTAATAAGTTTATGAGAGATAATAAGATACATTATAATAACTATATAACTTATATAATAGATGATGTTGCTAAGATAGTTCAAGGAGTTATATCTATAAAGCACTTTATAGTTGCTATAATAAAGGCAATACATGTTACATTTGGAGATATTAAAGATATGGACCTAGAAGAATTTATAGAAACTACTCCATATATTAAGAAAATGGTATTTGATAGAATATACTTTAATAAGAAATATAAGGTAGAGCTTAAACAAATACCTACTCAAACAAGTGCAAATGGACTTCCTATAAGAACTAGAAATGAGTTATGGGTAGACGGAAAGTTATTTGAAACAGGTCAAAATATAGTAGAATGTGCAGATGGAAGCTTTAAAATAGATATTCCAAACGATTCAGTTATAGCAAATGCAGAAAGATTCTATGAACTTATAGGTGGACAAAACAGTAATGAATTCTTTAAAGAAAATGCAGAATATATTAAAACATTAGACTTTGAAGGAATGGTTAAGTTCTTATTTAAGTTTATGAAAGAAAGAATAAAACTTGATCATTTTATACAATATGAAACTCTTATATACATATTACTAAGAGATGGAGAAGATAATAGTAAACGTGCTACTGCTAAGAGTAAGTCTTTTAACTATGTAAACGTAAGATCAGATATTACAAGTCCATCTAAATCAAGTAATATAGGAATAGGAATGGTTCATGGATACATAAAGAAAGTGTTTAAACTTACTAAGCAAAATGCAACACCAGTAGAAACAGACGTGTTCTATAATAGTATTACAGAACCAAGAGATACGGCAAAAGGAAGTTTGTATAGTGAGTTTAATGGAATACTAAATGGATACTTTACAAAAGATATGATGGTAAATGATTTTAATGCAATTCTTGACGACGAAGAACTTGCAACTATTGAAGGAGAAAGTTATGAAAGTTAATAGAAAGTTTAAAGTTTTATCTAAGTATGGACTTATTAAAAGAAATATGGCATACGTTTTGATTGGATACATGAAAGAAAATGCTATAATTAATACAGGAAAGTCTTTGAAAATGCTACTTAATTATGAGTATCAAGGTACTACAGAAGAAGTGAGAGAAAAGATAACTAAGTTTAGAGATAGTCTTGATCCAAATATAAATACATCGCTTACAACTTTTATGGCATCACAAGTACATAGAGTAGTGGTGAAACGTGAAACTGATGCGGCTATGGATGGTTTACTATTCTTTATAATTAAAAAGTATATGGGTAAAAAGTATGTTAATGCAAGATTTACACAAAGACTGTTTGATAGACTAGAAAGTGGAAAATATCCATTGCATCCAAGACTTATCAAAGCTAAAAACTACCATAGTAATGGGAAAGGAGTGTAACTCATATGGCTAAGAAGTCTAATAAGGAATTAAGAAGTACAGTAACTAAAGTTCCTAAACAAATGTTAACTAATAATCCAGCTAAGGCTAGAGTAATTAAGTCAAATAGAAGGGGGAAATAGATATGAGTGGAAGTTTTAAAGTAACTAATAACCTTGTAGCACAAGGTATTACACATATTGCAGGTAAATTTGGATTAAGAGCAGTTGGCGAATATGAAGAAAAAGATGGTAAGAAAGTTTTAAAATCTATGAAACTTGTAGGTGTTGACTTTATTTCTGATAAAGGAAGTGTTGGAGATGTCTTTAAAAAGAAGAAAGAGATTTAAACTTAAAGATGTAACATCTAGACTTAATTTACGTGTTAAAAAGGTAACAAATAAAAAAATATTAAGAGAGATTGGTAGAAAACTTATGAAAAAGTATAAAAAGTATGTAACACTTGGATAAGGAGATAATATGTCTAAAAAGATAAAGAAAATAAAAAGAGTAAAACTAAAATTCTTACTAAATGAATTAGATAAGATGTGCAAAAAGTATTATGTCTTGTCACTTAAGGAAGTATTTCTAGATAGTCCAAGATATAAACGTGAAGTTATATCAAAGAATAAGCAGTCAAGAAGCTTATTACGTAAAATGAAGTCATTTATACTTCCTTATGATCAACTAGAACAAGTATCTCCTGGTGCTAGACTGTATTCTGGTTCTGACTCAAGTGAGTTTACTGTTAAATTCTCAGATTTAGCAAGTAAAGTAGAGAGTGAACCTAAAGTTAATTTCAACTATTCAAATATACCAACATGCGGGTATATTGGATTTGGAGTTGCACAACCTACTAGATTCGGAGAATTCGATAGTGATCTTTATAAAATAAAAGAAGATTTAACTATAGAAGAAATAATTAATAAAATATCAAATTAAATAGTAACCAAAGAGTATAGTCCTTGACAAATATTTAGTCAGGGACTATAATTTCTTTTATTTTTTCTTATTTAAGGAGGTGTTTCCTATATTTGACGTATTAGAAACAAGTACTGCTTTCTATATTCCTAAATCTACTTTGGATCACGGAGCATATTTGAACCTGAGGTCTAAGCTTTCTATAATAGACTTTAATACAAATGCACAAATTCCAAAGGCGTTTTTCGAAATAGATGGTGGTGAAGATACTGTTATAGGAATTCCTAAGATATCAAAGAATATAATACAAAGTGTTACAAGGATAAGGTATAATTATAAAGAAGTCAAACTCCCATTAATAAACATAATTCGTTATAATTTAGCCTATCCTCCACTTGATCACCAAAAAGATCTTGCAAAGAAACTGAGTGATCACTATTTATTCGGAGAAGATAAAAGATGTATTCTTGCATTAGCCCCAGGGTTAAGTTTTTACTAAGCCCTAACGAATCTAACTGCTTGGAGCATTCGTTTATAATGTCGTACTACTAAGTAAGTGTAGTGATATACTTATGGCAATTGGTTTAAAGCTTATTGGTATAGTAATAATGTACAGACTAAGAATGTGTTGAGCAACAAAGTGTGTTTAGAAAATTTGCAAAATAAATTAAAAAGGAGGAATAAATATGTACAACATACACAAATTCATAGAAGAAGCAGTTAAAAAAGCTAACGAAAGTGGAAAAGCTGATACTGCTGAATTCTGGCAAGAGTTGTCAAAAAACCAAATAGCTTTAGTTCACTTAAGACTTGAACTAAGTAAAGCTGGTGTTGATGAAACTGTTATTACGTCTGTAAACGTAGACAAGTTTATTCAAAAAGAAACTTCTAACGTTGATGTAACAGATATGTCTAAAGTATTAAGCTTTGTAAATGACGTATTTGCAACATCTATAAAAGATGCAACTAAATCATCACCATCAGAAGCCGGGTCATCACCTGAAACATCAGAACACGGAGCAGCCGGAAGTGAAGGTGGTGCCAGGAGGAGACGATCAGTTGCCTCACATATAGAGGAAAGTGAAAGACGTGAAGAATCTCATGAACAACCAGTTCCATCAGCTCCTGAACCTGCTGAAGAAATGTATGACGGAAAGAAATTAAGTGAGTATACAGAGTCTGATTTTGATGCAAGTGCTTCATATTATGACTTTGATAATCCAACTGGTAATGGAATGTTAGCAACATTATTTGCAGATGCTAATAAACCATTCAGTTTAGATTCAGAACATACTTTCTTAATGATGGAAGATGAAAGTAAAAAAGTTAAATTAGTAACAATACCTGCAATAAACACTGTATTCACTGAAGAAGTTCATACAGAAGGTGGATCTGATATACTTATAAGACCACAAGACAGATATGTTGAAGGTGAAGAAAGAGATATAGTTTATCTTGATAAACCTAGTGTAGAAGGTGCTTCATTATTTAAAGACTTCTTATACGCAATAGCACTTAGTTCAATGAGTAGTTTAAAACCATTATCTGAAGAACATACAGCAAGTGGAGAAACTCCAGCAGGTGGTGCTGAATCTACACCAGCACCTACTGTTCCTGCTCCAGGAGTAGCTCCTGAAAAATCTGGTAAAGAAATAACTGTTACTTTTACTGGTGGACATTACTGTCTAATAGATGGTGAAGCTGAAAAGATAATAAAAGTAAGAGGTAACACAGCAGAAGGACCAGTTGATCTTGGAGATTTAACTATACCAACTGCAACTATGAAACCTGATGCAATCGGAGGTTATTACCGTATAAGAGAAGGTTACTGGAATGTAGAAAGTACAGATAGAACTATAGCTAAATTATGTAGTGATTATGAACTATTATACCTACAAAATGTAAACAGTGACTTAAATATAACACCTGCATTGGAAGTTGCTGGTGGCGGAGATCATCTGTAATAACTAATCTAAACACATGGGTCCATCGACTATCGAAACCCACAAAATAAGAGTTGTAGTAATTAATCCCGATAACATCATTTATTGGTGTTATTGGGGTTAATACTTTTTATTACGGCTACAGCTATGAGGTAAGGCACTTAACTTATTTGGAAGAAATAGCTCTAAGTTATGCAAATCTTAGATCTAACAGGGAGTAGAGTAGGGAGAATATCCCGAAACGGTTCGTAAACTAATATTAGTTTAAAGACATAGTCAGCAAAACGTAGGTAAAACTTATCTTGCAGCTCACACAATACATGAGCTCAAGTGTAAATTTATATTCATTGTGTACAACAGTGATTTAATTAAGCAAGGATATGAATCTTTTTGTAATATTTTAGGAAAAGAAGGTATGTATGTCTTATCTAAAGGTTCTGATATAATGGATCTTAACTATGATAAGATACATGGTTTGTTTTTAACTCAGGCTATGCTTGAGAGTATAATAAAAACATATGGAATTGAGACTATATCAGAGATAATCTGCAATAAAATGAATCTTAGAATGAAAGTAATTGACGAAGTTGATAGAAATGTTGCTACTACTTATAAACTTGAAGTATACTTTAATTTTCAGTATAATTTGTATCTAACAGGAACACCGTATAGAAATTTACAAACTGATAATAGGGTATTTCAAATCATCTATAAGAATGTACTTCATCTAGGAGACGATGTTAAAGTACCTGCAAATAAAAACATTTACTTTATTCGTGGGAAGATGAATCCAACTAGAAAGGAATTTATGAAGATTCGTGGTTGGAATGAGTCTATGTTTAAAATAGAGTATAATAATATATTTGCACGTAAAGATATATTCTTGGATTTTATTATGGATAAAATGTATATCAAAGACGATTCTCTTATGAAGAAGATGCTTGATGAAGATGGTAGAATAGTATTCTTTGTAGGTAGAATAGAAAACTGTGAAATAGTTGCTAAGAAGCTACATGAGAGATTTGGAATTGACGAAGATGATATAGGTATAGTAAATAGTAGTAAAAGTTTAAAAGAAAACGAAGAGAATAAAAAGAAGAAATTTATAGTTTCTACTACACAGAAGATTGGTAGAGGTTACGACGATAAACGTATTAGAGTTATAGTACTGCTTGAATTTACTTTTGCAAGATCTGAAATAACTCAAACTCTTTCAAGAGTAGGAAGAGTTGGAGGAGATTTAGGTCATGTTGTATATCCAGTTGACTTGAGTTTTACTCAAACTATAGACACGTATAACAAACGTAAAAGAGAAAATCTGTTCTCAGAAGGATTTATTCATCAATATGGAGTAGATATTCCAGAAGAATTTGCTAGTAATTATATTCATGGATATAGAAAAGACAGTAAAGAAGCAATGGATATAGAAAAAGAAAAGAAAGCTAGTCGTAAAGGTTCTAACTTCTACAAATATATAAAATCAAGGTAGGGGATACTAGTATGAAGTGCAAAAGAGGAGAATATTTAAGTTGTGATTTAAAAGATTTTGAAGATGTAATACAAGCATATAATGATAAACTAAAGCCTACATACAAGCTTATATGTATAGCTAAAAATGTAGGTTTTAAAAAGTTCAGAAGATATATGATAGATACATACGAATTTGATCCTGATGATGTAGATAGATCGGTTAGTGTTAATGCTTTAAGGAAGGGTACATTCTATCAGCTGTTCTTGGGTGCATGTAACATGTACTCAACTAGAGCAATGATAGATATGTACCTAAGCTTTTATAAACTTGCTAAAGCAAACAAGTTCGATCTAAAGGATAGGTTCTTATATAATAAAGTAAACGAAGTAAAGGCATTTGATAAGTTTACTGTACAAAGACTTAAAGAAAGATACTCGCTTATACCAGCAGAGACTATAGTATCTAAATAATTACATATAATGATATGTGTAATAACACAACAGATTATTTAGGAGGTATATAATATGAAAAGAGAATGGAATGAAAAGGTTGATGCAAATGGAGAGTTTTGGAAAGATGAGAAGAAGTATTTGGTTGTTAGAGGATTTGATACTAGTGGTACCATATATAGAAGTCCTAAACATCTTATAATAGTATCTCACTCTGACTTAGACGGAGTTACATCGGCACTTAACATGATAAGATATGCTGAGACTAAAAAGATTGATTATGATGTCTATATGGAGAGAACATCACGTGAGGAAGAGACTTCTAAAATATGTAAATATGCAGTTAAAGAAGTTTTAGACAGATACAAGGATATTCCTTATGCAGTAGATATAGAAGTAGCTATAACAGACAGAATGTTTTTAGACTTAAAGACATTTGATGCAAAAGATTATCCAGATCATGTTAGATTTAGCTGGTACGATCATCATTCTGGTAATGTTAGAACCAGAGATGAGATAGTTGCTGTTATAGGAGAAGATAGACTGATTGACTATGGTGTTCTAACAGATATAGAACATTGTGGAGCAACCATAAGTTATGAAGCATGTTATAACAGATTAAAAAATGAATGTGAAATCCAAGACTGCCAACTTTATGAAAGAGATTTAAGAGCTTGGTCTCGTAATGTAAACTTGTGGGATACTTTCCTATGGAAACAAAAGTTTACACCAAATGAACCTCAATTCTATAGAGGTCAAAAATGGGGTACTATTGATAAAGTAGTAGGAGACGAACAAGAACTTCTTAAAACACTTCTTGGATTTATAGATTCTGGTTTATCTCTTGACTCAAATGATGTTTATAATTGGGTAAATGATTGCTGGAATAAATATCAAGCAATGTCAGATGAGGCTTATAACAGAGCAAGAGATCATAAGTTATGTGGGTTTATAACATTCTATAAGGATGAACCAGTTACAGAGGAGCTTGTGTATGAAGGAGTTCAACCAGAAGACATAGCCTATAAGATAGCAGTAGTTCCAGCTGAATGGAAGTTTGCATCTAATATAAAAGAAAGATTAATGGCTGAGTATCCAGATACAGATGTAGTTATAACTTTCCATAAGACAGGTGGAACAGTATACACTTCTTATGAACTTGAAGATTTTACAAGTCCTGAACTTGCAAGATTTATAGGTGAAACATATGGTTTATCTGGTGGTGGACATAAAAATGCTGCTGGATTTAGTTGTAGACGTGATACTAAAGAAAGCATCTATGATGATGAAATTCGTGATAAGATTGCTTTAAGAGTAGTATTTGAAAGAATAGGACTTGCACTAAATGAGTTTATAATTACCAGATTTAAGGAGGTTCAAAGCGAATGGAAGATTTAAGGGTAAAGAGTAGTATTATATCTACTGTAAATAACGTTATTTTTAGTTATGATTTATGGTGTCTTGATATCTTGTCTGATAATGCAAGACGTATTAAATCAGAGGATTTTGATAACTTGCTTACTTCTATAGTAGAAAAGTTAGAACATTCACTTATTACACCTTATACAATAAGGGTTGATTCTATGAATAGAATATCTCTCATGCCTAAGGAAGGAGGAATGTTTATGCCTCAGGATATTAAAAATAACTTTATGTACTTTAAACCTTCTATATTATTTGCTGATGAGCTAAGATTCCTTATAAAGCATTACAAGAATTTGAGTTACGCTACTATTCCAAGTAGCGTAAACTTAAATGCTGAGAGTATTATTACTGATGAAAATAATTATTTTTTCATAATGAAAGATAATCTTATTGATGATGAAAGAATACTTAGAAATATATTTGGTAATAACATAAGAGCTTTTAATAACACAAAAGAAGGTTTAATTAAGTACTTAGATAAGTTCTGTAGTGGAGATCTTGGGGTTGAGGTATTTCTTATATCTGATTACTTCTGGATAGATGTACTATTATATGAGCTTATAATTGAAAGTGGTATGGAAAACGACTACAGAGTAGCTAAAATGGTTAATACAGGAAAGTCTATTTTATATACACCTGAGAATAAGAAGATATATGATGATTTTAAAAAGGCTTATCTTGCAGAAGAAGGAAAACTTCCTGTTGCAAGTTTTAGCCTGTCTAAGTTATGGGATAGGAAGTGATAATATGCAAAATGCTTTTAAAAGTGATTTACCAACACCAGCAGTTCCAACTAAATACAAGTTTGAGTTTACAAAAGAAGATGAGGAGGAACTAATGGTGAAGTTTGAAGAGGCGTCTCAAGAACCAAGTGAGATAGTTTCTCAAGTAAAACATGATTTATTTAGATCTCTTATAATAAAGTTCTTTCAAGAGAAGTTTCGTGAATGGATGAAAACTAAAATGGATCCATTAAGAGACGAATGGAAAGATACAAATGCTTGGGTAGTGAAGGTTAAGAAGTGTAAGATATGTGCAAGTGAGCTTCATCTTGCAAGTAATATAGATGCTAAAGCAGAAGATAAAGAAAAACTTAAAGGGTTTAAGACATCTACAGTTGATGTAACTATAAAAGAAGAAGAATTTGATTGGGATAAAAAGAGTTTTTCTGAAGCTAAGTTTCCACTTACATATAAATCTGATATTAGTAAAGCTGAGTATGATACTTTGGAATTTGGAAAATCATTTATAGAACTTGAATTTGAATATACACCATAGGAGGATGTTATGAAAAATGAAATTATGACCTTAAGATTTGATAATTATAAACTTGATATAAGGTATAAACTTACATTACCAGATGTAAGTAAGTATCCAGATAGTATAAAGGCAACAGTTGCTATAAAATCATTTATTTATAGATTTGTATATCCTTTATATACAGGTTTATTTTATATTATAGATAGTGATAAACTTCCATATGAAGCAGTTGAATACGATCAATCTAAGCGTGTTATATCAACTTATTTATACTGGGTAGATCATGATATGACTGATCTTGATAAAGATTTGATATTGGAGCTTTGCAAAGAGAATAATATCACAATTAAAAATGAACCAGGAGAATCTGGTATGCACTCTGTAATAAATGATATTTATGAGAATATAGGGGAGTTTATAGGAAATAACTATGTAACTTCACATAAAATTTATAGACCAACAACAGAAGATGTATTATAATCCATTAATCTGTTGCATAGAGATTGGTACACCTCTCTAAGATGTAAAAAGTCTTAGAGAGGATCTCATCTTTTTATTCCGCATTTTTTAAAATCAATAATAAGTAATTATTAGTAAAATTATATTTGGAGGTATTTAAAATGAGAAAATTAACAGTTGAAGAATTGAAAGCGGTAAGACAAGATCTAGCTAATATGAAAGAACTAAAGAAGTTTGAAAAGGTTTATGAACTTAAAGGTATGATTGATAAATATGATGAACTATTCTTCAAGGAAGCTAAGTTAGATAAGGATGTTATAGCAGAAAATGACTTGTATGCTATATTGAATTATTTAGCTGAAAAGTATGAAGATAAGAAGTTTGAAGATATGGCAGCTTATAATGTCTATGCTGTAATGGCGTGGATAGCTTTTACAAAAATGCAAGAAATCTGAAAAGAAAGAGGGAGAAGAGCCTTAACTAGGTTCTTCTTCACTTAAACTATTAATATTGGAGGTTTTATTATTATGGCTTATATAGACTATTATGAGTTTGCAAGAACTTATACACGAAACTCACTTATGTTATTTGATAAATATGTTAGTAAAGAAGGAATTGATATAGATGAAGAAAGAACACAGTTTATGAATCATTATATTTATCCTTTATCTAGATTTCTAGAAAGCCTTAAGTCAAATAATCTTATTAAATATTTCTTTAATATGTCATTTATGAAGCTATATATTGTAAATGATGAGGATTTTATTGATAAAGAGTTTGATCGAGATTATTTTGCAGCTATGTATTTAGCAAAGTTTACACTTGATGCATATAATAATAACTTTAAAGAGGGAACATTTGGAGACACAATTGCATCAATTATATACTTTTTTGATAAAGGTGGATGTGATATAGATGAATTAAATGAACTTATGAATCTTGGTAATAGAATAAGTTATATTTATCGTGATTATATTGATAACTATGTTATGAAAAGAAGAAGAAGAAAGATGATAAGAAAAGACATAGAAAACATCTATACTCAAGCAACAGATAGATTTACAGAAATTATATCAAAGTGGAGCAAGAATATAAGTGGCGAGGACGATACTGAACCTGTCAATATAGATAAATTTAAAAGAGCAGGAAGTAAACTTATGTCACTTATTAAAACTATTACACTTATTGAGTTTGAAACAAGGTTGTCTATATACAGTTATGATACTGATATCAAGTGTAATATTTATAAAGATATGTGGGAATGTAAATGGGATTCAAGTTTTAATAAGGTTAAAGATATGAATGATTTTAGTTTTATGTTCTATAAGATATATTACTGGTTTGTATCATAAAAGGAGTTGTGTTATGGATAAGAGTGATTGTGTTTTTAAGGAATACGAAGATATATTAGATAAATTTATAGATAGAATAAGTACTATTAAAAAGTATATAGAAAATACAGGATACGATATAGATGAAACTAAGAAGCTGTTTATTAAATACATAAGAGATAATAATGAGAGTGATGTTTTAAAGTATAATTTTATAGTTATGGGATCAACATATAATCCTCTTTGTGATGTAATAAGAATGTTTAAAAATGAAAGCTCTGAGGAAGTCGATAGAATACTTGGTATTATACTAGATTTCAGTAAGTACACGCAAGATGTTGTAAAAGATGAGTATAATAACTACAATGATGCAATTGGTCCATATTTTGGAGGTATAATAGAAGATCTTAGATATAGTATAGATAAGAGTGTTTCTTATACGAATTTAAGTAAAAATCTCAGAGAGTACTTTGAATTAAAGTGTAGATGGAGAATGCAAGACACTCTTGTGGTTGAAGTTATGACTAGGTATAAGCACTTGTTTAGTATATTGATATTTCCTATGTGTGCTAAGTGTAGTTATGATCACTTTAGATGTAATCTTTCTTGATTTAATACCTATATATAATAAAGTGTAATATAAAATTATTAGGAGGTATTAAAATGAGAAATATAATTTATCTATCAAAAAGAATGGGGAAAGAAATTTTAAAAGACATGGAGTTTGTGATGAACTCTAAGTCTTGGGATGAAGTTGAGAAACTTTATGACAAATGGAGCAATCTATTTTCCGATAAAATGGAACCACTATTTGGTGAAGATGGAAGTGTGTCTTTAGAGCACGACATCTACAACTACGATTTCCATTATAGTCCGATCGAAAGGATCAAACAGGCCGTTGAGGAACAGTGGCCTAAATATACAGTAATAGGTGGGTTCGCCCACTGGTTGTATACTAAGATGGAAGAACTAGAATAGGAGGAGAATATGAGAGAGATAGAGATCCGTACTCAAGACAGAGCTCTTAAAAGCATGTTTTGGAAAATCAAAATGTATTTAAGAGCTATCCAATATGGTGACGGTAGATGCAAGTCTACTAACCGTAATGGAATTAATTTCACAATTGATGAAATTAATTCATATGGTTATAGCTACCTAAATATAGGTAGTTATGATAATATAGCAGATCTTAAAATTAGTTTTAATCGTAGTAAGATACGGTTAATACTAAATGAATAAAGACAAGTTGAACTCACACGAGTTCTTTTTTTCTTCGTTATGTCTTCCATAAATTAAATTAATAGGAGGTTAATATGAGTGTAAAGTATGTGTTACCATATTTTATAAAAAGCAAAATTAATGAGATAAATACTAAATTAAATGAAGTTATTCCACCAGATGATATATGTTATGACCACATGAAACTTAAAGAAGCTACTAGAGGTAAATTAACCAAATTATGGCCCATTATACTTAAAAATGTCGATAAACTTACTCAATTAGGAAACAGCCTAATATCTTATTATCCTGTTACAAATAAAGATAAAGTACTTAAAGAATACTTCATAAATAACAAACGTAAGATTCTTGAAATGTATACCGAATTTGACAAGTTATTTAATGAAATAGTTGAAAACATATCTGATTATCATGGAACTATATCTGCATCTAGATTTATGTACAGATGTGTAAAGTATTTTAACTACTGTGCTTTTAAAAGTTATTAGTTACATATTATAGAGTGACATTAAGTCGAATAAATTACAGGAGGTATATGAAAATGAAAGAATTTAAAATTGAAAAAGGTGTAGGTTTATCTATTTGTAATGGTAATCTACCTGAGGAGGTATTTCAAAATGCTCTAAATAGTGTTTTTAAAGAGCTTACTCAAATGAGTTATGATAGTGACGATCTTAATTACATCGGACTACAAGCAGATGATCATATGATTATAACTAGTTGTAAAAATGACTTAACTATAGTAGCTCTTAATAGAATTAAAAAAGCACTAGATTTTATCAAAGAAGGTTATCTTATAATTGAATCAAATGTTTCACATCTTGCTCTTTATAAGTACAAGATGGAATTCTTTGATAATAAGATTACATTAAAGTTTATAGAAGGAGGTGAGTTATATGAAGAAGATAAAGAGTGAGGTACCAATACTGGTTCCTTATTTAGAAGGAAGTACAAAAGCAATTGAACTTATGGTAGATGAGATTACCAAGTTATCTAGTTATTCAGAAAAAGACAGAGAGTACATATCAAGTGAGTACAAAAGAATTTTAGAAAAGAAAGCTAAAATTATGGAGTACTATAAAGAATGTACAGAAGATATGAATATGCAACTTAAGATGTATAAATTAAATAAAGTTGCAATAGATAAGTACTACGATGAACTAGTTGGAATAGAAGAGGGTATGATTAAGTTCTTAAGAGGTGTTGCACATACACAAAACAAGATTAAACAAAATGCAACTTATGGATTATGGGGATAAGAAATACACAGGAGGAAATTATGAATATTAAAAGTATTGATTGTATAATAGAAAGATTACAAGATAGAACAAATGAGCTTATATCAAAGAATTATGAATCTATAAAGTATGAGATAAATATGTTAAATCAAAGGCTTATATACTTAAGAAGAAGATATCAAAGTACAAATGTACTATGTAACAACGAAGGTCTAGATGGTCAAGAAGAGTGTTATAAACTATCAGAGATGACATCTAAACTTATAGAATACTCAAAAGAGTTAAATGTTATAAGTAAAGAACTTGGAATACTGTTTCTTAAGTATAATGTACACAGTAAAATAGACAAGGAGGACAAAGATGCAAAATAGATTATCAGGATACAAAACTACTATAATAAAGATACTAGAAAAGGTATATGGTGAGAAGTATGATTTAGTAGCTAGTAATAAAATAAATAACATACTTAAATTCTTTAATGATGTACCAGAAGTTTGGGACATGCTTACGTCTGATAAGGTTTATAATTACAAACCTGTAAATGATGAAAGGATTATTAATAAAGTAGATGAAGGATCTGAAGGATCTTTGCCTAAAGAATATGTTCTAAGACACATATGTGAAAGTATTTTGTCAGATGAAGAAAAATCTAGTAAACTTCAACAAGTATTAACAAATGTTCTTAAACTTTATAACTTTGAAGGTACTACTCCAAGTTCTAGAAAATATATAGATGACTACTACAAAGTAATGGGAAGAGTAGCTGAATATAATTCTAGAAGAGAGACTTCTACAGATGTTAAATCTATGTTTGGAAGTGAAATAACTTGCAATAGAAAAAGAATAGATGAAGAGATAATGAAAGCTTGTAAAGAAAGTAAATTAAGTATTGACGATGCGAATGCTATTATGAAAGTAGGAGCATTTATAGCAGACGTATTTATATCTTATTATTCTAATAAGAAGACTAAGTACATGGATACTAACTTTAAGAAGTGTCCAAAGTTTAGCTCAATTAAATGGTTTATGTTTAAATTTAAATTCTAAAGGAGGCAGAAGATGCAAAATAAGTTTGCAGGTTATAAAACTGTAATAATAGAAACTCTATCATATAGATATGAAATCCCAGACTATCAAATATGTAGAGATAAGATAGATCACATTCTAAAATTCTTTAATGATTTTGATATTATTTGGGATTATCTTATATCAACTAAAGTGTATAAATACAAGCAATTAAATGATATGGAGATGTATCATCACTCTACTGAAACTATAGCAAAGAAACACATAATAAGACATATTTGTGAAGTAGTTAAGATACAAGAGGATAGAAAGAGTAAATTTGAATCTATACTGGATATTATAGCTGGTATCTATCAACATAAGCTAGAGCTTCCTGTTATGAAAGAGTATATGTATGAGTATGTTAATGCATTTGATAAAGAAGTAGAGGCACATTCATATAGAAATCTTCCATTTGATGTACGTCCAGCTATTAGAGCAGGAATTAAAGCTATGAAAAGAGAAGTTGACCGTAAGGTTATGAAAGCACAAGAAGAAGATAAAATAGACCTATTTCAAAGAGATAGTTTACTAAAGATGGGAAATTTCTTCTATGATGTATTTATGAGCTACTACTCAAATAGATACACAATTTATATGGACAGTAAATTTACTACATTTCCAGCAATGAGTAATCTTGAATGGTTACTACGTAAATTTGAGAATATATTTAAGTTATAAAAGGAGACATAATGGAAGAATGTACATTTAAAGAAACCTGGATTAATGGAGTTATACAAGCATTATCTCTTAAGGAAGAAGATCATGAAAAACTTGAAAAGATATATGACGATAACTTCATTGATACAGAAATCAATATACTTAATACTGATAACTATCAGAATAAACGTATTGATACAACAAAAGCTTTCTTTGTACTTCCTAAGACTTGTACTATTAATGAGAATGGGGTTCTTTTTACAAAAGCATCAATCAAAAGAGCCCCAAACTCTTCTGTTATAGATAACACAAGTAATAAAAGACAAAAAGAAAAGCGTGAAAAGAATGTGAATAGTGCACTAGGAAACGAAGTTCAGTCAGCAACACATGCAAACATAGAACAGGTTGTGAAAGGCTTTCTTAACTACTGTTATGGACTTTATGGATATAAAGGTTCGTTCTTATTCAATAAAGAGGTTGCAGATACAGTCACAACAGGAGCAAGAAATATAACAGCTGTTGCATCTATGGTAATGGAGTGTTTTGGAGGAGACTTTAGATACTATACGATATCTGCACATAATAAAATAATAGAGGAAAGCAATAAAGATTTTAAAAAAGTAACACGCAAGTATACACTTCCAAAGGTAACAGATGACGAAGTTTTAAGGAATATACTTGGTGTTCATTATGATGGATACTATGCTAAGTCTTTTTTAGTGTCTAAAATAAAGGATTTATCAGAAGATGAGAAATCTATTCTTTATCTTAGAAATAACTTTATGGCTTGGGTAGAAGTTCCAGAAGTAAAAGAGGTATTTATATCTATACTTTCTAAATGTACTAAAGAGAAGATAAATACAGACGATAAAGATTATCTAATTGGAAGATTTAGTATAGAAGAAGACGGTAAAGTGCAGCCTATACTTAAAGAAAACGTAGATGATTTTATAAATAAAGATTTACTTCTTGCAACTTATGCATTAAATCCTAAGAATCCTTTATTTAAAGATGATTTTAATCTTCTTAAATCTATGGCACAAGACCTTATGTATGGAAACTTCTACTTTGGTTCTGATTATGTAGAAGGAACTTATCAAGATACTACAGTTGATATAATATCTTGTATGCATAGAGATAGAATAGTTACTATAGACACAGACTCAACTGTATCAACAGTCTTTAAAGAAGCAAGAAAACTTACATATGGAAACTTCAGTAAATACATAGATAAAGATGATGAGGTTATGGTGTATGGTGTGATACCTGAACTCATTGGAATATGTGCATTAGGACTTATATCTAAAGTATTTGCTATATATACAGAGCTTGTAGGGGTTGAAGAAGAAGACAGACACTTCGTAGAGCTTGAGATGGAACACGTTATGCAACATTTACAGCTTACAGTAAGTAAAAAGCAGTACAGTTTTATATCACTTATTAAAGACTATATGTGGAGTACTAAGAAAAAGATGGAAGTTCGTGGACTTAAGTATATAAAGAGTGATACGAACCCTGAAAGTGCTGATGCAACAGATGATATTTTAAAGAACTTTATAATGAAACTACCTAAGGATTTAGATTATAATGGACTTCTTAAGCATGTGTTTAATGTTACAGAAGATAATATACGTAATATAGAAAGTGAAGATTATGTTCTTAATAAGAATACAAAGCTTAAGATTAAAGAAGATAGTCGTTATGGAGACTACAGATCTAAGGCTGTTAGACTTTGGAATATGATGGCAGATAGCGAATCTCAGATAAGAATACCTGGAGCTTTTGGTTGCATAAGAATAAAGATAACTAAGGAAATACTTGAAGTTATAAAAACTAGATACTATCATGTTTATGAAGTAATGAAAAGATTCTGTGAAGATCTTTATAGGTTTAAGGTAACTTCTAAGATAATAGAACTTGCAGAACTTTGGGAAGATGGACTTGATACAGAGAAAATAGATAAAAAGATTAATAAGCATCTACCAGAAGAGATGGATGATGATTTATCTACTGCATTTAATAACTTTATGCATAATGCTACAAAATACGATAAAACCGTCTATAATGAGGAGTTGTGGTATAAATACATGAAAGACCTAAAAGATTCGAAAATAGAGGCATTTAAAGCGATTCTGGAGCGTATTTTTGGTAGGAGTGTAAAGGAAATAGATGAAGAAATTATTAAAGAAGTTAATAGAATTGCACTTCCTGTTGATTTGGTTGACTGTCCTGAATGGATAGGAATTAATAACTTTGAAATGGTAGATGTTGAAAGTGCATTGGAAGTTGAACATTTAATATCGTCTATGATTTATGGTATAGGAATTTGTATCACAAAGAATAAATCAAAGAACTATACAGTAACTAATATATTAAATGTATTTTAAAGGAGGACTGAACATGCAAGAGATTAAAGAGATTTTAAAAGATAAAGTATTTAATGATATTAAGAATGGTTATGATAAGATGTCTGAAGAAGTAGTTGAATTTATAAAGAATAACTTCTATATATGGCTTGGTAATGAAGCTGATAGAATATATGATATATTTAAAGTTGTATATTCTTTTAGCAATAAGAAAGTTCCATTTAGTATTAGAATGTCTAAAGAGTTCTTAATTGGTTATAGAAGAGAATATATTGCATCTACTGTACTTAACTATTTAGACTTTATGAACTATAATGAAGTAATGGATGCTTTTGTAGAATCAGAAGGAAATAAGTTCTTTACTAATACAGAAGATACTAAAGAAGTATACTTTATTTATGATCCAAGTAGCAAATCAGTAAATGTTGCTACAACATTACTTAAAATAGAGAAAGGAGATAGAAATGATAAATAAAGAAATGAAACTTAAAGTAATTGATCTAGTTGTAGAAGACTTTTCTACAAGAAGAGTCTATAATGACGGTAATGCAAGAATAGTTGCATGCTATGTTAAGGTATTACATAATCTTAAGAAGTTAGTTAGTGAGCACGATGATAGTGTAGAATCTGTATTATATTTTGACTATGTAAGAGATTATAGAGGAGATATGATGTCTGTTGGAAGAATTTATACTGGATTCTTTAAAGAGTTTGAAACCGTTAAGTCTTATATTGATAAGTTATATGGGTTTGTTGATGGTGTTATGCATTACTATATATCTAATAACTTTAAAGAACTTATATTCACAGAAGTATCATTAGATAGAGAACCTGAGAGAACTATAGTTATAGACTTAACTCAACCTCTGGTTTTGGACTAGGTGATGATTATGAATAAAGCTGGAGAATATATTGCAAGACTAACTACACATAGTATCAGAAAGATTCCGTTTATTTTAGTAAACGGAATCAAGTATGAACTTACATATGATATAGCATATAGACTTCCTAAGTTTATACTAGGTGAAGTATATGGATATGTTTATAATAAGATAAAGAGGTGAGGTAATGGTTGATTTTAAAGAGAATATAACTTATATCCACTGGAGATATTATGTTGATACATTTATTAGAAATACAGAGATTGAATTCTGGCTTGACTCAGTTAGAGGTCTTAATTTAAAAGAAATAGCTGATAAATACTTTGAGTTTCTAGAAAGTAATAACATTACAGAATATAGAGAAATGTTTTTCCTAGGAAACTACCATTCATTTGATTACAACTACATACATGAAATAGTTGGTGCTATGTTAAAGTTAAAGAATAGTAAACCTACAACACTACTTAAACTGTATAATGGATTTAAAAACTATGTAGGTGCAATACTAGGAACATGTGAACCTTGGAAAGGCTTAGATTATGAACTTAGACATCCTTTCTATGCTGATAGTTATGAGAATACTATGTCACGTCTTTATAAAGAGGCTTGTAATAAAAGAAGAATAGTCAGAGGAAGTCAGTTATGGATACATATATTAGATAGCTGTAATGTTGGTCTTAATAATGTATGCGGACTTCATGATTATTTTGTCAAGGATAATATGCCTATACTAAGTAACCTTATGACGTATGTTGGATGTTATACATTTCTTAGACGTTCAGGTATAGATTCTATAATAGAGGAGGAGTAAATAATGAAAAAGAGACGCAGAAAATTGAAAATATGTAGTCATAATAATATGATGAAAATGTATGATACACTTGGTTATGCCGCATCCGTATTTGTTAATTTAAAAAATTCATATGAGTGCATAGATAAGTATTTGAGTCTTTATAAAGACATTCCTGAAAGAGTTAAGAAATTAATGGAATGTAAAAATAAATTACACTACTACGGAGATCAGTTTAAATATAACTATAGAACTTTGAGTAACTATGGTGAATTTGAAAGTTTGGTAACAGACATGTATTGGAGTATTCTTAGACTTATACGTAATTGGGAAAAAGAAGATGATGTAGTTAAAGAAAATAGAAAAGCTGAAATAAATACAAACTCTTCTAAACTTCCAATGAAATGGATATATTTTGAGAGATTTAAAGATAAACTTAAGGCTAATAAAGTTGCAGGATATAGTACAGATGAGTGCAAGTTTTTACTTAGGGTAGCAAATGCTCTTAGTTGGTCGTTTAAATACGGTAAACATAAAGATAGAAATGCACCTATAGTATTAGAGCTTGAATCTTCTAAACACATAATAGATAGAAAATTTACAACTAAGAATAGAATGCCTTTACAAACTATATTTAGAGAATATGAAACTATAGACGAAGTAAAATCTTGTATAAGAACTTTCTTTGATGCAGTTAAAACTCTATATTCAGAGGTAAAGATATACTGCCGTAATAATGGTATAGATGAAGAGGATTTTAATATTCTTGTATATGATGAGAGAATTTGGATTCATCTAGATCCAAAAGAAGGAGTGTTTGGAGTATCTCTTACAGATAATAAGTATGGAGTTGCAACAGTTGCAAACGAGAAAAATATATTTCTTGCATTTATTGATAACTTTAGATTAGATACTGGTCTTAAGAATGTGTTATTTAAAATGGTAGCAAGAGATAATGGTACGTATGATGTTGGGTATGATATTAAATACATTTATGAAAGGTAGTGATATAAATGAAGTTTACAGCTAATGAATCTAGTAAAATAAAAATACATGATTATAAATCTATGGGTGAACGTGATAGGGCAGATGCTTATGCTTATATGTTACTTGCTGAGTATGAACTTTTTAAAATGCACTCAGCTAATGGAGTTACAGAAGAGGAATATGGAGTACACCCTAGAAATCTAGGTAGATTTCTAGCCGATATAAAAGGGTACTATGAAAGTAAGCATATATTTGCTACTATAAGTGAAGAAAGTGGTTATTATACTGGAATGGTAGTAACAAGAAAAGACCCAGATAAAGGACTATATGTAGTATCACTTTACGTAGATGAGGACTTTAGAAAGAATGGTACAGCAAGTGCGTTACTTAAGTATGTTATAGGTAATACAAAGGAAGATAAAGTTACTGCACTTATAGGTACATTTAATAAAGCTTCTTTAGGACTTTTTACTAAACTAGGATTTAAAGAACTAGGAGACACTAATATTAAATCAATGAAAGAATATCAACTTGCATTAGGAGGTAAATAATGAAATTTATTGATACTATAGAAATTATAAAAGTATCTGAAACTGATAGTGCAATAACTGGTTATACTTTCGCAGAATATGGTAAAATTGCTATACGTGCTGAAGTACGTAATATGTTAACTGAAGTTAAAGCATTTTTAACTATGGCTGATTACTTTGTAGTTGCAAGGGATGCTAAGAAAACAGATAATACTGATTCTCTTAAGATGTATTCTATATCAGATACTATAGGTAAAGTTGGTAGATATTTAAAATGTAATAGGTTTGAAAATCCAAGTATGCATACTACATATATTGCATATGAAGAGAATAAAATAGTTGGTGCTCTAGTAATAGGTCATGGTTCACTTGTGCTTAAAAGTTGCTATATTGATCTTATATATGTAGAAAATGCATATAGAAAAAGAGGTATTGCAACTAAACTTATAAATACAATGATGGGAGATATCGTTGATATTAAAGGACTTGATGGAAGTGTTTTAAATAGAGTTTATACAAGAGTACCTGATTATAATAAACCATTTATTAATTTACTTATGAAGTTAGGATTTAATACAAAAGATAATGGAAATAAATTAGTATGTCTTGAAAAGAAAACAGGAGGAGATAAATAATGACTAAAGAAGAAAGAGGAAAATTAAATAAGTTGTATAATAGAATGGTTATTAATTGCGGAATATTCATAATGTCAGATGAATGGTATGAGAAAACCTCTTATGGGAAAGCATGTCTGGAGTTCAATAGAAGAATTAACAGAGTTAGAGAAATAGAAAAATACCTTTATACTCCATGTAATTTAGGTTATTATGATGTGATAGGAAATACAGACAGTGTATTTTGTGATTATGTTAGTAAGTTAAAATTTACTAATAACCTAATTGGAGTACCTAAAGTCGTAACTATGGAAGATAGACTAGAGACTAAAGAGGATAAACTAAATAACATTAAAAAGATGCTACCTTTAACTGAGAAAGAGTTTGATAATATAGAAGCTGGAACATATGCTTATTATCTATCAGGGTTAGATAGCACATATAAGTTTACTAGATTAGAAAAACTTTATCTTATGGAATATATGTTATTAAAATGTGAATTAAAAGGAGGTAAATAATGTCATCAGAAGACAGATTTAAAGAATTAGTTGAGCACATGAGAAAGGAGTTTATTTATCTACCAGAAGTCCCTAACATAATAGCATCATTAAACACATTGGTTCAATACACAATGCTTAAGGGCAGACTAGTTAACGATATTTATCCAGCAATAGAAAAGGTTCATCCAAAATTTGACAGAGTTGAGTATGAACAAGCTGCTAAAGATGCATATTTTAGCAAACTTGATCCACTATTCGATGTTGAAGACAATGAATTCTCAATAGATTCTATTATGGACTATGCTTCTATACTAAACAGTAGAGCTAACTACATACATGATGAATATCAAGCTAATGAAGAAGAACTGAGTGGTAACTTAGGATTTATAGTTGATATGCTAGAGACTACATACACTACTGCGAGATTTCTTCATACATATGCATTTAATCTGTTTGCTTATCAAGTTTATATAGATAAAGGACTTGATGCATCTAAGATTTACAAAGAATATGATGAGTTTGTATTACGTGGATTTCATATTATAAATTATATGTTTAAAGCAAATTATATGTATGAGGAAGGTGAACTTTTGTATGGTAAGGAACTCGCAGACGATTATATAAAAGACATGTATAGTGATCAGACTGATGACGGTAAGATGCTTGTAAAAGAAGTCTTGAGTTTTTGTTTAGAGAAGAACTATATATCAGAAGAGATTCATAATGATATATTAGATGTCTTTCAAAGTATAGATAATTCAAATGAAGAAGTAGTTTATAATTAAAGATATATGCTATGATGTATATAATAAGTTAACAGGAGGTAAATTATATGAAACATATAATAGAAGATGATAAAAGGTATTTTGAATTAATTGAAGAAGGACTTATTGGAAGAGCTAGTGATAGTACAGAAAGAAGAATTCTTTTTGATTTGCTAGAGCAACTTAAGTGGAAACTAAGAAATTATAGAGATAATGATTTATATGTAGATGTAACATTTCTAGATTCAAAACAAGTAGAGAACGAAGATGGAAGACTTGTATGGGTTACATCTAATGCAAGAAAAGAACACATATTATCTCCGTTTTATAGCAAAAGTGATAGGATTACACGTATGATAAATACGGTTGATTTTATAGAGTTTATCTATAATGAAGCTATAGAATTTAAAAGAATGTATTCACATTATGTTATACATGGAGTAACTTATAATCCTTGGATGTCTCCAGATGATAAGTTTATAGGAGAGCATAAAGAAAATACTATTATGATACATGATTGGAAATGTGGAGATGATGATATTTGCTCTATAATTAGAGATAGAGATATCTTTTATAAAGAATACTATACATATAAAGAAAAGTACTATAAGATATATGATGTAGTACTTAAAGATGAATACATAAAGCAGGAAGTAGATAACGTAAATCCAGAAACAGAAGAGGTAACTAAAAAAGAAGTTGAAATTCCTTGTATGAAAATATATTTATTTGTGAATAAAACTCCAGAGACAGAATCTCCTTATAAATATGATTTTAATACACATGAAAGTACTAGAATGGAAGAATGTTTGAAGAAAGATAATCTTGAAAAAGATGTATACTATATTTCAGAACTTAAAAAATCATATGATATGGCAAGTAGAGATAAGTGTCCAAGTGCTATAAGTATCAGAATGTTGATGCATTTACACTTGATGACACTTAATGCAGATGATCGTAAAACAGTTATGGAGAGATGTGGTATAGGTAAAAAAGAGGAGGAGTAATAAATGCTTGATGATAAACTTATAGAAGTTGCAGATAGTTTAATTGATAAAGTAAATGATAAAGAGTGGGATGAATATAGTGATCCTAAGATTGCAACAGAGATGTATTCTGAGCTTGTTGATTTTGTGGGAAGATGCGATATTGCTGACTATATGATAGATCTTAAAAAAGCAATAATGTATGAATATAATTACTGTAGTAGACAGCTAAAAGTAGATTTAAACTATTTTGAAAAAGAAAAAACTACTAAGAATAGACTTAATCTTATGATATCTATTATACTATTTACAGAAGAGGAGGAATAAGTATGAAAGCCAATGATATGATTATCAAGTATGTTAACTCAAATAGTGGTAAAGTTTGGGATTTACTAAATGAACTTAAAGAGAATAAATATACACTAGAAGATGCAAAAGAATGTTTTGGATATATGTATACATATTTTAATGAACCTAAAGAGTCTGAAGCTTATCTTGGTGTAGTAACAGAACCTTATTACACACAATATGATTTAATGCATACTTGTTATGCTATACTTGGAATAGAGACTAGTAATGGGAATACTGTTACGTCATCATCTACATTTAACAGAAGACTTTCTATGGTTTGCAAAGGGTTCCATTCATTAAAAAATGTACTTAACGTATATCTAATAGACAAGTATTACTACAACTACTCTTATAAGTTAAGTTTACTTCCAGAAGAAATACGTGAATATTGGTTAGGAGATCATTCTATATCTGATATACCTGGACTTTACTACTTTGCTTTAGAAGTTGTAAGTTACCTTTTACTTACACCAGAAGAAGGTAAAAAGAAATATCCACTTATAGAATTGCTTCAATACATAGGAGAGTTTACAGAATATGAAATGGATAATATAAGAAATCTTTATATCGACTTATTTAACTATAGTGATAATGTGGTTAAGTATCAAGACAGAGATTACTTACATTACTATGCTAATGTATGTAAAAAGTTTGAAGATAATATGGAACTTATGAATCTTGGGTTTGATAGATCTAGATATATTGACTTATATAGATTATTTAATGATCTTATGGATGATTTATACAAAAGACATATATTGAAAGAAAAGATGTATAACAAGATTATACCAATTGGAATATTTAGAGTAGGAGGAATAGATGAAACCGAAAATTGATATACTTAAGGATAATATACTTGCATTATTTAGATTAGCTATAAAAGAAAATAGAAATATTGGAGAGTTATCAACTGAGATGTTTGAAAACTATATGAATGGATGTGTTAAGCTTTTTAAACACGCAACTACAAACACTCAAAGAAAACCATATACTATAAAAGAAAGAGTAGCTGTACCTATAGATAACCTTGGAGTTGCAGCATATGTAGATAATGTAATGGAAACTCCAGATGTTATACCACCTGATGAGTTAAAAGAAAATAAAGAAAAGCTTAGAGAATTTCTAGGAGATATAGTTGATCATATAGTGTATATAGACAAATTTACTACAAACCATATAATAAAGCAAATAAATGATTCTGGTAAAGATGTGGATGTAGCAACACATGGTGCATTTGATGATGTTATATGGGAAAAGGGAATATTTAAATCAATAGGCAGTCCTTATTATAAGGAAATATCAGTGTTTGTATGTCCTGAAAAGACGGATGGAATATTTTTAGAAGAAGGAGTAAAGATGGATAAATGTGAAAATATGAGTAGCCAAGAACTTATTGGTATTGCTGAGTGTATACTTGGAACAGGTAATATATCGTCTAATAGCTATAGTAATATAGATTTTTATGTTAAGGTAAAGACTGAATTCATTAGTTATTTTAAGAATGAAGGAGTAGCAAAATACACTTTTGATGCTAAAAGAACTGAGTGGAATGAGTATGCAAATGATACTGGAACTAATCATCTTAGGGCAGCACTATCTCATTATAATAGAGATACATCTGACATGGAGAGTTTACTTGATTTACTTATAACTTTAATTATTTGGTGTAAGAGTCCAGAATGTGAATTTTAAATAGAAAGGAGATGTAATAATGCATAAACTTACAAACGAAGTACTTGCAATAGCAGAACGTGTGTATGATAGAATTAAGAAAGCAGAAAGACAGTATCAACTAACAGAGAATACTACTTGGCCTTTAAGATATTATGAATATAATGCAGATGTAGAGGATGAAAAAGATTATAAAATACTTGAAAAGTTATTCTATGATGCGTTTAATAATAATGAATTTATAGATAAAGAGTACATGAGACATTATCTAGGCATATTTTTAGAATACTTGGATGGACCAGCAGGTAATTATGAGACAGATCCTAACGGTATAAAAAGAGCAATAGATGATCTTAGAAATAAAAAGGATTTTATAAGCTTAATTGATCTTATTTGTATTTTGATTATATGGACTGAGAAATAAGGAGGATAGATATGAGTGTTTATGTTAAACTTATTAAGAATAATGATTTGGATAAATTAGGCGATGATATTAATAAATATATACAGAGTTCTAAGCTTAAACTTGAGAGTATTGATGTGAGCTTATCTAGAAATGCTGTATCTAAAGAGTATATTGCTATACTTATGTTTGAGCCTGAACCTAAGAGGACTGAAGTTATAGAGTCTGTTGCTAAAGTTGCATATAAGAAAGATCCACTTGATACGATTAGAAGTATTGGTGGATACGCTCAGCTATCTAAAAAACGTAAGACAGCGATAGAAGAAGAATTTGACGAAATTAGAGCCAAATCTAAAAACTATTATAATGAAGCAATTAGATGTGTTGAATATCTTATAAATAATAGTAACTACATATATAGTGAATATAAAAGTAAATGGAAAAAGATGACTAAGCATGTTATAGAACTTGCTATATCAAATCATCTTAATATGAATTATGTAGGCAGAAAGGCTGTACATGTTTCGTCAGATGAGTTTATTAATGAAAATAAAGCTATTTATAATTGGATTTTAGAATATTATATGGATAGATTTGGAGATAAACTTGCTGAAGATATGGAGTAGGAGGCTGAGTATGGGTATTTTAAATAGAACTTCTGCAATGTGGGAGTATGCTATAGCAAAATACAATGTTATATCAATACTTGATACGATAGACTGTGTTGTTAGTAAAAGAAATCTTGAATCAGAAGATATTCATAAACTAAATAAATATAGAGGAAGGTTAAAGTATTACTTTGATCAATATAAGTACAGATATAAAAATAATTTAAACACGTATACATTTAGTTGCAAAGTGAATGTATGCATGCAAGATATACTGTCGTATATTAAAAATAGGTTAGGTACTTATTAAGTATTTGGAAGAATAACAGAGGGAAGGAGAAAAAAAAGAAACTAGGTTTTTAAGCCTAGTTCTTTTTTTTTTGAACTTTCTATTAGAAGATTGATCCTCTTTTAGAAAGCTCTTTCATTTGTTCCTTTGTAAGTGATGCTCTAAGTTGTACTGTTGCAGTTACATCACCTATTCTTCTTATTTCTACATTTGCAAGAGTTATTATACCGTTTGATAGTTCAACTCCCTTTCTAACTTCTTCAACATCCTTTAATACATCATTGTAATTTTTTGACTTTATATACAAGTATAATGACATATCAAGTTCTTCACTTTGAAACTCAGCTGGTTGAACTTTATCGACATTCTTGATTAGCTCATCTATTTGATTAAGAGTATTCTTTAGAGATTCTTCTCTTTCAACATACTCTTTCCCAAATGTAACTAACGTACTTGCTTTATGAAGTGGGTCCATTATTGTAGACCACTCTACGTTATGTCCTTTTGATTCAACATATTTTTTTCCTTCTAAAAGTTCCATAACTTGATTAAGATCCTTCACACTAAATTCTCCAAGTCTTTCCATAACTTCTTTCTTTTCTAACATAATTTATACCTCCATAAATAATTTAATTTAATCTTTCATATATAAAAGATTATTACACTTTATTATATATATCCATTAAAATCAGTAGAAACATCATATTTTGCGGAAATAAAATAAATATATAGGTAGATAAAGGATTTCTCCTCTACCTACCTTTTCTATTTATCCACATAAGTGCAGCAACTCCAACACATCCAATCACTACACCTATTCCAATATAATACACAACCTCACTCCACAACACAACTTTACTCAATATAGTTAATGTTTTCATAATATCATCTTCTACATAGAGCTATAAGTACTTAGAGTAATATCATGTACAAATGCCTTTCCACCTTTTTTCTCAACTCTTCCAAACATGTATGAATTAAAAGTAAGTGGACTTAAAACTCTTGCACACATTGCAGCTACTAAATATCCAGTATTATCAAGCACGAATATTCCAGTACTTCCTAGTCCACGTAAGCTACTTTGTATAAGTGTTTCTATACTTAGTCCTTTTGCTTTATACATAGGATATTCAGTAACAAGTGTTTCAATAAGCCAATCTATTTCAACATCATCACGTCTTCCCATGTTATAAGTACGTTCTAAGTTCCCCGCAATGTCTTCATTAAAGTGCAGTACTTGTGCAAGTTCAGTTGCAGTCTTTGTACCTCCATAGAAGAAATAGCTTAGTATAAATCTAAGTTTTTCTCCGTCTACTGGATTAGATACATGTCTTGATAGTATTTCTGCAAACATATCTACATATGTTTCTCTTACGTAGACTTCTATACTAGAGCTTTGCATTATCTTTGTAATATTAAGATAAGCAAATGCAGAGAAAAGAAGTGCATACAGCATTTCATATCCTCCTACAAGTGCAACTTTTTTGATAGTAGAACCTGTGTTCATATCTATACCAGTTGATTCTTTTGTAAATCTTGCAATGTTTACAAATACTTTCTCTACTGTTCCAGTTGCTTTGTTTACAGCTGGAAGATAGATAATAGAGTTTGATTTGTCTGTATCTACACAAAGAACTATTCTATTGCTATTATATGCATTTAGAATGTCTTTAATCATAGAGTATTTGAACTCTTTAAGCTTGTCTACTAGTTCTCCAAATGTTTCTTTTGGAAGATGACATTTTGTGTCTGTTACGAAGTTTATAGATGTTTTAACTCCGTCTTTTGTAATTGCCTTAAACATCGAAGAATCAGAAAGCTTAAGTTTGTTAAGATTTATTTTCAATTGATGTTCCTCCTTTTTATATGTATTATGTGTAGGTAGGATTAGTACCTACACATAAAGAATTGTATCTGCTGATATTTACTATTATACATCCGACCTAATTCCAGATTTACCAATTATGTTTACTTTTCCATTAAAGAATATTCTATCAAAGTTATCTCTTACGTAGTTAGCTACATTAAACTTGTACTTAGCAAGAGTAGACGAATATCCAGGTTTAGATAAATCGTAGTTAAACCATCTTAATCTTACTCCATTAAACGCATTTGTTATATTAAGTACTGCAGTAGATGGATAAGATGGTTTAACAAATGTTACAATTGATTCTTCAAACTTTTGTAAAGCTTGAGCAGGATTTGTATAGGCTGCATAGTAACTTTGTTTTGCCATATCAGGTCTGTGGTTATAGTTACGTGTAATTACAGTTGAATAGAAATCTGTAATATCTGAGTCTGCTTCGTATAAACGAATAAGTGTTTTATTCGTATTAGTTGGCAAGTTGTTAGTAGACATATCCCAACCTTCTAAATAGAATAAGTTATCTGGACTTCTAATCCATCCACGTTGTGATTTAGCATATACAACAGGAGACTGACTTCCATATGTAACAGTAAATGGTTGCCCATAGATATCTAAGAACCTATAGTCATCTGCAACTATTATTCCGTCATTAGCTGGATCAGGTAATCCATTATTAGAAAGAATTGTACTATCACATAAACTGTATAAATCTACTGGGTTTACAGTTGCAAACCAGTATTCAGCAAATGTATGTGTTAAGAATACTTTAAGATCTGGATGATGGTTAGGATTTCCAGACGCTCTGAAGTTTGCAGGACCAGGAAGTCCACTATTAGATCTTAGATATTGTGTAGTCGGAAGAGATATTTGTTCCACACCTTTACCCCAGTTCTTAGCAGGAACATTCCAAAGACCACGTCTAGTTATTCCTCTTGTGTGCAGATTTATTATTTCACTTACACCATACTCAAGTGCTCTAGCACTACTGTAGTTAACACGATATGCTGTACTTGCTATACCAGGTATAAGTCTGTCCCAGAATTTATTAGTAGTTTTTTCTACTCCTGGAATTCCTCCAAATGCTGTAGTTTCAGGGTTATTCCATATACCCATAAACATACCCTGTATCTTAATACCTTGGTATGGGATTTGTTGATCTTTTGGTAGGTCTTGTCTTGCATACATGGTTCTATTTACCCATTTAGAATCAACTATAACATCAACATAAGAAGATACTTGTGAAGATGGATCTAATGTAAAACTTGGTGTCCATACGTAGTTGCTCTTTTTATATGTTGGCCATATACACGTACGTATTACATTAGAATGTGAGTGTACTTTTTGTTCTTCTCCCATTAAATATGACCATACAGTCGGACTCTTACCATATTTACGACCGTGTATTATTCTTGATCCATAGTTAAGTATATGTGTTAAAGAAGTGTCTCCTACTGTTAAAAAAAGAGGTGAACTACACATATTTTTAATTTTAGTAAGACATGGTTGATATGGTAATGTTTCTTTTATAATACAGTTAGGACTAGTTTGTAAGAAACTAGGATGCTGACTCTCGTCTACTAAATGAAGTTTTATATTTGTATCAGGGTCTAATTTCTCTGTATCATAGTAGTCGTTGTAAGCAGCACTCATTTCACTACAAGCAGCATTTATTATTTTAACTTCTTTAAGATGTGGATGACATCCAATAAGCATTTGATTTCTAGCAAAACCTGTCTCAGACTCTATAAATAACTCACGTCCTATGTCAAGGTACTGAGTCATTCCTGTGTCATCTATAAGTCCATAGTTGAATCCATAACATGCCCAATGACAAAGGTTTCTCATATTAGTGATTCTACCACGATATGCAGAATTTACATAGTGGTATATTCCAACTATTCCAGGTATTGCTCTTGGATATATAATATCATATGGTTGAGTTGTCCAGTCTCCTAAATCCATACCAGTCCATCCATTACCTATTTCAACAAATCTTAATCTTCCATATCTTGCTTTAATCCTACGCTTACCATTCATTCTAAACATCATATTCTTACTAGGTTCACATATAATAGTAGATACAAGAAGTCCTTTATTATTTTGTATGTCTTCTATATACTTAAATCTATCAACATAACTAGAAAGTCTATAATTATTATTTTGATGATCTTTATACCATTTAGGTGGTACCATTATACCTACATCTGGGAAGTCTCTCATTTTCTTCATAAGTGAAAAATATGCTCTACATTTCATAGTATTATCATCAGCGACTGCCCAGTTATTCATATATCCTTGTGGAACCATACACTCTAGAGGTATAGTAGAGTACCAAGCTGTATCCGTTCTACATATTTGATCTCTATGAGATTTTAACATGTTTAACTTCATAAGAGAACTCATTATAGGAACATATCCTGTTTGATCTATTGCTCCAACTGTTTCAGATATCATATTACTTGGGTAATATGTAGAGCTTCTAGAGTATCTTTCAATAGATCCAAACCCACCATGTGTAACAGCAGTACTTATACAATAAGGATACCAACCATTTGATTCCATTTTTGGTTTTACTATTAAATTATAGTAATTATTATCAATAGACATATAGTTTGGAACATAAAAGTGTCCACTAGATCCTGGCATTCTAAGAGATATATTATTTATTTTGTATATCTTGCTTCTTCTAACGTTTTCATGTTGAACAGCATAAATAGATTGATCAAATGTAGTTTGATCAAATCTATGAGGAGAGTATCCGTCAAAATCACATACATTACCTATTCTGTGATCTGAAAATACATATGCTTCTGAGTTATCTTTTACTCTTATGGTTCCATTTAAAAAGAACCATTTACTAAAGAAAGAAGAAACTGGCATAGCTTGGTAACTGGGTCTTACATAATGGTTCCATAATCCTCCATCATTTTCATGATCTGGATATTTAAATCCAGTATATGCATACTCTTGATGCTGATGCATATTTATAGGATAGTTTAGGTTATATAGATTTGGTTCCGTAAATCCAAATACATCATCTGTGTAAACTTCAAATAAATCAGCAAATCCTCCAAGGTAACTTACATCTAGCTCATCTATTTTATGTGGAATTGACAGTGGACTTGCATCGTGTACGTTAGAGAATGCTCCTCTAGAAAAGTTTAGACTATATTCTGTTTCATTCTCAATTGGTTTAACAGGTGAATGTAATCTAAATGAAGGTATATAATCAAATCTGTCTGCAAAACCTGCATAGTAGAACATAGCTTTTGGATATAAACTAGGATTATCCTTAATCATTTGATCTGATATAGTAGAGTATCGAATATTATGAACATCGTCTACTAAAGATCTGTAATCAGAGTCTTGCTCAGATGTGATCATTGGAAATACTTCTAATGGTCTAGAGCCATCTAAAATACCTTTTGCTCTTGCACTTACAAATAAGTTATTACCAGTTATTCTATTATAGACATTATGTTGGTTATCTGGTATGTATATGTTATTTAGAGTTGCCTCAAGATTATCTGTAACTACCTTACCACTTTCTCTTAGTCTTGAAAGATTATTAATTTGATACCTATCACCTTGTGATGTATTATTTGCTAGTTGTTTTCTTATACATGTTTTACGTGTACGCCAAGAATGAGGGTTTGCATATCTTGTAGAACAGTATAGTCCTTGTATTCTTAGATTTTCTTTTCTTGTACCCCAGAATAGTTTCTCAGGTAAAGAACCATCATATTCTCCAGTTATTATACCATGAAGTTTTACATCACGATAAAATATTCCTTCATAACACTTTTGTGGAATTGGTGCACACCTTGTATCTGTACCAGGAGGTAATGTACCTCTTAGCACTCCCCATATACCTCTTTCCCAGTTTACACTAGGACACACGTATACGTCACTGTAAATTCTAATAGATTTTATAGTAGGTAGTCCGTTTTGTCTATACAACATATCAGCACTTTGTAGTTTATCAATATCGAATACACCAAAATTAATAAGATCTTTAGCCTTACCTGTATAAGTAACTGTATCTTCACTCATATCGAAATGTCCAACTCCTCCAGAAATATAAGGGTTTAAATTAGCTAAGTTATTATCATACACCCATGTATTACTTATTGGTAGTGCTATTAAACTTTGAAATCTAATCACCCATTTAACTGTTATTATATCATCTGGTTTAACGTTTCTATCAGCTACAACCCAGCTATTATAGTTTCTTCTCATTTCATAATAGTTAGGTTCAGGAGCAATATGTGTAGCTAAACACATCTCTATATCACTTCTAAGACCAGAGACTCTAATAGAATCCTTCCATTGACCATAACCTTCATTGTATACATTTGGTCCAAGTGTAATCTTATTGTCTGTACTCCATTCATAATATTCTTCCATTTGAGTTCTAGCTCCATTAGAAAGACTGTCTTTACGTCTTGTAAATAGCATTATATTACTAAAGTAATCAACAGAACCAGGAGTTTGTACGTTGTCATTCATAAATGGTTTATTTAACCAAAGTACAGCATCCATTATACCTTGCTTGTAAGCTTGGTTTGGTTCAAGTAGTTCTTTATGGAAATGGAACTTAGTTATCTGTTCTGGTACACATTTATCTGGAACATAAACTGTATCTGCAAAGTTAAATCCTTCAACTTCTGTAACTGTTTTAGGTAAGTTATCAAATGCAAATCCTAGTGTCCATCTAAAGTTTACTATAGGAAACTTACGTCCATATGCAGTTATAACTTCTCCAAATTTAGTCTGTCCTTTTTTAGTAGTAGGTTCAAGTATATGAGGATTAACTCTATGAGGTATGTTTAAATCATTATTATCTATCTGCATAAGAGCCATAGTATGTCTCATATGATCATCTATTTCTAGAAAGACATCATCTATTTCAAACCCTTTCATTTGCTTATCATAACATTGAGTTTTAAACCAATTCTCATCAAAAGCTCTTTTAAATTCAGGATATTTTTCAGAGTAGTCTGAGTATGGTGGAAATTCTCCTGTTATGTAATCAGAACCTTCCATCCATAATGGAATATCTGCAAGTACAAGTATTGAGAATTCTGCTTCTTTTCTTGTAAGATCAAACTCCATTCTATCAGCAAATTTACGTATAACTACACATTTATGTATTTCCTTTGGAAGTTGATTTACCCAACGAGATGTTCCACCAAAGTTTTCATCTGCTGTATTTTGAGTATATGTATGTGTTGTATGCTGATCACATGTACTTCTAGGGAATAAAAACTTACCAGGTCTGTCATCAACACTCCAGTAGTCTTCGTCAACACTCTTAGGTGGCCAGGTATTAGTATACATTGTACCAAGATTATTGAACTGCATCATCATTCTTAATGGAGGTTGAAAGTTTGTTACTTTTATATCTTGAGGATATTTTGCAGTTGTATCACAGACCTTATAAAACTCAACTAAATCAGGGTTACCAACTTCAACAGGAGTTGTACCTTGTGGTTGAACCATTAAATTTTCTTGTATTATTTTTTCTCTTCCCCAATCAGTCTCAGCTACAACAAACACTCTCACATTATATTTAGGATCACTAAGATCTACATTATATGGACATCTTAACACAACAGTTGCTGTCTGATTCAAAGGTCCGTCTATCATTTTAGCACTTTTAAATATAGTCGCTGTTCCTTTATAATTCCAGTTTTGTCTAAGTTCTTCTATATTATCAACTCTAGCACCATTTAATGCATAATCAAGAGGTACTGTTTGCATTATGAACTTATCTTTAGTTATATTGAAGTTTGTACCTAACATTTTAAACTTATTTATATTATCAACATAAGGCATTTTAAAGTTCTTTATATGAACATTAACATCGTATGGGAATAACTTTCTAACATGTGATACACCAAATATCATATCATAACTATCTTGATATGTGTTTGGCATAGCTATAGTATAGTCAACTACATTATGAGGCATATAGTTAAACTCTTCAAGTTCAACAGTATCTGATTTAAACTTGTATTGAACATTATCAAATTTACGATATCTTGCAGGAGTAGATGCAATCTTAGGTACTATCATAGAGTTTATTCTACCAGGATATCTTTCATAAGAGTTGAATTCATTTATTCTTATAGCAACCATTTCATTAAATTCTTCTGTGTTTGGAACTATTCTTTTTGGAATAACATGTTTAAGATTAGTAAACGGTTCCCCAACTACAACTGTATTAAATGGCCTACTTATAGTAGGAATATATCCAATTACATTTTCATCCTTAAAGTTCCAATCACAATTATGTTTAATAACTCCGATTGTGTTCTTTGTAGTTATTCCTTTGATTGAATTAAACTTTATATCTTTGTGAACTATAGCTTTATTAAGTCCGAAGTGTAATATCATTCCATCAAATGCATAGTCTGCGTTTGTAGATGAGCTATCTGTATTTACTATAAACTTACCTTTAGCAAGTAATAAATTAGCTCCTTGATTTGCCCTAGGATACTGAGAATTCATTGTAAATCTAGTTGCATAACTACTATTTCCCTTAAATGGAGCATTTAGATATTCATATAGTGTAATATATCTATATTTATACCCAGTTATAAGAGGTGGGAATATCCAGTTAAGAAGATTATCATCATATGTATCAGCCGTATTTCTACTAAATCTTTCATTACTCCCTATAGCTGAATTATGTTTTGTGTATAAAAATTCTGGATTGGATGGATCTTGACTATCCCATATAAAATGATCATATGGGGATATTCTAGGTGTTCCCATAGATATTATTCTATCTTTGTAATTAGATCCTCTAAAATCTAGATAATTTTTAAATGTAGACATATTGTGACAGCAGTTTAATTCAAACCCATAAACTTTATTTAATTCACTATCTTTATATATAGCTTCGTCAAATAACCATTTGGAATATTTTGATTTATCCATATAAAATAAATCTGTTGCAAGACTTCCATAGTAGCATTCATTTTGGAATAGTCTTCTTATATTCACATCTTTATCAGATTTTATAAGTATATCATCTTCGTTATAGCTATAAAGTCCAAATCTATTACTATACACATGCACATTCTTTATATTTCCATTTATATTTACTTTTGCATTAAAGTCCAAAAATAAATCCAAATCATTTATTTCATTTAAACATGTAAGATCACATGCAAGTGCACCAACATTTGCAAATAAACCTTCTATATTAGACATATCAAGCATTGCAGACTTAAATCTATTTAAAACAACATTCTTTAAATCTTCATTTAACTTACGGTTATCAAGTATAGTTTTACCAACAAGCATCCATCCAATAGGTGATATCCATTGTGGATTTATTACTCCTGTGTAGTAAGTTCTTTGATAACTATCTCTAGCTTTTGAGAAATCATTTGGTAATTCATTAAGGAATTTTTGAATTAATTGATGGTTATAGAACTGCTGAATATATCCATCTACTTTAAGAGTTTTAGTAGTCATTTGTTTAACTTCTGAGTTTATATAACTATAACTCATCATATATCCATGTGCAAAATCAGTTACACTTTTAAATATAGGAGTTTGATCTACATTTCCACCAAGTCTATCATTTGGATAAGGTTTTCTTTCTAAAAACAAGAATCCCAAACACATATGCTTTAAATCAGCATCATTTTCTTGCTTACCAAATATAAAAGTAGGTAATTTATTTGGATCAAATACCTTGTCTCCAGTCATCTTATTAAAGAAATCTCTCATCTTATAACTTGGTGTATTATTCCAAGAGCTTCTCTGCTTCTTCTCCATATGTCCATTAAATGGATTTAACGCATGTTCATTACTATCTCCATCTTCAGCAAGTTCATTTATAACATCACACCAGTGCATTACTCTAGAAAGATCAATTTGTTTGAATTCTATTTCAGCTGGATTTTCATATTTACTCTTTTCTGGCCTTTGACATATGTCTCTTATACGCATATATCCAACGTCTTTAAATCTACAGTAAGTAAACACTCCATCTACTTTCTCAAGACTATTAAATCCATAAAGAAGAGACACTCCATCAAAGTTTGTAGTCCAAGCGTTATCCCCAAGTCTTAAAGGTTCAGGATAAAGATCACAACAGAATACCATATTTTTAATAACTCTAAGTTTAGAGTTTTTATATTTAGGAGAAACTCCGTCGTCATTATCAAACGGAAGCATTCTAAATCCACCTTCGTATGCTTCTAGATCGTTATACTCAGATTTTTCTCTATATACTCTAAAACCTTTCTTGTAAAATTCAAGGTTAGAGAAAACGATAAGGTTTTCTATTTCCTCTACTGTTTTAGGAATAGAATCAAGAAGTCTGTGTTCATTTCTAATTCCAAATAACTTATTATCAATATAATTTTGAGGAACTCTATAAACGCATTTCATAGATTTTATATTACTTGGTAATGATTTAAGTAGATTAGGGGTAGATTCAACGTCATCTAACCAAGGAGATGATTGTATTACTCCAATTGAATCATAGTATCTCCATTGTGATAGTAGGTTACAGAAAAATCCCCAAGTTTCCGTTCCTTGAATATTCTTAAATAGTTTATATTCTCCATTTTGATCTGGAAATATCTTAACTATGTCACAAAATGGATTACGTACACCATGTACTTTATCTCCTCTTTCATTAGCAGTTACAACTGATACTCTTAGTAAGCTACTATTAATATGAATTCCTTTATTTATCAATGCAGGAACTAACAGTGGATTTATCTTTAGTCCAGATGACTTCTTAGTTAAATTTATCCAGTATTCTGATCTAACAGGAGATATACCAGCACATAAATATGCTTGTATAGGAATTGGATGTTGATTAGGAGTTCCTATACTTTCAAGTAGTTCTTTATTTATAAATCTATTATTTCCAGCAAGTGCATACATACTCATAGATCCAGGTGACTTATAGTCTACAACTTCTGTTCTAGTATTTGTGTTCATAGTTGATATTATATCCTCATCTATACCATCGTTACCATTTTTAGTATGAGTTATCTTTTGATCAAGCGGATGATATATTCCTCTTTCAAAAACTTTAGAGAACTCACCTCTATATTCTTCAGTTGGAAGTCCTATACAGTTCATAGGATATTCTCCACCTGCTCCACAAACTATAATATCTATACAGTTATTCAAGATATCTTCGAATCTTTTAGATCTCCTATACATATTTTGATCAGCAAATGTATTTTCGTCAAAAGGAAGAGCTATATTCATACTACCTTCTGTAACGTATCTTTCAGCTAAATTCATTATGCTTTTAGGATCTAATGCAACTGGAATAACTATCTCGTCACTTTCTATACTTACTCTTATAGTATATCTATTATTAACAACATATTTTCCTTCACTATTTATATCATAAATATGGTATAGTAATTTTTTACCAGGGTTTTCAACTTTCTCAGGTACAGGATGTAATCTTATATTTTTAATTTCAGACGATTTATAGTTTGAAGCAATCTTGTCATAATGCAGATCAAACATATCCACATATTCATTCTTTATAGTAGTAGAAGTCCCATCACCCCAAGATATATTAAACTCAGGTTTCTTCCCTGTCCATGGTGTAGCATTATAGTTAAATGGATATACCAAAGCAACTACAAACTTACCACCTGGATAAGAAGTAGCAACCACGTCATAGAAATAAGTAGTCTTTCTAGAACGTTTCTTTTTATAAGTTAGCTTATCTTTTATATAGGCTTCTTCTATCTCAATCGTAGTATCAATATTTGCCATCTTTTATCACACTCCCATATATTCATATTTATGTTCGGAAAATCTAAACTCTCCAATGTTAGCAATTGGTCCAAAAGATATTGATGCCTCACGTGGAGAATCTGTAATTTTATCAACCAAAGTAGGAGCAACATCTGCTACTATCTTAACTGGAAAAGTTTTAACCAAACTGTTATTTATTCTTGTACATACATAGATGTGTTGAAGTCCAGGTACACCTACAACATGTTTTGCACCGTCTCCCCAATCAACTCTGTATGTCTGTCTGTAATTATTTGTATCAAGTATAGAAAAATCATGCATAAAGTCAAATAGATAATCTTTAGGAACTTTATTACCATGAGCATCTATATGATACGGAAATCTAATCGTTACATTAAACGACCAGATAGTAGACTTCTCTCTTAGAATACGTCCACCACTCCATATCTCTGTAACTTTACGTGTTTTTCCATTCTTAAAGCTATACCACATTAATTTCCAACTCCTTTCGTAACTATGTTAAGTATACCTGATAAATTTATTTTATCATTTATATAATAATCCTCTACGTCTTCGTAGTTAAGATTATACTTCTTAGTATTATCTACAATATCAGAACCAATAGAAATAGGTTCTTTTTCTCTACTGTTTACATATCTTGGCTGTGAAGACAGTAGTTTATACCAAACAGCTTCAGATATAAGTCTTTTATTAATACTTTCGTGTATTGGTTCAACTAGTTTCTTTTCATCTTCTGTTAAGTCTCCAATTACTCCATTAGGTTTTATCCATTTACCACCAAGTGGAGCTATTTCTGTGTTAAACTCAGCTACTTTATAAGGCTCTATTCCAATGTTAGAATAGTAGTATCTTAGCATTACCTTATTAAACATAGTAAGCTCTGGACTTTGAAGTTCTTGTACTGGTCCATCAAAACTATCTTCGTCAAATACAAGATATTCTTTTACAAACGGATAATTAGTAAGAGTATTATCATTATAAAACCCTACATTTGCAGTCTCAGTTGCAAGTCTTGTAAAGTCTATAACTGGATTAAGTCCATGTTTTATATTTTGTGCAACTAAATCTTTTATAACATATGTAGTATCAACTACTTCATCTGGGATACTTGCATATGATGCATAGTTTCCTCTAAACGGAAGTTGATTTCCAAATACACGAGAACCATGTACATATCCTCCACAACTATCAAACATCAAACTATTATATTCAGACATATGATTTACGAACTTTGTAGTAAAGTTATTACTTGTATAGTCTATTAAAATAGGCTCAGTAGTTTTAAAATATACCCTTAGAACAGCGTATAATGGGTCTATAAGCCTATAAAATATAGTTTGTCTACCAAAGTCATGGAAGATACCGTATCTGTCTTTATAAAGCGTTTTACGAGGTTTCCATAAATCAGCTTTGGTAGGTGTAGTTGTAAGAGTAAAATCCAAATCTCCTAGTTTCCATAAGTTTATACTATCAAATCTACGAAGTATATCTGGATTTTTAAGTGTTCCATCTGGGTTTATATCAAATGTTTCAGGTGTATAATATCCATTTGCAAACATATGTCCAGCAAATCTTCCTTTATGTTCAGTTTCCCCGTATTCGTCACAAACTAAATACTTAGTAAGAGGTTCACGATATATAACTGGAGATGTGAAGTTATTTATCAGTTTCTTACTTTGTGTATATACTGCATCTATTGCATGTAAGTTGCCTTCAAGCCTTGCTTTTACATTATTAAGTGTATTTTCTCTATTATTAGTAAAGTCTTTCTCATCAAATTCAATATTTAACATCTTCATAAGATCTTTTGCATTAAGATAAATACAATCAAGATCATCAACCTTACGAATAAACGGAACATTTTGATAAACTCTTCCGTTTACAAATACAACTGGATGAAGTTTTAATCTATTTACACATTTGATTTCTATTTTTGGTTCATAGAATATCTCATTTTGTATTTCATTTATAATTCTAACTTTACTCATATCAATAGAATGCTTTACTTTAAAGAAATCTTCTACTATTTTAAGTATGTCAGCATCATATTTATATCCATATTCAATAAGTTCTGGAACAGATGGCTTATTATTATAGATATAATCATAAAGCTTAGTAGTATCTTTTTGACTTCCTTTAAGTTTTTGATATGCAAGTGGATTTATGTCTACAGATTCATAATAAACAGAATCTACATTAGAGAAATCTTGTCTTTTATGATTTGTGTAGAATATTATTATCTCTTTTACATTTGTAGTATTCTTTACTTTAACACTATGTTTATCTATCTTTTCTAAGTATGTTCCAGCTTGATTTATATCAAGTTTTTCATGTGTCCAGCTATTATTATCAAATATAACAAATGCAGAACTAGATAGAATTGCATCTGGGTTATGTATATAATCTCCAGTTTGAACAAATGTATACATCTTAGGTGATATAAATGCATCATGGAATTCTACCGAACGGTTACCAGGTAGCGATTCAGTTGACACTGGAGTAGGATTTTTATCTACTTTAAATCTAAAGAACGGACGATTTACTATTATGTCTATTCTTGGAACATTAAGGTTTGCTTCTATATTAACATTCTTATTAAGTGGAAGCCAGTAAAATGTCTTATCAAACACAGGTGCTTTTGATGTATCTGGTTTAAGATAAGAGAAGCTATCACGAAGAGATACAATCTCAAACTTATGTCCAGATGAGAATATGTTTTGAGATTCAGAATCCTTATAGAAGAAATAGTAGTATCCGTTGTGGTTATAAGAATAACATTTGGTCATATTCTCTTTTATAACGGAAAAAAGAAGATCGTTAATAATTACTATACTTCTCCCAGCTTCGTCATATTGCTCACTTATTTGTATATTAAGTGGAAGAGAACGAGCTGAGAATACATCTGGTAGTATAACGAACTTATCTGTATACTTTACTATATCGTCGTACATATTAAGACGTTTTAAATCTTCAATAAGATCTTTGTGTAGTTCTTGTACTATATTAGAAGTATTAAAGATTTCACCTTTCCAATCAATAGGTATTCTATTAAATAGAACAGGTTCATTACGATTTTCTACAGCATAAGCGGTAATCTTTCTGTAGATTTCTTCGTAATATCTTTCAAGACCTTTTAAATTCATACGGTTAAACCTCCTTGGAATTTTATTAAAATAACTTGGATTTTGTTTCAAATTAGGGTCTTCGTTGTTTTTTTTTAGTTGATTTAATTGGTATTTCTAGTTGCTTCGATAGGTATATATAATAAAGTGTAATAACCAATTAATGGTTAAAATAAAATTATTCGGAGGTATTAAAATGAAATTATTAAACGTATCAAACCACAAATTTACACCAGAACAAGTAGAAGATCTTAAGAAAAATTGGGAAATACTAGAAATAGTAGAGTTACCAACTGATCTAAAAAATTCTTGGGGAAATTTAAATCCTGAGAACTATAAGAGTGTATGTGATAGCATTATTGAATTAGCAGAAAAAGAAGATCACCCATATCTTCACTTAGCCGGATTTGCACCAGCTATTAATTATATTGCACAAAACTATCCTATATGTATTTATGCATATAGTGAAAGAATTTCTGAGGATATTCCTCAACCCGATGGTAGTGTTAAAAAGGTTAGCACATTCAATCATAAAGGATTCTATCGTTACTAGAATCTGATATGATTAATAAAGATAAGTTGATCGCACACGCGATCTTTTTTTTTCGTATTTAAAAGAGAAGAACTTACGAAGAAAAAAGAAACTCCCAGCAAATTACCAGGAGTCCTTTCAATCTAACTATTCAGTTTCTTCATCAACCTTTACTCTCTCATATTTAAAAGTGTAATATCTATCTTCGTTTTCAAGATCAAGTGTCTTTATAGCTATTTCGTCTACTAAGCACTCAAGTCCTGCTTTAAACTCATTTACATTATTAGGTTTCATAAGCAAATCACTTAAATATATTTTAGCTACATCACGTACAGTATATTCATTAAGTCCAGTTAGGATAAATACTTCTACAAAATAAACATTATTATACACAGGTGGTTTATCACGCATATATCTGTAGTCTGATACAACACTAGAGCTTCTCTTTAATTTAAATTCATCTGGATTAAAATTTATAACAGGTGTAAATCTTAGTGAATTTAAGATTTTTGCTTTATTTTTACATATCTTAGATAAATGTTCTAACATTACTTTTGAGAATAAACCTTTCTTTTCTTGTATAGTTTCAATTTGATCTTCGAATTCTTCATACATACCTTTAATTACTTCATCTCTATCAAAGTCAGTCATTTTTATTTCCTCCTTATTAATATCTATTTTTAATATATTCAAAATTACAAGTATCAGGATTTCCACAACTATATAAGTGTAACACTATTTCATCTACAAGTGTATCTATACCATCCATGTATTCATTTATGTTATCTGGATGCATAATATTATTATATATCTCAAATCTAGTGTGATTAACTACTCTATTTCTTTCTATATTAAATACACCAACTAAATAATGCATAGTAGTAATTCCTCTTTCATCATTTCCATAGGATGGATACACTGTATTCATATCAAGTTCAGTGATTTTCTCTTCTTCTCTAAAACCTCTCTCATCAAATATTGAAACTGGTGATGATCTTAGTAGTCTAAGGATATTAGTTTTACTTTTGTAGAAATCTTCTATGTGTTCTATTAGTACATTTGACATTATTCCTTTTTTACTTTGCAAATATTCAGAAGTTTCTTCATAAGAATCTTCTAATGTTTTAAAAGCTTCATCAATATAATCTTTTACTTCTCTCATAATTCCTCCTTTTAAATGCGGTATAAAAAAGAACTCCCAACCAAACGGTCAGGAGTTCTATAATTAGTTATTCATGTGTTAATTTTATGTATGATAACTTTTGTGTTGCTTCTATATCTTCATGTTTCAAAGCATCTGTTATCTCTTCAGCAAGTAATTCTATTTCTACTTCAAACTGTTCATCAGACTCAGGATCTAATATCACTTCTTGTATTAGGAAATCTTTACTTTTATTAGTGTCTTGATTTTCTATTCTAAGGTGATATTCTGTTGTATTACCAAACACAAATTGTGGAGCATTGGGATCTTCTTTATAATCAGAAGGATCAAAGTCTTTAACAAGATTAGATTCTGCTATTATCTTTAACATACCCATCTTTATTAATATCATGTTTTTAAATACTCCTAAGAATAAAGGACCAATTCCAAGCTTATTATTTTCAGCTTCCTTTATACCATCCCTACATCTTTCAATAACATTTCTAACACACTTTGCTTTATCCACTCTCTTCATATCAACCCTCCTATAAATTTACATGGTTAGTGCATTCCCAAGTTCCATCTTTATTTACAAACTTAAAGATTTCTTTTGTAGCATAGTTTTCAAAAGGTTTATCAGAGTCATAAACTCTTGCACTAATAGTTAAAGTTTTTACTTCTTCACAATCATATTCTATTAGCTCTTCTATGAATTTCTCCATATCAGGACCACAGAACTCTTCATTCGCACTATAATCATAGAATGATAGATAAGATGATGTAAGTTTCTTATTTATAAGAACTCTTCCAGATAATACTTCTGCAAATACTTCTAATTCGTTTGCTATAGATACAGTGTTATTTACAAATACATCTTTAAATCCTTCTAAGAATTTTCTTCTTGCTTCAGCAAGAGATGCGGCTCTCACAAATGTACCACGATGTTCTATTATATTAGTGTAGTTGCTTAGAATTCTATCTACAAGATGAGATTTAAACTCTTCTACAGTTAGAGGTTTATCTTCTGTTTCTTTATCAGCAACTATTTCGTTATTTGCAACATCAAAATTCTTTTCAACTTCTTCTTCAGTAAACTCCTTACCCTTATTATTTACTATAGTAGTAGTATCAGTTTTAACTATATCACCATTTTCATTTTCAGTTATAACTATACTAGCTTTATAGTCAACTTTATCTTCTTTAGGTTCTTCTTTTAAATTCTTAAGTGGAATTATAGGTGTTCTTGGTTCTTCTCTAACACTATTCTTAGTTCCTACTAGATTACTAAGAATAGAATTTAGTGTAGTTGCTCCATCTTGAACTTTTTCTACAACTTCTTCTTTATCAGAAAGTTCTTCTATTCCTCTTTCGTTAAGAAGTATTATATATTTTTCAAGTTCAGTTGAATATTCATATCTACATAGTTCAACACTGTAGTTTTTATCACTGAATCCTTCTATTTTAATAATATAAGGAATATTTAAACCAAATGGAGATTCTTTTAGTTCATCAAGAACTCCTTTAAATATATCTTTAACAGAGAATATAGTCTCATTTAGTCTAAATGGATTTGGTCTCATTATTCTTACTACTTTTTCAGATGCATTATCAAGTGCATAATGATGTACAAATTCCACATGATTTAATTTATTTAATTTATCCACTGGTAGAGACTTATAAAATGCTAAGTAAATATCCATCATATAAGTAGTATAGTTTACACTATCTACACTCTCTTCACCTTGTAAAGCTTCTAAGTAATTACTAATTAATTTAGTTAATGCAGTTTCAACTCTTACTCTATCAATATTTGCCATATTTATCTCCTCCTATTAATCTTGTGATACTTTCTTTAATTCATAAACCCAACCAAACGCTTGCTTTTCAGCTATTAACAACTCTTTCCATTCTTCTTTAAATATACTTGTATTTCCATTACAGTACTTCTTATACTTCATATAGACAGTAATCTTTACAGGATTACCACCTGCTTCACATATTTTAGATATAAACGTATCTAATGTGCTTTTAAATATTTCATCCATTGGATATCTATAAAATACATCAGGTAGTGTTTCACTGTCAAACTCAGTTTCATAATATGTTTTACTAAGTGATTTATCAGCAGTACTTTCCATATCATAACATATAACATACTTAGTATCATTTGAATATCTAAAAGAATTGCTTGTTATTACTTCTGATAATCCTTCTAAAACTCTAAGCTTTTCTTTAATTTCATTAGACTGTGTAAATGATAACCCTTTGAATTTCAAGATGTATTTATACATATCAATTACATCTTTAACACACTTTTCTCTTCTCTCACAGATTTTTCTATACTTATCTCTTTCAGCATCATCAGTATAACCTTGTCCTCTTGATAATGCAAATGCAACTGATTCTAAGCGTGATTGGAATGGAACCGCATCTACTTCTCTTATTTCAACTCTTCTTACACCTCCTCTCTTTCCTGTTTCTGCTTTTTTACCTTGTGGTTTTCTTTCGTTTTTCATTTTCATATACCTCCTGTTTAATTAAAATAATAAAATACAAATCTCAGATATTTTGCGGTAAAAATAAATAAGATGTACCCAACACCCGTTGGATACACCTCATTATATGTAATTATCTGTCAAAGTTGTCAAATATGTTCATAAGTATAGCAAGTGTAAATAGTGCTATAAATATACATGCAGCTACCATTAGTTATCGACCTCTTCTTTTAATAACTTTAAATCTTTACCACTATAATACTTTAAATCTCATAAATAAAACAAGTCCACTATCAGTTTTCTCTGAGTGCATAGTGTCAAACATATAGCCAAGTTTATATTCACTGTCTGATACAGAAGTTACTATTTCTTCTATATTATTAGTAATGGGATATGGGATATAGACAGTTCTTAAGTGAATGGGATTACGTCTGGTTACAGGTTGATCTTCTATATACTTAGATGGTACTGGTGGTTTTTCTTTTGATGTCCACAGTGTTGTGTCACCTTGTTCCTCTGCATCTTTTTGTATATTTCTTATTACAAATATAAGAAACACTATAAGCATTGCAATAGGAATTCCTACCATAAGTAAAAATAAAAAACTACTAACTATTAGTTTCATAATGAAGTACACCTCCTTTTAATTTATTTGGTACACTTCATTATGTATAATTAACTTTATTTATAAGATATTAAGTAATACTTATTCAGCTACATCTTCTTTAACTTCTTCTCTTGGTTCTTCCATAACTTTAGCTTCTGAAACTTTAGGTTCTGACGGAGCAAAGTCTGTAAGAAGTAAGAATAGTAAGCTTATAGTGTTAATTTTAAAGCATGCAAGTACTATAAATAAAAGCATAAGCTTTCTTTTGTCTTCACTTTCTATGTTTTGGAATAGTACTTTTGCGTATGGTTCTATATCTCTTTTATAAACTGGGAAGTATAGTTCTCCATTTCCTTCTTCGAATGCTTTCATTGCATGTAAAGATTGGTAAATGTCTCCGTTAAATGTAAATTGAGATACGAATACTTTAAGAAGTCCGATACTACTTAAGTCTTCTGTAGTTAAAGGTATTTGTTTTCCATTTTCATCTTTCTTTCTTATAAGAGCACCCATTTCATCTTCAGAAGAATTAGGGTTGTCATATAAGTGATCTAGTATTTCAAGTTCTACATCTGATACACAGTTAAGTTTTTCGGCTTGTTCAAATAGATCTTTAACATCTTGGAAACCTTCGTCAGATAAGTATTTAGCAAGTAGTTCATATACTAAGCTATCTTTAAGGTTTTCTTGTTGCTTAATATTTAGATAAGTTGAACTCATTGAATCTATTGCATTCTTTTCTATTATAGATTTGATTAAATCATCTGTAACAGGTTGATCAAGTATAGGATCAGTTGCAATCTCTTTACATTTATCATCAAGTTCATCTACATTATGAGAAAAAATACTTATGATATGAAGTAGTAGTCTTGAAGCTATAATAGGTTCTGTTATAGTAACATCATGTGTTTTAACATTTAACTTTATTTGCTTTAAGTCTGCAAGTGTAGTTTCTCCGTTTGATATAATAGAGCATAATCTATCATAAGTTTCTTCTAGTTTGTATCTTTCTTCTTTTAATTTAGATAAGTCTGGGTCATTATCTAAATCTCTTGCAGTAAGATCTGTTCCTTTTTCTTTTGTATAGTTTGCTTCTATTTTACCTATCTTAGACTTAAGATCTCCTATTTCTTTTTTAAGTTCTCTTTCTTTTACCTTTGCAGAAGCTAAGTCTTTTTCTATTGCATCACATTTGTGTTGAAGTGATGCTGCTATTCTAGCAAACTGTTCATCTGATATAATAGGTGCATAGTTTAAGAACTCTTTTGTAACGTATTCTTTTTGATTTGCACTTTTACTACCTTCAAACACTCTAACACCAACTGTTTTATTAACTCTAAATTTACCAGAGTCTATAAGAGCTTTTATTTCAGGTTGAGAATGTATTGCATTTAATTTAAAATTAAATAGATGTTGAATCTTTTTACAGATTTCATCTCTTTTATCAAACTTTTCTTCCCAAGGATCATTATTAGGAGCTTTCTTAGTTTCTTCTATAATCCCTTTTGCTCTTTCTATTACTTCTTTCCAAGACTTTCTTTCTGTAGGTTTTCCTTCATTTGCGATATTAGATATTATTTTTTGTGTTGTCTCAATTGGTACTTTAACGTCTTCCATTATTCATCTTCTCCTCTTACTATTTCTTGTGTTGTATCAGCTAAGTTATCTTTATCTATTGGGTTTCCGTCTTCAATTCTCATAACCAAGTGTACAGCTGTAGTTGCTTGCATCCAGAAATGAGTATGAAATCTTACAAGTGATTGAGTTGCTATGTATTCAGGACACATAAGTCTAAATAAACTCATATAAGAAAGTGCAAACGTATCCGTAATTTCAACTTCTCCATCTGTATCAAGTATAAACTCTTGCATTATTTGTGTTACAAGATCTACTACATATTGAGCTCCTGCACTTAGGTTTGGAACTATCTCATTTGTAATTTCGTCTTTTGTATAGTTATTTCTAACTTCGTCAGATGTTACAAGCAAGATATTATAGATAAGTTCTGGTAGTGTAATACTTCCATAAAAAGCTTTATCATGGTTTCCGTCTTCTCTTTCTTTATCATTAGAGCTTGGATTAAGTACAGTTATTATATTAGCTTTACAACATACACTAAATGCAGTAGCAAGTTCTTTAAGTTCATCAGGTTGAAGTCCCCATGTATTAAGTTCTGCTCCAATAATTTCTGGTCCATTAAATGCAGTGATTGTATTCATAGTTAAATTATCAACAAAATCTTCTTTATCAGAAGGAACATACTTTCTTAAAGCATCTTTAAACTCTTTAAAGTATAAAGGTGCTATGTGATATGGTGTAGATGGTCTTTTGTATAGCTCTTCTAAAGCAGTACTAAATACTTCATCTTCCCAATCAGCATACTCTTCTTCGTATTCAGCTGGAACTTCCATAGCAAGACTTCCATCAGGTAACTTTTGTGGTTCCATTTTATGTAACTTTTGATATTTAACCCAATTTACTTGCTCTTTTGCTAAGTTTCTAAGTGCTTTAATACAAATATCTTCAAATCCTTCATCTGCAATCAACCCATCATTTGGATCTATCATCTTTTTAAATTCAACATATAGTCTTCTAACTAATTCTTCTCCTATTCCATATAGTCTATATCCTGCTTTAAGAGCAAGTCTGTTATCAGAGAATGTAGTTCTTATTCCAAGCATTTGGTATGCTTTTGCTTCTGCATATAGATTAACACTAAACTGAATAGCTTCGTATGCTTCTTGTGTACCGTCTGATAACTCAAGCATATTATCTATATTAAGGAAGTCTACAAGTGTTAATGTATCATGTCCTTTAGCAGCAAGATCTTCTTTAAGGTTCATTATCTTTTGGTTTCTGTCTTCTGCATTATCAAGAAGCTTACTTTCACTTTCTTGAAATGGATTTGTAAGCATAGTTAGGTTTTGGTATACATGTGATACATTTGCATTTTGCGGTATAATATACTCCATTATTTACCTCCTTTATTAATACTTGGAATAGTAGGTTTAGGGTCATTATACGGTTGAATAAGTTCGAAATGTCCACCATCATAGAATCTATCATTTCTAAAATTACCATCCATATTCCAATCTCCACCTGATCTTGCAGGTATTCCAAGCTCTTTTGCCGCTCTTACAAGTTCTTTTGCTACTTTATCAAATCCGTTTGCATCATTCCATCCAGTAAATGGATACATAATGAAGTCGAACGCACATGATGGATCATAGCAATGTTTACTCATAGGTGCTTTAGATACTCCTTTTTTAAGATTTTGTAAATGTTGCTCTATACTTCTTTGACCTTGTATTACAGAAAAGTCAACTGTTCCATAAGACAAGCATTTTTCTATTATTTTAATAAGATCTGGATGAACGTTTACAAGGTTCTTCTTTGATCTATCTGATAGTACTCCCATTATTTAATCCTCCTTTATTTACGTTTACGTTTTGGTTTCTTAACTTTGACACTCTTAAGTTTTAAACTAGAATTAAACATCTCTCCGTCATAGTCTCCAAGAACAGACTTAGGAAGAGATATTATATAGCTACCATTAGGTAGTTCCTTTTTAGATGTACAGTAATCAGGATGTTCAAGTGCCTCATGCATTATCTTTAAATTCCAGTAATTAAAATCCATCCAAGCTTCAAAATCGGCAAAACATTTTTTATTATAATTTATTATATCATCCTCATACACTACACTCTCAGAAACCATAGAAAGGAATAAGTTTCCAGTATTCTTAGTCTCTGTTTTAATTAAATCAAAGTTTATATAGTTATGATTTAACTCAAACATCTTTCTATAGTGTTCATTGAGTAGTTTACACATAAGTCTTTGAGATGTGTCTTTCTTTACATCTTTCCCAGGAGCTAGTAACTGAGGAAATGTGTAGTTAAATTTATAGTTAAGGTAGACATGAACCATGTCTACCAGATTAAACTTTCTTATTTCCATGATGATCTCACCAACTTACGTACTTTTTTAAGGCAAGATCTATGTTTAGTCACTTTCATATTATCCCAATCTGTATCTTCTGTGAACTTTTCTTGATTTCTAACAGTGTTTATTCCAGGTTGAGCTCCTAATACATCAAGTGAGTCCATTGTAAGCATTGGTAGAAGTATAAATGACTTACATTTGAGATCAGTGAATCTAGATATTTCTTCATTGACCTTATCCATAACACCGTGTATGTCTTTAATCTTATCTTTCATCATATAAGTACGCATGTTATACCTCCTATTTCTCAAGTTTATTAAGTTTATTTACCTTTGGAGCTATTTCTTTATTTCTTGGATGTAGTGGACCTCCGTCAACTATTCTATATTGAGGATGAGCTGATGCATGTCCAGGTTTGAACTTAATAGTTTTAAGATCTAGTAAGTCTTTAGTAAATGATAAAGCACAATAGAAGTTATCTATTGTAGTTTGTGCAGCTTCAAATACTCTATTATTATATTCTCCTCTTATAATATCATATGCAAGAATAAACTTATCAGGATTTTTCTTATTAAATGTTCTAAGATCAGCAAGTCTTTGCAATCCTTCGTCTCTTGATGGGAATAAGTTTATAAATAACTCACCATAAGCATACTTAATTGATACAAGTAGTGTCTTTAGGAACTTAATATATCTATGATTTTCTTTTAAATTCATAGGTTTTATAAATTCCTCGTCTACTCTTTTAAGAACATTTTCAGAGAACTCATTAAAGAACTTAATAAATCCTATATTACCACCAGGCATTACTCCGTGTACATGAACAGAGGCAAATACTCCGATTGCATCTTCATATAGTGTTTGCATAAGTGTAGCTTCGTCATTAGTTCTTGCATATATGATTGGATATATAGAAACAGATGATAAAGCCTCTACTCTTCTTACGAAGTTATCGTCTCTTGAAAGACTTGATTTACTATTCTTTATCTCTTTATCAAGATTTTGCTTAACTACTTTCATAGTTGCAATTTGACTATCTTCTGTAGGAGCAAGATAGAAAGAGTTTCCATCATATGAGTTTATACATAAGAACTTTTCAGCTGTATCTTCAACTATTTCAGCAGTTTTATCTACTTCAACCATATTTCCTTCGGCAAAGTTAGCTTCAAAGTCTTTATAGTCGTCCCAAAGCTTAGTGTAAACAAGAGGTTTAAATCTCTTATATGTAAGCTCAAGTAAATCTAAACTTGGGAACATATAGAAATCTGCTTCATATACTTTTTCAAATGGTACAGCTTCTATTTTAGTTCCTTTATTAGGATCAATATACTTAACACCGTTTTTCATAGCTTCACTTGCTATAAATCTATCTATCATAGTAAGATCAATTACATTATCTCCTAATATTTCTTTTATATCTGTATATCTATCAGTAAATATAGAATCAGTATATAAGTGCATAAATAGAGGTTTAACTGATATTCTTGCTCCAGACTGATCTTGAGTATTATCAAGCTTTATTCCAGTCTTATGTAAATCAAATATAATGTCTTTTAATACTCCATTTGGTGCAGTCATTAAAAACATTGGTTGACCAAATAGTCTATAGTCATCTGTAGGATCAAAGAATGACTTACCATTTACAGGATTTACTTGATTTACAAGAGTTTTAAGCCATTTAGTAAATGCTCTTTCAAATATTTCTTTGTGTTCAGGAGATATATTACCTTGTAATATAAATACTGGTGATAATCTTTCTGAATAAGATGAGAAAGCATTATTTAAAGGTTCTGCTCTCATTTTAATACCTTGTTTTACTTCTATCTCAAATGCGGAATCTCCACGTCTGTTTGCAATTTGTCCAATAAATGCAGATGTTACATCAATATCATCTTCCTGAACTCTCTTCATTAGCTTTTCAAATCCATCTACAAGTAAAGGATTACTATCAACAGTAGTTTTAATTGCACTTAAATTATACTCAAATCCGTTTTCTGTATATTCTCTTTTTTCTGGATCGTAAGTTCTATATCTATATTTATCTACAAGTTTAGTTCCTTCTTCAGAAAGCATATTAAACATATAGCTTTCAACAGATAAAGGAACTTGCATGTATTTTTCTTTATCTTTTCTATTATTAACTCTTGCCATAAGTACTGATTTTGCAAGTGATGCAGAAAGTATAGCAAGTGATGTAGTTCCATCTTTACTTGACTTAGTATTTCTAAACTCAGATATAAATTTAGTATACTGTTTTATCATAGTAAGAACAGCATCATCTACTGTATGATCGTATCTTTGTGCCATAAGATAGCTGTGTCCATCTTTTGACTTTGCAAATATCATATCATCAGAAACATCTTGTAATTCAATGCTTCCAATAGATTCTCCATACCATCCACCATATGGTCCATACACAAGTTTAGAACTCTCGATAATATCATCAAGAGCATTTATAGTTACGTTATCATCTAATCTTAAGAAATTAGATGATGATTTGTCTGTGTAAACTCCAACTGGATTATTCTCCCTCTCATGTAGTCTGTCTTCCAGCCAAGTTTTAGCTATATAGTTACCGCTAAATAATGTTTTCATTATACTGCCTCCTTTATATTTTAAGGTATAATTACCTTTTATTCACTCAGAGTTTTGTTTCGATTTTCCTATATTAAAGGTAAGTCCTAGTTACTTCGGTCAAAAACAATCGTCGATGTTTAAAATTGTCTATCGAAATAGACACATATAAAAGATTAAAGGAGGAATAGAAAATATGAAATTAGACAGCTTTTCTTACTCAACACCGCTTATAACAAGTCCGTTCAATGCTTCAATTGAATCGTCTACGGTGTTAACAAGAATCGACAAGAGCATAAGAGATGAGGAATATCCTCTAATCCAAGGTTATAACTTATACCTAGTAACTTATTTCCCTCAAGGAATTACAGATAAAAGTATTCACTTTACAGGAAATAATGCATACAGACTGTATAAAAAGTTATTCCCTGCTCCAAATCCTAGACTATATGGTCCTAACCCTTCAATCATAGAAGGAGCACTTAAAGCAGGATGGGGTGTTATACATGTTAACGTTGCTGACCCAGTTGCAACACATGCTAACTTTACAGTTGAATTTGAATTTAAGAGAGCAGAAACTAAAAAGAAATTCTTAGTTCATAAATTAACTGCAAACCCTAACTTACTAGCATTTAAGTGGCTTACAGGAGATCCAGCAAAGGACACTACTATTAAGTCAGAATTTGATCTAAGAGATGACATTGATGTTTCTGAGCAAACTTACGAATGTGAATTCAATACTTGGGACATCGGTTTCAAAACAAGTTCTATCAAAGGAATTGGTAAAAATACAGATATTAACTCTTTCTTAGAATTAAAACCTGAATGTAATAAATTTAACATGAGTGCTGGAGATACTATATCTGCAGACGACTTCGGAAATATTATCCTTTATGGATTGATATTCAACGGAAGACATGCTTATGCTAATAAGTATAAAGCAGTTCTTCAAACAGGTGTATCTGAAGACGACTTAGATAAAGGTAAACCAATGATACAAAAGATGACTATTATGGATGCAGGAGAAAAAATGTATGAATTTAGTTTTGCTAACTACGATTATACAGATCCTACAACTAAAGCATCTTATATCTTTGGTTCAAATGCATTAAAAGCATGTAAAGAAATATTAACTAATGTTGAGCATATCCAAATGTTCTACCCTATTACACATGAAAGATCTCTTGCAATGAAGTTTGTAAAAGGAATAGAAGAAGTTGAAAGAAAATTAAAAGCTGAAATCACAAATGCTATTAAAGCTCACATACCTAGTTTTACACTTGAATCTCAAACAGCTGGATCTGAATTCCATAAAGCAATAATGGAAGACTTTAACATATTCAAGAGATTTAAAACTAATCCAAATGATTTAAATGACTCTCCATTTGCAAAAACTAACCCTGCAAATAAGAAATGGGGAGATTTAACTATAATGAATGGATCTTACATTAGTCCAAACATTCAATTTGCAAATGGTACAAGCGGAGAACTTATAAATCACTTAAGAGATAACCACTGGGATTGGGATATAGATTATCAACCAATGGATACAACTCAATCTCCACCTCAACCACTTATGATACCAAATCCAACTGGAGCTGGTACAGTACAAGCACCTAAAGTTAAAATATTACAAGAATTATTCAAAGAATGTTACAACGGTGCTGATATAATAGATAAAGACTTACTTGATCCTGCAGTTAGACCTGCATTTATTATGCTTGGAGAAGGATACCCATTCCAAGTACAAGAAGTAATGGATCAATTCGTTAAATATCAAGAAGGAAGAATAAGCTTTGAAGGTTCAAGACCTGACTGTGTATTTATAAGAACTCCTCAAACTACTAAAGAGTTCTCTACTATTCAATCTATTATAGATTGGAAAGAAAAATGGCAAATCTCTAGATCAGGACTTGCAAATAACACAAATACATGGGCTCTTGTAGGTTATGGAACTTATATAGATCCAGATACTGATGTACCTGTAAACTGGTCTCCTACATTTAGCTGGGTAACTGGTTCAAGCTTACTTTCTTACTTAGTAACTGGAGTTTCTGATTCATTTGCATCAGACTCTTGGTCTAAAGTAGTAGGATGGGAACCTGGTTCTGCAAGATGTATTCCTAAGACTTCTTTAGAAAAAGAAGCACTAGCTAAAAACAGTATAAACTACTTAGTACAAAAATCAGATAGACAGTTCTATCTAGGTGAAGACCATACTGTTTTAGATGGTAAGAAATCTGGACTTAAAAACTTAGGTTCTATGATTCAATTTGGATATATAACTTGCTATGCTTACATTACTTTAAGAGATAATAAGATTATGAACTTAACTGCTGATAACTTACTAGAACTTAAAGAAAAAGTATCAAGAGCTATATCTTACTATGCTAGACACTTTAATAATAAAATTGATATCGCTATGGGAAGATCTACACATGAAAAAGAAATTAACAGAGACGTAGTTCTATGTACTATAGGTATTACTACTCATACTTTCTCAAGACATAGTAGACTTCAAATGGAAGCGTTACCAAGTGATGAATAATAAAGGAGGAATGATTTAATATGGCAGGACCTACTTACTCTACACAAAGTGGAGTTGCTGCAATGAAGACTATCTATGATGGGTCTTTATTCTTGCAATACATGATGACACCTGGAAAAGGTAGAAACGTAGTTATATCTGGGGAACAGTTTGACTATGGAAAAAGAAACCAAATTGGTATGACATTCGTTGATAGATCACAATTCATACTACTTACAACTATATATCCAGAAATCTATATGTTCTCGGGTAATAACTTACTAAGAGAAGCTGTAAAAGGATACTTCAGATATATAACAGAAACTACAAGAGCAGTAACAGGATTCCAAGATCCTACTCTTGACGTTAGTAAACCTACATTCAAGAATAACTTCTTGAACTTGCCTATGTTTACTAACCAATCAAACCCAACTACTGAACTAAGTTTCCAAATACCTGCTGAACTTGCTGGTTACTTTATAACTAGATTTACAGCACACTGGATGGGAGCAATCTCTGACCCTAACTCAAGAGGAGCTCACTATAATGATACAGGTATACCATTCAATAACTACTCTCACTCAGGAGGAATGGCTTACATAAAACCTGATAAAACTTATACAAGAGTTGATTATGGATGCTTAATATTCTTAATGGTTCCATTAAGTGCTCCATTCAACTTATTCGACGCTGATGCTTCAAACCCTGGAGTACCAGAACTAGAACTTAAGTTTACTGCAAACATAGTTGATATTTCTAACGTAAAAGTTAACGAAATATGTCATTCATTACTTGCTAAATATAGAAACCACATCGTAATAGATTCTGGTATATTTGGTGCAGTTAAGAATACATGGTTGACTATGGTTGAAGAAGTCGATGTAAACGACGTATTTGCAAAACTTGCAGGTTAATACTTATAAATAATATAATAGTAATCCCGGATAGCATTTTTATGTTATTCGGGTTTACTTTATTTTATTTCAGCAAATACAAAGGAGTGATTTAGTTGACTGATCAAGAAGTTAAAAGCTCATCAAGAACCAAAGTAATAGAGTATTTTGTAAATCGTTATATATATAATGATACAGACGAAGAGCTAAGTGGTAGTATGGTTAAGGTGCTGGCTGTACTTGATGAATGGTTTGCACAAAATGATAAGAAGTGGCAAATAAGTAAGGTATACGAAGAGTTTGAAGAAAGTAGAGATGCTTTAAAAGCTTGGAAGCAACATAAAGATGAATTTACAAGATTTCATGTTATAGTTGAAGTATCTGACTTTATAGCTGCATTTGCATCATTTGTAAAACGTTATATAGGATCTGTAGATATGAAAAAGATAAAAGATGAAGATCCTGAATTTATTGAGATGTTAGATACTATTAAAGCAACTATACAGCAAGTTGAAATAACACCTCGTGAAGTAGTTGTAAATATAGAGAATAAGTTCTTAGAAATATATATGGGTATAACTACATTTAAAAAGCTTAAAGGTGGAGATACAAACGACTTATTATGTAGAGTAATAAGAACACTTTATACTACTAAAGAGATAAATGACAAGAATAACGAAAAGAAGATAGTAAAAGAAATAAGAAGAATGTGGTATGCAAGAGAGTTTAATAAGATATTTGAATGATATACACTGATCCAATCTATAGGGTAAAACTTGTAGATTGGATTTATTTCTTATTTTTTTCCGCATTTCTAAATAGATAATAGTTACATATTATTACATGAATCAAGTCAAATAAAAACGTTAGAGAAAGGAGGTGAAAAGAAAATGTTTGGAGTATTTGAAATGATTGGAAGTATGGTGTTAAAAGCAGTTAAATGGGTTTGGGAATTTATTAAACCTACTGCTAAAAGAGCTTGGGAAACAGCTAAGCTAACTGCAGGTATTCAAGAAGTTGTGGAATATGATGAGTATGGAAGAGTATCCGCAGTAAAACCTATGTCATTTAGTGAAGTTCCGAAGTATATGAACGAACATCCTAATAACAGAATCTATATCACAGATCATAATGGAAGAGTTTTTAATTTAAGAACTCTTAAAGAAGTGGAAGTTGATATGGATGAACCTAGACGTAGATACAACTACCGTAAGGAATGTGACGACTACTATGATGATTATTACGATGATTATGATAGAGACTACACAGACTACAGAGACGACGAGATTGACTATGGTAGAAAGGCTGAAGTTGAAGATGTTTATGAAGAACCTACATTCTCAGAAGAAGAATGCGAAGACAAAGCACTTCTAGAAATGTGGGATTCTAATAAAAAGATACTAGGAGATATAGCACTAGATCATAATTGGGAAGAAGATGATTTACGTGCTAATCTTAAAAGGGAGGAATACATAAATGACAGAAATGAAAAAGTTGTTAAATACACAGTTGATGATACTCTCCAAGCCGTAATGACAGGTACTAAAGATGAATACGGTAATTGGAGGTACAGAGAAAGCAGTGTTTATGGATATATGATATAAATTAATAGGAGGTAAACGTATGGTAATAGGATTGAATTTAATTAATGAAAATATGAATAAGAAGTGTTTTGATATGGTAGTGGATGAATTTCTATATCGTCTAAATGAGAAGGACTTAGTTATAATGGATGGTGAAGACGATGTCTCTGTTCAATGTTGGGCTGACACACAAGAGAAGGAGAAAGCATATACACCAGTGTATTACTTTGCACTTTCTGATGAATATAGAAAGAGTGATCTTGATGATATTCTAGGGTTTGTCAACGATAGAGTACCAGAATATTCAAACACTAGCTGTGAATTTAAGATACTTACAAAGGTTGTAGGTACTTCTACTGTCGCTAGATACACAGTAAAGTGTGTCTTAAATGAGAAAAATGGTAAATTTAAAACTAAACTAGGCTTAGGAAAGTAGGTGAAGGATGTGTTTAGTTTAATATTTACTGTAATTTTAATTGGGCTACTTGGAAAGGTAGCCCTTTCTTTTTAATCACATCACAAGGAGGTGGATAGGATGTGTGATGTAAATGTAGAAGAGATTTTAAAAAATGATATAATTTCTATATCAAAAGCAGATATAGAAAACATGGAAACACAAGAGGCTAGAAAGCTTTGGCAAAAACATCTTAGAATGTTTGATGGTGTCAAGGTTACACAGAAAGAAATTTCTGATATAAAGAAAACTCTATTTGAAGGAGTAGGAGATGAGGATATCTATAACTATAATCTTATGCAACTTCAAATTAGGGTAACTAGAAGATAGGAGGTGCAGATATGAATCTAGATAAGTTATTTTTATTTGGTTTAGGTTTTGTTGTAGGTGCAACTATTACTAAAATAGTAATGGAAGCATCACAAGTTGAAGTCCAATACTTTAAGGAAATAGAATATCCTTATGGTAGTGGGAGAATAGTCAAAATGACGTATCCTGAATATGAAAGATATGCTCGTGAAAACGGGTTAGTTGAAAAACAGGAAGAAATATGTTTATAAAAGGAGGTATGTAAGATGAAAGCAAGTGTAGATAAGATAAAGAAGTTTATGAATGATCATTCAATGGTACATATTTTTATAATTGATAAAGTTACAGTGCCATCATTTAATGTACTTGACCCTAATGTACTTGTGTGTTCAATGGGACATAAAGGAAATCTTATAATTAATCAACCAAAATTTGAAGAACATTTGTGTGAAGTTATGGGAGAATATTTTGATAATGAAAATAATTCAAGTATATTTACAGTAGATGCTTACGATAACCTTTACATATTCAAAGATTATGAAGTAGAAGATTTAACTGATTATGCAAGTGATCTATATGTAGTAGGTAAACATTTATATGATATATGGGCTGAGAAATTCTTCAATGAAAATGACAGTGAAATACTTATAGATGAAATAAAAAATGGCGAATTTGATTATGATGATTATGAGGATGCTCTTGAATATGTAGCTAATTTATAAAAGAAGGAGAAGAGATATGAATTACTTAGAAAAATTTAATAGAATGGTTAAGGATTTATCAGTTGATGAGGTTACTTTAGTTGACAGTAACCATTGGTATGGGGATTATGGATGTATCTGGGATGAATACAATGGATTCCATGGAAATCCTCATAAACTTGCTAAGACTTTTTACAAGTTTATTGAAAAACATTGGAAGAAAGCTTTGCCAAGTAAATATTGGAAAAAAGAAAATGGTATAAACTATAAAGGTGCTACTATATCATTAGTTCTTTGTGTCGGTGACCATAATTACATGTCTAAAAATGTAGATGAAAATCAGATATGTAAACTATTAAATGGTCAAATCTATTCTATTGAGGATAGATACTGGTTAAATATTCAGGAAAGTAAGATTCTTAAAAAGAAACTTAAAAAAGGATACATCTATACTGCATATGATGTATTTATGAATGAACTTACTCCAGTAGAAAGAGAACTTATTGAAAGCAGGAGAGAAAGATATATTAATAATGGTCTTAAAGGAAAGTATAATATAGAAGACTATTCTAATGAATGTTATGATGAGTGTTATGACGAATGTTGCGACTGTTCAGATGAAGAATATCCAGGAAGTCCGGAATAAAAAAGAAGCAAGAAACCCTAAACTAATAGGGTTTCTTTTTTTCTCTACAAAGATACTTCTTCTTGATCTGATACACCAAATTCATTATATGGAGTTCCTAAAATATTTGATATTTGTCTTTTACTAAATCCTCTTTCTTGATAGAATTTAATGGTTCTATCAAGTCTTTCAAAATCACGTTGTTCTAACCACTTATCAGTTGCTTTAAAAAGCTTCCATCCACATATTCCAGCTACTACTGTAAGTCCTAACATTATTAAATCTTCTTTATACATACTTATTCCTCCTCGTCATATTTTCTAAAATAATATTCTTTCCATAAAACATTTTGTAAATCAGGTGTTAAATCTTCATTAGAGTAGTATATTTCATCAAATATTTCTCTACTTATAATTCTAAATAGACATTCTGTATGAAAGTCTATGAAGTAACCATTTGTATATCTATGGTTCTTTATAAATATAAGGTGTTCTAATCTTGTATTAACACCTATGTTTGATAAGAACCTTCTTTTATAGTCATCCAATGCTCTTTTATATGTCTCAGATGCTTCAACATTAGTTGGCAGATTACCATGTATTTTATTCATATCGTTTATTGCAGCTAGATATCCTTCCCACATATAATAAGTTCCTTTGAATAATTCACACATTAAAAGAACACCATTCTCATCAGTCCAGCATTCTTCACCATATGTATCCATGTACTTAATCTTTTTCATATTTACTCCTTTAAATAAATTCATCTGTATATTTAATTATTATTTCATCAGTTGCATTACATACATATTTATACCAATTGCTATCACTTCTTACTCCGTAATGTCTTTCAACGAATTCTATATAAGAAGCTATCTTTTTACAAGTAAAATACTTTGTCATTTCAGGTATAATAACTCTGAATGGTTGAACGTATAATACTTCATTTCCTAAGTTTCTAAATTTACCATCGTTTAATAAATTAGTAACATGTTCAAACTCTTCTGTATTATCATATTCGTAGTTATCGTTACTGAAGTTTAACAAGTAATCACTAAAGTCTATCAGTACATTTCCAAGATAGTATATTTCATTTCCTTCTCTATCAAATACCTTTATATTACATTCAAAACATTCATGATTATCCACAAGTATAGGATCAGAACTTATCTCCATTATCTTTATAGTACACATAGGTTCAACTGTTATTATATCGTGTCCAACCTCACATACAAATGGATATTTAACGTATAAAATGTCTCCTATCTGTAAGCTAAGGTCTGTTGGATTACCTTTACTATACCATATGTCGTTTATAAGAGATGAATATACACGTCTTGGGACACATACAAACCTTTCAGGATCGGATAAGTAATACATCACTTCATTTAAATCAATACTATTACATTTGCCTATATCAACTATACTAGATACAGATATCTTATTAAATACAGCAACATCATCAGATCTAAGTCTTGCTAGTGCTATATTTATCTTTTTAATTTGAGATACTTTATTGAAATCAAAGTTGTCTCTAAGCTCATAGGATACGTTAGTCATGTATTTTGCTGTACTATTATCATATTCTGGGTTATCAAGGAATGTATCTCCATATAACATAAAGCTTTGCCAAGGGAATACTCTTCTTAAGTTTTCAATAATAGATGTATCTATACAGTTTATAGATCCAATTACATAGAAGTCAAAGTTTTTAACCATTTTATCTCTATGTTTAGGATCTACATCGAATATACCAAATTCCCATATAGGAAATACTACTAGCTCTATATCCCTACCAGGATTAAAGTCTTCGAATTCATCAGATTTTATTACTATTTTTTCTGGCTTAGTTATTCCTGTAAGAAGTCCACATATACGAATAGTTCCAAACTCATTTACTTCGTTTATATTAAATCTCATATTCTTAGATACAAGAACTATAACATCAGATATGATCTTCTTAGCAGTTATATTCCAAGGCACAGATAAACATTCTGTTCTTTTGTGATAAAATACCTTATCAATTTTATTTATCATATTATCCTCCTTTAATATCACATTTACATAGTTAATGTTTGTTTATTATAAGGTAGATAGAAACAAAATTGCCGTTATTTTTAAACTTTAAAGGAGGAGATATTATGAAAAGTAACTGGTCGAATCTGGGTATATTTCCTGGATTATATCTAGCTGTACTTGCAGAACCTAGTGCTAGAATTACAAATGAGTACTTTGTAGTTACGATTCCAGCTCTTATGGGTGGTATAGTGGAACAGGCAGAAACGCCAGATAAACCTGTTGAAGATCCAGAAGGGAAGAATAAACTACCTATAGATAAAGAAGTTGTACTTAACAAAGACTTTACAGCAAGAGATAAGAATAAACTTCAAGATTATAATGTAGCAACTACTATTAAAGCTGAAAATCTTACATGGCATACTCATAGATTAGATGGATTTATAAAACATGCTACTATTCAAAAGGTAACTGCAAAGACAGGAGCTATTAAAAAGGATACTGGTACATATAATGGGCCTACAACACCAGCAGGATGTGGTGCTCATACACATGAAACCACTGGAACACATACAAGAAAGGGGATAAAACAAGAATCTCTTACTTGGACAGGACTTGATGTTTACATGATGGAACAAGTTGACTTCGAGAACATCAATAATAAGATTATTAAAAAAGGTGATATACTATACGGGACATTTATTATAGGAGCTCCTAATAAATTCGTTATAACATGTATACCAGGAGTAACACCAAGAACTGTACATGAAATACAAAATGGTCAAAATGTTGAAATTAAGGATACTTCTAGAGACGGAGAAAAGAATCCAGCTGAGAAGGAGGCTAAATAATGGTTAAGAATTTTACAAACTTAAGAAAGCTTTTAAGAGGAAGTGGATTACAACCAGTAGGAGACAATGCTCCTAAAGAACCTATGACAGTTCTTGATATGCTTGATAACAGATTTTCTCAAAGCTACTATGATATTATACCTTGGAGTAAGCAACACTTTGATGTAGTTTATCCAAGTTTCGTTATAAATGTATTTAATCAGTACATAAGATATCTTGATAATGCTGAATGGACGTCGTTTGTAAGTATACCAGAAGAGGTTATATCTGACTTTGCATATAAGCCTGGACTACTTGCTAAAGTAATATACGGATCAACTGTACTTCAGTATTTAATATATGCATTTAACGATATTCGTGAACCATATGATTTATCTGAAGAGTTTCTTGCTCAAAATGGTATTAAGGTACTTAATTATCATGGAATAGAAAAACTTGGTAAGCTTATTTCATTTAAGCAAACAGAGGAAAGCAAGAAGATAAATACATTCCTATTACAAGAAAGGTGATATTTGTGGAAGTTATATTAAAAGATGAAATAGAACATATAATGAGAGAGTTTTATAGACTTAAAAGATCAAGTGACGCTGCTATGTTTTTTATTACTCAAAATGAAGTAACTATCGGGGATCTTATGAAGTTTGATTATCAGTCTAAGAAGTATTATAAAGCTATATGGCAATACATAACTGAGTATACGATTGATAAGATAGAAAGAGGAAACTATGAACAGGTTCTATCTGATATAATACCTAAATTAGAAGTTGAATCGTTTAGTTTAAAACCTAGATTTAAAGGATCATTTGATAGAGACTACCTTATAAATAGTTATTTATTATGCTTATTTAGAACTCTTGTAGAAAAAGGTATGTATGATGTATATAATTATACTATAAGTTTGCTTCAAATACAAGGAGTAGATTCAAGAATACTTGCAAATATAATAATGCAAGATTACTCACTTATGAGTCCTACACTTGTAATGACTTATATAGATCTTGGTTTATTTGATGCAATAGATTTTTGTAATCTTATATGTGTATGTAAAGAAAGATATGATTATTTCTGGATAGATAAGCTACTTGAGATCTATATGTCTGAAGAGAGTAGAATACTTGAGTTATTTATACATCTTACACAAAGAGTTGAATATAAGCTTATAGATAAAGGTAATAAATTTAGAGTAGTAAAAAATACAAGAGCTTCACTTAAAGATAAAGAAGTCTATTTACATATAATTGAGTACATTAGCAAAAGAATAGTTCTAGATGCTAATATAATGTATCTAGAAAAGCTAAATGAGGCTGTTAACATATATAACTCAGAGAAACCAAAGAATATAGAAATAGTTAATGCATACGAAGATTACGCTGAATGGTTTACGTCTAACCTATCTAATTTAGATGGTGGTAAGATGCTTTATAACTACCTAAATTTTAAAGGAGAAGAAGGAGAAGATTTTCCAGATGAGTTTTATCATCTGTTTAAACATGAAGTAACTCATATGAATGATATTATGAGTACACTTGAACTTGAAGATTACCCGTTTTTCTTACGTATGTTTAATATGAATAGATTTAAACTATATTCAGATTATAACGAAGAACTTATAGAAAAGGTAGTAAACAGAGTTCAAGATGATAATAAATTCTTTCTTATGGAATTTGGACTGTCTACTGATACATATATTACGTTGAACTTATCTTGTTATCCTTATATATAATAGGGTGATATTAAAAGGTAAATGGATGTAAAAATACTTACAACTTCTAAGTCAATTAGAAGGCACATTACCTTTTAATAAATAAAATAAACCCGAGTTACAGGATTAAAGGAGGAGTAACAAATGAGTAAGAAAGAAGTAAAAGAAATCAAGAAAATTGGTGGAGGAAATGGAGCACCTGAAATTAAGGAAACTAAAAAAGGTATTTCTATTCCTAAAGCAGAAATTAGTGAGATCAAAGTTCCTAAGGTAGTTATCGGAGGTCTTAATGAATCACCAACTAAGAAACCAGTAGGAGACGACTTTGTAAAGTATGGAGAAGAAACACCAAGAAATCCATTCAAGAAAACACTAGTTGTAACACAACCAGATGTAAGATTTGTAGGAAATATAGAAAGTGCAACAGACACTACTATAAACATTCCTCTAGATCTAGTATCTTTTATATCTTTACAATCAACTACTAAAGATATAGAAAGAGCAGTTAAATCAAGATTCTCTGTAGTTAAGTCAGTAGAATATGATGATGTTTATAAAACATTCGTAGCTGAACTTAAAATGAAAGAATGTTTAAAAGATGAAAATCTTGAAACAGTTACTGATTACAATGGATATACTCCATTATCAGCAGTTAACACAGAAATATTAACAGATGATCTTAAAGCTATATTAAGTCCAAACTATAAAACAGTTTGTACAAGAGGTAATAGCTTAGTATTAGTATTAGGAATAGATGAAATAATTTCTAATATATTACTTAAAGAATACATAACTGGTCCAGATAAAGATAAGTTAGATTTTGAAAAACACGTTACTTTATCTAAAGTAGAATTTAAAAATGATACTATCTTCTACTTATTTGGATTTAAAGAAATGCCTAAAGAACTTACATTCTTATGTGACAGATCTAACTTCGTAGCTGTAAACATCAGCTGTACAAATGAAAGAGCTGCTGAAGTAATTAAAGCTAAATATTTACATAAGATGGATCCAGATGCTGAAGTTAAATTTGTTGATGCAGCACCAATATTCAAAGAAGACGATGGACACAATCCAATCATCAAAAAAGATTATATCAACGGAAGAGCTGAAACTATTATGGAAAGTATTCCAATGGTTAAATTACCAGCAACTTACGAACAAGTGGATAACAGTTACAAGAATCCATTTATGAATGCATTTGTTGATACACAAGAAAAGGTATTAACTTTAGACACAAAGAAAATTAAGGCTATATTTAAGCCTCTTATACCTCAAGATGTAGTAATGGCATATCTTGTTGATGATGTACCTTATTTACTAGTAGATACAAGAATTCTATTTGCTAGAATTATAACTGAATCTATATTTGGTTTAAAAGCAAGTATAATTACACAAGATAATAAAGTAGGTTACATACTACATATTTAAGTAGTAGCACCCTCTGTTTCATAAAAGAGACAGAGGGTTTACTATTTTTTTAACCAAACTCAAAAAGAAAGGAGAAATATCATGACTGTAGTTAGTATATCAAGTCTATATAATACACTTGTAGAAATAGATGATACTATAGGTATTCTTATAGACGATGAAGATTACGAAGCATATGAGCTTTATATGGAAGGACTTACAAGTATAATAAAGCCTATAATAGAAAATGATCTTAAGATAGTGAATGATGATGAATATAGAAATGAAAGATATATTAATAAATATGTTAAAATAATAAATGATATTAGATATATAACTCGTAATGGTATGATGCATCCTTTACTAGGTGTACTAATAGAGTACGTAGAAGATTTTATTTACGGAGGTATGGGAAATGAAGACTAATTTAATGATGCTTAAGGATGGTGGACTTGATAGACTGATAAATCTTGTACAAGATAGATCTAAGTCTAGTATACTTAAAATAAGCTCAGATCTTGATATTTATATACTTTGGACTATAACTTATCTTGATAAGTGGAGTGTTCCAAATAATGCTTTAAATGCAATACTTACAACACCAGAATTTGATATAAATAAAATAAAAGAAGATTTAGATTCACATAAAAGTTATAGAGATCAACTAGCAACACTTGAAACATGCATAGAAAGAGTATTTAGACTTAAGAATTTCGATATAGTAGAGAAAGATAAGCTATCTGATGCTGATAAAGTATACGTAGCGTTATCAACAGAGATATTAGAAAAACTAGATACTATGTTAAGCTAGGTGATTTGTATGACTGATCTGAATAAAAGAGTATTAGAGAGTAGTTATTTCTCAGTACTTACATACGAGATATTCAAATCAATGTTTTCATTAGAAACAGATGCTAAAAGAATATACATAGATTTAAACCATACTGTATCTGTATTATTTAGGAATGAAAATGTTAATGACGAGAGGATAGTAGATCAAATAAGTTCTATAGTTGAAGACTTTATTACTAGATATTTAGAAAAAGGAACTCAACTTATATTTATCTACTATACAAAAAGTTCTATATATCACAGAAGTATTTACGAAGGATGGTGTAAAGAAAGAGATGAAAGAGTAGACTTCAATAAATCTCAGTTTTTAAAATCACTTATAGTAAATATAAAGAAAGCAAATTCAGATATAAAGAACTTAAAAGTAGTTAATATACATGGTGCACATGCGTCTATGTATATACAAAAGATGGAAGGATCAAGTAAAATACCAGCTGTAGTTATATCTAAAGACGTTGTAATGCACTTTATAAAGTCTGATAACTTATCTGTATTTGATGGAAAGAAGTATTATAACTTATTTGAAGAAAGACGTGAGTTTCCATTAGGAGCTGATGAAAAGATTATAACACCTTATCTATTTAAGTATTATGTAACTCTATGTGGCGATGATAGAGATGAGTACTATGGATATAAAGGAGTTGGAATAAGAAAGTCTAATAGATATGTATCTAAACATGCGGTTGAAATACTTGGAGATCTAGAACATCCATATAAAGAATTCATTGATAAGTATAGTAAGCTATATGATATGAATTCAATGATGGATTGGTATAATGACTTTATTGCTAAAATGAAGGAGGCAAAAAGTGAGTAGTACAGAAAAATATAGAAAAACTGGAGAAGCTTTTGATACATTAGAGATAGTGTTTAGTAAGAACCCACTTAATAATGATAATGTAATTGAAACTATTACAGTATTTGACCCTAAGAGTGGGAATGATAAGTTAAAGTTTTATTACAATGCAACTGGATTTATAACTAAAATAGAAACATTTAGTATAGGTCATGATGTAGAGCAAGGTTATGTAGGTTCACCAACTGGTATATTTCTATATACAGAAATGCCTAATGGCAATATAAGATGTGAATTTAAGTATTTAAGATCACAAAATAAACTTTACATGAAGGGAATATTAGTATTCGGACTTAATGATCCAGTTGATGATTACAAGCTTATAAGATCTGCACACTATCTTCTAGATGGAGTTAATGAAGCAAATGTAATAGAATGGGACGAAGTAGAAAGTAAATATACTTTAACTGAACATGAGCTTGATAATGGTGTATCTAAAATAGTTTTAGAAGCTAAGTTTGATCAGAATAAACTTCCGACTGGAATATGGAAATTACATGCAAAGGCAGTAGATGATAATAGAGATATTATGGTTGAGATAAATACGCTTCTTCAAGATGTAGAAAATGGACACTTTGCATAATATAAGATATCTAGGTAGAATTAAAAGTTCTACCTAGGTACTTTTATTTTTTTCGCCTACATAAAAACAAAACCTAGTATTTTAATAAATAAATTGACTAGGGGTATACCTTAGTAAGAAGGAGGAAAATATGATAGATAGAACTAAGGCAGATGAAAGTCTTGTTAAGTTTCTACAAACAGCTATGGAAAGTTTAGAACCTTTAGATTATGAAGGTAATAGACTTGAAGGACTTCAAGATGTGAAAGGTTTTGAGGATTATGAATTGGACGGTAAGAAGTTTGCAACAGATGTAGCAGTTGCGGTAACTGTTGCTGGTTTAACAGCAATAGGAAGTTCAATATTAATTCCTATGATATCAAATATCGTAAACTATTTCGATAATTCTTTTAGTGGAGTTCAAGATACAGTAGTTACTATACCTGTAATAGTGTCTGATGACATTCCTAAAGGTGTAAGAGATGATTATTGCGGATGTTTAGAAGTTTTATATGGAATGCTTATCAAATCTACTCTAGATGGAAAAACTAGAAGTGGTTCTGGAGACGTTCAAAGAATTATGAAGACATTACCTTTCTTAACATCTAACGATAAAGTTAAGGTTTCTAAGTCAATAGCAGCTTTATCAGATGTAACAGGAAGACTTATTAAAGAAAAAGAAGGATTAATGAATACAAATGGTGCTAATGCTGTATCTGTGTTCTTAGAAAGTGTTAAAGAATACTATGATGACTATATTCATAGTCCAGGAATGGAAGGAAATGATGAAGTATTCGTTAAAACAGGTAGATCAGGACTTCCTACATTCATTACAGTTGAATGCTTGGTTAAAAATGGATCTAAACTTGAAAAGAAAAAGATGCAAATTGGTATAAGATGTATAGCTAAAACTATTACTAAAGAAGAAACAGTTGCATTCTTTGTAAAACATAAACATGCAGTAGCAGAAGTTAAGACAGCTACAACATTATGGCAAAAAGTTAAAAATGTTGTAACTCTTTCTTTCTTAAGAAATAAAAACTCTCAATCAGAAGCTTCACCTGCAGTAACTAAGACATTAGAATCTATGTTAAATGCAGTTAAAAGTATAGATAAACCATTTGTTGCTATGCTTTTAAGTGATGAAGTAAGAGAGTTATTAAACGATAACGGACTTAACATACTAAATCCTAGTTTCGTAAGAACATTATATGCTAAATATCCAATACTTTCTATAAGTTTCTTTGATGCTAACTCAGATACTTACTTAGTAAGCTTACTTCAAGATAGTGTATTCACTAGAAGATCAGCATCAGAACTTAACTCAGAAAGAGATAAGTATGAAAAAGTTATAGGAGATATGGTTAGAGCAAATAGATTAATTCAATAATGGAGGAGATATATGAATACTTGGCAAAAAGTTAGAAAGTATAAGAATATGTTTGTCGGTACAGAAGCTGACGAAACAGGTGTAGACGAAGAATTACTTCGTAATGAAACGGATGCAAACGAAGAATATGATTATGAAGATGATCCGTTTAATATAGGAGCAGTAGACTTCGAAGACGGAGATGATGATAAAACTGTTCCTGAATCTGAGGATGGAGAAGTACCTACTGAAGATAATGAAGATACAGAAACTGAATATGAAACTGAGGAAGAATTAACTGCTGACGAAGAAGTAGTTAAAGAAGAAGCGAGATCTGCAAACCTTGTTAAGCTATCAGGTTCTCATATTAACGCATATGTTACTAATATGGATCATGTACTTACAACTGGTATGATAGAAAGAACTGGTAATTTCTCAGCAAATGATTATCAAGTTAGATTTATAGAACCAGCAGAAGAAATAATATCTAAATGCTTCTCAGATGATGAAGTAGTAGATAAAATAAAAGCATTTAGAGATTTACTAGATAAAAAACCTATAATGGCAAAACTTGCAGGAAATGAAACTAATCCTTTCGTATATGAAGGATTACAACTTGCTTATATTTTGGCATTAATGTCTGGTCTTGCACTTGTTGGACCAAGTCTTCAAATAAATGGAGGACTTGCTGATACCGCAAAACATATAAGTTTTAAAACATTTGGAGAACTAATAGAAGCTTTAGATAGTATACTTACTGTTAAAGCATCACTTGGTACTAAAATATACTATACAGATAGTATAGTTGATATAGCTGATAATACAGAGGCTTCTATATATGTAAATATACAAGAAGTAAATCCTGCTATTGGAGGACCATCTTCTGTACCAGCTAGTGAATCTATTGGTAACATAATAGAAATAAGAAATAATGGAGGACTAATGGACTATCTTATAGTTATGAAAGCTTTAGAAAAAGTTTCGTCTATAGGATCTAAATTAGAACTTACAGAAATGGCAACTAAAGTTTTAAAAGCTGCTGATGATATACTTAATATAGATATACAAGGTGGTGACGGAGAAGAAAAACTTCAAACTATAATTGAAACTGTAAGAGGTGAAATTATAGCTAAGATAGAAGGAGATGCACTACTTGATGATACATCTAGTATAGATAATGCTACAGCTGCTATACAAGTAGAAGATGGTGAAGAACCTGTTAATCCTGATGAAAATAATGAGGATGATGTTGAGGGGGAGCCTAACGTCCCAGACATAGAAGACTTAGAAGGGGTTGAATCTCTTGTTAGAGGGACAGAAGCTGAAGAAGTAGGAGCAATGGTTGCACTTACTACTGGACTTAAGAATATAATTCATTCTAAGTATGTTAAAATAGGTGTAGCTGTTGCAGGAGTTTATGCTTTATTTAAAGGAATAGGTAAACTTATTACATACAGAATGAAAAAGAAGATAAGTGAGTCTGAAAAAGCTTATAACGATAAATATAGTATTAAGTTTAATGATACTAAAGAATACGGAGAATTCTTAAAAGCTGAAGACAGAGCCATTAAATCATCAGCTTCAATACTTCAAAAAGAAGTTAATAATAAACTACCTTTATTCTTATTAATGTGTAAACTATGTGGTAAAGATATTAAATCTGATTTATCAAGAGTATTCTCTCCGGTTGAACTTAAAGAGAAGTTCAATAAATCATTTCCAGGAGAACTATTACTATGTGCTAACAGATATGTTAAGACAGGTGTTGATATTCAGTTATTATCTTACTTCTTAGATAAATCTAAAGTTGTAGTAACTAAAGAAAATAACGAAATAAAGATTTACTGTGGTAGTGACGAACTTAAAACTCAAATAGAAATTAATCTATCTGCTAAAGGAGTAGACACTTTATTTGATCCAAGTTTAGTTAAAGCTCTAAAAGACATGGCTAATAAGTCTTTCGTAGAAGGAGAAGACTATAATCCAGGAGAAGATTTTCATCATATAATAGTTGATCATATGTTTAAAGAATTTGAAAATTACGGAATGTATGCTAAAAAGGTATTCGCTGATGAAATGAAGAAGAATTATCCTGGTATAGTTGCTGATAGTTTCTTTATTGGGTATGTAGGAGAAGAAACTGAAATACCTGGTTACATATGTTATCATATAACATTAAAGAAACCTACAGAAGAAGCTGTAGCTAATGCTGAACCAGTTGCTGAATAATAATTTGGTGTACTTAGATTAGTTTCTAGGTACACCACTTTACTTTATTTTTTCTGATAATTTAAAAAGGAGAGATAGATATGAGAAGTTCGTATGAAGAGTTTTATGATACTGGGACAGAAGGAAGTATAAGTGAGGCACTTGCAGCTGTTGCTAGTTATGCTATAATAGGTGTAGTAATACTTGGTGTGGTTTATCTATTTGATAAACTTACTAAGAATAGACCTGATTTCGTTAATCCAAATAATAAAAATGAAATGAAACCTTTCTTTGATGCAGCTATTGAAGTAGGTGAAAATGAGATAAATGAGTTCTATGATGAAATTACTGATGTATGTCATGAGGTTAGTCAGTATTGTGATAGTCGTAGATTTGCATCTGGATATCCATGTATAGATTTTGCTATGTTTTTAAATGATTATGACTTTAAGGTAGATGTTCATCCACTTGTAAGAAAGAATACTTTTAGAGATACGTTTAAATATATACTAGCAAAAGGCAAAGTAAGTACTTCTAATAATGTATTTCAGGGTCCAGTGTATCTAATTCCAGTAAGTACATGTACTGGTATATCAGGTTATTGGGATGATGTAGTTGATATGATAGCAGATACAGAAACTACTATATTTGAAACTAAAGATGGAGAATATGGTATAAAATTTAGAGTTAGAAATAAAAAAGAAGTTACTATTATGAATGATCCTAAGATACTTAGAGGACTAAGTTCAGTCGGTGACATAATAAGAGCTGGACTTAATAACAACGGAGACTTATCTAAACTTAAAGAAAGTCAAGTTGAAGATATTATAGTAGATATTAAAAATAACTTAATAGAATTACTATCAAAAGAGATAGACAGATATAGAATATCAGTACAACAAGAACTACATTCAAAGCTAGGAGTTGAAATAGATCCAAAACTAGACGTATCTGAGTGGCTAGAAGGTGACTATGGTTGTACATATATACCAATAAAGCTTAAGGGAGGACTTAGATGAGATCATCTTATGAAGAATTCTATGATATAAATGAAAGAGTTGGTCAGGAGAATGTTGTGTGGGATGTTATAAGTGGAATATTTAAAGCTGAACCAATAGCAGCAACTATTACTGTAATAGGATTTACACTGGCTGCAGGAATTAAAGCTTCTGATTGGTATCAAAAATATAAATTAGAAAAGGCTAAGAAGAAACATGAGGCTAATACTAAGAAGAATATTGACGGACTTATAAAGTATGCTGAATATATGGTTAGAGATGAGGTAACTGAGTGTATGGATGCATGTAACACACTTGCACCTCAGGTTGCAACTAAGGCACTTAAAGATGCAGAAAGATTCTATACTGTTCTTCCATTCTTATTTAAACTTAATAATCGTAAAATAAAACTAGATCCAAGTGTTATTAGTAAGAAGAATGAAGTACTTAATAAATATGATGACTTAGAGACTGGTAAAGATGCTCGTGGATTTGCTTGGTTTGATGTTATGATGTCGTATGATACAGATTACGACATATCTAATATAGAAATACGTCTAGCTGAAATGAAAGATGGTTCTTATGGTATCATTATCAAAGGGAAATCTAAAACAGCAACATTTACATCTAAGGAAACATATGCTAAAGATCTAGGTTTCTTTGGTGAAGCTATAGATAAAGTACTTAAAGACTTACAGAAGTCAACAGACGTTGATGATGCAGACGCAATGGTTCAATGGTTAGAAGGTAAGATATATGACTGGGCATATGAAGACTTTGAGGTTTTACAAAGTTTATTTGCAAAAGAGCTATATAGAAGACTAGATATCCTTAAGGATGATGACATGGCTTATAAGATAATTCGTGCTATTCCTAGCTATCCAATTAACTATGTTCCAGTTCTTTATAAGGTTAAAAAATAAATGCCTTATATATCATCACTTGAGTTGCATGCACTAATATGAAGTAAACCTACTCCCTAATCGGAGTAGGTCTATTTTGTTCCACAATATAGTGTTTTGTAGCTATTTTTAATAGGAGGTTTATATATGTTTAGTGTGTCGGAAGTTATGAATAATATCAATAATAGAATTTATCCAGACGTTATTGATAGTATAAGAAAAGACGGAGATCTATTTTTTAAACTGGTAGAGAAGGCAATTATTGACAGAAAGAATATGGATGAGAAATCTAGTGTTTCTTTTGGTCTAACTCACAAACTTGTGAACTTTGAGGAATTATTCTTAGAGGACATGGAGAACAAAGAAGGTTTTTTAATTGATTTAGATGTAGATTATACAGATCTACATAATGAGAGTATGTTTCTTAATACCAAATCTATCTACTCTTATAAGTATGGTATTAGTAACAAAGACCCTCAAGAGGTACAAATAAAAAGATATAGCTGTGAATGTGGTGAACTTGAATCTCCTATAGCTGGTCTAAGGTGTGAGAAATGTGGAACTTACACAGATATTAGACTATGTAAAAGAGGTTGGTTTGATTTAGGAGTTTACAAGATATTTAACCCACACTATTTATACCAATTATTATCTGCATCAGCTGGAGCTGCAAATGATATGTTGGAAGATATGTATACATTCAGTCATGTAAGAAAGATCAAAAAGGAAAAAGACAAAGATAAAGGGGAAGTTGTAAATATTTTTGATCTTCAAGATAGAGACGTTTTAATTGACTGGATAAAAAGATATGTTCAAGAAGATAAACAGGAATACTTTTTGAATAATATTGACGCAGCTATGACTACAAAGTTTCCTGTATTTAGTAAGGACTTTAGACCATTTAGAGTTACTTACAATTTGCACCAAGAACCAAGAATAGAGTCACATGAAGTAAATCAGAAGTACAGACTAATGAATGATAAGATTCGTGAGATACGTAAAAGGGAGGATAGTATTGATGAACTTATTCAAAATGGTTATGTTACTAAGAAAAGAAGAGGTTATGAGATATTTCAACTTCTTAAAAGTATTCAGAAGTTATCATATGATATACATGAGATGACCTTAGATGGAATGAAGGATAAGAATGATGAAATTAGACAGAAATACGGTTCTACACGTGTTCCGTATAGTTCTAGAATGGTATTAGAGTCTTGTCTTAATATATATTCAGATGAGATTATAATGCCTTATAACATATTTGGTGAAAAGATTAGTGGTTATTATAGAGACTATCTTGATAAACATGGAGTCACACCAGAAGCTATAAATAGAATGATGTCTAATGCTCCAAATAAAGCAGATAAAGAACTTCTAGATAAAGTTTTAGACGATATGATGGAAGATAATGTCAATTTCTGCTTTGGTTATCGTCCTCCTAGTATATACAGAAGATCTGCAGTTGGTCTTAAAATAGTTGGACTTACAGAACACGAAGTATGTAAGCTTACAGAGATAACTATAGCTGTATGTCTAGAAGGTGATAAAGACGGGGATGCTTTTACAAGCTTTATGTTCCCAAGAGAATATAATGTAATAACTTATTTTGCACATCATCCATCCGGAATTGCTTGGAATCCTATGACTGGTGTTGCTAATAAGAAGTATGAACTTCCAGAATCACTTTACTTAATTGACTACTACTTACTTGGTAAGTACAACAAAGACGAGGAATGTCTAATAGAAACAGATAATCCTCAAAAGCTTGTGTCTAAATATAAGTTAGAAGAACCTAAACTTACACACGAGCAAACTACATTTCCTAGAAATAAGGAAGATTTGACTATAAGTTTAAGAAACGGACTTATATATCTGTAGTTAGATATAATAGAATGAAAAATAATGAGCTTACTTTATAATATCAATTTATAGAGTAAGCTTTAATTATTTTTTAATCCGCAAATTATGAAAGGAGAAGGACATGAATATTAAAGAGATTAATGAAATTGTATCTGGATTGGAGAGTATAGTTTATAATAAGAAGAAAACTATATCCAAAAAAGATGTAGACTTGGTTTTAAGAGCACAAGAACTTATTATGGTTGCAAATAAAAGCTATTATATAGACTCAGAAGAGTTTATAACTGATTTTATGTATGATAAACTTAAGAAGTTAGTAATGCAGGTAGAAGAGGCTCATAGTGACCTTAAAAGTAGTATAGGAGATACTATAGGTGCTGGTGTTGTATTTGGTACTAAAGTTAAACACATAGTACCAATGTTATCACTTAGTAATACTTATAGTTTAGAGGAGCTTAAAGATTGGATAGATAAATCTGGTGTAACTGGAGACGATATAGTAATTGAATCAAAACTTGATGGTTGTAGTATAAGTTTAACTTATAAGAATGGAAAACTTGTACAAGCATTATCAAGAGGTGATGGAGAAACTGGAGAAGATGTGACACAAAATGTAATGCAAATAAGATCTATTCCAAAAGAAATATCACTTAAAGATGAAATAACTATAAGAGGAGAAATACTTATGAGTTATAAATCTTTCCTTGATAATAATAAAACATTAGGAGCTAAACCTTTTGCTAATCCAAGAAATGCAGCAAGTGGCACACTAAGACAAAAAGATCCTAAGGTAGTTGCAAGTAGAAACCTAGATGCTATGATGTATCAAATTATAAATCCAAATAAGTTTAATCTTAACTCAGAAAAAGATGTAATAAAGATGCTTCAAAAACTTGGATTTAAAACACCTTATTTATTTACAAGAAAGATTGAGGAATATGAAGAATTCCTAGACGATAGAGAAGTGTCTAAGGACAGTAAAGAGTTTCCTTGTGATGGTTTAGTGTTTAAAATTAATAGTTTCGCAGATCAATTTAGACTTGGTGTAACTTCTAAAGCTCCTAGATATGCAGTTGCTTATAAGTTTCCACCTAAAGAAGTATCTAGTAAGCTAAGAAGAGTAGATTTTCAAGTTGGAAGAACAGGTAAAATCACTCCAGTTGCAGACTTTAATCCAGTTGTAATAGATGGGACAGTTGTAACTCATGCAAGTTTACACAATATAGATTTCTTACTTGAATCAAAACTTAAAATAAATGATGAAGTTTATATAGTTAAAGCAGCTGAAATAATTCCTCAAATAACAGGATATAATAAGAAGTATAGAGAAAAAGCTTTAAAAGATAATTCTTTATTTGACATAGATATACCTACTAAATGTCCTAGCTGTGGAAGCACTCTTGTTAAAAACGGAAAAGAACTTACTTGTGAAAACACAGACTGTTTTGATAGAAAGCTTGAAGAGTTTAAATTCTTTGTATCAAGAGATGGGGTTAATATAAGTGGAATAGGTCCAGCAATATTAAGAGACTGTATGAATGAAGGACTTATTAAGAACTTCGTTGATATATTTAAACTTAAGAATAAATCGCATATATTACTAACATGGAATGGATACTCTGATAAGACAGTTGATAATATTGTAAAAAGTATAGATGATGCTATAGCAAATATGAGTTATGCTGATCTTATTGGAAGCTTAGGAATAAGGCTAGTAGGAAATACAGCATCAAAGAAGTTAGTTGCAGAAATACCATCATTTAACGAGCTTCTAGAGCTTATTAAAAATGGTTCATATGAAAGAATACATAAATGTCTGGGAGGAGTTGTTGCTGGTGAGTCGCTTATAGACTACTTTAAAAATGAAGATAATGTTAGGATGATGAGAGAGTTTGAAGCTCTTGGTATTCCTATGTCTAAAGATAAACCAAACTCTAAACTAGCTGGAGTAAAAGTTTGTATAACTGGTTCTCTTAAAGATATAAAAAGAGAAGAACTTGCTAAGAAACTAGATGATGAATACGGTATAATAGTTACGAATACTGTATCTCCTACAGTATCTTATCTTGTAATAGGGGATAATCCTACAGAACATAAGGTTAAAAAAGCAACAGATTTAGGACTAAGAATAGTTAATTATACAACACTTCTAACAGAACTTCAAAAGGAGAATATGTCTCAAATTTAGACAATTTGACACGTTTTAATAATAAATAAAAAGGACGTGAATAAAATGACTAAAGAAGATAAAAGAACAGTAGTATTAAAAGGCAAGAATTATCCTAAGTATGAAGTTACTGATTCTGGTAAAATATTTAACTGTGAAACAGGAAGAGAACTTAAAATGTTTGACGACGATAGGGGTTATGATTGTGTAGATCTTATGGATGGTGCAGGTAATCGTGTAAGAGGTAAAGTTCACCTTATCGTCGCTCATACATTCCTTGGTCCACAAGAAGAAAAAATGATAGTTAATCATAAGAATGCAAATAAAAAAGATAATAGAGTAAAGAACTTAGAATACATTACTCAAAGAGCTAATGTTGCTCATGCTCAAGTTAAAGTAAAAGGACTTGAATATATAGGAGAGGATAAGAGAAAAAAGATCAGAGAACTTCGTGAATCTGGTCTTACTCTTCCTCAAATAGCAGAAAAAGTAAAACTACCAGTATATGTAGTAAGAGATTACTTGCAAGGTAAAACATATAAAGAATAAGGAGATAATTATGTCTATAAGAATTTACAAAAACCCAATAAGAGAGTATGACATGAGATCAGCCAATATCTCAGTACTTGCAGAAGAAGGATATATAGATAAGCTAACATATTTAGATATAGAGGAGTCACCGAAACCTGTAAGAAATAAACTTATAGGTTTACTTATAAAAGACTATGAGAAGAGTGAGCTTTATGATATTATAGTTTCTAGTATAGATAAGTATGTGACTATGTTCTTAGCTGCAAATAATATAAAAAAGAAAGACGTATTAGAACGTTCACATGACGCTTTATTCGTTCAAGGAACAGAAGATCTTCAAGAAACAGTATTCGGAGACTATGTTGAATTTAGACTTAAGCATAAATACAGTCTACTTATAGAGTTTCCAGCTAATTCTAAATCAAGTACATATATTAAAATGTACAAAACCAATTCTGGAATAGATGTTAGATATGGTAGAATAGATAAGAAACATGAGTGTTATGGGGATCTTGTTAATCTTGTGTATTTTATTTATATAGGAAAGAAGTCTACATACTATAAAGAGTTAAAGAAGTTTGTAAGAAAACTAACAAAAAGTGAAGACCCTCTTATACTTGGAGTAGATAATGAATATCTAAGTGAAGTATTTAGAGAGATTCCATTTGTATAAATTAAAAGAAAGGAGAATTAAAATGGCAAGACTGGAGTATTTTACAGACGAAATTGAGGTAGAGGATGATTTATTAAGAGGTATTATTCTTATGGTTTCAAAGAATTATGCAAAAGAGGCAGAGATATCAACAGACACTATAACGTTACAAGAGTGTTCTTGGGTACTAAATGCATCAACAGGAATACTAAATGATTTACTTGAAAGACTTTTAGATCATAAAGCACCACTTAGTATGATTTTTAAATGGAAGTTTAAATTAGATGGTAAAGATTTGGTTATTACTCAAAAGAATACAGGATCTAGTTTACTTATAAATGGTGCAACTTTTTATGTAGGTGTTGTACCTCTTGAAAATGATTTTGATACTATTGGTTTAATATCTAAAAATTTAGCTTCTATAAAAAAGAATATTTCTAAATTAAAAAGAAATAACGGAGGAGCAGAATACTTAGGTGTTAAGTCTCTTATAGATGGAAACATAGTTGATTATTTAGTAAAAGTTAAATACATTTTAAATAAATGTAGAATATAAATTACAAAGGAGATGTGAAAATTATGTCAAATTACAAAAGTTTTAGAGATTTTAATTATGAAATTACAGGAGAAAGTGGGAATATCTTAGATGCCATTATTAAAGGATATGTTAAGTACTATATTGATAATAATGTACTTAAATGTTCGTCTGAATCTGCTATTATAAGTATAGCTGAATCAGCTGTTTATACTTTAAAGGAATTCTTAGGTATAGTTATAGACAAATGTTCTCATGAGTATACTAACTTAGGAGTAGGAACTGTACACAAAATGAAGTATTCTATAAATACTAAAGATATAAAGATTGATACTTATCTGCCTATAGATATTGAAGACCCAATGGATTTAAGAGTCAGTGGACTTCTATCTCATATGAATCTATTTATTCCATTAACTCCAGAAATTGAAGGATTTAATGAAGATATGAATGAGTTATCACTTGTAGAAATAGAAAATAACATTCCAAAAATAGTGGAACTTGTAAATAAAGTTGCAGGTGAAGATGCTAGTATGGAAAGAATAAGTGATGTTAGTAGATTATTTGGTATAGATCATGTAGACTTTACTGTTCCAGATTTTGATAATAAGAAACTTATAATGCTTGTAGTTGATAATATTACTTCTGAAATAAGTAATTTTTCAAGTGATAATGTTGAAATAGAAGAGAAAGTCGTAGATGAGGGGTTTAACTTTCCAGAAGAGCAAGAACCAATAAAAGATTCTCATATTGTAGGTTATCTAAATATCATAAAAGAACTAAAGAAATCATCTGGATTTGCAGCTGCTTATGATGAGAAGCGTAACTATACAGTAGCAGAAGGTGGAGTATTTGGTCAGATTATAGATTTAGCTGTAGTTAATTATCTTAATATAGAAAAAGAATTTAAAGATATGTTTAAAGCTCCTAAGCTTTCAGACGCACTTAAGGTTATAGCACTTGCAACTACTGTATTTTGGGACTTAGTTGATGATATAACTTTAGAGGGTGTTATAGTTCCAGATGATATTAAGTTTGATATAACAGCTACACTTACAATAGATGAATACGGTTCTGTATTTATTAAAGTACCAGAAGTTCTTGAAAGTGAGTATAGATTTAATGATGAAGTTATTTACTCATCAGAAGAAGAGTTATTTGAAAGAGTATGTGACTGTCTAAACTGTACTGCAAGTGAATATAATTTTGATGGAGATGAAAATTATGACATTAATATGCTTAAGATACTAGGAGCATATATTGGTTCAGATTTTGGAGTGCCTGTAATAGATTTTATAGAAGAAGTAAGACAAAAAATAATTAAAACACAAGATGAAATAAAATCTAAAGTTAATTTACTATAATTTTATAAAACTGCTTAAAATACCCTTATTTTCCAACATTTACTTTAAATCAATAATTATACATAAAATACAAAAGATTGGATTTTAAGGGTATTTTAGAGCATTCTAGGGTGTATTTAATAGGAGATGTATATGAAAAAGAGATTTGATTATTATGAATTTAGAAAGAATGTTACCAAAGAGCTTTTAAAAACTACTATGGATGTAGATGAATATGTTTCTGCCGTAGTTATGAATGTAGTCGCAGTAAGTTATGTACCACTTGTTGCTATACTTTATATAGTATCACATGTAGTTGCAATACTTGTATTTAGTTTATTTGAACTAGATTATGTTAGTTTAACTATAGCATTTCATAAACTTATAAGTTCTGTATATGTCGGAACCACTATTGGATTTATTACATTTGCAACACTTACAGAACTTAAACATAAAAGCCAAACACTTAGAAACTTAATGTTACCACCTGTTAGACTAACGCTTCTAGTAGCAGGTGAAGTTAATACATTTAAGAAATATTCCTTAGGACTTATAATACTTGCAACAGTTGTATTTATCACAACTCTAGTTATTATGAGTTAGCGGAAATAAAAAGAAGCATTCCCGAATACTATTAGTTTAGTATTCGGGTTTAATTCTTTTTTTTTCTAGAATTTTCTCATTTCTTTTATCATCTTTGTATAAGCTTCTAATACTTTATATAGTATAGTTAGGTTAGCTTCCATCATTTCAACAAGTCTATCAAACTTTTCGATTTCTTGTGTAGTTCCATTAAGCTTATAACTAGCTGATATTATTGCTTTTGTAGTTCTTGATACAACTTTGTATTCTGAACCATTTAAGACAGTTACACATCTTTTTAAAGATTCAATTTCAGGACCTGCATTATCTTTCATATATTCTGCAAACTTTACTTTCTGCTCATATGTCCAAGGAATGGTTCTTTTTTCAACTATTATTTCATCTAATCTATCAAGAATAGAGTGTCCATTTCTAGTTATAACAGATTTATAAATAACTGATAGATCTGTATAAATAACTTTATAGAAGTCTTTAAGATATTTAACATCCTTTTCATCCATAAACTCATCTACTCTTGAAGTTTGTATTACAGATATAAGTGTAGCAAGTATCCCTAGTGCCATATTTGTAAGACCGAATATAGTCAAGCATCTATTAAACTTTCTAAATCCTTTCTTAAGCCATTTAGGAGCTCCTTCAACTAACGGATAAAGTGCCATAGGGAATGGAGCCTTGTCTTTAGTATCAATTTCATACATATCTGCAACTACATCCATTCTATATCCCATAATACATAGTTTGAATATATTATTTAGAAGCATAAACTTTGGAGATACTACCTTACCTATAGTATCAGTTGCGTCTTTTGCCATAAATATCTTTTTATCTATCTTCTTTATTATTTCAAAAGCACGCATTGCATGACTTTGTAGTCTTTGAGGTATTCCTTTACCTATTTCAACTATATCCATAGCATCTTCGATTACTCTAAGATCCAATGCACTAATACTATGTTCTGTAGTTTCTTCTTTAATCTTCTTTATATCTATTTTCTCAAGACTTTTAAGTTCATTTAGAGCAGCATTTACATGTCCTACTAGGAATCTAGTAGTAGATAGTTTACCCCATATACGTTTAAACACTCCTCCTTCATCAAAAGCAGATTCAAGTCCAAGACCTTCAATATACTCACTTATTTCATCTTCTTGCATATTAACTACTTTTTTAATATCGATCACTTCTTACCTCCTTCCACTTAAAGGTGTAGTGATAAGATCTGAATCATACCCCATCATCTTAAGTACTTGATCTATAAGTATAAGTGACTTCTTATTCTCAGGATCGTTTGGTAAGTCTTTAAGTGAAACTTCTCCTGTCTGAGATAACTCGTCTCTGTATACTTGCTTTGCCATCATGTCATGTGATGCAGCTCCTAGTAGTTCACGGTTTATTGCATATCCACCATGTGCTATAGTAGTTGCAATTTCTGTATCAGAGTGTTGTGCTTTCTTATCTTCACCAGTAACTTGGTTTGTAATATCACGTACTTCTGCTTTAGTTGCAACAGAAGACTCTTTTGCAGAGATTTGTTGGTTACGTCTTATAGGAAGTATATAACAACAAGCTTCTCTTGCCATTATAATTCCTTTTGGATCATCTGGGTTCTGATCAAATACTCTGAAGTGCTCTTGAATTATAATACGATTCTTCTTTATCATCTTCATAAGTGTTTGCTTAGTAGGTTCTTTTCCTGGGTCATGATAAAGGTTTTGCATATTACATAAGTTTTCAATAAGCTCTTCATCTGTTAGATCGTCCCATAGAGCTAGTATTCTTTGCACATTAGTAGGAGATAACATTTCTATCTCAGATATAACATAATCCATAACTGCCTGAAGTTCAGGTGATCTTTTACGCATTAGTATTTCCTCCTCTTTCGTTTTCTACTTCTAATTGTGCATCTTTAACAGACTGAGATATTGAAGATATAGTTTTAGTTACTTGATTTAGAGCATGGTTAAACCCTTGTATAAGAACTTTTGTAGCTTTTATACAATGTGTAGCCATTCTACTAACAAATATAAAATCTCCACCTTCTCCACCAGGTACATATTTTGTACTAGGTGCTTGAACTCTTGTTTCTGTAGTGTTTTTAATTGCTCTATCTATATCTTCTTGCTTTGATTTAATTACGTTATTCATACTTCTAAAAGTATTCTTTACTTTCTTTATATAGTCTTCAGCAAGATTAAACTTATTTGCTTTTATTTTATCAAGCATATAGTTTTCTATTTCTTTATCAGGCTTAGTTATATCTAAGCTGATTTCAAAATAATCAAGTTCATATTTACCAAAGTCTATATAAGGTTTTGCGAAGTTTATTCCACTATCTTTATTCTTTGTAGATTCTATTATTGTATCAAACGCAGGGAAAGATCTTTGTGATAGATTAGATTTATTAGCATTTGGATAGTATGCCATAGTATCAAGAAGAGGTTTTGTATATCCTTCTTCATCTTTTACAAGCTTTCCATGTATTATAAGTGAGTAAACTCCACATGCCGTTCTATATAGAGCTAAAATACTATCAAGATATTCTCTAAAAGGTTTGTATTCTACAAAGTCTATCTTGCTATCTTGTATAACTTTAGTATACTCTTTACCAAAGTCTTCTATTCTAGCTTTATTCTGAACAGCTTCTGATATAAATTTATCAAGCTTATCAAGAAGAGGTTGTGACATTCTTCTTAATTTAACTTTTATGTACTTAGGTTTAACTTTCTCTTCTTTTACTTTATCCTTAGCTTTTTGTACAGTCTCTTTGGTGTTATTCACGACTTGTTTAGTCTTTACTCCAAATATCCCTAGAATAAATTCTATAAACTTAAAGAAGTAATCTATAAGCTTAGTGAAGAAACCTTTAATACCTTCCCATATCTTAGCTAATATATTACCAGAGGCAGACTCAAGTCCACCTCCGATAATTGTAGTTTCTATAGAATAAGCATTAAGGTCTGCTTTTGTTTCCTGTATATCAAGCTGGGATAGATTTGAATTTATAAGAAGGAGAGATTCTGATTCTACTATTTGAGCTTCAGATTCATAACCATACTTAAATATCATAACTACCTCCTTAACTAAACTTTCCATTATCAAGTTTATCTATCTCAGTAGATGCTCTTTTTATAGCTACAAGTGAGTTTTTGAATGCACTTAATATAAGTTGCGATGCTTCAAACGTTAGTTTAAATAACTCTTTTGTATCTTTAAATATTTCTTCTGCCTCACTAGTAAGAAGTTTTTCTTTTTTAGCTATACTTTTAACATCTAACTTATTTACATCTCTTGAGATACTAGACATGTCTTTTTCCATTGAGCTAAAATAGTTATTTATTTCAGGTAATAGATATATAGTAGTTCTATACTTCTTTCTAAATTCATTAAGTGATTTGTCTATAACATATCCATCTTTATCTAAAGAGAATTCATGTGTTACCTTTTTAAGTAAGTTAGCACCTTTATTCTGAACAGATTTTAGAAAATTAACATGTCTTCTACAGAACTCTATTTGCTTAGCAAAACTGATTTCACTATCTTTTTGTACACCCATTGATGCAAAAAGTCCACGACTTTTATCCATTTCCTTACGTAAGTCCTCGTAGTCAAAATCTGTAAGTGGACCAAATGTAATCCTTGTAAGTGTGTATATATTTGCATTCATATCAACTAGTGCATATGCTGGAGATACTAAGAACATACGTTTATCTAAAGTTGTAAAATATGGTACAACTGTATTAAAGTGTTCAAACTCTTTTTTAGGTATCTCATTAATTCTTTTTTCAACAGCATCGTCAAAGACATAAACTTCAACCTTTAAGTTCTCACCTTTATTAACTATAGACTTAGCTATCTTTTCAGCAACTCTATTTCTTTCAGCAACAGAAGCTTTACTATATATAGGACTCTTATTAAGCTTTTCTTTAGCTATAAGTAGTATAGAATCATAGTAACTCTTGACATTATCTACATTGGGTACAACGGCTCCACTTTCTATTTCGTCATGTATTCTATCTCTTTCGTCTGTTTCAGGTGATGGTCTTTCTTTAACTATCTCAGTGTGTATAGTTATAAGTGATTGCATTTTTTCCTCTTGATTTGCAACAGGTGACTCATCTCTAAAGAATATTCTTTTAAGCCATCTAAATCCAGCAACAAGATATGAACCTAATTTGGTAAACATATCTTTAATCCATTTCCACAGTCTTATATACCAAGCTTCTTTAGCTTCTGATGTTTCTGGTTTGTCTTCATCTGCTTCCATTCCTTTTGAAATTTCAAAAGTATCTATCATACAAGACTCGAAAGCGAATTTACAGTCTTGTAATTCAATAACTTCTAGATTTGAATCTATAATAGACTCAAGCCCAGAGCTTATATTTATTTCTTTTGCTGGTATTAATCCTTGTTCATACTTGAACTTCAAATTAAGCACCTCCTTTAAAGTTTTCTTTCTACTTTATTATGGAATTCAGTTGCGTTATTTCTTAACTTCTTCATATTTGTAGATCCAATTAACTTCGTAGTGATTTTACAGATATTTCTAACTTTAGAAAGAGTATCTGTAACCATTTTTATATCTTCCTCTGTTACATTTTGTGGTCTTTCTGTATCAAGTTTATCTATTTCCTTTACTGATACCTTTAGACTATCGTTGATATCTTTTATCCCAGATAGTATTCTATTAGATACAATATCACAATTATCCATAATATCATATTCCTCTTTTGTAAATTCAGTTTCTATTATACCGTCTACTATCTTTACATCAACTGATTTATGCTCAAGTTTTATAGATGGTCTTGACATATTTTGAATAGTTGATTCTATTTTGTCTAGATTAGCTTTATCTGCATCTGTAAAGTCTTTGCTTATTTTATAAGTACCAAAGTTATCTATATCATATAAAACGTATAGTATATATGCACAGACATATGCTGATCTTATAAATATAGACATGTTATTCTTTATGATGTCTGAACTTGTAGACGATTTAATCCACATGTCTTCCTTTACTTTATTATATCTAGAAATCATGTCCTTATCAAATATGTAATAAGATAAGTGTGTATTTATGACATTTCTTTTAACAATTCTTTTTCCATCTTCAGCTTCTTCAGTCACTTCATCAATTACTATCTTTTTAACCTCAGCTTCCATATTAGTTTGTAAGTCTTTAAGAACTCCACTCATTGGAGACTTAGCTATAGCACCAGTCATAAACTTACTCACATCTGTTTCAATCTGAGAGACAGTTTTTCCACCAGAAGTAGACTTTATCTCTGAAGCTACTTTATTTATAGTCTCAACTTTAGCTCCTACTTCCTCTTTAGCAGCCTTAGCTGTTTCTATAGTACCTTCTTTTTTAAACTTAGAGAATATCCAGTTCCATAAAGATATAAGCCATCTACCTATTGCCTTGAATATGTCTTTAATCTTTTGCCATAACTTCTTATACCAAGAATCTTCAGACTCAAATCCTTTTGTATTAGAGTAGACGTTAAAATCTATCATACAAGATTCAAATGCTGCAAGACTTTCAGATCTTTCAAGTTCATATAGGTTAAGATCGTATGCTTCGGTACCTATAGAAAAAGAGGGAGCAGTTAAGCTCCCAACTTCATATTTAAATTTCATAGTACATCACCTATTCTGTTCTATCAACATCTAAGCTATTATAATTATTCTTAGTAACTCCACTTCTAACTCTAATATCTGATCTTATATACTTAAATAAGACTTTAGATATAGAAGCTATTAATCTTCCAGATGTTTGGAAGTTTTTAAGTATAACTTTAGGATCTTTTCCATCTTTTATATAGCTTTCAAAATCAGATTCTTTAAGAGATTTAGTTTTTTCTCTTACTCTTTTTAGAGCTTCATCTGATTCTGTCATGAACTTATTAAGATTATTAGCAAATTGAACAGTTTCTCCGTAAGTTTTATAGAACTTATTAAGCTCTTCCTTGCTTATCTTACCATTTTCATTAAGTATAAATTCATATGTTATTTCTTTCATAACAGGTGATCTATCTACACTTTTAAGATTCTTTTCTAGCTCAGTTAGCAACTCAACTAATGGTTCTAATGTTTCGTTAGTTACATCTGGTATGTCTTTATCTACTTTTATACCATAGAAAACTTCCATAAGTGATTTAAGTGCGTATGCTGGATACATAACTACAGTAAATAGTCCACTGTGAGTAGTATTATTATTTGAACCACCTCTGTAGATGTTACCACTGTTTTGGAAGTTTATTCTCTTTGTAATTTCATCATTGAATATCCAGAAATTCATAGATGATTTTCTTTCAACTACAGCTTTTACAACTGTATTTACTATTTGTACCTTTCTAGCAGTTGGAAGCTTTGATATAGTTGGGTGTTTTTCTATATTCTTTCTAGCAAGTTCTTTTATGCTTTCTGTATTGTGTTGTCTTCTTGCTTGAGGACCAGCTTTTTCAAGTTCCTTTGGTTTAGCTTGTTCAGCTGGTTCAGCCGCTTTAGGTTCTTCCTTTGTGTCTTCAGTAGCTTCAACCTCTTTTGCAGTATCCTCTATAACAGCAGCTGTTTCCTTAACTACTTCATTTACCTTTGCAGGAGACTCAGGATCTCCAAATAGCTTTCTTCTAATCCATCTGTATGCACTAACAAAGAAGTCTGATATTCTTGATCCAAGTGTTTTTATCCATTCATAGAACTTTTTATACCAAGCCTTTTTATCAGAAGAACTAGCAGTTGCAACTACATCTGCTTCCATAGCAACTACTTCATTTTCTAATTGAAATGTGTCTATAACGCAAGACTCTAGTGCTGCATAATTTTCACTGAATTCTATATCTTCAACGTTTCCATCTATAATAGATTCTAAACCTAATTTAATAGAAGACACATATGAGAATACGTTTGACTCATTATATCCGTATTTAAATATCATTAATTACCTCCTAACGTAGCATCTGTTCTAAGTGTAGTTTTTATCTTTGTGACATTTGACTTAGATAGTACCTTATAAACAAATGCACATTTATATTTTGTATTATATGTTTACATATTGGTATCTTACATGAGTCTCTAATACCTCTTTTTAAAAAAGAGGTAGTGTCGGTATAGAGAAAATCTATACCGACTAACTTAGCCTCATATTTAAATATCAATATGAAACACTATCTTTATTTATTAAGCTTGAGCAGCATTACTTATGATTTTAGCCATAGTTTGCTGTCTTATGAGATTTATTCCGTTAAATCCTATAGTCTTTACAGAAGTCAATATACCTTTTAAGTTTTGATGAACTCTTGTATCGTTATTTGCTCCTGGATCTCCTTTTTTAAGGAAGTTTAAGTTTTCTAAAGTTGCTATAACTTTAGTTACTGATTTCATGTAGTTTTTACAGCTGTCTGCAAGATTTGCTATATGATTACTTAAATCACTAGATTTAGTCATTTCACTAGATTTAGCAAATGCATTATAGCTAGATTTATCTAAAACTCCATTTTTAACAGTAAATTTAATCTTGTGTTCTTGCATTTTTATAACAGGTTTAGATGCAGCTAAAGATTTAACATCATTTGATATAGTTGTAACACTTTGGTGTATATTAGAATATTCGTCTAATGTCATATCTTTATTTGTGTTAAGTAATCCTTGGAAAGAATCTTCGTTCTTTATTTCTAATCCAAATAAAACATGTAATAAAGAACCTATAGTTAACACAACTTCAGCTGTTAATTTTGCTCCTATTCTTAAAGGTGCTTGAACGTTATGGGTGTTATCTTCTTTAGATAATGCTTCAGCTCTAGATGCTAACTCTCCAACATTTTTAAGATTAGTTCTTAATTTTTCTATTCTACCTAATACTTCAGGAGCAAAAGTGTAATATCTGAACTCTATGCTTCCATTAGTTGGTGTATTAAGTATTTGAGATTTAGATACTATTTCTTCGAACACTTCGTCTTTTATCTTAGCTATGAACCCTGATATTGCTTCGTATTCTTTTTTATCTTTAAGCTCTCCAATGTAGTTAGATAATATTTCTTTAACTTCATCTTCAGATAAACCATTCTTTTTAACAGCTTCTTTTACTACAGCTTCAGTTAGTTCTGCTTTAACTTCTACTGTTTTCTTAGCTACTTCAGCAACATCGTTAGCTCCACCTTTTCCGAATTTCTTTTTAACCCATTCCCAAGCAGAAGTAAACCATCCTCCAATAGCTTTGAACATTCTTATAATAGCAGCCCAAAGTCTTTTGTACCATGCTTCTTTTTTAGCATCAGTTTTTCCTTCTTCCTTCTTTTCTTCTGGTTTAGGGTCATCTGCTTCTGTACCGACAAACATAGAACCTTGACTTAGTAATACATTTATGTCTATGTCTAGAGATTCTATAGCAGACTTGTATTCTCCTGATTCAACATCAAATAGGTTATCTTCTAATAATGACTCAACTCCAGTTATTCCTGGTTCGTTATTTGCATCAAAATGAGTATCGTAACCCATTAAACTTTCTAATCCGATTCCAAATTTCATTAATTATCACTCCTTTATTTAAATTAAGTCCTTGCTTTGCATATACATGTTAGCAAGTAAGTATAAATAGATTCTTTTTCTAAACTCAATTCTTTCTATTTTAATAGTAGGATTTCCTTTAGAAATAAGAATATTTACCAATTTGTCTATTTCACTCATTATATAAGCCACGTTTCTAGCTATACTCATAGTACGCAAAAACTCAGTTCTAAATGCCTTTACAGATATTCTAGAACCAATTCTTTTTATCCACTCATCAAGTATCATATTAGATACCTTAACTAGGTTAGACTGAACGTTCTTCCAGTAATCTATTATAAGCTTACGTTCTGTTGCAAGTTCTAAATCTCCACTCATAGTAAATCCAGCCATCTTTAGAATAGCTTCACTTGGATAGGCAAGATTATCCACACTACGTTCACGAACAGACTCAATAACATTCACAGGAGATAAAACTTGTTTACCATCTTGTGTTTTACTGTATTGCATCATTATCTTAACATCTTTGTCATAGAAGTTCTTATAGTATTTTTGTGAAATAGCTTTAACCATTGCATTCATACGAGTAAGTATAGATTGCAATAGTAGTCTTAATATCTTATCGTCGATGTTTTTAATCGACAGTTCTTTTCCAAATTTTGCTATATACGTATCAACCTTCTTATTCACAACTGTTATAAGACTCATTCCATAACGTTTAAAGTCTGTTCTATCGTCTGCTGAATTCTCTAAAGTATAACGCATAATATTTCTATCATAGTCACGTTTAAAGTATTTTGGCATTCTAGCAGAATAGTCTAGCATAAATAAGAATACAAGGAATATCCTTGATCCAGTTTGTATATATGATATCAGTAGTCCCAATTTTAATATAGATGCAGAATTAGCAAACTTTGAATACTCAGGAGACTTCTTAACTTTATCCCAGTCAGAAGAAGATAAGTGATAGCATGAGGCCATATCGTCTCTTACAGTACCACTTATCTTAAGTGTAGTATTTATTATACCGTCACTTACTGCCTGAATATTATTTTTAAAGAAAGCATTTATCTTCTTAGCTACTTCAATATCTCTATTAGGGACTTTACAAGCATTATAAATATCTATTATAACAGTAGATTTTGACATAGAAATTAAACACCTTCTTTATTATAAAGTTTATAATCCTTTAAATATATCTTTGAATAAGTCTCCAGAGTTATCAAATGTATCAGCTGTATTTGTAGCTGATTCCATTCCAGCTGTTCCTATTCCCATCATAACAGTTTCAAAACCTGCTTGAGCACCCATTCTTCTTAGTTCCGCTCTTACAGATTCAGCATGAGCTGCCATTTCTTGTAATCCACCAGTTACTAAGTCAGTGTTTTGAGTATAAGTTTCACCAATTGTAGAACCTTCTCCTATTTCATCAGTTTTAATTATGTTGTCAAATTCATCTGCTGCTTTCTCAAATTCACTTCCGTGTAAATCTACGTCTGTATCAAGAGGATTAGTATCTCCTGCTTCTCCAACTTGTGCACCTTCTTCAGAGCTTCCTCCACCTGCACTTACGTCTCTTTGAGCATCGTCTACTGGTTGAGGATCTTTAGGTAAAGTATCAGGAGTTTCTCCACCTTCAGATACTTCAGTAGGAGCTTCATCTGTTCCAGCTTCTTCAGTTTCTTCTACAGGAGCTTTATCATCTTCTTCTGTAGGAACTTCTTCAACTTCTTCTTCCTCAGATTCAGTTCCAGGTAGTCCTCCATCTCCTTCAGGTAAGCTTTCACCATTTTGGATTTGTTTTTCTCCTTCACCTTCTCCAGATCCAGAATCTCCTATATTTTCAGTTGAACCTTCACCAATAGAATCAGCAACTATATTTAATTCATTAAGCTCAGCTATTATTTCTTCAGCTCCAGGTGCAGCACCTATAGAACCAGTATCAGCATTTTCTTCTTTAACTATATCTTTTACTGGGTTTTCAGCTGGTAATTCATCTTGTGTTAAATCTACTTCTATAACTGGAGGAATTAAATCTTGTACTTTATCTCCATCAGTAGTTATAAATCCGTCTACTTTTTCTTCTATAACAGAGCTAGGGTTAGCAACAGAAACGTTTACGTAGTCTGTTCCAGTTTCATCACATTCGTTTCCTAAATCAGCTTCATCTTCTTCATCTTTTTTTTCGTCTTCAGATTCAACTTCTTCTTCAGGAGTTTCTTCTTTTTCTTCTTCAACTGGGGCTTCGTCAGATCCAGTATCTTCTTCAGTAGGAGCATCTCCTGTTTCTTCTGGAACAGTTTCAACTTCAGGAGCTTTTTCTTCAGAACTTCCATCCATTGAACTATCTTCTGGAGTATAAGGTTCTCCTTCAGTTGATTCTTCGAATGCTTTATTTAACTCTTCTTCAGCTTTTAAATAAGCTTCTTCTAAGTTTTCTTCGTGATCTTGTGCATTAGCATTTGTTACATTTGCATCAAATACTACAGCAGCAGTTTCATCTGTTACTCCAGCTGGTGCTTTTTCTTGTTCTGTTTCAGGAGTGGGGTTTTCATAAGGTGGTGTTACAAGTTCAGGATCTTCACCTAATACTCCATCAGCTGTTTTGAATTCGTTTTTAATTACTACATCTGGTTGGTTATGTCCCATTTCAGGCATAGTAGTGTCAGTTTTATTTACTTCTTGTAAAGATGCTGGTGCATCAGGAGTATTCCCGTTTACCATATCTTTGAATTTTTCTTCGGCAGCTTTAGATACTTCTGCCATGTTAGTTACTATTTGATCATTCATCTAGTTAATCCTCCTTTAAGCATTTTCATTCTTACTAAACGCATTAGATACATTACTTATTTCATTATGACATCTAACTACAAAACTCATTAATCTTGAGTGAAGTTCAGGGTGTTTGTCTGCTAAGTTTAAAAGTCCATATTTAAAAGCTATTGCAAGTGCTGTTACATCTACAGTTGAATGTGCTGCAGATATCTCAGTTGAGCAGTAACATATGAAATTAAAGTCTTCTATGAACTTAACTTTTGGCACAAGTACTCTATCTGTGAAGTAAGATATAACTCCTATTTGTGTATCAAGTTTATCTTTTTCAGTTCTTTCACTATAATAGTAATAGAAATCAAGATAAATTGCATAGACTTTATTTAGAATACTATGTGTTGCAAGTGTTGCTACACTGTCATTTCTAAATTCATCCATAATTCCATTAATAAGTTCACTTACTTCAGTTAGTAAACTATTTCTTCTACCAGCATCAAGTTCAATCTTATCGTCTTTGATAGGCATAGGTCCGTAAGATGCAGCTATCTCAATTGCTTCATTTGCTAGATTGACATAAGTTTGATGAGATATAAAGTTAGTTTCTGCTGGATCGTATTTAGTTACTGTAACACGATTAATAAGATCTGTTATAGTAGTTTCCTTCTCTTTCATATAAGAAGCAAACTCAGTATCTTTTCTTGCTATCTCAAATAATATACTCATTGCCATAGCATTAAGTTGACCATTATCAACATGCATTTGAATCGGTACAGTTTCTTCTGACTCAAATGAGTCATCAAATTCTTCAAAGTCTTCGTCGTCAAATCCAAAGTCACCAAATTCCTCAGCAAAGTCATCATCAAAAGAAACTTTACCTTCATATATATCAAGTGCTGCTTTCTTAGCTAAAGCTGTTACTTCTCTAAGCTCTTCTTTAGTAAGTCTTATGTTATCTTTAAGTTTAGCTTGTTGCTCTAATATCTCTTTTTTAATATCGTCAAAAGAAACCTTCATAGGTTTAACTTCTATACTTGAGTTATCCTTAACGTCAGATACATACATTTTAATTACAGAAGAGAAAGCCTTTTTAAGTACACCAAACACACTGGCTTTATTAGTTTTTTTAATATCGTCCATATTAAAAGTTCACCTCCTTTAAGATTAATAAGTGTTTAATAAATTTGCTATGAAATTTACTATCTTTTGTTTTTATCCAATATATGTAAAAATGCGAAAAAAAATAATGTGGAGTAACTACCTAGCCATATTCTTCCTAGGTAGTTACTTTGGTTTTTAGGTGTTTTACTTTATAAGATATTGGTATTATAAGTAAAACCTATGAGAAAATAAAATGTCCAATTATGTGAATTTTCTACATAGTTAACAGGAGGCGTGAAAATTATATGTTAATAAAGAATGTATCCATTTTTTACTAAAAACATTTTCATTGCCGTAAGTTATTCAGCTCAAATCCATTCACTGAGCATTAGTTATGTTAAGTGTCCAACTCATGAGAATTAGAGGTTTTATGAAAAACTAAATATATAAAGGATAATTTAGTTACATATTTCTGTTGTTATTTCTTTTGCTGTTGCTTCATGAACATTTCTTTTTGGAAGTCCATAAACTCATACTTATTCATCTTTTGTATGTCTTCTTTAGAGTAGTTCTTGTTATTTACAAATTTTCCATTTCTAATATCTGCGACACGTTTAGCATGTTCTTCAGCATATCCAAGTAATATATCAAGCTCTATATCAGAACAGTTAATAAGATCTACTCCTACTAACCGTCCTTCAAAAGCCATAGATATAGAAAGTATCTTTTGCATTCTAGCACTTATCTGTCTATGAGGACTTATACTTTGGACAGACATTGAAAAAGGATTGATCTCCAGTCTAGTACTAGTTTATCAGATCCACAGAAACATTTTCCTGAATGCATGTTTTCTTTTTGTTTTGTATATTCTTGTACATATTTTTCTATATTAACTTCAGACTCTCCTTCGTTTTTAAGAAGTTCTCTGTATTTTTCCTCTGGAGCAAATAAATCTTCAAATCTAGGCATAAATCTAAATATGTCCTTAGAATTCCATTCAATTGCTGTATCTTCTATAACTAGATTAGTTTTATCATTTAATCTTTCTATAGCTTCACCAATATCTTTTATATCAGGTATTTGAGTAAAGATTTGTAAAAGCTCAGGATAGTTACTATGAGATATAGGACCAGCTATTCTTTCACCAGTTGCATTTGTAATTACTTCAAGTGAGTCTACAAAGTTTATAATTACCATTGCATAGTCAATGTTTTCAGCATATTCAGCCATAAGTGGTAGAATATGAGTTAAACATTTGAAAGTTTCTTTATTTAAAGCCTGTTCTTTTAAAGCTTCTTTTCTTAGAGTTTCGTCTTCTATTTCACTAAATGTAGCAGAGAAGTCTTCTAATCTCATTCCTGATACTCTAAGTGTGTCAGCTTTAAACATATCAAATGGAGTATTATCCATATAGATTTCAACTTTACTGAAGTCTCTTCCTATTCTTGCTTCAAGACTTGCTCTAACTGCACCTTCCGATTTGAAATCTGATCTTAGTGAATCGTATAATATCTTTTGTGTTTCTTCTTTTTGCTTATTAATTTTATATAAGTTTAAAGGAGAAAGTATTAAGTTATAAGTTACTATATCGTCTTTAATAGAGCAATATTCATAAACTCCTGATCCATTTTGTTCATAAGCTTCACTTATACTCTTGTATTTACCATTATCAAATTTAGACTTTCTTTCAAGAAGTGGTTGAGATAACTTGTATATCTTAGCGAATTCTTCTAATATGTCTATTTGTAATGGATGTGTTAAAGAGAATATCTGTCTTTGATTTCCATGATACTCTGAGTTACATGTAACTGATGAGATATTTACAAGACATTTACCATCTTTATTAACAGGTAGGTTTACTATAGCAAGCATCATTATAGCAAATATGATATCATTTGGATGTGTACACTTTAAGAAATCTTCTCTAGATACAGGTTCTTCAAATTCAAATTCCATATTAGCATATAATATATTTATACATTCATCCATTATAAGTTGATCTACACTTTGAGTAAGGTTTTCTTTAGGATCAAGCATTGTAAGTAGATATGATATTTGATCTTTGTCTCTTATCTTTTTGATAAATACTTCGTAGCCAGAATTTGGCATGAAAAGCTTTCTTCCTTCTTTTGCAGAAGCTTCATATAACTTTATTCTTTGAAGAGGATTTGATACAGTTCTTAATATAGATGTATCAGGATCTGTTTTAATAACAGGAAATTCACCATACGCATCTCTTCCATTTGTACTTAACTCTTTATGCACAGCATCTCTTATTTTAGCAGTTAGTTCCTCAATAGACATATTTTCCATTTTATTAAGCTCTTCAATATGCTTTAACTCTTCAACTTCTTCTTCAGTAAGTTCTTCAACATCTTCGTAAACAGTAGGTTCTTCTTTTTTAACTACTTTGGGTTCAGAAGTTATTTTATCTACTACACTATGAGTAATATTTGGGTCAAACATTTCTCCACTTATTTTTACTCCAGTTTCAGTTTTTACTTCTTTTGGTGTCTCTACAACTACAGTTTGCTTAGACTTTTGAAGTTCAAGCTGTAATCTAAGTTTTTCTATTTCTAGTTCTTTTAGTCTAAGTTCAATTTCCATAGCATTTGTGTCTTTATTATCAAATGTGTATGGATTAGTTTTAAGAACCACATTTTCTTTTACATTTCTATTCATTTCTTCAATCGCATCATCTGCTACTTCTTGAGGAGCTGGATTAAATATCTCAGTATCTGTCTTATCTTGACTATCGTCTGATTTGAGCTCTTCAAGTGATTCAACTACTTTACCTTTAGGAATTACTCCGTATAAATGAGTCTCTGGATGAATAGTTTGTTTGCCAAAAAATTTATATCCGTTAGGTTCCTTTTCTTCCACTTCTTTCTCCTTTCTTTCTTCTTCTTGCTTACTAAATTTCTCTTTAAACTTAGCAAACTTATCTTCTTCTGGTTTTGGTGGTACTACTTCTTTAACTTCTTTATCTTCAACTTCTATTTCTTTATTTTCAAGTAAAGCTTTCTCACGTTTAGCTTTTCTCTTTTCAGCATAAGATAAAGGTTTATCACTTCTATCTACACTTTTTGATATTTGATTATCAGAACCATAATATCTTCCTTCAGAAGCAAGCATTATTTGAAGTCCGTTTTTAAATGTTGACTCCTTACTTTGATTCATAAGCTTTATAAGCTCACCTGCTGGTTTATTAAGTTCTTGCTCTCCTTCTTCAGCTATATAATCTTCTATTGGTTTTGTATCGTGTTCAACTATCTTATTAAACATTTCAGTTGAATACTTTTGAAGTTTTTCTCCTGTTTCTTCAAAGTGTTTTTGCCATTCTTCATCTTTAACCAAAAGCTTAGCTGCATCTTTTGCACCTTCAGTATCATATTTTGCTTCTTCACGAACATTATACTTACCTTCATCAAATGATTTCTTTGTGTATTCTATACATGCTTTTATATATGCATCTACACTTTCTTCAGTATATCCATTTTCGTTTATAAGTCCAATCTTTAAAAGCTCAAGTTTCTTTCTTGTACTTACACTCATATCTTTAAACGTATATTCAAGTCCAGATAAAGACGAAGCATTAGAAATAGATTTTCCTATTTCATTACTTGAAGTAAAGAACTTTCCAAGAAGTGTTTCAAGTACTCCTATTTCTTGCATATCAAGCATATCTGGATCTAATTTCTCAAGTATACCTGGATGATAAGCAAATAAGTATTTCTTGTTTTTTATGTAATATACTTGAGTATAATTTCTTATAGTTCTTTCCATCTGCTTGATAGTCTTCATAACTTCTGGATTATCAGCACCGTCTTGATCGAATTTTAAATAGTTCTCAAGTTCATCTGGTTCTATATCCATAAACAGATTTTTTTTATAATCATCAGTTTTCGATATAGTTGGGTCAACACTTGCTATACTCTGTCCAAGCTTTTGTACCTCAGTAAGCTTAAAACATTCTTTAAACACTAAAAACATTGCCTGAGTCAAAAAGTCCATTGGTAATAACGCTTTTAAACTCTTAGTGTTAAATCCAAAAAATCTTCTTAAAACTCTACTAGGCATAATAAACATATCATCTTGCACATTTGGAATATCTTTTATTCCTACAGTTTCGTTATTATACACATACTCAGCTGGTATAGTCGGGAATACTATCTCATCTACAACTTTAGCTTCAATTACATCTTCGTTATTTGCTTCTTCATGAGGAACTTCTTCAACTCTTCCAAAATCCACAACATTATCATTATCTACCACATTCTCATCTCCTATCTAACTCTTATCGGTTTAAATAAAATATCTTTCTCATTCACGTTAATTACAGTTCCAACCTTCGTAACATTACCAAGATTATCACGAACTATTATACTAAATCCAACTGAATCATCAGATACTCTTTCATAATCTATCTCAATTCCATCCTGAACTTTAAGAACTTCTTTTAGCATAGTTTCAAGTTCCATCTTCACAAGTTCGTATTCATCACTTCCCATGGAATAGAAAAGCAAGTCTCTTCTGTCAAAACCCATAGACGGAGTTTCATAGAAACTTCCCTTTGGTTGAGACAGCAACATTTGTAAAACTAAATAAACAGCTTCTCTTGCATAAAGTCTGTCGTCAGTAAACGTCATTGACTTACGCATAGAAGAAGTTTCAATTATACCCATTTTGGCCTCCTTGACTTCGCAAAATTAAATTTAAATTAACGTCAAATTTTGTTAGTATTTTTATCGCCACATATAAGGTATAGATTCTGGAAATTTTCAACCAGGAAAAGTCTTGTAATTTTGTAAATTTTTGGGAATAATTTTTGCTTGATTTTGATGATTTTTGTAAAAATTTGTGATTTTTTGGGTAAATTTTGAAGAAAAAGTGGAAAATTTGATAAAACTTTGAATTATATAACAACATTTTTGAAGGAAAAACTCATCTTTTTCTTTCTTTTATTTTTAATTTTCTTTCTTTTTCTCTAAAAAGAAATAGATTTAATTAATTTATTAATTAAATCGTGTTCTTCTTACAACGATTTATTTAAAAATAAATCGGTTGTAGAAGGAACCCTCTCGGGTTCCAGTGTCTGCAACCGTTATTTATTTTTAATATCGCATAATATAGAGAAATAAAATGATATTAATAAATCAATATCATTTTATTGATTGATGTGAAACATAATCAATCAATAAAATGGAATGAGAATAAATTAATGAATTACATTCATTAATTACTCTTCTCAGAGTAATTAATGATGTTATCTCTAAGAAAAAGAAAAGAAAATTAATAATATTATTTACTTCATTAACATTCGTAAATAATATTATTAATAAAAGAAAAGAAAAAGTATTATTCTCATTTAATTTATTTTTTTATTATAGTATAACCTAACGGTTACTAATCTTTTTTATTGTTTAAATTTTACTACGTAAAAGTTTACTCTAAAGAGTTGAATTCTTTGAGAAAGAAAACTTAAGAAAAGCTAAGAGAAAGTTATTCTCATTTAGTCTAAGTATATTGCGGGTTTTTAATATAAGACATCATTCTCATTGGTTCTATGTATATTGCGGCGGCCGCCGGGTGCATTAACAAAGTTATATGTGTAAACTAGCTTGGTAAATGTGTTTTGGTACTACCTAATAAAAATCTAATTCAATACAGTAATAATAGAAATCTCAAATTACTTCTTATTTAACTTAACTTAACAAGTGAGCAATCTGTTGAAATGAAGTGCTACGTTAATACTGGTAACAACATAGTATTCGGGGTTTAAAGGCGTTAATAAATTTTTGCAATTTAAACACCTCCTATTGAAAATGTTTAGTCTATTTAGTAAGTTAGTTTACACTACACCTATCATTTATTAGATATATCAATTAATAAGTGATAGGAATGTTAATTTATTTTTCCGCAAAATATAAAGGAGGTAATTATATGGCATTTGGAAAAGGAATAGGTGCGGGACTTAGTAGTGCAATGAGTAAGGTTAGAGATGCGGTTATGAAAAGTAAAAGTGCGGCAAGTAAAGGATCGGGTGGAGGTAGCGAGGCTGTGTCACTTGAGAATGAGGCTGCAAGACAGGATTTAAAAGGATTTGAAAAAGCGGAAGGATTCTTTGCAACTCCATATTTCTTATTTGTAGATATAGGAGGAGTAAAGTTTCGTGGTGCAGATAAGGATCTTATTAGTATGATGGTTGAGGAAGACTTTATTGGAAACGATTTTCCAGTTAGAATACTTACTATAAAGTGTAGAGATGAGAAGTTTCATAGAATGCTTAATACTGAAAAAGTAGATGTAGGAAAGATGAAAGGACTTTATAAAGTAATGATAAATTATGATATGCAACTTAATAAAGGAAATAGTAATGAGCCTTTCTTACCTGGAATGTATAGAGGGTTTTTAATAGAAACTGAAACTACTACTGAAGAAGGCAAGGAAAACGAAAGTAAGACTACACAACTTGAAGAGTATAAAGCTCATTATAAGACGTTTTCTATGTATATATACCAAACGTCAGAGCTTACGTTTAATACAAGATTTCCAAAGAATACTCATATACCACTTAATGCAACACCTATGGATATATTTGTAAAGTTATTCAGTGAATATAACCCAGATATGAAATGTGTTGTATCACCGTTTGAAAATAATAACCCTATTAAGACATTTCCACCTATAGCGAATCTACCGTTTCTTGATGTAGTAGATTTACTTGATAAGGAATTAGGTTTTTACAGAACCAGATACTTCTACTATATATATAGAGGACTATTCTGTTTTATGAATACAGATACAAATCATAATATAATAGTAGAAGAATATAATAATACGTTTACCATATATCCTATAAGATCAGAACACGATTTTAAAGGGTATAAGATAGTACAGATAAGTGATAGATCATTTGGTGTAACTATTAAAGCAGAAGATATAAAGATTCAAACAGATGTGGGTCTTTCTTTTACTAAAACAGAAGTATTCGTAAATGCATCATCTCAAATACTTAATACAAATTACGATGCATCAAGAGAGCAAGATACTACTAAGAAAGTAACAGATGAAGAAACTATTCCAAAAGATGGTAATATAAGATATGAAACTATTGAATTTACAGTTGAAGGATTTGTGGATGATAAATTCTCCCCTTTCACTGTTATTATATATCCAGACTCACAACTTGGAAGACGCGAGTATAGACTTATGGGAGTAAAAACTGTTATTACAAGTGGAGATTACTCTTATACAAGACTTAAAGGATTTAGACTTCAAGAAGAAGGTGGAGGAACTGTTTTAGAAGGTGGAGAGGCAACTGCAGGAACAGCAAGTTCACCAAATGCAAAATCAGCAACTAAATCAGCTGGAAATGCAAAGAGTGCAAGTAAAGCACTAAAGTCAAATCTTAAGTCTGGAGGTAAAGGAAAAGGAAGCTCTAAACCATTTAAATCTCCAAAGCTTAATGGACTTATTCAAGATGATTTAAAAGGTAGCTAAAAAGGTATAAAATAATCAACAAAGATTGGATGTAAGAAGGGAGGAGTGGCAAAACCTCTCTGGAAGCTTTAATTGCACGTTAAAGTTCCTATCTTACAGAACCACTCTCTAATTGAATACCTGGGTAAATACTAGTTGGAAAATCTGCAAATGATATGATTAGATATTCGTATAGTTGCGTCAAATAAAATAAAGGCATAAGGTGTAGTGTTATCGACAAACTAAGACACTTTAATATGTATTTACCCTTGTATTCTAAATAGTTGCTTAATAAACGACTATTATAAATTATAAGGTGTATCAAGTTAAATAACGTTCTTAATTCTTGCATGCGATATAAGAATGTTAAATATAAAATTATGGAGGTAGTACTATGAACAAAGCTGCAGCAATAGGACCTAGCCAATGGGCCTATACACTAGAAGAAATTAAAAAATTGGTAACTGGAGAATCATTTGTGTATCCAATAGCATACACAGGTGACGGAAGTCCTTATATGGACAGATTGAATTTGGAAGAAACTGGTGGAAGAGAAGAAATCAACATTGAACTTCCAGCTAAAGATAAGGATGGTAAAGAATGTAAATTTACTGTTCAAATGACACTGGCTGAATACAAATATACACCAGTTAAAGGAGATCCAGTTAAAATGTGGTTCCCAATAGCTCCAGAACAAAAATCATTACAAAAGTTATTGGAACAAAATATGCAAATTCAAAAACTAGCATTAGCAATGAGAACTTATGTTGACATTACTCTTGCTACTAACCCAGTAATACTTAATGCAGGAGTTCCTGAAATAGGACTTGCACACGCACTTGCATTAACTGGAAATGAAGTTACTAAAGAAGTTGAAAGCACAATGCTTGCAAGCTTAAGAGGTAGCTTAACACCATCTGAAGCTAATAAAGAAATACAAAATATTAGCTCAAAAATTAACAAGAATTACATCACTGGGCAATATAATGTAATCTCAACTAAGAGATATATTAAAGCTATAGAAAATGTAATTAAACTATTCAAAGAAAAGAATATAGATGTTTTAGGAACTTATACATCTATACCAAGTAGAAACTCATTACTTGAAGGTTCTGATATGGTTCCAACTGTAGTAGTACAAAAGAGTGGACAAAACATAGAAGGAATCCCAAGTAATAATAGAGTTGCTACAGTAGATAGTAAATCTATTAACTTATTTTAAGATAGGTCATTCTTGAATTCCTTAAAATACTTTGCATCAAACCTGGATTTAAAAAGTCTGGGTTTGGTGTAGAGATCTTATTTTTTCCGCATTTTATCCTTCGTAAAGTCTTTGAAAATAGGTATTTCTAATGTAAATGATGCTTATATATAATAAAGTGTAATAATCAATCAATGGTTATTATAATAAATTAAATTATGGAGGTAAGAATTATGGAAAACAAAAAGGATGGAATTTTAGAAATACTTAATGGTGAAGGAGCACAATCTGATAATAAGATTGTGAAATATTGTACTTATGCTGTAAGTGCAGTTACAATAGCTGCATTAGGATTCACAGTTTATAAGTGTATCAAAAACTCAAAAGAGATTGAAAACCTTCAATCTCAAATATCTGAAATGAGAGGAGCTCAATTAACAGCTCCTAACACAGATGTAGTGGATCTATAGGATCCATTACATCAAAAGAACATCTTGAAATATAGATGTTCTTTTTTTTTTCGTTTTTTAAATTGATACAATTTCTAGTTTATAAATAAAAGAACTTAGGAGGGAATGTAATGAGTTATATAAATAAGATATTAGTTAAAGGAAAGAGTGTCAAATCGGATACATTGGTGCTTATGATACACACAAAAACAGATGGAGAAGATCTACCTGAACATATGATACATGGATACTTTAGTCCTAATGTATACTACAAAAGAGAAAAGAAGTTTAATGTAGTATTTGCTATATTAAATAAAGCAGAGGATCAAATAATATACTCTAAAGATATTATGGATATAATAGATGAAGTAAGAGACGAATATAAGAACATAAAGATACTTACATATTCAAGAGATATTTATAATGCAGTTATAAAAGCACAAGATACATTAAAGCTTTATAAAAACGATAAGATTAAACCACTTAATCTAACGTTTGAATATATAGGAAGATCTATTCATTCTGAATATGAGTTTGCTATTCCTTCTACTATTTTTTTCCTATACGAAAGAGAGCCTAAAAAAGTAATAGAAGAATTCTGTGACAGAGCATATCATGTATATGGATGTGAAGGATATAGAAATGCCGAAGATGAACTTGTTCCGTATATGAATGACTATGCAAGATACGAAGCAATAAAAAGAGATTTTAAATATACATTTATGGGTGGAACTTGGACATATAGATATACAAAAAATGAAGATGAAGCAATCTATATAGATGACCTACCTGTTATAATAACAGAAGAATACGCATTAAATAGCTTATGGAAATTACAGGAATTCAAACACTTAAATCCAGTGAAATGGAATGGAGTTAAAAGTGAGGTGATGGAAAATGACGTGGAAGAAAATCCAAACAAATAGTGCAAGTAAGTATTACTATACTGTACAAAACATATCGGTAATACCTAACTCTAAAGTATACTTAAAGATAAAAGATAGAGATACTCCACCTACTGATGTAAATGGAGCTATTGTACTTACATCTAAGAACTATCTGTCTTCTGTACTACCTACGAATTCATATATATACGTAGCTGAAGAAAATGGAGGTATAGCTGGAACTATAGTATCTGAAGTAATAAATCAAACTAACTTCAGTATAGAAACAGTTCATGAAGATAAAACACTTACAACTATACCTACTGTAATAAGTGTACCTAAAGGAGGATTATTTGTACTTCAAAATAAATCTGATACAGATTTAAATTTCAAAGTATCAAATCAATCTGGTAGAGGAGTACTTGTTAAAAACCAAATGTTTGCTATAGCATTTGCAAAAGATACAAGAGTTACAGTTACTGGAACAGCTGGAGGTATATTCTCATACATAATAACATCATCTGTTAATATGACAGCACTTGATGATCAATTACAAGCTGATATAAATTATATAAAAGCACATCTTCAAACTGTTAACGCTAGATATATAACATCAGAATCTCTTGAGCAAGTTTACTCACAACTTGGAAGAGGATCTTTAACTGAAGAGTTAGTAATAAGAGGTAATAATAGTACAGAACATGTATTTGATACCGTTAAACTAAATCCTCTTGATGCAACCGTTACTTCTATTCCTGATAGATCTAATATAGAAGTATTCGGAGATATTACATTTAGAAGTAATGGTGGAAGAACTGCGTATAGAACAGCATTTAGCTTTACTATAAGTTCTAATCCTGAAGATAACTCTATAAATGATATTTATTTTGCTAATAAAGACGTTAGAAAGTTTGTAGATAAAGTATACATAAAAAGAAATCCAGCTAAAGACAGAGTTCAGTTAATTCTAGTTACAAGTGGAAACTATGAATCAAACGGTAAATTCAGAATAAGAATAGATGGATGTAGACTTATTAAAGATCCTACACCTTTAACTGGTACTGCAACTAGAGAAGAGGTTATATATAGACATGATAATCTTGAATTTTATGAAGATGCTGATAGAAACGAACTTTCTTCTAATTTAGTTGAAAGTGTAACTGCACAAGTTAATACAAAGCAGAACTTCTCTTTTAATAACACACATTCTACTCCAACTAAGATAGTACTTACATTACAAAATGGAAATGTAAGTAATATGAGAGATGCTGTAGTACTTGAACTTAATGAAGGAAGTGGAGAACTTATAGTTAGTCTTGGTAAAACACATTATAATGGATTCCAAGCAAATAAAATACATAGAATTTATACAGTTGGAAATAAGCGTGGACTTACAGCAACTTTTCCAATATTATTCTTCTCAGAAGTAAACCAAGCTCAAGTAAGAGAAGATACAACTGATGCAATTAAATACAAAATTAAATTACATAGATTCTCTAATGTAAATAGAAGTTATGAATTCTATAAAGATTTCTTTAGAAAAATATACGATAGAATGAGAGCTTCTTTAACAGAACAAGCTGTAAGTACTACAAGTAGTATAAATATAAAATATGAGTAATAAACATCCCGATATAGGAGTTCTATCTTATATCGGGGTATACTTTATTTTTACCCCCATTTTTGACAATTGAATATAAATTAAAAGGAGGAATTAAATATGCATTTTGATATAACTAAATCTTTATTCTCTCAAACTAAGCAACCTGAAATTGCTGGTATGGAAGCAAGATCTATACTTAAAGATAGCAATATTCGTATGCTTGGTAAAACACAAGTGTTCGTAGGAGAGAAATCGTCAACTGAAGTATCACTGGTATTTTCAATGTGTAGAAACATGGATGAATCACTTCAGCTTTATAAAGATATTAAAACTAGAAAATCACCTCTTCTTATAGCTAAGATGAGAAGATACTATACTCCAAGAAGAATAGTTGCTCCAATAGGAATAAAAACACTAAGACTTGATAATGCTAAAAATATAAGATATATAATAGCACAAAGACAGTCATACTCTCTTCAAAGTATAATATCAAATGATTCTCTTATACAAGCAGATTCCGTATTTTATGATTTATCAACTTTATCAAAGTTAATAGAGGATAATACAATAGGAAAAAATCTAAAACTTACAACTAAGATAAGACAAGCATGTTTAGAGCTATATAAGTCTAGAATACAAGCTTATACACCTGAAGAAACGGGTAGAGAATTCTATAAGTTTAGAATACTATACTTCAGAGGTCCATTCCTTACTAATACAGGAATAAGAACATCCATAATACTTACTCAACTTATGCGTAATTTTTCTCCGCTTCTTCTTTTCCTTGAATGGATGGCTACAGACATGATGGGATTTAAAGAATGGATGAAGAAATACGGAGTTGTACTTCTATTTGATAATGGTAAAGGAAGTTCTATGAGTTTAGTCTTTAACGATACTTTCTTAAGAAGTAAAAACTTTAACTTAAGATTTATACTTGCTAAACTACATGTTCTTGATGGTAAAGATATTCGTGAAGTTGAGAACATGATGGAAGATGATTTGAATAATGAGATAAATGATGCTGAAGCTTTAGCTGGAGCAGATGATATTGAAGACTCTGAACAAGATGTTAGAAAGGCAGAGAAAACTATACTTAAAGATAAGTCTCTACCAGAAGAAGAGATTGGTGATCTTAAAGAAGAAGTATATGATGATAAAGTTAATCTTGAGATATTTGATGATGCTGAAGACAGTGATATTCCAGAAGATGATGATAAACTAACTGAAGACACTCTTCGTAATATAAACGAAGTAGATGAAGATCTTGACGATGAAATAATTCAGATAGCACAAGAAGTTGAAGATAATAAAATCGTCAAAAAAGATAGATCTCATGAAAAGTACTTTGATGAAATAGTTGATAAAAAAGATGCTACACAAATGGAAAAGGCACTTGCACTTCAAGAAGTACATAACTATACTAATCTTAAGAAAGCTGTAGAAACTCCAGAAGTTAAAAAGCTTAGAAAGAAACTTGTTGCATCTTCTAAAACACCTAAAGAAATAGCAAATGATGTCAAAAGACATATTCTTAAAGTTGAAGATACAAATATAGATCCAGATTCTGACTTCTCTAAGAATATGGTAATAACTTATACTAAGTCATACAAAAATGACTTTAAAGAAAATGATTTCCAAAATATAGTGAAAAATCCTATGAAGTACACTTATCCTGCTTTACTTACTGACGTACAAAGTAAAGATATATCAGACAGAGAATTTATGGGTTCACTTAAAACATTTAAGTATCAAACTCATAATGGTCAAGAACTAGAGTTTAAACTTCAAGTTCCTGAAACTACAGAAGATGGACGTATATTTATAGGAGGATCTTATAAACGTATAAGTTTCCAAAATGCAGCAAAACCAGTTATAAAATCAGGAGAGAATGTAATCATAACTACATCAGGTGGTAAAAAGATGATATGTTCTATTCAAGGTTCGTTTGCATCTATGGAAGAAAAGTCTGTAGTTATGACTTTAAGAAAGTTATCAGAACTTACTAAAGATATAAAAGTTAAAACTACAAAGGATCTTGGAGACTTTATCTATAAAAATAGAGTATCTTATCCTCTTATTCAACTTAATAAATACTTTACATCTATAAGAAGAGATAATGTTGACATAGACTTCCGTGGATATAGTAATGAAAATGGTAAAACATATATGGGACACATAGGTTCAACTCCAATATACCATGATCCAGATAAGGATACTATGTGGGTTAATGTAAACGGACATAAAAGAGAAGCAAGTTCTATGAAGTTCATATTATCACTTCTACAAGAACTATATGGAGACGATGCAAAGAAAGCAATAGCAGCTGCACAAAACGTAACTCATACTAGAATAAATGGAGCATATGCAAGAGTAATGGGTAAAGAAATTCCTATTATACTTATACTTATGATTGCATGTCCTTTATTTACTAAAGATGGAACAGACGGTCTTTTAAATATATTAAGAGATACATTAGGACTTGAATATAAAGTAGTTAACTCTAAGAATATGGCTGCCGATAAGAAACCTGTTACTAATAGAATATATGGAGTACTTGAACTACAAGACTACTATATACTTATAAAGTATAATTCTGTTACAACAGAACTACTTTTATCTCCGCTACTTGAAATGGATTTCACACAATATAATAAACTTGACATAAACGTAATAATGCAAGACTATATTAAGAACTCTAATACTACTCTATATATAGAAAACTTCGTAGAAGACTTCTTAGATCCTATAACTGAAAGGATATGCTCTGTATATGGACTACCTTCTGACTTCATAGGTCTTATGTTATATGCAGTGTCTTTATTTACAGATTATAAAACATATACTTCTTCTGATATAAGAAACTACCGTGTGATAGGTCCAGATGAAGTTATAAATAGATGTTTGTATCAAGTTATATCTGACGCATTTGCTGCAAGTAATGCTAAAGTAAAACGTGGATCTAGACCAGATGTAAAGATATCTCCAGATGCACTTGTGCAAACTATAAATAAATTAACTTCTAAAACAGAAAGTAATGACTTATCTCCTATAAGAACAGTTATGCAACGTACAGAAGTTTCGTTTAAAGGACATGGGGGTATAAATGACGAAAGATCATATACACAAGATAGAAGACTGTTTGCTGAACATAATGTAGGAACAGAAACAAGATCTACACCTTACTCTGCTACTGCGGGTATAAAGAAGTTTATGCCGTTTAACCCTGTTATTGCAGATGCTACAGGTGTATATAATTCTGAAACTCCTGAGAATGCTGTTAAAGATTTTAACCCATCTAATATGTATTCGTTTGTAGAATCACTTGTACCATACATAGATTCAGACCATATAAACAGAGTTATAATGGTTTCTGGTCAATTTGGACACATTCTTCCAATAGAAGAAGCTGATACTTGTCCTATCAGTACACATGCTGATGAAGCTGCAATATATATGACACCACAATTTGCATACTTTGCTAAAATGGATGGTAAAGTTAAAGAAGTAAATAATGACTACATAGTAATAGAATATAAAGATAAGTCTTGTGAAGGTGTAAAACTTGAAGATATAAATCGTAACTCAGACAAAGGTTACTATTTAAGAAACGACTTTATTCTTTCTAAAGGATATAAAGTTGGAGATGTAGTTAAAAAAGGAGATCTTGTTGCATTCAACAAAAACTTCTACAAAAAGAAAAATAACGGTAAAGTTGGACTTGCTTTCTCATCATTACAACACGTAGCTATCATGGACCATCAACTATGTTGGGAAGACAGTTGTGTTATATTTGAGAAGCTTTCAAAAGCAGTTGCAACTCCACTTGCTAAGAGAGTGGCTCGGACAATTGACCTGAACAGTACGATCACCGATCCATTAACAGATATATACTCGGAAGTAGATGCAGGAACTGTACTTCTTAAATACTCACAATTATCAGACGACGAAACTATCAACTCTATCTTCTCAAATGCAGACTCTCTAATACAAGAAGAAATGCATGCTAAATATAAAGGAAAAATAGTTGATATTAGAGTTTATTATAGAATGAAGAAGGATACTATAATGAGTGATTCTGTAAAGAAATTCTTAAGAGACGTAACTCAAAAACAAAGACTTCAAAAGAACACAAGATCTCTTGATGGTGTAACTTCTAAGTTTAATAAAGCAACTCTTTCAGGTGAACCACAACTTCTTACAAGTGGAAGATACTCAAAGATCAACGGAGATACTATTGAGGATGGTAAAATGCTTGTAGAATATTATCTTGCTGTTAAAGATAATGCTGGTTCTGCTGATAAAATAGTTTTAGATAGATCTCTTAAAGCAGAAATATCAACAGTTCTACCAGATAGATTAAGACCAGAAGGAACTCTCACTGGAAGAAGACCTACATTAATATTCTCTAACTACAGTGAACTTAATCGTATGACTTCAGGACTTAATAAACATGGTATGATACTTGCAATACTTGCAGATATAGCAATAAGAGCCAGAATAATGTTAAATAAGAAGCCAGAACCAGATAGTCTACTAGACTATAAGTCTAATATGGATATGGTAGAAGGAAAGATAGGATTTAAATAAAATAAATTAAAGGAGGAACATTTAAATGAATGAAATCAATTTAGTACAGCTAAATGACTACGATGCAGACAAGGCACTAGATGCTATGTTCGGAGGAGAACCAGAATACACTTCTGCTGTAGAATCTTTTTTCGGATTTGAATCTGCTTATTTAAATGATGGAATACTTCCATCTATTGGTAGAGCATTTAGAAATGCAACTACATTTAAAGACACTACAAAACTTAGAAACATGATGGATGACATAAGAAATATGAGTATAGACAAGATATCTCAAAATCCATCTAACGTGCAAATTAGTTATGAATACTTTCAAAAAGTAACTAATCTTGCTAAGACTAGAATTAAAAACTATCCTGAAATAGAAAAGCTGACTAAGGAACTACTAAAAGAATACGACTTGTTTACAAGAGATGATAAAATGCTTGATGCACTAAGTGTAGTTACACAAGGTAATTTTGGTAACTTTAAAACTATAATACTTAGTGCAATAGGAAGTGTTGCTTCATTTATCGGAATGAGTAATTTAGTGTCTCTTGCTTTTTCTGGGTCTTTAACTCCTGTTGGTTCATTTGTGTGTGGGATGTCTATAGTTTTTTCTGCTTATGCAGCATCTATATGTATAGTTCTTTTTGCTATGGCTTTACAACTTAAGTTTGGAGAAAATCAAAGTGAAACTTTATCTGTTAAAGCAAACTTAGATGAGTGTAAAAAGAAACTTAAATCAATGGCAGATAAAGGACTTACTATAGTTAAAAAGATAGCAGGAGTTAACCCTCAATCTAAAAATGTAACACAAGACTTAGAAACTTTAGCTGAAAGACAAGGTGTATTCTCTATCAATCAATTCATTAAGCAAACTAAAGTTAGACAAAGTGTATCATATGAACAAAAAGTTAAGATTGTAACTGAGCTTAAAGAATTATCTAAAAATGAAGAAGCTATAAAAAACTCTTTACAAACATCTGATTTTAAAAAGATACTTACTGACTTTAACTCTATAGTAAAAGGATTCAAAAGATGCGGGTTAAGTTTCCCAGAACTTGAACAACAAGTGTCAAACAGTGTAGAAATACTTAAGTATATAGTACTTGTAAATGATACAATGGTACAAGCTTTACAACAAGTGCTAATAGATGCTAAGAAATATTAATAAAAGGATGTGATAAATATATGAAATTCGGATATACTATTGCTGAATTTGAAGGAGTTAATACTTTAGTGGAATCTGGTATAAATTATGCAAAAAATGACCTAGAGTCAATACAAGCTAGACTTGATGCTGAAACATACGAAATAGCTATGTTTGAGTCTTTGTCTGAAATAAGAGGTTTAGATGTTGAAACATGTCTAATAACAGATAATATAAAATTTGGGTTTGAAGCAGAAGATAGTACAGATAAACCTTGGTATAAGAAACTTTGGGAAAAGATTAAAGCTATGTTTAAAGCTATCGGAGAGTTCTTTATGAACTTCTTTAGATGGATAGGTAGAAAATTAGGAATTATTAAATCTGGAATAAAGAATAGAATAATAGTATTTATGGCTAAGCATGTCTGGGCTAAGAAAGTAATAAACTTTATACTTAGAAGAAAAGAAACAGGTATGAGCAGCCAAGATACACTTGAATTACAAAATGAATTCAGTGAAGAAAATATAGTAAGAGCAGTTGATCAAACAGAAGCTGAAATAAAAGCTGACTTGGAAAAAACTAGAAAGATAAGTGAAAGTGGCTTTAGTGGATATGAAAGTGTAGAAACTGGATTTGAAGCAGACGGTGGGGTTTTCGGAACTATAGGTAAGTATTTAAAAGAACTTAAAAATATGGTTGTTGAATACGTTCTTAAAATGTGGAGAAGATACTCTACACCAGATGAATTAAAAAGAGCAACTGGAGCCATGAGTATAGCTACACAAATGTCTATACTTAGTGCTGAAAGAATAGCTTTAATAAAAGATATAAGTAAGATAATAAAAAATCAGGCTGATAGATCATCAAACCTTAGATCTGGAACTATGATGAACCTGATGGTTAACGGTGGTTTTTATATGGGTATGTTGGCAGGTATACAAGGAGATAAAAGTTCAAAAGATGACTCTGATTTAATATCTAAATCTAATGCAAACGAAGCTGTTGAAATATTTATCTCTGTTGCAAAGAGAGTAACATCTAAGTCAGATGACTCTATGTTTAAAGCAACATTTAATAAAGTTAATACAGGTGAGAAGAGTATTTATGAGCTGTACAAAGAATCTAATTTCGAAGATACAGTTTCATTTTTAAATGAGTTTACTGAAATAGTTGACACATTTTCTAAAAACTTTGAAGTAACATACAAAGACATGAAGGCAGTGCTTGATAATCCAAGTGGAGCAACTAATGACTTCTTGAAAGGTTTCTTAGAAGGTTATGATGAAAAGGAAAGACTTGAAAAAGCAAGAGAAGTACTTAGTCTTATAAGCTTAACTGGTACAAAGTTATCTACTATATCTAAGAAGCTAATAGCAGCTGTTGGTGAAATAGAAAATTATATTAAGGATGAGGATAATAAGAGTCTTAATTAAGGAGGTAACTAGATGAAATTTGATTTCAGTCTTAATGGACTTGAAAATATTTCTTCTTTTAAACCAACTGAGGACAGACTATTTGCACTTGAATCAATTGAGTCAGAACTTTTAGGTTTTGACTCTGAGATTCAAATGAATGAAGCAAAGTCTGGATTTGAAGGAGTTTATTTTGATTCTACTATGATGCTTACAGGAATGGAAGCATTATTTAGAAGAAATAAAAAAGAAGAAAAGAAAGATGATAAACAAGATGTACCTAAACAGAAAGAAGGGATCTTTAAACGTATCTGGGAAGCTATAAAAGCTTTATTTAAAAAGCTTGGTGGATATGGTAAAGCTGTTTGGAAATGGTTTAAAAGTAAAATGACTAACGGTTTCCAAAAAGCTAAGTCTGGACTTCTAGCTATTATCTGTAAAGTATCTTGGCTTAGAAAACTATGTGATTGGGTAGCTGATAAATTCAAAGGTAAACCACTTAAAGAAGTTCAAGATGAAAGAGTTGCTGAGTATGTGGATGCTGTAGCAAAAAATGATGAAAAAGAACTTATAAGAATTAATCAAGGAAAAAAGATAGCTAACTGGGGAGCTGGACCAGAATCTGTAGAGTACTCAGTTGGTACAGAAGGTATAATGGACTGGTTAAAAGGAATTTGGGAAAGCATTAAGAACTGGGTTATAAGAGTATTTACTGGTAAAAAGAAAGAAATCCTACAAAAAGATCCAGAAGCAGAAGCACAAAAAGTAAGAGAAGATATAGTATATCTAACAAAGCTTCCTAAATTTACTATAAATCTTGGAAATAGTGCTAGAATAAATGACTTAATGAAAAAGAAAATATCTCAATTATCAGCATTAGATGCTGAACAAAACCCAAGAGGTGGAGTTTGGATGCTTAACTACGCTGTACTATTAGGATATTCACTTGAAATGTTTAATAATGATAATATTAAACTAGGGGACACTTCTTCTGCTATAAAACAAGAGTTTACATATGAAGAAGTTAATAAGCTAATACCTGTATTGACTAGTAGATATATAGACAACTTCCAATTACAAAGAGATAAATTACTACCTAGTGCAGACAAAGACGATACTAGACCTGAGGATTTTAAAACTACTAATATAGCAGATCTATACATAACTAAGGGATTTAAAGATGTATTTACATACTTTGACGTAATTCAAAAATCAGCTGAATGGCATGATAAGATATTTAATACAGACTTTGAAATGTATACAAAGTTAGTAGATAAAGATCCTCAAATAATGTTGCCTTACTTCGCAGCAGATTTTGATGATCAGCAAAAGAGACAGATGTTAGTTATGGAAGTAATAAGACTTAACCAACGTTTAGTTAAGAAGTTTGTAGAAGTATCTAAAGAAGTACTTGCAGATGTTACACAATGGATTAAAGATTGGAACGACATGCAAGAAAAAATAAAAATTAATGATCTACAAAAAGAAGCAAGAGAGCAATTTGGAGAAGACTAATCCAAATTATACCCGAATAGTATTAATTTACTATTCGGGTTTATTTCTTTTTATACCCGCAAGTTAGAAACAACTTTGCCGTTTAATTTATAAAGTCTAGGAGGTAATAATAGATGGATGATAAAGAAAAAAGTCCTCAACAAGAGAACGAACTTGTAAGATCTACGGTTGATAATACTGTAAAAGCTGTAGAGAAAAATCTTGTAAACGTGGACTCAGTAATAAAAGAAAGAAATGAACATATAACTAAGATGCCTGATACCGTACTTAAGAATCTAGATCCTAATGAACTTAATATAACATCTAGAAACATAAACTTAGATACAGGTACACTATTTACATTTAATGATTTTAAGAACGGAAAGTTAAGTGGAACTAACTTGGAACGTGAAATAGCAGACGGTATATCATCAGCTGCTGCAACACTTAACTCTTTTATGCCTAACGGTAACCATGCTTTTATTCGTATGGTTGATCAAAATATATATCTTGCTGAAAACTTTCCAGCACTCGAGGAATCTCTTCAGTTATTTATAGATAGTTGTGTAAATGGATCTTATACAGGAGATCCTCTTGCATCAAGTCATACACCTTTTAAATATTATGATAAATCAGGTGCAGAAATAACTGATACAAGTGATATAGCAAGATTTAATGAACTTCTTATGCCTACAAGAGCAAATTCTGTAAATCTAGAGAGCTTCTTTGATATAGAAATAAACATAAGAAAGCGTGAAAGACGTGATGGTATGGCTCTTGTAAGGTATGTGCCATTTAAGAAAGTATTAAAAGAACTTTATATAAAGTTTTTACTTAAGAAAACTAAAGTAAATAAAACACTTAAAAAAGAAAAGGTAGTAAAAGTAGCAAAACTACCAAATACCATACCTATGCCAGAAAGAAAACCACAAAAAGGTTTCGAAGCTACATCTCTTTTTGCAAGTCAAGGAATATATCTTACAGAAAATCAACTTAAAAGATTTGGGTATACTACAAGACAGATAGATGGATTTGAATCTTTAAGAGAGATAAGAACAGAAAATATAGATGAGTTTACACCTAGTTCACAAAAATATGAATTAGAGCTTACTAAATTTGCAAATGAATCGTTTATTGAGTTCGTTGAAAGATATGCAACTGGTGCAACTGAAAAGATACTAGACTATAGATCAAGTACAGTACATGGATCTCGTGACGTAGATGGAAGTCCTCTTATAAAGGATATGACTTATGGTATAGTTGCTGAGTCTGCAAGATATTCTGAAGAAACTACAAATGAATTACTTGCAGTTCTAAGAGATCATTACTCTGGACTTGAACATATATCTACATTTGGAACAGAGTCTGCAAGTAGTGAGTATATTGGAATAGAATCTGTACTTGAAAAGAATGATACTCTTGATAAAATATCTTTCTATGACATCTATAATACACAATTTCCTGATAGTTTTGATATAAACCATGTTAATAAAGGATTTGAGTCAAATGAAGATGGAGATATTGTAAAACCATATATTAAAGATGAAGTACAAAAGCTTTTTTATGACACAGCAATATTAGTTGATATAGATTATAAACAAGTAGGAATGGAAACATTTGAAGTAGGAACTACTCCAGATGCAGTTGCTAGTAACTACTTACTAAATCATAGAAATGGAGAACCTACACCTCCTAAAAAACAGATAATATCTAAAGATGAAGTTAATGATAACGCAATTGCTCAAGGGGATAACATAAAAGAACCTGATGAAAAGACTGTTAAAGAGCAAATACCACATGGTAGAATAGAAAGACTATTTGCATCTGTAAAAGGTGGAGTTGTTGAGATACTAGACGGACAAAGAGCGATACCTGTAATGCCAGGTAAACGTGTTCTTGGAGCTTTCTATATAACACACAGTCATGAACTTATGAGAAACTTACTTCTTACAAGACAGTTTATGACTCAACCTCAGGCATTTATGAACTTAGTTGATTCAGAATACGAATACGCTGGATCACAAGAAGAACTTGTAGGAAGACTTATATTCTCAGATTATTTAAGACCACTTATAGAAAAGAATATGAGTACAAAGTTCTTACGTGAAAATGCTGATGTTATGTATACAGTACAAAAGATAATAGAAGATCAAGATTTATCAAATTCAATGAGTTATTCTGATATAGCAAACTATAATATGGTAAACTTATCAAGAATAACATTTATACCAGCAAGTGAACTACATGTTGCTCGTAATACAAGTGAAGGATTTGGTGAAAGCTTCTTCCAAAAAGCAAGAGTTCCAGCTAACTTTAGAATAATAGCAAATGAAGCATATCTTGCATGGGTTATACATGATGGTAAACCTATAAACGTTATTAAAGTGCAAGCTGGACTTAGTGATGGTGGAGGAATGTTTGGTACTAATAATGCTATGAGACAGTTCCAAGCACACAGAATGACACGTGGTGGTTTAAGACGTATTAACGGACGTGGACAAAGTATTACTGCTGAAACTATAGTATATCAATCACAAGGACAAGATGATTTGATAACTCATACACAAATACCTGGATACGAACTTAGAATAGAAAAAGATATGATGAGACAGTGGGAAAACGAAGCTACGTCAATAGTAGGATTTAACTCGGCCCTATTTACATCAGAAGACGGTAGAATAGAACTTGCACGTAAACTTGCAGATCTTGATGAAATACAAACAAGTAAGATTATACATGAACAAAGACGTAATGCAAGACCAGCAAGTGATAGAGCTACTAGACTTTTACATTTAAGAGGTGGAGACGATGTTAAAGACGTAACAGTTGAATACATGCCACCTTATCTAGTACGTGATAATAATATTAAGCAAAGTGAAACATTGAAAGAAGTAGCAGATACATTTGAAGCTATTAAGAATATTTATGAAAGTAAGTATGAAGAAAATGAAGAATATCAAGATGTTAAAGCATATATTTGGAATACTATACTTGAAAAGATGAACGTTTCTGATTCTATAATTACTGGAAGTGATGAAATACTTGCAGACGCAAAGAGAAAAAAAGAAGCGGCACAATCTACAGCAATGAAAGAAACGAAATAGAAAAAATAAGAACTCCTATACTCATTTATTCTGAGTATAGGAGATAATTATTTTTTTACCCCTTATTTATATCTATTAAATGTATCAATAGATATAACTATTGATGGTATTAGTAACAACACTAGCACCATCTTAATTATAAAAATAAACATATCAATCCCCTCCTATTAATATATTACATTTTATTATATATAGATATTAAACTAACAACCATACCCCCAATTTGAAACAATTTTACCCGTTTATTTAATTAAAAATACAAAGGAGGTCATCCTAGTGAAAACTGATTATTTAGTAATAAAGAAAGAAGAACTTATCGGAATAATTAAAGAAATTATGTCTCCAGTAGAAATAAAACTTCACCCTACTACAGATATGTCTTCAATTATTGATGATATAAACAAGATAAACTCAGCATTAGATTCATTAAGATCTAGTTTATCTGGATTGTATACTAGTAAGTATTATAGCGGAAACTATGAGGCTGTATACTTTAAAGTTCCAACTACACAAAATCCACAATTATCTACAGAGTTAGAAATAAGAGCAACCTATAATATACAAGATAATACTAAACCCTCTGAAGGTTTAACATCTGTATCTGCTTTTTATGTATCTAAACCTTTTATAAGTGGACAAGGACCAACTGGAGTACTTAACCTTGGAACTAACAGAACTGGTATAAGTTATCTTAGCAGCGTAATGTTTCAACTTGTTAAAGACAGACGTGATAATACACGTTATGTAAAAATGTATGTTGGTAATAAAAAGGCTCCTAATTCTACATTAAGAAATATGTATATCTGGTTTAGATCAGATAATACTGATTGGATAATGTACCCTGAATCTAGATTACCTGGTGGATCAACTACTCTTGGAAATCTTGTAGCTGAAACTACTAGAGAGACAGAACTTGAATCTGAAACATTACGTAGAGAAGTTCCTGATATAGATAAACTTGTAAGATCAGACGATTACTCGTTTATTAAATCACTAACACAGGCTCAATTTGAAACTATGAAACAAAATGAAACTCTTCAAGAAGGAGTTCTATACACAACAGATAAGATAGAGGAAGACTAATATTAAAGGAGGATTATAATATGAGTGAAGTAAAAGTTATATCACTGGAAGAAGTTGAAGCTATAAAACAGAGTATAATGAAAGAAACTCAAATGCAACAGCAAATTAAAGCATCTCAAGAATATAATACAGGAATAAAGCCTGGGTATATAAAAGAAGACTATATAAGTACAATGTATCAACAAAGTTCACAAAATGATCCATTTAGATACGGAGAAGTAAGATATAATACTTATAGATCTTTATTTAATAAGGAAAAGAATGCATACAGAATAATAGATAATCTTATATTACCACCAGTAGCACAAAGACTTGATTGGAAGGTAATAGAAGATACATTACTTAGAAATACACAAAATGTAATACAGAGTTATATCCAAAGCTCTACTACACTTGATATATCTATGTATGCTTATACTACAAAAGAACAGCTTATGGATATGAAATATCAAATGGGTAGAATCTATAATGCACTTGATGATATTGCAACTATAGTAGTTAGTGCAACATCTAACTTTATACTTGCACATATGATGTTTTATATAGATAGAAGTCATATATTTTTACACATAAGAGAAAATGTACTAAGACCAAATATAAGAAAGTTTATGGAACAAGCAAAAGAATCTCTTATGGATCAGGATATATCTGAAACCATTGAAGATATTAAAGGAGAACTTAATCATACTGTAGAAGAATACATTCATGCAATGCTTATAGCTGTAGATACTAAGAAAATTCAATCTACAAGAGAAAAGTTACTTACATATAGAGATAGATTCTATAAAGATCTAGATGCTGCGTTTGCAAGTGGAGAATTCCTAATGCCTCAGTTCTTACTAGATTTAGTTCTATTTACTACAAACGCAGAAGAGATAAAAGCATATAATGATTATATTAGTTTCTTAGATAGCTATAAAACATCTCTAACACTTGAAGCGAATAGGGCTATATTTAGAAAGTTCTGTAGTCCAGACATAGTCGATACAGAGTTTGAAAAGAAACTTAAACATACTATACAAAAAAGAAATGCTTTTAATGGTATATATCTTGATGATGATAAACTTATTGATGGTATTACTTTTGACGAAATGAATATGATTATTCGTGCATGTTCAGGAAGACTTGATCCAGAAGATAGAGCTATGCTTAATGGTACAAGATATGCTAAAAGAGTATTTGAAATAATAGATCAACATGGTGGAATAAACTATTCTTGGTACTTGAAAGAACATAAACTTGCAAGAGTTGATAACTTCTCTAAACAGGAAGTACTATATGAGTTTAGAACAGATAAATTCGATATAGATGTAAATGAAGATATTAAAAGATTCCCTGAGTTTATAAAAAATGCATTATATAAAGATGCCGAAATTAAAAATATACCAGAATGCTTTATTCATCAAACTGGATATGTAATAAATTCTATGACTAAACCTGAGATAATTGAAGGACTTCTTACTTCATATAAGAACATGTCTGTTAAAGAAAAACTTGCACAGAGACTTTCTGTTATAAATAACTATATGATACATGTAAGAAAATATGATCCTGAAAGAGTTGAGTACTTACAAAGTATAATGAATGACTATGAACATCTTGGTCCATCTGGTCCAGTGTCTAAAGATTATGTTGATATAGGAACTAATCCTGTAATAGCCGATACTACAGAAGAGCTTATAGATAAATTAGTCATTATAGAAGGATTGTGGAGAATGCTTTGTCAAGCACAAGATAAACGTAAACAGAAACTAGCTAAACTTACATACAGTGATTATGAAGATAATAAAGAAGAAAAGAATAAGGATATTGTAATAGGTAATGATGGAAACTTTAGGTATTCTAATGACGAACTGGAATATAGAAGAAGCTTAGGTATACCAGATGATGTTACTATACCTAGAATACCTATTAGTAAAAATGAAAGAGATAAGATGTTAGATGCAGAAATAGCAAGACTTAATCCTAAAGGACAGATGTTTAAAGGAGGAGAAATGCATCCTAATATAAAATTCCTTACAAGAGTAACAGACGACATATACTATGATAAAGGAATGCCTTCTCTTAAACCTATTAATCCAAAAGATATAAAAGTAAATGATACTCTATATTAAATGAGGTGATTAAATGAGAATATTTGATATTGATATACCTGCCTACATAAGATCAGGTAAAGTTGGTATCGTAGACAGTACTAATAAAAGGTCTGAAGGCGGCCTTTTCTCCACTAAGATATTTGGTATCACAGAAAGAGAAAAAGAATCTCGTTGTGGAGTTATAAACTTAGGTACGTATATAATGCGTCCATCTATTCTAGATATGTTTCGTAGAGTAGATACAGTAGTTTATAAATGTTGTACAGATTTTAAAATGCAGTTTGTAATATATGACGGACTGCTTGCAAAATACGACCCTAAAATACACCATGAACTTATGGATATAGGGTCTGGTCCTAAGTGGCTTTACGATAACTGGGATAAAATAGATAAAAAGAAATACTTGCAAAGATCAGGACAGTATGCAAACGTTGAGCTTAAACGTGTTATGAGCAAACTAGACCGTGATCAGACATTTACCCACCACCAATGGGTTGGACCACTTTTTATGCGTCAAGAGCTTACAGAAGACAGTGTAATGCAAGACGAACTTAACGTATACCTAGAAGATATACTTAAGTACTCAATGATAGTAAATAACTTCCCAGAAGGAGCAATTGCACTTCAAAATAAAGTTATGGACTTATTTGACTATCTTGGAGAAAGATATCTTGGTCCAAATGGTGCAGCAAGAAAGAAAACTATGGCAAGAACTGTAGACTTCTCTTCTCGTACGGTTCTGCTTACTAATGTCTATAGACATGACGAAATAGGAGAATCTAAAATAGACTGTACATCTGCAGGTATGGCAGTACACTTACTTGCTGGAATGTTTGTTGATACAACTATTAAAAATTCTATAGATTTTATAAAAGATCTGTATGACAGAGGATGTTTTGATTCTGATGTGACTTCTGATATGCTTATAGTGTACGATAAGGAATATTTAAGAGAGCAAATTAAAAAACTTGAAGATCCTCACCATAAAATAACAGGATTTCCAGCAATATGTGCAGATGGAAGCTTTAGACCACTATCTATTCCTATAGATGTCTGGGATCCTCATAATAAACGTTATGTAACAGAAGAAAAAGAACTTTCTTGGTTAGAGTTCTTTTATATAGTACTTGAAACTTATGTTGATGTATACAGAAAACGTACAGTAAAGATTACAAGATTCCCGACAGACTCAACACTGTCAACTCAGTATCTTAAACCTGTACCATTATCTTTATATCCGACATATCTAAAGAAATGTAAAGTATTCGGAGTAGAATACAAAGACTATCCATATGTAAATGATTTCATTAGAAACAACTACGACCAAAGACTGTTTGAAACAGCTACAAGAATAGCAGCTGGTACAGTAATTGGATTCAATGGTAAAATGGTTGCCCCTTCTTACAGTAATGTGAGATTGAAAGTGTGTTAAAAGCTGGGAACTCCTAAAGCCTCTATGCCAGTAATGGAGCGTGAGCAGAAATAAGTTAGAGGATGATAACTAGAGTTTAAATGAAAAGGTAGATTGCCCACTCTAGGTCGATACAATGGAAAATCAGCACTTAAATTGATGTAAAAGGAGTGTAATATGCTAGATAGTAATATTTTTGTCGAAGGAAGATACTATAATAATGAATACATAATAGAAGATGATCATGCTGTATTAAGAATGATTAGAAAGAGTGATAATAGAGTGACAGAATCAATTATTGATATAGATGATGTTGATAGATGTAGCAAATACATATGGTATCCTCATCATGATCCGTATAAGCCGTCTAGACTTGTGTATATAAGACATAGAGGGCTATATAGACTTCATAGATTTATTATGAATCTGGATGATAAGTCTAAGGTTGTAGATCATATTAACAGAAAACCGTTAGATAATAGAAAATGTAATTTAAGGGTATGTACTGTTTCTGATAATAATAAAAATCTTAGCATATATAAAAATAACACTTCTGGAAATATGGGAGTTTATTATAGCAATAGCAAAAAGAAATATGTTGCATGTAGAATGGTTAACTACAAACTTTACAGTAAAGCATTTAAAAATATAGAAGACGCTATTGCATATAGAAAAATCCTAGATAAAATGTAATCAATTTAAGTTCAACGACTATCTCTGAAATGAGAGTACTGGACAAGTGTCTGGGAAAAGCACACACCCAATGTAATTGGGATTGATTTAGTCTAACCTTTATAGAAATATAAAGATAAGTCGTAATAGACTTAGTATAGTATTAACGACACTATATTAATATAAATAATTAAATGGACCATGATTTGAAAAAGTCACTTACATTCGACATACAGCAGAAGAATGTGAGTTAACTCAGGTGAATTGCTGGAAAACCTTAAAGCTCTATTACCTAATTTATTAGGAGTGTGAACAGAAAAAAGAATAGAGATGTGAACTGGAGATGCAATAAAAGGGTAGCTATATTAAAGCACCTTCTCTCAGCACTACTCAATAGGTAATCAGCAGCTAAGCTCTATAAGAGAAAGTTCAACGACTATCCCGAAAGGGAGTAAGGGACAAGCGTCCTTGAAGTGCCTGACAGTCGTGCTGTATTTATAGGCTGTAGATATAGTCTGTACTTATGTGAAAGCATAAGAGAAGTAGTAGCGATACTTCGTAACATAATAGGGAGATGAAACTTCTAATTCCCCTCTTAACTCAAAAGAGGCAGTTGAAGAAGCTCATAGAATTAATAGTAGTTTACTTCAGCATTTTACTTATTCTGGTAAGTTTATGAATAAGGTTGGTAAAGATGCTGATCAACTTATGTATACATTTACAAGAGATAGAAAGAAATATGACCCACCTAAGAAATCGTGGGATGATAAGCATGAATTTATAGATTATATACTTAATCTTAAAGATGGGAAAATCTCTATATCTACTTTAACGCACTATACATGTGTTCAAGAAGTAGGTAAAAGACCACTTGTATCTTTATATGATGATGTAACGTTTAAAAGACTTGGTAAAACATATACTACTACTGTTGGAAGACTTATAATAAATAAAGTAGTATTTGCATCATTATGGGATAATAAAGTATGGGATTTAGTACTTACACCTTTATATGGTGATGGTATTGAAAATTTGGTTATTAAGATAAAAGATTATATGATAGAAGATAAAATAAAAGATCCAAATGCTATAAAGCAAGTTATAGATAGATATACAGAGTTTGGATTGAGACTTTCAACATTATATAACTCAAATGTAACTAATACTATGATTTTATCAAATGAAGAATTTGATAAACATAGAGATGAAACACTTAATGCAGTAAAAGAACGTGTTGAGAATGAAAAAGATGTTGAACTTTTAAATAAAACTATTGATAATCTTGTAGAAGACGCTAAAAAAGAGTTCAAAGACGATCCAATGATGGAAATGTATGAATCTAAGAACTCAGGAAAACTTGATAATCACTTTAGAAACATGAATATAGCAATGGGTGGTCTTCCAATGATAGGTGGAGGTACTGCAATTATATTAGATTCACTTGGTGACGGAGTTAAACCCGTACACTTCCCAGCACTTGCAAACGTTGGAATGGTAGGAGCTATATCAAGAGCAAAACAAACAGCACTTGCAGGAGCTGCATATAAATACATATCAAACGCAATGCAAAATGTTAGAGGTATAAAAGGTGACTGTGGTTCAAAAGAAGGTGTTATTGTAAGAAATGCAAGAAAGGTTGATATAATATACAAATACATAATAAACTCAAATGGAAGTCAAACTTATGTTACTTCTGATAATGTAGATAAGTATATTGGTAAGACTGTAGAAGTAAGACATGTTCTTAAATGTAAAATGAAAGATGGACATTTTTGCTCTCATTGTATAGGAGAAGAACCATTTAAACTTGCAAATAGAGATATGATTTATATAGGAATGTTTGTGTCTGATGCTGCAACTGCAATACTTAACATGTTCATGAAAATGACACATAACTTAGGAGCCGACGTATTTAGAATAGTAGACTTAGATAAGTTTATTTATCCTACACCACCTAAGGGAGCACTGTTTGAAATAAGACATGATCCACTTGATAAAGTGGATAAAGTTTATTGTAATACAGATATAACTTGGTATGTTCCTAAATCTGCACTTACACCTGAAGGTACTAACTACAAGATACTTGCACATGGATCTATTATAGAAAACGAAACACATAATAAGTACACATTTACATTAGGGACAGAAATACTTACAAATCCTACTGAACTTTTAAAACCAGGACATCCGTCAAACCCTAGTTTAACACACTATAAACTTGTGTATAAACAGGGAGATGTAATAATAGAAAACACTGTTATACCTAGAGATGAAATGACTGTTTACAAGATGTTTAACGTATTTCTTAAAGGAGGTATATCAAATCTTATACCACTAGAAACACACTTAGAAGTATTCCATAATACTATATCTAATAACAAGAAGGTAAACATAAGTGATATCTCTATGGGTCTTATAATAGCATCACTTGCAAGGGATGCTGCTAATACAAGCAAACCTGCAAGAGAAACTGGTTCTAAAGACTATGTAATGGTAAGTTGTGATGACTTAACTGTTATGAGTGGAACGTTTAATGCGTTCTTCGGAAATGACGCTAAACGTGCACTTGCTATATCAGTTGCTAAAGATCCAGATAAACAGGATGAAGTTATTTCTCCTATGGAAGTAGCTTATAGAAACTAATAAAAGGAGGTTTATAAATTGGCTAACACTAAAGAGCTTAATATACGGTTACAAACAGCTAAAAGACTTATTACTAACCTTATAGTTAAGCAAAGTAAAAGAGCATTAGAACATGAAACAGAAGAATCTATAAGAAACTATGTAGAATATTATAATGCTTTTATGAAACTTGATAAACTTTCTGACTATCCAAAATGGACTAAACAAGAAATTAAAGATGCTCTAGTTGGAATTACTGAAGATGATGCAAATATGTTATCGGAAGAGAATGTAGTGGCAGAACTATACAGACAAGGTAATTTTAGTGAGCATGAAGTTGAAAGGCTACTTGATGCAAAGAGAGCCTATATAATTACAAATTATGTGGAAACTAACGAGTATTATCGTATGCTCGTTGGTTTACCAACATTAGAAGAGATGAAGAATAACGAATTCGTATACTATGAAGGAGTACCTCTTCATGAACTAGACTATGCAACTAAGTTAAGACTTAGACGTAATGGTAAGTTCGATGAGTTATTTGATGATACTAGAAAACAGTATATTAGATTTATAGGAAGAGAGATAGATCTTATAACAGCTCGTGAAGCAGAAGAATTCGAAGTATTATCTAATGCTAAAGATAAAGCAGATCATGAAATGTATGCAATCTGTTATAATAAAGAAAGAGAAATGTGGATGAGAACGTTCTATAATGAATATCTTATGTATAACACTGACTTTTATGAGGCAGAAGACGTGGTTACACTTAAACTACAAGCACTTATCTCATATGTACTTGAAAGTAAGAAACCATTTATACATAAATCTACGTATACTCAACAGGAAGCAATTGATATATGGAAATCGCATGGACTAACTTTGCCTAAAAACATGCCAGAACTTTACAGAAATAGCTGTACGTTTGTACTTAATTATCTTCTTATGTTTAAAGGAACTAACTATGTACTTAACTATATTACAGAAAAGTTATTCTCTGGTCTTAATCTTTATAAGTATTTTATTCGTAAAATACCAAAAGAGAATGTAAGATACCCGCTTACTGGAAATGAAAAACCTGAGGAACTGTATGATGTAGAGTTTATACTTCGTCCATTTAAATGGCTATACCCATATCAAGACGACTATACTGCAAATGAAGATAAGATTTTATCTTATGATGAAGTTGTACTTATGGATCCTAGATGGCGTGATACAGAAGAGCTTAAAAGAGCTGTATTTAGTGAAGAGTTTTCTTTTGCTGAATCTAAATATCTATCTTTAGGAAACTCAATAAATGTTACTAAGTTTGGACATTGGTATGCTATAATGCATAGATATATTATGGAAAATAGAAGACTTGCTGAAACTCATAATATGACGTTAAGATCAACAGGACAAACACATAATTTCTTTGCTGTATTCATGTACTATATGTCCTTAACTACTTTCCAAGCTCATAGATATCATCTATTTGAAACAGATACTATGCCTGAGATTAATAAAGTATACGGATTTAAAATTCCTAGTAACTTTGATGAGATTAAAATAATGTTCGTATCTGAGTTTAATGCAAGAAGTTTTAGATTTGCACTAAATGAATTTCCTGATGCTTTAAATAATAACTCTACATTTATAGAAATGCTTATTGCAATGGAAAAAGCTATGGGAATACATGATATATTTGACAAACTTAAACTTAAGATTAGAAACTTAAGAGAATATCTTGTATTAAATGAAATAGAACGTATAGTAAGAGAAGTAGATAGAGTTCCAGAAGTATTTAACCAAACTAGGGGGTCAGAAGTTCCCACTACTTACCAAGATATACTAAGACAAATAGATCCAATACTATACGCAGAATATGAAAGAGTTAAAGCTCCGTTTGATATATCAAATCCTACAGATGAAGAACTTGCAAGAAGAGAAAACCTTATAATAGAACTAGATAACCTAACGCAAGAGTTAATTCAATATCTTACAAACCTATCAAGAAATACACTTCCTAATTCTCTTAGAATGGAAAAAGTTCTTGATATGACACAAAGATTTATGAATGGACTGTCTAAATATCTTTTATACATACTTAAAACTTTTAAAGCGTATGCTGTAGACTTCATATCAGAAGGAGGACTTTTAAAAATGGGTCCTGATAGAGAATATCAACTTAACTTTGATAATATCTGGACACATGTTAGACATAATCAGAATGAAAGAATGAATATAGGATCTAATGATAGAATAAAAGTGAAATACCTTAAACCAATAGCTAAAACTATACAGTCTAATCATGATAGTTTAAAAATCTCAACTATTTATGGAGATGTTGCTATCTATGATGGAGAAGGAGGAAGAATTTAATGGAAGAAAAAGATTTAAATCTTAAAACAGACGAAAAACACAAGTTCGTCTATAGAATATACGACGATAAAGAAGACGGTCACGTCGTAGGAGAAGTTGTAGGTAAAAAGCAACTAGAAGATGGTAGTTGGGTTGAAGTTAGATTTAAAAATAAAGTAACAGTACAAGGACTTCAACATATAGTTACATCTATATACAATGGTCTTACACCTACACTTAATTCTAAATACTTCGAAGATGAACTATTTAGAACAGATGTAGAAAATACTAAGTCTAAAGTTACAATTAAAGCAGGACCTACAAAAATAATAGGACTTAACCTTGCAAAGAATGGTGCAAATGGAGGAGATATTATTCCATTTAAACGTCATCTTGATGGGTTTAACGATAACTTAGATGACTTAATACCATGGAGAACAGTTTTACTTACACAAAATGACTGGGTTAAATATAAGCAAATATACTTACATCACAGAATAGTTGAAATAAATGGAATTAAATACGTAGAATACTTTACAAAGAAAATTACATTTAGACCATTCTATAAAACAGATGACGGACATGATATACCTGATAACCATGGACAAACTTTATCAACCGATAAAGACTGTCGTGCTTATATCGAATGTGATATAGATGTTGGAACAGATGAACTACAAGAACATTTCAGACTTAAACACATAGGAGGAACAGATGGTACATCGTTTTCTGCCTCTCTTCTTATGTTTGGTTCACCAGCTGAAATATTACTTGATGGTACTAAGTATGAAACTATTACTAAAACAAAAGTATTCTCAAGATGCAATCATATAAACTTATATCATGGATCTGCAGGACTTGTTGATGTAAAATATGAAGTAAACCATGTGTAAAAGAGGTGGTTTAAATGGCAAACTTTAAGAAATTGGGAGGTCTATCAACTGCAGCTGGTAGAGCTAACAAAGGAGCACTAGCAAGTTCAGGTGCGTTAAAAGAAAAACTTGCTGGTGGATTCGGATTATCTAATGGTGGTAGTAATTCTGATTACGGTGGAGGTTATGAACTTGACTTTGGTAATGGAGGAGGAGGTACACCTTTTAGAGATGTTATAACTGGTGGTATATTTGATATATTACAAGCAAGTAAACCATCTGGTTATGACGAAAGAGCAAGTTACGCAAGAGGTATTAGAAATGATCTCTATGGTCTTAGAGACACTATAACCAGTAATAAATCTCTAATACAAAAAACAGATGAAGCGTTACAACGTATAGCATCTATTGCTGACGGTGTAAGAGTATCACCTACTACTACACTTGAGGATAAGCTTAAAGATTTAGGGTATGGAATATTTCATGACTTCTATGAAAGAACTATGAAGAAGTATGGTAAGAAGCTTGAGAGAGTAAACAGTTTCTTTAATAGTCTAGGAAGTATAGGTAGTTCATTTATTAATATATTTGGACTAAATGATAACTCTATTATATCGAATGCAAAAGCAGGTACAAGTAGAGTATTTAAATCAATGAATGCAGACTATGTTGAAAGTATAGCTGGAAAAGACTTATTCTCAACTGGTTTATACTTTGGAGAATATGCAAGATTTATGATGGAAGACCTTGGATATATTTGGGATACAACTAAATCTATAGCATTCTCTAGAGATTATGCATTTGTACATAGACCATTCCTTGAGTCTGATAATACAGGTAGGATAAAATCGTATGTGTTCTTCACAAGACCAAACTTAAATCTGTTTGTAAGAGGTAATAATAATGAAATAGCAGCAACTGGAGAGCTAATACGTTATGATACATTAAGACAGTTAGTTCTTTCTGATCCAGCACTTTATTCTGAGCTATGTAGAGATGGCTGTAATAAGTCAGCTTTATTTACATTCTTGAATAACTACTGTTTGGAAGTTCCTGCTATTAGAATGAATGAGTCTTCTCGTGAAGGTGTTCGTAATATGCATGGAGGAACTATTCCTGTGCCAGGTAAACCTGAAAACGTTGGAGTTGAAATATCTGTTACATTTACAGATAATGCAAGAGCTGATGTTGCAAAACTTCTATACTGTCTTCGTAAGTACGCACACTATGTAGCAGAAGAAGGTTATGCAATGCGTCCAGAATACATAAAGTATCAAGCACTTGATTCTTATATGTCTATGTATGTTGTAACAGTTGATACAGATTGGAATATAATAGGGTTTGGATTTGGCTGTATGTTATCTCTTGCTGATACTCCTACACATTTTACACAACATAAAATGGAAGGATTTGAAAAACCTGAGCTACTAGATAGTTTTTCTGTTACATTTAAAGCACTAGAGTGGGATGCACATGCACCTGAGTATTTTGATTACTTTAACTGGATAAGTAATTTTAATCCAGCTAACGTAGTTGATACACGTGGCTCAGCTCTTACTTTACAAGAAATAACACGTGATACTCAATCAGGAAGATTTGGATGTCCTTATAGAACATCTGTATGGACAGAAGACTGCGGATTTAAAGGTGGATATGCTAGTGGTCCTAGTATAGCTCCATCATTCCAAAGTAAGAACATAGATGCAAAAGCATTTCCTAGAGTATTTGAATATGTAAATTATGCACATCGTGGAGTAGGAGAACTTCTTGCACGTAATCCAGGTGTATATGTAGCTGTAAACAGTAACGATCCACATCGTAGAATATTTAGACTAGGGTTTAGTTATTAAGGAGGTATAGATGGCATTCGGAGAAAGAAATAGAGAAAATACAAAAACACTTCCAGAACTAGATCTTAAGGGATTTATAACAAAAGCAAATGCATACTGGCAAGTTATATCGTATGAAGGTAAATCTAAACTTATTATGAATAGATATCATACATGGGATACATGTTATCATCATGTAACAGAACATCTTATGACATATTTAAATGAAACACTTGGTTATAAGATAGATGGTACTAATCTAGAACATGTTTCAGCTGACCCAAGCTATGATATGCGTGATGTAAGAAAAATGCAAATACAACCTGATCTATTACCTAGAGGAATATTTATATTTACGCAAGATGTAAATCAAACTGGAATAGTAAATATTCCATCAATGGATCAAACTAATATGTTTAAAAAGAAACCTAGATTTACAGCTATGATAGTTAATTACAAGAAAGATCCTAATGATGGACTTATGTATGACTATATGAAAGATCTAAGATTTGCACTTACTGCTGATTATAGATTTAATACCATGCTTTGTGCATTTACTGTTATGGTGGGAACGTTAGCTGAGAGAATGGAAGTTGCAAGACTTTGGAGAGAATTCTTCCCAGATAATGTATCTACTGACATATATAGAAACTTCTTCCCTTTTAGAACTATACTTGACGATGTAATACCTATAAGTTATGATATAGAAACAGTTATACCTAGGGAAGTTGAAAATACGTTAAAGAAGATGTTTGGTATTGACTACATAAACGAAGATCAAAATAGAAGATACAAACGTCCTTCTGATGATAAACTTTTAGACTTATTACAAAGATACTCTGAAACACCAGTTGATTTTAAAGTTATAGGTGGAGAAGGAGAGCTATACTTTGTATTTAAGTATAAAGCACAAATAACTTTAACTGCAGAATCTATACAAGAAGATACTCTGCCTCTTAATAACTTAAATATACATCAAGTTAGATTTCAATTCCTTGTAACGTATCCAGAAGTTACAAGACTTGCACTACATGCTGATCTAACATGTCCAAACTTTGATAATCCTAATCTTGATGTTAAAACTGGTAAGTTATATAAGATTGCAGATGAAACATATGAAGTTAAAGAAGTACAAAACGTAAGAGTTGCACATTGGCCAGATCAAATAAATGAAACTGTACTTGAAAATAATATAATCTATAAGATATCTCCTGAAGATGTGGTTCTTGATGATGTAGGAGAGTATGCTTATACTGATATAAAGCTTGATAGACTTATGATAAATCCTTTAGTATATGGATTTATTAAAAGAGCCGAAGCTAGATATGGTTCAATTGAAACCAATGATGGTAAGATTAAGGCTAGAGAGTTTTATAATATAGTTGCTATAAGAAAGAAAGTTCGTAAATTCGAAGAAGAGTTACCTGAACCTTATGGTAATACAGTTGGTACTAGTATAGATTATAAAGAAGCTTGTATAAAAGACATTTATGCTAAGGTTGATGAGGAGATATTTATTGGAATATACTTAAATAAAAAGGAATACACTGTATTCTTGGAAAGAGTAGGTTACACTGGAAAACCTAATCTTGCTAGACAAACACCAACTGGAGAAATATAAAGTAGTCTGAGTTCCTTAACTGGGACTCAGATTTATTTGTACGCAAAGGAGAGATAAGTGTGGATATAGATAAAAGAATAATTATGAAGCACAATCTATACGAGAAATATCAGGAAGAATGTCTTAATATATTAAGGAGACATAAACTAAAAGCGTGTGTAGTAGTTGATAAGTATACAGCTCCTCTTCATGATTATATACTAAATATTGCAACTGAAGAAGATCTTAAGTTCTATACTGATAAACCAAGAGGTAATGTTATTTCTTGTAAATATATTTCTAATAAACTTGATATGGAAACTGATTGCAAACTTATGGTACTAGAGGATATTTACGAATATAAGGAAGAAATTAAACTTCATATAATAAAAACCACTACTACAGATGATATAGAGTCGTTTATTAAGGGAATGACTAAAAAATTATCTTCACTTGGTATAGGTGCAGAAATAATAGAACTTAATGATTTAACAGATCTTTTAGATTATACAGAAGATCAAAGACACACTATGACACCGTTTATAGTATTAAAACCACTATCTAAAATATTTACAGATAATGTAGAAAGTCTTAAAGTTATGTTAGAATCTCTTGATAATGCAAATTATCGTGATGTTGATTGCTTTCTAGGTATGGATACATCTACTAAACTAAATAACTGTAAGCTAGGATATGTTCCATCTACACTTGCATCTGTAATAGAAATATTTAAAGAATTTAATATCACAACTAAAAACTATACCCATGTATATGTACTTGGTCAATCACCTCATCTAGGAAAACCAATAGCAGACGTACTTGAATATAATAACTATGCTACGTATACAGCAAACTCTAGAACCTCTAAGCACGTAAAAGAAGCAATATTTTATTCATCAGATGTAACTATATCTGTTACAGGATCACCTGATATATGTAAGCTTTTTAATAAGCAACATGTATCTACAAACTATGATCTTGCTAAACGTGTTATAATAGATGTTGGTATAGTAAAAGAAAATGGAAAAATAAGAGGAGATGTACCAAATGATATAAAGTCGCAGTACATGCTCTATAACAAAGTTCCTAATGGAGTAGGACTTATAGATACTTCAATAGTTGCATTAAGAACTATTGAATCATATTACACACAACTTAAGTTGAAAGGAGAACTAAGATGACACAATTTGATAAGATTTATAAGGATATAGTAGACGATATTATAGAAAATGGATATGATAGTAGTAATTATGGAGATGTAAGAACTAGATATGCGGATGGAACACCTGCACACTACAAGTTTAAATTTGGACTTCATTTTAAACTTAAAGTAGATTGGAATAATCCAGAAACATTTCCTCTACTAACTTCTAGATATACACCAGTCAAATCAGCGTTTAGAGAAATAGCTTGGATATGGCTATTTAGATCTAATAATGTTAAAGATTTAAGAACTAGACTTGATTGTAGATTCTGGGATGAATGGGAAAGACAAGATAACACAATAGGTAAAGCGTATGGATATCAAATAGATAAACCAGTATACGATAATAAATCTCAACTTCATTATATAGTTGAAACTTTAAAGAAAGATCCTAACTCTAGAAGATGTATAAGTGAAATATGGAATGTGGATGACTTACCAGATATGCAACTTACACCTTGTGTACATCTAACTCAATGGAGCGTAGCAGGTGATGAATTAGTACTTGAAGTAAGAGCACGTTAATTTTGAGCGGCAATAAAAAGAAATTTTTATTGACAAACCTATCTAAACGGAGAAACTCTTCTATACGGAAGACAACCCCGTACTAATGTTTAGCTGCAGCTAAACAGAATGTGTAACGACTATCGAAAACTAAATAAAGCCGATTAGGATTAGATTGAACGTCTATTAACTTTTGAAAATAAGGAACATATGTTCACGAAGTGAGTAGAGTACACCTAAAGCTTATGTAGGTGGAAAAGGTAGGGGACTTAAATATATTTAAGTCTATGATATAGTCTGAACTGTATAGTGATATGCAGGAATCATATGCGATTCAGGAGGAACTTGCGAATCCTCCTTAACATATTTGTCGACGGACGTAGGGTTGGGGCTTGTGAGTAATATTTTGCAATACTCAATATTACAAAAGATAATAGCTGATGAGTTAGGACTTAAAGTAGGTGAGTTTATATGGTCATCTCATAACTACCATATATATGATAGACATATTGAAGATATTAAAAAGCAAGTTACAAGTACAGAAGTCCCAGGAGATTGGAAACTTGTTATTCCTGAAAACTTCCCATCTATTCTTAAAGAATGGGACATGAAAAATGATGAGGATGTAGAACTTATTAAAGGAGTTTATATAGAAAACTATAAACCTAGTGATTTTCCTAAATATAATTACGAAGTAGCTATCTAAAAAGGAGTTGTGTGTATGCTTAGTTTAGAAGAAGTAAGACGTCCTAACTATATGGACTATAATATAATAAAAAGACTTGTCGAAGAAGTAACTGAACTATCTAAAGAGAAAGCTGAAGATTTTGTAAGCAACCTAAAATCAGTAAAGGAGTCACCAGCAATTGCATACACAAGAAGAATATTCTTTCTTAAATATGAAGAAAGAGCTGTTGGACTTCTTATAGTATCTAAAGATCTTATTGATCCCAAGATAGAGTTTATGGGAATAGAAAAAGCTTACCGTAAGTTTGGAGGAGGAACAGACATGTTTGAGAAGTCTTTCAAACTTCTAGGTACTACAAAACCTGTAATAGAAATACCAATAAATAGGTACTTAGATTTTAAAAGCTTTATAGAAAGATATGAATGGACTGCTAGTACATTTTATGTTAAAGATGGTATCAAGATATTTATTATGAATAAGTTTTAAATGGCTCTAAACGAGCGTATAATGGGTCTATTTTCCAATATTTTGTGTTTTTAATGCAATTATACTATATATTGGAAAATAGGCTAAAATAGGAGGTTAATATGAGTGAAGATAAAAGAGATGAATTATTAAGTGAGATAAGATCATTTATAGAAGAATTTAACTTTAATGGGAATAAGTATGCACCAGGTGAGGTTATACTTAGTAAAAGAACTGTATTTGAAATATATTTAAATGATATATTTAAAGAATTAAAAGATCTTACAAGACAGGATAAAGAATACCTATTTAAAGAAATAGTTAAAATGGAAGTCTTGTTTCCTATACCTTATACAACTAATAACTTTAAAAAGGTACACTATTTTGCAAATGTAATACGTAATGTTGCAAATATAGTATTTAGAGATTGCAAAGAAAAAGAAATTAAAATAGATGTGTCAAGTAATGAGCCTATATTCAAAGACTTTTTTGTATATATAAGATCAAATAATGAAGAAGGAGCATTTCTTTATAGAAACTCTGTCTTTGATATAGATGAAGAGGTACTTGAAGAAACTAAAATAGAAAAGGAACAAGCATCAATTTTACGTGGAAGTTTTATATCTCCTTATGTTAAGATGTCTATACAACCTACGATATGTAATATGAGTATAGTTAAACTTAACATAAAGGAAACAGCTACCGAATAAAAACAAGTTTCCGTATTTTTAAAGCAAATCAATACATAAAGGAGGTATAATATGGCTGATAAAAATATCTATGGATCTCAGCAATTAACGGTTTCTGATAAGTACCAGTTAGGAGAGGCCATAGTTGAAGAACTAATAAACTCTGGTGTTGCTGTAGAAGACTTGCCTATCATGGGACCAGAATCACGTATGATACAGATACTATCAATGGTGCATGATATGACTTCTGAGAAAATGGATACTATGTATAGAGAAGCATCTATTATAGACTGTAACTTCTATACAAGTCTATATTCACATATGGCACAACACGATCTTGATATATCTCTTGCTCATCCATCTAGTATGGAGATGTTCGTAAGACTTCCTCTTACAGAAGTAATAACACTTGGAAGACTTATATCAAATGATACTTGGGAATTCTTCTATACAAATGCTAATACAGTTGTAATAAATGGCTATCCTTTTATAGCTGAAAATGATATTTATACTATAAGAGTTCAACAAGTTGATACAGATTTTAAAGTAAAAGTTCACTACACCGACTCAAATGGAGACAGACATTTAATTCCTACACAAAAGATACTATTCAATGACGACTATTATATTCTTTTTACAGCTAACTTTTTACAAGTTACAAAAGAGATTAAGTATATGCCAGTTGGTAACAGAGACATTCAAAGATGGCATATCCAAACTAAAGGACTTATATACTCATTTAACTGTACGTATAAGAACACAATAGAATCACCTGAAATAGATCTTACACCAAGAAACTTCTATTCACGTGGACAAGGAAATTTTATAGAATATAAAGTATCTGGAAATAAGTCGCTTATATTTGAGCATAAATATGTTCCAGGTGGGTTTAGACCAGAAGTAAATGGTATTATAACATGTTATTTACTTACTACTACTGGTGAAAATGTTAAATATAAAGGTATTGCAAAAGCAGAGGACGTTTATCCACCTGAAATGAACATTTATTATGAACCAGTTGGTGAATACTTTGAATCTAAAGGTGGAAGAATAGCTGATTATGGAAAAGAATCAATAAGAAACCAAGTTATAAAGACTAAATCAGCAAGACGTAGAATAGATACTGAAGTAGATATGACTAATTATTTAAGAACGTATGAAGGAGCATCTGTATTCCATCCAAAGTTAGTTCTTAATAATGTAAAATCTAGAATATTTAATATCTATACTGTACTTAACTTTAATGAAAGTGCATCTATTACTAAAGAACACAAGTATACTATACCTACAAACTCTTTAGACATAGAACTAGATATATCAAGACTACCTAATAGAACAGTTGGAGGAAAAGATTTCTACTGTCTTCCATCTACAATGGCACTTAAATCAACCCAAGGGACAGAAGCAGATCTTACGGTTCCTTTATATGGTGGATGGACAAGTGAACCATCTGAGGTTGATGCAAGAACGGCTAACTCATCTGACTATCTTCATAGAATTCCATTTATATTAACTTATAGTAAGAAAGAAAATGCTATAAGAACATATATGAATATGCAAGTTGACGTTCCTTATAAGACTAAGATAATAGAAGAAAACGATGACGATAGTATAAAAACTCATATTATAAATACTACACTTAGAATGGACGATTATGAAGAGTATATTGATCCAGATTTAGGTGGAGCTAAGAAGTCTACATTCAGAGTTAAAACTGAAATAAGATCCGACAACGAAGAAATCCCACTTATAGCAACAGGAGGAGATCAAAACTTCACGGCTACACTTACTATAACTGGAACAAATGGTTACACAGCAGATGTACCTCTTAGTAGTATGGTTGAAGTAGGAGAAGATCAGAAATATACTCTATTTTTTGACTTTGAAACAGATAGACTTATATACGATAAGGAATTTGATCTTAAGTATACTGATAATGGTGGAGTTAAAAGACATATGACTGTAAACGTAGCTCAAGATATGGTTCTTAAACTTTACTATATAACAGGTGGAGTACACAAGATAATATCTAAATACCAAGCAAGAGTTGAAATGTTTAAAGATGTAACATCAAACTTCTTGATTCAATCTAATCCTATTGCTAAAGTAGGATCAGTTGGTAATGATATTAAATTCCTAGCTGTTCCAGTAGTAGCTCATTACTTCTATGAGATATTAGAGAACAGAACTAAAGTATATAATGAGCTAATAAATGTAATGAACTTTATGAATAATGAGATATATGCGGAACTCGATCAATATAGATCTCATGGTTTTACATTTAAAGATTTACAAGAAACTTCATTTGGAATGAGTTGTAAGTTTGCAAGAACTTATGGTAAGTCAAGATTCTTACAAACAGGTTCGTTAACATTTAAACCTCTTGTAAACTTAGAGTTAAGACCTACATTATATTTAAGAGTTCTTGAAGATAGTTTTGATAAATCCACTATCTCTGAATACTTAAATAATGGATTTACATCACACGAGTTCTTAACATCTGATTTACATATGTCAACATATATAACAGATATGACAAATGAATCAAATGGAGCATTTGAATTCTTACAAATGGTAAACTTCGATAGATACCAAGCTGATTCACATATGATTAAACACAACGGTCGTGATGAGAAGAACGACGATGTACCAGAAGTTATAGCTATAGCCTCACGTTATAATAGAGAACGTAGAATGTGGGAATATGATGTAACTTATGGAGAAATATAAAAGGAGGATTATAATATGGCTGAAATAAGAACCAAAGTTATAGGTGGTAATATAGATGATATTTTACCTAATACCAAAAAGTATTTTAGAGTAGTAGTTCTTACAAATACTGAATCTGATTACCCTTTAACTGAGTATCTTAAAAATAACACAAGCTTATTTTGTAAACAGTACGAATTAAATGGAGCTATCGTAGACTGCGACTATTACTTTAATTCATCTTATGGTATAGGAATATTCTACTATATGGCAGAACTTGGAGAAGGATCTACTTATAATGATAAAGACTTTGCTAATTCTGAAGCAGTGTCTTTTGTAATAGATATAAATGCAATACTTGCTGGTCAAGATCCTAGTGATCATCCATATCTTCATGTATTTGATTATACTAAAGATAAGAATGAAGTTATAGATACTATTAATAGACTTAGAAAAGACGTAGTATTCAAATCAGATTTATATGCAGGTAGATTACTTGGAGATATCGTAAATGACTTAGAAATACTATTTGGTACAAATGAAGGTGTCCCTGCTGAAGTAGGACAAGTGGATCTTAATAAAGAAACTGAAAATGCTGAAACACCAATAGATCATTACTTATTAAAAAGAGATAACTTACAAAGAGATATCGAACACAAAACAGGAGTACTTGAGACACTTAAAGCTGAAAAAGCTAAGATTGATAAAATTATAGAATCTATGGGTGGAGATCCTTATAAAGAAGATAAAGATCCTAATGATGGTCCTATAGATTTTCTAAAGGAAGTGTTTAATCGTGAAGTCACTGATACTCAAGTTGAGGAACATAAGGAAAAAGAAACAGAAGAAGTTAAACCAGTTGAAGAACCTGCTCCTACGCTTACTGAAGAAACTACTGAGACTACTGAAAAACAAGAAAAGACTATAGAAGATGTAGAAAACATACTTAAAGGATTAGATGTATCATTAAATGGAACAGATCCTAAGACTGAACCAACTACTGATACACCAGAAGAACCTAAAACAGTTAAAGAACAGATAGAAGAAGAAACTCAAGATGCAAAAAGTGTTATAAATAACGTTAACTTAGACAGTGTACCAGAAAGAGTTGACGTAACTAAAGAACTTTTAACACCAACACCTGAACCAGCAACAGAACCAGATAATGTATCTAAAGATGAAGCAACTATATATGATAACGAGAATCAAGGACGTAACTTAGAGGAATATGTAGAAAAACTTATATCTTCAGATGATGATTTCTCTGGTGATTGGGATGACGAACAAGAGTTATTCCAAATAGTAATGACAAATGATAATAAAGCTAGAGGAGAGTTATCAAGAGATGAGTATAAAGCTTACTTAGATTTAGTAACTAGATACTCTCTTAATAAGAACGACAGACAGGAATTAAGCTCTGGAGTTTATAATTTAAGAAAAGCTAAGTTTGATAACATAGGAGCTTTTGGATACGTTAATGATTAATAAACAGACTATAGGAGGATTATATTATGGCAGTAAAAGATGTACAATTATTTTCAATGGTTAATTTTGGATTTGGGGAAAATGCAAAGCAAAGTAGACTTAGACTGTTAACTAAAGGTTATGACTTTGAATTAGCAATAGATAATGGTCAAAAGACAGACGGAAAGCTTTCATTTAACCAAGCAGCTTCTGTTACAATTTCTCAAGATGATATTACTACACTTAAGATATCATTTGTAGATCAATATTTAAAGCTTACTAGAACTAAGCTATGGGAAATTAGAAAAGAAGGAGTACCTACTAGATTACATGACATGTTTATTTCTTGTAAAGGTGATGAAAATCACAAATTATATGCTTTGAGATTTATTACTTTCTGTGATTTTGATGCTAATAAGAAAATGAATATGACTACTAAATGGATGATCTATGGATTAAGTGGATACGAAGAATATTCTGAAATAAGAAAGTCTAAGGAATTCCCTAAAGAAGCTGTACTTGCTGAATACACACTTAACTCATTTGGATCAAATGATGGAGAACCATATGTACCTAAAGCAACTGTACTTATGGAAAAACTATCAAACATTCTTGAAGCAATCATTTCAGGAACATCATTTACTTATGGAAACTTTATAATTGAATACGGAAAGGAACAAACAGAAAGCAAACCAGCTTCAGGATCTAAACCTTACTACTCAGGTAATTCAGCACCTCCAGTAGATAAAGTAGACGAAGATGAATTTCCTTTCTAATTAAAAGGAGAGATTTATGGCATTAATGGATTTAGCAGATGAAGGTAGAGGAAGATCTTTGTCTAATAAATGGAGTGTATCTCTTTTTACAAATAAGAAGAGAAATAAATACGTTCCAACAAGTGAAATAAGTGGTATCCCAAAGGAAGATGCAATAGAACTTACGATGGAGATAGCACAATTACAACAAGCACTTGCTAAATATATAGCAAGTAATGAAAGAAAAGGAAGTTCTGTTAGGACTTCCTTGACTGAGCTTGAACTTTATATAAAAGAACTTAAAGATAGTAATGCAAGACCAGACTTTGTAACAGCAGCGTATTCAACTAAGTCAGATCTTCTTAAAACTATGGATAAGTTTGATGATAATACATGGAAAGCTACACTTGATGCAGTTAAGACTAAGAAAGATGTAAGAAAGTTCTATGTAGATAAGAATAAAGAAAAGTTCCAAGCTACTCAAGCTGTTGATGTACAACCTGTTGCTGCAGGTGGAGCAGTTGGTACTATGGTAAACGTGTATCCAAATGGAATGGGATCTCAAGCATCTGCACCTATGAGAACATTTGATCCTAGTGTATATACACCACCTATACAAGTAATAGATCAACCAAAGACATTAACACCTATGCAAGCAAATACTGTAGTAGACGCTGCAAGATCTGTAGAAGAAGTAAAAGAAGTAGTTGGTACCCCACAGAGAGGAGTAACTGCAGTACAAGAAGCTGTAGTTACAAAACCTGAATTCTATAAAGGTGACACAGTTGTACAAGAAGGTATACTACCATCACAAAATATAACTACTTCTGCACTTAATAATGAAGCATTAAAACTATATGAACAAAGAAAGAATATGACTCTTGCATCAGCAAGTTCGACTCAACTTGGACATGACTATACTACGTCTATAAACGGAATGATGAGTAAAATGGATGACATAGAACCAGTTATGTATATAAACCAAATTGATGGTACTTATTATGTAAAAGCATATTATAAAGGTGAAGATGGAAAGGCTGATACAAGTAGAGAATATCCATACTTCAACCATCCAAGTCTTCTTCATATAGAAAACTTAGAAATGACTCCATCTGGAGATAAAATTAAATGCTTTGCATACAGTAAGGGAATTCCATATAAGTTCGTAGATAATAATGATGATATGCCACAAGTATATAAGAACTATTGGAAACTTCCTGAATATCAAAACTACTACATACCTCAAAAAACACTAGAAAACTTTAGAAGATTGGGGATGAAGGCAAATGATAACTAACAGTATGATGAGTTGGGGAGAAATCCCTGACTCATCTTTTTTATTCCGCAAGTTTGATGAATTAAAATGGTATAATATGATAACAGATGATGATATTATTCGTGTTAATAATACTTTATATGATATACTTGAAGAAATAGATGATATAGATGCTGAGGATTATAAGAAAGCAAGACTTGTATTTATGTATATGAATGAGAATCCTGCGTTTGCTTGGGTTATAAACTTAAATAAACGTGAGTGTTTAGATTACTCATATATGCAAAGAGTAGTTCCTTATTTATCTGACTATTTAGTAAACATGGATAATATTACTGCTGGAAGAGAAATATCTTTATTTATAGCAAAGGCAACATATGAAACACTACTTGGAGGTTGTGTAGATGTAAGACATCATACTGATAAGGATATAATACAAAAGATAGCTGATATAATGTTTGTATATACACATCTTCTTAGAATAGATAGTAAAACTAGTGTACAAGATATGGATACTATAATATATGAAATGCTTGACAAAGTGGTAGATATATTAGATGAGAGTTTTTTAGAGCTTGGAGTAGAGGAATTACTTGATGATTATATCCGCAATCTAAGACACGATCCATCTGAAATAGAGTACGATGAAGTATTTCAAGAGGAATGTGAGTACATAAGAGATGAATTTATGAGTTATATACTAAATGTGCTTAACTATGCAATGTATAGAGATTCTCCTATAATAAAAGAGAATTCTGATAGAATAACTACACTACTTAGTAGATTTAAAGGAATGGAATATGATATTCTTCCTATACTTTCTACAATACTATCTTTTATATACAGAGAGGCTTTATTTACTATATCCCTATTCTATCAAGATCAAATAGTATATAAATATCATGATAGTTATGAGTTTACAAAGTTTATAAGATTTCTTTATAAAGATAACCTTATTAGTTATTAAATATTTAATATAGAACGAAGGAGGTTAGATTAAAATGTTTTATAAAGATGATTTTATTACATGTGGAAGAAGTTTAATTGAGGTAATAGATGAGGCTAGAGCTGAAGCTGGAAGAAATATGAGTATATCTGAGGACATATACAAATACTATAACGAACTTATGACTATATCTACTAACTACAAGTATGAAGTACCAATTGGGTTTGAACGGCAACTAATAAGCTCTATCCTCAGCTATCCAATGTTAACCTTGTATGCTTTTTTGTTACCTGCAAGATTCTCTAGATTTTATGACAAGCTTGAAAGAAGTCTACTTTGTGAAATCAATACTAACTATAATGGATCAATTACAAGATTTATGGTAGATGTATTTAAAGAGATATCAAATAATACAAAAGATATGGATACTTTTATAATGACTGATTCTATAATATCTGAGATAGCTAGACATAACACAGATACAATTGAGTCTCTTGTGTATAATACAACTAGTTTTGAGGTAAATACTGAAAGAAATGTCTGTATAGCAATTATTCATGAAACATTAGAAGAAATGAGATATATACACAAGGATATAATACACAATGCACCAGGTATACTATCTAACTATATAGAAACAGGAGATAGATATATCATGACACAACAAGATGAAATCGTTTATGATTTAATGTATTCTGTAGACGGAGCTATAAAGCAAAGTATTATTGACGGAACAGAGATTCCAGATATAGAAGAAACTATGGCATACTTTTCTGAAGATATTGAGGCTAATATGGAAGTTGATGACTTTACTGATAATCCAAGTGAAATAGTAGAAGAAGCGTATTTCCGTATAATAAATACACTATTTGATATATTATCAGGAGAGTCTATGGTAAATAGTATCTTAACACACTTATTTACATCATATGAGGAATATGATATAAGAGGAGCACTGCTTGATATATTTGAAGGATTTGAAGAAAATATAGGAGTATTAGACATATTATGTTACGTCCATAGATCATTACAAAAAGTAGTATTAGATTTTAGTTAAAGGAGGTGTTTAAAATGCTTGAAGATGAGTATAGTGCATCTGTGTATCAAGTAAAGAAGCATATAGATGATAAGATTAATGGGACATATTATATAAGAAAACATATAGAGAATATTGAAAGCAAGATATTTCATGGAATAGACAGAGGAGATTATGAAATACTTATAAAGGATCCAATTGCAATTTTATATGCACTACTGACATATAATGTTGATATAACTGATAATGATGATTTTATACTATTCAAAGACTATATACTAAATAGATACAGATACAAAGAACTGTATGATTCTATACATGAAATAGTTACACCACTGTTCTTTGGACTTAGTGGTCCAAATATGTGTGTTACAACTCACATATGTCTAGAAGTGGTAAAGTATACATCATCAAGTGAGATGCTTAACCATGTAATGTATAGAACTAACTGTCATGATAATGAAAGATTAGTTTTAGAATTAGTGCCATTAATAGCAGAAAATGAAATAGAAGAGTTACTAGGTTCTGAATCTATATACTATTTACCAGATATTAGAGAGTATATGTCAAATAATGAGATTTATAATAATGTTTTAGAAGATAGAGAAAGTCAAATAGAGTGCTTAGATGAACTTAATATGTATGAGATAGCCTATTCCCTTATGCCTAATCATATATGTAGATACTTTTACGAACTTACAGTTGAGACTATAAGATATTTCAAAGGTAGTTTACCACCTTCTTACCAGTTCTTCTTTAAGGTATTTTTACGTAAAGCACAGCTACTACATAAGAAGATGTATGGTAAAACATTCCTACTAAATAGTGAGGAACTAGGGGATCTTGAATATACATGTAGGTATATATGGTTTTATGCGTATGACACAGGTGTTATATACGACTATTACATATCGCTTAGTATAGAGGTATTTACGTTTGAGTATTTTAAATACAATCTACTAAATCATATTATCATAAACTCAACAACTTTGAGATCACTTAAAAAAGGAGAGGATTAAATGAGACACTACTGTACTATCGAAGAAGCTATATCTGAGATAGATGATAATGATGTAAAAAATATGTTAACTAAGACATTTAAAACGTTTGGTTATAATCCAAATAAAGATTCAGTCGACAGTGTCGATGTTACTGACTTACCTAGGATAGTTGAAGGAATTATCCTAGGTGCTGTTGACATTTTAAAGAATGATGAAGGAGTAATCTATGCCGTTATGTCAGATTACTTATACTTCATATTCTATCAAAGTAAACTATTCCCTATTATAAAAGGATTAAGTTCAATAAGTATTCAACTTAGAAGCTATTTTATGAAGTACATACTTGATAAACAGGTACCAGAGCTTATACTTATGAATATGGAGCAAGGAATATACCCTCAGTTCTATTCAGCTACAGTAATAAATGAAATAAGAAAGACACAGTTTTATAAGTTCTTCAATGAGGCTACACTAGATGAAATCATACATTCTGTTACACTTGGTTCAAATGATATAAACACAACTTCTATATGTGTAACTGTAATAGATGAGCTTATAGAAGACATACTTGCAAATAAAACTGATGATTGCTATGAAGAGATAACAGAACTTGTATCTAAAGCATATATGTTTAAAAGAACACCATCTTGGATGTATGATGATCTTGATTCTACATATAGAAAAGCAGAAATAATAGCAATATTTACTGTTGCATTTGGAAAAGAAGAAAAAGACATGCCTATTAAGTTTGATGAGGACTTACTTCTTACTCATTCTGATAAGATATATAGACAGAATACAACTTCTCTTCTAAATGATTTAGTAACTACATTCTCAGCTCACACATCAGAACACAGGACAGAATTACTAGATAAGTTTGTAGTTACTAATAGTTCATTTCAGAAGACGTTTGATAATGTGTTTTCTGATTATGTAAACCTATTCTCTTCAGAAGATATAATAACATTTAATGACGGTGTAACAGAAGAAGACGTACAAGATCAATTATATAGAGTACTTCTTTTCCTTACTTCATACACTATGTGTTATATTATTATGGAATTTCTATGGATACTTAAAAAGGAGAACATAGCTCCTGTTACATACTCTCTTATATTAACTAATATAGTAAGAGAAATATTATGTTATAGAATTTATGAGGTGAATCCAACATGAACATTGACACAAGACCGTTCTTTCCCAAAGATTGCTCTATTGTAAACTATGATAGCAATCTATTTTTACTACACACACATTACTACAGAGATATAGACACATTATTTAACATCTATATAGATAAAACTACAGGAGTTTCTCGTCTTGAAAAGCACGAGGCTCCTGAAGTGCCTGTTTTTATAGCAAGAAAAACACCAAAATATCCACAAGAGTATATAAGTCGTGATTCTTGTGAGAGATATATGATTCCTTATTCTAGAAAGAATAAAGCAACACGTGAACTTTTATTTGAAGGTAAACGTATTTACTTTAAAGATGAATGGGGAAATGAGATGCAAAAAGTACTTATGCCAGATATTCCTTATAAAGCTGAGTATTTACACCCAGGTGTATTTATGCTTGATGTTCCTATTGAACAGTGGGCTTATGTAGAGAAATCAAAAACTATGTATCACTACAATGAGAAAGATAAAGTGGTGGAATCTGATGTTACTATACCAGATATAAAATATGCATCGTTTGACATTGAAACTTCAAAAGATGAGAATGATGAATGGTATATTAATATGAATACATTTGTTGATGAGTATTCTAAAACAGCTTACATAGATTTCCCAGTATTCAAAGATGGTAGATATAAAAGACAGGACTATCTAATAGAAAATAAAGAGCAATTTATAAAGGATTTAAAAGCTAAGTTCCATGAAGTAATTGAAAACTTAGAGCTTAAAGCAAATGAAAAAACTATAAAACTTGTAAAAGATACATGTAGAGAATTTATAGATACGCTTGAGATAAAGGTAAGACACTTTAAAGATGAAGCTACGTTTATAGAAGCCACGACTAGAACCATGTTTACAGAACATAAACCAAATATACTTATGGCTTTTAATACAACATATGATATTGGAATGTTCCAAGAACGTATAGAAAAACTTGGTTTACCTAAAGGTACATTTAATGAAAGAGGAATTGGTTATGATAACGTATCTCCACCATTTGCATCTACTAATAATAAAGATAGACTAGATCCAAAAAGATTTAAAGGAGATATATTCAATCCAACAGAACGTAAAGTTTACTTAAATAATATATCTCATACTATGATATCTGATTTCCAAACATGCTTCTATTCAAATAGACGTGGATCAAACTATTCTACATTCAATCTAGAAGATACAGCAAATAGAATAATTGGCTTTGGTAAGCTTGATTACTCACATATATGCAATAACATACTTTATTTACCATATGAAGACTTCTATACACATGCAATGTATGCTCTTATTGACTCAATCTTGCTTATCATTTGTAATAAGATAGGATCTGAGTTCTATAAGAAACTTATATTCGTTCAATTATCAAAAACTAATATAGAAGAAACCCCAAGTCCTAATATAGCTGTTATAAGAGCATACCAAACAGATGCCGCAGTTCTATCATCTGTAATACCTGGATGTAATATAAATAAAGTATTACTTGGAATGAAGATGGAAGATGTAGTTAAGGTATCTAAAACACTTAATATAGATTATACAAAGCAAAAACATACACTGTCACAAAATGTATCCTATGGTGGAGGACTTGTTGCGGATCCACTTCTTAAAAAGATTATGGATGACGTACTTAATGCCTTTCCTATACTTAAAGATGAAGCACATATAACTACATTTATGAAGTTTATATCTGTTTTATATCTAGATCTTAAGTCACACTATCCATTTACTATGTATACACGTAATCTTGCTAGATCAACACTAGTAGGAATTATAAACATGCTTGTAAATAAGTCTAATAACCAGATAATGAAATATACTGGGTATATAAAGGGTGCGTCTTTTAAGAATAGAGTGAAGTCTTTTGGAAACCTTAATGTTGCACTTATTAATAAAGATATAATTACTTATGCTAATATTGCAAATGGATTACCATCACTTGACGATCTTATTAAAGAATTCATGCACTTTGACTCAGAACCTATAATAAATACAGCTAAACCACTTGAATATACAGCAGAGATAGATAAACCTACACTAAATGCATTTGGTAAAGTAAGATCAATACTTACATCAATAAACAGACTTAGAATAGATAAGCAAGAAGAGAAATATATGGCAAAAGATGTAAAGCACTTCTTTATAAACGATGGTGAGATGGTATTTAATAATTCTTGCTTTGTAAGATATAACTATAGAAATAACATATTTACAGATGAAATGCTAAACTTTATTCCAAATGTTGATAGATCGGTTCCATTATACGGAACTATTAGTAAGTCAACACTGACTCTATCTGATTCTAACTACAAAAAACCAAGAAATAAACCATTTGAATTTCCAGAAGATTCAAAATGGTATCAAGTAGATGAGGAAGAATTAGAGAAAATGGCAAATGCTGAAATATATCCAGTTATTATGAATCTTAGAGATGGAATTAAAATCAGATCAGTTAATAGATCATTTTATTTCCCATTTGCTTATTGGGTAAAACAGATAGAACTTGCAAGGAACGGTAAAAAGCTACCAAAGAAAGAACCAGAGATTTCAACACCAATGTATCGTTATATAAAAGGTGAAGAAACTACTAAAATTCAGTTTCAATATAGTATCTATCATCCAGATCTTATTGCTCTTGATATAGATATCTATATGCAAATAAAAAACATTTAATTTAATAGGAGGTAGAATTATGAATTTTTCAGAAAAAATGAATGTATTCAGAAGAGTAACACAATCAAAACCAGAACCAGATGTAAGGACAGTTACAAAAACAGTATTCCCAGCACTTGCTGGAGCAATGCTATCGTCTGCAGAAGCTATGAGTTATGTACTTATAAAGCAAGTACAAGAACTTGAAAATGCAGGTAAATTTGATACACAAATGAGATTTTGGGTATGGAGAAACTTTAAGGTTGCAGTATTTAAATTAGTAGAAGCTTTTACACAAGTAGCAAGAACTAATAAAGAGCTATTCTTAGAAGCTATATCTAATAACGGTATAGAAACTGTAATAGCTATGTTTATATGGACTGCTGAGCCATCAGACAGAGATGCATATGAAATGGTTGAATTATTTATGCAAGCTATGACAGATTCTGAACTTAATAAAACCAGATATCCAATCGACTATCAAAAAGTATATAGAATGTTCCATTACTTTATAGATAAGTTTGGACTTCAAATACTAAGAGATAGATGTGATGAAAGAGATTCAGCAAGAATAATGGATGCTATTGAAGTTTATATGGATGGTATGTATGATAATGCAAAAGGAGAATATACATTACAAGAAATAAATAACTTTATAGTATCAAGATTTAAATCAGAAACATTTGAATGGAAATACAATTTTATTCATTCAATATTCTTAGATACATTCTCTAAATAATAAAAACAAAGCCAAGTTAATGAAATAAATAATTGTTATAAGGAGAATAAATATGGCAAAACTAATGGCTAGAAATAACCTTTTTGTACCTACTTTATATCCTGCACTTGATATAATGCTTGGTCAAAATGTAAGAAACCAGAAAACTGGAGAACTAATTGCAGCTGAACGTGGATTTAGACTTGGATGGCAATATGTACTTGGAGCAAAACCAGGTATAGGTAAGACATCTCTATCTATAGAACTTGCTTCAGTTGCAATTAAACTTGGCTACCCAATTAAAAAGGTGATAATAGTTGATTCTGACTGTTCGTCACCGTCACCTGAAAGAATATCTAAACTAACTAAACTACCAAAAGAAATGGTAGATGAGTACTTTGAAGTTTGGGATATGAACGTAGTTGAAGATATTACAGATAGATTTGTAAGACTTTCAAATGAGTATTCTAAAGATAAAGAGAATCAAAAGTATGAGGAATTTGAAGATCCTTACTCAGGTGATATGATTAAAATGCGTCCATTCTACTTTGTAATAATGGATACTGTAACATCTATGATTGCTAAACGTAACTCAGTTGAATCTGTTAAAGATAAAGACTCTGAAAACGTAGTAGCAAATGAAGGTAATATGACGGCATTCTTAAAACTATCTGGGTTTGTAAATGACTGTACAAACTTCTTTGACGGAAATGCTATATGGTTATGGAACGTTCACTTAAAGAAGAATCAAAAAGAAATAGGTAAATATCAAGCAGAAAAAGAGTTTAAATCAGCTAATTCAGAGTATAAACTTCATATGCCTGAAAGACTTAGACAAAAAGCATCTGCAATTATGATCTATAACTCTATACAAGATAGTCAAAATCTTGACTCTCCTACACATCCTATTAATGCTTATGGACTTGAAGATATTAAATCTAAATCAGTATATTCTACAAGTATAATACTTAATAAATCAAGAACAGGAAATGAAGGAAGAACTCAAGCAAGACTTCTTTATATAGACGGATCATTTGATATTGATATGCATGCAATAGCAACAGCACTTGATCTTGGAATACTTGAAAAAGGAAGTGGAAACTATCCTAACGGACAAACACCACATATATTTAAAGAAGATCCTGATGCTAAATATGAAAATGAAATAATGGGAAGAAGAATGAAGCAATCTCTTATGTTAAAGGGATATTCTCGTCCTACTAACATAATAGAAGCTAGACTTCTTATGAAGTATACTGGAGACAATCCCGAAGTGTGTAAAGCTAGAGACGAATTTATAGTAGCACTATATCAAAGACTTGAAGATGTATTATGGTATGAACTTGAAATAAACTCTATATCTGAAAAAGAAATGGAAACTTCTAAAAAGAAAACACAACATTTATTTAGCTTAATAAGAAATGTTACTAAGAAAACTATTTTAACAGCAGATGAAATAGAGGAAAAGAAAGACGATATACCGACTACAGTATTTACAGTCGACAGTTCTGTTATGGATGATACTCTAGTAAGCTAATCTAAAGGAGGTTTTAAAGTGGTACTTAGATATGTACAAGATGAAACTAAAGTTATAGTTAAAGCTGGTTCTGGTGATATGGAACTTAGTAATGCTAACGTAATTGGAAATATGATATATGGTGACTTAAACGGAGAATACATTCAAATATGTACAGCTCCTGAGCCAGATGGATTCTTCTATGGTATTTTCAATGACGGATCTAGATTACAAATAATTGGAACAGATAACTAAAACCAAATAACCTGGGGTGAAAGCCTCAGGTTTATTTGTCCGCAATCTATAATAACTTAATATAATAGGAGGTAAAAGATGTTTAAGAAAAGAGAAGACAAAATTAAAAAATTATTATTAATTAAAGGTGTAAAACTTGTGTGCATTGCAGTTGAGGGTCCTGATTGTATAGGTAAAGGTACGTTTGCTAAGAATTTACAAAAGTATTTAAAGAAACATGTAAGTGAGCTTAATACAGATAAGAGAAAGTTTGCTAAACCAATCTTAGTTTCTTTCCCTGATTACAATGAACCTTTTACTGGACAAGAAATAAAAGATTATCTTCATTCAGATGAACCTATTCAATGGATGCTTAATGATCTTATGATTGAAAATAGATATAATGTATTCTATAAGATTATGGTAGATATATTAGATTCTAATGATGAAATATATAATCCTAATATAGAAAACGGAGAAGAAACTATTCAACTTGTAGTATGTGATAGATCGGTATTCTCTGCATGTAACTATACAACTTCAAAAAATATACTTAGTTATGCTAAACTTAGAGCAGAGAAGAAAGATATTGATGGTGGTTTAAGTGCTATAGAGTTAGTTAGACGTACACTTGAATATGCATCTAAAGAAAAAGATGTTAAAATTTATCAAGACTACTATGGTACTAGAATTAAAGCTAGTGATACAAATAACTATGCTAAATTCAAAAAGTACATAAATGAATACTCTCCTGAACTATTCTCATTTATATCTAGTAACACAAGCGATATGTATCACATGTCATGTGTATTTGATGGAGACTTCAATAGAGGTATTCCAGTTCCTGATTTCTTAGTTCAAGTAAATGAAGACTTTGAAGATCCTAGATCAAGAGAAGCACATAAATTTACACAAGATGCAAGAGCTGAACAAAGAGCTAAGGATTCTAATGAAAGCGATGAAGATTTACAAGACGCAGTTGCTATGGGATATTATTACTACAGAAACATATATAGTGGAATTGTAGCTGCTACTTGTAAGTTTGACTTAGGAGAAAAGAAAGACATGTTTATTCCATTTGGTACAAACTTTGGAAATGAAAAATATGAAGAAAAGATATTTGAAATTCTAAAGAACGCATCATATGAAACACTTAAAAGAGAAATAAAAGCTCCAGAAGCTGATGAAATAGATGAAGATGAAATACCCTTCTAGTAGCTGAAAAACAATCCTTTGGAGATAGACGATATAAATAACTCAAGTTAAAGGAGGGGTTATAATATGGAATATTTACAAAATGGATTCACTTACTTACTAAATAAACCTTATGGTTGGGTAGTGTTTGTTGTAGTAGGAGCTGTTATAGTTGCTACTGTTGGATTTGGTGTAGGATTTGTACAAGTCAAAAAATACATCAAAACTGTAGGAAGACAAGAAGTTCTTGATGCAAAAGCTAAGGGATATACAGTATCTCAAATAGTTGATACAGCTGTTGAGAGAACTGTAGCTAAAGTTAAACAAGTTCCATCTAAACTTGCAAAAGTTGTAGTAGGAATATTAACTTCAAAATATATACTTTCAATAATTAAAAAAGGCGTTACTAAAATAGTACATGCTATATCTGAAGACGAAGTTAAAGCTGAAGTCAAAGATGAAGAAGAAAAATAATACATTAAACTAAGCTATCTCCAGTTTAATATATGTGTAGTACATCTAATCTTAAGTGATTGGATGTACTTCTTTTTCTTTTTTTTTCGCATTCTTTATTAACATATAATTACATATAATAGTGTGAGTTAAGTACTCAATAATATAAATTTTAGGAGGTATACAAAATGGGAAGAAAGATTAAATTAGGACTAGTTAAGGGAAGACATGACATCCCAGATGTTACAGAATACATCTATCAAGGAGAAATAGATGATCCAAGTAACATCCAAGAACTTTGGAGAATTGCCGATGATTACATTGGTGATATGTCTATGGATATTGATGAAATTGAACTATATGTAACAGGATTAACACCTTGTCTTATAGAAGTTCTAAATGTCTGTAGAGATTATGAAACTAAGGTAATTCTTATGCACTACAATCCAAAAACTAAAGACTACTATCCACAAGTAGTTAAATAAGAAAGGAGGTATATTATGAAAGAATGGATTAAAACATTTTTGCAAACTTTATTTATAGGAATTATGATTTGTGCTATTATATTTCCTAATAAAATGCTTGGAATATTCATGTAGGAGGTTATCATGTCAACATCAGATAAAGTGTTAGTAGTACTTGTTATAGTAGTAGCTGTTCTGTCAATATTGAGATATTTATGTTAAAAGAGGTTGAGATATGGATTATATATTTGATTGGGTTAAAAAGGTTTTATATATAGCAGGTGCTATATATGTAGTTATATTATTACTTGGTAAATGTGTTATATTAAATAAATAGGAGGTATTAAAATGAAAAATGTAAGTGTATTAAATGAAATGGTAAAAGAATATGGTGTAAGAGATCTATTTGAAAGTTTGACAGATGACACATTAAGAGAGAATACGAAGGTTATTTTTAAAGATCAACTTAGAAGACTTTGTATTATATTAGGTATAAAAGTTAAAGAAGATTATTATGATGATACTGTTGATAACATAACAAAAGTCTTCAATGACTTTAAACCAATATACAAAGAGTTATTCTCAGATGAACATCTGAATATGATATCAACACCTGATGGTAAGAGTAAACATACTGAGTATGTAACAAAGAATATTCTACTTTATTCTGTAAAGATACTTGATGATTCTGATAGATTATGGTTAAAGCAACAAGAATACAGCTTTATAAAATTGCTTTACGGACTACTAGAACTATCAAACAGTTCATATACAGATAGTGCAAATAGAGCTTTCAAAGGAGCTTCTGGTGTTTATAAAGAATATGATTTAGTAAATAACTTTAACAAGAGTAACTATAGAGAAGATTTTAAGTATGACATGTACTATAAATTTATCAAAAATAGAGCTAAATATATATTCATGCAAGCTTTTGTAAACAGTGAAGAAATAGCTGATAAGATTTCTCTTGTTGATTTCATTGAAAATCAATACTATAATACAGAAGACGTAGCAGAAGTCATCGGAGACATAATAGCAAGAAGAGATATTCTTGTATATACAAATGATACTCCAGGAAAATATGCTAATCTAAACTGTGTTATAGTGAATAATAAAAATAAAGATAGAGAATATTTGGATGTAGCATTAGGTATTAAAGCATTTGAAAGTCTTGAAGAAGAGTATAAGTGTTGTATAACTGTATAATAAATGGAAATCCTGGGTTTATACCTGGGATTTCTTTTTTTTTCTTATCGTTTTGATATCTATATATAATAAAATGTAATAACCTTTTAAAGGTTAAATATTAAAATTATATGGAGGTATTAGTTATGAGAGTACAAGATATCATGTTAGGATGGTCAAATGGAGTTAAGAGTTTAAAAGATTTAACAGAAGGAGTAGCATATGCTAAGTGCACAGACAGTGCAATTCAGTTAAATCTTTTGGATAATGATGGTACACTAGTGTTAGACGGAGTATCATTATTCTATCCAGATACTGATCTTATGAGAAATCTTATGGAAGGGTTCAAAGAAGCAGTTAAAGTATTTCCTGAAATATTAGATGATACTGTATTATCTGATTATTCTAAAGGGACTAAAGTCTCTGACAAGGTGTATAACCTATTCTGTTACTTATTGAAGTTTAAAAGTCTATACAGAAATAGAGAAAAAGAAGAAGCAAGCTACAGAATCAAGTATGGTTTTGTAGACATACTATTCAGATTGGACTCTTTAAATAAAGCAGGTCTATCAAATACAGTAAATGATCTATACAAAAACTACAAAACTAATGTATCTGAGATGTACAACATTAGTAAATGGAATGGTGTCTTAGAAGAAGACCCTAAAAAATATTTTCAAGTATTTTTGGGGTTGAAGGCTGAAGTAAGAGCATTTATAATGAGTCAGTTGATAGAGAAAACTGACATGTTCCAACATCATGATACTAAGATAGTTGATGATATGATCGTAATTTCTGCATACTTAGCAGAGATTATAACTAAAAACTTTTTAGTTAAGTATGCACAAGATAATTGCTTAGCTGTTCCAGGACATCTAAGTGTATGTCTTTCAGACTATTATTTTCAAGATATAACAAAGGAATTTTCCTTTGAAATAACTCGGAAATAAAAAAAAGAAGAATAACTAGAGACTAATCATCTCTAGTTATTTTTTTTCTCTTTTAAAATAGCATCCCTTCATCTTCTCCTTTAGGTTTCCAATAATCTTCTATAGTTCTATATTCATTTACATCTCTATAGTCATTACCTAAACCTATACTTTTATTCTTAAAAGGATTCTTTTTTCTTAAGTTTACGTTACTTGGCATCTTACTTGTAACTTTCATTACAACATCTGCAAGTTCTAAGTTATTCTTACTTTCTTCTATAACTTCAGGTAATGTTAAATCAACCTTAATACCATTTATTATCTTAGTACACTTAATTTCTTGCCAACTGTATCCACTTGCACTATCATACTTATCAACAAGCTTCCAATCAAGTTCCCCCTCACGGTCTAAGAACACATCTTCATTTTCCATTATTCCAAGCTTATGTTCTCCCATAGTTTCGAACTTAATTTTATGCATGTCTACTACATAGTTAAACTTCTTATATACGTTTTCTCTATAGAACTCATCAAATACTAGTCCGTATGCATGAAGTCTTGCAAATATCCTATCGTCATGTGCTCCAGATTTAGCTTCTACTCTACCGTTATCTCCTCTAGTTCTTTTTAAAGTCTTAACTTCGTCTAAAGCTTTAGGATGACAGAAAGTATAAGGTTGAAGTTCTACAAGTTGAGGAAGCAAGTTTTCAGTCATCCATTTACGTCTTCCATTTACACGAGAACCCATTATAGTTTTACTATCTCTATTTATATTCTTATCAAAACCTCTTACAGTTCTATCATTGAGATCCTTGTTATAGTAAATAGTGTATCCAAATAAAGTTTTGTTATATTTAGGATCACGTTCTAGTACAGGTAGTATATCTTGTCCAGGACCATCCCATTCAAGTGCACTTATAATAACTAGATTAGGATTTGCTTTCCATGCTAAATCACATATTGCTTTATATACAACAGGAAAATCAACTACAAGCAAAGTATTAGTAGCATATTCAAATATAGGCATACACGTTTCCATATTCATACCAAAGAATACAGTACTATCCCCAGATGAACCGTGTGCTATATCTATACCCATACAGAGAACGCTAATCTTTTTAAATTCATCTTCTATAGTTTCACTTCCACTACTTCTTATATAATCAATCATATATCTATTATCTAAGAAATGAGTATCCCATTTAACAGCATCTATCCAAGTTTGAACTCTTTCTATATGCTCTTGTGTATATAAACTGTCTGCAGAACTACTTATCCAGTCCATAAGTATTTCATTTCTAAATTTAGCTGCAACTGGTATCTTTCTACGTCTATCATCGTACCAAGCTTCACTCATTCCAAGTTCTTGATATCCATATTCAACGAAGAAGAAATCCATCTCAGCACTAGCAAATAAGTAAGTATGTAAATTAGAGTAATTCATTCCAAATAACTTATTATCAAACTTACATATCTTATTAGTTACAACATCATACATCTGTCTACCAGCAAGTGTAGTTAAATCTCCTGCTGTAGATGCATAGTGTATAGAGTGTCTTATTCCTTTTTTTCTAGCAAAGTCCATAGTAGCAGTAGTTGCAAACTGAATACCACTCATTGCAGCCATTATACATTTAACGAAGTTGAATTCGTCAAATAGTAGAAATCTTAAACGACGTCCTCTTCCTGCTCTTGCAGCTTGTTGCTCTTGTGGGGACACGGCTATTGCTACAAGTGTGTTACCAAGCTGTTGATTCTTAGTTTCTTTACTTCCAGATTTAGAAGAAGGTTCAACGTTTTTATACTCAACACCTTTCTTTCTACGATTTACTATTTGGTGAAAACGTAAGAATTCAGGAAATTCATCAGCTATTTCTATAACTTCCCGTTTATTATCGACAGCTCTTGTATATTCATAGTGCAAAAATCCACACTCAAAGTCAGTACTTCCATATGCAAATTCATATGCAAGTAAATGGTTGACTATGTATGTTTTCCCTATTTGTCTTGGTGCTGATAAGAATGTATTGAAGTTCTGACAGTATAGCCATATAAATGTAAACTGTTGTATAGTCATTTCAAAACGTTTAGATTCACCATTTTTAGTAATTCTTGCACATTCTCTCATGTGAAACCAAGGATTAACCATTCCTTCTCTTGCAACTTTAACTTGCATTTCTCCAGGAAGTATACTCATAGTATCTATTCCAAGTAAGTCTCTGTCAAATACTATAAGATGTATCTTATCGTTAAACTTTATCTTAGATACATCAGAGAACTTCTTAAGATACATATGGAAATCCCAGAACTGTTTATTCTTTGTAATCATATCATAATAAACAGTTTTAAATCTACCAGTCAGCTTACCATTCTCATCAACATCTATATATACATCCCACATGTCATCAGGAAGTCCGTCTACATTATAGAATATTTTTTCCTGTTCTGAGATAACAGCGTGGTTTATTTTATCGAAGTTACCGTTAAGTATCTTATGATAAGGTATTATTTGACTAGCTTCATCTGAAGGTGCATCCTTAGTAGATAAATATTCCTCAATCATTTTAATTGCCGAATCTTTAAACTCTACATATCCTGCATAGTCGATACTTAATATCTCAGAATAATAATCTTCGGTATCTTCATCTACAACCTTTTCTGCAATAGTAGCTAAATATCCATTATAATCGGTTGATAGTACTAATTCCTTAGTAAATTCGTAGTTAGCTCCATTCTTTTTAAGCCAAGCCTGAAATTTTATACTCTCTTCACTAATATCATCAAAATACATCTCATACATATTCATAATTTACCTCACAAAAAATAAACCATCCCCTATCGCTAGGAGATGGTTTTTATTATTAGTAATTAAAGTCAGCTCTTGCTACACCATAAAGTCTAGTTGCTCTTTCTCTAAAGAAGTTTCTGTCTGATAAAGCATTTCTAATATCATACATTTGATCTTCTAGAGCAATTGCTAAAGATTGGAAAGCTTCGTCATTCTTGTATTGGTTTCTATATACACCAATAACTCTTATATAAGAAGCTATCTTTCTTAGAACTACACTTTGAGTATTAACATCATCACAGTTCATTGCATCTGATTTAAGTTTTACAGCCTCAGATTCAAGTTTTCTATATCTTTGTGCTACATTAGGTGGAAGTTTTCCAATCAGTTTAGCAACAGATACATATTTAACTTCTTTATCTTGCTGATTTATTCCTTCAACAGCAGGTGAAGCAACTGGAATAATTTCATTTTCAGCAAATTCTATTATTTCATCAGTAGTATCATCACTTACTATCTTATCAACTATATTTTCTGTATCTTTTATAAACTCATCCCAATTAATTAAGTCCTCTTTGTCTATATCAATATTTTCTGGTAGTTGTCCAGCTATATCATGTACAGATTCTAGTGCTACATTAAGTACGTTAAGCTCTCTTCTACCACCATTAAGTTGATATACAGCCATGTCTGCTGATAAAACATAGCTTCTCTTTAATGTGTCAACTCTATCTATAGTTTTTCTTATTATGTAGTCTATATATCTAAGTCCATGTTGCTCAAGTATAACATTTGGTCTACTCATAACTTCATAAGCTTGAGTTATTCCTTCTGCTTCTGTTACTCTAGATAACGCAATTTCTAAGTATTCTACCATATCATTTAAACTTCTTATAATAGTTGAAGTATTACATTCGTTTATACTATCATAGAATGTCTTGTACACAAATAGTATCTTAGTCATGTTTATGATATTAGAGCTTACATACTTAGGATCTTCATAACGTCTACCACGATTTACTTTAATAAGTCCTAAGTTTGCAAGAACTCTTATAAATGAAACATGGTTTAGCATAAATAGGATAGACTTTTGAATTAGAGTGTCTATTATGTATTCATCATATAGTTCTTTATTCTTAAGATATCTTTCATTACTCATAAATCTTACAAGCAAAGTAGAGAATTCATACATAAATGTTTTACAAGAATTAAAATCATCATAGTTTACACTATTTCCTAAGTCCCATCCTACCATACAAGCAGATCTTATATCAAACGATAGTCTATTAGAGATACCATCGTCATTATCTATATAAGAATATGCTCTAGAAGACTCAAGTTCCTTTTCTATAGTAAATTTAGATCTAGGTCCTGTTTTTATATCTCCATATAAGTTAAATTCATACTCTTCACGATTAACTCCTGATTCAATATTTCTTGAATCAAAACCTCTTGCATTATAAAGCTCTTTTAAAGCTTTAATTTGGTCGTCTCTGAATAGTTTATGTATGTACGCTTTATTCTCAGCATGTTTTTCATCAGATCCTCTATCATCACCAAAACCATTGCTATCTTTAAGTAGTAGTGTAAGTGTATACATAACAGGTGCTCTATCGTCAGTTCCTCTAAAAAGTTTATCTAGTGCTCCAACACAAAGGTTATTAAGAATAGCTATAGCTTCAGCATTTTCTGCTATAAACTTATCATAATGTGCTTTGTTAGCTGGATTATAAATAGTTTTAAAGTAATTCATATATTCCTCCTTTTTATTTTTCACATATTGTATAAACGTTATAAAATTGTTTCGACCAAGACCCACATAGAAACAAATAAGAAGTTAAAACACCTTTGATATCAAAGGTAAATAAATAAAAGGAGGTTAAATAAATGGTTGAATTAACTGAGTTTATCGTTGCATCTCGTGCGAATAAAATCATACGTAATTCAAGACTTACAGATGTTTCATACACTGGACTTGATAGAACAGAATATGGCTTTTATAAAGATACAACTGAGAACTATCTAACTAAGATAACTTCTCCAGAAAAAGCCTATATGATACAAAAAAGACTAGAAGACATTCTGTTCTTTTTATTTCCTGGTACTACTTGTAATAGATTTGTAGGAGTTGAGGACACAACTGATGTAAGATATTTCTATCCTATAACAGTTGCAGATATTACTATAGATGAAAAGAAAGCATTTGTACCGTTTTTCTTTGGAAACGATACTTTATTTGCAATATCACCATTTTTAAAACTAGAGAATACTGAACGTATAGGAGATAAATTTATTGCTCCAATATGTAAAATATCAGATCTAGATAAAGAACTTACATTCTCGGAACTTGAAGAGTTACTTTCTGCTGAAACTGATAATGATAGATCTTTATATGGAACTGCTAGTATAGGTGATAGATTCAAAGTAGTAGTTCAGTCTATAGTAGAACTTGTATCTCCTATATCTGAAGCTATTAAAAAGACATTCCCTAGATACGAATATAGTGCTGAATGTGAGGTAGTTTCTGTTAAAGAGCCAGGATATACTAAAATGTATGAAAGACTTGGTATGGAAACTGAGCTTTTTGTAGATACTGAACTTGGACTTCTTAAAAATCCTGAAGATATAATAAAAGAAATTGACTTTTTACCTATAGTTTTAAAACATGAAACTAATACAGATGGTAATACTGTTGACTATATTACTATGTCTTTAGTAGAAAAGAGACAGGCAGATGGTTCACAAAGAGTAATACGTAGAGTAAATCTTAGATCAAATAATGATGAAATGAGATCTAGCTCAGATTTATCTACTCAAGAATCTAAGCATGTTATAAATGATTTACTTGTACTTCGTGAAACAGGATCTATCTATCCACTTATTAATATAGATGAGTTTGCATACTATTATAATGGATCTGTATGTTTTATTAAAGACGGAACTATTTTAGATGGATTTAAAATAGAAGATCTATACGAAGTAAGCAAAGGATATCCTGAAGTAGCTGAAACAGCAGCTGTAACTGAACAAGGTGAAGAATACATAAGAGCAGAAGAAGGTGTATCAGATATAGTCAATTCTCTTAAAGTAATAGGTATAAGAACTGGATCTACTTTATATGGAATTATAGCTCCTATATTTAAATTACCTAAAGAAATAGTAGTCGACTTCTGGAACTTCATAAGAAGAGCATTCTTTATGAAGCAAAATAACGCATCTAAGGAATATACCGACGAACTTAGAGTTAAAGCTTTAAACGACGACCTTGATGTGTATACTGATAAAATGAAAAGATGGATAGAAATCCCTATATTAGGGGTAGCCTCTTGCTTTATAGCTGGAGGAGTGGTATTTGGATGTACATTATGGTACATTATGAATAAAGTAGCTAAAAAGTACAGAGCAAAGGCTATGGAACCGTTAGAACATCAAATCAATATTTCTATTCAAGTAGTTGATATGAAGATAAGATTTGCTGAATCTGAGGGGGATACTAAAAAGATAGAAGAACTAATGCGTTATCGTGGTCATTTAATACTCATGAAACATAAAACTGAAAACTACAAGAAAGAGCTTACTGATAAAGATCAACTTGAGTACAATAAAGTGCAAGAAGTTGAACGTACTGGTGGCGGATATTAAAATTTATTAGGGAGAAACTGTTACTCATTCTTGCAAAGGAGGTATTATGTACTATGATGGATGGTATAAAACACTACGTAAGTCTAGCTCTGATAACTCTCATTCTATTCCTAGCAACGATGATAGTAAAGAGTCAAGAGAAGATAGAACATCTAGAAAGAACACTGAAGAAATAAATTACGCATTAGAAGGGTTTTTTGCAGTATATAACGATGAAGATATCACATTAAAATCTAAATATTCAAAAGGATTCGAAGCTGATGATGATTTTGGAGATTTAGGTGGAGATGATACTGAAGATACTGCAGATGATACAGGTGATGATGGTGGATTTGATGACATGGGAGGAGATGATTCCTCTATGGATACTGGGGGCGATGATAATGCCTTTGGTGATATGGGTGGAGATGACGATTTCGACTCTTTTGGAGACGATACGGACTCGTATTCGGATGAAAACGGAGGAGAAGGAGGAAAGAAAAAGAAATCATCAAAAGTCTCAAGAAAAGAAGCCTTAAATGAAACGTATGATCAGTCTACTCAAATAAGAGAAGTACTAGAATTTCCAAAGAAGTTCCAAGATCTGCGTAATGTAATAGCTTCTAATACAGATATTGCTCTATCTCAGACTCATACTAACCCTAAAGTAGAAGCTACTATTAGAAAAGTTGGAGAACGTTATCAAGATCTTCTAAGAAGCATTGATTTATATATGAAATCAATGAGTACCAAACTATATGAAGATCTATGGAGTGACTACATAGAGTTTCATACAATAGCTAAATCACTAAAGCTTAGTTTTGAAGCTTTAATTGCTGTGTAGAAATAGCAAATTAACAATCGTTTTGATAAAAATACTTAAAGGTTTTACCTTTAAAGTATAAAAATATATTTTTAAAATATCTAAGGAGGTAACAAATGGATAAATATACTGAATCTAATCTATTCTTTGGATTAGAAAATGTGGAAATGCTTGATGGAATCGCAACTGGAAAAATAGCTCCAAGAGAAGGAGACTATGATTCTATGTATGAAGGAGGACTAGAAGCAGAACTTGAAAGATTAACTGAAGAAGCAGATCAATATAAAGGAATGGCAACACTTATAGCTTTAGAATGTGTAAATGCCAACAGAGCTTATGCTGAAATAGCAAAAGGAACTGATATTGAAACTGCATTCAGAATGCATGGATTTGAAGCAGAAGATGGAAAAGATCCTAAAGAAGCTGTTTCTAAAGAAAACATCTTCAAAAGAGCATGGAAAGCAATCGTTGGATTCTTCTCAAATATCATATCTTATTTAGCTCACTTATTAAAGATAAAAAGAATATCTGGTAAAGTATTCGACGTTATCTATGCTGATGCAGATAAAATGATTAAAAACTTAGAAGGTGTAAAAGATAAAGTTAATGATAAAGTTGATGCTAAAGTTGCTTTAACTAAAGACATCAAAGCTAACTGGGATAAAGTTGAAGCAATCTACAAACCTGGAAGAGCTACTGATGAAAAAGGTACAGAACTTGAACTAGGAAGTACAGATAACATAGATTACAAAAAAGTTAAAGACTTCGTTGATGGTTATGCTGATAAATTTGGAATTAAAAATACAGCAGGTAAATTAACTGTTGATGCTATCGAAGCTCAATTCAGTAAACATGAAGAAGATTTAAAATTAAATGGTGCTGAAGAAAAAGGTGGAGAAGAAGCTGTATCATCTGCATATGGAAAAGTAATAAAAACATTAACTGACATAAAAGAAGCAGCAAGTGGAAGAAAAGGAAATCCTGAAGGTGGACAAGGAGATGCTATTAGACATTTCGAAGGTGCATTTGAAGGATGTAAGAAAATGCATAAAGCTATTAAAGCTAAACTAGATGAAGATAAATTACCAGAAGATGTATCTAAAGAAGCATTAGAAACATTATCTGAATCTTTAAAAGCTATGGGTAAATTATGTGCAAGACAAGCAAAAGTTTATAATTTCTGCTTAAGAGATTTTACAACTTTAACTGGATATGCAATAAAAGATGGAGCTGCTGTAGCATCTAAATTAAAATAACATAAATATTGAAAAAGGGAGGAGTGTACATGTTTTATGTAACAAGAGAGCTTAATAAAGATCTCATGAATACAATCGTCGATGGGTTTGAGTCGTTTGAAATGACTGAACTTAATGATATGATTGACTCTAACCTTGAAACATTAGCTGGTTGCGAAGCTTTAACTGAAATAAGTGCTGCAATAGCTGATTTTGGTTTTGATATTTGTGGATTTGAAGCAAGCAATAACGTAGGAGCTGAAAGTAGAATCAGAAGAGCTGTTAAGTTCATAAAAGATATTATCTTTAAGATAGTAAACTATATAAAGCTATATTTCAACTCCTACGCTAAAAAATTAAAGAAAATTAAAGAAGAGTTAAAGGAACTTAAGATTGCTATACAGGCAGCACAAGAACTTGGTGGAGACTTACCTCAAACTGTAAAGGCTAGACTAACGATATGGAAAGATAGAGAAAAAGGTGTTTACTATAACACACTGAAAACAGTTATAAGATTCTTAGCTAACTGTGGAAGTTTAAAAGACTATAAGATAGTTACTGAAAATAAGAGTTCTAATGATGTCTTATCTGAGACATACACTTTTATAAGAGAGGTTTCAAAACAACTTGCGATTTCAGCAGGAAAAGACAAATCATCAATTGGTGATGGTGCTACTACTGAAAATGATAGAAAAGTAGTATTAGACTCATTTAACGAACTACAAACTATATTAAAATCAGATGAAGTTGTAAAGACTGCTAATCCTGATGTAGTTAAACGTCTTAAAGACATAGGGTTAAAACCTTTTGTTTATATAGAAAAAGCTTCTGAAGAACTTCTGAGCAAGGCAAAGTTAAGAACAGTAGACGTTCCACAAGAACTATCTACCAAAGAAGTTCTTGATACATATCTATGGGGAACTGAAAAACTTATAGAGTGGTTAGATAACATAACTACTAACCTTTCAGAAGAACCTGTAAAAGTTAATCTTGAGAATAAAGACGAAGACATTACAGCTTATTCAAAAGAGCTGTTGAGTTATACAAAAGATATATTGGCTAAATTTAGAGAATGTTATGGAAGAACAGCAAAAGCTGCGTTTACTTTTATAAAGTACTTCCACTCTGATACGCTTGATGTATTAAATCAAATTAAATCTAATAATAATGACTAAGGAGGAAATAAGTAATGAACGAAAGAAGACTTGCTGATGGTGTCATAAAAGAAATTTTCGCTTATGAAAGCATCAATGGAGCATTATCAAATAAAACATCAAAAAGAAAAAATGGAGAAGATTCATCTAATGCATTTTTAAATATGACTGGGGTTAAAAGATGGGGTGCTGAAGATTTACAAAGCATCTGTTCTGTAATCAGACAAAGACAACAACACATGCCTGATACAGTACTTTTCTCACCTGAACAAAGAAGAGCGGCTGAGTTTGTACTTGCTCAAGAAGCTATCAATAAAGCAGTAGATGCAGCTTTAACTTCTAAATCAGTATGGGATAAATTACCTAAAGCAATGCAAGACGTTGCTGGATATGCAAAAGCTGCATACGATAAAGAAGCTGCTGTATTAAATGGAGCAGAAAGCTCTCAATTAGAATCAAGATATGCAACTGAATGTAAAGCTGAATGGGCTAAAAACACAGTTAAAGATATCTTATTCACTGGTATGGCATCTGTAGTAAACGGAGCTGCTGAAGGATATGTAAACTTAACTACTGGAACATACATTCAAGGGATAGAAAGCTTACAAGCTGGATCTGCTTATGCATTACACTACCCTGTACTTGAATTCTATGCACAATGGGTAAACGCTGCTGGATGTATCTGGTCTAAACTTGTTAAAACTGTTAACATGTTATCTCCTGAATCTTCTATGCCAATCGAACATAAATCACAAGTTTATGTATTCAGAGATAAAGATAATAAGAAAATTGCTGAAGTAAAACGTGAAGATTACTTCAGATATATGGATATGAACTTACTTAAAGAAAAGAACTTACTAAGTGCTAATATTGATATCTATAATCAATTACTTAAACATTTAGTAATCAAAAGTACTGACTTTGGTAAGAAATTATCTTTATATGAACCAATATCAGGAGCAACTGAAGCTGTATTAAAACCTTTACAACAAGCAATATTCTCATTTGAAATAAGTGAATTATTACTTCAAGGTGAAACTTCTGGTGGAGCTACAAATAAATTTAAAGGAAATATCTATGATTATGATGGAACTCCTATTCAAGGTACTCCTTTAACAGAATTCCACTATAATGGTAGAGCGTTATTCTTAACACCTGATGCTACAAAACCAACTGAGCAATATGTGTTAACTATACACTTCGAAGCTAAATTAAATGAAATATTCGTTGCATACACTAAAACTGCAACTACTTTAGCTGATATAGACTCTATTAAATTTGATGTTAAAGTTCTTGACTTACCAAGACTTGAAACAGCAAATTCTCAAATAGAAACTAGAACATATAAGACTAACATTACTGCTGGTCCTATTATACTAAGAGAAATCAACTTCAACCCAGAATACAATAGTTTCTTAGAAGCTAAAACTGGTTCTGGAAAAATAGTTGAAGATGAAATCAATGCAAGAACAGAAGAATTATCTAACCTTGCAGAATCTATCTTTACTGATGGATACAAGAAAATGTGCGAAACTATCAAAGAACAAAGAAAGAAAGAAGATGCTGACGCACAATATCAATCATATGTATTCTGGGCTCATGCTAACATGGACTTACAAGAAGCAAATGCATTGATGAAAGGTGAAAACTACAACATGAGAATGAGTAGAGTATTCCAAGAATTATCTACTTCTTATTCAAACTCAGCAAATACAAATGCTGTAGGAATGAACATCTGGTGTCATGTTGAAAGTTTAAACCCATTAAATCCTGCAATGATGCCTGTAATCGGAACAGTAAACTCTGATACAGCAGGAGACTTCTTAGGAGTAGTTTCTCCAGTAGAAGCATATGTATTTACAGCTGGTACAAACAACGGACCATCTCCTGTAAAAGCAGTTATAGTTGGAACTAAAAAAGCAGATGACAGACCTGATAGAAATAAAGCTTATGCTGATGCATTAGCAGCTATTGGTGGAGGAGCTTTAAAACCTACTCAAGATCAAATATCTGCTCATACAGTATATAACTATAATATATCTCCACAATTTGCAGAACCAAACTTAGAAACTCATTTCATGACAAGAGTTGCATTATCAATGACTGACTCTTCAATGGGATATAGAAGTGCATCTGTTCCAAATGTACCTCATATCCAAATGAAATCTGGTTTCAAACACCAAGTAATAAAAGGTGCTGGAGGACATTTAGCTATTAAAGGTTATATGGCTCCTACTGTTAATAACTGGAAATAATAATTAAAATATTGGGGAGGGGACGAAAGTCTTCTCCTCAGTATTTTTTATCGCAAATTTGAGGAGGTATAATAAGATGAACCTTATAAGAAATAGAATGATAGGTGCTGGAGTAGATATATTTGGATCTAATATGATTGCAGATATACACAATATTGCACTTATTGGACTTGAATCAGACGGTCAAGTCTTACAAGAGTATACAGCAAAGACACACTTCTTGGCTGGTATTACTATGGATCAAGTCATGAAACTTAAAGCTGGGCTTATGTATTTAGAGTTCTGGACACACGGAATAGATCATACTAAGCCTACTATAAATAGAAGATGGTATCCTTCTGATAAAATGAGAGAAAGTCTTGGAGCAGATGCAATTATAAAGCAACTTAACCAAGGTGGAATACCTGGATGTGCAGAACATCCACAAATAAAAGCAAATGAAAGAGCAAAACCTGGAGAAGCCCCTAGTCAAAATGAATTACAAAACATAATATCAGACATTACATTTATAGATCCAGCTAGAGTTACTCACTATATAGTAGGATATAAATGTTTTGAAGATAGAACTATATTTAAAATAAGAACTGCTTTAAAGAATCTTACTATAGTAAATGATATATTAAATGGTAAAATACCAGCATTTAGTATAAGAACACATGGACTATTTGTACCAGATAATGCATTTGGTGGATGTCATAAAGCGGCAAAGATTAACTTTGTCACTATCGACTACGTAGGAAACCAAGCAGATGTTCGTGCTATAGCTAATCCTGAAATGGAAGTTGTAGATGTTACAAGTGGTGAAAAGATGAGACTTCAAGTAGATAGTAGAATAGGAAATGAAAACGACATGGAAATTAATAACTTCTATAAGAAGAATGATATCTGGGTAAAGAAAGAAACTACTGCACTTGAATCAGCTTTTAACCATGGTATTCAAATATCTGTTAAAGCTAGTGAAAAGGAAATGTTAAGAGAAGTAAGCAACAGTGTGTGGTGATTTATATGAACATAAACGTTCTTATATATAGAATAAAGAAGGCAATTGGACTTAATGGAGTACTTAAAAATATCTACTCTGATTACAAGATAAGAGATAGTATTATGAGCAGTCTTATTGAGTTTAATAGACACAGCGGATTTGCTATTGGATATACATTAAGAGAACTAATGCAATATACAGATAGATCTCAAAACGATCAGCATTATGCAGTTGGTCAATATAAGGATATAGTGGTTGCAGTACCACCTGATCTTATGAAGAGTATTGAAGATGCTGGTTGTAGAATAAAGTCTTGCAGAATGTATGAAATGCAAAACGTTATACTTACACTTAATAATAGAGTTAAAAGAGGTATAAAGGACTTAGCATGGGATTTCTCAAAGCAAGAGATGTATACTTGGAATGAATCTGATATGCAGATAATGTTTCGTGCACCAAATTCAATAGTTCTTGAAAACTGTTCTTATATAATAGATCTTTTATATGATAAAGAGATACAAATTATATGTGAACACCCAAAGAACTTATCCACAATATCTATTAACTTAGAGTCTAGATTTGAAGAGCTTTGCAAACTTGATTTAATGATAGATATGTTTAATAATAACTTAGCATTTTTAAAACTTGATATAGGTAATGGAGCAATTGATCCACCTTTACAAGATTTCCAAAATGCTGCAGATCTTAAGAAACAGTTATTAGAAGACTTAAGGATAAGAGGCTCAATAGATAACATACAAATGTAATGCGGAATAAAATAAGTAATGAACCTACTCTGGGTAATTCCAGAGTAGGTTTTTGTGTCCGCAAATTATTTGGATTGTGTCCTCCTTAATCTGCGTCTCCTTGCTATATTTCTAAATAGGTTCCTTCTCAGAACTAATTTCTTAGATATAACTATAACATCAAGAGGCTTGTGTACCTGAGCAAACATGCTGGGTTTTTGATAAATAGCTACATTAGGAACCTTTTTAATGTCGTTCACTTCACTCTTTATTTCAGCAACCTTCTCTTTATCATTAGTTATTATAGCATTTTGTATACTAAGCAGTAAGTCATTAAGAAGAGATCCTTTAGTTGTAACCTTTAAAGCAAAAGAAGTTATTCTAGAAAATAGCACACGTAATATTACATTACATATTTTGATAGCAAATGCTCTTAGCTTTTCATTTTGTAATATAACCCAAAGTATTCCTAGTGCACCACTAATTTGAACTTTGGAACCTTTTATATACTCGATGACTATGTCTAAAAGAGCTTGTAGTTCTTCCATCGTCAATCTCTCCTTTCATTAATTAAAGATCTATACCAGAATTTGTTTTTAATGAGGTTAAAATAAAAACAAGCATATATTGTAATTTGATTAAAAGTAAATTATGGGAGGAATAAATATGAAAAAGACTATGCTTATAACAGCAGATATCCACTTTGAAAGAATACCAGTAGATAAAAGAACACCCTTTATAGACTATCTAAAACGCTCTATAATCGAATCTTTACCTGATTTCTTTATAATTGCAGGGGACACGGCAGATTCACGTAATTTAAGAGCAGAAAGTGATGATTTTCATGAGTTATGTAATTTTATAGAAGAGATAAAAGATTTATGTAAAAAGCAAGGAACTACTTTTATAGTACTTAAAGGAACTCCAAGCCATGACGGAGATATAATGCAAAATGTATGTTCATTTATGAAGAATGATATTCTATATATAGATACAATGTGTACACAAACTATTAAGGGACTTAACATAGGATTTATCCCTGAACTATACTATAGTAGATATGACGATTTTTTATCAGATTTAAAAGAGAAGATATCATTTACTCAAGATGTAATTATATTCCATGGAATGATGGGGTTTGCAATACCAGCTGTAAAACAGATAGACTCACAATGGAACCTTCATAGAAATCTAGTTATGAGGCATAAAGATGTAGAAGACTATGCTAAATGTCTAGTTATTGGAGGACATGTACATAACTTTATGAGTACATCTAAGACACATTATACAGGAAGAGCTATAAATAACCCAGGCGAAGTTACATTTAATAGAGTATTTGGAGTGCAATTAGTAGAAGTTGACACAACAAGTCGGGAATATACTCTGAAAACCATTACCAATAATATGGTAAAAGATGTTAAAAAAGTAGAAATAAATATGGTTACAGATGACGTACATAGATTTATTGAAGAATTTATAGATAAAGATATGGAAGGATTTAGATTTGTTATATCTATAAATAGTAATAATGAAACTATGAATAAGTATAACGAATTTATAGACGTAGTTAAACCATTATATACACAAATAAAACATATAAGTGAAGAAAAGAAAGTGTCTACTATTAAGATAGATACAAAGGATATAGATGAACTTGTATATGAGTTTTATAAATCAAAGACAAATGAAACTATATCAGAAACACTTGCAAAAGAAATTCAACTTAAATAGGGGGTGATTTTATGGATAATGAGTTATTAGGAGAATTACTTACGTATATAATAGCAGATCCATCAGATGTAGTTTTCCTAAGAGGAATTAAAGAAGGTATAAGTTACATTCAACCTCAAGATATGACTCCAGAAGTTCCAATACTAGATAGATTTATAGAAGATTTACTTACTTCTAAAATAGAACTTCCACGTGAAGCTATGAGAATGTATGTTAGTTATGGGTTTTCTGATACTACTAAGTCTTATGTATCTATTATAAGTAGTAGTAAAGTCAACAGAGGTTATAAGAATGACTTACTTGATAGACTTAATGCAACTACTATAGTAGGATGTTTAAATCCTATAGTAGAAGTCTTACAAGATGAACTTATATCTCTTGAAGCAGGAAATCCAGGAAAATCAAGACGTCAATATCAAGAAGACATACTTAAATATATACAAAGCCTTTCAGATAGATCAATAATATTACAAAGAGACAGAGCAGTTGGTAATTCTATGATAATAGATCCTCTAACTGGAATACAGAACTCTGATGCTGTTGTAGAACAGGCAGAACGTGAGCAATCTTTACAAATAAAGTCAATTCCAGGAATAGATCAACTTGTAGGAAATGGTTTTAGACCAGGTACACTTTCTATGGTGTGCTGTTTGTCAGGACATGGTAAGTCTCTTATAATGCAAAACGTAGCAATATATGCATCTATTAATAATAACCCAGAAGATCTTACATTTAAAGAAGGAAGGGTTCCATGTATACTATTTGTATCATATGAAATGAAACTTATACAGTTACTTCAAAGACAGCTGTCATTCTTTGGTGTAGATAAAAACATAATATACAAAATACCTAAAGAAGAACTTAAAGACAAGCTTAACTATATAATGATTGAAGAAGCAAAAAGACATGGAGTTAAGCTTCCTTTAATATACGATGACCAGATAACTATAAATGAGAATTCAACTGGTAGACCAACTGCAGATGATATAAGACGTAGTATAAAACGTTATCAAATGCAAGGTTATGATCCAGTTATGGTTATAGTTGACTATATTGGTCTTATGGGAGTTAAATCAAGAATAGGACAGCAACTTGGTACTACAGGTGGAGATATATCACAAGCTTTATCACTTAAAGCAATAGAACTTCGTCAAGTAGCAATAGAGTATAAGATACCTATACTTACTGCTCAACAGCTTGATACAGAAGCATCTATGATGTTTGGACAAATGCAGGCTTATACTAAGCTTATAGATCCTATAGTAAGTATGGGAGATAACATGCTTAGAGGATCTAAACAGGTTAAAGATAACTTAGAAATACTTATGTATGGAGATGTATTTAAGATACAAAGACCTATAGATCCAGAAAGTCAAGATAGACACATAAGATATGATACTTATGTATCTCTTGATATTAAAAAGGATAGAGACGAAGTAGCAAGATATAGACTTTCAGAACGTGATATAGAGACGGCTGATAGCTATAAGCGTATTACAGAAAAGATACGTAATGATGCTCAGACAAGACGTTTCTTTAGAGAACCAGAAGTTGCAACTTGTGTAATGCCACTTATTGAAGGTACTATGAAGATACATCCTGAGGATTATGGACGTAGTATTCGTACTTATTACTGTAACTCAATGGGTACACAAATAGATTTAAATGCTTTAAAAGATAGTAATGAAATAGATTTAGAGTTTGAAAGTGCAGAAGAGGAGTTTGAGGCAACTGATTTTGAATAACGTTCTAATTATGAATACTTACATATAATATATTGAGATCAAGTTAGTCAGACTTGTATTTTAGCTAAAATAACAAAATTAAACAGGAGGTAGAAAAAATGGCTGAAAGAGATATTGGAACAGGGAGAATCTTAAATGAGGTGGATAACTACTTAAAAAGAGTAAGTTCAACTCAATGGGATTTCAAGAAAGAGGATTTAGGACTTAGAGCTAAATTCTTATTCACTTATTTTAAACCAGTAAATGGTGAAAACTTACTTGAGTATTATAATAAGATACTTAAAGGAGTAACAGACAGAAGATTATTAGAAAGCTTTGCAACTAGTGATTTCTTGTCTATGACAGATGAAGATCAAGGAATAGTCCTTGATATGGCAATTCAACTTATTAACTATGGAGATAGAACAAATCTTATCCAATTAGTTAATCACAAAATCAATGCTGATTTTGTTGAAAGTGTTGAGGCTCTTGGTTCTGGAAGAGTTAACGAGGAAGGACAAAAGTTCTTACACGTTGAAGACTACATTCAAGAACTAGATGCAGATGATATTGTAGTTCTTATTGACAGACTAACTGATATAGGAGTTATGTCTGAAGAAGTGGAAAACTTGGCTGAAGGTTTACAACTTGCAGGACCTTTATTAATAGCTGAGCTTAGAAATGCAGGTGTAAGTCAAGAGCTTGAAAATCTAGCATTTGACATGATATCAAGTGTAGACTTACTTCAAAGCCTTATTAGAATTATAAAGAAATTTAAATATATTTCTAAGAAAGGTGGAGGTAGAGTAATAACTGGTGGATATAAACCAAATAAATCTTCTTACATGAGTGATATTGAAGCTAATGTAGCAGAAGAAACAAACGGGTTATCACCAGCTGAAGTGGAAGAAAAACTTGAAGATGTTTATGCTTACTTAGAAGATGTAGTTACAAGACCAGTTGCAGAAACATTTAGAGCACTAGTTGAAGGAAACAGAAACTACCAAGTAGTAGGAGCAGATATATTAAGTATACTAAGTGGTAAACCTTTTGATGTAAGTAATAAGGTAGCTTATATTAAAGCAAAAGTATTTGAAGGTTTAAATAGTAAGCTTGAAGTTCTTGGTGTAGCAGTAAATCAAGATGTAAGCGTACTTACAACAGCTTTCTATTATCTATCTGCACTTGCTGGTTCTGATAATACAGTTGAGGATGTAATGGCTGTACTTGGAACTAAGATTAGAGGAGAAATAGTAGTTCCTAAGAGCTATGAACTTGAATCTTTATTAACTTATACTTATATTACAAACGACACTAATCCAGTGCTTATGTATGCAAGTATGATGAAAGATCAAAGAATAGCAAAACTTATTCAACATATGTACTCAAAAGACAGACGTGGAGAATATTTAATGAGTATCAAAAATATTGATAACTTCATGAAAGAAAAAGAACCTGGATTTAAATCAGGAAGATATCAACTTTCAGATATAAATACTGTTCTAAATGTATTCTCAGGTGGAGTTAATAAAACTTATAAGCTATCTCAAGAAGATATTCAAGACTTAGCTGAAGTAATACTTAATGCAATAACTGAATAGGAGGAAAATAAGATGGCATTAGGAGACAAATATAGAACTATAAAGAGTACTTCAGGTGCAAATAAATATGGGATAGAACCAGGAGAAACATTTGCATCACTAAGTAAGAAGAAAGAAAGAGCAAGTATAGGTGGTGGTACAATAAACTTTTATAATACTACACCTGTAATGGCTTCAAGAAGTACTTTAAAAACTAGAAAGAGTTCAGATGATTATGTGCCTGTACTTGGTAAGGCTTTAAGAAGTAAGAAAGAATTAGAAGAAATAGAAATAAGAGAAAATAAAGGAGGAAATAAAATGGGTAAAGGATTAGCAGGATTATTAAATGTAAGTGCAGCGAAAAGAAATTCTACAGCAAGAAGATATAGTGAAAATAGATCTGTAGATGTAGGTGGTGGATTACAAGCAATACTTGCAAATAAAGGTAAAAGAGACGACAGAGACAGAAGATTAGGACTTGATAGAAGAGATGATGTAGTTGTAGATAATGGACTATTTGCATTTACAGCTGATGGGAAGTATGTTGAAAAGCAAGTTGAAAGTACAAATGCTTCAATAAATGTATTAACACTTGTAAATAACATACCTGATAATATAATAGATTCAGGTGTAGAAGTTATGTGGGGATACATGGTTCTTTTAGAACTTGGGAATAACAAAGATTTCTTTAATTTCATAACTGATGATATTAAAGATGATATAAAGAAATTAGGTAAAGCAGTAAACGATAGAGACACTGACAGAATCAAACAAATATTTACAAACTTTGCAGAAGCTTTAGGACCATATAGAAGCTGTATACCAAATACTGCAGTTGTAACATTTGCAGTTATAGGTAAGTATGCTAAAGATATTGGAGTACCTAGTGTTAAAGATGGAACAGAATTAGCACCTGAAGTAATTGCAGCAATAGCAAACTTCAGAATGTATGCAAATGAAAACTGCTTGAGAAATAATAATATGAGCCTATCAAGCAGATTACCTGATTATCTAATAGATGATTTATATGACTTGTTAGATACATTCACTACTGGAAACATAGATGATATCTTAAGAGCGATTGAATACGTTAAGAAATCAGCAAGTTCTTATTCTCAACAAAATAAGAACATGTTCAATAATGCTGGAATGTTATCTCAAAACTTGAAGATGCTTCAAGATACTATTAACCAATATACTAAGAGAGGAAGAAGAACTGGTAAATATGGTGGAAGTTTGAATGACAAGTTTGGAATCGCTACAACTACTAATAGATATGGTATAACTAGTGATAGAATGGGTAGAACTACTGGAGGACTAGCTGAAAGCTTAAGAAGAGACAGAGACGATGACTATGATGACACTTATAATGGTGGAGGAGCATTAAGCATACTTACTAGAAAAAGTGGTAGTGTAGTTGATAGAGACTCTAGTTTTGAAAGATCTAGACGTGAAGCTGAAAGAGTAAGTCCATATATAGCAGGTAGAGACACTGGTATTGGTAGAAGTAGCGGAGGAGTTTATAGAACTGTAAATAGAAGAGACGACAGAGATGAAATTTCTGGTGTTCGTGATGCTGAAGCTATGAATAGAAGTTTAAAAGAAGCTACTGGAATGATATAAGTTTCTGAGCTGAGAAAGATTAGGGAATGAAGAATCTGATTAGAAAATAAATAAAGGATGAAGTTCCACACTGGCAAGAATAAACAAATATACTCAAAATAAGTATCTATTAAAGTATACCTTAAAACAAGAGGTATAACATTATGAGGGACGGTAACTTGTATAAGTTAAGTTCTGTGTGGAATGTAATCTTGAAATAAGATAAGAAGGAGGCTAATATGTATTTTGATATTAGAGAAACAGTAGAAAAAAGAGATACATTATATAAAATATTTAATTCTAATAATATTTATATAAGTGATTTCTATCCGTATTTAAATGACAAATTATATCCAACTATACCTATGTCTGATATGAGTAAGAAACAAGTGTTTCCACTTTTTAAATCAGTAGGTTCGATTGGAAGAGTAAAATATGAGGTATCAAACCCAGTAATATTTACAGGTTACTGTGTTGAATCAGAGTTAGATTATAGTTTTAAGTATAACTTTGATAGATACAAAGAAGAGTTTGAAGAGTATACAGACATCTTAAAAAGAGATGGATATACAGTTTATTCAAGACCAGTAGAAGAATTATTCACATCATTTATGGAAGTTCAAAAAGTAGCTGTAATAGGTGGGATGGTTGCACTTGAGTTTTCAGAATTGTACCCATCAACTACTGTACCAGTAGTTAAAACACACGAAGTATATGATGAAGTAATGCCACCAATTGAAAGTTATGTAATTAACTTATTAAGTCAAGTAGACTTTGTGGCATTTACTTTAAATACACTTCTAATGCTTCATAATAGACTATATATTGCAAGAGGGTTCTCAGAAAATAATGAACCTATCTGGAAATATGATATAATGGTTTTAAATCATCCAAATCTAAAATCTAGAATAAAGGCAGTTACAAAAGCAGTAATTAAAACATTAGGAAATTATAATCTTGATGCGGCTTATGTAGAAGACCTTTTAAATGGAAGAGAAAAAGAAGAAATATTTAGAAGTTACTTCAGTGAAATGAATATCAAATTCGGAATGAGTGAATCGGAATCAGCTCATGCACTTGTATTCTATGATACAGTATTTCCAGAATACAGAGCAAGTTTTAAACAGAAGTTTAATGTAAGTACTCAACAGCTTAAAGGAAGAGTATTATACATTATTCCTGAGATTAATCAGGAAAGAATTGAAGAAAGTATAAGTTTAGGTGGATTAATATAAGATATGAGGAGGAAATAAAATGGCAGTAACAAAATTATCAGCTGAATATGTAGCACTTAGTCTAGAACCTTTAATAAGAGCGGAAGTATTCACACAATTAAGACTTGAAAGAATGATAGAATCAGTTGTGGGAGCACAAGCTTCAATAGGTCAGAAGAGAGTAGTATCAGTAAATCAAAATAATAAGAATACTGTAATAAAACTTGCATACAACTATGATGGGATATTAGGAAATGCATGTGAGTATTTATGCTATTCAAGACTTGTAGGTCTTGCAGACTCAGGTGAAATAACTAATGAGGACTTAGAGTTATTTGCAGCAACAGATCTTGTTAATAATTCACCATTCGTTATACAACAAGAATTTGGAAATGAGTTTCCTAATGATACTGATTTCCAAAGATGGCTAGCAGATAATTATCCAGAAAAGGAACATAAACCTTGGCTTTATGTTTCTGAATACATCTTCAAAACTCCAGAGTTAAGAGAAGATGCAAATAGGATTCAACAAATCTTATCAAAGTACTTTGTAGCATCAGACGTTCATGTGATGCAAGAACCAAAGAACTTTGCAATAAGATATATACAAAATGGATCTAGAACTATAAGAAGACTTATGCTTATAGATATGGATTCTTGTATTCCTATGTTTGAAGATGACAGAGGAGACTTAATAGCTCCAGTTTGTCCAGTATGTGGTGGAGCAATGGTTTATGTACCAAATGCAATGAGACCTGGACAAAACATAGAAGCACTTCAAAATCAATCAGGAGTATATACTTGTCTTAGAGAAGGATGTGTAAATGACATTCGTCCAGTAATAGAGACAAATGGTTATGCGGCTGATAACTATGACATAAGAGATAATAACGTATTTAGAAAATACGTTGAAGAAGATTGTGCTTATGAACTTATGTTTGATGTTGCAATGATGTGTAATATTTATGCTCCAGTTAAAACTTGTTTTACAATAGCAGAATATAAGAAAGCTGTTATTGAAGAACTAGGTGAATATGTAGTTGAGTTCTGGGGAGATAGAATATTTGCAGCATTTAGAAATTACCAAAACATATTAATGGGTCAATATCTAGCTGGAAACTCAGGAGCTATACTTAGCAAAACAAAAGAGTTCATAATAGATGAAAAAATGGACTTTGTTGATTATGCAAATAGTATTGCTGAATATATTCCTACTAGAATAAATAATGACCCAATTTCAATGAAGCTAATTGCTACACTTTATGTACAAGGTATATGTGGTGAAGACTTCATAACTTGTGCAGAAATGTACAATGCAAGATCTGCAAAAGAACTTGCTGATGTAGGTCGTGATGTATTAACTGATACAGACTTAGATAACATCTACGATCTATACAAATGGCTTTATGTTGTGGAATAATTAATTAGGCACTTGGGAGTTATCTCCTGAGTGCTTTTTTTATCGCCTATTTTTAAATTTACAGGAGGAATTTATAATGAGTTTAGAATGGAAAAGAAGAGAAATACCAAACGGATATGCTTATAGTATTGCTGAACTACCTAATGGTGGATATATTGAAATATTTCATGATTCAAATGTAAATAAGGTATCTGTTGAGACTAATTTTAGTGTATATAGTAAAGGAACAGCAAAAGGAATACCTCATTTACTAGAACACTCTATATTTAGTAATGTTATAAATGGTAAACCTATGTTTGAAGCAAGACCTGAACTTACTGATTTAGGAATTGATTTAAATGCTTGTACTGAAATAGACGGCATAACATTGCAAGCAATGTCTGCACATATTTTTGATAGTAACTTATATGAATCAGATGAAGAATATCAAGAATTTGCAAAGACAAGAAATTTAAAAGCTTATATGACTAACATTGGAGAAATACATAGAAATCTTATTACAACTCCAATCCCTAGAGATTACTTTGAAAAAGAAAAAGAAATAGTACTGTCTGAAATAGATACAAATTATTCTGCAGATGCTTTAAACATATCTAAGCTACAAATTCCAAATCTTATATATGGTGGAGATTACTCATCTATAGGAACTGCTGATAATGTAAAAAATGTTCCATTTGAATATATAGAATGTATGAGATGTATGACATTTAGAGAAAAAATGATGACTAGTATAAGAATAGAGGCTCCATATGAAATAGATTATAAAGATATAGAAATCTATGTAAACTGTATATTCTCAGCACTTAAATCAAATGCAGAATACATGAAACATCACGATGTGTATGAAGGAGTAAGAAAAGAAGACTTAACTTCACCTGATATAATACTTGATAGTTGTGTTAGTAACCATCCTGAAAGTGAAGACATGGATGCATACGTTCCAGATCAATATAGTTACCAAATACTTTCAATTGGAAGTCCTATAATGGAAAAGTCTCTTGTATACGATTTAAAAATGATTGAAAATCAAAAGAAACTAACATATGGAATGATTACTATGCCTACTATACCACTTTTAGATGATTTAAAAAGATTTGATACTATAGTTGCTATAAATATGTTCGTTGATTTATTTATAGAATTTTATAGAGAAAAATATCCTTATATGTATAGATTTGACTTTTATGAAAGAAGACCTTTTGTAATAGATAGACAAATATTCTTAACATCTAGTATAGCTTCTATATTTGCAGAAACTGTATCTGTTGAAGAGCTTGAAAGAACTTACGAAGAATTTAAAAATGAGTACTTTAAAGAAAAGTTTGATGTTACATTTAAATCTAATATAACAAGAGCTAAAAACTCTTGGTTCTCATTTGTAAATGGAAGTAAAAACTTTATGAAAGAATCAAGTGGTTCTATAGTACTTGATGTGTTAAAATCTTTACCACCTACTAGATATTTATCTGTTGATGATAGATATGATATATTAGATATGGCAGTTAGTACTAAAGAAGGAAAAGCATTACCAAGTACATTAAATAGTTATTTATATCATCGTGATGATTATATAAAAGCTAGTGTATTAGAACTTATAAATAATGCTAGATTTACCATAATAAAAGTATCAGGAAATGAAGGAGCTGATGAATAATGAGAACTAAATGTAAGAATTTCGCATTCTATGGTGGTTTTGATATAGGACCTTATAATTATAATGTGGCTGACTTACCTGTTGCTGGAACATATCTTGAAGTTATAAGATCAAAAGAAATAAAATATCCAAGTATAGGAATATCTTTTAACTTATATAGTCATAAGACTGCACAAGGACTAGGTCATTTTATAAAACGTTTAATATGGGATATACTTGCAGATACAGATAAGTATCAAGAATGCAAGCACCTTGACATATCGTCTGCTTATGCAATTGAGGTTGATGACGATATAAGACATGTAAACTTTAAGTTTAACACTATGCAATATATGCCAGATAAAGAATACAGTAGAGATACAATTCTTAAAGAAATGATACAAAAGAAAAAGATGCTATTCAGAGATGTTATTGAATGGAGTTTATCTAGAATTAAAAAATGTAAAGACTATAAAATAACACAAGAAATACTTGATATAAGAAGAAACAGCTTTAAAGAATATAATGACTTAGAGAAGAAAAATGTAAACATAACACACCCTCTTATATCAGTTACTGCAAATGATGAAGTTCCTTTATCTAACTGTATGTTAAATGCTGAACTTGATAAGTTAACAGTTGATGATGTAAATGATATTCTTAATAATGTATTCTCTTTCTTTGCTCTAAACTCTATACAACTTGAAATACCAGCAAATGTTACATTGTATGAAGTTGATTTACTTGCATCCACTCTTATAACAGATGTTTTAAATCAAAGTTTAAAAAAAATCTGACTATGCTAAAGAGATAGCAAAAGTTGAACCTAAACATGAAGATGTGGTTGAAATTAAAAAATTAGCAGAAACACCATTATATCTTATTGGTGAAGAAGACAAAATTGCTATAGATGATAATCTAAAGATAACTAAATATCCGTACAACTACTATGGAGATAATAAGCCATCAAAACACATATTAGTTCGTACATATCCTGTTATTATAGATAGAAAGTATCTAAATGACACAAATGTATCTAATGGAATATATGCATACCTTGGTTCTATAATAGCTGAGATAGTATTCAATAACTATATTCATGCTAAACGTTCCAATAATGTCATAGGAATATTTTCGAATGAAAGAACATCTGAAAGTGTTGTGAGAGTTTCTGAAAGAGGTATTGCTATTACAAGAAACACACTACTTAATATCAATAAAGATACAAATATAGAAAACGTACTTTCTGAATTCAAAGAGTATGCAAAAGAAAGATATGAAGATAGTGCTAATTTCTATATAGATACTTTGAAAAAAGAATTACTACTTCTATTTACAGGCGGAGTTTCTTATAAATATCCAGCATTCTTTAAACATAACGATTTAATGATGGTATGGAACTTTAACAGAACTATGAATGCAGAAGAAAGAGCAGAAGATATAGATTCAGCGTTTGGTAATAGAGAAGAATACTTATTTAGTCCATTTGTAAATGCATTACTGTCAGAACATTCAGTTAAGATAATAAAACGTTTTGGTATACTTGCTATTAATAACTTAGAGTTTATAGAAATAAATAATAACATGTAGGGATAATCCCGATACTGGAGAAATCTGGTATCGGGAACTATTTCTTTTTTCTTCGCAATTTCTTCTATTTAAAATACAAAAAAAAAAGAACTCGTGTGAGTTCAACTTGTCTTTATCTAAATAGCAAATATGCTAATGAAGATATGAACCCTATAGTGAAACCTACTATAGTGGCGTTTTGTACTAAAATTCTTTTCTTTAATTCTCTAATTTCCATTTTTAAATCTTTTACCTTATCTTGTAATATAGTTTCTTTGTTAACGATCATTTTATTCATCTCCTTCTTTACTCATAATAATCAAAGCACAACTTCTAACTCTTCTCCAAGCTTCATCGTAGCTTGTAGAGTATTTAATGTCGTCTAATTCATAACCTTCATCATTTCCTTTTTTAATTGCAGGTCCTACTAACGCACCTAGGTTTTCTTCTACAGTTGTTATTTCTTCAATTCTAAATAATTTCATTTTATACCTCCAAATAATTTATTATAATAATCTACATATAAAAGATTATTACACCTTATTATATATATTCATTAAAACAGTTAGAAATACCCCTTTTCCAGACAATTCTCCAGTTTTAAAACATACTATAAAGGAGGTTTAAACTCAATATGGCTTATAATAGTAAAGGAATAGATTCTAATGATATCCTAAGACAGAAAGCAAGTTCGATGGAAGCACTGTCTTCAGCTAAGAAATCATCTGAGTCTACACGTAAGATGTTTGGTGGGTTCTCTACTAAAATAGCAGGAGATAGTAAAGCACGTACTAACAAACTTGCCTTAATGAAAGAGCAAGAAGTTCAATATCAAATTCTTGCACGTTCTGATAGATCTTCTGATAATCTTGATCCTTATTCGTTTCCGCCACAAGCTAAGCTTCGTGCTACAGAGAAACTTGCATTAAGAGAACAAGGTTATACAAACTCACTTCTTACACAAATTATAAAAAATCAAACTAATACTGCTAACCTACAAGCAGAAATTCAGTATAGAGACTCTGTATTAAATCTATTAAAAGAGATAAGAGATAATACTAAAAAAGAAGAAAAGAAAGCAACTAACCTTGGACCTAATAAAGGATATGAAACTAAGGTTCGTAAGAGCTCAGACCTTGCAGAAGCAATACTAGGTGGAAATCCTAAAGAGATGCTAAAACAGCTTCTTAAAGGAACAGAGTTAGGTTCATTAGGATTTGAAGGTCTTGATATGCTTAAAGACTCTTTGGATATGATGAAAGAACCCGGAATGCTTAAGCAAATGATGAAGGGTAAAATAATGGAGTCTATAATAGGTAAACTCCCAAAAGATATAGCTTCTCATCTAACTAGAATGAGAGAAGATATGGGAACATATGTACAAGATATGATTAACCAGTTTGCTTATTCTAAAAACTCTACTCTTCGTGCAATGACAAAGGGACATTATAAATCAGTAAAGCAAGATAGTTCTTCTGTTGGTAAAACAGATATGACCAAAGAGGCTTTATTTGATAATAAGTTTTATACTGCGGTTACTATGGAAATACCATCTATATTATATTCAATACGTGACGGTATTAACAAGTTCGTAGGAGAACGTTATGACTACGATAAACAAGAATGGACTACATTACAAGCTCAAATAAGAGATATGGCAGAATCTTCTCAGTCTATGACTACAGGAGTAGATCAACTTGTAAGACATTTGTCAAACGTATCAGAAAAAGCAATGTCTAATACTGGAGGTATTACTAACTCTTATATGGGACAGCTTTTCCAAACTGATAAATATGGAGCATACTCTAAAGACAAAGGTGGAAAACTACAGTTCCAAAACGAAACACTTGTAAGACAGATACTTACTGCTATGATTAAAAAGGGTATAGATACAAATGCATTACAAGATGTTAACCCAAATGCACTTATAAACGATTTCGGTATAAGAAACTTCGTTGCAAAAGAATATCATAGCATACTTCCAAATATAATACTTGGAATGTCTGATGTATTTAAAAACCTTTCATATGAAGAACGTAAGGAATTCGATGAAAGAAGAGAGGGAGTAGTTAACTCAGTTGACAGAAACTATCTTAATAACCTTAATAAAATAACAGGTTATTCACCTCAATATATAGATGCAATCTACAGATTCCAAAAAGGTATGATAAGTGCACAAGACTTTGAACAGATGACTGGTATGAGTATATCTAGAGGAACTAAACTATCTGGAGCATCTAACACATCATTTGGACATAAAGTATCTATGGGTGCAACTAGAGCAATGAATAAGGTTAAGAAGATATCAAGTGTACAAGATGTAAATAATATCTTATCGTCTCCGATACCTTCAATAGAAGCTCTATCTAACATACCAGCAAACGTATGGAAAGACTTGTCTGATGATACTCGTGCAACAGTAAACTCACTTATAGGAAAGTCTACATTTGGTATGACTTCATCACGTATGGTAGATTCATTACTTACAAACGATATATCTTCTAATATGAAAACTATGACTGCTGAGCAACGTGAAGCTACTCTTAAACAGCAAAGACTTGATAATATCAAGATTATGATAAATAATGGAGGTATTACAGATAAAGGTTTACGCGATAGATACTATAGTGATAAACTAACAGCAGAAGATAATGCAAAGCTTGATAAAGAGCTTAATAAATACTTTAAAGCAAATGAAATATTTACAAAGATGCATAATGCTAATATGACGGCTGCATCTATGGCACATTATGTAGGAATGGGTGCAAAAGCGTCTGATTATGAAAGACTTGGATTTGTATCTGATCCTGCTCAACTTGTACCTTTTATAAACGATAAAGGAGAACTTCAAATAAATCAACTTAAAGCTAAGTACTCTAAATATAACGAAGCTATGATGCTTGGTATAGAAAAGGAAGATAGACGTGTAAGAATGGGAGATGATTTTGAAATATCTACTCCTATTACAAGTATTAATAGAATGCTTACAAATGTATTCCAAGATGCTAAAGTTACACGTAATATGGGTATACTTGGAGGAGCAGGTGCTGGGTATGCTATAGGTAAGTTACTTGAGCAAAAAGGTATAATCCAATCTCCTTGGCTTGGTAAAATGATGGCAACAGTTGGAGCTGTAGCAATGAGTTTTGCTAAGAATAGAGAAAAGATAGAAAATATACTTGGACCAGCAGGAGAGTTTAAAAACGAATACGGAGTTACAAACAGACAGATATTTATGGCTAAGTTTATAAATAAATGGCTTCCTTCAATAGGACTTGGAGGTAAAGTAGGTTCTATGACTATGAAAGCATTTCAGGCTATGGGACCACTAGGTACACTTATATCTCCGTTTGCTGGACTTATGACTGGACTTATTGCAGGATCTGTTGCTCCATCACTTCTTAGATTTGCTCAAAGAAGACTCTTCGATGATAATGATGAAAGTAAGAAGGGTATATTTAAAAGAGTTGGAAGATTTCTTATGAAGTTTGATTTTGTTAAAAAATACTTTAATATAAGAGATAAACGTACAAATCGTCAGATAGAAAATGAAATCGTAGGAGATATGATTCGTAATCTTGAAAGACATAGTGAGCAATTAGTAGAGAAGATGAACAGTCCCGATACTCCAGAAGATGAAAGAGTTGAAATAGGTAAGCAAATTGCAGAAAATACAAAAAGAATAGAAGAACTTAGAGAACTCGGAAGAGATCTAGCAGACATAGAAGAAAATGCAAGAGCTACTGAAGCTGAAAAGGAAGCTGAAAGAAAGAAAAGAAAGGCAATGCTTTCTGAAAAGAATAGAGATGCTTATAAACTTAGAGAAGAAACAGAAAGAAATAAGCGTGACTTGTCCCAATCTGGTATTGCTATGCATGATATGAAGTTTATGACTAAGGCAGACATGTATAAGCAAACTAGAGATAAAACATTAGGTAAGATGAGAGTAGATGCTTATTCTGAACAAGTTGAAAGAAATAAGACGTTTAAAGAAGGTGTAGCTAGTTATCTAAAAGGAGACCCGACTGGAGTTAAAGATCCTGAACTTCTTGAACTACTTAATAGATTTAGCTCTCGTGGATACAACTTGTCTGATGAAAAGATACAAGAACTTATTAGAAGATATTACGCAGATCGTAAGTTCTCACAAGAAAGTAAAGCTATAAATGATATGGATATGTTTATACAAAATGAGATAATAAATCCAAAAACTGGTAAACCTTTAACTGGTAGAGATGTTATCTTTAAGTTTGGTAAACCATATCTCGAAGCTGCACTTGCAAAACATAACTACGAACGTGCTATAAAGAATGGTAAGGTTCTTCTACCTTCTGAAATAGTAAGATCTTCTGATATGGCAGAATTTAATAAGATTATGCAAAACAGTGAACTTACACCAGAGCAAAAAGAAAAAGCTATTAAAGCTTGGTTTGAAAACCTTGATGAAGATAAACGTAATGGACTTAATGATGCAATAAAGTTACGTAGAGATATATCTGGAGGACTTGATGAACTATCAAAGACTTATATTAGATACCTAACATTCATGAATCCTGAGATGAAAATAGATGCTCTTATGCGTAAAGCAATGTACGACATACAAGCAACTGTAGTTCTTAATGACTTTAAGAATGATCTTGGAAATATAAAGGGAATAACTGGTGATGCATGGGATAGACTTATATACGAAAAGTTCCAATCTGGATACATAGTAAATGATAGTAGATCTCGTGGAGAATCAGAACAGCTTATATCTACACTTATGAATATGCACAAATCTGAAGTAAAAGGTGGTGCTGGAGTTGATAAGGAAACTACACAAGATACACAAGCATCTTGGCGTATGAGTGACTTTAAAGATCTTACATTTAAAAATGGAAGAAAGGTTTCAGCTGCTGGTTGTGCACTTGGAGCATTTAATGCTGCAATTACAAGATTTGGATATCCACCTATATCTGCACAGGCAATGCTTGATGTAGCAAACGAATACGTTACAGATGACGGAATTAATATGGAATTCTTTAAAGCTATGGCTGTAAAGATAGGATGGGAAGTTACTCAATATAAAGGAAGTGAAAATAAGTTCACTCCTCAAAACTTCAAAAGTCTAACAAGCGGTCCTAAGTCTTCTGTAATACTACAACTTCAAAACCTTGATAATAGTGGTTCACACTATGTAACATTACTTCAATATGGAGCTAAAAAGTGTCAAATATGTGATCCACAAGCACAAGTATATAAAACAGAAATATTAACTGGAGACATACTTACAAGACTTGTATCTATTACAGTACTTACACATCCAGGTGAAGCTACACTTAAAGCTGATACAGATATGAGTAGAGTTGACAAGTTTAAAAAGAAGATAAAAGATAGAGCAAAAGATGCTGTTAAAAATACACTTAAGTCTAATGGTATAGGAATGGCTGTATACGGACTTTATAAACTTGGTCAGTATGCTAAAAATAGAAATTCTGGTGGAGGATTAGTTCCTACAAATGGAAATACTGATGATGGAACTTCTCAAGACGGAACAGATACTACAAAAACAGAAGATCCAGTAGTTTCTAAACTACAAGCAATACTTGATAAACTGTATGATTATGTGAATGTTCGTATTATAGGTGACGACACTATAGCTCTTACAAATACAGATTTAGAGTCATCTAAAACTGCATTACAAATGAGCTTCCAAGATGCTAAGACACCTAAAGATAAGAACAGACTTCATCATATACGTCAAATGTTTAATAAACCATCTTTCCAAAGGGATCAACTTAAAAAGGAAAAAGTTGAAGATGCGATACTAAACGGGGCACTTCAACCAGTAGATAATAAACCACTACTTGCACTTCCTGCACCTACTGAAGTTAAAGAAAAAGGTGGAGGACTACTTGACTTCTTAAAGAACCTAGGAATTGGATCATTTATATCAAACATGCTTAGTAAAGCATGGGGAGTAGTAAGTGGGCTTATTACTAAAGGTTGGGCTATGATTACTAAAGGAATATCATCTACATTTACATGGATAAAAAATTTATTTACAGGAGAAGGATTTATAGCAACTATAGCTAGATCACTTGGAGCAGCACTTCAAGTTCTTGGTATATTTGGTGCAATAGTAGGTGCATCTAAACTTATAGCTTGGCTTGCTGAGAAATACACTGGTCTTAAAGAAGATGATATGCTTAAAATGGGTGTAAAAAATGATGTTGGAACTACAGAAAACGTAGACTCATCTGGTCGTACTAAAAAAGAAGCAGTTGAATCAGATATGAGAAATGCTTCACAAAGTTATATTACTACTCCTGAATGGCTAGAATTTGCAGAAAGTGCAGTTAAAGAAGGATGGAATAGTCAAAATAAAGTAGGTAACATGGAGTATGCACGTAAAAAAAGTGCAGTTATGCAAAGAATAGTTGAATACCATGGTTCTAATGTTGATTTAACTCCTAATAAATATGAACTTAATATTCCATACTTACTTAAACAAAGAGAAAAACTTAAAAATAAATTTGAAACTAAGTTTGATAAAGAGAATCCTGACTACGATAAGTTCCGTAAATGGGATAAAGAAAAAGGTAAGTTTTACTATACTAATGATGTTAAAAAAGAAGAAAAACCACCTGCTATGAACTTCTCCGTTACTGACTTTGGTTTTGGAGGATTTGAGTCAGGAGATGGTCCTGATGAAAGAGGTAATAGAACATATATGGCTAGGGCTTACAAAACGTTTAACTTAGGAAATCTATTAGTAAATAGAGTATCTAAGTTTAAATATGGTACATATGAAGAGGCTAATAAACGTCTTGGAATAGTTGACTCTTCTCCAACTGGTGTAACTGGCGGAAGATTTGGAATTATGATGGGACAAGGAAGTGGACTACAAGGAGATTTCTCTAATATAACAGGTGGAGATCCAAATCCTATAGCAATCATATCTAAGGTTGCTAAAATAACAGGGGTTGACGAAAATCTTATGATGGCAATAGCTGGTAAAGAGTCTGGATTTGTTGCAGATGCTGGAGCAAGAGGATCTTCTGCAAAAGGATTATTCCAATTTACATCTGCTACATGGATAGAAGCTACTAAGAAACATGCTAGTAAAATAGGTTTAACACCTGCTGATATGCAACGTGGAATGGGAACAGCAAATGATCCTAGATTTAACCCGTATATGAATGCGTTCATGGGTGCATTCCATTTAATAGATGAATACAATATTGCTAAGAAGTACGCTGGACGTGATCCATTACCTGAAGAAGTATATATGGTTCATGCATTTGGTGTAGGTGGAGCTAAGAAATATATTCAAGCTTCTAAAGATGCAATAGGAATACAACTTGAAACTTCACAAAATGTTATAAACTCAAACCCTTATTTCTTCTATGAAGGTGGAAAGAAACGTATAAGACCATTTACTGTAGGAGAGATGTATAACTGGTTTAGGCAAGGACTAGAATCTGGACTTGCAGTTAAAAATAAGAAATCTGGTTCTAATATTAGTTATTCAGCTGCCTTTGGAGTAAAAACAGCAGCTAATGATATATACGAACCTAGTAAAATAGCACCTGATATTAAAATGGGTGAATCTATTGGTAGAACTTATGCTGGTATTATGGATAATATGCCTATTAAAGGAACCAAAAAAGACGTAGTAGTTACATCAGCGTTCGGACCTCGTAATGTTAGAGGGGGATCTAAAAACCACAAGGGTATAGATATACGTGCATATAAAGGAACTCCTATATATGCAACTCATAGTGGTAAAATAACATCAAATACATCTAACTTTGGTATAGTACAAATAACAGATGATAAAGGTATGTCTACAAGATACTTGCACTTATCTAGAAGAACTCCTCTTAAAGTAGGAGAATTTGTAAAAGCTGGTCAACAAATAGGGGAAGCTGGTGGAGTAGGTCCAAACGGTAGAGCAGACGCATATGGTTCTCACTTACACTATGAAGTAATAGACTCATCAGGAAACAAACTAGATCCATTCAAAGTACTAGAACTTAGCTATAGTAACTTAAAGAGTAGTGAACGTGAAAACATTAACTACGCTATTAGAAATGGACTTATAGGTAAGGGTATTAAAACTGGAATGTCTAATATTGATATGACACCTGTATCTAAACTAGAGAAAGGTGATGGACCAGTAAACCAAGATTCAAGTTCAAAACCAATACCTAGTGCAGGATTTGAAGAAAAGATGATAAGTGCTATAGTAAAAGCTATGGGACAAATGTTTTCTGGTGTAATGCAACAACAAGCTAAGACTACAGAGGTTCTGACTAATATTCTATCATTCTTACAGTCAGAAACTAGGGACAATTTCCTGATAAATAATGCAAGAATGATAGCAAAATCTAAATATTAAGGAGGTTAATTGTGGGACTTTTTACAAATATAATAGAAGCAGTTGATAGAAGAATAAGAGGTTCTGCAAGATCTACTGTTGGGGATATTAAAAATAGAATATTCCGTGGTGTTCCTGGTGCTGGAGGATTTTATAATGCAGGTGGTAAACTTGGTGGAATAGTTCAGAGTGATTTTGACGCAAGAGCTATGTCTGCACCATTTGCAAAGAATGACTTTAAGCAATTAGGAACATATAAACTAGGTGGTAGATCTAAAGTAGAACAGAATCCATCAGCCAAGTATTATGTAAGACTTGACTACAAGAACCACATAGAGGGTATGCCCCCTATGGCGGACAATATAGTAGACCCGCCTCCCTTCATGCAAGAAATAATGTTCAGATCTCAAGCTACGTCTTTTGATAGTGGACTAGTAGGTAAAAAGTATGCTAAACTAGTAATGGAGAGAGGGAACTACCTCTCTCTTACTCCACTTAAGTTAGATCCGTCTCCATTTAAAACTATGATACTTGGAGGTAAATCGGGTAATCTTTTAAATACGATTAAAGGTAACTTATGGGGTTCTATTAATATACCTAGTTATGGATTTGATGCAGATATTGAAACAGAAGGTTATTGGAGAGACGTATGTGTACATGCAAGAGCATCTCTTATGTTACTTGGTCTTGGAAGTTATACTACTTCTGAGATGGAAAGTTTCTTACCTAAGCACATCTGTGATAAACTTGGAGACAGATTCTCTGCAATGAAAGGTGAGATAGTAGGAACTGAATATCAAGAAGGATGGGCTGCTAAAGCTGTTAAAGCTCCATTTAGAGGTGCAAAATCTCTAATTAATATGATCGGAAATGCAGCTGGAATGGCAGTACATGATGATATGGATGAAGCGGCTGGTAAACAAGTATATCAACAGAATAAACTTAAGGGTGCAACTGGTGGACTATGGGGAGCAGCCGCAGGTAAAGGAGCAAATCCAAAATCTAACCTTGCAAAAGCAAATGAAATACTTCAAGGTACATATACAGTTAAGAGTGGAGAACTTAAAGCAGTAAATGATTCAATACTTGGTGATAACAAGTTCTGGGATCAAAACCCTAAAGCTACGGCTAAAAAAGGTAATCCATATCCACTATCTAAGTTTGGTAAGAAAGCAAATGAACTTGCAAAGAAGGCAGGAGGACTACAGAAGAAGTTTGATAACCTTAAAAAAGGATATGATAATGTAGTTAAGACTGCAACTGAAAAAGCAAAAGCAATGGATGCTTGGGTTGATAAGTCGTTAAAGAATGCAAAAGAAGGACTACGTGCTTTCATGGGTACACATGGGGGAGATATAGGACTTGCTCTTTATGATAGAGTAGTTGGAGCAGCAGTTGATCAAGGTATAGATGGAATAAAGCAACTTGGATCAAATGTACTTAAAGGAGCTTTAAACGGTTCGTTTACTAAAGTACCAGGACTTCAAGATTTATATGATGCTGGTTATGATAATAATAACCTGAATGACCAATCTGTTATAAACTTTATGAAATATGTACTAAATGCAGATCCAGAAGCTGTTACAAAAGGTCTTCCATTTGTAACTTTCTACTGTGATGGACCTATTGAAAAGAACTATTCTTCTTCTCTTGATTTACAAGAATCTGAGCTATCAGCTGCAACTGTTCAATACTGGAAAGATCAACTAGGAAATTTAGCAACCGCAGCACTTCAAAAGGTAAAAGGATTTGAAATGTTAGGTGGAGATGCTGAAACGTTTAAAGATGCATGGAAGGAACTTAGATTCCACAACTATAAAGATGGAAGTTGGGTTGGATTTAACCTATCTTCACAAATAGTAATTCCAAAGATAATAAAAGGATCTACACTAGGAGAAACATATACTGCTAATATAAGACTTATAGCAGTTGGAACAGACAGATGGAGTTTATTTAGACTTCATTTTGCTATATGTAAGCTTATACCTTTCTTTATAGTAAAGAACGAACAGGACAGTCAAGAGAAATATATAATACCTCAACAGCCATATTACTGTGCTGCGTTTAGTAAAGGGGTATTAAACTTGCCTCGTGCTGCAATTGAGAGTATAAACATTAAAACAGATGCAACTTATAATACAACAGAAGGTATAGCATCTGACATTACAATTAGTATCAATTTAGTTCCTCTAATTAATGTTGCTACAGCACCTAAACTTAGAAGGTTTACAGCAAGCGACACACCAGAGGCTATAATAACTTCAATGTTTAACCCTACGTCAAGTTTTAACTTACTTGCAACACTTGCGGGACATAATACCGTATTTACAAAAATACCTATAAGCTTATATGAATATTTCGTAGAAGGACAAATAGGTGGATATTTAAATAGCATGTCTAATGTTATGCGTATTGCAGCTAATGCTTACCAAGATTATTCAATTAACTCAAACTTCAATTTCTTAAGAAGATTACTAACTAGATAAAGGAGAATACTATGAAAAAGAATGATATTAGAGATACAAGTAAAGACTATGCTATTCTAACTGAAATACCTAAAGAGGATAGAGAAGTATGTAGAAGATATGGTCTTAATACTTGTCTTAAGATAGTTTTATATGGAGAACCATTCTCAGATAGTCGTCCTAAACCGAATATGAGAACTGGAGGAATTGCTCTTGTAAATCAAAATCTTATGAAAAAAGCTTTTAAACCATTCTTTGAAAGAACTGAGCTCTTAAAGAAACTTACTATACTTTCTCCTTATCTTCTTAAGTGTAATTTCTACTTAGAAGCAACTGAAAAAGATAAGAAACGTATAAAGAAACTAAAGAAATACATAGGTGATCTTTATTATAAAGAAAAGCTTGCACATATGGGTGAAAAAGACGTGGATAACATGATTAAAATACATAATGATATCATGTTACAGAATGAGTTTAGGATAATACTTACTGATGGATACAATGTAGGAACACTTTTTTCACCTAAACTTATAACACCAGATAACCCAAGAACAGAAATGTATGTGTATTTTAATAATAGTAAAGAAAAGAACGACTATTATAGAGAGAAGATAACTGAAAGTTTGCATTATGAATATTGGCAACTTAGCTATAAAAATTATAAATATCAAAGCAATAGAAGTATTAAAGAACAGATTAAACATATGAAGAAGATTATAGAGAATGGTTGTAGTTCTATTAAGACTGTTTCTAGTATGAAACGTAAGCTTGGTAGAATACTAGAGGAATTTAAATATTATCCAGCTGACGTTATAAAAGAGTTAGCTGGTGTTACTGAACTTAAGTCAAAGGAATTTAATCGTATAGATGCAGAATATAAACTATCTTGTATTCTATTTGAGAAAGTTCCGTTGGCGTTAGATCTTATTAAACAAGGAGGTAAATTACTACATGAAGACACAGAAGGAGATTTTGAGTCATTCGTTTAATGCTCTTAGACTTATTCTAAATAGTTATAGAGAGCCAGGAGAAGACAACGATGACTTAATAGAAAGATCTATAGAAACACCAGGTATCATGAGAGAACTCATGAATGCTGTAAATCCTTGTATGGGAAGATCTCATTTAATAAGTATTTTAAGAAATAGTGAATTTAAAGAATCATTATAAGGAGTGATGACATGTATATAAATGATATGAACCAAGTAAAAGATGCTGTACTTAAAGAGATACTAGCTAAAGTTATAATAAAAGGATGTGAAAATATATCTGAATCAGATGCATCAAAAGCTATAGCTTGTAATGTACTTGACGGATTAGGAATAAATATAAGAAGACTTGAATCTTTAGTTGGAAATGAAGCTTCTGAAGAACACAATATAGTAATTAAATCTATAGTAAACACAGTTGATCACTTATCTTCTAAAGTATTAAGAACTCTAAATGGTGAAAATATACCAGATGATTCAGTTCATCAAACTATAATATCTGCTATGGAAACAGAAGATACACCAAATGTACTTGCTGATACTATAAATGAAATACTAAATAATGCTGTTTCTTCAATGCAAACAGATATTAAAACAGCAAGTAAAATGGTATTACAACTTATAAAAGAAAACCAAGATGCTGAAAAGAAAGATAAAGAAACAGAACTTGAAGACTTCGATAATCCTGATATGGAAAAACAAAACGAAGAAGACGGAGATAATAAAGAAGAAAATACTGAAGACGATACAGAAGATAAAGGAGATGGAGACGGTAATCCGTTCGATAACCCTGGTTCAGACGATGGTGATAACAAGGACGATGAATCTAAAGACGGTAATGAAGAAGATAAAGACGCTCAAAAAGATGAACCAAAAGAAGAAGAAAAGAAAGAGGAGTCTGGTAATGAGGACGGTGGCGGAGATGAGAATCCGTTCGAATCTATATCAAATAGAAAACTAGACGTTATTATAAAGAACTGGAATAATGGATACGATATTAGAGCATTTGAAGGATTGACATATGGAGATATTGCTAACTTCTCTAACTTCTGTGCAAACGGACACGTTGGTGGAGCACTTAAAGATGCGTATAATAAAATGGATGGAATGGAAAGTGATGAATTTAAACATAATGTTGAGAAATTCAAAACTGTTTCTAGAGCATATGGAGAAGTAACTGTATCTACTCTTCTAACATTAGGAAAACTTGGTATAAAAGGTAATAATAACTGTATCAAGTATCCTAAATCATATTTAGACTAATAATATAACCTAGGGTGTTACCCCTAGGTTTATTTTGTCCCGTAATTTTTATACTATTATACATAATAGGTTGTGTTAAACACGATATTATATTAAACAGGAGGTATATAAATTGAAGAAGAATGTATTTAAGTTAAGGAAAAGAAAGAAGATTGATAGGGATAAGTTATATAAGGATCTATTTTACTATATAAGAGAATCAGCACCTAGATATACTTTATCATTAGGAGGTAAAATTTGGGAAGTAGTATCTAGAACTAAGATTAGAAAGGTAAATATAGAAGATATCCCACCTACATCTAAAATACTAAAGTTTATGGGTGTAAGTTATATAAATATAGATCTAGATGATGTACTTGATAATATGAGAATATTTTTAATAAAGTATAATCATGGAAGAATACACCTTATAGAAAGAGAACATCCTAGAAGAATAAAAATGAGATATACAATAGAAGAACTTAAGGAGGAATTAGGTTTATGAAAGAAAGAAGTAATGTTACAATAACAGAGGATATGCTTGAGACTACACAAACACAAGCACTTATTTATGCAGCAAATGGGAATAACTCATCTCAACGTAAAGATATGGCACTAGATCAGTTTATGAAACTTGTTGTTCCGCTTGAGGCTGAGTATCCATATTACCAAAGCAGTCTTATGCAAGACATTATATGTAGAAGTACAGTAATAAGAAAACGTAGAGGAAAGATAACCCTACTTCATCATATTAAGTATCAATTTATGAATTTCTATATTTATAAACTAAATGGTTTAATTTACTATCTAGAAACAGATAAGTTCCATCCAAATAACTCATTTGCTTCTATATTAAATACAGATCTTGATTTACTTGAGATAGGCAAGGAGTACGATATAAGAGATGAACAGGATAACTTCTGTATCACTTATCCAGATAGCTATAGTCCAGTTACAGATACACTTGGTCTTGGAAAGAATATAAGATCAATAATTACTACAAATGTACATAACTCATCAGATAGTGCAAATGTATCAGAGACTTTCTGTCGTAAATTTACTTGTCTTAGACATACAGAAATAAAGATTGAGCTTAATGAAAAGACTATAATAAGTAGATATCCAAATCTATTTCCTGAAATAGGTAAAGTAATACAAGACGATATTCTATTTAAAGTAATTGCAAATACAGATGATCCTATAATACTTGGACAAAATCCTGAAATTGCAAGTGGATTTGAAGATGAGCAAATACGTGTTGATAGTAATTCATTTCTTGCAAGAGTAGAAGTTTACTGTAATCAAAAGTGTAAAGACGATAATCTTGAAAGATTTAGACTTGAATACTTAGAATACAGACATGCTATATATGATGCACTATCTGAATATCCAGTTGATATGCTGTCTGAACAGGCAAATATTATAAAAGAGAATTACAAACATGATAACTTTAGAATAAACTCACAAGCAGTAGACTATCCTTATATAAAAATGACATTCTACACAATAGATATTCCAGATGTAGGATATAAGTTCTCTACTCAATCTGGAGGAAAGTTTACTATACAAAATGTATATAGAGATGGATCGTTTGTGGATGAGTATGGACGTAATATAGACTGCGAATACATATCTCAATCTCTAATTGCAAGATCAACTGCAGCACCTTTATTTGAAGTATTTCATACAGGTGTAATGGAAAAGCTAAAGCTTTGTGTAATGGATGGAAATATAACTCCTAAGAAAACATATGAATTCTTACACAAATATTATACTATTCTTGACTTAGAAGAAGAATTTCTTAATATAGGAATGACAGAAGATGATTTATTTGACTTTATAAAGGAAGGATTTCCACCAGTAATATATCTTCCTTATACAAATCAAAATAATCTTCCAAGACATGCACAACTTGCCTTACTTGCAAAGAAGTATGTTAATTACAAAAGACTTACTATCTATCACATAGAAGATAGTGGAGTTAAAATTCCTTTAACTTCTGAACATGAAGTAGGATTTATCTGGTACAACAGACAAAGAAACGATCCTAGAGAAACTAATAGTTCAACTTCTATATCAGAAACTAACTCAAAAGGATATCCAGTTGAGAAAGATGCTTCAAAGAAAACTGGTAGAAGTAGCTATTCTAAGACAGCACAAAAGCTTGATATACTTACAAAGGAACATATGCTTATACAAATATGCAACTCTGTTAATAATGCTATATTTAACTATAAGGTTGGAGGAAAACACGTAGTACCTGAGCTTCTAATAGGAATAGGAGTTAAACTAGGTATGGACCAAGATAATTCTTATAAAAATGAGCAATTAGACGACTAAGTTAAATTATAGATAATTACATATAATTTGGTGAATAAACCTCTAATAAAGACCCAGTTAGTGGTTTATTCTACCACGTTTATTTCCTAAAACATGGAGGTGATTAGATTATGAAAGTAATACAAATGGAAAGAAACGAATTATTAAGAGAAAGAAAACGTATAGAAGCAAGAGTTACAAGAAACTTAATGCGTACTAATGCGATAATATTTACTCTACCGAAAACGGCAAACGGTATGATATTATCATTCTCTCCGTTTAACATCAACTCTTCGACTAATAGTTTCGTTAAGAGTGAAAGTAGATGGAAATACAGTCATATTTCTAATCGCCTTCACACCTTTAAAGATGAGAGAAATAAATTAGAAGAAGAAATTAGAAAGTATATAAACTTTAAAGAAAAAGATTATATACATACGATATTATCGAAGTTCATTTATTATGAATTTAGTGTTCGTTATTGTATCAAAAATAAACTACCAATAATAAGTAAACACAATCATAATAAAATGAAGAAACTTATTAACAAATGGAAAGAACTTAGTAAAAATATGCACTACAAACCTACTAAGCAAGAAAAACGTAAGCTTAAGAAACTTGTACGTGCAGAGCGTAAAGATGTTATTAACAGAATTAAGAGATAGCCGGTCTTTTAGTTCTATTAATATATAAGGTAAAGTGAATTTGATGTATATATTCCTAGAAGAATAAAAAGTGATGTATAGTCTATTTCCGCACAATAGATAAATCGTCATGCATGCCATATTCTTTAACATGCTTCGTTCTAGGTAGAAAAGTATACACTCATTGGATGCCTGAAAGAAGGAACGCAAAACCTTGTATGTGATTGTAAAGCATACTAAAGAAGTGTTGAAGATCTCAAATAATTTAATATTTAAAAGGTGCGGATTATTCTTTAAGAAGAACTCTATCACTTAAAAACCTCTACTTTGGTAGAGTTCTTTTTTTATTATTTAAATTAGTTATATATCATCAATTGACCTAAAGTCACTTTAGATACAAACACGAAAGAAAGGAGAGATCATTATGAAGAAGTATTGGGTAGTAAACAAGGACAGAAAACTTGAGTTATCAGATGAGAAGAAATTTCCAACAGAAGATCTATTTCTGTATGATGAGAAGACTAATATGATTACACTTCTTAAGTATACAGAACTGACTGACTACGACGGTAAGATTAAACCATTTGGTAAAGCAATGGATCCAAAAGATGCAGTTATTCTTAACCTTGAAGAACTACGTAAGAAACCATTATTTGAGGACTTTGACGAAGAAAAAGACATACTTTGGTTTGCATCAGGTTTTGAAGATGTATTACCTGATCCATATTCAATGGAGTTACCACCAATAGTAAAAGTCACATGTGCTCAAATAATTAAGTATCCAAATGGATATATGCTTCCAAAAGAAGAGCATCAAAAGAAACGAAACATAATAAGAGAAATATGGGCAATGGTTAATAAGAAAAGTACTACAGTGGACTTAACTGTTAATCGTGCAAATGAGTTACTTTCATATTTTAATTACAGTTTTGAAGATCTTTTAATTGCAGACTATATCCATAGTGATAACTGGTCGTTTGACGTGAACCAAAATAAGGTTCCAGTATTTACAAGAGCTGTACTTAATCTCTTTGCACAAACAGAGACAGACTACAAGAAGTATAATAAAGAAGTAAATGTAAAAGTTATACTAAGAGAAGTCTTATCAAATGTGGCAAAGAACAGAGAAATAACATCTGCAAAAGCAGAGCAGTTATTATCTGTAGTTGGAAAGTCTGTATATGATGTATTCAAGTCATCACTCAATGTATAAATATGGTTATATATGATATTATGGAAAGAAATAGCTAATCTTTCCATATCTATACAGGAGGTGGAAGACTTTGTTTAGTCCTGTACTGAATTACATGTATTCTCCACCACAGATGCAATCAATGGTGGAGGCAAATAAGATAGGAGGTAGTAAAATGAGTAGAAGTATGAAAGTAATGAGAGAAGAGGCAGTTAAAACTCTTGCAAGATTAATTGCCAGTAACGAAAGATCCATAGCAGACGATGATATGGATATCTTATGTCTTGCAGCTGAGCAGAAAGTGAATGTCAGAACTTTAGAGAGAGTTATTGATAAGATCACTGATAATGCAAGAGAAGACATGGTTGATATCTTAGCTGAGTCTCCAGATAGTAGATTACTATTTAGAGATGTTGTAAATGAGGCTTTAGATATTATGGCAGATGAAGGACTTATTAAAAGAAGAAGAGGTTATGAAAGAAGTTACGACTATGGAAGAGGGTTCGAAAGAAGAAGACATAGAAGTGACAGATATGAAGATGAGAAAAGCACTGATTTAGGAAGCATTATTGATGTACTTGATAGATACATGGCAAATAATAATATCCCATTTCCATCAACAGAAAGTGCATTCGTAGCCTTAATTGAAAGACTTAAAGGTAAGTCAAATGAACCTGATATAATAGCCTATACTGGTTCAGCTAAGAAACTTTATAAAGAAATGCTAAATGCAAGAAAAAGATAGTGGTTTAGACTCTACTGATGAAAGTCAGTAGAGTTTTATATTTATTTTAAAATTAACAGGAGGTCTAAAAATGACAAATGAAAGAGAATTTATTATTGCAATATTAAAGGTTTTAAGATTAAAAGTATCAGAAACATCAAGCAAACATAGAGATAATGAAGGTAGACCAGTTGGTTCTATAGTATTCTATACACAACCAGCTCCACTTGCAACAGGTGAATATGTATCTTTATTTGCTTACAGATTTGCTCATGAGGGATCTGGGAATGGTGGAATAATTAAAATGAGTTCACCAAATGAAATAGAAACATATCTTAAAGGTGATAGACAAAGTCTGACAGATCTATATCTTGTAGAACCTAAGATGCTTGAGTCTTTAATAGAAGACTACTATAGTGTTGGTGCAAGAGGAGCAGGACTTGATTATAACAGACTTGGAAGAGGAGGAGAAAACATACTTCCTCAAGTAGCAGTTGTAGTTGATGATTTAATAGACACACTTCTTAAGTTTGAAAAAGACTTTGAAGAAGAAGTTGATGATATAGATTTCGTTGAGTATATGAATAGCTCAGCAGTATTATCTGAGGATTATTCTATTATGCTTGGAGGATGTGTAAAAGTAGGTAACACATTACAAGGAGAAGCTGGAATAGGTGCAAAGGTAGTAGGTCGTAGTCCAGATGGAGATCTATTATTTAGTCTTACTCTAAGTAATGATTTACTTAGAGCAACTAAAAATGACCTTGTATAGGAGGTAGTTATGAGAAAAGTTGTAAATAGAAATAGGTTAAGAGATTGCAAAGTTACAAGACTATATGAATCTCAAGATGCAAAGACGTTAAAAGATATCTTGTCTTGTAAGTATGAGAAACCTATTCCTAAAGTAAAACCAAGACCAGTAGCAAAACCAAATGCAAGAAGAGAAAGAGTAATTAAATTGACTAGGGTAGTAAAATATCCTAGTCTTTTAAAGATGTACTCTGACTTTATACTAAACATATTTAAATAAAAAGAGGTGCCTCAATGATAAAATTTAGAAGAGAATTAACTAATCAGCAAATAAGAGAGGATAAGTTTATAAATTCATTTATAAAGACAGGATTTGTAAATGAGGACTTATTCTCTACTGAAGATAGGGATATGTGGCATGCACTTGTAAGAACCCTTAGTAGTACAAATAACCTTGGTATCTATAAAGGGATTCTTGTAGGATATAAATATCTTCCTTATTCTGAAGAGTTATCTCAATCTATAATAATCAAAGAAGGCAAAAGAGATAAACTAGGAGATAAAGATAGAGTAACTTATGCAACTACCGAACCTCAAATGGTTCGGCATGTTGAAGGGTTGTTTATTTACTCTCCTAGTTTTTTTGCCGAAAATCGTAAAGGGATTGAGATAGCAAACACACTTGCAAAGCTAAAAGAATATAAAGAAAAAGGATTTAAAGTATTTCCACATGTAATTAAGTTCTTGGAAAATCAACAGCAAATACATTTTATAGATAAAACACTTGCTGGAACAGAAGAAGACTTATTTATAAGAGGAGGAAATCCCATACTTCAAGTTCCTATGTTACAAGATAATGCATATTATAAGATACATGGAATGGTGAGATTTCCGTATCTAGGTGAGTATCATTACAAGAATAAAACTATATTTGGGCATATAGAAATTCAGTTCTTACGTAAGAATAAACCGAAGAGTTCAAAAGTAGCAGTTACAAAAGCATACTTTGATACATGTTTTGTGTACAACGACAAAGAGCAAGAGGAGGAAGTTTTCTATATGAGAATAGGTTCACGTAGATTCTTCTTACCTTTCCTATTCTTTGACAAGAATGAGATAGATGATTTAATGAAAGATTTTATGAAGATGGACATAGTTTCTGATAGAGTAAAGAAAATACTTCAAAATACATATAGTATATACTTACAGTATTTAGAAATGGATAAAGATAAGCTTGGATATAATACAGTGCCTACTCTTAATATGTGGAAGTATAATGACTCATACTATGATAAACCATCAGAAGATAAGTCTACATTTACTAAAGATACAGAAGCAGAAGAGAAAAAAGACTATATAGATTACGGAGCTAATAAAAACACTATATCTCTTGAAATGCTTAGATCTTTAATACTTGGTTATAACGACTACATAGTAATGAGTTTTTATCCACATATGGCATTTCATCTTATTAATATCCAAAGAAATAACTCATCTTATAGAGCAAAGAATAATGAAAGTAAAAACGATACTCAATATGTATCACAAGTAGATGCACCAAGAGAACTTACAATTAGTAAAACTATTAAGTCAAATGCAGATCTATTTAAAACCTTTGATAATACAAACTTTGTAGATGTGTTCCACTGTCTTGCATATAAAATGAGTTTACTTGAAACTACAGAAGAAAAGGATGCAAAGAAGTCTACTATATCTACTAATAATGATAGATATGCAGATAGACGTTATAGAAATGAATTTGATTATGGTCTTATAGATCCTTATACAATAAAATCTCCTGAAAATACAGGACTACAAGGTAATATAAGTATACTTGATTTCTATAGAAAACACTTCTATTTCCACGATATTAAGTATAAACCATAATTCATACACAAAAAGCAAAAGATTGGAAAATAAGGGTATTATACGCTCTTCTGGAGGCTATTTATACTACTTATATATAAGAATACAAAACAGTGTATAGCAATTTATATGCTGTTTTGTATTTAATTTTATTTTTTCCGAAGAGGTGATTAGATTGAAAATAGTAGAATATGAGTGTAGGAACATGATTGAGCTTGGTGACCTACATATAGAAGATATAGATAGAGATATAATACAAATAGTAGGACTTAATGGTTCAGGTAAGTCACTACTTATGAGTACACTTCATCCTTATGCTAAATCAGGTAGATTTGATAGAGCCTATCCTATAAAGCAAGGAATGAGTGGGTATAAGAAAGTTGTGTATAAAGAAGGAGATAAATACATAATAACTGAACATGAATATACACCTAAAAATGATACGCATAGTGCAAAATCATACATATCTATAATGGAAAATGGAGTTATAACTAATCTAAATCCAACTGGACATAGAGATATGTATGTAGATCTTGTAAATATGCACTTACATTATAATAGTAAAGTAGAAGATATAGCTCATTTATCTGAGTCTTTTAATGGAATAACTAATTCAACTCCACTTGATAGAAAGAAGATAATTGAGTCTACTATAGATAGTGAAAGAATAGCTTTTCTTAAAAAGAATATAATAGAAACATTAAGAGATAAAAAGGGTGCAACTAAGGGACTAACTCAGTATAGAATTCAACTTCTTTCATCAAGAGATGAAAAAGAAGAAAGAGTATACTTATCTAATATAGAAAATAATATAGAAGAGATAGAAAATGTTTCTATTCCAACTCTTATGACAGAGAAAACTGAGCTTGAAAATAGACTTAATGATATAAAGAAAGACTATACAGATGTAGACAGTGACGATCTTGATAACCTTATTTATCTTTTAGAGGAAGGTAATTATGAACTTCTTAGTATGGCAAAGGAAGAATATGCATCACTATCATCTCAAATAGAGCTTAAAACTAAAGAACTTTCTCATATAATAGAAAAAATAGATACTCAAGAAGTATATAAAAAGACTTATATGAACGAACTTCAGTTGCAAGAAAAGATAAAAACTGAGGAAGCTGAACTTAGCCTAGAGAAAGATAAGTATCTTGCAATAGCAAAAAGGATACTTGAACCAGCAGAACATGGTGAACTTAAGTCAAATATATTAAAACTTAGAAACTTAGGAAATGATATAAGAGACTATAACATTCAAAGAGAAGATGTCACTAAGATAGTAGCAAATGTAAACTCTTATATAGATGAGCTGTCTACAAAGATTAAATTCTATGAAGATAATATTGCTAAGTTTAATAAAATATCTGCATCTGTTATAAAAGGAGATGGGTATTCTGATATTCCGTATGCTAGTAACTGTGATAGTTGCTCTTTATATAAGGCATATGTTGTGGATAAGAAGTGGATTGAAGATAATAAATCTCTTTATAATTCTTGGAATGACGGTTTAAACCATATAAATTCAGTAAAAAGAAATATTATGAATTACTATAATGTAGATTTTAACGAGTGTCTTAACTATATTAAAGGGTTAATAAGAGAAGATGTACTTAAAAGAACTAACACTTTTGACTTAGTTAACGGTCTTATAATGGGAGCATATAGTCAATTTGTGGATATTTATACTGTACTCTATGAGAGTACCACACTTATGGGTGCAATGAAAATGGTAATAGATGATTATAAAGATAGTCTTAAATCCATACATCATGAGTATAATGAGGAATCTTATAATGAACTTATCAAAGATAAAGAAGAACTTGTACCAAAGATAAATGAAATGAATATTAAATATATGTTTTTAAAGAAGTATAAATCAGTTCTTGGTATAAATAGTAGCTTATCTATAAAGACTTTAGATGAGCTTGTTTATATAAGAGAAACTAAAATAAGTTATGATAAGGTCTATAATGAGGTTACATCTAGATTAGATGTTGTAAATAACAGAATTACAGCACTACAAAAAGACTTAAATAAGTTATCAGAAGAGAAAGCAAGAGTTAAAGAAGTTATCCGTAACCTTGATAATACTAATAAAACTCTGCTTACATATAATAGTGAGATAAAAGAGCTTGACATACTTAAGGGAATACTTGAAAAAGATATACCTTTCTATCTACTTAAAGAACACTTAGAATACATTGAAGAGAAAGTAAATCAAATACTTGATGGACTTTTTCCATATTCTATAAGTATAATAGTAGAGGATGAAGAAATAGTTATATCTGTTTTAAGACATAGAACTAATAGAGTTACAAATGACGTTAGAAACTGTAGTTCTGGTGAGAAAACTATAATAGGACTTTTACTTAATAGTGCAGTTCTATCTATACTTGGTTATAATATACTTTGCCTTGATGAAGTTGATGCACAACTAGATGAAGTATTTAAAAATAAGTTCTCAGATGTAATACATGAGCTTATGTCTGTATTTAATATTAATCAAGTATTTTGTATATCGCACAACTTAGGTTCTCATATACAAAACTCTATTACACTTACACTTGGAGATGTTAAGAACTTAACTATAATAGGAGAAAGAAAAGAGGTTTATTAAAAACTAAAGGAGGTATTAGAATGGACAAGTTTAGATCTTATTTTACATGGAGTGGTAAAACTATAACCTATATCTACTTAGGTGTAGATTACCCAATTGCAAGATTACAAACTGGACTAAGGGTAGATACAGTTACTAAGATGTGTGAAGGTCTTAATCACTTCTTATATTACTACTATTTAAAACATAACGGAGAATACGAAGAACTTGCTGCAAACTTATTTGAATATTACTTAAATACAAAGAATAGATTTCAAAAAGCAAGAGAAGTAATAGATAATAACTCATCTTATACAATGATGAAAGCAATAGAAGAAGTAGGAAAACTTAATCATTATATGATTGAGAAAGCTGCAGAATACACATATAACATACAAGTACCTAATATAAATGAAGCAAAGGCTACAACAGATGTAACTCTTACAAATCATACAGCCTTACTTCTTGCAGGTATATCAGTACTTATGAAGCTATGTTTCTTGTATGTTAATAATGCATATATAAAGATAAAATGGATAGATACTATTTCACTTTATGATGATTACTTGGTAAATGAATTAACTGATGAGCTTTGTAAATATGATGATGAAATACCTAAGAACGTACAAGATGAAGTTCTTGCGTTCTTATATGATAGAGTTGCAAATCTTTGGAGTGTGTCACCTGAGTCTTATAGAGAAAAGTTTACATCTATAGGACTTGATGTTGCAAGTTATGGTTCTAAGAATAAAGTTGATATCTATAATGCACTTAAGAAATACGTTCCTCAAATAATAACGTATGAAATAGGACGTGAAGTCTATGAATGTAGAACAGATAAAGAATTAAGAGAACTATATTGGACTGAAGGTAAGAACTTTGATGATTTTAAGTTTGTGGCTCAAAACATGGCTGCCTATATACAAAAGACACTTGGAGATATAAATGCAATGCAAGATCAAAATAAAGGTATTACTGATGTAAACGTTGCAGAAGTTCTTATAGAAACAGCAGGAGAAGATACAAGTCGTAGAGAAGAATCTTTGTATGAAGATAAACATAAACATCTTTACAACTTAAGAAAAGAAACTTGTATAGATGTATTTGATATATTTGTAAAAGAGATTAATACATACTTTCCAAATAACTATAATGTCATAAAAGATATAGTGATAGATGAGTCAAACTCATTTAATCAATATATCTTAGGAATATGTTTACTTTCTATGACAGGAGAATGCTTTGTATATAGAGATGTTTTAGGTGTATATGCAAAAGTTATACTTGCTCTATTCTATCTAAGAGCAAAGTCAGATCCTACACTTGAACCAATATATGATAAGCTTGAGATAATGAAATCAGAAAAGCAATCAAGAAATACTCACTATCCAGAAGATAAGATAATAGAACATTTAACTAAGATAAAAAGAACTGATCTTATATCTAAGGTTGGAACTATAGCTGAAATATGTACTACTTATCATGGTAAATCTGGAATGATTGACTTATCTCCTGGTTTATTTATAGAAATACTTGACTTATTTAAAAATCCGTCTAGAGTAAGACATCTGTTATTCCCTAATAGATACGACATACTTGAAACAGAAGCTAATGTCTCAGATAATAAACATAACGACTATGTGTATGAGACATTAGATAAAGTCAAAAGTAAGGTAGGTTTCGATGACTAGAGAAGAAGCTTTTAATATCTTCTATAAGTTCTTATACTCAAACATGAGAGCAAAGCAATATCACAACTCATACTTTAGTATAGACGGAACTAGAATATGTAGTGAGTGTAAGAACCATAAGATAAACCCAGTGTATATAAGGTGCTCTCCAGATGCACCTTTATACCTTAAGTGTTTCCGTGCTAGTTGTACAAATAGTAGAAAGCTAACAGAGAAAGACTTACTTGATATGGGGTTTACAGATAAAGAAGCTATAATACAACTACTTAAAGATACAAAGAAAAAGAACTTTGAGTTTAAAAAAGGATACACTCAAGAACTATTTGTAGACTACTCTAAGTTAACAGGTGAGCAACTTGCCTATATGGTAGATAGGTGTAAGATTGTACTTACAGATGAGACTATGTTTGAATATAAAATTATACCAGATCTTAAATCTACACTTCAGTATTCACCTCACATACAGATAAATGCCGATAAGTTTAGTTTAAATCCCAAAAACACTATATGTTTTCACTCAGATAATGAAAATAAGTTTATATGTAGAGGAATAGGAAGAGATCTCAAGTTATCACTGACAGCAGATCAAGATATGGTAGGAAACTATTATACACTTAATATAGGAAAAAAGAATAAGACTATCATGTTTATATGTGAAGGAGTATTTGATTGTATAAATGTTTATAATATGAACAGGAACATAGGTAAGGATGCAATATTTGTAGCAACATTTGGATTTGCATCCTATGTAAAAGCAATTGAATACTACTATCAGAAATATATAAACAGTATGAACCATATTGTACTTGTAATGGATAGTGATATAATAGGTAACTCTGGCTTTACATACAATATAACAGATGTAAGGGATATAGTTACTAAACTAGAGCAAAGTTTAGGAAAGAAATTTGTAAATAAAATAGACGTTATCTATAACAGTGCATCTAAAGATTTTGGAGACTTTAGAGAACCAATAGATACACAAATTGATAAGATTTACGAAGGAGGGAAATATTGGGTATAGTTAAACTTTTCATGTATTTTAAAGGTATGAATGCACATCTATTTAATATAGCTTGTGCGTTTATACTTCTTGGTGTACTGCTAATACTAGGACATGGTCAGGTAAATGAGATATGTAAAAAACGTCTTGCAAGAGACGGACACTATGATAGTCCTAGTTATAAAACCAGAAAGCTGGCTCAAGTGGTTGCAAGGGGTGCATCATTTATATCATGTGTATATTTAATTTTATGTTGCTACGGAATAGTAACTGACAAGTATACAACTACGATAAACTTTACTATGTTTTATAGAATGAGTATAGAGACTATGATACTTATGATAGAGTATCTTACTATAGTAAGAATACATAAAAACATAGTAGATAGAACTAAAAAACCTAGAGTAAGTGCTAACTATGACATACTAATAGCAGTAATTTACTCATCACTTGCTGTTTATATTATAAATGCAGTAAGAGAAATATTAAATAGATATGTTTAAAATTAACAGGAGGTAGAAATTATGGAGAAAAAAGAATTAAGAACATTGGTTAAAAGTTTGGTTATTGAAAATCTAATTAGAGTTGATGACATACGTCATGAAATGAGTTCTTTAGTTCCTAAGGAAGTAATGTTTTCTGATGTGTATACTAAGTTTAAATATATGTCAACTAATATGCATAAAATAATAGAAGAGGCATTTGATACATTTGATAAAGCTTTAGAGGAAAGTGAAGTTGTGGATGTTAATACTATCGGTTATGAAGCTATACAAGGTATGTTCTCTGCTAGATTCTCACATATCTTCTCAATATTACTTAATCTACATCTAGGAATACTTGCAATTGGTAAATGTATAGAGAAAGAATATATTTATGATTCTAACTATACTAAATGGTGTGAGAACTTGTCTAAAGGTACTAACATTATGGAAACTAAGGTTGCAACAGAGTTTAAAGATAAATACTTTGGCTCTACTCGTGTAGTTGAAAGAAACTTAGATGAGATAATAGACATAGTATTTAAGTCAAATGATATAAAAGATAATATATTCAGAGAATGTCTTCTAAACATGATTGACAGAATATTCCAATTAGGAGAATCAGAAAGTGATAATATGATTGGTAGATTTATACTAGAATACCTAGAAGTTGCTCCTACTATGCATTTGCGTATGAAGACAGCTGATGTTGAAGTTATAAGAAATCTTATGTGTAGTGGAGATAGAGAAACATTTGAAAAAGTGTTTACTACTTATTCTATGGCTTTCCTTAGTGATAAGACTTATAGAAAGTATGGTCCTGCTATAGACGAAATATTAACAGACTTATCATATGATCAAAATATGTTCTGTAAGGTATTTGAACTACTTGCAGGAGATCAACTAGATCATCTAAGAGATGGAGAACTTACTTACACAACAGATAAACTACCTGATGCATTTAAAGAAGGAATATTAAACATCATATTTAATATGGTATATCTAAAAGTGGATAATAAGCTAGTAGAAAAAGGATTCGAAGCACTACCACTTGATAAGATAGATACTAAGATTCGTACTACTAAAAGAAATACACTTACTTATTTAGTAGGTCAATCACAAATGTATGTAAAATCTATAATAGATTATGTATGTAGTTCATCTCATAACCAATATATAAACATTACTGATAATCTTCAAGGTGTTGTAACTTCACTTAATAATATGGCACTTGAAATGGATAGAAAAGTAAATGGACCAGTTGCTAAAAAGACTGTACTTAAAAACTAAATGCGGAATAAAAAGAATTAAACCCGAATACTAAACTAATAGTATTCGGGATATTTCTTTTTTTGTCCGTTACCAATTCATTTCTTCAGCCATTTTTCTGTAGTCTATTTCATTTTTTCTACCATATTCGTATTCTTCCCAAGTTCTGTAGTATGGAGGTTTAATTGAATACTCCTTACCTTCTCCACTTTGGTGTTTAGATAAGAACTCTACGAATTGCTTAGCTGTAAGACCCATAGGTATCCAGTAGTAACTTATAATACCAACTGTTTCATTTGGATATTTATCAAAGAATTCTTTAAGTCTTAAGCAGTCAGTATTTATAACATTTTCTTGAGGTCTGTATACAGATCTATGTTGCCAACTAGGCATATTAAATTTATTAAGAGTTTCTGGTCTTCCTGTTACTCTTACTCTTCTAGATAAAGATCTATAACAGAACCATTTATCTCTTTCTTCAGCTGTACTTCCGTATATAGTCCATTCAGCTATTTCATCTGGAGTCATACCATCTGTAGGACTAGGTCTTCCAGTTATCTTAACAGGTTGTCTTACATCTGTAACAGCTCCATTCTTTCCTTTTATAGTCCATATAATAGTGAATTCTCCAGGGAATTTAGATCTAACTTGTACAAATCCTATAAATCTTTTAGCTCTGTTAGGTGCTTCATGTGGATAGCAACTTACATATCTTATAACAGCAGGATTTCTAAATGGTATTAAGAAATTGTACCCTTCAGCTGTCCATTTTACAAGTTCAAAGTAATCATCATTCTTTTCTAAGAATATATTCATTATAGTATCAGTAAAGTTATTACTTACAGGAACTTCAAATACAGGACCTGTTTGCTTTTTATTATTCTTAGGTACAGGTGGTACAAGAGCATGATTAACAGGAGAGAATTCTATTGTAAAATCATCTATTCTAGTTAAATCATTATGTCTGTAGAACCCAAGTTCTAATTTAAAAGGTTTAGTTACTGCATCTGGGTGTTCTTTTTTAACTCTAAATGTATAAGTCATATGGTATTCAAGTCCTTTTTGAACATAGAAATACTCTTCAAATTCACGTCTTGTCATGTTTCTACATACCATAAATATATTACCATGAGGAGCTCCTTCACCTGTATACATAATGAACTCATTTCCTTCTCTCATTATAAAGTCACCTTGTTCAAAATGTCTAAGTAAAAGATAAGCTTCTTCTGCAGTAGCTACATTAGTAGTATCATACTCATCTTTGAAGTATATTTCATAAGGAACAGGTTTAAATTCCTTTTTAACAGGTTCAGGATTATAGAATCTGTTTATAGGTGGATATGCAGGTTCTTCTATTGCAGGTTCTGGACTTGCTGGAGTAGCTGCTCTTCCCATTTCTACTGTATCTTCTGCTTTAGTTTCTTCATGTACTTCTGTAGGCGGTACAACTGGTGTTTCACCTGCAGGTTGAGGTGTTACTTCACCTGTTTGTGCAGAAGCTTCTGTAGGTGCAGGAGTAGACGCTGTTTCTTCAGTTCTTGTTTCTTCTGCTGGTAATTTTTCTCTTGTATCAAGAGAGTATTCTTCTTCATTTTCTTTAAATTTAATCATGATTTCTGCACTAATTGGATCTTTTTCTGTTTTAATAGTAATAGATCCTCCATTCTTATTAGTATAACTATAGTCAATTACTTCATAGTCTTCTTTATTTCCATCAGAAACTGATACTATAGTAATATCTTCTTTAGTCATAGATCCAAGTTTTCTTCCTGGTACAGGCTTAAATTTTATTGTGTATTCTGTTCTATCTTTTGTGTATTTCGCCTCTAGTATTTCAAATACTGTCATGTTTATCACTCCTTTTTATATTTCAAGTTCTTTATTTTCTTCTTCTTTGAAGTTTACTTCGTCTTGTATTACAAATCTTGCAAGAGATGTAAATAGATCAAATAATCTACTATCATCTTTTATAATGTCTTCATTCATATTATCCTCCTATGTTTCCTTGAATGTTTGTCTACCTGTCTTGATACCATCAAGTGTAAGCTCAAGTATTAGTTTAATAATAGGTATACCTATGTAATCATCTATATTTTCTCTGTCGAATATATAGTAATCAAGTAAATAAAGATTATCTATTATACCCTTTGTATCTCCATTCATATGTAAATCCATAAACTTAGTAACTATATTATGAGTAATAGTGTACTTTACATTAGCTGTTTTCTCATAAGTATCACCAAGATAAGTATGATGTAGCATGTAGTTTATAGCAATACCTGTATTCCAGAAGTTTGTAAGAGCCGTATGTTTTTCATACAGCTTAAACCTAAAGAAACACGAATAATCATACTCAGGCTCATAATCGGCAAGTTCATACTCATAGTTAAGCTTGTCTCTTATACTACAGAAGAACTTAAATGCATAGGCACTTGGGTTTCCTATAAGCTCAACCGTATCTTCAGTTCTATTCTTAAACGGATTCTTCTTTACTTCTGGATCTTTTAGTTTAGGAAAGTCTTTTCTTATTATTCTATCATATAAACTTCCTTTATAAGAAGCTTTTGCACCAAATAATGGATATGGTGGTTCTAAGAAAAGAATGTTTTTATCCATAGAATAAGTAAGAGTAGGTATATTTGCTTGAAGATCCATAAGAGCATAATATATAAATCCCATTCTACGTCTACGATACAGATTTAACCAATCCTCTTCAAGATTTACACCCTCTATAACTTTAGGAACCAAATCAGATATCTTTCCTTCTGGATTAAAGATAAGAGCATCAAGTTTATCGTTATAGAAAGTATCAATATACTTCTTATTTATATCATCTATTTTAGCTTGTAGCTCATCTCTTGCTCCTTTATCAGTTTTAGCAACTATTTGAGGAGCCTCAAAGCCATTACCCCCATTACCAAGACCTTTATCTTCTTCGTATTCATAAGTATTAATTACTTGCTTCATTATATCAGAATACTTAAAGTATGGTGATGGTGAAAATGTAACTAAATGGAAATCTCTGTCTATAAGGAACTGTTTTTCTACCTTAGTAATTACAAATAAATGATCATCTATATCTGCAAATGAATAAGAATAGAAATGATCCATAGGGACAGGATTTACATCAGAGTAAGGAATAAGCATTTGTCCTTCTTGTTCTATCCTAATTTGAAGCTTTCTATCGTCTTTTGATCCATCTTGAACTTCACGTCTTGTAGGAACTCCATATGTAGGAATTCCTTCTATAAGATCGAACTTATTTGATCTTACATCCGAACTAGCTTTAGTTCCTTCTGCATAAGTGGTTTCCTTTTTATTGATATGAAATAAATCTATTGCTGATGCAGGTAGATTTAACATATCAGGAATACGACCACTTATCATCTTTTTCATATTTTCAGCAAGAGTAAGGTCTGCTTTTGCTCTAGAAGTAGACCCAGCCTCAAGCTTTTTAAGTGGTTCAAAATTTGCCATTTATCATCACCTTATTTCGTAGAAGTAGTTTGCTCTTTAATAGCAGCAATAACGCCTTCTGTTTCTTTAACTAGAATAAATGTAGTAGATAAACATGTAGTTATTATTTGTGCATAGTCCTTACAAGCTCTTGCAAGTATAGAACCCATAAGTCTTACATAAAGTTCAGCAAGTTTATCAGGAGAATCAAAGTTTGATTCAACTTGTTCCTGTTGATTATCTTTTTTATCTTCCTGCTTATTCTTATCATCAGTATTATCGTTTTTATTAGTAGCATCACTAGCTTTATTTTCCTTTTCAGACTTTTCAGATGCATCAGTACCGTTTTTAATGATTTCTTGTATTTCTTTAAGTCTTGCGTCTGTTTCTTTCTTTATAGACAGTGCTCCAGATTTAAGAACTTTAAAGATAATTTGACTTCCAAGTATAGATTGCATAAGTATTAAAAACCCATGTCCACTATTTAGCATATCATCTTTAAATTCATCAGCATTAGCAGTACTGTACGTCTTACGTATTTCCTGACCAAGTATAGCTTCTTTAAGAAAACTTCCAGCTCCAGTTAAAGCTGACCCATTTTTACTAATATTTTCCTTAGTTTCTTTAGACACGTTAGATAGCGTAGATTTATCATTAACTAACTTACGTGCCTCTTTCCAATCTTTAAACTTCCCTAATGTAAAGACGTTTGCAATAGCTGTACCAAATCTCTTGGCAAGTCTTGCAACAAGTCCCGATTTCTGAACATCGCTTAAAGAACCACCAGATAAACCTATAATTATAGCAAGCTCCTTGTTACTATTGAAGTAACCTATTACATTACTACATATACCACAGTAGTTAGTAATAGCCTGCTTGTCGTTTCTATTCAAAGCGTCCCTTACTTTCTCAGGAGTTGGTATGTCCTTAGAACCTCCTTCTGATCTAAATGTTCCTTCTATTACTCTTTTGTAATAGGCTTCATAGTCTTCGATACCATCAAACATAAGTTTTAATAAGACAGCATCAAACTTATGCCATGATAAATTTATCTCAGGCATATCTTTAACTGCAGTACCTAGGAAGTTTACTATTTCGTGTACTTCCGATCCTAGTTTATTATATCTGTCAGCTACTTTCATAAGTCTTGCAAATCTTGCAGACAGTTGTGTACCTAGTTCCTTAATTATCTTTTGTAGCTTAAGAAACATCGTTTTTAGGTATGCCTTTAAGTCTTTAGCATTACGCTTTATAAACTTAGCTGTATTACGTCCAGCTTTTGCTGAACCTTTGATAACGTCTTTAGTAGTTTTAACAGTAGACCAGAATAATCCTTCCATTCCAGAATCCATATATGTAAGCTCTCCAGTTATGAATTCTTCTTCAAGACTTTCAAATCCGCTATCAAATTTAGATAGTTCAAAAGCAAATACTTCACTTTCGTGTCCATAAGACATATTTTCTATATCCGAAAGTAGAACACCATTTAACTTGATATTCATAAAAACTTTATCCTCCTTTACCTTTAATATATTATAAAATACTAATCTTTGTTTTTAAAGGGTGGGTATAATAGAAACAAGTTTTGGTACTTATTTATAAAATTTAAGGAGGTAATTATGGCTAATTTAACAGAAGCTTTACTAGAGTTAGGAAGACTTGTACAAGCTGGAAGAGTAGGATTTAGTTTACTTGTAATGGATGAAAATGAAGATAGAACTAAAGCTATTGCTAGTGCAAACGAACTTGTAGTAAAATACACAAATAAGGGACCTGTTATATATATAAAGCAACCAGATAGTATGGGAGGTGATCTAGTTCCTATTACAAGTATAGATCAAGCTACACTTCATAAAATACTTAATAAGCTTGTAATAATAGGAAAAGACGAACCTAGAGCTGAAGATATGACAGATAATACAATATGGGTTAGAACTATAGAAGATAGTAGTGGTTCTAATAAGAGTACTTCTAAAGAAGTAATAAGAAGTTTTTACGAATATATAGATAATAATAAGAATACTATAACACCATATATTCAAAAGATATACAGAAACGGTATAGAAGTTCAAGTAGTTCCGTTTATACATGAAAAGCAAGTGTATGTTAGACTTAAATCAGACGGAGATATAGAAGATCTTTATACTGTACTTAGACGTATACTTAAAAATATGGATGCTAATAAGCAAGTGTTTAATACATTAAGACTTAATATAGACAGAGACATTGCTATAATAAAGGATAAGATTGCTGATTGGCTTGATAAAATAGGAGAGGCAACACTTGAAGTTCCTAAAATGAAGCTGAGTTTAGAGCAAAGTCTTAAAAACGTAATAGACAGTTTAAATATAGACGATATTATTCCTTTCCTAGAAAGAAAGATAAGACCACTTACATTTACTACAACTGGTACTACAGAAGAAGTGCATCTTGTTAAGTTAAAACTTAAAGCTGATTGGGATATAGGAAGTTTAAAGAATAGAACTATAGAGGATATAAATAAACTAAGTGGATACTATGATTTCTTTAACTCTCCTCTTATAGTAGAACATGGTGGATATAATAAAAATAATAAATGGCTACAAGCAGACTTTACTAAACCTGGTGAAGTTAGAACAGCAATAGACACAATTATGAATGAAATGCTTGTAATTGGAAGCTACGGTTCTAATATGCCTAAACAGTACTTCTATAATAAACATGTTCCTGATACTACAACAAATGCTCCTACGTCTATACATACAGGATATGGAACTAATCATAGACAGACTAACTTTACATTTATTAAAAGAGGAGATACACCTCAGATGATATTTGATGTTAGAAGATTCCATACAGGAGAAGTTGCAACTACTGATAATGAGGCTGAGTTTTCTTATATAGTTGCATTAAGAGGAGGAACTACGTTTACTTTATGGAGTAGATATATAGAAAATATTGAGATAATTCATGATCCAGATAAACAGAATATACGTCCAGGTATGGATATACCTCCAACTACTCAAGTTTCTAACTACGAACAAGGATCAATAACTTTATTTACACCTATTGGAAGAAAGGCTTATTTACATAAAGCAAACTTCTTATCATTTGTAGAACAGCTTTATATAGCAAAAGAAATCATGCTAGGAAACTCTTATATAATAAGTGTAGAGGAGTAGTGATATTATGAAAAAAGAAAGAAGAATACTTTACAAACTAGTTCATAGAGATATGAATAAGACTGGACTTGCAGAAAGTATAAGTTATGGAGATTTTATACCAGAACTTGAGAATAGAAGACACCTTTATATAAAGACTAAATACGGAGAAGATCTTGTTATAAAAGACGAACAAGTTTTAACTCTTGAAAAACTTAGTGAGAACTTTGTACAACTTGGTAAATCTGGAGATAAAAACGTTGAACTTAGTTTAATGTTTCTAACTAAATGGAAGAATCACTCTGATCACTACACTCTTGACGGTGAGATAAGTTTTGATAAACTTTGGGAAGGAATAAGACCAGCTGATTTTATTCCATATCTTTATAGTACAAAAGTAAATAAGAATATGGCAGAGTTTGCATCTGATTTATCTGTGTTTACATATGACGAAGAAGAAACAGACAGTGCAAATCTTATAACACTACACGAGAAGTTAAGACTTCTTACACAACATTATAAGAATGTATATAAACACGTGTCTGAATCTGTTATAGAGGTTTATAAGAAGTTTTTTGATATAAGGTACTATACTCATATAAGAGGACCTAAGGAATTATTTGTATATGGAAAAGAACTTCTTGGATTAAGTGGTGTTCTTATAGAAGCAAGTAAGGTTATAAGACAGGGAGAAAGAAGAGACTTCTCTGGTTTACTTGATAAGTTAGACCAGATTGAGTTATTTCCTAAGTCTCAAATAGTTGACTTAACTATAGAAAGTCCTAATAATAAAATAAAGATAAAACTTCTTACAGATAATAAGTCTCCTGTTGTATCTACAAGTAATATCTATACTATGGATACAAGATCTGATTCAATAGATGTGTGTACTGTATACCATAATAGATACGGAGATATAATAAATGGTTACAAACCGTCTACACCAGAGGTAAAAGCTAATGGAACAGGAAATAATAATATTACATTTGAAGAAGATGGATGTATTTATCTTAAAGGAGGATATAAATACCTTGTAAGATCAAATGGATCTGATTTGCGTATATTTAAATATGATCCAGTTCCTATAACACATTATCCTCTTTACAGAAATACAGAGTTCAGTGGAGCTAGATCATATCAAGCAGGAACTATACTTATAGGAAGTAAAGGAACTCCATTTTTTATAAATACTCCTGTACTTAACTACGATACTATGGCTGATCCTCTTGTTATGTACGGGCCTTATGCTATTAAAACTGTATTTAAAGATACTAACTTAAGAGACTTATTCCAATACTATGTAGATGATCCAAATCCACATCGTTCAGTAGAAGACGGAAGAGCTGATTATCAACCTATGTATTTTCCACTATTTGAACTATCAAAGGGTGCTGATACACCAACTAATGTTAGATATCCAGCAAGAGCAGATGAATTTGAATATGAAGGTAGTGATACGTATGTTGAACTTGGAAATAAGACAGGTGGAGACTTTGTATCTAGATGGTATCATGGTTTGGTTACTAAAGATTCTATGATTGAAGAAAATGGAGCTTATAGCAACTTTTTTCGTGATGCAGGAGACTTTGATTATATGACTCATGACACGCAGTTTTTCTTTCCTCAACCAAATAAGGCGTCAGATATAAAGGTAACATCTATTGCAACCGATGCTGAATTTGAGTATCAAAATAATGCAAGTAAAAAAGAAGAAAAACGTGCTAAGTTTCTTAAGTTTAAACTAAATAAAGACGCAATATTCCATGAATATCTTACAGATTATAACTATGGACAGGGTGCAAGACTAAGACTTTTATATACAGTTCATTTTCATGCTCAAGTTAGAAGAGATACATCTTGGTTTAAAATGTATAACTTGTCTATTCCTTTTAAAAATTCAGTTGTAACTGGTGAGTTTGGTAGAAATCAAAATGAACCAAAGGTATTTAATAACGAATATGCCGATCCTTACTCATATAGAACGTATGATAAATACTACTTAGAATTTAGAACTAAAAAACCAGTATATCCAACACTTAAGTTTACAAGTCTTAAAGATGGATCTGTTAAGTATTTAGCTAAAAAGTGGGTAGCACCTCGTGTATATACACATAAAAATTATCCAGATAGATTAACTATTGAACGTAGTATTACAAACTACATTCTAACAAGTAAGGAAATATGTTATCTTGAAGTAAGAGTTTATAATAGAGAGTTTACTGGAAACATTCCAGATGACACCTATTATTCAGGTGGAATATTTGGAAGTTTCGAATATGAGCATGCTTATTATGAAGGTGATAATCCAAGTCAAAGAGGTATACAGAATCTTAGAATAGATATAACTGGTATAGATAACGTTGCTGGTATTAGATGCAATGCTAGTATAACTAGATGTGCTAAACCTTTAAAGAACATAGAGCAAAATCTTCATATACAGGATTACATTGGAAACTATAAATCCGGAGTATTTCAAAATGCAAGAAAAGGTGATAAATACACAATATTTATGCGTATAACAGAAAGTAATGAAGGTACCAATCCATCTAATTGGATTAAAATACCTATACATTTTACAAAAGAAAACCCAATGTAGAAATATTTGTAGATTAACGTTGATTACATATTATTATGTGATTAATGTTAGTCTACATTAATCCTTTTTATTCCACAAAATTATAGGAGGTAGAGATTATGAAAAGAGAAAGTTTTGCCACAATTTCAAATTTAAGGTTGCATTAGGTACTAAAAAATTCTGGTATGACAGACGTTATGGAAAGGAGAATAGTATGGAAGAGATAGTAATTAAGAAAGTAAGAAACAAAGAAAAGAAACTTGAGTTTGAGGTGTATTATATACCTCAATTTAACAGCACAAAACTTCATATGTTTAGTGTAGTAGAAGAAAGTGAACACAACTTTAAGCTGTATGTAAAGATAAAAAGATCAAATATAGGTCACACACTTGTATTTGATACTATGTATAGTGTACTTAGAAGTTTTGAATTTGTTAAATCTGTGAGGTATTTATTAGTCAATAAAAGAGTTAGAAAGTACTCTTATAACTTAGATACAGAGATTGAAGATGTATTTAATAGTTTTGAAGCTGAATTATTATATGGAGGTAAATAAGATGAAAATAGGAAAAATGGTATCTATTAAGAGAGTTAGAGCAAAAAGAGGATTTAAGCACGATTTATTTATTGTGAGTTCAGGAATAGCGTACTCGCCATCAGAAGGAAAAGAACCTAAAATGAGGGAACTGTGCACTCTTACCTATAATCACTCTACTATGAAATTTGAACTTGCTGATAAAGTGTCTTCTATGACAGAATACAGAAGAGATAAGATAAGTTCAGTGATTTCAACTAGAGAATTTATAAACACACTTCTTAAATTTAAGTATAGTAAGCAAATAGAACTTGCAACAGTTTATTTATCTAATATGCCAGTTACTTTAGTAAGTGATATAGAGGATGCTTGGAGAGAATATTAAAGAGGGGAGTATAAGAATGAAGACAAATAAGGAACTATATTTTAACCTTATGTTATTTGAAGGAAATGCAGGAGACATACTTAGAGAGGACAAGGGATCTATATTTACTATACTTGCATCATATGTGTGTGCAAAAGATGAGTATAATATAAATATAAATAAGCTTATAAAAAATAATAGAGAAACTTCACCTAATGACGTAGCTGTTATTACAAAGCTTATTACAAATAGCAATATAGATTACATTATAAACTCTGATATAAATAGAAAAGACGTAGATGAGTTTCTAAAGAATAACCTTGACTATGAGGATCCTTGGGAAGATGCATATGAGTTTATGGTTGCATACAAAGGTACAGAAGACGAAATAACATACAAGGAAGTAGTAAACACTATACTTAATGATAGTCTTCTTAAGAACTATAATCCAGATACCTATCTTGATGAGATCTCTAAGAACTTAAGAAAGTATAAGTCTGAAAGCAATCTAGAAGAGATGATATGTAAGGATCTTGCAGATGTATTAACTACTTATGATCCAATAAGTATTGCAACAGATAGACATGATTTTAAGAAGATATGTATGTTTTTAACTGAACTTTATTTAAAAACACTACTTACACTTAATACATGTCTTACATCTATTGAAGATGATACAAGAGAATCAAAAGCAAAAAACACTTCAATAGTTAGTGTAGTAGTAGGTTATGAAGAAGGAGAGTTCGATTCTGAGACCATACAAAGACTGTTCGGAGGAGGACTTATAACAGACGAATATGACAAAGAAATTAGAATGATGACTGTATTTAGAGCAGTTGAATACTTCTATACAAGAGTACTTGATGTACTTATGAATGGAGGTCGTATTATACACGACGTAACATATCATGCAAATACAGTAGTTCTATCTAAAGAACATCAAAAAGCTGCTGTTAAGTTACTTGATTATATGAAAGAAACTTATCCTGTTACTATGATGAATAATAATTTAAGAGATAATAAAACTAAGAAAAAAGTGGAAAGAAAGAAGAAACCTAAGACTAATCATAAAAAGAAGTAGGAGGAATAATCGTGGGAAGTTATGATGAAGATAATGTAAAAATGAGAAGAGAAGTAGTAAATGAGTCACTAAGAGTGGAGTTAAAACTTAAGTCAATTATAATAGGACTTGTAAT
>FLSK01003162.1_pt1 | contig 189185 bp, 184 predicted proteins | sample 1550541 | NCBI WGS metagenome assembly FLSK01 (sample SAMEA4031773, study PRJEB14383) | metagenome | biome: human; feature: oral; material: saliva | place: Philippines | collected 2014
GGAGCTATATCAAGAGCAAAACAAACAGCACTTGCAGGAGCTGCATATAAATACATATCAAACGCAATGCAAAATGTTAGAGGTATAAAAGGTGACTGTGGTTCAAAAGAAGGTGTTATTGTAAGAAATGCAAGAAAGGTTGATATAATATACAAATACATAATAAACTCAAATGGAAGTCAAACTTATGTTACTTCTGATAATGTAGATAAGTATATTGGTAAGACTGTAGAAGTAAGACATGTTCTTAAATGTAAAATGAAAGATGGACATTTTTGCTCTCATTGTATAGGAGAAGAACCATTTAAACTTGCAAATAGAGATATGATTTATATAGGAATGTTTGTGTCTGATGCTGCAACTGCAATACTTAACATGTTCATGAAAATGACACATAACTTAGGAGCCGACGTATTTAGAATAGTAGACTTAGATAAGTTTATTTATCCTACACCACCTAAGGGAGCACTGTTTGAAATAAGACATGATCCACTTGATAAAGTGGATAAAGTTTATTGTAATACAGATATAACTTGGTATGTTCCTAAATCTGCACTTACACCTGAAGGTACTAACTACAAGATACTTGCACATGGATCTATTATAGAAAACGAAACACATAATAAGTACACATTTACATTAGGGACAGAAATACTTACAAATCCTACTGAACTTTTAAAACCAGGACATCCGTCAAACCCTAGTTTAACACACTATAAACTTGTGTATAAACAGGGAGATGTAATAATAGAAAACACTGTTATACCTAGAGATGAAATGACTGTTTACAAGATGTTTAACGTATTTCTTAAAGGAGGTATATCAAATCTTATACCACTAGAAACACACTTAGAAGTATTCCATAATACTATATCTAATAACAAGAAGGTAAACATAAGTGATATCTCTATGGGTCTTATAATAGCATCACTTGCAAGGGATGCTGCTAATACAAGCAAACCTGCAAGAGAAACTGGTTCTAAAGACTATGTAATGGTAAGTTGTGATGACTTAACTGTTATGAGTGGAACGTTTAATGCGTTCTTCGGAAATGACGCTAAACGTGCACTTGCTATATCAGTTGCTAAAGATCCAGATAAACAGGATGAAGTTATTTCTCCTATGGAAGTAGCTTATAGAAACTAATAAAAGGAGGTTTATAAATTGGCTAACACTAAAGAGCTTAATATACGGTTACAAACAGCTAAAAGACTTATTACTAACCTTATAGTTAAGCAAAGTAAAAGAGCATTAGAACATGAAACAGAAGAATCTATAAGAAACTATGTAGAATATTATAATGCTTTTATGAAACTTGATAAACTTTCTGACTATCCAAAATGGACTAAACAAGAAATTAAAGATGCTCTAGTTGGAATTACTGAAGATGATGCAAATATGTTATCGGAAGAGAATGTAGTGGCAGAACTATACAGACAAGGTAATTTTAGTGAGCATGAAGTTGAAAGGCTACTTGATGCAAAGAGAGCCTATATAATTACAAATTATGTGGAAACTAACGAGTATTATCGTATGCTCGTTGGTTTACCAACATTAGAAGAGATGAAGAATAACGAATTCGTATACTATGAAGGAGTACCTCTTCATGAACTAGACTATGCAACTAAGTTAAGACTTAGACGTAATGGTAAGTTCGATGAGTTATTTGATGATACTAGAAAACAGTATATTAGATTTATAGGAAGAGAGATAGATCTTATAACAGCTCGTGAAGCAGAAGAATTCGAAGTATTATCTAATGCTAAAGATAAAGCAGATCATGAAATGTATGCAATCTGTTATAATAAAGAAAGAGAAATGTGGATGAGAACGTTCTATAATGAATATCTTATGTATAACACTGACTTTTATGAGGCAGAAGACGTGGTTACACTTAAACTACAAGCACTTATCTCATATGTACTTGAAAGTAAGAAACCATTTATACATAAATCTACGTATACTCAACAGGAAGCAATTGATATATGGAAATCGCATGGACTAACTTTGCCTAAAAACATGCCAGAACTTTACAGAAATAGCTGTACGTTTGTACTTAATTATCTTCTTATGTTTAAAGGAACTAACTATGTACTTAACTATATTACAGAAAAGTTATTCTCTGGTCTTAATCTTTATAAGTATTTTATTCGTAAAATACCAAAAGAGAATGTAAGATACCCGCTTACTGGAAATGAAAAACCTGAGGAACTGTATGATGTAGAGTTTATACTTCGTCCATTTAAATGGCTATACCCATATCAAGACGACTATACTGCAAATGAAGATAAGATTTTATCTTATGATGAAGTTGTACTTATGGATCCTAGATGGCGTGATACAGAAGAGCTTAAAAGAGCTGTATTTAGTGAAGAGTTTTCTTTTGCTGAATCTAAATATCTATCTTTAGGAAACTCAATAAATGTTACTAAGTTTGGACATTGGTATGCTATAATGCATAGATATATTATGGAAAATAGAAGACTTGCTGAAACTCATAATATGACGTTAAGATCAACAGGACAAACACATAATTTCTTTGCTGTATTCATGTACTATATGTCCTTAACTACTTTCCAAGCTCATAGATATCATCTATTTGAAACAGATACTATGCCTGAGATTAATAAAGTATACGGATTTAAAATTCCTAGTAACTTTGATGAGATTAAAATAATGTTCGTATCTGAGTTTAATGCAAGAAGTTTTAGATTTGCACTAAATGAATTTCCTGATGCTTTAAATAATAACTCTACATTTATAGAAATGCTTATTGCAATGGAAAAAGCTATGGGAATACATGATATATTTGACAAACTTAAACTTAAGATTAGAAACTTAAGAGAATATCTTGTATTAAATGAAATAGAACGTATAGTAAGAGAAGTAGATAGAGTTCCAGAAGTATTTAACCAAACTAGGGGGTCAGAAGTTCCCACTACTTACCAAGATATACTAAGACAAATAGATCCAATACTATACGCAGAATATGAAAGAGTTAAAGCTCCGTTTGATATATCAAATCCTACAGATGAAGAACTTGCAAGAAGAGAAAACCTTATAATAGAACTAGATAACCTAACGCAAGAGTTAATTCAATATCTTACAAACCTATCAAGAAATACACTTCCTAATTCTCTTAGAATGGAAAAAGTTCTTGATATGACACAAAGATTTATGAATGGACTGTCTAAATATCTTTTATACATACTTAAAACTTTTAAAGCGTATGCTGTAGACTTCATATCAGAAGGAGGACTTTTAAAAATGGGTCCTGATAGAGAATATCAACTTAACTTTGATAATATCTGGACACATGTTAGACATAATCAGAATGAAAGAATGAATATAGGATCTAATGATAGAATAAAAGTGAAATACCTTAAACCAATAGCTAAAACTATACAGTCTAATCATGATAGTTTAAAAATCTCAACTATTTATGGAGATGTTGCTATCTATGATGGAGAAGGAGGAAGAATTTAATGGAAGAAAAAGATTTAAATCTTAAAACAGACGAAAAACACAAGTTCGTCTATAGAATATACGACGATAAAGAAGACGGTCACGTCGTAGGAGAAGTTGTAGGTAAAAAGCAACTAGAAGATGGTAGTTGGGTTGAAGTTAGATTTAAAAATAAAGTAACAGTACAAGGACTTCAACATATAGTTACATCTATATACAATGGTCTTACACCTACACTTAATTCTAAATACTTCGAAGATGAACTATTTAGAACAGATGTAGAAAATACTAAGTCTAAAGTTACAATTAAAGCAGGACCTACAAAAATAATAGGACTTAACCTTGCAAAGAATGGTGCAAATGGAGGAGATATTATTCCATTTAAACGTCATCTTGATGGGTTTAACGATAACTTAGATGACTTAATACCATGGAGAACAGTTTTACTTACACAAAATGACTGGGTTAAATATAAGCAAATATACTTACATCACAGAATAGTTGAAATAAATGGAATTAAATACGTAGAATACTTTACAAAGAAAATTACATTTAGACCATTCTATAAAACAGATGACGGACATGATATACCTGATAACCATGGACAAACTTTATCAACCGATAAAGACTGTCGTGCTTATATCGAATGTGATATAGATGTTGGAACAGATGAACTACAAGAACATTTCAGACTTAAACACATAGGAGGAACAGATGGTACATCGTTTTCTGCCTCTCTTCTTATGTTTGGTTCACCAGCTGAAATATTACTTGATGGTACTAAGTATGAAACTATTACTAAAACAAAAGTATTCTCAAGATGCAATCATATAAACTTATATCATGGATCTGCAGGACTTGTTGATGTAAAATATGAAGTAAACCATGTGTAAAAGAGGTGGTTTAAATGGCAAACTTTAAGAAATTGGGAGGTCTATCAACTGCAGCTGGTAGAGCTAACAAAGGAGCACTAGCAAGTTCAGGTGCGTTAAAAGAAAAACTTGCTGGTGGATTCGGATTATCTAATGGTGGTAGTAATTCTGATTACGGTGGAGGTTATGAACTTGACTTTGGTAATGGAGGAGGAGGTACACCTTTTAGAGATGTTATAACTGGTGGTATATTTGATATATTACAAGCAAGTAAACCATCTGGTTATGACGAAAGAGCAAGTTACGCAAGAGGTATTAGAAATGATCTCTATGGTCTTAGAGACACTATAACCAGTAATAAATCTCTAATACAAAAAACAGATGAAGCGTTACAACGTATAGCATCTATTGCTGACGGTGTAAGAGTATCACCTACTACTACACTTGAGGATAAGCTTAAAGATTTAGGGTATGGAATATTTCATGACTTCTATGAAAGAACTATGAAGAAGTATGGTAAGAAGCTTGAGAGAGTAAACAGTTTCTTTAATAGTCTAGGAAGTATAGGTAGTTCATTTATTAATATATTTGGACTAAATGATAACTCTATTATATCGAATGCAAAAGCAGGTACAAGTAGAGTATTTAAATCAATGAATGCAGACTATGTTGAAAGTATAGCTGGAAAAGACTTATTCTCAACTGGTTTATACTTTGGAGAATATGCAAGATTTATGATGGAAGACCTTGGATATATTTGGGATACAACTAAATCTATAGCATTCTCTAGAGATTATGCATTTGTACATAGACCATTCCTTGAGTCTGATAATACAGGTAGGATAAAATCGTATGTGTTCTTCACAAGACCAAACTTAAATCTGTTTGTAAGAGGTAATAATAATGAAATAGCAGCAACTGGAGAGCTAATACGTTATGATACATTAAGACAGTTAGTTCTTTCTGATCCAGCACTTTATTCTGAGCTATGTAGAGATGGCTGTAATAAGTCAGCTTTATTTACATTCTTGAATAACTACTGTTTGGAAGTTCCTGCTATTAGAATGAATGAGTCTTCTCGTGAAGGTGTTCGTAATATGCATGGAGGAACTATTCCTGTGCCAGGTAAACCTGAAAACGTTGGAGTTGAAATATCTGTTACATTTACAGATAATGCAAGAGCTGATGTTGCAAAACTTCTATACTGTCTTCGTAAGTACGCACACTATGTAGCAGAAGAAGGTTATGCAATGCGTCCAGAATACATAAAGTATCAAGCACTTGATTCTTATATGTCTATGTATGTTGTAACAGTTGATACAGATTGGAATATAATAGGGTTTGGATTTGGCTGTATGTTATCTCTTGCTGATACTCCTACACATTTTACACAACATAAAATGGAAGGATTTGAAAAACCTGAGCTACTAGATAGTTTTTCTGTTACATTTAAAGCACTAGAGTGGGATGCACATGCACCTGAGTATTTTGATTACTTTAACTGGATAAGTAATTTTAATCCAGCTAACGTAGTTGATACACGTGGCTCAGCTCTTACTTTACAAGAAATAACACGTGATACTCAATCAGGAAGATTTGGATGTCCTTATAGAACATCTGTATGGACAGAAGACTGCGGATTTAAAGGTGGATATGCTAGTGGTCCTAGTATAGCTCCATCATTCCAAAGTAAGAACATAGATGCAAAAGCATTTCCTAGAGTATTTGAATATGTAAATTATGCACATCGTGGAGTAGGAGAACTTCTTGCACGTAATCCAGGTGTATATGTAGCTGTAAACAGTAACGATCCACATCGTAGAATATTTAGACTAGGGTTTAGTTATTAAGGAGGTATAGATGGCATTCGGAGAAAGAAATAGAGAAAATACAAAAACACTTCCAGAACTAGATCTTAAGGGATTTATAACAAAAGCAAATGCATACTGGCAAGTTATATCGTATGAAGGTAAATCTAAACTTATTATGAATAGATATCATACATGGGATACATGTTATCATCATGTAACAGAACATCTTATGACATATTTAAATGAAACACTTGGTTATAAGATAGATGGTACTAATCTAGAACATGTTTCAGCTGACCCAAGCTATGATATGCGTGATGTAAGAAAAATGCAAATACAACCTGATCTATTACCTAGAGGAATATTTATATTTACGCAAGATGTAAATCAAACTGGAATAGTAAATATTCCATCAATGGATCAAACTAATATGTTTAAAAAGAAACCTAGATTTACAGCTATGATAGTTAATTACAAGAAAGATCCTAATGATGGACTTATGTATGACTATATGAAAGATCTAAGATTTGCACTTACTGCTGATTATAGATTTAATACCATGCTTTGTGCATTTACTGTTATGGTGGGAACGTTAGCTGAGAGAATGGAAGTTGCAAGACTTTGGAGAGAATTCTTCCCAGATAATGTATCTACTGACATATATAGAAACTTCTTCCCTTTTAGAACTATACTTGACGATGTAATACCTATAAGTTATGATATAGAAACAGTTATACCTAGGGAAGTTGAAAATACGTTAAAGAAGATGTTTGGTATTGACTACATAAACGAAGATCAAAATAGAAGATACAAACGTCCTTCTGATGATAAACTTTTAGACTTATTACAAAGATACTCTGAAACACCAGTTGATTTTAAAGTTATAGGTGGAGAAGGAGAGCTATACTTTGTATTTAAGTATAAAGCACAAATAACTTTAACTGCAGAATCTATACAAGAAGATACTCTGCCTCTTAATAACTTAAATATACATCAAGTTAGATTTCAATTCCTTGTAACGTATCCAGAAGTTACAAGACTTGCACTACATGCTGATCTAACATGTCCAAACTTTGATAATCCTAATCTTGATGTTAAAACTGGTAAGTTATATAAGATTGCAGATGAAACATATGAAGTTAAAGAAGTACAAAACGTAAGAGTTGCACATTGGCCAGATCAAATAAATGAAACTGTACTTGAAAATAATATAATCTATAAGATATCTCCTGAAGATGTGGTTCTTGATGATGTAGGAGAGTATGCTTATACTGATATAAAGCTTGATAGACTTATGATAAATCCTTTAGTATATGGATTTATTAAAAGAGCCGAAGCTAGATATGGTTCAATTGAAACCAATGATGGTAAGATTAAGGCTAGAGAGTTTTATAATATAGTTGCTATAAGAAAGAAAGTTCGTAAATTCGAAGAAGAGTTACCTGAACCTTATGGTAATACAGTTGGTACTAGTATAGATTATAAAGAAGCTTGTATAAAAGACATTTATGCTAAGGTTGATGAGGAGATATTTATTGGAATATACTTAAATAAAAAGGAATACACTGTATTCTTGGAAAGAGTAGGTTACACTGGAAAACCTAATCTTGCTAGACAAACACCAACTGGAGAAATATAAAGTAGTCTGAGTTCCTTAACTGGGACTCAGATTTATTTGTACGCAAAGGAGAGATAAGTGTGGATATAGATAAAAGAATAATTATGAAGCACAATCTATACGAGAAATATCAGGAAGAATGTCTTAATATATTAAGGAGACATAAACTAAAAGCGTGTGTAGTAGTTGATAAGTATACAGCTCCTCTTCATGATTATATACTAAATATTGCAACTGAAGAAGATCTTAAGTTCTATACTGATAAACCAAGAGGTAATGTTATTTCTTGTAAATATATTTCTAATAAACTTGATATGGAAACTGATTGCAAACTTATGGTACTAGAGGATATTTACGAATATAAGGAAGAAATTAAACTTCATATAATAAAAACCACTACTACAGATGATATAGAGTCGTTTATTAAGGGAATGACTAAAAAATTATCTTCACTTGGTATAGGTGCAGAAATAATAGAACTTAATGATTTAACAGATCTTTTAGATTATACAGAAGATCAAAGACACACTATGACACCGTTTATAGTATTAAAACCACTATCTAAAATATTTACAGATAATGTAGAAAGTCTTAAAGTTATGTTAGAATCTCTTGATAATGCAAATTATCGTGATGTTGATTGCTTTCTAGGTATGGATACATCTACTAAACTAAATAACTGTAAGCTAGGATATGTTCCATCTACACTTGCATCTGTAATAGAAATATTTAAAGAATTTAATATCACAACTAAAAACTATACCCATGTATATGTACTTGGTCAATCACCTCATCTAGGAAAACCAATAGCAGACGTACTTGAATATAATAACTATGCTACGTATACAGCAAACTCTAGAACCTCTAAGCACGTAAAAGAAGCAATATTTTATTCATCAGATGTAACTATATCTGTTACAGGATCACCTGATATATGTAAGCTTTTTAATAAGCAACATGTATCTACAAACTATGATCTTGCTAAACGTGTTATAATAGATGTTGGTATAGTAAAAGAAAATGGAAAAATAAGAGGAGATGTACCAAATGATATAAAGTCGCAGTACATGCTCTATAACAAAGTTCCTAATGGAGTAGGACTTATAGATACTTCAATAGTTGCATTAAGAACTATTGAATCATATTACACACAACTTAAGTTGAAAGGAGAACTAAGATGACACAATTTGATAAGATTTATAAGGATATAGTAGACGATATTATAGAAAATGGATATGATAGTAGTAATTATGGAGATGTAAGAACTAGATATGCGGATGGAACACCTGCACACTACAAGTTTAAATTTGGACTTCATTTTAAACTTAAAGTAGATTGGAATAATCCAGAAACATTTCCTCTACTAACTTCTAGATATACACCAGTCAAATCAGCGTTTAGAGAAATAGCTTGGATATGGCTATTTAGATCTAATAATGTTAAAGATTTAAGAACTAGACTTGATTGTAGATTCTGGGATGAATGGGAAAGACAAGATAACACAATAGGTAAAGCGTATGGATATCAAATAGATAAACCAGTATACGATAATAAATCTCAACTTCATTATATAGTTGAAACTTTAAAGAAAGATCCTAACTCTAGAAGATGTATAAGTGAAATATGGAATGTGGATGACTTACCAGATATGCAACTTACACCTTGTGTACATCTAACTCAATGGAGCGTAGCAGGTGATGAATTAGTACTTGAAGTAAGAGCACGTTAATTTTGAGCGGCAATAAAAAGAAATTTTTATTGACAAACCTATCTAAACGGAGAAACTCTTCTATACGGAAGACAACCCCGTACTAATGTTTAGCTGCAGCTAAACAGAATGTGTAACGACTATCGAAAACTAAATAAAGCCGATTAGGATTAGATTGAACGTCTATTAACTTTTGAAAATAAGGAACATATGTTCACGAAGTGAGTAGAGTACACCTAAAGCTTATGTAGGTGGAAAAGGTAGGGGACTTAAATATATTTAAGTCTATGATATAGTCTGAACTGTATAGTGATATGCAGGAATCATATGCGATTCAGGAGGAACTTGCGAATCCTCCTTAACATATTTGTCGACGGACGTAGGGTTGGGGCTTGTGAGTAATATTTTGCAATACTCAATATTACAAAAGATAATAGCTGATGAGTTAGGACTTAAAGTAGGTGAGTTTATATGGTCATCTCATAACTACCATATATATGATAGACATATTGAAGATATTAAAAAGCAAGTTACAAGTACAGAAGTCCCAGGAGATTGGAAACTTGTTATTCCTGAAAACTTCCCATCTATTCTTAAAGAATGGGACATGAAAAATGATGAGGATGTAGAACTTATTAAAGGAGTTTATATAGAAAACTATAAACCTAGTGATTTTCCTAAATATAATTACGAAGTAGCTATCTAAAAAGGAGTTGTGTGTATGCTTAGTTTAGAAGAAGTAAGACGTCCTAACTATATGGACTATAATATAATAAAAAGACTTGTCGAAGAAGTAACTGAACTATCTAAAGAGAAAGCTGAAGATTTTGTAAGCAACCTAAAATCAGTAAAGGAGTCACCAGCAATTGCATACACAAGAAGAATATTCTTTCTTAAATATGAAGAAAGAGCTGTTGGACTTCTTATAGTATCTAAAGATCTTATTGATCCCAAGATAGAGTTTATGGGAATAGAAAAAGCTTACCGTAAGTTTGGAGGAGGAACAGACATGTTTGAGAAGTCTTTCAAACTTCTAGGTACTACAAAACCTGTAATAGAAATACCAATAAATAGGTACTTAGATTTTAAAAGCTTTATAGAAAGATATGAATGGACTGCTAGTACATTTTATGTTAAAGATGGTATCAAGATATTTATTATGAATAAGTTTTAAATGGCTCTAAACGAGCGTATAATGGGTCTATTTTCCAATATTTTGTGTTTTTAATGCAATTATACTATATATTGGAAAATAGGCTAAAATAGGAGGTTAATATGAGTGAAGATAAAAGAGATGAATTATTAAGTGAGATAAGATCATTTATAGAAGAATTTAACTTTAATGGGAATAAGTATGCACCAGGTGAGGTTATACTTAGTAAAAGAACTGTATTTGAAATATATTTAAATGATATATTTAAAGAATTAAAAGATCTTACAAGACAGGATAAAGAATACCTATTTAAAGAAATAGTTAAAATGGAAGTCTTGTTTCCTATACCTTATACAACTAATAACTTTAAAAAGGTACACTATTTTGCAAATGTAATACGTAATGTTGCAAATATAGTATTTAGAGATTGCAAAGAAAAAGAAATTAAAATAGATGTGTCAAGTAATGAGCCTATATTCAAAGACTTTTTTGTATATATAAGATCAAATAATGAAGAAGGAGCATTTCTTTATAGAAACTCTGTCTTTGATATAGATGAAGAGGTACTTGAAGAAACTAAAATAGAAAAGGAACAAGCATCAATTTTACGTGGAAGTTTTATATCTCCTTATGTTAAGATGTCTATACAACCTACGATATGTAATATGAGTATAGTTAAACTTAACATAAAGGAAACAGCTACCGAATAAAAACAAGTTTCCGTATTTTTAAAGCAAATCAATACATAAAGGAGGTATAATATGGCTGATAAAAATATCTATGGATCTCAGCAATTAACGGTTTCTGATAAGTACCAGTTAGGAGAGGCCATAGTTGAAGAACTAATAAACTCTGGTGTTGCTGTAGAAGACTTGCCTATCATGGGACCAGAATCACGTATGATACAGATACTATCAATGGTGCATGATATGACTTCTGAGAAAATGGATACTATGTATAGAGAAGCATCTATTATAGACTGTAACTTCTATACAAGTCTATATTCACATATGGCACAACACGATCTTGATATATCTCTTGCTCATCCATCTAGTATGGAGATGTTCGTAAGACTTCCTCTTACAGAAGTAATAACACTTGGAAGACTTATATCAAATGATACTTGGGAATTCTTCTATACAAATGCTAATACAGTTGTAATAAATGGCTATCCTTTTATAGCTGAAAATGATATTTATACTATAAGAGTTCAACAAGTTGATACAGATTTTAAAGTAAAAGTTCACTACACCGACTCAAATGGAGACAGACATTTAATTCCTACACAAAAGATACTATTCAATGACGACTATTATATTCTTTTTACAGCTAACTTTTTACAAGTTACAAAAGAGATTAAGTATATGCCAGTTGGTAACAGAGACATTCAAAGATGGCATATCCAAACTAAAGGACTTATATACTCATTTAACTGTACGTATAAGAACACAATAGAATCACCTGAAATAGATCTTACACCAAGAAACTTCTATTCACGTGGACAAGGAAATTTTATAGAATATAAAGTATCTGGAAATAAGTCGCTTATATTTGAGCATAAATATGTTCCAGGTGGGTTTAGACCAGAAGTAAATGGTATTATAACATGTTATTTACTTACTACTACTGGTGAAAATGTTAAATATAAAGGTATTGCAAAAGCAGAGGACGTTTATCCACCTGAAATGAACATTTATTATGAACCAGTTGGTGAATACTTTGAATCTAAAGGTGGAAGAATAGCTGATTATGGAAAAGAATCAATAAGAAACCAAGTTATAAAGACTAAATCAGCAAGACGTAGAATAGATACTGAAGTAGATATGACTAATTATTTAAGAACGTATGAAGGAGCATCTGTATTCCATCCAAAGTTAGTTCTTAATAATGTAAAATCTAGAATATTTAATATCTATACTGTACTTAACTTTAATGAAAGTGCATCTATTACTAAAGAACACAAGTATACTATACCTACAAACTCTTTAGACATAGAACTAGATATATCAAGACTACCTAATAGAACAGTTGGAGGAAAAGATTTCTACTGTCTTCCATCTACAATGGCACTTAAATCAACCCAAGGGACAGAAGCAGATCTTACGGTTCCTTTATATGGTGGATGGACAAGTGAACCATCTGAGGTTGATGCAAGAACGGCTAACTCATCTGACTATCTTCATAGAATTCCATTTATATTAACTTATAGTAAGAAAGAAAATGCTATAAGAACATATATGAATATGCAAGTTGACGTTCCTTATAAGACTAAGATAATAGAAGAAAACGATGACGATAGTATAAAAACTCATATTATAAATACTACACTTAGAATGGACGATTATGAAGAGTATATTGATCCAGATTTAGGTGGAGCTAAGAAGTCTACATTCAGAGTTAAAACTGAAATAAGATCCGACAACGAAGAAATCCCACTTATAGCAACAGGAGGAGATCAAAACTTCACGGCTACACTTACTATAACTGGAACAAATGGTTACACAGCAGATGTACCTCTTAGTAGTATGGTTGAAGTAGGAGAAGATCAGAAATATACTCTATTTTTTGACTTTGAAACAGATAGACTTATATACGATAAGGAATTTGATCTTAAGTATACTGATAATGGTGGAGTTAAAAGACATATGACTGTAAACGTAGCTCAAGATATGGTTCTTAAACTTTACTATATAACAGGTGGAGTACACAAGATAATATCTAAATACCAAGCAAGAGTTGAAATGTTTAAAGATGTAACATCAAACTTCTTGATTCAATCTAATCCTATTGCTAAAGTAGGATCAGTTGGTAATGATATTAAATTCCTAGCTGTTCCAGTAGTAGCTCATTACTTCTATGAGATATTAGAGAACAGAACTAAAGTATATAATGAGCTAATAAATGTAATGAACTTTATGAATAATGAGATATATGCGGAACTCGATCAATATAGATCTCATGGTTTTACATTTAAAGATTTACAAGAAACTTCATTTGGAATGAGTTGTAAGTTTGCAAGAACTTATGGTAAGTCAAGATTCTTACAAACAGGTTCGTTAACATTTAAACCTCTTGTAAACTTAGAGTTAAGACCTACATTATATTTAAGAGTTCTTGAAGATAGTTTTGATAAATCCACTATCTCTGAATACTTAAATAATGGATTTACATCACACGAGTTCTTAACATCTGATTTACATATGTCAACATATATAACAGATATGACAAATGAATCAAATGGAGCATTTGAATTCTTACAAATGGTAAACTTCGATAGATACCAAGCTGATTCACATATGATTAAACACAACGGTCGTGATGAGAAGAACGACGATGTACCAGAAGTTATAGCTATAGCCTCACGTTATAATAGAGAACGTAGAATGTGGGAATATGATGTAACTTATGGAGAAATATAAAAGGAGGATTATAATATGGCTGAAATAAGAACCAAAGTTATAGGTGGTAATATAGATGATATTTTACCTAATACCAAAAAGTATTTTAGAGTAGTAGTTCTTACAAATACTGAATCTGATTACCCTTTAACTGAGTATCTTAAAAATAACACAAGCTTATTTTGTAAACAGTACGAATTAAATGGAGCTATCGTAGACTGCGACTATTACTTTAATTCATCTTATGGTATAGGAATATTCTACTATATGGCAGAACTTGGAGAAGGATCTACTTATAATGATAAAGACTTTGCTAATTCTGAAGCAGTGTCTTTTGTAATAGATATAAATGCAATACTTGCTGGTCAAGATCCTAGTGATCATCCATATCTTCATGTATTTGATTATACTAAAGATAAGAATGAAGTTATAGATACTATTAATAGACTTAGAAAAGACGTAGTATTCAAATCAGATTTATATGCAGGTAGATTACTTGGAGATATCGTAAATGACTTAGAAATACTATTTGGTACAAATGAAGGTGTCCCTGCTGAAGTAGGACAAGTGGATCTTAATAAAGAAACTGAAAATGCTGAAACACCAATAGATCATTACTTATTAAAAAGAGATAACTTACAAAGAGATATCGAACACAAAACAGGAGTACTTGAGACACTTAAAGCTGAAAAAGCTAAGATTGATAAAATTATAGAATCTATGGGTGGAGATCCTTATAAAGAAGATAAAGATCCTAATGATGGTCCTATAGATTTTCTAAAGGAAGTGTTTAATCGTGAAGTCACTGATACTCAAGTTGAGGAACATAAGGAAAAAGAAACAGAAGAAGTTAAACCAGTTGAAGAACCTGCTCCTACGCTTACTGAAGAAACTACTGAGACTACTGAAAAACAAGAAAAGACTATAGAAGATGTAGAAAACATACTTAAAGGATTAGATGTATCATTAAATGGAACAGATCCTAAGACTGAACCAACTACTGATACACCAGAAGAACCTAAAACAGTTAAAGAACAGATAGAAGAAGAAACTCAAGATGCAAAAAGTGTTATAAATAACGTTAACTTAGACAGTGTACCAGAAAGAGTTGACGTAACTAAAGAACTTTTAACACCAACACCTGAACCAGCAACAGAACCAGATAATGTATCTAAAGATGAAGCAACTATATATGATAACGAGAATCAAGGACGTAACTTAGAGGAATATGTAGAAAAACTTATATCTTCAGATGATGATTTCTCTGGTGATTGGGATGACGAACAAGAGTTATTCCAAATAGTAATGACAAATGATAATAAAGCTAGAGGAGAGTTATCAAGAGATGAGTATAAAGCTTACTTAGATTTAGTAACTAGATACTCTCTTAATAAGAACGACAGACAGGAATTAAGCTCTGGAGTTTATAATTTAAGAAAAGCTAAGTTTGATAACATAGGAGCTTTTGGATACGTTAATGATTAATAAACAGACTATAGGAGGATTATATTATGGCAGTAAAAGATGTACAATTATTTTCAATGGTTAATTTTGGATTTGGGGAAAATGCAAAGCAAAGTAGACTTAGACTGTTAACTAAAGGTTATGACTTTGAATTAGCAATAGATAATGGTCAAAAGACAGACGGAAAGCTTTCATTTAACCAAGCAGCTTCTGTTACAATTTCTCAAGATGATATTACTACACTTAAGATATCATTTGTAGATCAATATTTAAAGCTTACTAGAACTAAGCTATGGGAAATTAGAAAAGAAGGAGTACCTACTAGATTACATGACATGTTTATTTCTTGTAAAGGTGATGAAAATCACAAATTATATGCTTTGAGATTTATTACTTTCTGTGATTTTGATGCTAATAAGAAAATGAATATGACTACTAAATGGATGATCTATGGATTAAGTGGATACGAAGAATATTCTGAAATAAGAAAGTCTAAGGAATTCCCTAAAGAAGCTGTACTTGCTGAATACACACTTAACTCATTTGGATCAAATGATGGAGAACCATATGTACCTAAAGCAACTGTACTTATGGAAAAACTATCAAACATTCTTGAAGCAATCATTTCAGGAACATCATTTACTTATGGAAACTTTATAATTGAATACGGAAAGGAACAAACAGAAAGCAAACCAGCTTCAGGATCTAAACCTTACTACTCAGGTAATTCAGCACCTCCAGTAGATAAAGTAGACGAAGATGAATTTCCTTTCTAATTAAAAGGAGAGATTTATGGCATTAATGGATTTAGCAGATGAAGGTAGAGGAAGATCTTTGTCTAATAAATGGAGTGTATCTCTTTTTACAAATAAGAAGAGAAATAAATACGTTCCAACAAGTGAAATAAGTGGTATCCCAAAGGAAGATGCAATAGAACTTACGATGGAGATAGCACAATTACAACAAGCACTTGCTAAATATATAGCAAGTAATGAAAGAAAAGGAAGTTCTGTTAGGACTTCCTTGACTGAGCTTGAACTTTATATAAAAGAACTTAAAGATAGTAATGCAAGACCAGACTTTGTAACAGCAGCGTATTCAACTAAGTCAGATCTTCTTAAAACTATGGATAAGTTTGATGATAATACATGGAAAGCTACACTTGATGCAGTTAAGACTAAGAAAGATGTAAGAAAGTTCTATGTAGATAAGAATAAAGAAAAGTTCCAAGCTACTCAAGCTGTTGATGTACAACCTGTTGCTGCAGGTGGAGCAGTTGGTACTATGGTAAACGTGTATCCAAATGGAATGGGATCTCAAGCATCTGCACCTATGAGAACATTTGATCCTAGTGTATATACACCACCTATACAAGTAATAGATCAACCAAAGACATTAACACCTATGCAAGCAAATACTGTAGTAGACGCTGCAAGATCTGTAGAAGAAGTAAAAGAAGTAGTTGGTACCCCACAGAGAGGAGTAACTGCAGTACAAGAAGCTGTAGTTACAAAACCTGAATTCTATAAAGGTGACACAGTTGTACAAGAAGGTATACTACCATCACAAAATATAACTACTTCTGCACTTAATAATGAAGCATTAAAACTATATGAACAAAGAAAGAATATGACTCTTGCATCAGCAAGTTCGACTCAACTTGGACATGACTATACTACGTCTATAAACGGAATGATGAGTAAAATGGATGACATAGAACCAGTTATGTATATAAACCAAATTGATGGTACTTATTATGTAAAAGCATATTATAAAGGTGAAGATGGAAAGGCTGATACAAGTAGAGAATATCCATACTTCAACCATCCAAGTCTTCTTCATATAGAAAACTTAGAAATGACTCCATCTGGAGATAAAATTAAATGCTTTGCATACAGTAAGGGAATTCCATATAAGTTCGTAGATAATAATGATGATATGCCACAAGTATATAAGAACTATTGGAAACTTCCTGAATATCAAAACTACTACATACCTCAAAAAACACTAGAAAACTTTAGAAGATTGGGGATGAAGGCAAATGATAACTAACAGTATGATGAGTTGGGGAGAAATCCCTGACTCATCTTTTTTATTCCGCAAGTTTGATGAATTAAAATGGTATAATATGATAACAGATGATGATATTATTCGTGTTAATAATACTTTATATGATATACTTGAAGAAATAGATGATATAGATGCTGAGGATTATAAGAAAGCAAGACTTGTATTTATGTATATGAATGAGAATCCTGCGTTTGCTTGGGTTATAAACTTAAATAAACGTGAGTGTTTAGATTACTCATATATGCAAAGAGTAGTTCCTTATTTATCTGACTATTTAGTAAACATGGATAATATTACTGCTGGAAGAGAAATATCTTTATTTATAGCAAAGGCAACATATGAAACACTACTTGGAGGTTGTGTAGATGTAAGACATCATACTGATAAGGATATAATACAAAAGATAGCTGATATAATGTTTGTATATACACATCTTCTTAGAATAGATAGTAAAACTAGTGTACAAGATATGGATACTATAATATATGAAATGCTTGACAAAGTGGTAGATATATTAGATGAGAGTTTTTTAGAGCTTGGAGTAGAGGAATTACTTGATGATTATATCCGCAATCTAAGACACGATCCATCTGAAATAGAGTACGATGAAGTATTTCAAGAGGAATGTGAGTACATAAGAGATGAATTTATGAGTTATATACTAAATGTGCTTAACTATGCAATGTATAGAGATTCTCCTATAATAAAAGAGAATTCTGATAGAATAACTACACTACTTAGTAGATTTAAAGGAATGGAATATGATATTCTTCCTATACTTTCTACAATACTATCTTTTATATACAGAGAGGCTTTATTTACTATATCCCTATTCTATCAAGATCAAATAGTATATAAATATCATGATAGTTATGAGTTTACAAAGTTTATAAGATTTCTTTATAAAGATAACCTTATTAGTTATTAAATATTTAATATAGAACGAAGGAGGTTAGATTAAAATGTTTTATAAAGATGATTTTATTACATGTGGAAGAAGTTTAATTGAGGTAATAGATGAGGCTAGAGCTGAAGCTGGAAGAAATATGAGTATATCTGAGGACATATACAAATACTATAACGAACTTATGACTATATCTACTAACTACAAGTATGAAGTACCAATTGGGTTTGAACGGCAACTAATAAGCTCTATCCTCAGCTATCCAATGTTAACCTTGTATGCTTTTTTGTTACCTGCAAGATTCTCTAGATTTTATGACAAGCTTGAAAGAAGTCTACTTTGTGAAATCAATACTAACTATAATGGATCAATTACAAGATTTATGGTAGATGTATTTAAAGAGATATCAAATAATACAAAAGATATGGATACTTTTATAATGACTGATTCTATAATATCTGAGATAGCTAGACATAACACAGATACAATTGAGTCTCTTGTGTATAATACAACTAGTTTTGAGGTAAATACTGAAAGAAATGTCTGTATAGCAATTATTCATGAAACATTAGAAGAAATGAGATATATACACAAGGATATAATACACAATGCACCAGGTATACTATCTAACTATATAGAAACAGGAGATAGATATATCATGACACAACAAGATGAAATCGTTTATGATTTAATGTATTCTGTAGACGGAGCTATAAAGCAAAGTATTATTGACGGAACAGAGATTCCAGATATAGAAGAAACTATGGCATACTTTTCTGAAGATATTGAGGCTAATATGGAAGTTGATGACTTTACTGATAATCCAAGTGAAATAGTAGAAGAAGCGTATTTCCGTATAATAAATACACTATTTGATATATTATCAGGAGAGTCTATGGTAAATAGTATCTTAACACACTTATTTACATCATATGAGGAATATGATATAAGAGGAGCACTGCTTGATATATTTGAAGGATTTGAAGAAAATATAGGAGTATTAGACATATTATGTTACGTCCATAGATCATTACAAAAAGTAGTATTAGATTTTAGTTAAAGGAGGTGTTTAAAATGCTTGAAGATGAGTATAGTGCATCTGTGTATCAAGTAAAGAAGCATATAGATGATAAGATTAATGGGACATATTATATAAGAAAACATATAGAGAATATTGAAAGCAAGATATTTCATGGAATAGACAGAGGAGATTATGAAATACTTATAAAGGATCCAATTGCAATTTTATATGCACTACTGACATATAATGTTGATATAACTGATAATGATGATTTTATACTATTCAAAGACTATATACTAAATAGATACAGATACAAAGAACTGTATGATTCTATACATGAAATAGTTACACCACTGTTCTTTGGACTTAGTGGTCCAAATATGTGTGTTACAACTCACATATGTCTAGAAGTGGTAAAGTATACATCATCAAGTGAGATGCTTAACCATGTAATGTATAGAACTAACTGTCATGATAATGAAAGATTAGTTTTAGAATTAGTGCCATTAATAGCAGAAAATGAAATAGAAGAGTTACTAGGTTCTGAATCTATATACTATTTACCAGATATTAGAGAGTATATGTCAAATAATGAGATTTATAATAATGTTTTAGAAGATAGAGAAAGTCAAATAGAGTGCTTAGATGAACTTAATATGTATGAGATAGCCTATTCCCTTATGCCTAATCATATATGTAGATACTTTTACGAACTTACAGTTGAGACTATAAGATATTTCAAAGGTAGTTTACCACCTTCTTACCAGTTCTTCTTTAAGGTATTTTTACGTAAAGCACAGCTACTACATAAGAAGATGTATGGTAAAACATTCCTACTAAATAGTGAGGAACTAGGGGATCTTGAATATACATGTAGGTATATATGGTTTTATGCGTATGACACAGGTGTTATATACGACTATTACATATCGCTTAGTATAGAGGTATTTACGTTTGAGTATTTTAAATACAATCTACTAAATCATATTATCATAAACTCAACAACTTTGAGATCACTTAAAAAAGGAGAGGATTAAATGAGACACTACTGTACTATCGAAGAAGCTATATCTGAGATAGATGATAATGATGTAAAAAATATGTTAACTAAGACATTTAAAACGTTTGGTTATAATCCAAATAAAGATTCAGTCGACAGTGTCGATGTTACTGACTTACCTAGGATAGTTGAAGGAATTATCCTAGGTGCTGTTGACATTTTAAAGAATGATGAAGGAGTAATCTATGCCGTTATGTCAGATTACTTATACTTCATATTCTATCAAAGTAAACTATTCCCTATTATAAAAGGATTAAGTTCAATAAGTATTCAACTTAGAAGCTATTTTATGAAGTACATACTTGATAAACAGGTACCAGAGCTTATACTTATGAATATGGAGCAAGGAATATACCCTCAGTTCTATTCAGCTACAGTAATAAATGAAATAAGAAAGACACAGTTTTATAAGTTCTTCAATGAGGCTACACTAGATGAAATCATACATTCTGTTACACTTGGTTCAAATGATATAAACACAACTTCTATATGTGTAACTGTAATAGATGAGCTTATAGAAGACATACTTGCAAATAAAACTGATGATTGCTATGAAGAGATAACAGAACTTGTATCTAAAGCATATATGTTTAAAAGAACACCATCTTGGATGTATGATGATCTTGATTCTACATATAGAAAAGCAGAAATAATAGCAATATTTACTGTTGCATTTGGAAAAGAAGAAAAAGACATGCCTATTAAGTTTGATGAGGACTTACTTCTTACTCATTCTGATAAGATATATAGACAGAATACAACTTCTCTTCTAAATGATTTAGTAACTACATTCTCAGCTCACACATCAGAACACAGGACAGAATTACTAGATAAGTTTGTAGTTACTAATAGTTCATTTCAGAAGACGTTTGATAATGTGTTTTCTGATTATGTAAACCTATTCTCTTCAGAAGATATAATAACATTTAATGACGGTGTAACAGAAGAAGACGTACAAGATCAATTATATAGAGTACTTCTTTTCCTTACTTCATACACTATGTGTTATATTATTATGGAATTTCTATGGATACTTAAAAAGGAGAACATAGCTCCTGTTACATACTCTCTTATATTAACTAATATAGTAAGAGAAATATTATGTTATAGAATTTATGAGGTGAATCCAACATGAACATTGACACAAGACCGTTCTTTCCCAAAGATTGCTCTATTGTAAACTATGATAGCAATCTATTTTTACTACACACACATTACTACAGAGATATAGACACATTATTTAACATCTATATAGATAAAACTACAGGAGTTTCTCGTCTTGAAAAGCACGAGGCTCCTGAAGTGCCTGTTTTTATAGCAAGAAAAACACCAAAATATCCACAAGAGTATATAAGTCGTGATTCTTGTGAGAGATATATGATTCCTTATTCTAGAAAGAATAAAGCAACACGTGAACTTTTATTTGAAGGTAAACGTATTTACTTTAAAGATGAATGGGGAAATGAGATGCAAAAAGTACTTATGCCAGATATTCCTTATAAAGCTGAGTATTTACACCCAGGTGTATTTATGCTTGATGTTCCTATTGAACAGTGGGCTTATGTAGAGAAATCAAAAACTATGTATCACTACAATGAGAAAGATAAAGTGGTGGAATCTGATGTTACTATACCAGATATAAAATATGCATCGTTTGACATTGAAACTTCAAAAGATGAGAATGATGAATGGTATATTAATATGAATACATTTGTTGATGAGTATTCTAAAACAGCTTACATAGATTTCCCAGTATTCAAAGATGGTAGATATAAAAGACAGGACTATCTAATAGAAAATAAAGAGCAATTTATAAAGGATTTAAAAGCTAAGTTCCATGAAGTAATTGAAAACTTAGAGCTTAAAGCAAATGAAAAAACTATAAAACTTGTAAAAGATACATGTAGAGAATTTATAGATACGCTTGAGATAAAGGTAAGACACTTTAAAGATGAAGCTACGTTTATAGAAGCCACGACTAGAACCATGTTTACAGAACATAAACCAAATATACTTATGGCTTTTAATACAACATATGATATTGGAATGTTCCAAGAACGTATAGAAAAACTTGGTTTACCTAAAGGTACATTTAATGAAAGAGGAATTGGTTATGATAACGTATCTCCACCATTTGCATCTACTAATAATAAAGATAGACTAGATCCAAAAAGATTTAAAGGAGATATATTCAATCCAACAGAACGTAAAGTTTACTTAAATAATATATCTCATACTATGATATCTGATTTCCAAACATGCTTCTATTCAAATAGACGTGGATCAAACTATTCTACATTCAATCTAGAAGATACAGCAAATAGAATAATTGGCTTTGGTAAGCTTGATTACTCACATATATGCAATAACATACTTTATTTACCATATGAAGACTTCTATACACATGCAATGTATGCTCTTATTGACTCAATCTTGCTTATCATTTGTAATAAGATAGGATCTGAGTTCTATAAGAAACTTATATTCGTTCAATTATCAAAAACTAATATAGAAGAAACCCCAAGTCCTAATATAGCTGTTATAAGAGCATACCAAACAGATGCCGCAGTTCTATCATCTGTAATACCTGGATGTAATATAAATAAAGTATTACTTGGAATGAAGATGGAAGATGTAGTTAAGGTATCTAAAACACTTAATATAGATTATACAAAGCAAAAACATACACTGTCACAAAATGTATCCTATGGTGGAGGACTTGTTGCGGATCCACTTCTTAAAAAGATTATGGATGACGTACTTAATGCCTTTCCTATACTTAAAGATGAAGCACATATAACTACATTTATGAAGTTTATATCTGTTTTATATCTAGATCTTAAGTCACACTATCCATTTACTATGTATACACGTAATCTTGCTAGATCAACACTAGTAGGAATTATAAACATGCTTGTAAATAAGTCTAATAACCAGATAATGAAATATACTGGGTATATAAAGGGTGCGTCTTTTAAGAATAGAGTGAAGTCTTTTGGAAACCTTAATGTTGCACTTATTAATAAAGATATAATTACTTATGCTAATATTGCAAATGGATTACCATCACTTGACGATCTTATTAAAGAATTCATGCACTTTGACTCAGAACCTATAATAAATACAGCTAAACCACTTGAATATACAGCAGAGATAGATAAACCTACACTAAATGCATTTGGTAAAGTAAGATCAATACTTACATCAATAAACAGACTTAGAATAGATAAGCAAGAAGAGAAATATATGGCAAAAGATGTAAAGCACTTCTTTATAAACGATGGTGAGATGGTATTTAATAATTCTTGCTTTGTAAGATATAACTATAGAAATAACATATTTACAGATGAAATGCTAAACTTTATTCCAAATGTTGATAGATCGGTTCCATTATACGGAACTATTAGTAAGTCAACACTGACTCTATCTGATTCTAACTACAAAAAACCAAGAAATAAACCATTTGAATTTCCAGAAGATTCAAAATGGTATCAAGTAGATGAGGAAGAATTAGAGAAAATGGCAAATGCTGAAATATATCCAGTTATTATGAATCTTAGAGATGGAATTAAAATCAGATCAGTTAATAGATCATTTTATTTCCCATTTGCTTATTGGGTAAAACAGATAGAACTTGCAAGGAACGGTAAAAAGCTACCAAAGAAAGAACCAGAGATTTCAACACCAATGTATCGTTATATAAAAGGTGAAGAAACTACTAAAATTCAGTTTCAATATAGTATCTATCATCCAGATCTTATTGCTCTTGATATAGATATCTATATGCAAATAAAAAACATTTAATTTAATAGGAGGTAGAATTATGAATTTTTCAGAAAAAATGAATGTATTCAGAAGAGTAACACAATCAAAACCAGAACCAGATGTAAGGACAGTTACAAAAACAGTATTCCCAGCACTTGCTGGAGCAATGCTATCGTCTGCAGAAGCTATGAGTTATGTACTTATAAAGCAAGTACAAGAACTTGAAAATGCAGGTAAATTTGATACACAAATGAGATTTTGGGTATGGAGAAACTTTAAGGTTGCAGTATTTAAATTAGTAGAAGCTTTTACACAAGTAGCAAGAACTAATAAAGAGCTATTCTTAGAAGCTATATCTAATAACGGTATAGAAACTGTAATAGCTATGTTTATATGGACTGCTGAGCCATCAGACAGAGATGCATATGAAATGGTTGAATTATTTATGCAAGCTATGACAGATTCTGAACTTAATAAAACCAGATATCCAATCGACTATCAAAAAGTATATAGAATGTTCCATTACTTTATAGATAAGTTTGGACTTCAAATACTAAGAGATAGATGTGATGAAAGAGATTCAGCAAGAATAATGGATGCTATTGAAGTTTATATGGATGGTATGTATGATAATGCAAAAGGAGAATATACATTACAAGAAATAAATAACTTTATAGTATCAAGATTTAAATCAGAAACATTTGAATGGAAATACAATTTTATTCATTCAATATTCTTAGATACATTCTCTAAATAATAAAAACAAAGCCAAGTTAATGAAATAAATAATTGTTATAAGGAGAATAAATATGGCAAAACTAATGGCTAGAAATAACCTTTTTGTACCTACTTTATATCCTGCACTTGATATAATGCTTGGTCAAAATGTAAGAAACCAGAAAACTGGAGAACTAATTGCAGCTGAACGTGGATTTAGACTTGGATGGCAATATGTACTTGGAGCAAAACCAGGTATAGGTAAGACATCTCTATCTATAGAACTTGCTTCAGTTGCAATTAAACTTGGCTACCCAATTAAAAAGGTGATAATAGTTGATTCTGACTGTTCGTCACCGTCACCTGAAAGAATATCTAAACTAACTAAACTACCAAAAGAAATGGTAGATGAGTACTTTGAAGTTTGGGATATGAACGTAGTTGAAGATATTACAGATAGATTTGTAAGACTTTCAAATGAGTATTCTAAAGATAAAGAGAATCAAAAGTATGAGGAATTTGAAGATCCTTACTCAGGTGATATGATTAAAATGCGTCCATTCTACTTTGTAATAATGGATACTGTAACATCTATGATTGCTAAACGTAACTCAGTTGAATCTGTTAAAGATAAAGACTCTGAAAACGTAGTAGCAAATGAAGGTAATATGACGGCATTCTTAAAACTATCTGGGTTTGTAAATGACTGTACAAACTTCTTTGACGGAAATGCTATATGGTTATGGAACGTTCACTTAAAGAAGAATCAAAAAGAAATAGGTAAATATCAAGCAGAAAAAGAGTTTAAATCAGCTAATTCAGAGTATAAACTTCATATGCCTGAAAGACTTAGACAAAAAGCATCTGCAATTATGATCTATAACTCTATACAAGATAGTCAAAATCTTGACTCTCCTACACATCCTATTAATGCTTATGGACTTGAAGATATTAAATCTAAATCAGTATATTCTACAAGTATAATACTTAATAAATCAAGAACAGGAAATGAAGGAAGAACTCAAGCAAGACTTCTTTATATAGACGGATCATTTGATATTGATATGCATGCAATAGCAACAGCACTTGATCTTGGAATACTTGAAAAAGGAAGTGGAAACTATCCTAACGGACAAACACCACATATATTTAAAGAAGATCCTGATGCTAAATATGAAAATGAAATAATGGGAAGAAGAATGAAGCAATCTCTTATGTTAAAGGGATATTCTCGTCCTACTAACATAATAGAAGCTAGACTTCTTATGAAGTATACTGGAGACAATCCCGAAGTGTGTAAAGCTAGAGACGAATTTATAGTAGCACTATATCAAAGACTTGAAGATGTATTATGGTATGAACTTGAAATAAACTCTATATCTGAAAAAGAAATGGAAACTTCTAAAAAGAAAACACAACATTTATTTAGCTTAATAAGAAATGTTACTAAGAAAACTATTTTAACAGCAGATGAAATAGAGGAAAAGAAAGACGATATACCGACTACAGTATTTACAGTCGACAGTTCTGTTATGGATGATACTCTAGTAAGCTAATCTAAAGGAGGTTTTAAAGTGGTACTTAGATATGTACAAGATGAAACTAAAGTTATAGTTAAAGCTGGTTCTGGTGATATGGAACTTAGTAATGCTAACGTAATTGGAAATATGATATATGGTGACTTAAACGGAGAATACATTCAAATATGTACAGCTCCTGAGCCAGATGGATTCTTCTATGGTATTTTCAATGACGGATCTAGATTACAAATAATTGGAACAGATAACTAAAACCAAATAACCTGGGGTGAAAGCCTCAGGTTTATTTGTCCGCAATCTATAATAACTTAATATAATAGGAGGTAAAAGATGTTTAAGAAAAGAGAAGACAAAATTAAAAAATTATTATTAATTAAAGGTGTAAAACTTGTGTGCATTGCAGTTGAGGGTCCTGATTGTATAGGTAAAGGTACGTTTGCTAAGAATTTACAAAAGTATTTAAAGAAACATGTAAGTGAGCTTAATACAGATAAGAGAAAGTTTGCTAAACCAATCTTAGTTTCTTTCCCTGATTACAATGAACCTTTTACTGGACAAGAAATAAAAGATTATCTTCATTCAGATGAACCTATTCAATGGATGCTTAATGATCTTATGATTGAAAATAGATATAATGTATTCTATAAGATTATGGTAGATATATTAGATTCTAATGATGAAATATATAATCCTAATATAGAAAACGGAGAAGAAACTATTCAACTTGTAGTATGTGATAGATCGGTATTCTCTGCATGTAACTATACAACTTCAAAAAATATACTTAGTTATGCTAAACTTAGAGCAGAGAAGAAAGATATTGATGGTGGTTTAAGTGCTATAGAGTTAGTTAGACGTACACTTGAATATGCATCTAAAGAAAAAGATGTTAAAATTTATCAAGACTACTATGGTACTAGAATTAAAGCTAGTGATACAAATAACTATGCTAAATTCAAAAAGTACATAAATGAATACTCTCCTGAACTATTCTCATTTATATCTAGTAACACAAGCGATATGTATCACATGTCATGTGTATTTGATGGAGACTTCAATAGAGGTATTCCAGTTCCTGATTTCTTAGTTCAAGTAAATGAAGACTTTGAAGATCCTAGATCAAGAGAAGCACATAAATTTACACAAGATGCAAGAGCTGAACAAAGAGCTAAGGATTCTAATGAAAGCGATGAAGATTTACAAGACGCAGTTGCTATGGGATATTATTACTACAGAAACATATATAGTGGAATTGTAGCTGCTACTTGTAAGTTTGACTTAGGAGAAAAGAAAGACATGTTTATTCCATTTGGTACAAACTTTGGAAATGAAAAATATGAAGAAAAGATATTTGAAATTCTAAAGAACGCATCATATGAAACACTTAAAAGAGAAATAAAAGCTCCAGAAGCTGATGAAATAGATGAAGATGAAATACCCTTCTAGTAGCTGAAAAACAATCCTTTGGAGATAGACGATATAAATAACTCAAGTTAAAGGAGGGGTTATAATATGGAATATTTACAAAATGGATTCACTTACTTACTAAATAAACCTTATGGTTGGGTAGTGTTTGTTGTAGTAGGAGCTGTTATAGTTGCTACTGTTGGATTTGGTGTAGGATTTGTACAAGTCAAAAAATACATCAAAACTGTAGGAAGACAAGAAGTTCTTGATGCAAAAGCTAAGGGATATACAGTATCTCAAATAGTTGATACAGCTGTTGAGAGAACTGTAGCTAAAGTTAAACAAGTTCCATCTAAACTTGCAAAAGTTGTAGTAGGAATATTAACTTCAAAATATATACTTTCAATAATTAAAAAAGGCGTTACTAAAATAGTACATGCTATATCTGAAGACGAAGTTAAAGCTGAAGTCAAAGATGAAGAAGAAAAATAATACATTAAACTAAGCTATCTCCAGTTTAATATATGTGTAGTACATCTAATCTTAAGTGATTGGATGTACTTCTTTTTCTTTTTTTTTCGCATTCTTTATTAACATATAATTACATATAATAGTGTGAGTTAAGTACTCAATAATATAAATTTTAGGAGGTATACAAAATGGGAAGAAAGATTAAATTAGGACTAGTTAAGGGAAGACATGACATCCCAGATGTTACAGAATACATCTATCAAGGAGAAATAGATGATCCAAGTAACATCCAAGAACTTTGGAGAATTGCCGATGATTACATTGGTGATATGTCTATGGATATTGATGAAATTGAACTATATGTAACAGGATTAACACCTTGTCTTATAGAAGTTCTAAATGTCTGTAGAGATTATGAAACTAAGGTAATTCTTATGCACTACAATCCAAAAACTAAAGACTACTATCCACAAGTAGTTAAATAAGAAAGGAGGTATATTATGAAAGAATGGATTAAAACATTTTTGCAAACTTTATTTATAGGAATTATGATTTGTGCTATTATATTTCCTAATAAAATGCTTGGAATATTCATGTAGGAGGTTATCATGTCAACATCAGATAAAGTGTTAGTAGTACTTGTTATAGTAGTAGCTGTTCTGTCAATATTGAGATATTTATGTTAAAAGAGGTTGAGATATGGATTATATATTTGATTGGGTTAAAAAGGTTTTATATATAGCAGGTGCTATATATGTAGTTATATTATTACTTGGTAAATGTGTTATATTAAATAAATAGGAGGTATTAAAATGAAAAATGTAAGTGTATTAAATGAAATGGTAAAAGAATATGGTGTAAGAGATCTATTTGAAAGTTTGACAGATGACACATTAAGAGAGAATACGAAGGTTATTTTTAAAGATCAACTTAGAAGACTTTGTATTATATTAGGTATAAAAGTTAAAGAAGATTATTATGATGATACTGTTGATAACATAACAAAAGTCTTCAATGACTTTAAACCAATATACAAAGAGTTATTCTCAGATGAACATCTGAATATGATATCAACACCTGATGGTAAGAGTAAACATACTGAGTATGTAACAAAGAATATTCTACTTTATTCTGTAAAGATACTTGATGATTCTGATAGATTATGGTTAAAGCAACAAGAATACAGCTTTATAAAATTGCTTTACGGACTACTAGAACTATCAAACAGTTCATATACAGATAGTGCAAATAGAGCTTTCAAAGGAGCTTCTGGTGTTTATAAAGAATATGATTTAGTAAATAACTTTAACAAGAGTAACTATAGAGAAGATTTTAAGTATGACATGTACTATAAATTTATCAAAAATAGAGCTAAATATATATTCATGCAAGCTTTTGTAAACAGTGAAGAAATAGCTGATAAGATTTCTCTTGTTGATTTCATTGAAAATCAATACTATAATACAGAAGACGTAGCAGAAGTCATCGGAGACATAATAGCAAGAAGAGATATTCTTGTATATACAAATGATACTCCAGGAAAATATGCTAATCTAAACTGTGTTATAGTGAATAATAAAAATAAAGATAGAGAATATTTGGATGTAGCATTAGGTATTAAAGCATTTGAAAGTCTTGAAGAAGAGTATAAGTGTTGTATAACTGTATAATAAATGGAAATCCTGGGTTTATACCTGGGATTTCTTTTTTTTTCTTATCGTTTTGATATCTATATATAATAAAATGTAATAACCTTTTAAAGGTTAAATATTAAAATTATATGGAGGTATTAGTTATGAGAGTACAAGATATCATGTTAGGATGGTCAAATGGAGTTAAGAGTTTAAAAGATTTAACAGAAGGAGTAGCATATGCTAAGTGCACAGACAGTGCAATTCAGTTAAATCTTTTGGATAATGATGGTACACTAGTGTTAGACGGAGTATCATTATTCTATCCAGATACTGATCTTATGAGAAATCTTATGGAAGGGTTCAAAGAAGCAGTTAAAGTATTTCCTGAAATATTAGATGATACTGTATTATCTGATTATTCTAAAGGGACTAAAGTCTCTGACAAGGTGTATAACCTATTCTGTTACTTATTGAAGTTTAAAAGTCTATACAGAAATAGAGAAAAAGAAGAAGCAAGCTACAGAATCAAGTATGGTTTTGTAGACATACTATTCAGATTGGACTCTTTAAATAAAGCAGGTCTATCAAATACAGTAAATGATCTATACAAAAACTACAAAACTAATGTATCTGAGATGTACAACATTAGTAAATGGAATGGTGTCTTAGAAGAAGACCCTAAAAAATATTTTCAAGTATTTTTGGGGTTGAAGGCTGAAGTAAGAGCATTTATAATGAGTCAGTTGATAGAGAAAACTGACATGTTCCAACATCATGATACTAAGATAGTTGATGATATGATCGTAATTTCTGCATACTTAGCAGAGATTATAACTAAAAACTTTTTAGTTAAGTATGCACAAGATAATTGCTTAGCTGTTCCAGGACATCTAAGTGTATGTCTTTCAGACTATTATTTTCAAGATATAACAAAGGAATTTTCCTTTGAAATAACTCGGAAATAAAAAAAAGAAGAATAACTAGAGACTAATCATCTCTAGTTATTTTTTTTCTCTTTTAAAATAGCATCCCTTCATCTTCTCCTTTAGGTTTCCAATAATCTTCTATAGTTCTATATTCATTTACATCTCTATAGTCATTACCTAAACCTATACTTTTATTCTTAAAAGGATTCTTTTTTCTTAAGTTTACGTTACTTGGCATCTTACTTGTAACTTTCATTACAACATCTGCAAGTTCTAAGTTATTCTTACTTTCTTCTATAACTTCAGGTAATGTTAAATCAACCTTAATACCATTTATTATCTTAGTACACTTAATTTCTTGCCAACTGTATCCACTTGCACTATCATACTTATCAACAAGCTTCCAATCAAGTTCCCCCTCACGGTCTAAGAACACATCTTCATTTTCCATTATTCCAAGCTTATGTTCTCCCATAGTTTCGAACTTAATTTTATGCATGTCTACTACATAGTTAAACTTCTTATATACGTTTTCTCTATAGAACTCATCAAATACTAGTCCGTATGCATGAAGTCTTGCAAATATCCTATCGTCATGTGCTCCAGATTTAGCTTCTACTCTACCGTTATCTCCTCTAGTTCTTTTTAAAGTCTTAACTTCGTCTAAAGCTTTAGGATGACAGAAAGTATAAGGTTGAAGTTCTACAAGTTGAGGAAGCAAGTTTTCAGTCATCCATTTACGTCTTCCATTTACACGAGAACCCATTATAGTTTTACTATCTCTATTTATATTCTTATCAAAACCTCTTACAGTTCTATCATTGAGATCCTTGTTATAGTAAATAGTGTATCCAAATAAAGTTTTGTTATATTTAGGATCACGTTCTAGTACAGGTAGTATATCTTGTCCAGGACCATCCCATTCAAGTGCACTTATAATAACTAGATTAGGATTTGCTTTCCATGCTAAATCACATATTGCTTTATATACAACAGGAAAATCAACTACAAGCAAAGTATTAGTAGCATATTCAAATATAGGCATACACGTTTCCATATTCATACCAAAGAATACAGTACTATCCCCAGATGAACCGTGTGCTATATCTATACCCATACAGAGAACGCTAATCTTTTTAAATTCATCTTCTATAGTTTCACTTCCACTACTTCTTATATAATCAATCATATATCTATTATCTAAGAAATGAGTATCCCATTTAACAGCATCTATCCAAGTTTGAACTCTTTCTATATGCTCTTGTGTATATAAACTGTCTGCAGAACTACTTATCCAGTCCATAAGTATTTCATTTCTAAATTTAGCTGCAACTGGTATCTTTCTACGTCTATCATCGTACCAAGCTTCACTCATTCCAAGTTCTTGATATCCATATTCAACGAAGAAGAAATCCATCTCAGCACTAGCAAATAAGTAAGTATGTAAATTAGAGTAATTCATTCCAAATAACTTATTATCAAACTTACATATCTTATTAGTTACAACATCATACATCTGTCTACCAGCAAGTGTAGTTAAATCTCCTGCTGTAGATGCATAGTGTATAGAGTGTCTTATTCCTTTTTTTCTAGCAAAGTCCATAGTAGCAGTAGTTGCAAACTGAATACCACTCATTGCAGCCATTATACATTTAACGAAGTTGAATTCGTCAAATAGTAGAAATCTTAAACGACGTCCTCTTCCTGCTCTTGCAGCTTGTTGCTCTTGTGGGGACACGGCTATTGCTACAAGTGTGTTACCAAGCTGTTGATTCTTAGTTTCTTTACTTCCAGATTTAGAAGAAGGTTCAACGTTTTTATACTCAACACCTTTCTTTCTACGATTTACTATTTGGTGAAAACGTAAGAATTCAGGAAATTCATCAGCTATTTCTATAACTTCCCGTTTATTATCGACAGCTCTTGTATATTCATAGTGCAAAAATCCACACTCAAAGTCAGTACTTCCATATGCAAATTCATATGCAAGTAAATGGTTGACTATGTATGTTTTCCCTATTTGTCTTGGTGCTGATAAGAATGTATTGAAGTTCTGACAGTATAGCCATATAAATGTAAACTGTTGTATAGTCATTTCAAAACGTTTAGATTCACCATTTTTAGTAATTCTTGCACATTCTCTCATGTGAAACCAAGGATTAACCATTCCTTCTCTTGCAACTTTAACTTGCATTTCTCCAGGAAGTATACTCATAGTATCTATTCCAAGTAAGTCTCTGTCAAATACTATAAGATGTATCTTATCGTTAAACTTTATCTTAGATACATCAGAGAACTTCTTAAGATACATATGGAAATCCCAGAACTGTTTATTCTTTGTAATCATATCATAATAAACAGTTTTAAATCTACCAGTCAGCTTACCATTCTCATCAACATCTATATATACATCCCACATGTCATCAGGAAGTCCGTCTACATTATAGAATATTTTTTCCTGTTCTGAGATAACAGCGTGGTTTATTTTATCGAAGTTACCGTTAAGTATCTTATGATAAGGTATTATTTGACTAGCTTCATCTGAAGGTGCATCCTTAGTAGATAAATATTCCTCAATCATTTTAATTGCCGAATCTTTAAACTCTACATATCCTGCATAGTCGATACTTAATATCTCAGAATAATAATCTTCGGTATCTTCATCTACAACCTTTTCTGCAATAGTAGCTAAATATCCATTATAATCGGTTGATAGTACTAATTCCTTAGTAAATTCGTAGTTAGCTCCATTCTTTTTAAGCCAAGCCTGAAATTTTATACTCTCTTCACTAATATCATCAAAATACATCTCATACATATTCATAATTTACCTCACAAAAAATAAACCATCCCCTATCGCTAGGAGATGGTTTTTATTATTAGTAATTAAAGTCAGCTCTTGCTACACCATAAAGTCTAGTTGCTCTTTCTCTAAAGAAGTTTCTGTCTGATAAAGCATTTCTAATATCATACATTTGATCTTCTAGAGCAATTGCTAAAGATTGGAAAGCTTCGTCATTCTTGTATTGGTTTCTATATACACCAATAACTCTTATATAAGAAGCTATCTTTCTTAGAACTACACTTTGAGTATTAACATCATCACAGTTCATTGCATCTGATTTAAGTTTTACAGCCTCAGATTCAAGTTTTCTATATCTTTGTGCTACATTAGGTGGAAGTTTTCCAATCAGTTTAGCAACAGATACATATTTAACTTCTTTATCTTGCTGATTTATTCCTTCAACAGCAGGTGAAGCAACTGGAATAATTTCATTTTCAGCAAATTCTATTATTTCATCAGTAGTATCATCACTTACTATCTTATCAACTATATTTTCTGTATCTTTTATAAACTCATCCCAATTAATTAAGTCCTCTTTGTCTATATCAATATTTTCTGGTAGTTGTCCAGCTATATCATGTACAGATTCTAGTGCTACATTAAGTACGTTAAGCTCTCTTCTACCACCATTAAGTTGATATACAGCCATGTCTGCTGATAAAACATAGCTTCTCTTTAATGTGTCAACTCTATCTATAGTTTTTCTTATTATGTAGTCTATATATCTAAGTCCATGTTGCTCAAGTATAACATTTGGTCTACTCATAACTTCATAAGCTTGAGTTATTCCTTCTGCTTCTGTTACTCTAGATAACGCAATTTCTAAGTATTCTACCATATCATTTAAACTTCTTATAATAGTTGAAGTATTACATTCGTTTATACTATCATAGAATGTCTTGTACACAAATAGTATCTTAGTCATGTTTATGATATTAGAGCTTACATACTTAGGATCTTCATAACGTCTACCACGATTTACTTTAATAAGTCCTAAGTTTGCAAGAACTCTTATAAATGAAACATGGTTTAGCATAAATAGGATAGACTTTTGAATTAGAGTGTCTATTATGTATTCATCATATAGTTCTTTATTCTTAAGATATCTTTCATTACTCATAAATCTTACAAGCAAAGTAGAGAATTCATACATAAATGTTTTACAAGAATTAAAATCATCATAGTTTACACTATTTCCTAAGTCCCATCCTACCATACAAGCAGATCTTATATCAAACGATAGTCTATTAGAGATACCATCGTCATTATCTATATAAGAATATGCTCTAGAAGACTCAAGTTCCTTTTCTATAGTAAATTTAGATCTAGGTCCTGTTTTTATATCTCCATATAAGTTAAATTCATACTCTTCACGATTAACTCCTGATTCAATATTTCTTGAATCAAAACCTCTTGCATTATAAAGCTCTTTTAAAGCTTTAATTTGGTCGTCTCTGAATAGTTTATGTATGTACGCTTTATTCTCAGCATGTTTTTCATCAGATCCTCTATCATCACCAAAACCATTGCTATCTTTAAGTAGTAGTGTAAGTGTATACATAACAGGTGCTCTATCGTCAGTTCCTCTAAAAAGTTTATCTAGTGCTCCAACACAAAGGTTATTAAGAATAGCTATAGCTTCAGCATTTTCTGCTATAAACTTATCATAATGTGCTTTGTTAGCTGGATTATAAATAGTTTTAAAGTAATTCATATATTCCTCCTTTTTATTTTTCACATATTGTATAAACGTTATAAAATTGTTTCGACCAAGACCCACATAGAAACAAATAAGAAGTTAAAACACCTTTGATATCAAAGGTAAATAAATAAAAGGAGGTTAAATAAATGGTTGAATTAACTGAGTTTATCGTTGCATCTCGTGCGAATAAAATCATACGTAATTCAAGACTTACAGATGTTTCATACACTGGACTTGATAGAACAGAATATGGCTTTTATAAAGATACAACTGAGAACTATCTAACTAAGATAACTTCTCCAGAAAAAGCCTATATGATACAAAAAAGACTAGAAGACATTCTGTTCTTTTTATTTCCTGGTACTACTTGTAATAGATTTGTAGGAGTTGAGGACACAACTGATGTAAGATATTTCTATCCTATAACAGTTGCAGATATTACTATAGATGAAAAGAAAGCATTTGTACCGTTTTTCTTTGGAAACGATACTTTATTTGCAATATCACCATTTTTAAAACTAGAGAATACTGAACGTATAGGAGATAAATTTATTGCTCCAATATGTAAAATATCAGATCTAGATAAAGAACTTACATTCTCGGAACTTGAAGAGTTACTTTCTGCTGAAACTGATAATGATAGATCTTTATATGGAACTGCTAGTATAGGTGATAGATTCAAAGTAGTAGTTCAGTCTATAGTAGAACTTGTATCTCCTATATCTGAAGCTATTAAAAAGACATTCCCTAGATACGAATATAGTGCTGAATGTGAGGTAGTTTCTGTTAAAGAGCCAGGATATACTAAAATGTATGAAAGACTTGGTATGGAAACTGAGCTTTTTGTAGATACTGAACTTGGACTTCTTAAAAATCCTGAAGATATAATAAAAGAAATTGACTTTTTACCTATAGTTTTAAAACATGAAACTAATACAGATGGTAATACTGTTGACTATATTACTATGTCTTTAGTAGAAAAGAGACAGGCAGATGGTTCACAAAGAGTAATACGTAGAGTAAATCTTAGATCAAATAATGATGAAATGAGATCTAGCTCAGATTTATCTACTCAAGAATCTAAGCATGTTATAAATGATTTACTTGTACTTCGTGAAACAGGATCTATCTATCCACTTATTAATATAGATGAGTTTGCATACTATTATAATGGATCTGTATGTTTTATTAAAGACGGAACTATTTTAGATGGATTTAAAATAGAAGATCTATACGAAGTAAGCAAAGGATATCCTGAAGTAGCTGAAACAGCAGCTGTAACTGAACAAGGTGAAGAATACATAAGAGCAGAAGAAGGTGTATCAGATATAGTCAATTCTCTTAAAGTAATAGGTATAAGAACTGGATCTACTTTATATGGAATTATAGCTCCTATATTTAAATTACCTAAAGAAATAGTAGTCGACTTCTGGAACTTCATAAGAAGAGCATTCTTTATGAAGCAAAATAACGCATCTAAGGAATATACCGACGAACTTAGAGTTAAAGCTTTAAACGACGACCTTGATGTGTATACTGATAAAATGAAAAGATGGATAGAAATCCCTATATTAGGGGTAGCCTCTTGCTTTATAGCTGGAGGAGTGGTATTTGGATGTACATTATGGTACATTATGAATAAAGTAGCTAAAAAGTACAGAGCAAAGGCTATGGAACCGTTAGAACATCAAATCAATATTTCTATTCAAGTAGTTGATATGAAGATAAGATTTGCTGAATCTGAGGGGGATACTAAAAAGATAGAAGAACTAATGCGTTATCGTGGTCATTTAATACTCATGAAACATAAAACTGAAAACTACAAGAAAGAGCTTACTGATAAAGATCAACTTGAGTACAATAAAGTGCAAGAAGTTGAACGTACTGGTGGCGGATATTAAAATTTATTAGGGAGAAACTGTTACTCATTCTTGCAAAGGAGGTATTATGTACTATGATGGATGGTATAAAACACTACGTAAGTCTAGCTCTGATAACTCTCATTCTATTCCTAGCAACGATGATAGTAAAGAGTCAAGAGAAGATAGAACATCTAGAAAGAACACTGAAGAAATAAATTACGCATTAGAAGGGTTTTTTGCAGTATATAACGATGAAGATATCACATTAAAATCTAAATATTCAAAAGGATTCGAAGCTGATGATGATTTTGGAGATTTAGGTGGAGATGATACTGAAGATACTGCAGATGATACAGGTGATGATGGTGGATTTGATGACATGGGAGGAGATGATTCCTCTATGGATACTGGGGGCGATGATAATGCCTTTGGTGATATGGGTGGAGATGACGATTTCGACTCTTTTGGAGACGATACGGACTCGTATTCGGATGAAAACGGAGGAGAAGGAGGAAAGAAAAAGAAATCATCAAAAGTCTCAAGAAAAGAAGCCTTAAATGAAACGTATGATCAGTCTACTCAAATAAGAGAAGTACTAGAATTTCCAAAGAAGTTCCAAGATCTGCGTAATGTAATAGCTTCTAATACAGATATTGCTCTATCTCAGACTCATACTAACCCTAAAGTAGAAGCTACTATTAGAAAAGTTGGAGAACGTTATCAAGATCTTCTAAGAAGCATTGATTTATATATGAAATCAATGAGTACCAAACTATATGAAGATCTATGGAGTGACTACATAGAGTTTCATACAATAGCTAAATCACTAAAGCTTAGTTTTGAAGCTTTAATTGCTGTGTAGAAATAGCAAATTAACAATCGTTTTGATAAAAATACTTAAAGGTTTTACCTTTAAAGTATAAAAATATATTTTTAAAATATCTAAGGAGGTAACAAATGGATAAATATACTGAATCTAATCTATTCTTTGGATTAGAAAATGTGGAAATGCTTGATGGAATCGCAACTGGAAAAATAGCTCCAAGAGAAGGAGACTATGATTCTATGTATGAAGGAGGACTAGAAGCAGAACTTGAAAGATTAACTGAAGAAGCAGATCAATATAAAGGAATGGCAACACTTATAGCTTTAGAATGTGTAAATGCCAACAGAGCTTATGCTGAAATAGCAAAAGGAACTGATATTGAAACTGCATTCAGAATGCATGGATTTGAAGCAGAAGATGGAAAAGATCCTAAAGAAGCTGTTTCTAAAGAAAACATCTTCAAAAGAGCATGGAAAGCAATCGTTGGATTCTTCTCAAATATCATATCTTATTTAGCTCACTTATTAAAGATAAAAAGAATATCTGGTAAAGTATTCGACGTTATCTATGCTGATGCAGATAAAATGATTAAAAACTTAGAAGGTGTAAAAGATAAAGTTAATGATAAAGTTGATGCTAAAGTTGCTTTAACTAAAGACATCAAAGCTAACTGGGATAAAGTTGAAGCAATCTACAAACCTGGAAGAGCTACTGATGAAAAAGGTACAGAACTTGAACTAGGAAGTACAGATAACATAGATTACAAAAAAGTTAAAGACTTCGTTGATGGTTATGCTGATAAATTTGGAATTAAAAATACAGCAGGTAAATTAACTGTTGATGCTATCGAAGCTCAATTCAGTAAACATGAAGAAGATTTAAAATTAAATGGTGCTGAAGAAAAAGGTGGAGAAGAAGCTGTATCATCTGCATATGGAAAAGTAATAAAAACATTAACTGACATAAAAGAAGCAGCAAGTGGAAGAAAAGGAAATCCTGAAGGTGGACAAGGAGATGCTATTAGACATTTCGAAGGTGCATTTGAAGGATGTAAGAAAATGCATAAAGCTATTAAAGCTAAACTAGATGAAGATAAATTACCAGAAGATGTATCTAAAGAAGCATTAGAAACATTATCTGAATCTTTAAAAGCTATGGGTAAATTATGTGCAAGACAAGCAAAAGTTTATAATTTCTGCTTAAGAGATTTTACAACTTTAACTGGATATGCAATAAAAGATGGAGCTGCTGTAGCATCTAAATTAAAATAACATAAATATTGAAAAAGGGAGGAGTGTACATGTTTTATGTAACAAGAGAGCTTAATAAAGATCTCATGAATACAATCGTCGATGGGTTTGAGTCGTTTGAAATGACTGAACTTAATGATATGATTGACTCTAACCTTGAAACATTAGCTGGTTGCGAAGCTTTAACTGAAATAAGTGCTGCAATAGCTGATTTTGGTTTTGATATTTGTGGATTTGAAGCAAGCAATAACGTAGGAGCTGAAAGTAGAATCAGAAGAGCTGTTAAGTTCATAAAAGATATTATCTTTAAGATAGTAAACTATATAAAGCTATATTTCAACTCCTACGCTAAAAAATTAAAGAAAATTAAAGAAGAGTTAAAGGAACTTAAGATTGCTATACAGGCAGCACAAGAACTTGGTGGAGACTTACCTCAAACTGTAAAGGCTAGACTAACGATATGGAAAGATAGAGAAAAAGGTGTTTACTATAACACACTGAAAACAGTTATAAGATTCTTAGCTAACTGTGGAAGTTTAAAAGACTATAAGATAGTTACTGAAAATAAGAGTTCTAATGATGTCTTATCTGAGACATACACTTTTATAAGAGAGGTTTCAAAACAACTTGCGATTTCAGCAGGAAAAGACAAATCATCAATTGGTGATGGTGCTACTACTGAAAATGATAGAAAAGTAGTATTAGACTCATTTAACGAACTACAAACTATATTAAAATCAGATGAAGTTGTAAAGACTGCTAATCCTGATGTAGTTAAACGTCTTAAAGACATAGGGTTAAAACCTTTTGTTTATATAGAAAAAGCTTCTGAAGAACTTCTGAGCAAGGCAAAGTTAAGAACAGTAGACGTTCCACAAGAACTATCTACCAAAGAAGTTCTTGATACATATCTATGGGGAACTGAAAAACTTATAGAGTGGTTAGATAACATAACTACTAACCTTTCAGAAGAACCTGTAAAAGTTAATCTTGAGAATAAAGACGAAGACATTACAGCTTATTCAAAAGAGCTGTTGAGTTATACAAAAGATATATTGGCTAAATTTAGAGAATGTTATGGAAGAACAGCAAAAGCTGCGTTTACTTTTATAAAGTACTTCCACTCTGATACGCTTGATGTATTAAATCAAATTAAATCTAATAATAATGACTAAGGAGGAAATAAGTAATGAACGAAAGAAGACTTGCTGATGGTGTCATAAAAGAAATTTTCGCTTATGAAAGCATCAATGGAGCATTATCAAATAAAACATCAAAAAGAAAAAATGGAGAAGATTCATCTAATGCATTTTTAAATATGACTGGGGTTAAAAGATGGGGTGCTGAAGATTTACAAAGCATCTGTTCTGTAATCAGACAAAGACAACAACACATGCCTGATACAGTACTTTTCTCACCTGAACAAAGAAGAGCGGCTGAGTTTGTACTTGCTCAAGAAGCTATCAATAAAGCAGTAGATGCAGCTTTAACTTCTAAATCAGTATGGGATAAATTACCTAAAGCAATGCAAGACGTTGCTGGATATGCAAAAGCTGCATACGATAAAGAAGCTGCTGTATTAAATGGAGCAGAAAGCTCTCAATTAGAATCAAGATATGCAACTGAATGTAAAGCTGAATGGGCTAAAAACACAGTTAAAGATATCTTATTCACTGGTATGGCATCTGTAGTAAACGGAGCTGCTGAAGGATATGTAAACTTAACTACTGGAACATACATTCAAGGGATAGAAAGCTTACAAGCTGGATCTGCTTATGCATTACACTACCCTGTACTTGAATTCTATGCACAATGGGTAAACGCTGCTGGATGTATCTGGTCTAAACTTGTTAAAACTGTTAACATGTTATCTCCTGAATCTTCTATGCCAATCGAACATAAATCACAAGTTTATGTATTCAGAGATAAAGATAATAAGAAAATTGCTGAAGTAAAACGTGAAGATTACTTCAGATATATGGATATGAACTTACTTAAAGAAAAGAACTTACTAAGTGCTAATATTGATATCTATAATCAATTACTTAAACATTTAGTAATCAAAAGTACTGACTTTGGTAAGAAATTATCTTTATATGAACCAATATCAGGAGCAACTGAAGCTGTATTAAAACCTTTACAACAAGCAATATTCTCATTTGAAATAAGTGAATTATTACTTCAAGGTGAAACTTCTGGTGGAGCTACAAATAAATTTAAAGGAAATATCTATGATTATGATGGAACTCCTATTCAAGGTACTCCTTTAACAGAATTCCACTATAATGGTAGAGCGTTATTCTTAACACCTGATGCTACAAAACCAACTGAGCAATATGTGTTAACTATACACTTCGAAGCTAAATTAAATGAAATATTCGTTGCATACACTAAAACTGCAACTACTTTAGCTGATATAGACTCTATTAAATTTGATGTTAAAGTTCTTGACTTACCAAGACTTGAAACAGCAAATTCTCAAATAGAAACTAGAACATATAAGACTAACATTACTGCTGGTCCTATTATACTAAGAGAAATCAACTTCAACCCAGAATACAATAGTTTCTTAGAAGCTAAAACTGGTTCTGGAAAAATAGTTGAAGATGAAATCAATGCAAGAACAGAAGAATTATCTAACCTTGCAGAATCTATCTTTACTGATGGATACAAGAAAATGTGCGAAACTATCAAAGAACAAAGAAAGAAAGAAGATGCTGACGCACAATATCAATCATATGTATTCTGGGCTCATGCTAACATGGACTTACAAGAAGCAAATGCATTGATGAAAGGTGAAAACTACAACATGAGAATGAGTAGAGTATTCCAAGAATTATCTACTTCTTATTCAAACTCAGCAAATACAAATGCTGTAGGAATGAACATCTGGTGTCATGTTGAAAGTTTAAACCCATTAAATCCTGCAATGATGCCTGTAATCGGAACAGTAAACTCTGATACAGCAGGAGACTTCTTAGGAGTAGTTTCTCCAGTAGAAGCATATGTATTTACAGCTGGTACAAACAACGGACCATCTCCTGTAAAAGCAGTTATAGTTGGAACTAAAAAAGCAGATGACAGACCTGATAGAAATAAAGCTTATGCTGATGCATTAGCAGCTATTGGTGGAGGAGCTTTAAAACCTACTCAAGATCAAATATCTGCTCATACAGTATATAACTATAATATATCTCCACAATTTGCAGAACCAAACTTAGAAACTCATTTCATGACAAGAGTTGCATTATCAATGACTGACTCTTCAATGGGATATAGAAGTGCATCTGTTCCAAATGTACCTCATATCCAAATGAAATCTGGTTTCAAACACCAAGTAATAAAAGGTGCTGGAGGACATTTAGCTATTAAAGGTTATATGGCTCCTACTGTTAATAACTGGAAATAATAATTAAAATATTGGGGAGGGGACGAAAGTCTTCTCCTCAGTATTTTTTATCGCAAATTTGAGGAGGTATAATAAGATGAACCTTATAAGAAATAGAATGATAGGTGCTGGAGTAGATATATTTGGATCTAATATGATTGCAGATATACACAATATTGCACTTATTGGACTTGAATCAGACGGTCAAGTCTTACAAGAGTATACAGCAAAGACACACTTCTTGGCTGGTATTACTATGGATCAAGTCATGAAACTTAAAGCTGGGCTTATGTATTTAGAGTTCTGGACACACGGAATAGATCATACTAAGCCTACTATAAATAGAAGATGGTATCCTTCTGATAAAATGAGAGAAAGTCTTGGAGCAGATGCAATTATAAAGCAACTTAACCAAGGTGGAATACCTGGATGTGCAGAACATCCACAAATAAAAGCAAATGAAAGAGCAAAACCTGGAGAAGCCCCTAGTCAAAATGAATTACAAAACATAATATCAGACATTACATTTATAGATCCAGCTAGAGTTACTCACTATATAGTAGGATATAAATGTTTTGAAGATAGAACTATATTTAAAATAAGAACTGCTTTAAAGAATCTTACTATAGTAAATGATATATTAAATGGTAAAATACCAGCATTTAGTATAAGAACACATGGACTATTTGTACCAGATAATGCATTTGGTGGATGTCATAAAGCGGCAAAGATTAACTTTGTCACTATCGACTACGTAGGAAACCAAGCAGATGTTCGTGCTATAGCTAATCCTGAAATGGAAGTTGTAGATGTTACAAGTGGTGAAAAGATGAGACTTCAAGTAGATAGTAGAATAGGAAATGAAAACGACATGGAAATTAATAACTTCTATAAGAAGAATGATATCTGGGTAAAGAAAGAAACTACTGCACTTGAATCAGCTTTTAACCATGGTATTCAAATATCTGTTAAAGCTAGTGAAAAGGAAATGTTAAGAGAAGTAAGCAACAGTGTGTGGTGATTTATATGAACATAAACGTTCTTATATATAGAATAAAGAAGGCAATTGGACTTAATGGAGTACTTAAAAATATCTACTCTGATTACAAGATAAGAGATAGTATTATGAGCAGTCTTATTGAGTTTAATAGACACAGCGGATTTGCTATTGGATATACATTAAGAGAACTAATGCAATATACAGATAGATCTCAAAACGATCAGCATTATGCAGTTGGTCAATATAAGGATATAGTGGTTGCAGTACCACCTGATCTTATGAAGAGTATTGAAGATGCTGGTTGTAGAATAAAGTCTTGCAGAATGTATGAAATGCAAAACGTTATACTTACACTTAATAATAGAGTTAAAAGAGGTATAAAGGACTTAGCATGGGATTTCTCAAAGCAAGAGATGTATACTTGGAATGAATCTGATATGCAGATAATGTTTCGTGCACCAAATTCAATAGTTCTTGAAAACTGTTCTTATATAATAGATCTTTTATATGATAAAGAGATACAAATTATATGTGAACACCCAAAGAACTTATCCACAATATCTATTAACTTAGAGTCTAGATTTGAAGAGCTTTGCAAACTTGATTTAATGATAGATATGTTTAATAATAACTTAGCATTTTTAAAACTTGATATAGGTAATGGAGCAATTGATCCACCTTTACAAGATTTCCAAAATGCTGCAGATCTTAAGAAACAGTTATTAGAAGACTTAAGGATAAGAGGCTCAATAGATAACATACAAATGTAATGCGGAATAAAATAAGTAATGAACCTACTCTGGGTAATTCCAGAGTAGGTTTTTGTGTCCGCAAATTATTTGGATTGTGTCCTCCTTAATCTGCGTCTCCTTGCTATATTTCTAAATAGGTTCCTTCTCAGAACTAATTTCTTAGATATAACTATAACATCAAGAGGCTTGTGTACCTGAGCAAACATGCTGGGTTTTTGATAAATAGCTACATTAGGAACCTTTTTAATGTCGTTCACTTCACTCTTTATTTCAGCAACCTTCTCTTTATCATTAGTTATTATAGCATTTTGTATACTAAGCAGTAAGTCATTAAGAAGAGATCCTTTAGTTGTAACCTTTAAAGCAAAAGAAGTTATTCTAGAAAATAGCACACGTAATATTACATTACATATTTTGATAGCAAATGCTCTTAGCTTTTCATTTTGTAATATAACCCAAAGTATTCCTAGTGCACCACTAATTTGAACTTTGGAACCTTTTATATACTCGATGACTATGTCTAAAAGAGCTTGTAGTTCTTCCATCGTCAATCTCTCCTTTCATTAATTAAAGATCTATACCAGAATTTGTTTTTAATGAGGTTAAAATAAAAACAAGCATATATTGTAATTTGATTAAAAGTAAATTATGGGAGGAATAAATATGAAAAAGACTATGCTTATAACAGCAGATATCCACTTTGAAAGAATACCAGTAGATAAAAGAACACCCTTTATAGACTATCTAAAACGCTCTATAATCGAATCTTTACCTGATTTCTTTATAATTGCAGGGGACACGGCAGATTCACGTAATTTAAGAGCAGAAAGTGATGATTTTCATGAGTTATGTAATTTTATAGAAGAGATAAAAGATTTATGTAAAAAGCAAGGAACTACTTTTATAGTACTTAAAGGAACTCCAAGCCATGACGGAGATATAATGCAAAATGTATGTTCATTTATGAAGAATGATATTCTATATATAGATACAATGTGTACACAAACTATTAAGGGACTTAACATAGGATTTATCCCTGAACTATACTATAGTAGATATGACGATTTTTTATCAGATTTAAAAGAGAAGATATCATTTACTCAAGATGTAATTATATTCCATGGAATGATGGGGTTTGCAATACCAGCTGTAAAACAGATAGACTCACAATGGAACCTTCATAGAAATCTAGTTATGAGGCATAAAGATGTAGAAGACTATGCTAAATGTCTAGTTATTGGAGGACATGTACATAACTTTATGAGTACATCTAAGACACATTATACAGGAAGAGCTATAAATAACCCAGGCGAAGTTACATTTAATAGAGTATTTGGAGTGCAATTAGTAGAAGTTGACACAACAAGTCGGGAATATACTCTGAAAACCATTACCAATAATATGGTAAAAGATGTTAAAAAAGTAGAAATAAATATGGTTACAGATGACGTACATAGATTTATTGAAGAATTTATAGATAAAGATATGGAAGGATTTAGATTTGTTATATCTATAAATAGTAATAATGAAACTATGAATAAGTATAACGAATTTATAGACGTAGTTAAACCATTATATACACAAATAAAACATATAAGTGAAGAAAAGAAAGTGTCTACTATTAAGATAGATACAAAGGATATAGATGAACTTGTATATGAGTTTTATAAATCAAAGACAAATGAAACTATATCAGAAACACTTGCAAAAGAAATTCAACTTAAATAGGGGGTGATTTTATGGATAATGAGTTATTAGGAGAATTACTTACGTATATAATAGCAGATCCATCAGATGTAGTTTTCCTAAGAGGAATTAAAGAAGGTATAAGTTACATTCAACCTCAAGATATGACTCCAGAAGTTCCAATACTAGATAGATTTATAGAAGATTTACTTACTTCTAAAATAGAACTTCCACGTGAAGCTATGAGAATGTATGTTAGTTATGGGTTTTCTGATACTACTAAGTCTTATGTATCTATTATAAGTAGTAGTAAAGTCAACAGAGGTTATAAGAATGACTTACTTGATAGACTTAATGCAACTACTATAGTAGGATGTTTAAATCCTATAGTAGAAGTCTTACAAGATGAACTTATATCTCTTGAAGCAGGAAATCCAGGAAAATCAAGACGTCAATATCAAGAAGACATACTTAAATATATACAAAGCCTTTCAGATAGATCAATAATATTACAAAGAGACAGAGCAGTTGGTAATTCTATGATAATAGATCCTCTAACTGGAATACAGAACTCTGATGCTGTTGTAGAACAGGCAGAACGTGAGCAATCTTTACAAATAAAGTCAATTCCAGGAATAGATCAACTTGTAGGAAATGGTTTTAGACCAGGTACACTTTCTATGGTGTGCTGTTTGTCAGGACATGGTAAGTCTCTTATAATGCAAAACGTAGCAATATATGCATCTATTAATAATAACCCAGAAGATCTTACATTTAAAGAAGGAAGGGTTCCATGTATACTATTTGTATCATATGAAATGAAACTTATACAGTTACTTCAAAGACAGCTGTCATTCTTTGGTGTAGATAAAAACATAATATACAAAATACCTAAAGAAGAACTTAAAGACAAGCTTAACTATATAATGATTGAAGAAGCAAAAAGACATGGAGTTAAGCTTCCTTTAATATACGATGACCAGATAACTATAAATGAGAATTCAACTGGTAGACCAACTGCAGATGATATAAGACGTAGTATAAAACGTTATCAAATGCAAGGTTATGATCCAGTTATGGTTATAGTTGACTATATTGGTCTTATGGGAGTTAAATCAAGAATAGGACAGCAACTTGGTACTACAGGTGGAGATATATCACAAGCTTTATCACTTAAAGCAATAGAACTTCGTCAAGTAGCAATAGAGTATAAGATACCTATACTTACTGCTCAACAGCTTGATACAGAAGCATCTATGATGTTTGGACAAATGCAGGCTTATACTAAGCTTATAGATCCTATAGTAAGTATGGGAGATAACATGCTTAGAGGATCTAAACAGGTTAAAGATAACTTAGAAATACTTATGTATGGAGATGTATTTAAGATACAAAGACCTATAGATCCAGAAAGTCAAGATAGACACATAAGATATGATACTTATGTATCTCTTGATATTAAAAAGGATAGAGACGAAGTAGCAAGATATAGACTTTCAGAACGTGATATAGAGACGGCTGATAGCTATAAGCGTATTACAGAAAAGATACGTAATGATGCTCAGACAAGACGTTTCTTTAGAGAACCAGAAGTTGCAACTTGTGTAATGCCACTTATTGAAGGTACTATGAAGATACATCCTGAGGATTATGGACGTAGTATTCGTACTTATTACTGTAACTCAATGGGTACACAAATAGATTTAAATGCTTTAAAAGATAGTAATGAAATAGATTTAGAGTTTGAAAGTGCAGAAGAGGAGTTTGAGGCAACTGATTTTGAATAACGTTCTAATTATGAATACTTACATATAATATATTGAGATCAAGTTAGTCAGACTTGTATTTTAGCTAAAATAACAAAATTAAACAGGAGGTAGAAAAAATGGCTGAAAGAGATATTGGAACAGGGAGAATCTTAAATGAGGTGGATAACTACTTAAAAAGAGTAAGTTCAACTCAATGGGATTTCAAGAAAGAGGATTTAGGACTTAGAGCTAAATTCTTATTCACTTATTTTAAACCAGTAAATGGTGAAAACTTACTTGAGTATTATAATAAGATACTTAAAGGAGTAACAGACAGAAGATTATTAGAAAGCTTTGCAACTAGTGATTTCTTGTCTATGACAGATGAAGATCAAGGAATAGTCCTTGATATGGCAATTCAACTTATTAACTATGGAGATAGAACAAATCTTATCCAATTAGTTAATCACAAAATCAATGCTGATTTTGTTGAAAGTGTTGAGGCTCTTGGTTCTGGAAGAGTTAACGAGGAAGGACAAAAGTTCTTACACGTTGAAGACTACATTCAAGAACTAGATGCAGATGATATTGTAGTTCTTATTGACAGACTAACTGATATAGGAGTTATGTCTGAAGAAGTGGAAAACTTGGCTGAAGGTTTACAACTTGCAGGACCTTTATTAATAGCTGAGCTTAGAAATGCAGGTGTAAGTCAAGAGCTTGAAAATCTAGCATTTGACATGATATCAAGTGTAGACTTACTTCAAAGCCTTATTAGAATTATAAAGAAATTTAAATATATTTCTAAGAAAGGTGGAGGTAGAGTAATAACTGGTGGATATAAACCAAATAAATCTTCTTACATGAGTGATATTGAAGCTAATGTAGCAGAAGAAACAAACGGGTTATCACCAGCTGAAGTGGAAGAAAAACTTGAAGATGTTTATGCTTACTTAGAAGATGTAGTTACAAGACCAGTTGCAGAAACATTTAGAGCACTAGTTGAAGGAAACAGAAACTACCAAGTAGTAGGAGCAGATATATTAAGTATACTAAGTGGTAAACCTTTTGATGTAAGTAATAAGGTAGCTTATATTAAAGCAAAAGTATTTGAAGGTTTAAATAGTAAGCTTGAAGTTCTTGGTGTAGCAGTAAATCAAGATGTAAGCGTACTTACAACAGCTTTCTATTATCTATCTGCACTTGCTGGTTCTGATAATACAGTTGAGGATGTAATGGCTGTACTTGGAACTAAGATTAGAGGAGAAATAGTAGTTCCTAAGAGCTATGAACTTGAATCTTTATTAACTTATACTTATATTACAAACGACACTAATCCAGTGCTTATGTATGCAAGTATGATGAAAGATCAAAGAATAGCAAAACTTATTCAACATATGTACTCAAAAGACAGACGTGGAGAATATTTAATGAGTATCAAAAATATTGATAACTTCATGAAAGAAAAAGAACCTGGATTTAAATCAGGAAGATATCAACTTTCAGATATAAATACTGTTCTAAATGTATTCTCAGGTGGAGTTAATAAAACTTATAAGCTATCTCAAGAAGATATTCAAGACTTAGCTGAAGTAATACTTAATGCAATAACTGAATAGGAGGAAAATAAGATGGCATTAGGAGACAAATATAGAACTATAAAGAGTACTTCAGGTGCAAATAAATATGGGATAGAACCAGGAGAAACATTTGCATCACTAAGTAAGAAGAAAGAAAGAGCAAGTATAGGTGGTGGTACAATAAACTTTTATAATACTACACCTGTAATGGCTTCAAGAAGTACTTTAAAAACTAGAAAGAGTTCAGATGATTATGTGCCTGTACTTGGTAAGGCTTTAAGAAGTAAGAAAGAATTAGAAGAAATAGAAATAAGAGAAAATAAAGGAGGAAATAAAATGGGTAAAGGATTAGCAGGATTATTAAATGTAAGTGCAGCGAAAAGAAATTCTACAGCAAGAAGATATAGTGAAAATAGATCTGTAGATGTAGGTGGTGGATTACAAGCAATACTTGCAAATAAAGGTAAAAGAGACGACAGAGACAGAAGATTAGGACTTGATAGAAGAGATGATGTAGTTGTAGATAATGGACTATTTGCATTTACAGCTGATGGGAAGTATGTTGAAAAGCAAGTTGAAAGTACAAATGCTTCAATAAATGTATTAACACTTGTAAATAACATACCTGATAATATAATAGATTCAGGTGTAGAAGTTATGTGGGGATACATGGTTCTTTTAGAACTTGGGAATAACAAAGATTTCTTTAATTTCATAACTGATGATATTAAAGATGATATAAAGAAATTAGGTAAAGCAGTAAACGATAGAGACACTGACAGAATCAAACAAATATTTACAAACTTTGCAGAAGCTTTAGGACCATATAGAAGCTGTATACCAAATACTGCAGTTGTAACATTTGCAGTTATAGGTAAGTATGCTAAAGATATTGGAGTACCTAGTGTTAAAGATGGAACAGAATTAGCACCTGAAGTAATTGCAGCAATAGCAAACTTCAGAATGTATGCAAATGAAAACTGCTTGAGAAATAATAATATGAGCCTATCAAGCAGATTACCTGATTATCTAATAGATGATTTATATGACTTGTTAGATACATTCACTACTGGAAACATAGATGATATCTTAAGAGCGATTGAATACGTTAAGAAATCAGCAAGTTCTTATTCTCAACAAAATAAGAACATGTTCAATAATGCTGGAATGTTATCTCAAAACTTGAAGATGCTTCAAGATACTATTAACCAATATACTAAGAGAGGAAGAAGAACTGGTAAATATGGTGGAAGTTTGAATGACAAGTTTGGAATCGCTACAACTACTAATAGATATGGTATAACTAGTGATAGAATGGGTAGAACTACTGGAGGACTAGCTGAAAGCTTAAGAAGAGACAGAGACGATGACTATGATGACACTTATAATGGTGGAGGAGCATTAAGCATACTTACTAGAAAAAGTGGTAGTGTAGTTGATAGAGACTCTAGTTTTGAAAGATCTAGACGTGAAGCTGAAAGAGTAAGTCCATATATAGCAGGTAGAGACACTGGTATTGGTAGAAGTAGCGGAGGAGTTTATAGAACTGTAAATAGAAGAGACGACAGAGATGAAATTTCTGGTGTTCGTGATGCTGAAGCTATGAATAGAAGTTTAAAAGAAGCTACTGGAATGATATAAGTTTCTGAGCTGAGAAAGATTAGGGAATGAAGAATCTGATTAGAAAATAAATAAAGGATGAAGTTCCACACTGGCAAGAATAAACAAATATACTCAAAATAAGTATCTATTAAAGTATACCTTAAAACAAGAGGTATAACATTATGAGGGACGGTAACTTGTATAAGTTAAGTTCTGTGTGGAATGTAATCTTGAAATAAGATAAGAAGGAGGCTAATATGTATTTTGATATTAGAGAAACAGTAGAAAAAAGAGATACATTATATAAAATATTTAATTCTAATAATATTTATATAAGTGATTTCTATCCGTATTTAAATGACAAATTATATCCAACTATACCTATGTCTGATATGAGTAAGAAACAAGTGTTTCCACTTTTTAAATCAGTAGGTTCGATTGGAAGAGTAAAATATGAGGTATCAAACCCAGTAATATTTACAGGTTACTGTGTTGAATCAGAGTTAGATTATAGTTTTAAGTATAACTTTGATAGATACAAAGAAGAGTTTGAAGAGTATACAGACATCTTAAAAAGAGATGGATATACAGTTTATTCAAGACCAGTAGAAGAATTATTCACATCATTTATGGAAGTTCAAAAAGTAGCTGTAATAGGTGGGATGGTTGCACTTGAGTTTTCAGAATTGTACCCATCAACTACTGTACCAGTAGTTAAAACACACGAAGTATATGATGAAGTAATGCCACCAATTGAAAGTTATGTAATTAACTTATTAAGTCAAGTAGACTTTGTGGCATTTACTTTAAATACACTTCTAATGCTTCATAATAGACTATATATTGCAAGAGGGTTCTCAGAAAATAATGAACCTATCTGGAAATATGATATAATGGTTTTAAATCATCCAAATCTAAAATCTAGAATAAAGGCAGTTACAAAAGCAGTAATTAAAACATTAGGAAATTATAATCTTGATGCGGCTTATGTAGAAGACCTTTTAAATGGAAGAGAAAAAGAAGAAATATTTAGAAGTTACTTCAGTGAAATGAATATCAAATTCGGAATGAGTGAATCGGAATCAGCTCATGCACTTGTATTCTATGATACAGTATTTCCAGAATACAGAGCAAGTTTTAAACAGAAGTTTAATGTAAGTACTCAACAGCTTAAAGGAAGAGTATTATACATTATTCCTGAGATTAATCAGGAAAGAATTGAAGAAAGTATAAGTTTAGGTGGATTAATATAAGATATGAGGAGGAAATAAAATGGCAGTAACAAAATTATCAGCTGAATATGTAGCACTTAGTCTAGAACCTTTAATAAGAGCGGAAGTATTCACACAATTAAGACTTGAAAGAATGATAGAATCAGTTGTGGGAGCACAAGCTTCAATAGGTCAGAAGAGAGTAGTATCAGTAAATCAAAATAATAAGAATACTGTAATAAAACTTGCATACAACTATGATGGGATATTAGGAAATGCATGTGAGTATTTATGCTATTCAAGACTTGTAGGTCTTGCAGACTCAGGTGAAATAACTAATGAGGACTTAGAGTTATTTGCAGCAACAGATCTTGTTAATAATTCACCATTCGTTATACAACAAGAATTTGGAAATGAGTTTCCTAATGATACTGATTTCCAAAGATGGCTAGCAGATAATTATCCAGAAAAGGAACATAAACCTTGGCTTTATGTTTCTGAATACATCTTCAAAACTCCAGAGTTAAGAGAAGATGCAAATAGGATTCAACAAATCTTATCAAAGTACTTTGTAGCATCAGACGTTCATGTGATGCAAGAACCAAAGAACTTTGCAATAAGATATATACAAAATGGATCTAGAACTATAAGAAGACTTATGCTTATAGATATGGATTCTTGTATTCCTATGTTTGAAGATGACAGAGGAGACTTAATAGCTCCAGTTTGTCCAGTATGTGGTGGAGCAATGGTTTATGTACCAAATGCAATGAGACCTGGACAAAACATAGAAGCACTTCAAAATCAATCAGGAGTATATACTTGTCTTAGAGAAGGATGTGTAAATGACATTCGTCCAGTAATAGAGACAAATGGTTATGCGGCTGATAACTATGACATAAGAGATAATAACGTATTTAGAAAATACGTTGAAGAAGATTGTGCTTATGAACTTATGTTTGATGTTGCAATGATGTGTAATATTTATGCTCCAGTTAAAACTTGTTTTACAATAGCAGAATATAAGAAAGCTGTTATTGAAGAACTAGGTGAATATGTAGTTGAGTTCTGGGGAGATAGAATATTTGCAGCATTTAGAAATTACCAAAACATATTAATGGGTCAATATCTAGCTGGAAACTCAGGAGCTATACTTAGCAAAACAAAAGAGTTCATAATAGATGAAAAAATGGACTTTGTTGATTATGCAAATAGTATTGCTGAATATATTCCTACTAGAATAAATAATGACCCAATTTCAATGAAGCTAATTGCTACACTTTATGTACAAGGTATATGTGGTGAAGACTTCATAACTTGTGCAGAAATGTACAATGCAAGATCTGCAAAAGAACTTGCTGATGTAGGTCGTGATGTATTAACTGATACAGACTTAGATAACATCTACGATCTATACAAATGGCTTTATGTTGTGGAATAATTAATTAGGCACTTGGGAGTTATCTCCTGAGTGCTTTTTTTATCGCCTATTTTTAAATTTACAGGAGGAATTTATAATGAGTTTAGAATGGAAAAGAAGAGAAATACCAAACGGATATGCTTATAGTATTGCTGAACTACCTAATGGTGGATATATTGAAATATTTCATGATTCAAATGTAAATAAGGTATCTGTTGAGACTAATTTTAGTGTATATAGTAAAGGAACAGCAAAAGGAATACCTCATTTACTAGAACACTCTATATTTAGTAATGTTATAAATGGTAAACCTATGTTTGAAGCAAGACCTGAACTTACTGATTTAGGAATTGATTTAAATGCTTGTACTGAAATAGACGGCATAACATTGCAAGCAATGTCTGCACATATTTTTGATAGTAACTTATATGAATCAGATGAAGAATATCAAGAATTTGCAAAGACAAGAAATTTAAAAGCTTATATGACTAACATTGGAGAAATACATAGAAATCTTATTACAACTCCAATCCCTAGAGATTACTTTGAAAAAGAAAAAGAAATAGTACTGTCTGAAATAGATACAAATTATTCTGCAGATGCTTTAAACATATCTAAGCTACAAATTCCAAATCTTATATATGGTGGAGATTACTCATCTATAGGAACTGCTGATAATGTAAAAAATGTTCCATTTGAATATATAGAATGTATGAGATGTATGACATTTAGAGAAAAAATGATGACTAGTATAAGAATAGAGGCTCCATATGAAATAGATTATAAAGATATAGAAATCTATGTAAACTGTATATTCTCAGCACTTAAATCAAATGCAGAATACATGAAACATCACGATGTGTATGAAGGAGTAAGAAAAGAAGACTTAACTTCACCTGATATAATACTTGATAGTTGTGTTAGTAACCATCCTGAAAGTGAAGACATGGATGCATACGTTCCAGATCAATATAGTTACCAAATACTTTCAATTGGAAGTCCTATAATGGAAAAGTCTCTTGTATACGATTTAAAAATGATTGAAAATCAAAAGAAACTAACATATGGAATGATTACTATGCCTACTATACCACTTTTAGATGATTTAAAAAGATTTGATACTATAGTTGCTATAAATATGTTCGTTGATTTATTTATAGAATTTTATAGAGAAAAATATCCTTATATGTATAGATTTGACTTTTATGAAAGAAGACCTTTTGTAATAGATAGACAAATATTCTTAACATCTAGTATAGCTTCTATATTTGCAGAAACTGTATCTGTTGAAGAGCTTGAAAGAACTTACGAAGAATTTAAAAATGAGTACTTTAAAGAAAAGTTTGATGTTACATTTAAATCTAATATAACAAGAGCTAAAAACTCTTGGTTCTCATTTGTAAATGGAAGTAAAAACTTTATGAAAGAATCAAGTGGTTCTATAGTACTTGATGTGTTAAAATCTTTACCACCTACTAGATATTTATCTGTTGATGATAGATATGATATATTAGATATGGCAGTTAGTACTAAAGAAGGAAAAGCATTACCAAGTACATTAAATAGTTATTTATATCATCGTGATGATTATATAAAAGCTAGTGTATTAGAACTTATAAATAATGCTAGATTTACCATAATAAAAGTATCAGGAAATGAAGGAGCTGATGAATAATGAGAACTAAATGTAAGAATTTCGCATTCTATGGTGGTTTTGATATAGGACCTTATAATTATAATGTGGCTGACTTACCTGTTGCTGGAACATATCTTGAAGTTATAAGATCAAAAGAAATAAAATATCCAAGTATAGGAATATCTTTTAACTTATATAGTCATAAGACTGCACAAGGACTAGGTCATTTTATAAAACGTTTAATATGGGATATACTTGCAGATACAGATAAGTATCAAGAATGCAAGCACCTTGACATATCGTCTGCTTATGCAATTGAGGTTGATGACGATATAAGACATGTAAACTTTAAGTTTAACACTATGCAATATATGCCAGATAAAGAATACAGTAGAGATACAATTCTTAAAGAAATGATACAAAAGAAAAAGATGCTATTCAGAGATGTTATTGAATGGAGTTTATCTAGAATTAAAAAATGTAAAGACTATAAAATAACACAAGAAATACTTGATATAAGAAGAAACAGCTTTAAAGAATATAATGACTTAGAGAAGAAAAATGTAAACATAACACACCCTCTTATATCAGTTACTGCAAATGATGAAGTTCCTTTATCTAACTGTATGTTAAATGCTGAACTTGATAAGTTAACAGTTGATGATGTAAATGATATTCTTAATAATGTATTCTCTTTCTTTGCTCTAAACTCTATACAACTTGAAATACCAGCAAATGTTACATTGTATGAAGTTGATTTACTTGCATCCACTCTTATAACAGATGTTTTAAATCAAAGTTTAAAAAAAATCTGACTATGCTAAAGAGATAGCAAAAGTTGAACCTAAACATGAAGATGTGGTTGAAATTAAAAAATTAGCAGAAACACCATTATATCTTATTGGTGAAGAAGACAAAATTGCTATAGATGATAATCTAAAGATAACTAAATATCCGTACAACTACTATGGAGATAATAAGCCATCAAAACACATATTAGTTCGTACATATCCTGTTATTATAGATAGAAAGTATCTAAATGACACAAATGTATCTAATGGAATATATGCATACCTTGGTTCTATAATAGCTGAGATAGTATTCAATAACTATATTCATGCTAAACGTTCCAATAATGTCATAGGAATATTTTCGAATGAAAGAACATCTGAAAGTGTTGTGAGAGTTTCTGAAAGAGGTATTGCTATTACAAGAAACACACTACTTAATATCAATAAAGATACAAATATAGAAAACGTACTTTCTGAATTCAAAGAGTATGCAAAAGAAAGATATGAAGATAGTGCTAATTTCTATATAGATACTTTGAAAAAAGAATTACTACTTCTATTTACAGGCGGAGTTTCTTATAAATATCCAGCATTCTTTAAACATAACGATTTAATGATGGTATGGAACTTTAACAGAACTATGAATGCAGAAGAAAGAGCAGAAGATATAGATTCAGCGTTTGGTAATAGAGAAGAATACTTATTTAGTCCATTTGTAAATGCATTACTGTCAGAACATTCAGTTAAGATAATAAAACGTTTTGGTATACTTGCTATTAATAACTTAGAGTTTATAGAAATAAATAATAACATGTAGGGATAATCCCGATACTGGAGAAATCTGGTATCGGGAACTATTTCTTTTTTCTTCGCAATTTCTTCTATTTAAAATACAAAAAAAAAAGAACTCGTGTGAGTTCAACTTGTCTTTATCTAAATAGCAAATATGCTAATGAAGATATGAACCCTATAGTGAAACCTACTATAGTGGCGTTTTGTACTAAAATTCTTTTCTTTAATTCTCTAATTTCCATTTTTAAATCTTTTACCTTATCTTGTAATATAGTTTCTTTGTTAACGATCATTTTATTCATCTCCTTCTTTACTCATAATAATCAAAGCACAACTTCTAACTCTTCTCCAAGCTTCATCGTAGCTTGTAGAGTATTTAATGTCGTCTAATTCATAACCTTCATCATTTCCTTTTTTAATTGCAGGTCCTACTAACGCACCTAGGTTTTCTTCTACAGTTGTTATTTCTTCAATTCTAAATAATTTCATTTTATACCTCCAAATAATTTATTATAATAATCTACATATAAAAGATTATTACACCTTATTATATATATTCATTAAAACAGTTAGAAATACCCCTTTTCCAGACAATTCTCCAGTTTTAAAACATACTATAAAGGAGGTTTAAACTCAATATGGCTTATAATAGTAAAGGAATAGATTCTAATGATATCCTAAGACAGAAAGCAAGTTCGATGGAAGCACTGTCTTCAGCTAAGAAATCATCTGAGTCTACACGTAAGATGTTTGGTGGGTTCTCTACTAAAATAGCAGGAGATAGTAAAGCACGTACTAACAAACTTGCCTTAATGAAAGAGCAAGAAGTTCAATATCAAATTCTTGCACGTTCTGATAGATCTTCTGATAATCTTGATCCTTATTCGTTTCCGCCACAAGCTAAGCTTCGTGCTACAGAGAAACTTGCATTAAGAGAACAAGGTTATACAAACTCACTTCTTACACAAATTATAAAAAATCAAACTAATACTGCTAACCTACAAGCAGAAATTCAGTATAGAGACTCTGTATTAAATCTATTAAAAGAGATAAGAGATAATACTAAAAAAGAAGAAAAGAAAGCAACTAACCTTGGACCTAATAAAGGATATGAAACTAAGGTTCGTAAGAGCTCAGACCTTGCAGAAGCAATACTAGGTGGAAATCCTAAAGAGATGCTAAAACAGCTTCTTAAAGGAACAGAGTTAGGTTCATTAGGATTTGAAGGTCTTGATATGCTTAAAGACTCTTTGGATATGATGAAAGAACCCGGAATGCTTAAGCAAATGATGAAGGGTAAAATAATGGAGTCTATAATAGGTAAACTCCCAAAAGATATAGCTTCTCATCTAACTAGAATGAGAGAAGATATGGGAACATATGTACAAGATATGATTAACCAGTTTGCTTATTCTAAAAACTCTACTCTTCGTGCAATGACAAAGGGACATTATAAATCAGTAAAGCAAGATAGTTCTTCTGTTGGTAAAACAGATATGACCAAAGAGGCTTTATTTGATAATAAGTTTTATACTGCGGTTACTATGGAAATACCATCTATATTATATTCAATACGTGACGGTATTAACAAGTTCGTAGGAGAACGTTATGACTACGATAAACAAGAATGGACTACATTACAAGCTCAAATAAGAGATATGGCAGAATCTTCTCAGTCTATGACTACAGGAGTAGATCAACTTGTAAGACATTTGTCAAACGTATCAGAAAAAGCAATGTCTAATACTGGAGGTATTACTAACTCTTATATGGGACAGCTTTTCCAAACTGATAAATATGGAGCATACTCTAAAGACAAAGGTGGAAAACTACAGTTCCAAAACGAAACACTTGTAAGACAGATACTTACTGCTATGATTAAAAAGGGTATAGATACAAATGCATTACAAGATGTTAACCCAAATGCACTTATAAACGATTTCGGTATAAGAAACTTCGTTGCAAAAGAATATCATAGCATACTTCCAAATATAATACTTGGAATGTCTGATGTATTTAAAAACCTTTCATATGAAGAACGTAAGGAATTCGATGAAAGAAGAGAGGGAGTAGTTAACTCAGTTGACAGAAACTATCTTAATAACCTTAATAAAATAACAGGTTATTCACCTCAATATATAGATGCAATCTACAGATTCCAAAAAGGTATGATAAGTGCACAAGACTTTGAACAGATGACTGGTATGAGTATATCTAGAGGAACTAAACTATCTGGAGCATCTAACACATCATTTGGACATAAAGTATCTATGGGTGCAACTAGAGCAATGAATAAGGTTAAGAAGATATCAAGTGTACAAGATGTAAATAATATCTTATCGTCTCCGATACCTTCAATAGAAGCTCTATCTAACATACCAGCAAACGTATGGAAAGACTTGTCTGATGATACTCGTGCAACAGTAAACTCACTTATAGGAAAGTCTACATTTGGTATGACTTCATCACGTATGGTAGATTCATTACTTACAAACGATATATCTTCTAATATGAAAACTATGACTGCTGAGCAACGTGAAGCTACTCTTAAACAGCAAAGACTTGATAATATCAAGATTATGATAAATAATGGAGGTATTACAGATAAAGGTTTACGCGATAGATACTATAGTGATAAACTAACAGCAGAAGATAATGCAAAGCTTGATAAAGAGCTTAATAAATACTTTAAAGCAAATGAAATATTTACAAAGATGCATAATGCTAATATGACGGCTGCATCTATGGCACATTATGTAGGAATGGGTGCAAAAGCGTCTGATTATGAAAGACTTGGATTTGTATCTGATCCTGCTCAACTTGTACCTTTTATAAACGATAAAGGAGAACTTCAAATAAATCAACTTAAAGCTAAGTACTCTAAATATAACGAAGCTATGATGCTTGGTATAGAAAAGGAAGATAGACGTGTAAGAATGGGAGATGATTTTGAAATATCTACTCCTATTACAAGTATTAATAGAATGCTTACAAATGTATTCCAAGATGCTAAAGTTACACGTAATATGGGTATACTTGGAGGAGCAGGTGCTGGGTATGCTATAGGTAAGTTACTTGAGCAAAAAGGTATAATCCAATCTCCTTGGCTTGGTAAAATGATGGCAACAGTTGGAGCTGTAGCAATGAGTTTTGCTAAGAATAGAGAAAAGATAGAAAATATACTTGGACCAGCAGGAGAGTTTAAAAACGAATACGGAGTTACAAACAGACAGATATTTATGGCTAAGTTTATAAATAAATGGCTTCCTTCAATAGGACTTGGAGGTAAAGTAGGTTCTATGACTATGAAAGCATTTCAGGCTATGGGACCACTAGGTACACTTATATCTCCGTTTGCTGGACTTATGACTGGACTTATTGCAGGATCTGTTGCTCCATCACTTCTTAGATTTGCTCAAAGAAGACTCTTCGATGATAATGATGAAAGTAAGAAGGGTATATTTAAAAGAGTTGGAAGATTTCTTATGAAGTTTGATTTTGTTAAAAAATACTTTAATATAAGAGATAAACGTACAAATCGTCAGATAGAAAATGAAATCGTAGGAGATATGATTCGTAATCTTGAAAGACATAGTGAGCAATTAGTAGAGAAGATGAACAGTCCCGATACTCCAGAAGATGAAAGAGTTGAAATAGGTAAGCAAATTGCAGAAAATACAAAAAGAATAGAAGAACTTAGAGAACTCGGAAGAGATCTAGCAGACATAGAAGAAAATGCAAGAGCTACTGAAGCTGAAAAGGAAGCTGAAAGAAAGAAAAGAAAGGCAATGCTTTCTGAAAAGAATAGAGATGCTTATAAACTTAGAGAAGAAACAGAAAGAAATAAGCGTGACTTGTCCCAATCTGGTATTGCTATGCATGATATGAAGTTTATGACTAAGGCAGACATGTATAAGCAAACTAGAGATAAAACATTAGGTAAGATGAGAGTAGATGCTTATTCTGAACAAGTTGAAAGAAATAAGACGTTTAAAGAAGGTGTAGCTAGTTATCTAAAAGGAGACCCGACTGGAGTTAAAGATCCTGAACTTCTTGAACTACTTAATAGATTTAGCTCTCGTGGATACAACTTGTCTGATGAAAAGATACAAGAACTTATTAGAAGATATTACGCAGATCGTAAGTTCTCACAAGAAAGTAAAGCTATAAATGATATGGATATGTTTATACAAAATGAGATAATAAATCCAAAAACTGGTAAACCTTTAACTGGTAGAGATGTTATCTTTAAGTTTGGTAAACCATATCTCGAAGCTGCACTTGCAAAACATAACTACGAACGTGCTATAAAGAATGGTAAGGTTCTTCTACCTTCTGAAATAGTAAGATCTTCTGATATGGCAGAATTTAATAAGATTATGCAAAACAGTGAACTTACACCAGAGCAAAAAGAAAAAGCTATTAAAGCTTGGTTTGAAAACCTTGATGAAGATAAACGTAATGGACTTAATGATGCAATAAAGTTACGTAGAGATATATCTGGAGGACTTGATGAACTATCAAAGACTTATATTAGATACCTAACATTCATGAATCCTGAGATGAAAATAGATGCTCTTATGCGTAAAGCAATGTACGACATACAAGCAACTGTAGTTCTTAATGACTTTAAGAATGATCTTGGAAATATAAAGGGAATAACTGGTGATGCATGGGATAGACTTATATACGAAAAGTTCCAATCTGGATACATAGTAAATGATAGTAGATCTCGTGGAGAATCAGAACAGCTTATATCTACACTTATGAATATGCACAAATCTGAAGTAAAAGGTGGTGCTGGAGTTGATAAGGAAACTACACAAGATACACAAGCATCTTGGCGTATGAGTGACTTTAAAGATCTTACATTTAAAAATGGAAGAAAGGTTTCAGCTGCTGGTTGTGCACTTGGAGCATTTAATGCTGCAATTACAAGATTTGGATATCCACCTATATCTGCACAGGCAATGCTTGATGTAGCAAACGAATACGTTACAGATGACGGAATTAATATGGAATTCTTTAAAGCTATGGCTGTAAAGATAGGATGGGAAGTTACTCAATATAAAGGAAGTGAAAATAAGTTCACTCCTCAAAACTTCAAAAGTCTAACAAGCGGTCCTAAGTCTTCTGTAATACTACAACTTCAAAACCTTGATAATAGTGGTTCACACTATGTAACATTACTTCAATATGGAGCTAAAAAGTGTCAAATATGTGATCCACAAGCACAAGTATATAAAACAGAAATATTAACTGGAGACATACTTACAAGACTTGTATCTATTACAGTACTTACACATCCAGGTGAAGCTACACTTAAAGCTGATACAGATATGAGTAGAGTTGACAAGTTTAAAAAGAAGATAAAAGATAGAGCAAAAGATGCTGTTAAAAATACACTTAAGTCTAATGGTATAGGAATGGCTGTATACGGACTTTATAAACTTGGTCAGTATGCTAAAAATAGAAATTCTGGTGGAGGATTAGTTCCTACAAATGGAAATACTGATGATGGAACTTCTCAAGACGGAACAGATACTACAAAAACAGAAGATCCAGTAGTTTCTAAACTACAAGCAATACTTGATAAACTGTATGATTATGTGAATGTTCGTATTATAGGTGACGACACTATAGCTCTTACAAATACAGATTTAGAGTCATCTAAAACTGCATTACAAATGAGCTTCCAAGATGCTAAGACACCTAAAGATAAGAACAGACTTCATCATATACGTCAAATGTTTAATAAACCATCTTTCCAAAGGGATCAACTTAAAAAGGAAAAAGTTGAAGATGCGATACTAAACGGGGCACTTCAACCAGTAGATAATAAACCACTACTTGCACTTCCTGCACCTACTGAAGTTAAAGAAAAAGGTGGAGGACTACTTGACTTCTTAAAGAACCTAGGAATTGGATCATTTATATCAAACATGCTTAGTAAAGCATGGGGAGTAGTAAGTGGGCTTATTACTAAAGGTTGGGCTATGATTACTAAAGGAATATCATCTACATTTACATGGATAAAAAATTTATTTACAGGAGAAGGATTTATAGCAACTATAGCTAGATCACTTGGAGCAGCACTTCAAGTTCTTGGTATATTTGGTGCAATAGTAGGTGCATCTAAACTTATAGCTTGGCTTGCTGAGAAATACACTGGTCTTAAAGAAGATGATATGCTTAAAATGGGTGTAAAAAATGATGTTGGAACTACAGAAAACGTAGACTCATCTGGTCGTACTAAAAAAGAAGCAGTTGAATCAGATATGAGAAATGCTTCACAAAGTTATATTACTACTCCTGAATGGCTAGAATTTGCAGAAAGTGCAGTTAAAGAAGGATGGAATAGTCAAAATAAAGTAGGTAACATGGAGTATGCACGTAAAAAAAGTGCAGTTATGCAAAGAATAGTTGAATACCATGGTTCTAATGTTGATTTAACTCCTAATAAATATGAACTTAATATTCCATACTTACTTAAACAAAGAGAAAAACTTAAAAATAAATTTGAAACTAAGTTTGATAAAGAGAATCCTGACTACGATAAGTTCCGTAAATGGGATAAAGAAAAAGGTAAGTTTTACTATACTAATGATGTTAAAAAAGAAGAAAAACCACCTGCTATGAACTTCTCCGTTACTGACTTTGGTTTTGGAGGATTTGAGTCAGGAGATGGTCCTGATGAAAGAGGTAATAGAACATATATGGCTAGGGCTTACAAAACGTTTAACTTAGGAAATCTATTAGTAAATAGAGTATCTAAGTTTAAATATGGTACATATGAAGAGGCTAATAAACGTCTTGGAATAGTTGACTCTTCTCCAACTGGTGTAACTGGCGGAAGATTTGGAATTATGATGGGACAAGGAAGTGGACTACAAGGAGATTTCTCTAATATAACAGGTGGAGATCCAAATCCTATAGCAATCATATCTAAGGTTGCTAAAATAACAGGGGTTGACGAAAATCTTATGATGGCAATAGCTGGTAAAGAGTCTGGATTTGTTGCAGATGCTGGAGCAAGAGGATCTTCTGCAAAAGGATTATTCCAATTTACATCTGCTACATGGATAGAAGCTACTAAGAAACATGCTAGTAAAATAGGTTTAACACCTGCTGATATGCAACGTGGAATGGGAACAGCAAATGATCCTAGATTTAACCCGTATATGAATGCGTTCATGGGTGCATTCCATTTAATAGATGAATACAATATTGCTAAGAAGTACGCTGGACGTGATCCATTACCTGAAGAAGTATATATGGTTCATGCATTTGGTGTAGGTGGAGCTAAGAAATATATTCAAGCTTCTAAAGATGCAATAGGAATACAACTTGAAACTTCACAAAATGTTATAAACTCAAACCCTTATTTCTTCTATGAAGGTGGAAAGAAACGTATAAGACCATTTACTGTAGGAGAGATGTATAACTGGTTTAGGCAAGGACTAGAATCTGGACTTGCAGTTAAAAATAAGAAATCTGGTTCTAATATTAGTTATTCAGCTGCCTTTGGAGTAAAAACAGCAGCTAATGATATATACGAACCTAGTAAAATAGCACCTGATATTAAAATGGGTGAATCTATTGGTAGAACTTATGCTGGTATTATGGATAATATGCCTATTAAAGGAACCAAAAAAGACGTAGTAGTTACATCAGCGTTCGGACCTCGTAATGTTAGAGGGGGATCTAAAAACCACAAGGGTATAGATATACGTGCATATAAAGGAACTCCTATATATGCAACTCATAGTGGTAAAATAACATCAAATACATCTAACTTTGGTATAGTACAAATAACAGATGATAAAGGTATGTCTACAAGATACTTGCACTTATCTAGAAGAACTCCTCTTAAAGTAGGAGAATTTGTAAAAGCTGGTCAACAAATAGGGGAAGCTGGTGGAGTAGGTCCAAACGGTAGAGCAGACGCATATGGTTCTCACTTACACTATGAAGTAATAGACTCATCAGGAAACAAACTAGATCCATTCAAAGTACTAGAACTTAGCTATAGTAACTTAAAGAGTAGTGAACGTGAAAACATTAACTACGCTATTAGAAATGGACTTATAGGTAAGGGTATTAAAACTGGAATGTCTAATATTGATATGACACCTGTATCTAAACTAGAGAAAGGTGATGGACCAGTAAACCAAGATTCAAGTTCAAAACCAATACCTAGTGCAGGATTTGAAGAAAAGATGATAAGTGCTATAGTAAAAGCTATGGGACAAATGTTTTCTGGTGTAATGCAACAACAAGCTAAGACTACAGAGGTTCTGACTAATATTCTATCATTCTTACAGTCAGAAACTAGGGACAATTTCCTGATAAATAATGCAAGAATGATAGCAAAATCTAAATATTAAGGAGGTTAATTGTGGGACTTTTTACAAATATAATAGAAGCAGTTGATAGAAGAATAAGAGGTTCTGCAAGATCTACTGTTGGGGATATTAAAAATAGAATATTCCGTGGTGTTCCTGGTGCTGGAGGATTTTATAATGCAGGTGGTAAACTTGGTGGAATAGTTCAGAGTGATTTTGACGCAAGAGCTATGTCTGCACCATTTGCAAAGAATGACTTTAAGCAATTAGGAACATATAAACTAGGTGGTAGATCTAAAGTAGAACAGAATCCATCAGCCAAGTATTATGTAAGACTTGACTACAAGAACCACATAGAGGGTATGCCCCCTATGGCGGACAATATAGTAGACCCGCCTCCCTTCATGCAAGAAATAATGTTCAGATCTCAAGCTACGTCTTTTGATAGTGGACTAGTAGGTAAAAAGTATGCTAAACTAGTAATGGAGAGAGGGAACTACCTCTCTCTTACTCCACTTAAGTTAGATCCGTCTCCATTTAAAACTATGATACTTGGAGGTAAATCGGGTAATCTTTTAAATACGATTAAAGGTAACTTATGGGGTTCTATTAATATACCTAGTTATGGATTTGATGCAGATATTGAAACAGAAGGTTATTGGAGAGACGTATGTGTACATGCAAGAGCATCTCTTATGTTACTTGGTCTTGGAAGTTATACTACTTCTGAGATGGAAAGTTTCTTACCTAAGCACATCTGTGATAAACTTGGAGACAGATTCTCTGCAATGAAAGGTGAGATAGTAGGAACTGAATATCAAGAAGGATGGGCTGCTAAAGCTGTTAAAGCTCCATTTAGAGGTGCAAAATCTCTAATTAATATGATCGGAAATGCAGCTGGAATGGCAGTACATGATGATATGGATGAAGCGGCTGGTAAACAAGTATATCAACAGAATAAACTTAAGGGTGCAACTGGTGGACTATGGGGAGCAGCCGCAGGTAAAGGAGCAAATCCAAAATCTAACCTTGCAAAAGCAAATGAAATACTTCAAGGTACATATACAGTTAAGAGTGGAGAACTTAAAGCAGTAAATGATTCAATACTTGGTGATAACAAGTTCTGGGATCAAAACCCTAAAGCTACGGCTAAAAAAGGTAATCCATATCCACTATCTAAGTTTGGTAAGAAAGCAAATGAACTTGCAAAGAAGGCAGGAGGACTACAGAAGAAGTTTGATAACCTTAAAAAAGGATATGATAATGTAGTTAAGACTGCAACTGAAAAAGCAAAAGCAATGGATGCTTGGGTTGATAAGTCGTTAAAGAATGCAAAAGAAGGACTACGTGCTTTCATGGGTACACATGGGGGAGATATAGGACTTGCTCTTTATGATAGAGTAGTTGGAGCAGCAGTTGATCAAGGTATAGATGGAATAAAGCAACTTGGATCAAATGTACTTAAAGGAGCTTTAAACGGTTCGTTTACTAAAGTACCAGGACTTCAAGATTTATATGATGCTGGTTATGATAATAATAACCTGAATGACCAATCTGTTATAAACTTTATGAAATATGTACTAAATGCAGATCCAGAAGCTGTTACAAAAGGTCTTCCATTTGTAACTTTCTACTGTGATGGACCTATTGAAAAGAACTATTCTTCTTCTCTTGATTTACAAGAATCTGAGCTATCAGCTGCAACTGTTCAATACTGGAAAGATCAACTAGGAAATTTAGCAACCGCAGCACTTCAAAAGGTAAAAGGATTTGAAATGTTAGGTGGAGATGCTGAAACGTTTAAAGATGCATGGAAGGAACTTAGATTCCACAACTATAAAGATGGAAGTTGGGTTGGATTTAACCTATCTTCACAAATAGTAATTCCAAAGATAATAAAAGGATCTACACTAGGAGAAACATATACTGCTAATATAAGACTTATAGCAGTTGGAACAGACAGATGGAGTTTATTTAGACTTCATTTTGCTATATGTAAGCTTATACCTTTCTTTATAGTAAAGAACGAACAGGACAGTCAAGAGAAATATATAATACCTCAACAGCCATATTACTGTGCTGCGTTTAGTAAAGGGGTATTAAACTTGCCTCGTGCTGCAATTGAGAGTATAAACATTAAAACAGATGCAACTTATAATACAACAGAAGGTATAGCATCTGACATTACAATTAGTATCAATTTAGTTCCTCTAATTAATGTTGCTACAGCACCTAAACTTAGAAGGTTTACAGCAAGCGACACACCAGAGGCTATAATAACTTCAATGTTTAACCCTACGTCAAGTTTTAACTTACTTGCAACACTTGCGGGACATAATACCGTATTTACAAAAATACCTATAAGCTTATATGAATATTTCGTAGAAGGACAAATAGGTGGATATTTAAATAGCATGTCTAATGTTATGCGTATTGCAGCTAATGCTTACCAAGATTATTCAATTAACTCAAACTTCAATTTCTTAAGAAGATTACTAACTAGATAAAGGAGAATACTATGAAAAAGAATGATATTAGAGATACAAGTAAAGACTATGCTATTCTAACTGAAATACCTAAAGAGGATAGAGAAGTATGTAGAAGATATGGTCTTAATACTTGTCTTAAGATAGTTTTATATGGAGAACCATTCTCAGATAGTCGTCCTAAACCGAATATGAGAACTGGAGGAATTGCTCTTGTAAATCAAAATCTTATGAAAAAAGCTTTTAAACCATTCTTTGAAAGAACTGAGCTCTTAAAGAAACTTACTATACTTTCTCCTTATCTTCTTAAGTGTAATTTCTACTTAGAAGCAACTGAAAAAGATAAGAAACGTATAAAGAAACTAAAGAAATACATAGGTGATCTTTATTATAAAGAAAAGCTTGCACATATGGGTGAAAAAGACGTGGATAACATGATTAAAATACATAATGATATCATGTTACAGAATGAGTTTAGGATAATACTTACTGATGGATACAATGTAGGAACACTTTTTTCACCTAAACTTATAACACCAGATAACCCAAGAACAGAAATGTATGTGTATTTTAATAATAGTAAAGAAAAGAACGACTATTATAGAGAGAAGATAACTGAAAGTTTGCATTATGAATATTGGCAACTTAGCTATAAAAATTATAAATATCAAAGCAATAGAAGTATTAAAGAACAGATTAAACATATGAAGAAGATTATAGAGAATGGTTGTAGTTCTATTAAGACTGTTTCTAGTATGAAACGTAAGCTTGGTAGAATACTAGAGGAATTTAAATATTATCCAGCTGACGTTATAAAAGAGTTAGCTGGTGTTACTGAACTTAAGTCAAAGGAATTTAATCGTATAGATGCAGAATATAAACTATCTTGTATTCTATTTGAGAAAGTTCCGTTGGCGTTAGATCTTATTAAACAAGGAGGTAAATTACTACATGAAGACACAGAAGGAGATTTTGAGTCATTCGTTTAATGCTCTTAGACTTATTCTAAATAGTTATAGAGAGCCAGGAGAAGACAACGATGACTTAATAGAAAGATCTATAGAAACACCAGGTATCATGAGAGAACTCATGAATGCTGTAAATCCTTGTATGGGAAGATCTCATTTAATAAGTATTTTAAGAAATAGTGAATTTAAAGAATCATTATAAGGAGTGATGACATGTATATAAATGATATGAACCAAGTAAAAGATGCTGTACTTAAAGAGATACTAGCTAAAGTTATAATAAAAGGATGTGAAAATATATCTGAATCAGATGCATCAAAAGCTATAGCTTGTAATGTACTTGACGGATTAGGAATAAATATAAGAAGACTTGAATCTTTAGTTGGAAATGAAGCTTCTGAAGAACACAATATAGTAATTAAATCTATAGTAAACACAGTTGATCACTTATCTTCTAAAGTATTAAGAACTCTAAATGGTGAAAATATACCAGATGATTCAGTTCATCAAACTATAATATCTGCTATGGAAACAGAAGATACACCAAATGTACTTGCTGATACTATAAATGAAATACTAAATAATGCTGTTTCTTCAATGCAAACAGATATTAAAACAGCAAGTAAAATGGTATTACAACTTATAAAAGAAAACCAAGATGCTGAAAAGAAAGATAAAGAAACAGAACTTGAAGACTTCGATAATCCTGATATGGAAAAACAAAACGAAGAAGACGGAGATAATAAAGAAGAAAATACTGAAGACGATACAGAAGATAAAGGAGATGGAGACGGTAATCCGTTCGATAACCCTGGTTCAGACGATGGTGATAACAAGGACGATGAATCTAAAGACGGTAATGAAGAAGATAAAGACGCTCAAAAAGATGAACCAAAAGAAGAAGAAAAGAAAGAGGAGTCTGGTAATGAGGACGGTGGCGGAGATGAGAATCCGTTCGAATCTATATCAAATAGAAAACTAGACGTTATTATAAAGAACTGGAATAATGGATACGATATTAGAGCATTTGAAGGATTGACATATGGAGATATTGCTAACTTCTCTAACTTCTGTGCAAACGGACACGTTGGTGGAGCACTTAAAGATGCGTATAATAAAATGGATGGAATGGAAAGTGATGAATTTAAACATAATGTTGAGAAATTCAAAACTGTTTCTAGAGCATATGGAGAAGTAACTGTATCTACTCTTCTAACATTAGGAAAACTTGGTATAAAAGGTAATAATAACTGTATCAAGTATCCTAAATCATATTTAGACTAATAATATAACCTAGGGTGTTACCCCTAGGTTTATTTTGTCCCGTAATTTTTATACTATTATACATAATAGGTTGTGTTAAACACGATATTATATTAAACAGGAGGTATATAAATTGAAGAAGAATGTATTTAAGTTAAGGAAAAGAAAGAAGATTGATAGGGATAAGTTATATAAGGATCTATTTTACTATATAAGAGAATCAGCACCTAGATATACTTTATCATTAGGAGGTAAAATTTGGGAAGTAGTATCTAGAACTAAGATTAGAAAGGTAAATATAGAAGATATCCCACCTACATCTAAAATACTAAAGTTTATGGGTGTAAGTTATATAAATATAGATCTAGATGATGTACTTGATAATATGAGAATATTTTTAATAAAGTATAATCATGGAAGAATACACCTTATAGAAAGAGAACATCCTAGAAGAATAAAAATGAGATATACAATAGAAGAACTTAAGGAGGAATTAGGTTTATGAAAGAAAGAAGTAATGTTACAATAACAGAGGATATGCTTGAGACTACACAAACACAAGCACTTATTTATGCAGCAAATGGGAATAACTCATCTCAACGTAAAGATATGGCACTAGATCAGTTTATGAAACTTGTTGTTCCGCTTGAGGCTGAGTATCCATATTACCAAAGCAGTCTTATGCAAGACATTATATGTAGAAGTACAGTAATAAGAAAACGTAGAGGAAAGATAACCCTACTTCATCATATTAAGTATCAATTTATGAATTTCTATATTTATAAACTAAATGGTTTAATTTACTATCTAGAAACAGATAAGTTCCATCCAAATAACTCATTTGCTTCTATATTAAATACAGATCTTGATTTACTTGAGATAGGCAAGGAGTACGATATAAGAGATGAACAGGATAACTTCTGTATCACTTATCCAGATAGCTATAGTCCAGTTACAGATACACTTGGTCTTGGAAAGAATATAAGATCAATAATTACTACAAATGTACATAACTCATCAGATAGTGCAAATGTATCAGAGACTTTCTGTCGTAAATTTACTTGTCTTAGACATACAGAAATAAAGATTGAGCTTAATGAAAAGACTATAATAAGTAGATATCCAAATCTATTTCCTGAAATAGGTAAAGTAATACAAGACGATATTCTATTTAAAGTAATTGCAAATACAGATGATCCTATAATACTTGGACAAAATCCTGAAATTGCAAGTGGATTTGAAGATGAGCAAATACGTGTTGATAGTAATTCATTTCTTGCAAGAGTAGAAGTTTACTGTAATCAAAAGTGTAAAGACGATAATCTTGAAAGATTTAGACTTGAATACTTAGAATACAGACATGCTATATATGATGCACTATCTGAATATCCAGTTGATATGCTGTCTGAACAGGCAAATATTATAAAAGAGAATTACAAACATGATAACTTTAGAATAAACTCACAAGCAGTAGACTATCCTTATATAAAAATGACATTCTACACAATAGATATTCCAGATGTAGGATATAAGTTCTCTACTCAATCTGGAGGAAAGTTTACTATACAAAATGTATATAGAGATGGATCGTTTGTGGATGAGTATGGACGTAATATAGACTGCGAATACATATCTCAATCTCTAATTGCAAGATCAACTGCAGCACCTTTATTTGAAGTATTTCATACAGGTGTAATGGAAAAGCTAAAGCTTTGTGTAATGGATGGAAATATAACTCCTAAGAAAACATATGAATTCTTACACAAATATTATACTATTCTTGACTTAGAAGAAGAATTTCTTAATATAGGAATGACAGAAGATGATTTATTTGACTTTATAAAGGAAGGATTTCCACCAGTAATATATCTTCCTTATACAAATCAAAATAATCTTCCAAGACATGCACAACTTGCCTTACTTGCAAAGAAGTATGTTAATTACAAAAGACTTACTATCTATCACATAGAAGATAGTGGAGTTAAAATTCCTTTAACTTCTGAACATGAAGTAGGATTTATCTGGTACAACAGACAAAGAAACGATCCTAGAGAAACTAATAGTTCAACTTCTATATCAGAAACTAACTCAAAAGGATATCCAGTTGAGAAAGATGCTTCAAAGAAAACTGGTAGAAGTAGCTATTCTAAGACAGCACAAAAGCTTGATATACTTACAAAGGAACATATGCTTATACAAATATGCAACTCTGTTAATAATGCTATATTTAACTATAAGGTTGGAGGAAAACACGTAGTACCTGAGCTTCTAATAGGAATAGGAGTTAAACTAGGTATGGACCAAGATAATTCTTATAAAAATGAGCAATTAGACGACTAAGTTAAATTATAGATAATTACATATAATTTGGTGAATAAACCTCTAATAAAGACCCAGTTAGTGGTTTATTCTACCACGTTTATTTCCTAAAACATGGAGGTGATTAGATTATGAAAGTAATACAAATGGAAAGAAACGAATTATTAAGAGAAAGAAAACGTATAGAAGCAAGAGTTACAAGAAACTTAATGCGTACTAATGCGATAATATTTACTCTACCGAAAACGGCAAACGGTATGATATTATCATTCTCTCCGTTTAACATCAACTCTTCGACTAATAGTTTCGTTAAGAGTGAAAGTAGATGGAAATACAGTCATATTTCTAATCGCCTTCACACCTTTAAAGATGAGAGAAATAAATTAGAAGAAGAAATTAGAAAGTATATAAACTTTAAAGAAAAAGATTATATACATACGATATTATCGAAGTTCATTTATTATGAATTTAGTGTTCGTTATTGTATCAAAAATAAACTACCAATAATAAGTAAACACAATCATAATAAAATGAAGAAACTTATTAACAAATGGAAAGAACTTAGTAAAAATATGCACTACAAACCTACTAAGCAAGAAAAACGTAAGCTTAAGAAACTTGTACGTGCAGAGCGTAAAGATGTTATTAACAGAATTAAGAGATAGCCGGTCTTTTAGTTCTATTAATATATAAGGTAAAGTGAATTTGATGTATATATTCCTAGAAGAATAAAAAGTGATGTATAGTCTATTTCCGCACAATAGATAAATCGTCATGCATGCCATATTCTTTAACATGCTTCGTTCTAGGTAGAAAAGTATACACTCATTGGATGCCTGAAAGAAGGAACGCAAAACCTTGTATGTGATTGTAAAGCATACTAAAGAAGTGTTGAAGATCTCAAATAATTTAATATTTAAAAGGTGCGGATTATTCTTTAAGAAGAACTCTATCACTTAAAAACCTCTACTTTGGTAGAGTTCTTTTTTTATTATTTAAATTAGTTATATATCATCAATTGACCTAAAGTCACTTTAGATACAAACACGAAAGAAAGGAGAGATCATTATGAAGAAGTATTGGGTAGTAAACAAGGACAGAAAACTTGAGTTATCAGATGAGAAGAAATTTCCAACAGAAGATCTATTTCTGTATGATGAGAAGACTAATATGATTACACTTCTTAAGTATACAGAACTGACTGACTACGACGGTAAGATTAAACCATTTGGTAAAGCAATGGATCCAAAAGATGCAGTTATTCTTAACCTTGAAGAACTACGTAAGAAACCATTATTTGAGGACTTTGACGAAGAAAAAGACATACTTTGGTTTGCATCAGGTTTTGAAGATGTATTACCTGATCCATATTCAATGGAGTTACCACCAATAGTAAAAGTCACATGTGCTCAAATAATTAAGTATCCAAATGGATATATGCTTCCAAAAGAAGAGCATCAAAAGAAACGAAACATAATAAGAGAAATATGGGCAATGGTTAATAAGAAAAGTACTACAGTGGACTTAACTGTTAATCGTGCAAATGAGTTACTTTCATATTTTAATTACAGTTTTGAAGATCTTTTAATTGCAGACTATATCCATAGTGATAACTGGTCGTTTGACGTGAACCAAAATAAGGTTCCAGTATTTACAAGAGCTGTACTTAATCTCTTTGCACAAACAGAGACAGACTACAAGAAGTATAATAAAGAAGTAAATGTAAAAGTTATACTAAGAGAAGTCTTATCAAATGTGGCAAAGAACAGAGAAATAACATCTGCAAAAGCAGAGCAGTTATTATCTGTAGTTGGAAAGTCTGTATATGATGTATTCAAGTCATCACTCAATGTATAAATATGGTTATATATGATATTATGGAAAGAAATAGCTAATCTTTCCATATCTATACAGGAGGTGGAAGACTTTGTTTAGTCCTGTACTGAATTACATGTATTCTCCACCACAGATGCAATCAATGGTGGAGGCAAATAAGATAGGAGGTAGTAAAATGAGTAGAAGTATGAAAGTAATGAGAGAAGAGGCAGTTAAAACTCTTGCAAGATTAATTGCCAGTAACGAAAGATCCATAGCAGACGATGATATGGATATCTTATGTCTTGCAGCTGAGCAGAAAGTGAATGTCAGAACTTTAGAGAGAGTTATTGATAAGATCACTGATAATGCAAGAGAAGACATGGTTGATATCTTAGCTGAGTCTCCAGATAGTAGATTACTATTTAGAGATGTTGTAAATGAGGCTTTAGATATTATGGCAGATGAAGGACTTATTAAAAGAAGAAGAGGTTATGAAAGAAGTTACGACTATGGAAGAGGGTTCGAAAGAAGAAGACATAGAAGTGACAGATATGAAGATGAGAAAAGCACTGATTTAGGAAGCATTATTGATGTACTTGATAGATACATGGCAAATAATAATATCCCATTTCCATCAACAGAAAGTGCATTCGTAGCCTTAATTGAAAGACTTAAAGGTAAGTCAAATGAACCTGATATAATAGCCTATACTGGTTCAGCTAAGAAACTTTATAAAGAAATGCTAAATGCAAGAAAAAGATAGTGGTTTAGACTCTACTGATGAAAGTCAGTAGAGTTTTATATTTATTTTAAAATTAACAGGAGGTCTAAAAATGACAAATGAAAGAGAATTTATTATTGCAATATTAAAGGTTTTAAGATTAAAAGTATCAGAAACATCAAGCAAACATAGAGATAATGAAGGTAGACCAGTTGGTTCTATAGTATTCTATACACAACCAGCTCCACTTGCAACAGGTGAATATGTATCTTTATTTGCTTACAGATTTGCTCATGAGGGATCTGGGAATGGTGGAATAATTAAAATGAGTTCACCAAATGAAATAGAAACATATCTTAAAGGTGATAGACAAAGTCTGACAGATCTATATCTTGTAGAACCTAAGATGCTTGAGTCTTTAATAGAAGACTACTATAGTGTTGGTGCAAGAGGAGCAGGACTTGATTATAACAGACTTGGAAGAGGAGGAGAAAACATACTTCCTCAAGTAGCAGTTGTAGTTGATGATTTAATAGACACACTTCTTAAGTTTGAAAAAGACTTTGAAGAAGAAGTTGATGATATAGATTTCGTTGAGTATATGAATAGCTCAGCAGTATTATCTGAGGATTATTCTATTATGCTTGGAGGATGTGTAAAAGTAGGTAACACATTACAAGGAGAAGCTGGAATAGGTGCAAAGGTAGTAGGTCGTAGTCCAGATGGAGATCTATTATTTAGTCTTACTCTAAGTAATGATTTACTTAGAGCAACTAAAAATGACCTTGTATAGGAGGTAGTTATGAGAAAAGTTGTAAATAGAAATAGGTTAAGAGATTGCAAAGTTACAAGACTATATGAATCTCAAGATGCAAAGACGTTAAAAGATATCTTGTCTTGTAAGTATGAGAAACCTATTCCTAAAGTAAAACCAAGACCAGTAGCAAAACCAAATGCAAGAAGAGAAAGAGTAATTAAATTGACTAGGGTAGTAAAATATCCTAGTCTTTTAAAGATGTACTCTGACTTTATACTAAACATATTTAAATAAAAAGAGGTGCCTCAATGATAAAATTTAGAAGAGAATTAACTAATCAGCAAATAAGAGAGGATAAGTTTATAAATTCATTTATAAAGACAGGATTTGTAAATGAGGACTTATTCTCTACTGAAGATAGGGATATGTGGCATGCACTTGTAAGAACCCTTAGTAGTACAAATAACCTTGGTATCTATAAAGGGATTCTTGTAGGATATAAATATCTTCCTTATTCTGAAGAGTTATCTCAATCTATAATAATCAAAGAAGGCAAAAGAGATAAACTAGGAGATAAAGATAGAGTAACTTATGCAACTACCGAACCTCAAATGGTTCGGCATGTTGAAGGGTTGTTTATTTACTCTCCTAGTTTTTTTGCCGAAAATCGTAAAGGGATTGAGATAGCAAACACACTTGCAAAGCTAAAAGAATATAAAGAAAAAGGATTTAAAGTATTTCCACATGTAATTAAGTTCTTGGAAAATCAACAGCAAATACATTTTATAGATAAAACACTTGCTGGAACAGAAGAAGACTTATTTATAAGAGGAGGAAATCCCATACTTCAAGTTCCTATGTTACAAGATAATGCATATTATAAGATACATGGAATGGTGAGATTTCCGTATCTAGGTGAGTATCATTACAAGAATAAAACTATATTTGGGCATATAGAAATTCAGTTCTTACGTAAGAATAAACCGAAGAGTTCAAAAGTAGCAGTTACAAAAGCATACTTTGATACATGTTTTGTGTACAACGACAAAGAGCAAGAGGAGGAAGTTTTCTATATGAGAATAGGTTCACGTAGATTCTTCTTACCTTTCCTATTCTTTGACAAGAATGAGATAGATGATTTAATGAAAGATTTTATGAAGATGGACATAGTTTCTGATAGAGTAAAGAAAATACTTCAAAATACATATAGTATATACTTACAGTATTTAGAAATGGATAAAGATAAGCTTGGATATAATACAGTGCCTACTCTTAATATGTGGAAGTATAATGACTCATACTATGATAAACCATCAGAAGATAAGTCTACATTTACTAAAGATACAGAAGCAGAAGAGAAAAAAGACTATATAGATTACGGAGCTAATAAAAACACTATATCTCTTGAAATGCTTAGATCTTTAATACTTGGTTATAACGACTACATAGTAATGAGTTTTTATCCACATATGGCATTTCATCTTATTAATATCCAAAGAAATAACTCATCTTATAGAGCAAAGAATAATGAAAGTAAAAACGATACTCAATATGTATCACAAGTAGATGCACCAAGAGAACTTACAATTAGTAAAACTATTAAGTCAAATGCAGATCTATTTAAAACCTTTGATAATACAAACTTTGTAGATGTGTTCCACTGTCTTGCATATAAAATGAGTTTACTTGAAACTACAGAAGAAAAGGATGCAAAGAAGTCTACTATATCTACTAATAATGATAGATATGCAGATAGACGTTATAGAAATGAATTTGATTATGGTCTTATAGATCCTTATACAATAAAATCTCCTGAAAATACAGGACTACAAGGTAATATAAGTATACTTGATTTCTATAGAAAACACTTCTATTTCCACGATATTAAGTATAAACCATAATTCATACACAAAAAGCAAAAGATTGGAAAATAAGGGTATTATACGCTCTTCTGGAGGCTATTTATACTACTTATATATAAGAATACAAAACAGTGTATAGCAATTTATATGCTGTTTTGTATTTAATTTTATTTTTTCCGAAGAGGTGATTAGATTGAAAATAGTAGAATATGAGTGTAGGAACATGATTGAGCTTGGTGACCTACATATAGAAGATATAGATAGAGATATAATACAAATAGTAGGACTTAATGGTTCAGGTAAGTCACTACTTATGAGTACACTTCATCCTTATGCTAAATCAGGTAGATTTGATAGAGCCTATCCTATAAAGCAAGGAATGAGTGGGTATAAGAAAGTTGTGTATAAAGAAGGAGATAAATACATAATAACTGAACATGAATATACACCTAAAAATGATACGCATAGTGCAAAATCATACATATCTATAATGGAAAATGGAGTTATAACTAATCTAAATCCAACTGGACATAGAGATATGTATGTAGATCTTGTAAATATGCACTTACATTATAATAGTAAAGTAGAAGATATAGCTCATTTATCTGAGTCTTTTAATGGAATAACTAATTCAACTCCACTTGATAGAAAGAAGATAATTGAGTCTACTATAGATAGTGAAAGAATAGCTTTTCTTAAAAAGAATATAATAGAAACATTAAGAGATAAAAAGGGTGCAACTAAGGGACTAACTCAGTATAGAATTCAACTTCTTTCATCAAGAGATGAAAAAGAAGAAAGAGTATACTTATCTAATATAGAAAATAATATAGAAGAGATAGAAAATGTTTCTATTCCAACTCTTATGACAGAGAAAACTGAGCTTGAAAATAGACTTAATGATATAAAGAAAGACTATACAGATGTAGACAGTGACGATCTTGATAACCTTATTTATCTTTTAGAGGAAGGTAATTATGAACTTCTTAGTATGGCAAAGGAAGAATATGCATCACTATCATCTCAAATAGAGCTTAAAACTAAAGAACTTTCTCATATAATAGAAAAAATAGATACTCAAGAAGTATATAAAAAGACTTATATGAACGAACTTCAGTTGCAAGAAAAGATAAAAACTGAGGAAGCTGAACTTAGCCTAGAGAAAGATAAGTATCTTGCAATAGCAAAAAGGATACTTGAACCAGCAGAACATGGTGAACTTAAGTCAAATATATTAAAACTTAGAAACTTAGGAAATGATATAAGAGACTATAACATTCAAAGAGAAGATGTCACTAAGATAGTAGCAAATGTAAACTCTTATATAGATGAGCTGTCTACAAAGATTAAATTCTATGAAGATAATATTGCTAAGTTTAATAAAATATCTGCATCTGTTATAAAAGGAGATGGGTATTCTGATATTCCGTATGCTAGTAACTGTGATAGTTGCTCTTTATATAAGGCATATGTTGTGGATAAGAAGTGGATTGAAGATAATAAATCTCTTTATAATTCTTGGAATGACGGTTTAAACCATATAAATTCAGTAAAAAGAAATATTATGAATTACTATAATGTAGATTTTAACGAGTGTCTTAACTATATTAAAGGGTTAATAAGAGAAGATGTACTTAAAAGAACTAACACTTTTGACTTAGTTAACGGTCTTATAATGGGAGCATATAGTCAATTTGTGGATATTTATACTGTACTCTATGAGAGTACCACACTTATGGGTGCAATGAAAATGGTAATAGATGATTATAAAGATAGTCTTAAATCCATACATCATGAGTATAATGAGGAATCTTATAATGAACTTATCAAAGATAAAGAAGAACTTGTACCAAAGATAAATGAAATGAATATTAAATATATGTTTTTAAAGAAGTATAAATCAGTTCTTGGTATAAATAGTAGCTTATCTATAAAGACTTTAGATGAGCTTGTTTATATAAGAGAAACTAAAATAAGTTATGATAAGGTCTATAATGAGGTTACATCTAGATTAGATGTTGTAAATAACAGAATTACAGCACTACAAAAAGACTTAAATAAGTTATCAGAAGAGAAAGCAAGAGTTAAAGAAGTTATCCGTAACCTTGATAATACTAATAAAACTCTGCTTACATATAATAGTGAGATAAAAGAGCTTGACATACTTAAGGGAATACTTGAAAAAGATATACCTTTCTATCTACTTAAAGAACACTTAGAATACATTGAAGAGAAAGTAAATCAAATACTTGATGGACTTTTTCCATATTCTATAAGTATAATAGTAGAGGATGAAGAAATAGTTATATCTGTTTTAAGACATAGAACTAATAGAGTTACAAATGACGTTAGAAACTGTAGTTCTGGTGAGAAAACTATAATAGGACTTTTACTTAATAGTGCAGTTCTATCTATACTTGGTTATAATATACTTTGCCTTGATGAAGTTGATGCACAACTAGATGAAGTATTTAAAAATAAGTTCTCAGATGTAATACATGAGCTTATGTCTGTATTTAATATTAATCAAGTATTTTGTATATCGCACAACTTAGGTTCTCATATACAAAACTCTATTACACTTACACTTGGAGATGTTAAGAACTTAACTATAATAGGAGAAAGAAAAGAGGTTTATTAAAAACTAAAGGAGGTATTAGAATGGACAAGTTTAGATCTTATTTTACATGGAGTGGTAAAACTATAACCTATATCTACTTAGGTGTAGATTACCCAATTGCAAGATTACAAACTGGACTAAGGGTAGATACAGTTACTAAGATGTGTGAAGGTCTTAATCACTTCTTATATTACTACTATTTAAAACATAACGGAGAATACGAAGAACTTGCTGCAAACTTATTTGAATATTACTTAAATACAAAGAATAGATTTCAAAAAGCAAGAGAAGTAATAGATAATAACTCATCTTATACAATGATGAAAGCAATAGAAGAAGTAGGAAAACTTAATCATTATATGATTGAGAAAGCTGCAGAATACACATATAACATACAAGTACCTAATATAAATGAAGCAAAGGCTACAACAGATGTAACTCTTACAAATCATACAGCCTTACTTCTTGCAGGTATATCAGTACTTATGAAGCTATGTTTCTTGTATGTTAATAATGCATATATAAAGATAAAATGGATAGATACTATTTCACTTTATGATGATTACTTGGTAAATGAATTAACTGATGAGCTTTGTAAATATGATGATGAAATACCTAAGAACGTACAAGATGAAGTTCTTGCGTTCTTATATGATAGAGTTGCAAATCTTTGGAGTGTGTCACCTGAGTCTTATAGAGAAAAGTTTACATCTATAGGACTTGATGTTGCAAGTTATGGTTCTAAGAATAAAGTTGATATCTATAATGCACTTAAGAAATACGTTCCTCAAATAATAACGTATGAAATAGGACGTGAAGTCTATGAATGTAGAACAGATAAAGAATTAAGAGAACTATATTGGACTGAAGGTAAGAACTTTGATGATTTTAAGTTTGTGGCTCAAAACATGGCTGCCTATATACAAAAGACACTTGGAGATATAAATGCAATGCAAGATCAAAATAAAGGTATTACTGATGTAAACGTTGCAGAAGTTCTTATAGAAACAGCAGGAGAAGATACAAGTCGTAGAGAAGAATCTTTGTATGAAGATAAACATAAACATCTTTACAACTTAAGAAAAGAAACTTGTATAGATGTATTTGATATATTTGTAAAAGAGATTAATACATACTTTCCAAATAACTATAATGTCATAAAAGATATAGTGATAGATGAGTCAAACTCATTTAATCAATATATCTTAGGAATATGTTTACTTTCTATGACAGGAGAATGCTTTGTATATAGAGATGTTTTAGGTGTATATGCAAAAGTTATACTTGCTCTATTCTATCTAAGAGCAAAGTCAGATCCTACACTTGAACCAATATATGATAAGCTTGAGATAATGAAATCAGAAAAGCAATCAAGAAATACTCACTATCCAGAAGATAAGATAATAGAACATTTAACTAAGATAAAAAGAACTGATCTTATATCTAAGGTTGGAACTATAGCTGAAATATGTACTACTTATCATGGTAAATCTGGAATGATTGACTTATCTCCTGGTTTATTTATAGAAATACTTGACTTATTTAAAAATCCGTCTAGAGTAAGACATCTGTTATTCCCTAATAGATACGACATACTTGAAACAGAAGCTAATGTCTCAGATAATAAACATAACGACTATGTGTATGAGACATTAGATAAAGTCAAAAGTAAGGTAGGTTTCGATGACTAGAGAAGAAGCTTTTAATATCTTCTATAAGTTCTTATACTCAAACATGAGAGCAAAGCAATATCACAACTCATACTTTAGTATAGACGGAACTAGAATATGTAGTGAGTGTAAGAACCATAAGATAAACCCAGTGTATATAAGGTGCTCTCCAGATGCACCTTTATACCTTAAGTGTTTCCGTGCTAGTTGTACAAATAGTAGAAAGCTAACAGAGAAAGACTTACTTGATATGGGGTTTACAGATAAAGAAGCTATAATACAACTACTTAAAGATACAAAGAAAAAGAACTTTGAGTTTAAAAAAGGATACACTCAAGAACTATTTGTAGACTACTCTAAGTTAACAGGTGAGCAACTTGCCTATATGGTAGATAGGTGTAAGATTGTACTTACAGATGAGACTATGTTTGAATATAAAATTATACCAGATCTTAAATCTACACTTCAGTATTCACCTCACATACAGATAAATGCCGATAAGTTTAGTTTAAATCCCAAAAACACTATATGTTTTCACTCAGATAATGAAAATAAGTTTATATGTAGAGGAATAGGAAGAGATCTCAAGTTATCACTGACAGCAGATCAAGATATGGTAGGAAACTATTATACACTTAATATAGGAAAAAAGAATAAGACTATCATGTTTATATGTGAAGGAGTATTTGATTGTATAAATGTTTATAATATGAACAGGAACATAGGTAAGGATGCAATATTTGTAGCAACATTTGGATTTGCATCCTATGTAAAAGCAATTGAATACTACTATCAGAAATATATAAACAGTATGAACCATATTGTACTTGTAATGGATAGTGATATAATAGGTAACTCTGGCTTTACATACAATATAACAGATGTAAGGGATATAGTTACTAAACTAGAGCAAAGTTTAGGAAAGAAATTTGTAAATAAAATAGACGTTATCTATAACAGTGCATCTAAAGATTTTGGAGACTTTAGAGAACCAATAGATACACAAATTGATAAGATTTACGAAGGAGGGAAATATTGGGTATAGTTAAACTTTTCATGTATTTTAAAGGTATGAATGCACATCTATTTAATATAGCTTGTGCGTTTATACTTCTTGGTGTACTGCTAATACTAGGACATGGTCAGGTAAATGAGATATGTAAAAAACGTCTTGCAAGAGACGGACACTATGATAGTCCTAGTTATAAAACCAGAAAGCTGGCTCAAGTGGTTGCAAGGGGTGCATCATTTATATCATGTGTATATTTAATTTTATGTTGCTACGGAATAGTAACTGACAAGTATACAACTACGATAAACTTTACTATGTTTTATAGAATGAGTATAGAGACTATGATACTTATGATAGAGTATCTTACTATAGTAAGAATACATAAAAACATAGTAGATAGAACTAAAAAACCTAGAGTAAGTGCTAACTATGACATACTAATAGCAGTAATTTACTCATCACTTGCTGTTTATATTATAAATGCAGTAAGAGAAATATTAAATAGATATGTTTAAAATTAACAGGAGGTAGAAATTATGGAGAAAAAAGAATTAAGAACATTGGTTAAAAGTTTGGTTATTGAAAATCTAATTAGAGTTGATGACATACGTCATGAAATGAGTTCTTTAGTTCCTAAGGAAGTAATGTTTTCTGATGTGTATACTAAGTTTAAATATATGTCAACTAATATGCATAAAATAATAGAAGAGGCATTTGATACATTTGATAAAGCTTTAGAGGAAAGTGAAGTTGTGGATGTTAATACTATCGGTTATGAAGCTATACAAGGTATGTTCTCTGCTAGATTCTCACATATCTTCTCAATATTACTTAATCTACATCTAGGAATACTTGCAATTGGTAAATGTATAGAGAAAGAATATATTTATGATTCTAACTATACTAAATGGTGTGAGAACTTGTCTAAAGGTACTAACATTATGGAAACTAAGGTTGCAACAGAGTTTAAAGATAAATACTTTGGCTCTACTCGTGTAGTTGAAAGAAACTTAGATGAGATAATAGACATAGTATTTAAGTCAAATGATATAAAAGATAATATATTCAGAGAATGTCTTCTAAACATGATTGACAGAATATTCCAATTAGGAGAATCAGAAAGTGATAATATGATTGGTAGATTTATACTAGAATACCTAGAAGTTGCTCCTACTATGCATTTGCGTATGAAGACAGCTGATGTTGAAGTTATAAGAAATCTTATGTGTAGTGGAGATAGAGAAACATTTGAAAAAGTGTTTACTACTTATTCTATGGCTTTCCTTAGTGATAAGACTTATAGAAAGTATGGTCCTGCTATAGACGAAATATTAACAGACTTATCATATGATCAAAATATGTTCTGTAAGGTATTTGAACTACTTGCAGGAGATCAACTAGATCATCTAAGAGATGGAGAACTTACTTACACAACAGATAAACTACCTGATGCATTTAAAGAAGGAATATTAAACATCATATTTAATATGGTATATCTAAAAGTGGATAATAAGCTAGTAGAAAAAGGATTCGAAGCACTACCACTTGATAAGATAGATACTAAGATTCGTACTACTAAAAGAAATACACTTACTTATTTAGTAGGTCAATCACAAATGTATGTAAAATCTATAATAGATTATGTATGTAGTTCATCTCATAACCAATATATAAACATTACTGATAATCTTCAAGGTGTTGTAACTTCACTTAATAATATGGCACTTGAAATGGATAGAAAAGTAAATGGACCAGTTGCTAAAAAGACTGTACTTAAAAACTAAATGCGGAATAAAAAGAATTAAACCCGAATACTAAACTAATAGTATTCGGGATATTTCTTTTTTTGTCCGTTACCAATTCATTTCTTCAGCCATTTTTCTGTAGTCTATTTCATTTTTTCTACCATATTCGTATTCTTCCCAAGTTCTGTAGTATGGAGGTTTAATTGAATACTCCTTACCTTCTCCACTTTGGTGTTTAGATAAGAACTCTACGAATTGCTTAGCTGTAAGACCCATAGGTATCCAGTAGTAACTTATAATACCAACTGTTTCATTTGGATATTTATCAAAGAATTCTTTAAGTCTTAAGCAGTCAGTATTTATAACATTTTCTTGAGGTCTGTATACAGATCTATGTTGCCAACTAGGCATATTAAATTTATTAAGAGTTTCTGGTCTTCCTGTTACTCTTACTCTTCTAGATAAAGATCTATAACAGAACCATTTATCTCTTTCTTCAGCTGTACTTCCGTATATAGTCCATTCAGCTATTTCATCTGGAGTCATACCATCTGTAGGACTAGGTCTTCCAGTTATCTTAACAGGTTGTCTTACATCTGTAACAGCTCCATTCTTTCCTTTTATAGTCCATATAATAGTGAATTCTCCAGGGAATTTAGATCTAACTTGTACAAATCCTATAAATCTTTTAGCTCTGTTAGGTGCTTCATGTGGATAGCAACTTACATATCTTATAACAGCAGGATTTCTAAATGGTATTAAGAAATTGTACCCTTCAGCTGTCCATTTTACAAGTTCAAAGTAATCATCATTCTTTTCTAAGAATATATTCATTATAGTATCAGTAAAGTTATTACTTACAGGAACTTCAAATACAGGACCTGTTTGCTTTTTATTATTCTTAGGTACAGGTGGTACAAGAGCATGATTAACAGGAGAGAATTCTATTGTAAAATCATCTATTCTAGTTAAATCATTATGTCTGTAGAACCCAAGTTCTAATTTAAAAGGTTTAGTTACTGCATCTGGGTGTTCTTTTTTAACTCTAAATGTATAAGTCATATGGTATTCAAGTCCTTTTTGAACATAGAAATACTCTTCAAATTCACGTCTTGTCATGTTTCTACATACCATAAATATATTACCATGAGGAGCTCCTTCACCTGTATACATAATGAACTCATTTCCTTCTCTCATTATAAAGTCACCTTGTTCAAAATGTCTAAGTAAAAGATAAGCTTCTTCTGCAGTAGCTACATTAGTAGTATCATACTCATCTTTGAAGTATATTTCATAAGGAACAGGTTTAAATTCCTTTTTAACAGGTTCAGGATTATAGAATCTGTTTATAGGTGGATATGCAGGTTCTTCTATTGCAGGTTCTGGACTTGCTGGAGTAGCTGCTCTTCCCATTTCTACTGTATCTTCTGCTTTAGTTTCTTCATGTACTTCTGTAGGCGGTACAACTGGTGTTTCACCTGCAGGTTGAGGTGTTACTTCACCTGTTTGTGCAGAAGCTTCTGTAGGTGCAGGAGTAGACGCTGTTTCTTCAGTTCTTGTTTCTTCTGCTGGTAATTTTTCTCTTGTATCAAGAGAGTATTCTTCTTCATTTTCTTTAAATTTAATCATGATTTCTGCACTAATTGGATCTTTTTCTGTTTTAATAGTAATAGATCCTCCATTCTTATTAGTATAACTATAGTCAATTACTTCATAGTCTTCTTTATTTCCATCAGAAACTGATACTATAGTAATATCTTCTTTAGTCATAGATCCAAGTTTTCTTCCTGGTACAGGCTTAAATTTTATTGTGTATTCTGTTCTATCTTTTGTGTATTTCGCCTCTAGTATTTCAAATACTGTCATGTTTATCACTCCTTTTTATATTTCAAGTTCTTTATTTTCTTCTTCTTTGAAGTTTACTTCGTCTTGTATTACAAATCTTGCAAGAGATGTAAATAGATCAAATAATCTACTATCATCTTTTATAATGTCTTCATTCATATTATCCTCCTATGTTTCCTTGAATGTTTGTCTACCTGTCTTGATACCATCAAGTGTAAGCTCAAGTATTAGTTTAATAATAGGTATACCTATGTAATCATCTATATTTTCTCTGTCGAATATATAGTAATCAAGTAAATAAAGATTATCTATTATACCCTTTGTATCTCCATTCATATGTAAATCCATAAACTTAGTAACTATATTATGAGTAATAGTGTACTTTACATTAGCTGTTTTCTCATAAGTATCACCAAGATAAGTATGATGTAGCATGTAGTTTATAGCAATACCTGTATTCCAGAAGTTTGTAAGAGCCGTATGTTTTTCATACAGCTTAAACCTAAAGAAACACGAATAATCATACTCAGGCTCATAATCGGCAAGTTCATACTCATAGTTAAGCTTGTCTCTTATACTACAGAAGAACTTAAATGCATAGGCACTTGGGTTTCCTATAAGCTCAACCGTATCTTCAGTTCTATTCTTAAACGGATTCTTCTTTACTTCTGGATCTTTTAGTTTAGGAAAGTCTTTTCTTATTATTCTATCATATAAACTTCCTTTATAAGAAGCTTTTGCACCAAATAATGGATATGGTGGTTCTAAGAAAAGAATGTTTTTATCCATAGAATAAGTAAGAGTAGGTATATTTGCTTGAAGATCCATAAGAGCATAATATATAAATCCCATTCTACGTCTACGATACAGATTTAACCAATCCTCTTCAAGATTTACACCCTCTATAACTTTAGGAACCAAATCAGATATCTTTCCTTCTGGATTAAAGATAAGAGCATCAAGTTTATCGTTATAGAAAGTATCAATATACTTCTTATTTATATCATCTATTTTAGCTTGTAGCTCATCTCTTGCTCCTTTATCAGTTTTAGCAACTATTTGAGGAGCCTCAAAGCCATTACCCCCATTACCAAGACCTTTATCTTCTTCGTATTCATAAGTATTAATTACTTGCTTCATTATATCAGAATACTTAAAGTATGGTGATGGTGAAAATGTAACTAAATGGAAATCTCTGTCTATAAGGAACTGTTTTTCTACCTTAGTAATTACAAATAAATGATCATCTATATCTGCAAATGAATAAGAATAGAAATGATCCATAGGGACAGGATTTACATCAGAGTAAGGAATAAGCATTTGTCCTTCTTGTTCTATCCTAATTTGAAGCTTTCTATCGTCTTTTGATCCATCTTGAACTTCACGTCTTGTAGGAACTCCATATGTAGGAATTCCTTCTATAAGATCGAACTTATTTGATCTTACATCCGAACTAGCTTTAGTTCCTTCTGCATAAGTGGTTTCCTTTTTATTGATATGAAATAAATCTATTGCTGATGCAGGTAGATTTAACATATCAGGAATACGACCACTTATCATCTTTTTCATATTTTCAGCAAGAGTAAGGTCTGCTTTTGCTCTAGAAGTAGACCCAGCCTCAAGCTTTTTAAGTGGTTCAAAATTTGCCATTTATCATCACCTTATTTCGTAGAAGTAGTTTGCTCTTTAATAGCAGCAATAACGCCTTCTGTTTCTTTAACTAGAATAAATGTAGTAGATAAACATGTAGTTATTATTTGTGCATAGTCCTTACAAGCTCTTGCAAGTATAGAACCCATAAGTCTTACATAAAGTTCAGCAAGTTTATCAGGAGAATCAAAGTTTGATTCAACTTGTTCCTGTTGATTATCTTTTTTATCTTCCTGCTTATTCTTATCATCAGTATTATCGTTTTTATTAGTAGCATCACTAGCTTTATTTTCCTTTTCAGACTTTTCAGATGCATCAGTACCGTTTTTAATGATTTCTTGTATTTCTTTAAGTCTTGCGTCTGTTTCTTTCTTTATAGACAGTGCTCCAGATTTAAGAACTTTAAAGATAATTTGACTTCCAAGTATAGATTGCATAAGTATTAAAAACCCATGTCCACTATTTAGCATATCATCTTTAAATTCATCAGCATTAGCAGTACTGTACGTCTTACGTATTTCCTGACCAAGTATAGCTTCTTTAAGAAAACTTCCAGCTCCAGTTAAAGCTGACCCATTTTTACTAATATTTTCCTTAGTTTCTTTAGACACGTTAGATAGCGTAGATTTATCATTAACTAACTTACGTGCCTCTTTCCAATCTTTAAACTTCCCTAATGTAAAGACGTTTGCAATAGCTGTACCAAATCTCTTGGCAAGTCTTGCAACAAGTCCCGATTTCTGAACATCGCTTAAAGAACCACCAGATAAACCTATAATTATAGCAAGCTCCTTGTTACTATTGAAGTAACCTATTACATTACTACATATACCACAGTAGTTAGTAATAGCCTGCTTGTCGTTTCTATTCAAAGCGTCCCTTACTTTCTCAGGAGTTGGTATGTCCTTAGAACCTCCTTCTGATCTAAATGTTCCTTCTATTACTCTTTTGTAATAGGCTTCATAGTCTTCGATACCATCAAACATAAGTTTTAATAAGACAGCATCAAACTTATGCCATGATAAATTTATCTCAGGCATATCTTTAACTGCAGTACCTAGGAAGTTTACTATTTCGTGTACTTCCGATCCTAGTTTATTATATCTGTCAGCTACTTTCATAAGTCTTGCAAATCTTGCAGACAGTTGTGTACCTAGTTCCTTAATTATCTTTTGTAGCTTAAGAAACATCGTTTTTAGGTATGCCTTTAAGTCTTTAGCATTACGCTTTATAAACTTAGCTGTATTACGTCCAGCTTTTGCTGAACCTTTGATAACGTCTTTAGTAGTTTTAACAGTAGACCAGAATAATCCTTCCATTCCAGAATCCATATATGTAAGCTCTCCAGTTATGAATTCTTCTTCAAGACTTTCAAATCCGCTATCAAATTTAGATAGTTCAAAAGCAAATACTTCACTTTCGTGTCCATAAGACATATTTTCTATATCCGAAAGTAGAACACCATTTAACTTGATATTCATAAAAACTTTATCCTCCTTTACCTTTAATATATTATAAAATACTAATCTTTGTTTTTAAAGGGTGGGTATAATAGAAACAAGTTTTGGTACTTATTTATAAAATTTAAGGAGGTAATTATGGCTAATTTAACAGAAGCTTTACTAGAGTTAGGAAGACTTGTACAAGCTGGAAGAGTAGGATTTAGTTTACTTGTAATGGATGAAAATGAAGATAGAACTAAAGCTATTGCTAGTGCAAACGAACTTGTAGTAAAATACACAAATAAGGGACCTGTTATATATATAAAGCAACCAGATAGTATGGGAGGTGATCTAGTTCCTATTACAAGTATAGATCAAGCTACACTTCATAAAATACTTAATAAGCTTGTAATAATAGGAAAAGACGAACCTAGAGCTGAAGATATGACAGATAATACAATATGGGTTAGAACTATAGAAGATAGTAGTGGTTCTAATAAGAGTACTTCTAAAGAAGTAATAAGAAGTTTTTACGAATATATAGATAATAATAAGAATACTATAACACCATATATTCAAAAGATATACAGAAACGGTATAGAAGTTCAAGTAGTTCCGTTTATACATGAAAAGCAAGTGTATGTTAGACTTAAATCAGACGGAGATATAGAAGATCTTTATACTGTACTTAGACGTATACTTAAAAATATGGATGCTAATAAGCAAGTGTTTAATACATTAAGACTTAATATAGACAGAGACATTGCTATAATAAAGGATAAGATTGCTGATTGGCTTGATAAAATAGGAGAGGCAACACTTGAAGTTCCTAAAATGAAGCTGAGTTTAGAGCAAAGTCTTAAAAACGTAATAGACAGTTTAAATATAGACGATATTATTCCTTTCCTAGAAAGAAAGATAAGACCACTTACATTTACTACAACTGGTACTACAGAAGAAGTGCATCTTGTTAAGTTAAAACTTAAAGCTGATTGGGATATAGGAAGTTTAAAGAATAGAACTATAGAGGATATAAATAAACTAAGTGGATACTATGATTTCTTTAACTCTCCTCTTATAGTAGAACATGGTGGATATAATAAAAATAATAAATGGCTACAAGCAGACTTTACTAAACCTGGTGAAGTTAGAACAGCAATAGACACAATTATGAATGAAATGCTTGTAATTGGAAGCTACGGTTCTAATATGCCTAAACAGTACTTCTATAATAAACATGTTCCTGATACTACAACAAATGCTCCTACGTCTATACATACAGGATATGGAACTAATCATAGACAGACTAACTTTACATTTATTAAAAGAGGAGATACACCTCAGATGATATTTGATGTTAGAAGATTCCATACAGGAGAAGTTGCAACTACTGATAATGAGGCTGAGTTTTCTTATATAGTTGCATTAAGAGGAGGAACTACGTTTACTTTATGGAGTAGATATATAGAAAATATTGAGATAATTCATGATCCAGATAAACAGAATATACGTCCAGGTATGGATATACCTCCAACTACTCAAGTTTCTAACTACGAACAAGGATCAATAACTTTATTTACACCTATTGGAAGAAAGGCTTATTTACATAAAGCAAACTTCTTATCATTTGTAGAACAGCTTTATATAGCAAAAGAAATCATGCTAGGAAACTCTTATATAATAAGTGTAGAGGAGTAGTGATATTATGAAAAAAGAAAGAAGAATACTTTACAAACTAGTTCATAGAGATATGAATAAGACTGGACTTGCAGAAAGTATAAGTTATGGAGATTTTATACCAGAACTTGAGAATAGAAGACACCTTTATATAAAGACTAAATACGGAGAAGATCTTGTTATAAAAGACGAACAAGTTTTAACTCTTGAAAAACTTAGTGAGAACTTTGTACAACTTGGTAAATCTGGAGATAAAAACGTTGAACTTAGTTTAATGTTTCTAACTAAATGGAAGAATCACTCTGATCACTACACTCTTGACGGTGAGATAAGTTTTGATAAACTTTGGGAAGGAATAAGACCAGCTGATTTTATTCCATATCTTTATAGTACAAAAGTAAATAAGAATATGGCAGAGTTTGCATCTGATTTATCTGTGTTTACATATGACGAAGAAGAAACAGACAGTGCAAATCTTATAACACTACACGAGAAGTTAAGACTTCTTACACAACATTATAAGAATGTATATAAACACGTGTCTGAATCTGTTATAGAGGTTTATAAGAAGTTTTTTGATATAAGGTACTATACTCATATAAGAGGACCTAAGGAATTATTTGTATATGGAAAAGAACTTCTTGGATTAAGTGGTGTTCTTATAGAAGCAAGTAAGGTTATAAGACAGGGAGAAAGAAGAGACTTCTCTGGTTTACTTGATAAGTTAGACCAGATTGAGTTATTTCCTAAGTCTCAAATAGTTGACTTAACTATAGAAAGTCCTAATAATAAAATAAAGATAAAACTTCTTACAGATAATAAGTCTCCTGTTGTATCTACAAGTAATATCTATACTATGGATACAAGATCTGATTCAATAGATGTGTGTACTGTATACCATAATAGATACGGAGATATAATAAATGGTTACAAACCGTCTACACCAGAGGTAAAAGCTAATGGAACAGGAAATAATAATATTACATTTGAAGAAGATGGATGTATTTATCTTAAAGGAGGATATAAATACCTTGTAAGATCAAATGGATCTGATTTGCGTATATTTAAATATGATCCAGTTCCTATAACACATTATCCTCTTTACAGAAATACAGAGTTCAGTGGAGCTAGATCATATCAAGCAGGAACTATACTTATAGGAAGTAAAGGAACTCCATTTTTTATAAATACTCCTGTACTTAACTACGATACTATGGCTGATCCTCTTGTTATGTACGGGCCTTATGCTATTAAAACTGTATTTAAAGATACTAACTTAAGAGACTTATTCCAATACTATGTAGATGATCCAAATCCACATCGTTCAGTAGAAGACGGAAGAGCTGATTATCAACCTATGTATTTTCCACTATTTGAACTATCAAAGGGTGCTGATACACCAACTAATGTTAGATATCCAGCAAGAGCAGATGAATTTGAATATGAAGGTAGTGATACGTATGTTGAACTTGGAAATAAGACAGGTGGAGACTTTGTATCTAGATGGTATCATGGTTTGGTTACTAAAGATTCTATGATTGAAGAAAATGGAGCTTATAGCAACTTTTTTCGTGATGCAGGAGACTTTGATTATATGACTCATGACACGCAGTTTTTCTTTCCTCAACCAAATAAGGCGTCAGATATAAAGGTAACATCTATTGCAACCGATGCTGAATTTGAGTATCAAAATAATGCAAGTAAAAAAGAAGAAAAACGTGCTAAGTTTCTTAAGTTTAAACTAAATAAAGACGCAATATTCCATGAATATCTTACAGATTATAACTATGGACAGGGTGCAAGACTAAGACTTTTATATACAGTTCATTTTCATGCTCAAGTTAGAAGAGATACATCTTGGTTTAAAATGTATAACTTGTCTATTCCTTTTAAAAATTCAGTTGTAACTGGTGAGTTTGGTAGAAATCAAAATGAACCAAAGGTATTTAATAACGAATATGCCGATCCTTACTCATATAGAACGTATGATAAATACTACTTAGAATTTAGAACTAAAAAACCAGTATATCCAACACTTAAGTTTACAAGTCTTAAAGATGGATCTGTTAAGTATTTAGCTAAAAAGTGGGTAGCACCTCGTGTATATACACATAAAAATTATCCAGATAGATTAACTATTGAACGTAGTATTACAAACTACATTCTAACAAGTAAGGAAATATGTTATCTTGAAGTAAGAGTTTATAATAGAGAGTTTACTGGAAACATTCCAGATGACACCTATTATTCAGGTGGAATATTTGGAAGTTTCGAATATGAGCATGCTTATTATGAAGGTGATAATCCAAGTCAAAGAGGTATACAGAATCTTAGAATAGATATAACTGGTATAGATAACGTTGCTGGTATTAGATGCAATGCTAGTATAACTAGATGTGCTAAACCTTTAAAGAACATAGAGCAAAATCTTCATATACAGGATTACATTGGAAACTATAAATCCGGAGTATTTCAAAATGCAAGAAAAGGTGATAAATACACAATATTTATGCGTATAACAGAAAGTAATGAAGGTACCAATCCATCTAATTGGATTAAAATACCTATACATTTTACAAAAGAAAACCCAATGTAGAAATATTTGTAGATTAACGTTGATTACATATTATTATGTGATTAATGTTAGTCTACATTAATCCTTTTTATTCCACAAAATTATAGGAGGTAGAGATTATGAAAAGAGAAAGTTTTGCCACAATTTCAAATTTAAGGTTGCATTAGGTACTAAAAAATTCTGGTATGACAGACGTTATGGAAAGGAGAATAGTATGGAAGAGATAGTAATTAAGAAAGTAAGAAACAAAGAAAAGAAACTTGAGTTTGAGGTGTATTATATACCTCAATTTAACAGCACAAAACTTCATATGTTTAGTGTAGTAGAAGAAAGTGAACACAACTTTAAGCTGTATGTAAAGATAAAAAGATCAAATATAGGTCACACACTTGTATTTGATACTATGTATAGTGTACTTAGAAGTTTTGAATTTGTTAAATCTGTGAGGTATTTATTAGTCAATAAAAGAGTTAGAAAGTACTCTTATAACTTAGATACAGAGATTGAAGATGTATTTAATAGTTTTGAAGCTGAATTATTATATGGAGGTAAATAAGATGAAAATAGGAAAAATGGTATCTATTAAGAGAGTTAGAGCAAAAAGAGGATTTAAGCACGATTTATTTATTGTGAGTTCAGGAATAGCGTACTCGCCATCAGAAGGAAAAGAACCTAAAATGAGGGAACTGTGCACTCTTACCTATAATCACTCTACTATGAAATTTGAACTTGCTGATAAAGTGTCTTCTATGACAGAATACAGAAGAGATAAGATAAGTTCAGTGATTTCAACTAGAGAATTTATAAACACACTTCTTAAATTTAAGTATAGTAAGCAAATAGAACTTGCAACAGTTTATTTATCTAATATGCCAGTTACTTTAGTAAGTGATATAGAGGATGCTTGGAGAGAATATTAAAGAGGGGAGTATAAGAATGAAGACAAATAAGGAACTATATTTTAACCTTATGTTATTTGAAGGAAATGCAGGAGACATACTTAGAGAGGACAAGGGATCTATATTTACTATACTTGCATCATATGTGTGTGCAAAAGATGAGTATAATATAAATATAAATAAGCTTATAAAAAATAATAGAGAAACTTCACCTAATGACGTAGCTGTTATTACAAAGCTTATTACAAATAGCAATATAGATTACATTATAAACTCTGATATAAATAGAAAAGACGTAGATGAGTTTCTAAAGAATAACCTTGACTATGAGGATCCTTGGGAAGATGCATATGAGTTTATGGTTGCATACAAAGGTACAGAAGACGAAATAACATACAAGGAAGTAGTAAACACTATACTTAATGATAGTCTTCTTAAGAACTATAATCCAGATACCTATCTTGATGAGATCTCTAAGAACTTAAGAAAGTATAAGTCTGAAAGCAATCTAGAAGAGATGATATGTAAGGATCTTGCAGATGTATTAACTACTTATGATCCAATAAGTATTGCAACAGATAGACATGATTTTAAGAAGATATGTATGTTTTTAACTGAACTTTATTTAAAAACACTACTTACACTTAATACATGTCTTACATCTATTGAAGATGATACAAGAGAATCAAAAGCAAAAAACACTTCAATAGTTAGTGTAGTAGTAGGTTATGAAGAAGGAGAGTTCGATTCTGAGACCATACAAAGACTGTTCGGAGGAGGACTTATAACAGACGAATATGACAAAGAAATTAGAATGATGACTGTATTTAGAGCAGTTGAATACTTCTATACAAGAGTACTTGATGTACTTATGAATGGAGGTCGTATTATACACGACGTAACATATCATGCAAATACAGTAGTTCTATCTAAAGAACATCAAAAAGCTGCTGTTAAGTTACTTGATTATATGAAAGAAACTTATCCTGTTACTATGATGAATAATAATTTAAGAGATAATAAAACTAAGAAAAAAGTGGAAAGAAAGAAGAAACCTAAGACTAATCATAAAAAGAAGTAGGAGGAATAATCGTGGGAAGTTATGATGAAGATAATGTAAAAATGAGAAGAGAAGTAGTAAATGAGTCACTAAGAGTGGAGTTAAAACTTAAGTCAATTATAATAGGACTTGTAATACTTATAGTGTACAGTGCACTTAGTGATAAACTTGACTTTATAAGTTTTGTATCACTTGTATACATAGGTATATGTATGCTTGATGTAACTGGAATTTACACAAGAAGAAGACTTATGAAACTTTATGATGAAGACTTTAAGATTAATATTCAACTTAGAAATGCACAAAAGTTTGGATATTATTTTACTTCATCTATGGGACTAAATACACTTATGTACATAGTACTTAATACAGTAATACTTATGTTACTTGTAAAATATATGATTTAAATTAAACAGGAGGTAAATATTATGGAAAAAGATGTTAATAACAGAAAAGAGATTAGAGATAAAGAAAAGATAGAAACAGAGGAAATGGAATTTGCAGCAAAAATGATTGAGCTTAGGGAGATATTACAGGAGAGTCTAGCAAACGCACCAGTTGAGTACACAATACATGATATGATACCGACTATAAAACAGTGGATTGCTACTGAAAAGGGTTATATAAACTTCATTAAATCATTCATATACATGGATGTATTTGAAGAAGTTGAAGACATGGATGTAAAAGATCTTGATTTAGTACTTGAAGAAACGGCTGAACATGTACTTGATACAGATGCAAAAGAATTACCATTTGTAAATCCAGACATAATTGATCACTTCTTTAAGGCTAAGTATGACTTTGAACAAGAAAAGAAACTTAATACTCATAAAGAAGAAAAAGAAGAACCTAAAGAAGTTAAAGCTGAAACTGAAAAGGAGGATAAAAAAGATGAGAGTAGATAGCAACTATTATCATAAAGATGACTTGATGTGGAAATGGGAATGTAAGAATAGAAGAATAATTCATTACATATCGTTACTAGCTAGTTTCATAGCTACTGTATTTACTAGTAGATGCTCTATTCAGTCTTCAGATATAGTGTATAAGGTTGGAACAGAAAAACCAGCCTACTTTTATATAGTACTTCTAGTACTTGGTGTTATAGCTATTGGATGTGATACTATACTTAATGGAAGAATTGAGTACATACATGCAATGAGTATCAATAATGAAGATTATGGAAGATTTGTTAAGGCACTTAAAACTACATATGTTGATAAAGTGGTGCTATTCTTTATATATTTAGCAACTTATGCTATTATAGGATTTACTATGATGTACTTACATTTTATAGTTGAAAGAGCGGTGATGTAAAGTGAGAGAGACAAGAATTAACTACACTGAGATATTTGTGACGTATATAAATAACAAGAAAGTTAAAATCATAATTCCTGTATTTGATAATGGTGGGCTTATGTATAACATTAATTATGATATAAACTACTGTCTTGAGATTGCAAATAATTACCAATTTGAACTAGTTAATAGTTGCTATAATGATAAATATATTGTACTTGACTTTAAAAAGATTAAACCTTCTAATAATCAACCTGTAGAGAAGCCAAACCTAATTAGGAGGAAACAGTAAATGAAATATGGTTATATATTTGATAAAGGAAATGAAACTGTAACAGCATTCATAACACTTACATCCAGAAACGACACTCGTATAAATGAGATGATAAATGAGTGTATGGAGTTAGCTACAGAATACGATTACTATCTAGATGAAATAAAGACAATGCCTGATTATATTCTTCTTGTATATCAAAAGTATGACGAAGAAGAGGATGATAATGATAATAGTAAACATGGTAGTCTTTTAGAAGAGTCAAGAGGTATCTCTGGACTTAAGATAGGTAAACTTGTAAAAAGTAAGCTAGGATAATATTATTAAAAGAGTAGCTCAGAGCAATCTGGGTTACTCTTTTTTTTTTCCGCATTTATTAAATAATAATTACATATAATATAACGATACTTAGATGTGTCAATAATTATTTAGGAGGTATATAAGATGAAAATTAGTAAAAGAACACAGATTTACGTAAGAGGTATTGGATTTGTGAAAGCTGAGGAACTGGTTAAATTGGTACAAGGTGGAAACGAACCTGAAGTTAGAGGTGTTTTCGGAAAATGGGTTAAGGTAACAGAAGCTTATAAATCTAAATCAAGTGCTACAAAGCTTGATTTAAAGAATGGAACTTATGTAATTACATCACCTGATACAGATGTACTTCGTATATTACCAGGTGGTTACAGTATTGCTAGTGCTAAAATAGAAGAACTTAAGAAGTCTTCTATATTGGTATATGGTAATCAGTTAGTTGATGAAGATAATGCTGAGTCTATAGATGATAGTGAACTTGCAGATGTAGCAAATATTCTAAACTGCTGTAGTACATACATTGACCATGGGTATGAAGTGTTTACATTCTCTACACGTGATTTAAAGTTATTAGAAAGCATCTATAAGAGATTTGTACCAGCTAAGAAGCAGAATAAGTATGTAATAACTAAAAAAGCTACAGCTGCAAGTAAGTCTTATAACTACAGCTTTAGATTACCTTATAGTGAAGGTAGTAATGTATTTAAAGTTATTGAGAAATATGGTATAAACCTAAGAAATAAGATTATACCAAATAAGATATTTGCAGCTGATAGAGGCAGTAGAGTAAGATTCTATAAGTATTTAAACCCTATGAACTTCTCTACTATTAAGATGACTCCTGACGTATCTATAAAGGTAGGAATATATACAAGAAAGAGCTATAATAATATATTAAATCTTTTGAATTTTATGCATACTATAGGTGTATCTGGAATAATAAGATCTACTAAGTACGATACAACTGAAAATAAGGAGATGATAAAGAATATTTATCAACTAAACTCAGAAGAATGCATACATGCTATGTATATAGATAAACCATTTATATATGAAGGTCGTAGAAGCTTTGTATATACAAACCCTAATTGGAATATTAGTAATAAGAGTGACTATCCAGCAAGTTGCAAATCTATATTTTATTACTATTGTGGTAATGTAGGAACAGAAGTTTATAAGTTTTTAGAGAAGTTTTATGAATATCAACAGCCGATTAAGATTAAAGCAATATCTGAAACAGAAGAAGATATGGTGGAACTTATAGTTGATGATTATGCTGATATAAATGGAGTATTTTTGAAATAGATTTGAGATATTTATGTTTGTAATAAGGTTCTGGTTCATTAGTTCCAGAGCCTTTCTTTTATAAAATTTTAATTAAAAAAGGAGAAGTGAGATTTATGAAGTATTTTAGAGATTTTGAAAAAATGGATGCTTTTGGGTTTAAGAATAGTTTAAATTGTGTATTAGGTGAAGACTTTGTATACATACAAAGAAAGTTTATAAGACCTAAAGCAGAAGATATTATAAAGAGATTAGAAAACTTAAAAGAACTTGGAATTGAATTAAAAAGGGTTAAATACTTTAAAGGTACAAAAGAACTTAAAAATATTGAAATATACATTGATAAGGATAAGTATTCTCCATATGGAGATTTAACAAAAGAAAACAGAGCTTCAGATAAATTAGTAATAGACACATTTAGATACATCTATAACAGAGGATTTGATGTTTATTTTAAATTCTATGAACCTGATTGGCAACATAAGGTTGGTGGAGTTTGGAGTGGAGATGTGAGATTTGTAAGAATAGGAAGAGAAGCCTACTTAGATGAAAAGATTGAATACAATAACCAATACACAAACACATTTAATCTTGTACAAAAGTATAAAGGTATGTATACTGAAGAATTTCCACTAGAAGATCCAGAAAACAAATTAACTAATCAAGAAAAGCTTATAATGTGGCTAAGACATAAGAGAGGACAAAGAGTTCAATTTGCACATGTTAAACCTGGTTGGGGTCAACACCCACATGCAGGTGAAAGAAGAGGAACGATTTACTGTGAGAATTTAGGTTACTATGAACATCCATTCTATGAATATAACAGAATGAACGTTACAAATGAAATGGAAATAAAGGATGTTGATAGAGATGTGATTGATTATATTTGGGGAATATTAAGTTATATCAATGAAAAGAATTACCCATTTGTCAGCAGTAAACTAGGAAACTATGGTGACCCTGATTATTTTTATGAATACTACATATACAAATTTTAATTAAATTATAGGAGGTAAATAATATGAAAGAATTGAATGTAAGATTGGAAGAAGTAGCAAGACTTGAAGGTAGACTTATTGTGTTTACTGAAAAGGTAAACCCTGAGGATTATGAAGACATGGGCACATTCATAGCAAATGTATGTGCTGAGTATAAGGATGACATAAATGAAGACGCTGCAAACTCAAATGTACTTATAAGTGTAAATTACATGCATAATAAAAACGACATAAGAGATTATGTTAAAGAGAATTATCCAAATGCTAAGTTATACGAAATAAAGTACAATTATAATCTGAATGAAAGAGGTAAATATGCTGATGAAGCAAAGGAAATTCCTATGAATACTCCTAGTGCGTACGACGAGGAATAAAAAAGAAGAATAACCCTAGACTAATCATCTAGGGTTTCTTTTTTTATTTTCTCCCTTCATATTCAACTAATACAAGTGGTAATCTCTTACAATCTATTTCAGCATAACTAAAGTTATCAGGTATACCTATCCATATTTCTTTTTTCTCATTTTCTTTTATTCCTATTTGATATTTAAGGGCACTTCTTAGATATTCCACTCCAAGAGTAAACTTCTTTTCTAAAAAAGCCATATCTCTTTTATTTGTAACATCTGATTCTATTCTATTTGCAAGATCCATAGCTTTTCTATCTACAAATAAGACATTTCTTCCATCTTCACTCTTAAGCAGTTCGTATGTATGTTCTCTACCAATAACTCTTTCTCTATCAAGCCAACTATATACAAGTTCCTTATACATATTGCCTAAGAATGCTAAGTTCATTATTCCATTACGTTTAATATCACCATAAATATCAACATACATGATAAATAAACCTATTCCGTGTCTGTTAAATCCTACTTTACTGATAGTAGACTTTATTATTCTAGTTTTACTATCATCTGCTATATCAAAACCTACAGCACCTTTATCGAGACAGTATCTAACTCCTAATGATGTCTGCAAACTTGGAACCCAATCTTCACTAAAATAGTAGTTACTTCCATTCGTATTATAAAATGCGTTCATATGATATTTGTGGAATAGATAACTTGTATAGCACATATAATATATCATATTACTTATGTATTTAATATGACTTAGAGGTATATTTGCTTGATACTTATCTTCTTTTGCAGCTTTAGAGAATTTAAGCTTAAAAAAAGAAAATACTTTAAGATATCCACATTCTAAGTTATTATCAGCAAAGCTTATTCTTAGTCTTGTGATTATAAACTCTATAGTTTTAGCTTTGTCTTCTATAGGATGTACATCCATATAATAACCGCCAAACATATATTCCCACACTTCATTTATTATGTAACTTCTATCTGGTACGTCTATAAGGTATCTATTTATCATCTTAGAAAACATAGGTTTATCTATTACGTAGTCTCCCTTATGAACACCTATTCCTAATCCATTAAATGTAGCAAGCTTTACATTTATACTATGTTTAGGTATACACCCGTATACAAATTGTGCAAGTGCTCCTCCTAGACTATGACCTGCAAGTATAAGTGTATCTCCTTCTTTTAAGAAGTACTTTTCTGTATATTTAAATAACATAAATGCAGCAGATAATTGATCGTTAAAGTTATCATTATATGCAAGATCTATGTCATCTAACATATCGTCAATGTCGTTAGTTCCAGTAAATGCAAGTATAGTTGTATTATCTTTACGCCATATAGTTGCACGGAATCCATTTGGTACTTCTTTATCTATAAGTAGATATTCTTTGCAAACACGATTAAAATCGGAAGTATACATAAGTCTCCAATCAGCAAGGTGTTTCCTAAATACATACTCTCCATTTATCTTATAGTTCCAATAGATAGTTCTATCAGACGGTGTTACATATTCTTTATCATAAAGAAGTTCTTTAACTTTTTTACCATGCTCGGATTTACCAAACTCCTCTAAATATCCAAGTGATACACAGTTTAGAATTTCTACATCTTTAATACTCATAATATCATTCTCCTTCGTAAAGTCTTTTTATAATGTACAGGAATGATTGTACCTAAGAATAAAAACGAAAAAAAGAACATCTATATTTCAAGATGTTCTTCTTGATGTAATGGATCTTATAGATCCACTACATCTGTGTTAGGAGCTGTTAACTGAGCTCCTCTTTCAATGTTTTTAAGTGATTCGTTAATCTCACTTAAGTTTTTATTGATTTTATAAGCTGCATAACCTGCAGCTCCTAGTACAACTACACAAGCAGCATACTTTGCATAAGCTATCATTTTTTGTCTCTTTACTTCTTTTTCAAATCCATCAATTATTCCTTTTCCAAAATCTTCCATGTTTATTCCTCCTTAAATTTTATTTATAATTTTATTAGTAATAAACTTTCATATATAAAAGATTATTACACTTTATTATATATATCCATTAAAACAGTTAGAAATCACCATTTTCTTCGTAACTTCTTCCTATATAACCCTTATATATCATAGAGCGAACTAGATGTAACTCTACTTATAAATACCCCTCAGAGCTCACTATAATGGGTCTATAATCCAATGTAAGCTTAATGTAATACTGAGATACATCTAGCTCTAAAATTAAGACAAATTAACGTAATAAGGAGGTGGGTTTATGATAACCCTATATTTATCGTTGTGGGCAATTTTTGGAATATGTAGTTGTATTGAAGAATATTAATAGGAGGTAAGAATTATGACTGTACAAGAGATCTATGATAGCTTAGAACTAATTGCTAAGAATAAAGGAAGCATCTATCTATTTTCAGAAACTAAGTATCCGACTGATTATGATGATATTCGTGCATTTATATACGATAGATGTGTTGAGTATCATAAAGTTATGTCACCTAAGAATAAAAATACTAATATCTTAGTTGATATAAATGGTGGAATGTGGACTGAGTATGATGTAGAAAGATATCTATATGATAACTTTAAAAATGCAAGTCTATTTGTAGTTGAATATGTATATGGCTTTGATATAGAACTACCTGACTATGATGATAGATGGCGTGAAATTAGATATTCTTTTATACCAATTGAAGACAGTGAATTTGATTCTCCAGATTGTGGAGATGGTGAATAAGGAGGAACATAATGTCTGATATACAATGGTTTATTTTAATCTACAGTGCCATATGTGTTACGTTTGGTGCTGTAATAGCTTATATTATAATGAAGTTTTTAAATAATAAGAGATAGGAGGAAATATTATGAAAGGTAAAAATTTAGCAGAAGAAGTAATGGAAAATGGAGCAAATAGAGGTTATGCATATGTAGTTGCTGTAGGAGAACATCCAGATAACTATATGGATGGAGCAGATTTTATAGAAGCTGCATGTGAAGAATGTAAGGAGCTTAAATCAGTTGATAGTAATTTAGGTGTAGAAGTTCAGCTTATTGATCGTATAAATCATATGACTGATGAAGATGACATACTAGAAGAAGTGTCTGAAATTGCACCTGGTGCTACAGTATATAGAGTTCCATATGAAGAAAGTTGTAGTGGAGACAGCTACTTTGATATAAGTAAAATTAGTAATCTAACAGACGGTGAGTATTATAACGAAGAGGAAGAAGAAGATGAATATATGAGTGAAGAAGAAATGGATGAATGGGGGTATTAGAGATGTGGATACCATTTATACACAAATTAGTTAAAGATGCAGTATATGGAAATGAAAATAAGAGTGGTGCAAAGGTTAACAAAGTTGAAAGCTATAAAAAGAGGTTAACACCAGATATGCTAGGTGATTTAGGAACTGAGTCGTGTTACTCAGATGAGGAAATTAAAGAAGATTTTAAAGAATTGAGATATGATAAGTAAGCTTTAGATAGCTACTAAATGGATACTTAGATGTATCCATTTTTTTATAAATTAAAAATGTAGAGGAAATAGAATAGGAGGATATATGTTTAAGAGATTGCTAGGAATGATATTTATTATGTTAAGTTTTACAGTTATGGGAGCAAAGGTTAGAAACTATGGTATAACTAAAGGAGAGGTAATTCAAATTGTGTATGATACTACTAAGGTGGTATTCAACGAATACCATGATGAATGGAATAATATACTACTTGGAACACTTGCAGCTGAGACAGATCTTGGTTCGTTTAGAGGAAAGTCTACTCATGGGATAGCACAGATAACACCCGTTGCTTATAAGTTTATTAAAAAGAGTCTAATGAATGACAAAGAAACATATGTTAGATTAAAGTCAAATGGACTTGATTTTAAAAAGATTGGCTTTAACGATCTTACACATAATCATAAAGCGTCTATTACAGCAATGGCTCTTTACTATAAGTATATAGTAGAAAGCAAGAAAGTTAGTATACATAAAAAAGATAAAGCTGAAGTTTGGAAGAAGTATTATAATACATATGCAGGATCTGGAACAAAAGAACACTTTAATAAAGCATACAAAAGAAATAAGTCACTAATAGACGAAACTATACTTGTGTGTAAGGAAAACGATACAAAACTTGCAAAAGAAACTGTAGTTGAAACACAAGATGAATACATTGCAATTAATATGATTATGACACAAACAAACAAGTTTACAACATTTACAACAGTTCTAACAAAGAAAACAGATGTAATTGCAAGATATATAGAACTTGTAGCTCATAATTTAGGACATATAAAAGTAGCACTAGTACCACAAGTTTATATATCATAGACTGTGATGCCATATTAATAATTAGAAAGGAGAATAAATTATGTACGGAAAGAAAGAAGGTAAATTTAATGTCGGAAAGGGGACTAAGAACATAACACGTGAACTTGATCCTAAGAAATTCGGCATTAAGCAAGACAAAGAGAAAACATTATACAAAAAAGAATTCAGAAAAGACAAGAACTTTTCTAAAGCAAGAAGAATACTACAAAGTATAGCAATAAGAGGAACACTTTATTCAAGTGGTAACTCTAAGTTTTGCATAACAGACAAGGTAAATGCAATGCTTAAAGAGTTTGCAAGACTACATGTAAATCTTGCGTATCAACCAATTCATAACATCTATGACTTCTATGATGAAACTAAAAATAAGAAACTTACAAGAGAAAAAGTAACTTTCTATTATATAGTAGAAGAAGATAGAGTTGCAGATGTTAGATCACAATTAGAAAAATATATGAAATACTTAGAGTCAGTTGAACTAAGTAGCAAATAGGAGGTATATTAATGAGCAAGTCATACTCAGCTGACGCAATTGAAGTTATGGAAGGATTAGAGCCTTTACAACTTCGTCCAGCTATGTATATAGGTAATACAGATAGTATCGGTCTTCATCATCTTGCAATAGAGATAATATCAAACTCAATAGATGAATATGCAAGGGGTGTATGTACTGAGATAAACATAGTTATTACAAGAGATGGATTTATATCTATTGAAGATAACGGTGGAGGAATTCCAGTAGCTCCTCATAAGAAATACGGAATACCTACACTTCAGGTTCTATTTACAGTGATGAACTCAACTGGTAAACTTGATAACTCTACATACGGACATAGTATAGGACTTCATGGAATAGGATGTAAAGCAGTTTGTGCACTATCAGATCTTGCAATAGTTACAGTGCATCGTGAAGGAAAGGTGTTTAAACAAAGCTATTCATTTGGTAAAGTACTTACACCAGTTGAAGAAATAGGTAAATCAATGGATACAGGAACTATAGTTAAATTCAAACCAAGTCCAAAGATATTTAAAGCAACACAAGAGTTTAAATTTAACCAAATATGTGATTTCTGTTTAGGAGCTGCTTATATAACTCGTGGACTTAAGTTTACAGTTACAGACGAACGTACTGGAGAAGTAGCAGTATTCTACTCTAAAGGTGGAATACCAGAACTTCTTGATAAAGTAGCAAAGGAAACAGAACGTAATCTGATATGCAAACCTTTCTATTTTACAGGAGAAGGACCTTCGAAGGAAGGAGAAGGCACAGACAAAGTAGAGATAGTCCTTGCATATCATGATAAATCACAAGATAATATAAGATCTTATGTAAACTATCTTCGTATGGTAAATGGAGGTACACATGAGCAAGGATTTAGAACAGGTCTTACAAGAGTAATAAATAAGATTGCTCGTGATACAGGATTTCTTAAAGACAAAGATCAAAACTTCGAAGGATCTGAAGTTCTTGAAGGTCTTATGGCAATAGTTTCTGTTAAAATGGGTAAACCTGAGTTTGAAGGACAGACTAAAGCAAAGGTAAATAACCCAGAACTTGTAGGTATGGTAAGTAGTGCTACTTATAGTGCTTTAGAGCTATACTTAACAGATAATCCTAAGGAAGCAAATGCAATACTTAGTAGAATTATGAAAACTAGAAAACAAAGAGAAGAAATACGTAAAATAAAAGATGCGAACTCTGATTCTAAAAAGAGTATGGTTGATAAGTTTAAAGGTAAACTTGCTGATTGCTCAAGTCATACTAAGGTAGAAGACAGAATGCTTATAATTGTGGAGGGTGGGCTGCACTATTGCCCTCGTTAAATCCTTCTAATTGCGGGAAACTGTCAATGATAACTAATTACTACTTATACATAGTGATATAGTATAAAACTACGACCGTAATAGTGGTAAGTAGCATAGTGAAAACATTAGTTATGGACACAACCGACGCAGCGAAGCTTCTAAATACTCTAAAATAAATCAAAGAGGTGATAATATGAAATTTGATCCATATAAAGAAATAAAAGAAAAAGTTAAAGTAGTAGAAACTGAAAGTATTGGTAAAAATAAGGGAACTTCAATAGGTTCTGATAAATTAAATGAAAGTATAAATAAAGTTTTTGCTAAATATGACAAGACTATTAAAAGATTATCATAGTAGAGTAATTTTAGAAGTGAGTTCAGAGACTAGGGTGTTATACTCAGTAAATAATAAAAGTGGGTATAACATATGTAGAGCCAGAAATGGTAAGGTTATAAATACCAACCTATTTAAATCGAAACGGAGGAAGAAAAGATATAGTCCAAAAGGATAGTGCTGGAGGATCAGCTAAGCAAGGTAGAGATCCAGCTACACAAGCAATAATACCAATAAGAGGAAAGATTATAAATGTAGAGAAAGAAGATTTACAGAAAGTTCTAAAGAATGAGGAAGTTAAGTCTATTATAAATGCAATTGGTGCAGGTTTCCTTGATACATTTGATGTAAATAAAATGAGATATGGGAAAATTATAATAGCTACAGATAGTGATATAGATGCTGTTGGAGACCAAATTCCATGTAACAATTAATCAGAGGTGATTATATGGAAAAGATTGATTTAAATATAGGAAAAATATTTGATAGTAACACATGTGGTAAATTAAAGATACTTGAATTAGCAGAGATTAAAAAATTCCCTTCTAATAATATATACAAAGTGGAGTTTTTAGAGACTGGTTCTATACGTAATGCTCGTATATCTAATATAAAAAGAGGAGAAGTATTAGATTATAGTATAGAAAGAAAAAGAGTTAATAAATATGGTGGATATGGTAAGTTATATAACATTACTGATAATTTTTATGATGGGCCTATTCAAAACATTGCAGCTAGGTGGAGAAATCTATTAAGAAGAGTAGCAACTAATGCATCGTACACAAATGTAACTATATGTGATGAGTGGTATAATTTTGATAATTTCTATAAATTCGTTAAAAACCCAGAAAATGGATTTAAAGGTGATGGGTACGAATTGGATAAAGACATACTTTGTCACAATAGAAAAGATAAAGTGTATTCTCCTGAAACATGTTTATTTATACCTAGAATACTTAATGTAGTACTACTTGACAGACAAATACATAAAACATCAAAATATCCATCAGGTATAACAGATAATAAAAAATGGAAATATGATACTATATTTGCAAATATACAAATAGGAGCAAGAAAATTATCACTATGTTCATCTAATAGAGAAGGTAGAAAAGGTATAATAAAATGCTTCAGTTACTACAAATATGCAAAAGAATTCTTTTTAAAATTATTAGCAGACGAACTTTTTAAACTAGACCTTATAACTAAAAGAGTCAAAGATAGTGTATATAATTACGAAATACATGATAAAAGGGATGTTGATGATTGTATAACAGACGATGAAACATACATCTATATAACATGTTACATGCCTAATGAAGCTAAATCTATTATAGAAAGAAAAGTTTCTGATGCTTTTGAATTATTTAAATCAAGATTAAAACGTCGTCCATAATGAAAGATACTCAGGTATATTATGGATTATTAGGATAGAATGAAGCAAGGAGGTTCCAACCTAACTTGAGATTGAAGGCTAAGGGTAAAGACTTAGTCAAACACAACGCGTAGAAGTTGAACCTTGTAATAGGATCACAAGAATATAATACTTCCAAGAGGCTGTCCTATCAGAGTATCCCACTTATAACCGTATTTATAAGTGAGTGATAAAAACGTACGCTAGACTGGAGTGGAATTGACCATTCGATGAAAATGAGGGTAACTTCCAGAGCTGTAGATAAAAAGCTACAGGTTAATAACTATTCGGGATATCATATTAGAACATTGCTAACCACTTTCTTCTTTAGATTTATGCCTGCTCTTATAGAAGCTGGAAAACTTTATTCTGCTAATCCACCTTTGTATAGAATTATACAAGGCAAGAATATCTACTACTGTAGAACTGATAAAGATAAAGAAGATAGAGTAAATGAACTTAATAAAAAGGGAATAAGTAACTATGAGATAACGAGATTCAAAGGGTTAACGAAAACTAGCCCCAAAAAGCAGCAATGCTTTGGACAAATACATTTAATTGCTGGAAGGACATCAGGATACCAATGTGTTGCCTGAATGTATAATCAGCAGCGAAGACTTAATATAAGTAACGTTCACAGACTAGGCAGTTGTGTGGAGACATACAACAAGAGTAAATTTCCTTATAGAAGATAAGGTTTTGAGTTAAATGCACTCATGTAATACGAAATGGTGTACCCTCTTCTAATAGAGGTGAAGATATAGTCGGGATAGATGTGATTAAAAAATTAGCATTCTATTCGTAGGAGAGCTCAATCCAAAGGACTTATTCGAAACTACTCTAAATCCTGAGAACTTCAGGTTAACTAGAATAGTAATGAGAGACAAAAGTAAAGCAGATGAAGTTATTTCAAGTATAATGGGAAATGACTCAAGTGCTAGAAAAGAAATGATTAGGAGGATGTAATGGCAGCAATAATAGATGAAGTTGATATAGTAGATGACATAAAGGAAAGTTATTCTGGATACGCTTATGCTGTAATACAAGACAGAGCAATATCAAATGTAGAAGATAACCAAAAACCGTCATCACTTACAGTACTATATGCAATGAATCAACTTGGTATTACGTCTTCTGGTAAGCATGTAAAGGTTGCAAGAATAGTAGGGGAGGTTCTAGGGAAGTACCACCCTCATGGAGATTCGTCAGTGACTGGAACACTAGTTAACATGGCACAGTCTTTTAGTAATAACATACCTTACATAGATCCAAATGGAAACTTTGGATCTATTGGTGGGGATTCTGCTGCTGCTGCAAGATACATTGAAGCAAAGTTATCTTGGTATGCAGAGAAGGTGATACTTAAAGATCTTGCAAAAGGTGTAGTAGAATATAAACTTAACTACGATGATACAACTATGCAACCAGTTTACTTACCAGAAGTATTACCAGATTTACTTATTAATGGTAACATGGGTATAGGTGTAGGATTTGCATCTTACATGGTACCACATAACTTAGGTGATGTAATTGACTTATGTATTGCGTATGTTAAAAATAGAAATATATCACCAGAAGCAATGTTTGATATTATAAAAGGACCAGATTTTCCATTAGGGGGTATTATAAATGGGACTGATGGTCTTAAGAGATGTTATACAAGTGGAGATGGTTATTGTAGACTAAGAGGAGAGTATAAAATAGAGGAAGACAAAAAGGGAAATCAAAGAATAGTTATAACTTCTATTCCTTACGGTAAATACACCTCTGATATAACTATTGCAATAGGTAACTTAGTTGAAAGTGGAGAGCTTAATATTAAAGATATAAGAGATGAAACTACTGATAAAGGTGGTATGAGAATATGTATTGATCTTCCCAAAGGAGAGAATGTAGACAGAGTAGTTAATCTTATAATAAACAAGACTCCTTTTGAAAATACTTTAAAACCTCTTGCTAACTTACTTATAAAAGGAAAGTTTAAGGAAAAAGTAAATATTAAAGACATAATGGAAAGTTTTGTTGACTTTAGAGAAACTTGTCTTCATAATAAGTTCTTGATAGACCTTAAAAAGAATGAAGATAGACTTCATATACTCGAAGGTTTATTTATAGTTACTAAAGATATAGACAAGGCAGTAAAGATTATACGTAATGCAAAAGATACGACTACTGCAAGAGAAGAACTTATGAAGTCTTTTAAACTATCTGAACCTCAAGCTCAGTACATACTTGATCTTAAACTTGCAAGACTTACAAAGCTTAATATGAGTGATGCAAGAGAAGAGGAAAAAGATGTAAAAGAAAAGATTAAAACACTTACAAGACTTACTCGTACAAAGTCTAATAAAGATGTAGACGAGTACATGATTAAAGAGTGGGAAGATGTAAGAAACATAAAAGAAGCAAAACCTTATCTTACACGTAAAACTAAGATACAAAAGAAAAGAGATGATGTTACTGAGGAAGATACAATTCCTGATGAACCTTGTACTATTATAATGACACAAAAAGGTTATATCAAACGTACAGATCCTCTTGACAAAGAACAGAAACGTGGAGGAAAAGGGAACTCTGTAGGAACACTTCTTGAAGGAGATGAGATAAAGCAAGTTCTTAATGTAACAGCAAGACAGCAACTTGTGTTCTTAACTTCTAAAGGAAGAGTATACACTAAGAAAGCTTATGAAATAGATAGTGTTTCTAAACTTGCAAGAGGAGCACTTGCTAGAAACTTGCTAAGTCTTAGAGATAACGAAAATATAGTTCTTGTATTTGTAAATAATAATGATTTTGGAACTTTAATTAGCTGTTCTGTTAAAGGAATGGTTAAATCAACTGATCTTAAGAACCTTAAGAAGATTAATGCAAATGGAAAGAACTTAATTGGAGTTGATAACTCTGATAAGATAGTAGACATAGTTATAATTCCAGATAGCTCTAAAGAAAGAGATATTCTTATAGCAACACATAATGGAATGTGTATAAGAATAGATAGTAATGAAATTAAACCTACTGGAATAGGAGCTGTTGGAGTTGCAGGTATAAAACTTGATAAGGAAGAAAAAGACTTTGTAAGCTCTATGTGTAGAGTAGATGGTAAAACTCCTGTTATATTTGTGACTGAGTCTGGATATATTAAACGTTGTGATCCAGATGAGTTTAAAGTACAAAATAGAAATGGTGTAGGAGTTAAATGTACTCAAACTAAGTATAATAACAGAATAGTTGCAATGGTTAGAAAAACTAATGATGAATCTATTCTTATATATACTAAGTTAGGTAAAAGTCTAGTATGTGATCCAAGTACTATAAAGTTAGTATCAAGGTCTGCATTAGGCGTTAAAGGAATAGATTTACAAGCAAATGATATAGTAATAGGTGTAAGCTAGTATAATAAAACGGGTAGGGTAAAACCTATCCGTTTATTTGTACCACATTTTATAAAGGAGGTTTGTGTGATGTATACTGATCTTGATGCTGCAGCTATAAAGTTTATTATAATGGCTGATATTGAGAAGTATTCTGAGTATGCTATAAAGTTACTAGATGAAGCATATAAGTATGAATATGATGAATATAAAAAGGATACTATTAATAAACTTAAAGTTTATTTAAAGAAAGGTTCTGATGATAGTAGATATTATAGTGTTTTAGATGCTATATATTATATAGAAAACAGGGATAATGAGGAGGATTAGTTATGAATAATAGAATAGTTTTAAGTGATAATTTAATTGAGAGAATAAATAAAATATGTAAAAAGAAGAGTATTACATTTGAGCAGTTTTGTAGTAATGCAATATATAATAGAGTTTTAGATGAAGAGGAGAAGATGATAAAAGATGAAGAAGATAAGTAATGAAACTACTGATAACTTACCTGCAATTATATATCCAGAAACACGTATAGATGTAAAAATAAACAGAATAAGAACATCAGGAGAAGAAGATATTGATAGAATTGGTTTACTATATTGGATATATAGTAGTATGATTATAGAGACGCACATAGCTACAAACATGATGATAAAGTCGAGTGGTGATATGATAAAAGTATACAGATGTATAAAAGTGGCAGAGGTTAATAATATTGATGAGTATTATGATTTAAAGTTAAAGAAAGCTAAAGAACATGTTGAACTACTAGATAAGCTTATAGAAGAATGTAATGACCTATGTAATAAAGAGAAGGAAGGTAAACTTTCTGATATTGAGAAAAATGAGTTTATATCTAGGATGAATTTTACAGTTTTAAGGGGGTTATTAATATGAATGAGAAAGATTGTAATGAAGTAGAAATAGAAGTATATGATGAAAAGAAAGTAGATAAAAAGGATATAGATATAACTAAAACACCTTGGTACAATATAGTTAAATTTGCAATTGCGGCTGTTGCAGAGGATGATCCACATATAAGAGCTAAATTTTGTCCAAAAAGAAAGACTTCTACATCACCTAGAACTCTAATAGAAGATAAAGATGGAGAAATTATAGAGGTGGTAGAAGATGAAGAATAGTGATATACTTATTTTTAAAAACAAAATAGATAAAATTGTGGAAAATGTGAAAATAATAAAGTAACAGTTTTAAAAATAGCTTTAGAAACCCTAAAATTTATAGAAAAAACTTCTAAAGCAAGTTAAGAGTAAACAGGGTTAACTCCCTGTTTATTTTTTCTTAAGTAAATATAATAGTGTGAGTTAAGTCGATTATTATATTAATAAAGGAGGTGTTTATATGAAGTTTACGTTGCCTAAGATACCTATCACAAAGATGAAGTACAGAAAGTTCTCAGTTGCACCAAGTGATATACCGCTTGATGAAGATGGATATTATCTGTTTACTAGGTCTCGTGATGGTAACTATAAGATAAGCTATACTTCTAATACGCAAGATATCAGAAGACATAGTTATCTATATTGTGGTAAGGTACAAAATCCAGAGACGGGTAAGTTAGTAAAACTGTACAAAGAGAGATATGTGAAAGGACATCTAGGTTATATAGATATGGATATAAAAGGAATGGATCCAGATACAGGTAAATATTATGGTGTTGAACTAGAAGGATTTATACTTGTTAATAAAGACAAGTACTTTCTATATGACGGAAGATGTGACTATTACATAATGGAAGATGAGAATGATGTTAAGCATTATACTAAGAAGCAAGAGAATGTATCAAGTTGGGGAATTATGATTCGTCCGAAAGATGAATTAGGAGAAGAGTTTAAAACAGTATACGACATAAAGGAGATTAGTTGGTAATATGGAACTATTTAAATTTGATAACAAAGATCACCTAATTGAGCTATCAAGAAGGATAAGACAGGATGCTACAAACAAAGAAGACCTTATGATGGAATTCTTTGATGGATTTTATATGAAAGGGAACGCATCTAAGCTATTTGTAAATGCATGTCTACAGATAATGTTTGATAGTTACAAAGTTACAAGAGAAAAAGACATAAGAAGAGACTTATTCTTTACCACTTCATACGAAAAAGGTATGCCAGATGAGTATTCTACTAAAGTATTAAGAGCGTTACTTAAAGACAAAGACTTATTTATGCCAGAAATATCTATTCCTTTTATATTAGATAGAGTTAAATCACAATTCTACAGACTTGCTATAATAGGAAACGATATAGTAACAGTTCAACATGGTTTACTTGGGTATATAGATACGTATCTTAGTGATAGACGTTATCGTGATATAATAGATAAAGATGTCTATAATGATACTGATACACCTTGGGAAATAGATCGTAAGATTAAAGCAGTTGCAAAGCTGTTTGAAAGCGGAGAAATATTTATAGATCCGTTAACTTACTACTTTACATCAGGTGTTAAAGCAAACCTTGCTCAAGTTCAGACATTTGCCGTTACATATGGTATGATGCCAGATGCAGTTAATACATATATTGCACATGAACCAATACGTCATCCACTTATAAATGGACTACGTAAGAAGCAAGATATAATGCATATGGACCAAATGGGTATTAAAGCAAGATTTGTTGGTAAGAATGATATCAAAGAAGGTGGAACTGTATTTAAACAAGTTATATCAGCTCTTTTACCAGCAAGACTTAACTCAGCTGATACCAGAGAGGTTATAAATGACTGTGGAACTCATAGAACTTGGAAGATAAAGATACAAAAAGAATCAGAGTTAGTATTCTATCGTGGTAAGAACTATTGTGATGATAAAGGAAATATCATCGGTTACATTGATTATGATAGAAAAGATCTTATTGGTAAAGAAGTAAATATAAGAAGTATTGCTTTTTGTGAAGGAGATCATATATGTCTTGACTGTTTTGGTCACTTTAATAAGTTTATGAGAGATAATAAGATACATTATAATAACTATATAACTTATATAATAGATGATGTTGCTAAGATAGTTCAAGGAGTTATATCTATAAAGCACTTTATAGTTGCTATAATAAAGGCAATACATGTTACATTTGGAGATATTAAAGATATGGACCTAGAAGAATTTATAGAAACTACTCCATATATTAAGAAAATGGTATTTGATAGAATATACTTTAATAAGAAATATAAGGTAGAGCTTAAACAAATACCTACTCAAACAAGTGCAAATGGACTTCCTATAAGAACTAGAAATGAGTTATGGGTAGACGGAAAGTTATTTGAAACAGGTCAAAATATAGTAGAATGTGCAGATGGAAGCTTTAAAATAGATATTCCAAACGATTCAGTTATAGCAAATGCAGAAAGATTCTATGAACTTATAGGTGGACAAAACAGTAATGAATTCTTTAAAGAAAATGCAGAATATATTAAAACATTAGACTTTGAAGGAATGGTTAAGTTCTTATTTAAGTTTATGAAAGAAAGAATAAAACTTGATCATTTTATACAATATGAAACTCTTATATACATATTACTAAGAGATGGAGAAGATAATAGTAAACGTGCTACTGCTAAGAGTAAGTCTTTTAACTATGTAAACGTAAGATCAGATATTACAAGTCCATCTAAATCAAGTAATATAGGAATAGGAATGGTTCATGGATACATAAAGAAAGTGTTTAAACTTACTAAGCAAAATGCAACACCAGTAGAAACAGACGTGTTCTATAATAGTATTACAGAACCAAGAGATACGGCAAAAGGAAGTTTGTATAGTGAGTTTAATGGAATACTAAATGGATACTTTACAAAAGATATGATGGTAAATGATTTTAATGCAATTCTTGACGACGAAGAACTTGCAACTATTGAAGGAGAAAGTTATGAAAGTTAATAGAAAGTTTAAAGTTTTATCTAAGTATGGACTTATTAAAAGAAATATGGCATACGTTTTGATTGGATACATGAAAGAAAATGCTATAATTAATACAGGAAAGTCTTTGAAAATGCTACTTAATTATGAGTATCAAGGTACTACAGAAGAAGTGAGAGAAAAGATAACTAAGTTTAGAGATAGTCTTGATCCAAATATAAATACATCGCTTACAACTTTTATGGCATCACAAGTACATAGAGTAGTGGTGAAACGTGAAACTGATGCGGCTATGGATGGTTTACTATTCTTTATAATTAAAAAGTATATGGGTAAAAAGTATGTTAATGCAAGATTTACACAAAGACTGTTTGATAGACTAGAAAGTGGAAAATATCCATTGCATCCAAGACTTATCAAAGCTAAAAACTACCATAGTAATGGGAAAGGAGTGTAACTCATATGGCTAAGAAGTCTAATAAGGAATTAAGAAGTACAGTAACTAAAGTTCCTAAACAAATGTTAACTAATAATCCAGCTAAGGCTAGAGTAATTAAGTCAAATAGAAGGGGGAAATAGATATGAGTGGAAGTTTTAAAGTAACTAATAACCTTGTAGCACAAGGTATTACACATATTGCAGGTAAATTTGGATTAAGAGCAGTTGGCGAATATGAAGAAAAAGATGGTAAGAAAGTTTTAAAATCTATGAAACTTGTAGGTGTTGACTTTATTTCTGATAAAGGAAGTGTTGGAGATGTCTTTAAAAAGAAGAAAGAGATTTAAACTTAAAGATGTAACATCTAGACTTAATTTACGTGTTAAAAAGGTAACAAATAAAAAAATATTAAGAGAGATTGGTAGAAAACTTATGAAAAAGTATAAAAAGTATGTAACACTTGGATAAGGAGATAATATGTCTAAAAAGATAAAGAAAATAAAAAGAGTAAAACTAAAATTCTTACTAAATGAATTAGATAAGATGTGCAAAAAGTATTATGTCTTGTCACTTAAGGAAGTATTTCTAGATAGTCCAAGATATAAACGTGAAGTTATATCAAAGAATAAGCAGTCAAGAAGCTTATTACGTAAAATGAAGTCATTTATACTTCCTTATGATCAACTAGAACAAGTATCTCCTGGTGCTAGACTGTATTCTGGTTCTGACTCAAGTGAGTTTACTGTTAAATTCTCAGATTTAGCAAGTAAAGTAGAGAGTGAACCTAAAGTTAATTTCAACTATTCAAATATACCAACATGCGGGTATATTGGATTTGGAGTTGCACAACCTACTAGATTCGGAGAATTCGATAGTGATCTTTATAAAATAAAAGAAGATTTAACTATAGAAGAAATAATTAATAAAATATCAAATTAAATAGTAACCAAAGAGTATAGTCCTTGACAAATATTTAGTCAGGGACTATAATTTCTTTTATTTTTTCTTATTTAAGGAGGTGTTTCCTATATTTGACGTATTAGAAACAAGTACTGCTTTCTATATTCCTAAATCTACTTTGGATCACGGAGCATATTTGAACCTGAGGTCTAAGCTTTCTATAATAGACTTTAATACAAATGCACAAATTCCAAAGGCGTTTTTCGAAATAGATGGTGGTGAAGATACTGTTATAGGAATTCCTAAGATATCAAAGAATATAATACAAAGTGTTACAAGGATAAGGTATAATTATAAAGAAGTCAAACTCCCATTAATAAACATAATTCGTTATAATTTAGCCTATCCTCCACTTGATCACCAAAAAGATCTTGCAAAGAAACTGAGTGATCACTATTTATTCGGAGAAGATAAAAGATGTATTCTTGCATTAGCCCCAGGGTTAAGTTTTTACTAAGCCCTAACGAATCTAACTGCTTGGAGCATTCGTTTATAATGTCGTACTACTAAGTAAGTGTAGTGATATACTTATGGCAATTGGTTTAAAGCTTATTGGTATAGTAATAATGTACAGACTAAGAATGTGTTGAGCAACAAAGTGTGTTTAGAAAATTTGCAAAATAAATTAAAAAGGAGGAATAAATATGTACAACATACACAAATTCATAGAAGAAGCAGTTAAAAAAGCTAACGAAAGTGGAAAAGCTGATACTGCTGAATTCTGGCAAGAGTTGTCAAAAAACCAAATAGCTTTAGTTCACTTAAGACTTGAACTAAGTAAAGCTGGTGTTGATGAAACTGTTATTACGTCTGTAAACGTAGACAAGTTTATTCAAAAAGAAACTTCTAACGTTGATGTAACAGATATGTCTAAAGTATTAAGCTTTGTAAATGACGTATTTGCAACATCTATAAAAGATGCAACTAAATCATCACCATCAGAAGCCGGGTCATCACCTGAAACATCAGAACACGGAGCAGCCGGAAGTGAAGGTGGTGCCAGGAGGAGACGATCAGTTGCCTCACATATAGAGGAAAGTGAAAGACGTGAAGAATCTCATGAACAACCAGTTCCATCAGCTCCTGAACCTGCTGAAGAAATGTATGACGGAAAGAAATTAAGTGAGTATACAGAGTCTGATTTTGATGCAAGTGCTTCATATTATGACTTTGATAATCCAACTGGTAATGGAATGTTAGCAACATTATTTGCAGATGCTAATAAACCATTCAGTTTAGATTCAGAACATACTTTCTTAATGATGGAAGATGAAAGTAAAAAAGTTAAATTAGTAACAATACCTGCAATAAACACTGTATTCACTGAAGAAGTTCATACAGAAGGTGGATCTGATATACTTATAAGACCACAAGACAGATATGTTGAAGGTGAAGAAAGAGATATAGTTTATCTTGATAAACCTAGTGTAGAAGGTGCTTCATTATTTAAAGACTTCTTATACGCAATAGCACTTAGTTCAATGAGTAGTTTAAAACCATTATCTGAAGAACATACAGCAAGTGGAGAAACTCCAGCAGGTGGTGCTGAATCTACACCAGCACCTACTGTTCCTGCTCCAGGAGTAGCTCCTGAAAAATCTGGTAAAGAAATAACTGTTACTTTTACTGGTGGACATTACTGTCTAATAGATGGTGAAGCTGAAAAGATAATAAAAGTAAGAGGTAACACAGCAGAAGGACCAGTTGATCTTGGAGATTTAACTATACCAACTGCAACTATGAAACCTGATGCAATCGGAGGTTATTACCGTATAAGAGAAGGTTACTGGAATGTAGAAAGTACAGATAGAACTATAGCTAAATTATGTAGTGATTATGAACTATTATACCTACAAAATGTAAACAGTGACTTAAATATAACACCTGCATTGGAAGTTGCTGGTGGCGGAGATCATCTGTAATAACTAATCTAAACACATGGGTCCATCGACTATCGAAACCCACAAAATAAGAGTTGTAGTAATTAATCCCGATAACATCATTTATTGGTGTTATTGGGGTTAATACTTTTTATTACGGCTACAGCTATGAGGTAAGGCACTTAACTTATTTGGAAGAAATAGCTCTAAGTTATGCAAATCTTAGATCTAACAGGGAGTAGAGTAGGGAGAATATCCCGAAACGGTTCGTAAACTAATATTAGTTTAAAGACATAGTCAGCAAAACGTAGGTAAAACTTATCTTGCAGCTCACACAATACATGAGCTCAAGTGTAAATTTATATTCATTGTGTACAACAGTGATTTAATTAAGCAAGGATATGAATCTTTTTGTAATATTTTAGGAAAAGAAGGTATGTATGTCTTATCTAAAGGTTCTGATATAATGGATCTTAACTATGATAAGATACATGGTTTGTTTTTAACTCAGGCTATGCTTGAGAGTATAATAAAAACATATGGAATTGAGACTATATCAGAGATAATCTGCAATAAAATGAATCTTAGAATGAAAGTAATTGACGAAGTTGATAGAAATGTTGCTACTACTTATAAACTTGAAGTATACTTTAATTTTCAGTATAATTTGTATCTAACAGGAACACCGTATAGAAATTTACAAACTGATAATAGGGTATTTCAAATCATCTATAAGAATGTACTTCATCTAGGAGACGATGTTAAAGTACCTGCAAATAAAAACATTTACTTTATTCGTGGGAAGATGAATCCAACTAGAAAGGAATTTATGAAGATTCGTGGTTGGAATGAGTCTATGTTTAAAATAGAGTATAATAATATATTTGCACGTAAAGATATATTCTTGGATTTTATTATGGATAAAATGTATATCAAAGACGATTCTCTTATGAAGAAGATGCTTGATGAAGATGGTAGAATAGTATTCTTTGTAGGTAGAATAGAAAACTGTGAAATAGTTGCTAAGAAGCTACATGAGAGATTTGGAATTGACGAAGATGATATAGGTATAGTAAATAGTAGTAAAAGTTTAAAAGAAAACGAAGAGAATAAAAAGAAGAAATTTATAGTTTCTACTACACAGAAGATTGGTAGAGGTTACGACGATAAACGTATTAGAGTTATAGTACTGCTTGAATTTACTTTTGCAAGATCTGAAATAACTCAAACTCTTTCAAGAGTAGGAAGAGTTGGAGGAGATTTAGGTCATGTTGTATATCCAGTTGACTTGAGTTTTACTCAAACTATAGACACGTATAACAAACGTAAAAGAGAAAATCTGTTCTCAGAAGGATTTATTCATCAATATGGAGTAGATATTCCAGAAGAATTTGCTAGTAATTATATTCATGGATATAGAAAAGACAGTAAAGAAGCAATGGATATAGAAAAAGAAAAGAAAGCTAGTCGTAAAGGTTCTAACTTCTACAAATATATAAAATCAAGGTAGGGGATACTAGTATGAAGTGCAAAAGAGGAGAATATTTAAGTTGTGATTTAAAAGATTTTGAAGATGTAATACAAGCATATAATGATAAACTAAAGCCTACATACAAGCTTATATGTATAGCTAAAAATGTAGGTTTTAAAAAGTTCAGAAGATATATGATAGATACATACGAATTTGATCCTGATGATGTAGATAGATCGGTTAGTGTTAATGCTTTAAGGAAGGGTACATTCTATCAGCTGTTCTTGGGTGCATGTAACATGTACTCAACTAGAGCAATGATAGATATGTACCTAAGCTTTTATAAACTTGCTAAAGCAAACAAGTTCGATCTAAAGGATAGGTTCTTATATAATAAAGTAAACGAAGTAAAGGCATTTGATAAGTTTACTGTACAAAGACTTAAAGAAAGATACTCGCTTATACCAGCAGAGACTATAGTATCTAAATAATTACATATAATGATATGTGTAATAACACAACAGATTATTTAGGAGGTATATAATATGAAAAGAGAATGGAATGAAAAGGTTGATGCAAATGGAGAGTTTTGGAAAGATGAGAAGAAGTATTTGGTTGTTAGAGGATTTGATACTAGTGGTACCATATATAGAAGTCCTAAACATCTTATAATAGTATCTCACTCTGACTTAGACGGAGTTACATCGGCACTTAACATGATAAGATATGCTGAGACTAAAAAGATTGATTATGATGTCTATATGGAGAGAACATCACGTGAGGAAGAGACTTCTAAAATATGTAAATATGCAGTTAAAGAAGTTTTAGACAGATACAAGGATATTCCTTATGCAGTAGATATAGAAGTAGCTATAACAGACAGAATGTTTTTAGACTTAAAGACATTTGATGCAAAAGATTATCCAGATCATGTTAGATTTAGCTGGTACGATCATCATTCTGGTAATGTTAGAACCAGAGATGAGATAGTTGCTGTTATAGGAGAAGATAGACTGATTGACTATGGTGTTCTAACAGATATAGAACATTGTGGAGCAACCATAAGTTATGAAGCATGTTATAACAGATTAAAAAATGAATGTGAAATCCAAGACTGCCAACTTTATGAAAGAGATTTAAGAGCTTGGTCTCGTAATGTAAACTTGTGGGATACTTTCCTATGGAAACAAAAGTTTACACCAAATGAACCTCAATTCTATAGAGGTCAAAAATGGGGTACTATTGATAAAGTAGTAGGAGACGAACAAGAACTTCTTAAAACACTTCTTGGATTTATAGATTCTGGTTTATCTCTTGACTCAAATGATGTTTATAATTGGGTAAATGATTGCTGGAATAAATATCAAGCAATGTCAGATGAGGCTTATAACAGAGCAAGAGATCATAAGTTATGTGGGTTTATAACATTCTATAAGGATGAACCAGTTACAGAGGAGCTTGTGTATGAAGGAGTTCAACCAGAAGACATAGCCTATAAGATAGCAGTAGTTCCAGCTGAATGGAAGTTTGCATCTAATATAAAAGAAAGATTAATGGCTGAGTATCCAGATACAGATGTAGTTATAACTTTCCATAAGACAGGTGGAACAGTATACACTTCTTATGAACTTGAAGATTTTACAAGTCCTGAACTTGCAAGATTTATAGGTGAAACATATGGTTTATCTGGTGGTGGACATAAAAATGCTGCTGGATTTAGTTGTAGACGTGATACTAAAGAAAGCATCTATGATGATGAAATTCGTGATAAGATTGCTTTAAGAGTAGTATTTGAAAGAATAGGACTTGCACTAAATGAGTTTATAATTACCAGATTTAAGGAGGTTCAAAGCGAATGGAAGATTTAAGGGTAAAGAGTAGTATTATATCTACTGTAAATAACGTTATTTTTAGTTATGATTTATGGTGTCTTGATATCTTGTCTGATAATGCAAGACGTATTAAATCAGAGGATTTTGATAACTTGCTTACTTCTATAGTAGAAAAGTTAGAACATTCACTTATTACACCTTATACAATAAGGGTTGATTCTATGAATAGAATATCTCTCATGCCTAAGGAAGGAGGAATGTTTATGCCTCAGGATATTAAAAATAACTTTATGTACTTTAAACCTTCTATATTATTTGCTGATGAGCTAAGATTCCTTATAAAGCATTACAAGAATTTGAGTTACGCTACTATTCCAAGTAGCGTAAACTTAAATGCTGAGAGTATTATTACTGATGAAAATAATTATTTTTTCATAATGAAAGATAATCTTATTGATGATGAAAGAATACTTAGAAATATATTTGGTAATAACATAAGAGCTTTTAATAACACAAAAGAAGGTTTAATTAAGTACTTAGATAAGTTCTGTAGTGGAGATCTTGGGGTTGAGGTATTTCTTATATCTGATTACTTCTGGATAGATGTACTATTATATGAGCTTATAATTGAAAGTGGTATGGAAAACGACTACAGAGTAGCTAAAATGGTTAATACAGGAAAGTCTATTTTATATACACCTGAGAATAAGAAGATATATGATGATTTTAAAAAGGCTTATCTTGCAGAAGAAGGAAAACTTCCTGTTGCAAGTTTTAGCCTGTCTAAGTTATGGGATAGGAAGTGATAATATGCAAAATGCTTTTAAAAGTGATTTACCAACACCAGCAGTTCCAACTAAATACAAGTTTGAGTTTACAAAAGAAGATGAGGAGGAACTAATGGTGAAGTTTGAAGAGGCGTCTCAAGAACCAAGTGAGATAGTTTCTCAAGTAAAACATGATTTATTTAGATCTCTTATAATAAAGTTCTTTCAAGAGAAGTTTCGTGAATGGATGAAAACTAAAATGGATCCATTAAGAGACGAATGGAAAGATACAAATGCTTGGGTAGTGAAGGTTAAGAAGTGTAAGATATGTGCAAGTGAGCTTCATCTTGCAAGTAATATAGATGCTAAAGCAGAAGATAAAGAAAAACTTAAAGGGTTTAAGACATCTACAGTTGATGTAACTATAAAAGAAGAAGAATTTGATTGGGATAAAAAGAGTTTTTCTGAAGCTAAGTTTCCACTTACATATAAATCTGATATTAGTAAAGCTGAGTATGATACTTTGGAATTTGGAAAATCATTTATAGAACTTGAATTTGAATATACACCATAGGAGGATGTTATGAAAAATGAAATTATGACCTTAAGATTTGATAATTATAAACTTGATATAAGGTATAAACTTACATTACCAGATGTAAGTAAGTATCCAGATAGTATAAAGGCAACAGTTGCTATAAAATCATTTATTTATAGATTTGTATATCCTTTATATACAGGTTTATTTTATATTATAGATAGTGATAAACTTCCATATGAAGCAGTTGAATACGATCAATCTAAGCGTGTTATATCAACTTATTTATACTGGGTAGATCATGATATGACTGATCTTGATAAAGATTTGATATTGGAGCTTTGCAAAGAGAATAATATCACAATTAAAAATGAACCAGGAGAATCTGGTATGCACTCTGTAATAAATGATATTTATGAGAATATAGGGGAGTTTATAGGAAATAACTATGTAACTTCACATAAAATTTATAGACCAACAACAGAAGATGTATTATAATCCATTAATCTGTTGCATAGAGATTGGTACACCTCTCTAAGATGTAAAAAGTCTTAGAGAGGATCTCATCTTTTTATTCCGCATTTTTTAAAATCAATAATAAGTAATTATTAGTAAAATTATATTTGGAGGTATTTAAAATGAGAAAATTAACAGTTGAAGAATTGAAAGCGGTAAGACAAGATCTAGCTAATATGAAAGAACTAAAGAAGTTTGAAAAGGTTTATGAACTTAAAGGTATGATTGATAAATATGATGAACTATTCTTCAAGGAAGCTAAGTTAGATAAGGATGTTATAGCAGAAAATGACTTGTATGCTATATTGAATTATTTAGCTGAAAAGTATGAAGATAAGAAGTTTGAAGATATGGCAGCTTATAATGTCTATGCTGTAATGGCGTGGATAGCTTTTACAAAAATGCAAGAAATCTGAAAAGAAAGAGGGAGAAGAGCCTTAACTAGGTTCTTCTTCACTTAAACTATTAATATTGGAGGTTTTATTATTATGGCTTATATAGACTATTATGAGTTTGCAAGAACTTATACACGAAACTCACTTATGTTATTTGATAAATATGTTAGTAAAGAAGGAATTGATATAGATGAAGAAAGAACACAGTTTATGAATCATTATATTTATCCTTTATCTAGATTTCTAGAAAGCCTTAAGTCAAATAATCTTATTAAATATTTCTTTAATATGTCATTTATGAAGCTATATATTGTAAATGATGAGGATTTTATTGATAAAGAGTTTGATCGAGATTATTTTGCAGCTATGTATTTAGCAAAGTTTACACTTGATGCATATAATAATAACTTTAAAGAGGGAACATTTGGAGACACAATTGCATCAATTATATACTTTTTTGATAAAGGTGGATGTGATATAGATGAATTAAATGAACTTATGAATCTTGGTAATAGAATAAGTTATATTTATCGTGATTATATTGATAACTATGTTATGAAAAGAAGAAGAAGAAAGATGATAAGAAAAGACATAGAAAACATCTATACTCAAGCAACAGATAGATTTACAGAAATTATATCAAAGTGGAGCAAGAATATAAGTGGCGAGGACGATACTGAACCTGTCAATATAGATAAATTTAAAAGAGCAGGAAGTAAACTTATGTCACTTATTAAAACTATTACACTTATTGAGTTTGAAACAAGGTTGTCTATATACAGTTATGATACTGATATCAAGTGTAATATTTATAAAGATATGTGGGAATGTAAATGGGATTCAAGTTTTAATAAGGTTAAAGATATGAATGATTTTAGTTTTATGTTCTATAAGATATATTACTGGTTTGTATCATAAAAGGAGTTGTGTTATGGATAAGAGTGATTGTGTTTTTAAGGAATACGAAGATATATTAGATAAATTTATAGATAGAATAAGTACTATTAAAAAGTATATAGAAAATACAGGATACGATATAGATGAAACTAAGAAGCTGTTTATTAAATACATAAGAGATAATAATGAGAGTGATGTTTTAAAGTATAATTTTATAGTTATGGGATCAACATATAATCCTCTTTGTGATGTAATAAGAATGTTTAAAAATGAAAGCTCTGAGGAAGTCGATAGAATACTTGGTATTATACTAGATTTCAGTAAGTACACGCAAGATGTTGTAAAAGATGAGTATAATAACTACAATGATGCAATTGGTCCATATTTTGGAGGTATAATAGAAGATCTTAGATATAGTATAGATAAGAGTGTTTCTTATACGAATTTAAGTAAAAATCTCAGAGAGTACTTTGAATTAAAGTGTAGATGGAGAATGCAAGACACTCTTGTGGTTGAAGTTATGACTAGGTATAAGCACTTGTTTAGTATATTGATATTTCCTATGTGTGCTAAGTGTAGTTATGATCACTTTAGATGTAATCTTTCTTGATTTAATACCTATATATAATAAAGTGTAATATAAAATTATTAGGAGGTATTAAAATGAGAAATATAATTTATCTATCAAAAAGAATGGGGAAAGAAATTTTAAAAGACATGGAGTTTGTGATGAACTCTAAGTCTTGGGATGAAGTTGAGAAACTTTATGACAAATGGAGCAATCTATTTTCCGATAAAATGGAACCACTATTTGGTGAAGATGGAAGTGTGTCTTTAGAGCACGACATCTACAACTACGATTTCCATTATAGTCCGATCGAAAGGATCAAACAGGCCGTTGAGGAACAGTGGCCTAAATATACAGTAATAGGTGGGTTCGCCCACTGGTTGTATACTAAGATGGAAGAACTAGAATAGGAGGAGAATATGAGAGAGATAGAGATCCGTACTCAAGACAGAGCTCTTAAAAGCATGTTTTGGAAAATCAAAATGTATTTAAGAGCTATCCAATATGGTGACGGTAGATGCAAGTCTACTAACCGTAATGGAATTAATTTCACAATTGATGAAATTAATTCATATGGTTATAGCTACCTAAATATAGGTAGTTATGATAATATAGCAGATCTTAAAATTAGTTTTAATCGTAGTAAGATACGGTTAATACTAAATGAATAAAGACAAGTTGAACTCACACGAGTTCTTTTTTTCTTCGTTATGTCTTCCATAAATTAAATTAATAGGAGGTTAATATGAGTGTAAAGTATGTGTTACCATATTTTATAAAAAGCAAAATTAATGAGATAAATACTAAATTAAATGAAGTTATTCCACCAGATGATATATGTTATGACCACATGAAACTTAAATGAAGTTATTCCACCAGATGATATATGTTATGACCACATGAAACTTAAAGAAGCTACTAGAGGTAAATTAACCAAATTATGGCCCATTATACTTAAAAATGTCGATAAACTTACTCAATTAGGAAACAGCCTAATATCTTATTATCCTGTTACAAATAAAGATAAAGTACTTAAAGAATACTTCATAAATAACAAACGTAAGATTCTTGAAATGTATACCGAATTTGACAAGTTATTTAATGAAATAGTTGAAAACATATCTGATTATCATGGAACTATATCTGCATCTAGATTTATGTACAGATGTGTAAAGTATTTTAACTACTGTGCTTTTAAAAGTTATTAGTTACATATTATAGAGTGACATTAAGTCGAATAAATTACAGGAGGTATATGAAAATGAAAGAATTTAAAATTGAAAAAGGTGTAGGTTTATCTATTTGTAATGGTAATCTACCTGAGGAGGTATTTCAAAATGCTCTAAATAGTGTTTTTAAAGAGCTTACTCAAATGAGTTATGATAGTGACGATCTTAATTACATCGGACTACAAGCAGATGATCATATGATTATAACTAGTTGTAAAAATGACTTAACTATAGTAGCTCTTAATAGAATTAAAAAAGCACTAGATTTTATCAAAGAAGGTTATCTTATAATTGAATCAAATGTTTCACATCTTGCTCTTTATAAGTACAAGATGGAATTCTTTGATAATAAGATTACATTAAAGTTTATAGAAGGAGGTGAGTTATATGAAGAAGATAAAGAGTGAGGTACCAATACTGGTTCCTTATTTAGAAGGAAGTACAAAAGCAATTGAACTTATGGTAGATGAGATTACCAAGTTATCTAGTTATTCAGAAAAAGACAGAGAGTACATATCAAGTGAGTACAAAAGAATTTTAGAAAAGAAAGCTAAAATTATGGAGTACTATAAAGAATGTACAGAAGATATGAATATGCAACTTAAGATGTATAAATTAAATAAAGTTGCAATAGATAAGTACTACGATGAACTAGTTGGAATAGAAGAGGGTATGATTAAGTTCTTAAGAGGTGTTGCACATACACAAAACAAGATTAAACAAAATGCAACTTATGGATTATGGGGATAAGAAATACACAGGAGGAAATTATGAATATTAAAAGTATTGATTGTATAATAGAAAGATTACAAGATAGAACAAATGAGCTTATATCAAAGAATTATGAATCTATAAAGTATGAGATAAATATGTTAAATCAAAGGCTTATATACTTAAGAAGAAGATATCAAAGTACAAATGTACTATGTAACAACGAAGGTCTAGATGGTCAAGAAGAGTGTTATAAACTATCAGAGATGACATCTAAACTTATAGAATACTCAAAAGAGTTAAATGTTATAAGTAAAGAACTTGGAATACTGTTTCTTAAGTATAATGTACACAGTAAAATAGACAAGGAGGACAAAGATGCAAAATAGATTATCAGGATACAAAACTACTATAATAAAGATACTAGAAAAGGTATATGGTGAGAAGTATGATTTAGTAGCTAGTAATAAAATAAATAACATACTTAAATTCTTTAATGATGTACCAGAAGTTTGGGACATGCTTACGTCTGATAAGGTTTATAATTACAAACCTGTAAATGATGAAAGGATTATTAATAAAGTAGATGAAGGATCTGAAGGATCTTTGCCTAAAGAATATGTTCTAAGACACATATGTGAAAGTATTTTGTCAGATGAAGAAAAATCTAGTAAACTTCAACAAGTATTAACAAATGTTCTTAAACTTTATAACTTTGAAGGTACTACTCCAAGTTCTAGAAAATATATAGATGACTACTACAAAGTAATGGGAAGAGTAGCTGAATATAATTCTAGAAGAGAGACTTCTACAGATGTTAAATCTATGTTTGGAAGTGAAATAACTTGCAATAGAAAAAGAATAGATGAAGAGATAATGAAAGCTTGTAAAGAAAGTAAATTAAGTATTGACGATGCGAATGCTATTATGAAAGTAGGAGCATTTATAGCAGACGTATTTATATCTTATTATTCTAATAAGAAGACTAAGTACATGGATACTAACTTTAAGAAGTGTCCAAAGTTTAGCTCAATTAAATGGTTTATGTTTAAATTTAAATTCTAAAGGAGGCAGAAGATGCAAAATAAGTTTGCAGGTTATAAAACTGTAATAATAGAAACTCTATCATATAGATATGAAATCCCAGACTATCAAATATGTAGAGATAAGATAGATCACATTCTAAAATTCTTTAATGATTTTGATATTATTTGGGATTATCTTATATCAACTAAAGTGTATAAATACAAGCAATTAAATGATATGGAGATGTATCATCACTCTACTGAAACTATAGCAAAGAAACACATAATAAGACATATTTGTGAAGTAGTTAAGATACAAGAGGATAGAAAGAGTAAATTTGAATCTATACTGGATATTATAGCTGGTATCTATCAACATAAGCTAGAGCTTCCTGTTATGAAAGAGTATATGTATGAGTATGTTAATGCATTTGATAAAGAAGTAGAGGCACATTCATATAGAAATCTTCCATTTGATGTACGTCCAGCTATTAGAGCAGGAATTAAAGCTATGAAAAGAGAAGTTGACCGTAAGGTTATGAAAGCACAAGAAGAAGATAAAATAGACCTATTTCAAAGAGATAGTTTACTAAAGATGGGAAATTTCTTCTATGATGTATTTATGAGCTACTACTCAAATAGATACACAATTTATATGGACAGTAAATTTACTACATTTCCAGCAATGAGTAATCTTGAATGGTTACTACGTAAATTTGAGAATATATTTAAGTTATAAAAGGAGACATAATGGAAGAATGTACATTTAAAGAAACCTGGATTAATGGAGTTATACAAGCATTATCTCTTAAGGAAGAAGATCATGAAAAACTTGAAAAGATATATGACGATAACTTCATTGATACAGAAATCAATATACTTAATACTGATAACTATCAGAATAAACGTATTGATACAACAAAAGCTTTCTTTGTACTTCCTAAGACTTGTACTATTAATGAGAATGGGGTTCTTTTTACAAAAGCATCAATCAAAAGAGCCCCAAACTCTTCTGTTATAGATAACACAAGTAATAAAAGACAAAAAGAAAAGCGTGAAAAGAATGTGAATAGTGCACTAGGAAACGAAGTTCAGTCAGCAACACATGCAAACATAGAACAGGTTGTGAAAGGCTTTCTTAACTACTGTTATGGACTTTATGGATATAAAGGTTCGTTCTTATTCAATAAAGAGGTTGCAGATACAGTCACAACAGGAGCAAGAAATATAACAGCTGTTGCATCTATGGTAATGGAGTGTTTTGGAGGAGACTTTAGATACTATACGATATCTGCACATAATAAAATAATAGAGGAAAGCAATAAAGATTTTAAAAAAGTAACACGCAAGTATACACTTCCAAAGGTAACAGATGACGAAGTTTTAAGGAATATACTTGGTGTTCATTATGATGGATACTATGCTAAGTCTTTTTTAGTGTCTAAAATAAAGGATTTATCAGAAGATGAGAAATCTATTCTTTATCTTAGAAATAACTTTATGGCTTGGGTAGAAGTTCCAGAAGTAAAAGAGGTATTTATATCTATACTTTCTAAATGTACTAAAGAGAAGATAAATACAGACGATAAAGATTATCTAATTGGAAGATTTAGTATAGAAGAAGACGGTAAAGTGCAGCCTATACTTAAAGAAAACGTAGATGATTTTATAAATAAAGATTTACTTCTTGCAACTTATGCATTAAATCCTAAGAATCCTTTATTTAAAGATGATTTTAATCTTCTTAAATCTATGGCACAAGACCTTATGTATGGAAACTTCTACTTTGGTTCTGATTATGTAGAAGGAACTTATCAAGATACTACAGTTGATATAATATCTTGTATGCATAGAGATAGAATAGTTACTATAGACACAGACTCAACTGTATCAACAGTCTTTAAAGAAGCAAGAAAACTTACATATGGAAACTTCAGTAAATACATAGATAAAGATGATGAGGTTATGGTGTATGGTGTGATACCTGAACTCATTGGAATATGTGCATTAGGACTTATATCTAAAGTATTTGCTATATATACAGAGCTTGTAGGGGTTGAAGAAGAAGACAGACACTTCGTAGAGCTTGAGATGGAACACGTTATGCAACATTTACAGCTTACAGTAAGTAAAAAGCAGTACAGTTTTATATCACTTATTAAAGACTATATGTGGAGTACTAAGAAAAAGATGGAAGTTCGTGGACTTAAGTATATAAAGAGTGATACGAACCCTGAAAGTGCTGATGCAACAGATGATATTTTAAAGAACTTTATAATGAAACTACCTAAGGATTTAGATTATAATGGACTTCTTAAGCATGTGTTTAATGTTACAGAAGATAATATACGTAATATAGAAAGTGAAGATTATGTTCTTAATAAGAATACAAAGCTTAAGATTAAAGAAGATAGTCGTTATGGAGACTACAGATCTAAGGCTGTTAGACTTTGGAATATGATGGCAGATAGCGAATCTCAGATAAGAATACCTGGAGCTTTTGGTTGCATAAGAATAAAGATAACTAAGGAAATACTTGAAGTTATAAAAACTAGATACTATCATGTTTATGAAGTAATGAAAAGATTCTGTGAAGATCTTTATAGGTTTAAGGTAACTTCTAAGATAATAGAACTTGCAGAACTTTGGGAAGATGGACTTGATACAGAGAAAATAGATAAAAAGATTAATAAGCATCTACCAGAAGAGATGGATGATGATTTATCTACTGCATTTAATAACTTTATGCATAATGCTACAAAATACGATAAAACCGTCTATAATGAGGAGTTGTGGTATAAATACATGAAAGACCTAAAAGATTCGAAAATAGAGGCATTTAAAGCGATTCTGGAGCGTATTTTTGGTAGGAGTGTAAAGGAAATAGATGAAGAAATTATTAAAGAAGTTAATAGAATTGCACTTCCTGTTGATTTGGTTGACTGTCCTGAATGGATAGGAATTAATAACTTTGAAATGGTAGATGTTGAAAGTGCATTGGAAGTTGAACATTTAATATCGTCTATGATTTATGGTATAGGAATTTGTATCACAAAGAATAAATCAAAGAACTATACAGTAACTAATATATTAAATGTATTTTAAAGGAGGACTGAACATGCAAGAGATTAAAGAGATTTTAAAAGATAAAGTATTTAATGATATTAAGAATGGTTATGATAAGATGTCTGAAGAAGTAGTTGAATTTATAAAGAATAACTTCTATATATGGCTTGGTAATGAAGCTGATAGAATATATGATATATTTAAAGTTGTATATTCTTTTAGCAATAAGAAAGTTCCATTTAGTATTAGAATGTCTAAAGAGTTCTTAATTGGTTATAGAAGAGAATATATTGCATCTACTGTACTTAACTATTTAGACTTTATGAACTATAATGAAGTAATGGATGCTTTTGTAGAATCAGAAGGAAATAAGTTCTTTACTAATACAGAAGATACTAAAGAAGTATACTTTATTTATGATCCAAGTAGCAAATCAGTAAATGTTGCTACAACATTACTTAAAATAGAGAAAGGAGATAGAAATGATAAATAAAGAAATGAAACTTAAAGTAATTGATCTAGTTGTAGAAGACTTTTCTACAAGAAGAGTCTATAATGACGGTAATGCAAGAATAGTTGCATGCTATGTTAAGGTATTACATAATCTTAAGAAGTTAGTTAGTGAGCACGATGATAGTGTAGAATCTGTATTATATTTTGACTATGTAAGAGATTATAGAGGAGATATGATGTCTGTTGGAAGAATTTATACTGGATTCTTTAAAGAGTTTGAAACCGTTAAGTCTTATATTGATAAGTTATATGGGTTTGTTGATGGTGTTATGCATTACTATATATCTAATAACTTTAAAGAACTTATATTCACAGAAGTATCATTAGATAGAGAACCTGAGAGAACTATAGTTATAGACTTAACTCAACCTCTGGTTTTGGACTAGGTGATGATTATGAATAAAGCTGGAGAATATATTGCAAGACTAACTACACATAGTATCAGAAAGATTCCGTTTATTTTAGTAAACGGAATCAAGTATGAACTTACATATGATATAGCATATAGACTTCCTAAGTTTATACTAGGTGAAGTATATGGATATGTTTATAATAAGATAAAGAGGTGAGGTAATGGTTGATTTTAAAGAGAATATAACTTATATCCACTGGAGATATTATGTTGATACATTTATTAGAAATACAGAGATTGAATTCTGGCTTGACTCAGTTAGAGGTCTTAATTTAAAAGAAATAGCTGATAAATACTTTGAGTTTCTAGAAAGTAATAACATTACAGAATATAGAGAAATGTTTTTCCTAGGAAACTACCATTCATTTGATTACAACTACATACATGAAATAGTTGGTGCTATGTTAAAGTTAAAGAATAGTAAACCTACAACACTACTTAAACTGTATAATGGATTTAAAAACTATGTAGGTGCAATACTAGGAACATGTGAACCTTGGAAAGGCTTAGATTATGAACTTAGACATCCTTTCTATGCTGATAGTTATGAGAATACTATGTCACGTCTTTATAAAGAGGCTTGTAATAAAAGAAGAATAGTCAGAGGAAGTCAGTTATGGATACATATATTAGATAGCTGTAATGTTGGTCTTAATAATGTATGCGGACTTCATGATTATTTTGTCAAGGATAATATGCCTATACTAAGTAACCTTATGACGTATGTTGGATGTTATACATTTCTTAGACGTTCAGGTATAGATTCTATAATAGAGGAGGAGTAAATAATGAAAAAGAGACGCAGAAAATTGAAAATATGTAGTCATAATAATATGATGAAAATGTATGATACACTTGGTTATGCCGCATCCGTATTTGTTAATTTAAAAAATTCATATGAGTGCATAGATAAGTATTTGAGTCTTTATAAAGACATTCCTGAAAGAGTTAAGAAATTAATGGAATGTAAAAATAAATTACACTACTACGGAGATCAGTTTAAATATAACTATAGAACTTTGAGTAACTATGGTGAATTTGAAAGTTTGGTAACAGACATGTATTGGAGTATTCTTAGACTTATACGTAATTGGGAAAAAGAAGATGATGTAGTTAAAGAAAATAGAAAAGCTGAAATAAATACAAACTCTTCTAAACTTCCAATGAAATGGATATATTTTGAGAGATTTAAAGATAAACTTAAGGCTAATAAAGTTGCAGGATATAGTACAGATGAGTGCAAGTTTTTACTTAGGGTAGCAAATGCTCTTAGTTGGTCGTTTAAATACGGTAAACATAAAGATAGAAATGCACCTATAGTATTAGAGCTTGAATCTTCTAAACACATAATAGATAGAAAATTTACAACTAAGAATAGAATGCCTTTACAAACTATATTTAGAGAATATGAAACTATAGACGAAGTAAAATCTTGTATAAGAACTTTCTTTGATGCAGTTAAAACTCTATATTCAGAGGTAAAGATATACTGCCGTAATAATGGTATAGATGAAGAGGATTTTAATATTCTTGTATATGATGAGAGAATTTGGATTCATCTAGATCCAAAAGAAGGAGTGTTTGGAGTATCTCTTACAGATAATAAGTATGGAGTTGCAACAGTTGCAAACGAGAAAAATATATTTCTTGCATTTATTGATAACTTTAGATTAGATACTGGTCTTAAGAATGTGTTATTTAAAATGGTAGCAAGAGATAATGGTACGTATGATGTTGGGTATGATATTAAATACATTTATGAAAGGTAGTGATATAAATGAAGTTTACAGCTAATGAATCTAGTAAAATAAAAATACATGATTATAAATCTATGGGTGAACGTGATAGGGCAGATGCTTATGCTTATATGTTACTTGCTGAGTATGAACTTTTTAAAATGCACTCAGCTAATGGAGTTACAGAAGAGGAATATGGAGTACACCCTAGAAATCTAGGTAGATTTCTAGCCGATATAAAAGGGTACTATGAAAGTAAGCATATATTTGCTACTATAAGTGAAGAAAGTGGTTATTATACTGGAATGGTAGTAACAAGAAAAGACCCAGATAAAGGACTATATGTAGTATCACTTTACGTAGATGAGGACTTTAGAAAGAATGGTACAGCAAGTGCGTTACTTAAGTATGTTATAGGTAATACAAAGGAAGATAAAGTTACTGCACTTATAGGTACATTTAATAAAGCTTCTTTAGGACTTTTTACTAAACTAGGATTTAAAGAACTAGGAGACACTAATATTAAATCAATGAAAGAATATCAACTTGCATTAGGAGGTAAATAATGAAATTTATTGATACTATAGAAATTATAAAAGTATCTGAAACTGATAGTGCAATAACTGGTTATACTTTCGCAGAATATGGTAAAATTGCTATACGTGCTGAAGTACGTAATATGTTAACTGAAGTTAAAGCATTTTTAACTATGGCTGATTACTTTGTAGTTGCAAGGGATGCTAAGAAAACAGATAATACTGATTCTCTTAAGATGTATTCTATATCAGATACTATAGGTAAAGTTGGTAGATATTTAAAATGTAATAGGTTTGAAAATCCAAGTATGCATACTACATATATTGCATATGAAGAGAATAAAATAGTTGGTGCTCTAGTAATAGGTCATGGTTCACTTGTGCTTAAAAGTTGCTATATTGATCTTATATATGTAGAAAATGCATATAGAAAAAGAGGTATTGCAACTAAACTTATAAATACAATGATGGGAGATATCGTTGATATTAAAGGACTTGATGGAAGTGTTTTAAATAGAGTTTATACAAGAGTACCTGATTATAATAAACCATTTATTAATTTACTTATGAAGTTAGGATTTAATACAAAAGATAATGGAAATAAATTAGTATGTCTTGAAAAGAAAACAGGAGGAGATAAATAATGACTAAAGAAGAAAGAGGAAAATTAAATAAGTTGTATAATAGAATGGTTATTAATTGCGGAATATTCATAATGTCAGATGAATGGTATGAGAAAACCTCTTATGGGAAAGCATGTCTGGAGTTCAATAGAAGAATTAACAGAGTTAGAGAAATAGAAAAATACCTTTATACTCCATGTAATTTAGGTTATTATGATGTGATAGGAAATACAGACAGTGTATTTTGTGATTATGTTAGTAAGTTAAAATTTACTAATAACCTAATTGGAGTACCTAAAGTCGTAACTATGGAAGATAGACTAGAGACTAAAGAGGATAAACTAAATAACATTAAAAAGATGCTACCTTTAACTGAGAAAGAGTTTGATAATATAGAAGCTGGAACATATGCTTATTATCTATCAGGGTTAGATAGCACATATAAGTTTACTAGATTAGAAAAACTTTATCTTATGGAATATATGTTATTAAAATGTGAATTAAAAGGAGGTAAATAATGTCATCAGAAGACAGATTTAAAGAATTAGTTGAGCACATGAGAAAGGAGTTTATTTATCTACCAGAAGTCCCTAACATAATAGCATCATTAAACACATTGGTTCAATACACAATGCTTAAGGGCAGACTAGTTAACGATATTTATCCAGCAATAGAAAAGGTTCATCCAAAATTTGACAGAGTTGAGTATGAACAAGCTGCTAAAGATGCATATTTTAGCAAACTTGATCCACTATTCGATGTTGAAGACAATGAATTCTCAATAGATTCTATTATGGACTATGCTTCTATACTAAACAGTAGAGCTAACTACATACATGATGAATATCAAGCTAATGAAGAAGAACTGAGTGGTAACTTAGGATTTATAGTTGATATGCTAGAGACTACATACACTACTGCGAGATTTCTTCATACATATGCATTTAATCTGTTTGCTTATCAAGTTTATATAGATAAAGGACTTGATGCATCTAAGATTTACAAAGAATATGATGAGTTTGTATTACGTGGATTTCATATTATAAATTATATGTTTAAAGCAAATTATATGTATGAGGAAGGTGAACTTTTGTATGGTAAGGAACTCGCAGACGATTATATAAAAGACATGTATAGTGATCAGACTGATGACGGTAAGATGCTTGTAAAAGAAGTCTTGAGTTTTTGTTTAGAGAAGAACTATATATCAGAAGAGATTCATAATGATATATTAGATGTCTTTCAAAGTATAGATAATTCAAATGAAGAAGTAGTTTATAATTAAAGATATATGCTATGATGTATATAATAAGTTAACAGGAGGTAAATTATATGAAACATATAATAGAAGATGATAAAAGGTATTTTGAATTAATTGAAGAAGGACTTATTGGAAGAGCTAGTGATAGTACAGAAAGAAGAATTCTTTTTGATTTGCTAGAGCAACTTAAGTGGAAACTAAGAAATTATAGAGATAATGATTTATATGTAGATGTAACATTTCTAGATTCAAAACAAGTAGAGAACGAAGATGGAAGACTTGTATGGGTTACATCTAATGCAAGAAAAGAACACATATTATCTCCGTTTTATAGCAAAAGTGATAGGATTACACGTATGATAAATACGGTTGATTTTATAGAGTTTATCTATAATGAAGCTATAGAATTTAAAAGAATGTATTCACATTATGTTATACATGGAGTAACTTATAATCCTTGGATGTCTCCAGATGATAAGTTTATAGGAGAGCATAAAGAAAATACTATTATGATACATGATTGGAAATGTGGAGATGATGATATTTGCTCTATAATTAGAGATAGAGATATCTTTTATAAAGAATACTATACATATAAAGAAAAGTACTATAAGATATATGATGTAGTACTTAAAGATGAATACATAAAGCAGGAAGTAGATAACGTAAATCCAGAAACAGAAGAGGTAACTAAAAAAGAAGTTGAAATTCCTTGTATGAAAATATATTTATTTGTGAATAAAACTCCAGAGACAGAATCTCCTTATAAATATGATTTTAATACACATGAAAGTACTAGAATGGAAGAATGTTTGAAGAAAGATAATCTTGAAAAAGATGTATACTATATTTCAGAACTTAAAAAATCATATGATATGGCAAGTAGAGATAAGTGTCCAAGTGCTATAAGTATCAGAATGTTGATGCATTTACACTTGATGACACTTAATGCAGATGATCGTAAAACAGTTATGGAGAGATGTGGTATAGGTAAAAAAGAGGAGGAGTAATAAATGCTTGATGATAAACTTATAGAAGTTGCAGATAGTTTAATTGATAAAGTAAATGATAAAGAGTGGGATGAATATAGTGATCCTAAGATTGCAACAGAGATGTATTCTGAGCTTGTTGATTTTGTGGGAAGATGCGATATTGCTGACTATATGATAGATCTTAAAAAAGCAATAATGTATGAATATAATTACTGTAGTAGACAGCTAAAAGTAGATTTAAACTATTTTGAAAAAGAAAAAACTACTAAGAATAGACTTAATCTTATGATATCTATTATACTATTTACAGAAGAGGAGGAATAAGTATGAAAGCCAATGATATGATTATCAAGTATGTTAACTCAAATAGTGGTAAAGTTTGGGATTTACTAAATGAACTTAAAGAGAATAAATATACACTAGAAGATGCAAAAGAATGTTTTGGATATATGTATACATATTTTAATGAACCTAAAGAGTCTGAAGCTTATCTTGGTGTAGTAACAGAACCTTATTACACACAATATGATTTAATGCATACTTGTTATGCTATACTTGGAATAGAGACTAGTAATGGGAATACTGTTACGTCATCATCTACATTTAACAGAAGACTTTCTATGGTTTGCAAAGGGTTCCATTCATTAAAAAATGTACTTAACGTATATCTAATAGACAAGTATTACTACAACTACTCTTATAAGTTAAGTTTACTTCCAGAAGAAATACGTGAATATTGGTTAGGAGATCATTCTATATCTGATATACCTGGACTTTACTACTTTGCTTTAGAAGTTGTAAGTTACCTTTTACTTACACCAGAAGAAGGTAAAAAGAAATATCCACTTATAGAATTGCTTCAATACATAGGAGAGTTTACAGAATATGAAATGGATAATATAAGAAATCTTTATATCGACTTATTTAACTATAGTGATAATGTGGTTAAGTATCAAGACAGAGATTACTTACATTACTATGCTAATGTATGTAAAAAGTTTGAAGATAATATGGAACTTATGAATCTTGGGTTTGATAGATCTAGATATATTGACTTATATAGATTATTTAATGATCTTATGGATGATTTATACAAAAGACATATATTGAAAGAAAAGATGTATAACAAGATTATACCAATTGGAATATTTAGAGTAGGAGGAATAGATGAAACCGAAAATTGATATACTTAAGGATAATATACTTGCATTATTTAGATTAGCTATAAAAGAAAATAGAAATATTGGAGAGTTATCAACTGAGATGTTTGAAAACTATATGAATGGATGTGTTAAGCTTTTTAAACACGCAACTACAAACACTCAAAGAAAACCATATACTATAAAAGAAAGAGTAGCTGTACCTATAGATAACCTTGGAGTTGCAGCATATGTAGATAATGTAATGGAAACTCCAGATGTTATACCACCTGATGAGTTAAAAGAAAATAAAGAAAAGCTTAGAGAATTTCTAGGAGATATAGTTGATCATATAGTGTATATAGACAAATTTACTACAAACCATATAATAAAGCAAATAAATGATTCTGGTAAAGATGTGGATGTAGCAACACATGGTGCATTTGATGATGTTATATGGGAAAAGGGAATATTTAAATCAATAGGCAGTCCTTATTATAAGGAAATATCAGTGTTTGTATGTCCTGAAAAGACGGATGGAATATTTTTAGAAGAAGGAGTAAAGATGGATAAATGTGAAAATATGAGTAGCCAAGAACTTATTGGTATTGCTGAGTGTATACTTGGAACAGGTAATATATCGTCTAATAGCTATAGTAATATAGATTTTTATGTTAAGGTAAAGACTGAATTCATTAGTTATTTTAAGAATGAAGGAGTAGCAAAATACACTTTTGATGCTAAAAGAACTGAGTGGAATGAGTATGCAAATGATACTGGAACTAATCATCTTAGGGCAGCACTATCTCATTATAATAGAGATACATCTGACATGGAGAGTTTACTTGATTTACTTATAACTTTAATTATTTGGTGTAAGAGTCCAGAATGTGAATTTTAAATAGAAAGGAGATGTAATAATGCATAAACTTACAAACGAAGTACTTGCAATAGCAGAACGTGTGTATGATAGAATTAAGAAAGCAGAAAGACAGTATCAACTAACAGAGAATACTACTTGGCCTTTAAGATATTATGAATATAATGCAGATGTAGAGGATGAAAAAGATTATAAAATACTTGAAAAGTTATTCTATGATGCGTTTAATAATAATGAATTTATAGATAAAGAGTACATGAGACATTATCTAGGCATATTTTTAGAATACTTGGATGGACCAGCAGGTAATTATGAGACAGATCCTAACGGTATAAAAAGAGCAATAGATGATCTTAGAAATAAAAAGGATTTTATAAGCTTAATTGATCTTATTTGTATTTTGATTATATGGACTGAGAAATAAGGAGGATAGATATGAGTGTTTATGTTAAACTTATTAAGAATAATGATTTGGATAAATTAGGCGATGATATTAATAAATATATACAGAGTTCTAAGCTTAAACTTGAGAGTATTGATGTGAGCTTATCTAGAAATGCTGTATCTAAAGAGTATATTGCTATACTTATGTTTGAGCCTGAACCTAAGAGGACTGAAGTTATAGAGTCTGTTGCTAAAGTTGCATATAAGAAAGATCCACTTGATACGATTAGAAGTATTGGTGGATACGCTCAGCTATCTAAAAAACGTAAGACAGCGATAGAAGAAGAATTTGACGAAATTAGAGCCAAATCTAAAAACTATTATAATGAAGCAATTAGATGTGTTGAATATCTTATAAATAATAGTAACTACATATATAGTGAATATAAAAGTAAATGGAAAAAGATGACTAAGCATGTTATAGAACTTGCTATATCAAATCATCTTAATATGAATTATGTAGGCAGAAAGGCTGTACATGTTTCGTCAGATGAGTTTATTAATGAAAATAAAGCTATTTATAATTGGATTTTAGAATATTATATGGATAGATTTGGAGATAAACTTGCTGAAGATATGGAGTAGGAGGCTGAGTATGGGTATTTTAAATAGAACTTCTGCAATGTGGGAGTATGCTATAGCAAAATACAATGTTATATCAATACTTGATACGATAGACTGTGTTGTTAGTAAAAGAAATCTTGAATCAGAAGATATTCATAAACTAAATAAATATAGAGGAAGGTTAAAGTATTACTTTGATCAATATAAGTACAGATATAAAAATAATTTAAACACGTATACATTTAGTTGCAAAGTGAATGTATGCATGCAAGATATACTGTCGTATATTAAAAATAGGTTAGGTACTTATTAAGTATTTGGAAGAATAACAGAGGGAAGGAGAAAAAAAAGAAACTAGGTTTTTAAGCCTAGTTCTTTTTTTTTGAACTTTCTATTAGAAGATTGATCCTCTTTTAGAAAGCTCTTTCATTTGTTCCTTTGTAAGTGATGCTCTAAGTTGTACTGTTGCAGTTACATCACCTATTCTTCTTATTTCTACATTTGCAAGAGTTATTATACCGTTTGATAGTTCAACTCCCTTTCTAACTTCTTCAACATCCTTTAATACATCATTGTAATTTTTTGACTTTATATACAAGTATAATGACATATCAAGTTCTTCACTTTGAAACTCAGCTGGTTGAACTTTATCGACATTCTTGATTAGCTCATCTATTTGATTAAGAGTATTCTTTAGAGATTCTTCTCTTTCAACATACTCTTTCCCAAATGTAACTAACGTACTTGCTTTATGAAGTGGGTCCATTATTGTAGACCACTCTACGTTATGTCCTTTTGATTCAACATATTTTTTTCCTTCTAAAAGTTCCATAACTTGATTAAGATCCTTCACACTAAATTCTCCAAGTCTTTCCATAACTTCTTTCTTTTCTAACATAATTTATACCTCCATAAATAATTTAATTTAATCTTTCATATATAAAAGATTATTACACTTTATTATATATATCCATTAAAATCAGTAGAAACATCATATTTTGCGGAAATAAAATAAATATATAGGTAGATAAAGGATTTCTCCTCTACCTACCTTTTCTATTTATCCACATAAGTGCAGCAACTCCAACACATCCAATCACTACACCTATTCCAATATAATACACAACCTCACTCCACAACACAACTTTACTCAATATAGTTAATGTTTTCATAATATCATCTTCTACATAGAGCTATAAGTACTTAGAGTAATATCATGTACAAATGCCTTTCCACCTTTTTTCTCAACTCTTCCAAACATGTATGAATTAAAAGTAAGTGGACTTAAAACTCTTGCACACATTGCAGCTACTAAATATCCAGTATTATCAAGCACGAATATTCCAGTACTTCCTAGTCCACGTAAGCTACTTTGTATAAGTGTTTCTATACTTAGTCCTTTTGCTTTATACATAGGATATTCAGTAACAAGTGTTTCAATAAGCCAATCTATTTCAACATCATCACGTCTTCCCATGTTATAAGTACGTTCTAAGTTCCCCGCAATGTCTTCATTAAAGTGCAGTACTTGTGCAAGTTCAGTTGCAGTCTTTGTACCTCCATAGAAGAAATAGCTTAGTATAAATCTAAGTTTTTCTCCGTCTACTGGATTAGATACATGTCTTGATAGTATTTCTGCAAACATATCTACATATGTTTCTCTTACGTAGACTTCTATACTAGAGCTTTGCATTATCTTTGTAATATTAAGATAAGCAAATGCAGAGAAAAGAAGTGCATACAGCATTTCATATCCTCCTACAAGTGCAACTTTTTTGATAGTAGAACCTGTGTTCATATCTATACCAGTTGATTCTTTTGTAAATCTTGCAATGTTTACAAATACTTTCTCTACTGTTCCAGTTGCTTTGTTTACAGCTGGAAGATAGATAATAGAGTTTGATTTGTCTGTATCTACACAAAGAACTATTCTATTGCTATTATATGCATTTAGAATGTCTTTAATCATAGAGTATTTGAACTCTTTAAGCTTGTCTACTAGTTCTCCAAATGTTTCTTTTGGAAGATGACATTTTGTGTCTGTTACGAAGTTTATAGATGTTTTAACTCCGTCTTTTGTAATTGCCTTAAACATCGAAGAATCAGAAAGCTTAAGTTTGTTAAGATTTATTTTCAATTGATGTTCCTCCTTTTTATATGTATTATGTGTAGGTAGGATTAGTACCTACACATAAAGAATTGTATCTGCTGATATTTACTATTATACATCCGACCTAATTCCAGATTTACCAATTATGTTTACTTTTCCATTAAAGAATATTCTATCAAAGTTATCTCTTACGTAGTTAGCTACATTAAACTTGTACTTAGCAAGAGTAGACGAATATCCAGGTTTAGATAAATCGTAGTTAAACCATCTTAATCTTACTCCATTAAACGCATTTGTTATATTAAGTACTGCAGTAGATGGATAAGATGGTTTAACAAATGTTACAATTGATTCTTCAAACTTTTGTAAAGCTTGAGCAGGATTTGTATAGGCTGCATAGTAACTTTGTTTTGCCATATCAGGTCTGTGGTTATAGTTACGTGTAATTACAGTTGAATAGAAATCTGTAATATCTGAGTCTGCTTCGTATAAACGAATAAGTGTTTTATTCGTATTAGTTGGCAAGTTGTTAGTAGACATATCCCAACCTTCTAAATAGAATAAGTTATCTGGACTTCTAATCCATCCACGTTGTGATTTAGCATATACAACAGGAGACTGACTTCCATATGTAACAGTAAATGGTTGCCCATAGATATCTAAGAACCTATAGTCATCTGCAACTATTATTCCGTCATTAGCTGGATCAGGTAATCCATTATTAGAAAGAATTGTACTATCACATAAACTGTATAAATCTACTGGGTTTACAGTTGCAAACCAGTATTCAGCAAATGTATGTGTTAAGAATACTTTAAGATCTGGATGATGGTTAGGATTTCCAGACGCTCTGAAGTTTGCAGGACCAGGAAGTCCACTATTAGATCTTAGATATTGTGTAGTCGGAAGAGATATTTGTTCCACACCTTTACCCCAGTTCTTAGCAGGAACATTCCAAAGACCACGTCTAGTTATTCCTCTTGTGTGCAGATTTATTATTTCACTTACACCATACTCAAGTGCTCTAGCACTACTGTAGTTAACACGATATGCTGTACTTGCTATACCAGGTATAAGTCTGTCCCAGAATTTATTAGTAGTTTTTTCTACTCCTGGAATTCCTCCAAATGCTGTAGTTTCAGGGTTATTCCATATACCCATAAACATACCCTGTATCTTAATACCTTGGTATGGGATTTGTTGATCTTTTGGTAGGTCTTGTCTTGCATACATGGTTCTATTTACCCATTTAGAATCAACTATAACATCAACATAAGAAGATACTTGTGAAGATGGATCTAATGTAAAACTTGGTGTCCATACGTAGTTGCTCTTTTTATATGTTGGCCATATACACGTACGTATTACATTAGAATGTGAGTGTACTTTTTGTTCTTCTCCCATTAAATATGACCATACAGTCGGACTCTTACCATATTTACGACCGTGTATTATTCTTGATCCATAGTTAAGTATATGTGTTAAAGAAGTGTCTCCTACTGTTAAAAAAAGAGGTGAACTACACATATTTTTAATTTTAGTAAGACATGGTTGATATGGTAATGTTTCTTTTATAATACAGTTAGGACTAGTTTGTAAGAAACTAGGATGCTGACTCTCGTCTACTAAATGAAGTTTTATATTTGTATCAGGGTCTAATTTCTCTGTATCATAGTAGTCGTTGTAAGCAGCACTCATTTCACTACAAGCAGCATTTATTATTTTAACTTCTTTAAGATGTGGATGACATCCAATAAGCATTTGATTTCTAGCAAAACCTGTCTCAGACTCTATAAATAACTCACGTCCTATGTCAAGGTACTGAGTCATTCCTGTGTCATCTATAAGTCCATAGTTGAATCCATAACATGCCCAATGACAAAGGTTTCTCATATTAGTGATTCTACCACGATATGCAGAATTTACATAGTGGTATATTCCAACTATTCCAGGTATTGCTCTTGGATATATAATATCATATGGTTGAGTTGTCCAGTCTCCTAAATCCATACCAGTCCATCCATTACCTATTTCAACAAATCTTAATCTTCCATATCTTGCTTTAATCCTACGCTTACCATTCATTCTAAACATCATATTCTTACTAGGTTCACATATAATAGTAGATACAAGAAGTCCTTTATTATTTTGTATGTCTTCTATATACTTAAATCTATCAACATAACTAGAAAGTCTATAATTATTATTTTGATGATCTTTATACCATTTAGGTGGTACCATTATACCTACATCTGGGAAGTCTCTCATTTTCTTCATAAGTGAAAAATATGCTCTACATTTCATAGTATTATCATCAGCGACTGCCCAGTTATTCATATATCCTTGTGGAACCATACACTCTAGAGGTATAGTAGAGTACCAAGCTGTATCCGTTCTACATATTTGATCTCTATGAGATTTTAACATGTTTAACTTCATAAGAGAACTCATTATAGGAACATATCCTGTTTGATCTATTGCTCCAACTGTTTCAGATATCATATTACTTGGGTAATATGTAGAGCTTCTAGAGTATCTTTCAATAGATCCAAACCCACCATGTGTAACAGCAGTACTTATACAATAAGGATACCAACCATTTGATTCCATTTTTGGTTTTACTATTAAATTATAGTAATTATTATCAATAGACATATAGTTTGGAACATAAAAGTGTCCACTAGATCCTGGCATTCTAAGAGATATATTATTTATTTTGTATATCTTGCTTCTTCTAACGTTTTCATGTTGAACAGCATAAATAGATTGATCAAATGTAGTTTGATCAAATCTATGAGGAGAGTATCCGTCAAAATCACATACATTACCTATTCTGTGATCTGAAAATACATATGCTTCTGAGTTATCTTTTACTCTTATGGTTCCATTTAAAAAGAACCATTTACTAAAGAAAGAAGAAACTGGCATAGCTTGGTAACTGGGTCTTACATAATGGTTCCATAATCCTCCATCATTTTCATGATCTGGATATTTAAATCCAGTATATGCATACTCTTGATGCTGATGCATATTTATAGGATAGTTTAGGTTATATAGATTTGGTTCCGTAAATCCAAATACATCATCTGTGTAAACTTCAAATAAATCAGCAAATCCTCCAAGGTAACTTACATCTAGCTCATCTATTTTATGTGGAATTGACAGTGGACTTGCATCGTGTACGTTAGAGAATGCTCCTCTAGAAAAGTTTAGACTATATTCTGTTTCATTCTCAATTGGTTTAACAGGTGAATGTAATCTAAATGAAGGTATATAATCAAATCTGTCTGCAAAACCTGCATAGTAGAACATAGCTTTTGGATATAAACTAGGATTATCCTTAATCATTTGATCTGATATAGTAGAGTATCGAATATTATGAACATCGTCTACTAAAGATCTGTAATCAGAGTCTTGCTCAGATGTGATCATTGGAAATACTTCTAATGGTCTAGAGCCATCTAAAATACCTTTTGCTCTTGCACTTACAAATAAGTTATTACCAGTTATTCTATTATAGACATTATGTTGGTTATCTGGTATGTATATGTTATTTAGAGTTGCCTCAAGATTATCTGTAACTACCTTACCACTTTCTCTTAGTCTTGAAAGATTATTAATTTGATACCTATCACCTTGTGATGTATTATTTGCTAGTTGTTTTCTTATACATGTTTTACGTGTACGCCAAGAATGAGGGTTTGCATATCTTGTAGAACAGTATAGTCCTTGTATTCTTAGATTTTCTTTTCTTGTACCCCAGAATAGTTTCTCAGGTAAAGAACCATCATATTCTCCAGTTATTATACCATGAAGTTTTACATCACGATAAAATATTCCTTCATAACACTTTTGTGGAATTGGTGCACACCTTGTATCTGTACCAGGAGGTAATGTACCTCTTAGCACTCCCCATATACCTCTTTCCCAGTTTACACTAGGACACACGTATACGTCACTGTAAATTCTAATAGATTTTATAGTAGGTAGTCCGTTTTGTCTATACAACATATCAGCACTTTGTAGTTTATCAATATCGAATACACCAAAATTAATAAGATCTTTAGCCTTACCTGTATAAGTAACTGTATCTTCACTCATATCGAAATGTCCAACTCCTCCAGAAATATAAGGGTTTAAATTAGCTAAGTTATTATCATACACCCATGTATTACTTATTGGTAGTGCTATTAAACTTTGAAATCTAATCACCCATTTAACTGTTATTATATCATCTGGTTTAACGTTTCTATCAGCTACAACCCAGCTATTATAGTTTCTTCTCATTTCATAATAGTTAGGTTCAGGAGCAATATGTGTAGCTAAACACATCTCTATATCACTTCTAAGACCAGAGACTCTAATAGAATCCTTCCATTGACCATAACCTTCATTGTATACATTTGGTCCAAGTGTAATCTTATTGTCTGTACTCCATTCATAATATTCTTCCATTTGAGTTCTAGCTCCATTAGAAAGACTGTCTTTACGTCTTGTAAATAGCATTATATTACTAAAGTAATCAACAGAACCAGGAGTTTGTACGTTGTCATTCATAAATGGTTTATTTAACCAAAGTACAGCATCCATTATACCTTGCTTGTAAGCTTGGTTTGGTTCAAGTAGTTCTTTATGGAAATGGAACTTAGTTATCTGTTCTGGTACACATTTATCTGGAACATAAACTGTATCTGCAAAGTTAAATCCTTCAACTTCTGTAACTGTTTTAGGTAAGTTATCAAATGCAAATCCTAGTGTCCATCTAAAGTTTACTATAGGAAACTTACGTCCATATGCAGTTATAACTTCTCCAAATTTAGTCTGTCCTTTTTTAGTAGTAGGTTCAAGTATATGAGGATTAACTCTATGAGGTATGTTTAAATCATTATTATCTATCTGCATAAGAGCCATAGTATGTCTCATATGATCATCTATTTCTAGAAAGACATCATCTATTTCAAACCCTTTCATTTGCTTATCATAACATTGAGTTTTAAACCAATTCTCATCAAAAGCTCTTTTAAATTCAGGATATTTTTCAGAGTAGTCTGAGTATGGTGGAAATTCTCCTGTTATGTAATCAGAACCTTCCATCCATAATGGAATATCTGCAAGTACAAGTATTGAGAATTCTGCTTCTTTTCTTGTAAGATCAAACTCCATTCTATCAGCAAATTTACGTATAACTACACATTTATGTATTTCCTTTGGAAGTTGATTTACCCAACGAGATGTTCCACCAAAGTTTTCATCTGCTGTATTTTGAGTATATGTATGTGTTGTATGCTGATCACATGTACTTCTAGGGAATAAAAACTTACCAGGTCTGTCATCAACACTCCAGTAGTCTTCGTCAACACTCTTAGGTGGCCAGGTATTAGTATACATTGTACCAAGATTATTGAACTGCATCATCATTCTTAATGGAGGTTGAAAGTTTGTTACTTTTATATCTTGAGGATATTTTGCAGTTGTATCACAGACCTTATAAAACTCAACTAAATCAGGGTTACCAACTTCAACAGGAGTTGTACCTTGTGGTTGAACCATTAAATTTTCTTGTATTATTTTTTCTCTTCCCCAATCAGTCTCAGCTACAACAAACACTCTCACATTATATTTAGGATCACTAAGATCTACATTATATGGACATCTTAACACAACAGTTGCTGTCTGATTCAAAGGTCCGTCTATCATTTTAGCACTTTTAAATATAGTCGCTGTTCCTTTATAATTCCAGTTTTGTCTAAGTTCTTCTATATTATCAACTCTAGCACCATTTAATGCATAATCAAGAGGTACTGTTTGCATTATGAACTTATCTTTAGTTATATTGAAGTTTGTACCTAACATTTTAAACTTATTTATATTATCAACATAAGGCATTTTAAAGTTCTTTATATGAACATTAACATCGTATGGGAATAACTTTCTAACATGTGATACACCAAATATCATATCATAACTATCTTGATATGTGTTTGGCATAGCTATAGTATAGTCAACTACATTATGAGGCATATAGTTAAACTCTTCAAGTTCAACAGTATCTGATTTAAACTTGTATTGAACATTATCAAATTTACGATATCTTGCAGGAGTAGATGCAATCTTAGGTACTATCATAGAGTTTATTCTACCAGGATATCTTTCATAAGAGTTGAATTCATTTATTCTTATAGCAACCATTTCATTAAATTCTTCTGTGTTTGGAACTATTCTTTTTGGAATAACATGTTTAAGATTAGTAAACGGTTCCCCAACTACAACTGTATTAAATGGCCTACTTATAGTAGGAATATATCCAATTACATTTTCATCCTTAAAGTTCCAATCACAATTATGTTTAATAACTCCGATTGTGTTCTTTGTAGTTATTCCTTTGATTGAATTAAACTTTATATCTTTGTGAACTATAGCTTTATTAAGTCCGAAGTGTAATATCATTCCATCAAATGCATAGTCTGCGTTTGTAGATGAGCTATCTGTATTTACTATAAACTTACCTTTAGCAAGTAATAAATTAGCTCCTTGATTTGCCCTAGGATACTGAGAATTCATTGTAAATCTAGTTGCATAACTACTATTTCCCTTAAATGGAGCATTTAGATATTCATATAGTGTAATATATCTATATTTATACCCAGTTATAAGAGGTGGGAATATCCAGTTAAGAAGATTATCATCATATGTATCAGCCGTATTTCTACTAAATCTTTCATTACTCCCTATAGCTGAATTATGTTTTGTGTATAAAAATTCTGGATTGGATGGATCTTGACTATCCCATATAAAATGATCATATGGGGATATTCTAGGTGTTCCCATAGATATTATTCTATCTTTGTAATTAGATCCTCTAAAATCTAGATAATTTTTAAATGTAGACATATTGTGACAGCAGTTTAATTCAAACCCATAAACTTTATTTAATTCACTATCTTTATATATAGCTTCGTCAAATAACCATTTGGAATATTTTGATTTATCCATATAAAATAAATCTGTTGCAAGACTTCCATAGTAGCATTCATTTTGGAATAGTCTTCTTATATTCACATCTTTATCAGATTTTATAAGTATATCATCTTCGTTATAGCTATAAAGTCCAAATCTATTACTATACACATGCACATTCTTTATATTTCCATTTATATTTACTTTTGCATTAAAGTCCAAAAATAAATCCAAATCATTTATTTCATTTAAACATGTAAGATCACATGCAAGTGCACCAACATTTGCAAATAAACCTTCTATATTAGACATATCAAGCATTGCAGACTTAAATCTATTTAAAACAACATTCTTTAAATCTTCATTTAACTTACGGTTATCAAGTATAGTTTTACCAACAAGCATCCATCCAATAGGTGATATCCATTGTGGATTTATTACTCCTGTGTAGTAAGTTCTTTGATAACTATCTCTAGCTTTTGAGAAATCATTTGGTAATTCATTAAGGAATTTTTGAATTAATTGATGGTTATAGAACTGCTGAATATATCCATCTACTTTAAGAGTTTTAGTAGTCATTTGTTTAACTTCTGAGTTTATATAACTATAACTCATCATATATCCATGTGCAAAATCAGTTACACTTTTAAATATAGGAGTTTGATCTACATTTCCACCAAGTCTATCATTTGGATAAGGTTTTCTTTCTAAAAACAAGAATCCCAAACACATATGCTTTAAATCAGCATCATTTTCTTGCTTACCAAATATAAAAGTAGGTAATTTATTTGGATCAAATACCTTGTCTCCAGTCATCTTATTAAAGAAATCTCTCATCTTATAACTTGGTGTATTATTCCAAGAGCTTCTCTGCTTCTTCTCCATATGTCCATTAAATGGATTTAACGCATGTTCATTACTATCTCCATCTTCAGCAAGTTCATTTATAACATCACACCAGTGCATTACTCTAGAAAGATCAATTTGTTTGAATTCTATTTCAGCTGGATTTTCATATTTACTCTTTTCTGGCCTTTGACATATGTCTCTTATACGCATATATCCAACGTCTTTAAATCTACAGTAAGTAAACACTCCATCTACTTTCTCAAGACTATTAAATCCATAAAGAAGAGACACTCCATCAAAGTTTGTAGTCCAAGCGTTATCCCCAAGTCTTAAAGGTTCAGGATAAAGATCACAACAGAATACCATATTTTTAATAACTCTAAGTTTAGAGTTTTTATATTTAGGAGAAACTCCGTCGTCATTATCAAACGGAAGCATTCTAAATCCACCTTCGTATGCTTCTAGATCGTTATACTCAGATTTTTCTCTATATACTCTAAAACCTTTCTTGTAAAATTCAAGGTTAGAGAAAACGATAAGGTTTTCTATTTCCTCTACTGTTTTAGGAATAGAATCAAGAAGTCTGTGTTCATTTCTAATTCCAAATAACTTATTATCAATATAATTTTGAGGAACTCTATAAACGCATTTCATAGATTTTATATTACTTGGTAATGATTTAAGTAGATTAGGGGTAGATTCAACGTCATCTAACCAAGGAGATGATTGTATTACTCCAATTGAATCATAGTATCTCCATTGTGATAGTAGGTTACAGAAAAATCCCCAAGTTTCCGTTCCTTGAATATTCTTAAATAGTTTATATTCTCCATTTTGATCTGGAAATATCTTAACTATGTCACAAAATGGATTACGTACACCATGTACTTTATCTCCTCTTTCATTAGCAGTTACAACTGATACTCTTAGTAAGCTACTATTAATATGAATTCCTTTATTTATCAATGCAGGAACTAACAGTGGATTTATCTTTAGTCCAGATGACTTCTTAGTTAAATTTATCCAGTATTCTGATCTAACAGGAGATATACCAGCACATAAATATGCTTGTATAGGAATTGGATGTTGATTAGGAGTTCCTATACTTTCAAGTAGTTCTTTATTTATAAATCTATTATTTCCAGCAAGTGCATACATACTCATAGATCCAGGTGACTTATAGTCTACAACTTCTGTTCTAGTATTTGTGTTCATAGTTGATATTATATCCTCATCTATACCATCGTTACCATTTTTAGTATGAGTTATCTTTTGATCAAGCGGATGATATATTCCTCTTTCAAAAACTTTAGAGAACTCACCTCTATATTCTTCAGTTGGAAGTCCTATACAGTTCATAGGATATTCTCCACCTGCTCCACAAACTATAATATCTATACAGTTATTCAAGATATCTTCGAATCTTTTAGATCTCCTATACATATTTTGATCAGCAAATGTATTTTCGTCAAAAGGAAGAGCTATATTCATACTACCTTCTGTAACGTATCTTTCAGCTAAATTCATTATGCTTTTAGGATCTAATGCAACTGGAATAACTATCTCGTCACTTTCTATACTTACTCTTATAGTATATCTATTATTAACAACATATTTTCCTTCACTATTTATATCATAAATATGGTATAGTAATTTTTTACCAGGGTTTTCAACTTTCTCAGGTACAGGATGTAATCTTATATTTTTAATTTCAGACGATTTATAGTTTGAAGCAATCTTGTCATAATGCAGATCAAACATATCCACATATTCATTCTTTATAGTAGTAGAAGTCCCATCACCCCAAGATATATTAAACTCAGGTTTCTTCCCTGTCCATGGTGTAGCATTATAGTTAAATGGATATACCAAAGCAACTACAAACTTACCACCTGGATAAGAAGTAGCAACCACGTCATAGAAATAAGTAGTCTTTCTAGAACGTTTCTTTTTATAAGTTAGCTTATCTTTTATATAGGCTTCTTCTATCTCAATCGTAGTATCAATATTTGCCATCTTTTATCACACTCCCATATATTCATATTTATGTTCGGAAAATCTAAACTCTCCAATGTTAGCAATTGGTCCAAAAGATATTGATGCCTCACGTGGAGAATCTGTAATTTTATCAACCAAAGTAGGAGCAACATCTGCTACTATCTTAACTGGAAAAGTTTTAACCAAACTGTTATTTATTCTTGTACATACATAGATGTGTTGAAGTCCAGGTACACCTACAACATGTTTTGCACCGTCTCCCCAATCAACTCTGTATGTCTGTCTGTAATTATTTGTATCAAGTATAGAAAAATCATGCATAAAGTCAAATAGATAATCTTTAGGAACTTTATTACCATGAGCATCTATATGATACGGAAATCTAATCGTTACATTAAACGACCAGATAGTAGACTTCTCTCTTAGAATACGTCCACCACTCCATATCTCTGTAACTTTACGTGTTTTTCCATTCTTAAAGCTATACCACATTAATTTCCAACTCCTTTCGTAACTATGTTAAGTATACCTGATAAATTTATTTTATCATTTATATAATAATCCTCTACGTCTTCGTAGTTAAGATTATACTTCTTAGTATTATCTACAATATCAGAACCAATAGAAATAGGTTCTTTTTCTCTACTGTTTACATATCTTGGCTGTGAAGACAGTAGTTTATACCAAACAGCTTCAGATATAAGTCTTTTATTAATACTTTCGTGTATTGGTTCAACTAGTTTCTTTTCATCTTCTGTTAAGTCTCCAATTACTCCATTAGGTTTTATCCATTTACCACCAAGTGGAGCTATTTCTGTGTTAAACTCAGCTACTTTATAAGGCTCTATTCCAATGTTAGAATAGTAGTATCTTAGCATTACCTTATTAAACATAGTAAGCTCTGGACTTTGAAGTTCTTGTACTGGTCCATCAAAACTATCTTCGTCAAATACAAGATATTCTTTTACAAACGGATAATTAGTAAGAGTATTATCATTATAAAACCCTACATTTGCAGTCTCAGTTGCAAGTCTTGTAAAGTCTATAACTGGATTAAGTCCATGTTTTATATTTTGTGCAACTAAATCTTTTATAACATATGTAGTATCAACTACTTCATCTGGGATACTTGCATATGATGCATAGTTTCCTCTAAACGGAAGTTGATTTCCAAATACACGAGAACCATGTACATATCCTCCACAACTATCAAACATCAAACTATTATATTCAGACATATGATTTACGAACTTTGTAGTAAAGTTATTACTTGTATAGTCTATTAAAATAGGCTCAGTAGTTTTAAAATATACCCTTAGAACAGCGTATAATGGGTCTATAAGCCTATAAAATATAGTTTGTCTACCAAAGTCATGGAAGATACCGTATCTGTCTTTATAAAGCGTTTTACGAGGTTTCCATAAATCAGCTTTGGTAGGTGTAGTTGTAAGAGTAAAATCCAAATCTCCTAGTTTCCATAAGTTTATACTATCAAATCTACGAAGTATATCTGGATTTTTAAGTGTTCCATCTGGGTTTATATCAAATGTTTCAGGTGTATAATATCCATTTGCAAACATATGTCCAGCAAATCTTCCTTTATGTTCAGTTTCCCCGTATTCGTCACAAACTAAATACTTAGTAAGAGGTTCACGATATATAACTGGAGATGTGAAGTTATTTATCAGTTTCTTACTTTGTGTATATACTGCATCTATTGCATGTAAGTTGCCTTCAAGCCTTGCTTTTACATTATTAAGTGTATTTTCTCTATTATTAGTAAAGTCTTTCTCATCAAATTCAATATTTAACATCTTCATAAGATCTTTTGCATTAAGATAAATACAATCAAGATCATCAACCTTACGAATAAACGGAACATTTTGATAAACTCTTCCGTTTACAAATACAACTGGATGAAGTTTTAATCTATTTACACATTTGATTTCTATTTTTGGTTCATAGAATATCTCATTTTGTATTTCATTTATAATTCTAACTTTACTCATATCAATAGAATGCTTTACTTTAAAGAAATCTTCTACTATTTTAAGTATGTCAGCATCATATTTATATCCATATTCAATAAGTTCTGGAACAGATGGCTTATTATTATAGATATAATCATAAAGCTTAGTAGTATCTTTTTGACTTCCTTTAAGTTTTTGATATGCAAGTGGATTTATGTCTACAGATTCATAATAAACAGAATCTACATTAGAGAAATCTTGTCTTTTATGATTTGTGTAGAATATTATTATCTCTTTTACATTTGTAGTATTCTTTACTTTAACACTATGTTTATCTATCTTTTCTAAGTATGTTCCAGCTTGATTTATATCAAGTTTTTCATGTGTCCAGCTATTATTATCAAATATAACAAATGCAGAACTAGATAGAATTGCATCTGGGTTATGTATATAATCTCCAGTTTGAACAAATGTATACATCTTAGGTGATATAAATGCATCATGGAATTCTACCGAACGGTTACCAGGTAGCGATTCAGTTGACACTGGAGTAGGATTTTTATCTACTTTAAATCTAAAGAACGGACGATTTACTATTATGTCTATTCTTGGAACATTAAGGTTTGCTTCTATATTAACATTCTTATTAAGTGGAAGCCAGTAAAATGTCTTATCAAACACAGGTGCTTTTGATGTATCTGGTTTAAGATAAGAGAAGCTATCACGAAGAGATACAATCTCAAACTTATGTCCAGATGAGAATATGTTTTGAGATTCAGAATCCTTATAGAAGAAATAGTAGTATCCGTTGTGGTTATAAGAATAACATTTGGTCATATTCTCTTTTATAACGGAAAAAAGAAGATCGTTAATAATTACTATACTTCTCCCAGCTTCGTCATATTGCTCACTTATTTGTATATTAAGTGGAAGAGAACGAGCTGAGAATACATCTGGTAGTATAACGAACTTATCTGTATACTTTACTATATCGTCGTACATATTAAGACGTTTTAAATCTTCAATAAGATCTTTGTGTAGTTCTTGTACTATATTAGAAGTATTAAAGATTTCACCTTTCCAATCAATAGGTATTCTATTAAATAGAACAGGTTCATTACGATTTTCTACAGCATAAGCGGTAATCTTTCTGTAGATTTCTTCGTAATATCTTTCAAGACCTTTTAAATTCATACGGTTAAACCTCCTTGGAATTTTATTAAAATAACTTGGATTTTGTTTCAAATTAGGGTCTTCGTTGTTTTTTTTTAGTTGATTTAATTGGTATTTCTAGTTGCTTCGATAGGTATATATAATAAAGTGTAATAACCAATTAATGGTTAAAATAAAATTATTCGGAGGTATTAAAATGAAATTATTAAACGTATCAAACCACAAATTTACACCAGAACAAGTAGAAGATCTTAAGAAAAATTGGGAAATACTAGAAATAGTAGAGTTACCAACTGATCTAAAAAATTCTTGGGGAAATTTAAATCCTGAGAACTATAAGAGTGTATGTGATAGCATTATTGAATTAGCAGAAAAAGAAGATCACCCATATCTTCACTTAGCCGGATTTGCACCAGCTATTAATTATATTGCACAAAACTATCCTATATGTATTTATGCATATAGTGAAAGAATTTCTGAGGATATTCCTCAACCCGATGGTAGTGTTAAAAAGGTTAGCACATTCAATCATAAAGGATTCTATCGTTACTAGAATCTGATATGATTAATAAAGATAAGTTGATCGCACACGCGATCTTTTTTTTTCGTATTTAAAAGAGAAGAACTTACGAAGAAAAAAGAAACTCCCAGCAAATTACCAGGAGTCCTTTCAATCTAACTATTCAGTTTCTTCATCAACCTTTACTCTCTCATATTTAAAAGTGTAATATCTATCTTCGTTTTCAAGATCAAGTGTCTTTATAGCTATTTCGTCTACTAAGCACTCAAGTCCTGCTTTAAACTCATTTACATTATTAGGTTTCATAAGCAAATCACTTAAATATATTTTAGCTACATCACGTACAGTATATTCATTAAGTCCAGTTAGGATAAATACTTCTACAAAATAAACATTATTATACACAGGTGGTTTATCACGCATATATCTGTAGTCTGATACAACACTAGAGCTTCTCTTTAATTTAAATTCATCTGGATTAAAATTTATAACAGGTGTAAATCTTAGTGAATTTAAGATTTTTGCTTTATTTTTACATATCTTAGATAAATGTTCTAACATTACTTTTGAGAATAAACCTTTCTTTTCTTGTATAGTTTCAATTTGATCTTCGAATTCTTCATACATACCTTTAATTACTTCATCTCTATCAAAGTCAGTCATTTTTATTTCCTCCTTATTAATATCTATTTTTAATATATTCAAAATTACAAGTATCAGGATTTCCACAACTATATAAGTGTAACACTATTTCATCTACAAGTGTATCTATACCATCCATGTATTCATTTATGTTATCTGGATGCATAATATTATTATATATCTCAAATCTAGTGTGATTAACTACTCTATTTCTTTCTATATTAAATACACCAACTAAATAATGCATAGTAGTAATTCCTCTTTCATCATTTCCATAGGATGGATACACTGTATTCATATCAAGTTCAGTGATTTTCTCTTCTTCTCTAAAACCTCTCTCATCAAATATTGAAACTGGTGATGATCTTAGTAGTCTAAGGATATTAGTTTTACTTTTGTAGAAATCTTCTATGTGTTCTATTAGTACATTTGACATTATTCCTTTTTTACTTTGCAAATATTCAGAAGTTTCTTCATAAGAATCTTCTAATGTTTTAAAAGCTTCATCAATATAATCTTTTACTTCTCTCATAATTCCTCCTTTTAAATGCGGTATAAAAAAGAACTCCCAACCAAACGGTCAGGAGTTCTATAATTAGTTATTCATGTGTTAATTTTATGTATGATAACTTTTGTGTTGCTTCTATATCTTCATGTTTCAAAGCATCTGTTATCTCTTCAGCAAGTAATTCTATTTCTACTTCAAACTGTTCATCAGACTCAGGATCTAATATCACTTCTTGTATTAGGAAATCTTTACTTTTATTAGTGTCTTGATTTTCTATTCTAAGGTGATATTCTGTTGTATTACCAAACACAAATTGTGGAGCATTGGGATCTTCTTTATAATCAGAAGGATCAAAGTCTTTAACAAGATTAGATTCTGCTATTATCTTTAACATACCCATCTTTATTAATATCATGTTTTTAAATACTCCTAAGAATAAAGGACCAATTCCAAGCTTATTATTTTCAGCTTCCTTTATACCATCCCTACATCTTTCAATAACATTTCTAACACACTTTGCTTTATCCACTCTCTTCATATCAACCCTCCTATAAATTTACATGGTTAGTGCATTCCCAAGTTCCATCTTTATTTACAAACTTAAAGATTTCTTTTGTAGCATAGTTTTCAAAAGGTTTATCAGAGTCATAAACTCTTGCACTAATAGTTAAAGTTTTTACTTCTTCACAATCATATTCTATTAGCTCTTCTATGAATTTCTCCATATCAGGACCACAGAACTCTTCATTCGCACTATAATCATAGAATGATAGATAAGATGATGTAAGTTTCTTATTTATAAGAACTCTTCCAGATAATACTTCTGCAAATACTTCTAATTCGTTTGCTATAGATACAGTGTTATTTACAAATACATCTTTAAATCCTTCTAAGAATTTTCTTCTTGCTTCAGCAAGAGATGCGGCTCTCACAAATGTACCACGATGTTCTATTATATTAGTGTAGTTGCTTAGAATTCTATCTACAAGATGAGATTTAAACTCTTCTACAGTTAGAGGTTTATCTTCTGTTTCTTTATCAGCAACTATTTCGTTATTTGCAACATCAAAATTCTTTTCAACTTCTTCTTCAGTAAACTCCTTACCCTTATTATTTACTATAGTAGTAGTATCAGTTTTAACTATATCACCATTTTCATTTTCAGTTATAACTATACTAGCTTTATAGTCAACTTTATCTTCTTTAGGTTCTTCTTTTAAATTCTTAAGTGGAATTATAGGTGTTCTTGGTTCTTCTCTAACACTATTCTTAGTTCCTACTAGATTACTAAGAATAGAATTTAGTGTAGTTGCTCCATCTTGAACTTTTTCTACAACTTCTTCTTTATCAGAAAGTTCTTCTATTCCTCTTTCGTTAAGAAGTATTATATATTTTTCAAGTTCAGTTGAATATTCATATCTACATAGTTCAACACTGTAGTTTTTATCACTGAATCCTTCTATTTTAATAATATAAGGAATATTTAAACCAAATGGAGATTCTTTTAGTTCATCAAGAACTCCTTTAAATATATCTTTAACAGAGAATATAGTCTCATTTAGTCTAAATGGATTTGGTCTCATTATTCTTACTACTTTTTCAGATGCATTATCAAGTGCATAATGATGTACAAATTCCACATGATTTAATTTATTTAATTTATCCACTGGTAGAGACTTATAAAATGCTAAGTAAATATCCATCATATAAGTAGTATAGTTTACACTATCTACACTCTCTTCACCTTGTAAAGCTTCTAAGTAATTACTAATTAATTTAGTTAATGCAGTTTCAACTCTTACTCTATCAATATTTGCCATATTTATCTCCTCCTATTAATCTTGTGATACTTTCTTTAATTCATAAACCCAACCAAACGCTTGCTTTTCAGCTATTAACAACTCTTTCCATTCTTCTTTAAATATACTTGTATTTCCATTACAGTACTTCTTATACTTCATATAGACAGTAATCTTTACAGGATTACCACCTGCTTCACATATTTTAGATATAAACGTATCTAATGTGCTTTTAAATATTTCATCCATTGGATATCTATAAAATACATCAGGTAGTGTTTCACTGTCAAACTCAGTTTCATAATATGTTTTACTAAGTGATTTATCAGCAGTACTTTCCATATCATAACATATAACATACTTAGTATCATTTGAATATCTAAAAGAATTGCTTGTTATTACTTCTGATAATCCTTCTAAAACTCTAAGCTTTTCTTTAATTTCATTAGACTGTGTAAATGATAACCCTTTGAATTTCAAGATGTATTTATACATATCAATTACATCTTTAACACACTTTTCTCTTCTCTCACAGATTTTTCTATACTTATCTCTTTCAGCATCATCAGTATAACCTTGTCCTCTTGATAATGCAAATGCAACTGATTCTAAGCGTGATTGGAATGGAACCGCATCTACTTCTCTTATTTCAACTCTTCTTACACCTCCTCTCTTTCCTGTTTCTGCTTTTTTACCTTGTGGTTTTCTTTCGTTTTTCATTTTCATATACCTCCTGTTTAATTAAAATAATAAAATACAAATCTCAGATATTTTGCGGTAAAAATAAATAAGATGTACCCAACACCCGTTGGATACACCTCATTATATGTAATTATCTGTCAAAGTTGTCAAATATGTTCATAAGTATAGCAAGTGTAAATAGTGCTATAAATATACATGCAGCTACCATTAGTTATCGACCTCTTCTTTTAATAACTTTAAATCTTTACCACTATAATACTTTAAATCTCATAAATAAAACAAGTCCACTATCAGTTTTCTCTGAGTGCATAGTGTCAAACATATAGCCAAGTTTATATTCACTGTCTGATACAGAAGTTACTATTTCTTCTATATTATTAGTAATGGGATATGGGATATAGACAGTTCTTAAGTGAATGGGATTACGTCTGGTTACAGGTTGATCTTCTATATACTTAGATGGTACTGGTGGTTTTTCTTTTGATGTCCACAGTGTTGTGTCACCTTGTTCCTCTGCATCTTTTTGTATATTTCTTATTACAAATATAAGAAACACTATAAGCATTGCAATAGGAATTCCTACCATAAGTAAAAATAAAAAACTACTAACTATTAGTTTCATAATGAAGTACACCTCCTTTTAATTTATTTGGTACACTTCATTATGTATAATTAACTTTATTTATAAGATATTAAGTAATACTTATTCAGCTACATCTTCTTTAACTTCTTCTCTTGGTTCTTCCATAACTTTAGCTTCTGAAACTTTAGGTTCTGACGGAGCAAAGTCTGTAAGAAGTAAGAATAGTAAGCTTATAGTGTTAATTTTAAAGCATGCAAGTACTATAAATAAAAGCATAAGCTTTCTTTTGTCTTCACTTTCTATGTTTTGGAATAGTACTTTTGCGTATGGTTCTATATCTCTTTTATAAACTGGGAAGTATAGTTCTCCATTTCCTTCTTCGAATGCTTTCATTGCATGTAAAGATTGGTAAATGTCTCCGTTAAATGTAAATTGAGATACGAATACTTTAAGAAGTCCGATACTACTTAAGTCTTCTGTAGTTAAAGGTATTTGTTTTCCATTTTCATCTTTCTTTCTTATAAGAGCACCCATTTCATCTTCAGAAGAATTAGGGTTGTCATATAAGTGATCTAGTATTTCAAGTTCTACATCTGATACACAGTTAAGTTTTTCGGCTTGTTCAAATAGATCTTTAACATCTTGGAAACCTTCGTCAGATAAGTATTTAGCAAGTAGTTCATATACTAAGCTATCTTTAAGGTTTTCTTGTTGCTTAATATTTAGATAAGTTGAACTCATTGAATCTATTGCATTCTTTTCTATTATAGATTTGATTAAATCATCTGTAACAGGTTGATCAAGTATAGGATCAGTTGCAATCTCTTTACATTTATCATCAAGTTCATCTACATTATGAGAAAAAATACTTATGATATGAAGTAGTAGTCTTGAAGCTATAATAGGTTCTGTTATAGTAACATCATGTGTTTTAACATTTAACTTTATTTGCTTTAAGTCTGCAAGTGTAGTTTCTCCGTTTGATATAATAGAGCATAATCTATCATAAGTTTCTTCTAGTTTGTATCTTTCTTCTTTTAATTTAGATAAGTCTGGGTCATTATCTAAATCTCTTGCAGTAAGATCTGTTCCTTTTTCTTTTGTATAGTTTGCTTCTATTTTACCTATCTTAGACTTAAGATCTCCTATTTCTTTTTTAAGTTCTCTTTCTTTTACCTTTGCAGAAGCTAAGTCTTTTTCTATTGCATCACATTTGTGTTGAAGTGATGCTGCTATTCTAGCAAACTGTTCATCTGATATAATAGGTGCATAGTTTAAGAACTCTTTTGTAACGTATTCTTTTTGATTTGCACTTTTACTACCTTCAAACACTCTAACACCAACTGTTTTATTAACTCTAAATTTACCAGAGTCTATAAGAGCTTTTATTTCAGGTTGAGAATGTATTGCATTTAATTTAAAATTAAATAGATGTTGAATCTTTTTACAGATTTCATCTCTTTTATCAAACTTTTCTTCCCAAGGATCATTATTAGGAGCTTTCTTAGTTTCTTCTATAATCCCTTTTGCTCTTTCTATTACTTCTTTCCAAGACTTTCTTTCTGTAGGTTTTCCTTCATTTGCGATATTAGATATTATTTTTTGTGTTGTCTCAATTGGTACTTTAACGTCTTCCATTATTCATCTTCTCCTCTTACTATTTCTTGTGTTGTATCAGCTAAGTTATCTTTATCTATTGGGTTTCCGTCTTCAATTCTCATAACCAAGTGTACAGCTGTAGTTGCTTGCATCCAGAAATGAGTATGAAATCTTACAAGTGATTGAGTTGCTATGTATTCAGGACACATAAGTCTAAATAAACTCATATAAGAAAGTGCAAACGTATCCGTAATTTCAACTTCTCCATCTGTATCAAGTATAAACTCTTGCATTATTTGTGTTACAAGATCTACTACATATTGAGCTCCTGCACTTAGGTTTGGAACTATCTCATTTGTAATTTCGTCTTTTGTATAGTTATTTCTAACTTCGTCAGATGTTACAAGCAAGATATTATAGATAAGTTCTGGTAGTGTAATACTTCCATAAAAAGCTTTATCATGGTTTCCGTCTTCTCTTTCTTTATCATTAGAGCTTGGATTAAGTACAGTTATTATATTAGCTTTACAACATACACTAAATGCAGTAGCAAGTTCTTTAAGTTCATCAGGTTGAAGTCCCCATGTATTAAGTTCTGCTCCAATAATTTCTGGTCCATTAAATGCAGTGATTGTATTCATAGTTAAATTATCAACAAAATCTTCTTTATCAGAAGGAACATACTTTCTTAAAGCATCTTTAAACTCTTTAAAGTATAAAGGTGCTATGTGATATGGTGTAGATGGTCTTTTGTATAGCTCTTCTAAAGCAGTACTAAATACTTCATCTTCCCAATCAGCATACTCTTCTTCGTATTCAGCTGGAACTTCCATAGCAAGACTTCCATCAGGTAACTTTTGTGGTTCCATTTTATGTAACTTTTGATATTTAACCCAATTTACTTGCTCTTTTGCTAAGTTTCTAAGTGCTTTAATACAAATATCTTCAAATCCTTCATCTGCAATCAACCCATCATTTGGATCTATCATCTTTTTAAATTCAACATATAGTCTTCTAACTAATTCTTCTCCTATTCCATATAGTCTATATCCTGCTTTAAGAGCAAGTCTGTTATCAGAGAATGTAGTTCTTATTCCAAGCATTTGGTATGCTTTTGCTTCTGCATATAGATTAACACTAAACTGAATAGCTTCGTATGCTTCTTGTGTACCGTCTGATAACTCAAGCATATTATCTATATTAAGGAAGTCTACAAGTGTTAATGTATCATGTCCTTTAGCAGCAAGATCTTCTTTAAGGTTCATTATCTTTTGGTTTCTGTCTTCTGCATTATCAAGAAGCTTACTTTCACTTTCTTGAAATGGATTTGTAAGCATAGTTAGGTTTTGGTATACATGTGATACATTTGCATTTTGCGGTATAATATACTCCATTATTTACCTCCTTTATTAATACTTGGAATAGTAGGTTTAGGGTCATTATACGGTTGAATAAGTTCGAAATGTCCACCATCATAGAATCTATCATTTCTAAAATTACCATCCATATTCCAATCTCCACCTGATCTTGCAGGTATTCCAAGCTCTTTTGCCGCTCTTACAAGTTCTTTTGCTACTTTATCAAATCCGTTTGCATCATTCCATCCAGTAAATGGATACATAATGAAGTCGAACGCACATGATGGATCATAGCAATGTTTACTCATAGGTGCTTTAGATACTCCTTTTTTAAGATTTTGTAAATGTTGCTCTATACTTCTTTGACCTTGTATTACAGAAAAGTCAACTGTTCCATAAGACAAGCATTTTTCTATTATTTTAATAAGATCTGGATGAACGTTTACAAGGTTCTTCTTTGATCTATCTGATAGTACTCCCATTATTTAATCCTCCTTTATTTACGTTTACGTTTTGGTTTCTTAACTTTGACACTCTTAAGTTTTAAACTAGAATTAAACATCTCTCCGTCATAGTCTCCAAGAACAGACTTAGGAAGAGATATTATATAGCTACCATTAGGTAGTTCCTTTTTAGATGTACAGTAATCAGGATGTTCAAGTGCCTCATGCATTATCTTTAAATTCCAGTAATTAAAATCCATCCAAGCTTCAAAATCGGCAAAACATTTTTTATTATAATTTATTATATCATCCTCATACACTACACTCTCAGAAACCATAGAAAGGAATAAGTTTCCAGTATTCTTAGTCTCTGTTTTAATTAAATCAAAGTTTATATAGTTATGATTTAACTCAAACATCTTTCTATAGTGTTCATTGAGTAGTTTACACATAAGTCTTTGAGATGTGTCTTTCTTTACATCTTTCCCAGGAGCTAGTAACTGAGGAAATGTGTAGTTAAATTTATAGTTAAGGTAGACATGAACCATGTCTACCAGATTAAACTTTCTTATTTCCATGATGATCTCACCAACTTACGTACTTTTTTAAGGCAAGATCTATGTTTAGTCACTTTCATATTATCCCAATCTGTATCTTCTGTGAACTTTTCTTGATTTCTAACAGTGTTTATTCCAGGTTGAGCTCCTAATACATCAAGTGAGTCCATTGTAAGCATTGGTAGAAGTATAAATGACTTACATTTGAGATCAGTGAATCTAGATATTTCTTCATTGACCTTATCCATAACACCGTGTATGTCTTTAATCTTATCTTTCATCATATAAGTACGCATGTTATACCTCCTATTTCTCAAGTTTATTAAGTTTATTTACCTTTGGAGCTATTTCTTTATTTCTTGGATGTAGTGGACCTCCGTCAACTATTCTATATTGAGGATGAGCTGATGCATGTCCAGGTTTGAACTTAATAGTTTTAAGATCTAGTAAGTCTTTAGTAAATGATAAAGCACAATAGAAGTTATCTATTGTAGTTTGTGCAGCTTCAAATACTCTATTATTATATTCTCCTCTTATAATATCATATGCAAGAATAAACTTATCAGGATTTTTCTTATTAAATGTTCTAAGATCAGCAAGTCTTTGCAATCCTTCGTCTCTTGATGGGAATAAGTTTATAAATAACTCACCATAAGCATACTTAATTGATACAAGTAGTGTCTTTAGGAACTTAATATATCTATGATTTTCTTTTAAATTCATAGGTTTTATAAATTCCTCGTCTACTCTTTTAAGAACATTTTCAGAGAACTCATTAAAGAACTTAATAAATCCTATATTACCACCAGGCATTACTCCGTGTACATGAACAGAGGCAAATACTCCGATTGCATCTTCATATAGTGTTTGCATAAGTGTAGCTTCGTCATTAGTTCTTGCATATATGATTGGATATATAGAAACAGATGATAAAGCCTCTACTCTTCTTACGAAGTTATCGTCTCTTGAAAGACTTGATTTACTATTCTTTATCTCTTTATCAAGATTTTGCTTAACTACTTTCATAGTTGCAATTTGACTATCTTCTGTAGGAGCAAGATAGAAAGAGTTTCCATCATATGAGTTTATACATAAGAACTTTTCAGCTGTATCTTCAACTATTTCAGCAGTTTTATCTACTTCAACCATATTTCCTTCGGCAAAGTTAGCTTCAAAGTCTTTATAGTCGTCCCAAAGCTTAGTGTAAACAAGAGGTTTAAATCTCTTATATGTAAGCTCAAGTAAATCTAAACTTGGGAACATATAGAAATCTGCTTCATATACTTTTTCAAATGGTACAGCTTCTATTTTAGTTCCTTTATTAGGATCAATATACTTAACACCGTTTTTCATAGCTTCACTTGCTATAAATCTATCTATCATAGTAAGATCAATTACATTATCTCCTAATATTTCTTTTATATCTGTATATCTATCAGTAAATATAGAATCAGTATATAAGTGCATAAATAGAGGTTTAACTGATATTCTTGCTCCAGACTGATCTTGAGTATTATCAAGCTTTATTCCAGTCTTATGTAAATCAAATATAATGTCTTTTAATACTCCATTTGGTGCAGTCATTAAAAACATTGGTTGACCAAATAGTCTATAGTCATCTGTAGGATCAAAGAATGACTTACCATTTACAGGATTTACTTGATTTACAAGAGTTTTAAGCCATTTAGTAAATGCTCTTTCAAATATTTCTTTGTGTTCAGGAGATATATTACCTTGTAATATAAATACTGGTGATAATCTTTCTGAATAAGATGAGAAAGCATTATTTAAAGGTTCTGCTCTCATTTTAATACCTTGTTTTACTTCTATCTCAAATGCGGAATCTCCACGTCTGTTTGCAATTTGTCCAATAAATGCAGATGTTACATCAATATCATCTTCCTGAACTCTCTTCATTAGCTTTTCAAATCCATCTACAAGTAAAGGATTACTATCAACAGTAGTTTTAATTGCACTTAAATTATACTCAAATCCGTTTTCTGTATATTCTCTTTTTTCTGGATCGTAAGTTCTATATCTATATTTATCTACAAGTTTAGTTCCTTCTTCAGAAAGCATATTAAACATATAGCTTTCAACAGATAAAGGAACTTGCATGTATTTTTCTTTATCTTTTCTATTATTAACTCTTGCCATAAGTACTGATTTTGCAAGTGATGCAGAAAGTATAGCAAGTGATGTAGTTCCATCTTTACTTGACTTAGTATTTCTAAACTCAGATATAAATTTAGTATACTGTTTTATCATAGTAAGAACAGCATCATCTACTGTATGATCGTATCTTTGTGCCATAAGATAGCTGTGTCCATCTTTTGACTTTGCAAATATCATATCATCAGAAACATCTTGTAATTCAATGCTTCCAATAGATTCTCCATACCATCCACCATATGGTCCATACACAAGTTTAGAACTCTCGATAATATCATCAAGAGCATTTATAGTTACGTTATCATCTAATCTTAAGAAATTAGATGATGATTTGTCTGTGTAAACTCCAACTGGATTATTCTCCCTCTCATGTAGTCTGTCTTCCAGCCAAGTTTTAGCTATATAGTTACCGCTAAATAATGTTTTCATTATACTGCCTCCTTTATATTTTAAGGTATAATTACCTTTTATTCACTCAGAGTTTTGTTTCGATTTTCCTATATTAAAGGTAAGTCCTAGTTACTTCGGTCAAAAACAATCGTCGATGTTTAAAATTGTCTATCGAAATAGACACATATAAAAGATTAAAGGAGGAATAGAAAATATGAAATTAGACAGCTTTTCTTACTCAACACCGCTTATAACAAGTCCGTTCAATGCTTCAATTGAATCGTCTACGGTGTTAACAAGAATCGACAAGAGCATAAGAGATGAGGAATATCCTCTAATCCAAGGTTATAACTTATACCTAGTAACTTATTTCCCTCAAGGAATTACAGATAAAAGTATTCACTTTACAGGAAATAATGCATACAGACTGTATAAAAAGTTATTCCCTGCTCCAAATCCTAGACTATATGGTCCTAACCCTTCAATCATAGAAGGAGCACTTAAAGCAGGATGGGGTGTTATACATGTTAACGTTGCTGACCCAGTTGCAACACATGCTAACTTTACAGTTGAATTTGAATTTAAGAGAGCAGAAACTAAAAAGAAATTCTTAGTTCATAAATTAACTGCAAACCCTAACTTACTAGCATTTAAGTGGCTTACAGGAGATCCAGCAAAGGACACTACTATTAAGTCAGAATTTGATCTAAGAGATGACATTGATGTTTCTGAGCAAACTTACGAATGTGAATTCAATACTTGGGACATCGGTTTCAAAACAAGTTCTATCAAAGGAATTGGTAAAAATACAGATATTAACTCTTTCTTAGAATTAAAACCTGAATGTAATAAATTTAACATGAGTGCTGGAGATACTATATCTGCAGACGACTTCGGAAATATTATCCTTTATGGATTGATATTCAACGGAAGACATGCTTATGCTAATAAGTATAAAGCAGTTCTTCAAACAGGTGTATCTGAAGACGACTTAGATAAAGGTAAACCAATGATACAAAAGATGACTATTATGGATGCAGGAGAAAAAATGTATGAATTTAGTTTTGCTAACTACGATTATACAGATCCTACAACTAAAGCATCTTATATCTTTGGTTCAAATGCATTAAAAGCATGTAAAGAAATATTAACTAATGTTGAGCATATCCAAATGTTCTACCCTATTACACATGAAAGATCTCTTGCAATGAAGTTTGTAAAAGGAATAGAAGAAGTTGAAAGAAAATTAAAAGCTGAAATCACAAATGCTATTAAAGCTCACATACCTAGTTTTACACTTGAATCTCAAACAGCTGGATCTGAATTCCATAAAGCAATAATGGAAGACTTTAACATATTCAAGAGATTTAAAACTAATCCAAATGATTTAAATGACTCTCCATTTGCAAAAACTAACCCTGCAAATAAGAAATGGGGAGATTTAACTATAATGAATGGATCTTACATTAGTCCAAACATTCAATTTGCAAATGGTACAAGCGGAGAACTTATAAATCACTTAAGAGATAACCACTGGGATTGGGATATAGATTATCAACCAATGGATACAACTCAATCTCCACCTCAACCACTTATGATACCAAATCCAACTGGAGCTGGTACAGTACAAGCACCTAAAGTTAAAATATTACAAGAATTATTCAAAGAATGTTACAACGGTGCTGATATAATAGATAAAGACTTACTTGATCCTGCAGTTAGACCTGCATTTATTATGCTTGGAGAAGGATACCCATTCCAAGTACAAGAAGTAATGGATCAATTCGTTAAATATCAAGAAGGAAGAATAAGCTTTGAAGGTTCAAGACCTGACTGTGTATTTATAAGAACTCCTCAAACTACTAAAGAGTTCTCTACTATTCAATCTATTATAGATTGGAAAGAAAAATGGCAAATCTCTAGATCAGGACTTGCAAATAACACAAATACATGGGCTCTTGTAGGTTATGGAACTTATATAGATCCAGATACTGATGTACCTGTAAACTGGTCTCCTACATTTAGCTGGGTAACTGGTTCAAGCTTACTTTCTTACTTAGTAACTGGAGTTTCTGATTCATTTGCATCAGACTCTTGGTCTAAAGTAGTAGGATGGGAACCTGGTTCTGCAAGATGTATTCCTAAGACTTCTTTAGAAAAAGAAGCACTAGCTAAAAACAGTATAAACTACTTAGTACAAAAATCAGATAGACAGTTCTATCTAGGTGAAGACCATACTGTTTTAGATGGTAAGAAATCTGGACTTAAAAACTTAGGTTCTATGATTCAATTTGGATATATAACTTGCTATGCTTACATTACTTTAAGAGATAATAAGATTATGAACTTAACTGCTGATAACTTACTAGAACTTAAAGAAAAAGTATCAAGAGCTATATCTTACTATGCTAGACACTTTAATAATAAAATTGATATCGCTATGGGAAGATCTACACATGAAAAAGAAATTAACAGAGACGTAGTTCTATGTACTATAGGTATTACTACTCATACTTTCTCAAGACATAGTAGACTTCAAATGGAAGCGTTACCAAGTGATGAATAATAAAGGAGGAATGATTTAATATGGCAGGACCTACTTACTCTACACAAAGTGGAGTTGCTGCAATGAAGACTATCTATGATGGGTCTTTATTCTTGCAATACATGATGACACCTGGAAAAGGTAGAAACGTAGTTATATCTGGGGAACAGTTTGACTATGGAAAAAGAAACCAAATTGGTATGACATTCGTTGATAGATCACAATTCATACTACTTACAACTATATATCCAGAAATCTATATGTTCTCGGGTAATAACTTACTAAGAGAAGCTGTAAAAGGATACTTCAGATATATAACAGAAACTACAAGAGCAGTAACAGGATTCCAAGATCCTACTCTTGACGTTAGTAAACCTACATTCAAGAATAACTTCTTGAACTTGCCTATGTTTACTAACCAATCAAACCCAACTACTGAACTAAGTTTCCAAATACCTGCTGAACTTGCTGGTTACTTTATAACTAGATTTACAGCACACTGGATGGGAGCAATCTCTGACCCTAACTCAAGAGGAGCTCACTATAATGATACAGGTATACCATTCAATAACTACTCTCACTCAGGAGGAATGGCTTACATAAAACCTGATAAAACTTATACAAGAGTTGATTATGGATGCTTAATATTCTTAATGGTTCCATTAAGTGCTCCATTCAACTTATTCGACGCTGATGCTTCAAACCCTGGAGTACCAGAACTAGAACTTAAGTTTACTGCAAACATAGTTGATATTTCTAACGTAAAAGTTAACGAAATATGTCATTCATTACTTGCTAAATATAGAAACCACATCGTAATAGATTCTGGTATATTTGGTGCAGTTAAGAATACATGGTTGACTATGGTTGAAGAAGTCGATGTAAACGACGTATTTGCAAAACTTGCAGGTTAATACTTATAAATAATATAATAGTAATCCCGGATAGCATTTTTATGTTATTCGGGTTTACTTTATTTTATTTCAGCAAATACAAAGGAGTGATTTAGTTGACTGATCAAGAAGTTAAAAGCTCATCAAGAACCAAAGTAATAGAGTATTTTGTAAATCGTTATATATATAATGATACAGACGAAGAGCTAAGTGGTAGTATGGTTAAGGTGCTGGCTGTACTTGATGAATGGTTTGCACAAAATGATAAGAAGTGGCAAATAAGTAAGGTATACGAAGAGTTTGAAGAAAGTAGAGATGCTTTAAAAGCTTGGAAGCAACATAAAGATGAATTTACAAGATTTCATGTTATAGTTGAAGTATCTGACTTTATAGCTGCATTTGCATCATTTGTAAAACGTTATATAGGATCTGTAGATATGAAAAAGATAAAAGATGAAGATCCTGAATTTATTGAGATGTTAGATACTATTAAAGCAACTATACAGCAAGTTGAAATAACACCTCGTGAAGTAGTTGTAAATATAGAGAATAAGTTCTTAGAAATATATATGGGTATAACTACATTTAAAAAGCTTAAAGGTGGAGATACAAACGACTTATTATGTAGAGTAATAAGAACACTTTATACTACTAAAGAGATAAATGACAAGAATAACGAAAAGAAGATAGTAAAAGAAATAAGAAGAATGTGGTATGCAAGAGAGTTTAATAAGATATTTGAATGATATACACTGATCCAATCTATAGGGTAAAACTTGTAGATTGGATTTATTTCTTATTTTTTTCCGCATTTCTAAATAGATAATAGTTACATATTATTACATGAATCAAGTCAAATAAAAACGTTAGAGAAAGGAGGTGAAAAGAAAATGTTTGGAGTATTTGAAATGATTGGAAGTATGGTGTTAAAAGCAGTTAAATGGGTTTGGGAATTTATTAAACCTACTGCTAAAAGAGCTTGGGAAACAGCTAAGCTAACTGCAGGTATTCAAGAAGTTGTGGAATATGATGAGTATGGAAGAGTATCCGCAGTAAAACCTATGTCATTTAGTGAAGTTCCGAAGTATATGAACGAACATCCTAATAACAGAATCTATATCACAGATCATAATGGAAGAGTTTTTAATTTAAGAACTCTTAAAGAAGTGGAAGTTGATATGGATGAACCTAGACGTAGATACAACTACCGTAAGGAATGTGACGACTACTATGATGATTATTACGATGATTATGATAGAGACTACACAGACTACAGAGACGACGAGATTGACTATGGTAGAAAGGCTGAAGTTGAAGATGTTTATGAAGAACCTACATTCTCAGAAGAAGAATGCGAAGACAAAGCACTTCTAGAAATGTGGGATTCTAATAAAAAGATACTAGGAGATATAGCACTAGATCATAATTGGGAAGAAGATGATTTACGTGCTAATCTTAAAAGGGAGGAATACATAAATGACAGAAATGAAAAAGTTGTTAAATACACAGTTGATGATACTCTCCAAGCCGTAATGACAGGTACTAAAGATGAATACGGTAATTGGAGGTACAGAGAAAGCAGTGTTTATGGATATATGATATAAATTAATAGGAGGTAAACGTATGGTAATAGGATTGAATTTAATTAATGAAAATATGAATAAGAAGTGTTTTGATATGGTAGTGGATGAATTTCTATATCGTCTAAATGAGAAGGACTTAGTTATAATGGATGGTGAAGACGATGTCTCTGTTCAATGTTGGGCTGACACACAAGAGAAGGAGAAAGCATATACACCAGTGTATTACTTTGCACTTTCTGATGAATATAGAAAGAGTGATCTTGATGATATTCTAGGGTTTGTCAACGATAGAGTACCAGAATATTCAAACACTAGCTGTGAATTTAAGATACTTACAAAGGTTGTAGGTACTTCTACTGTCGCTAGATACACAGTAAAGTGTGTCTTAAATGAGAAAAATGGTAAATTTAAAACTAAACTAGGCTTAGGAAAGTAGGTGAAGGATGTGTTTAGTTTAATATTTACTGTAATTTTAATTGGGCTACTTGGAAAGGTAGCCCTTTCTTTTTAATCACATCACAAGGAGGTGGATAGGATGTGTGATGTAAATGTAGAAGAGATTTTAAAAAATGATATAATTTCTATATCAAAAGCAGATATAGAAAACATGGAAACACAAGAGGCTAGAAAGCTTTGGCAAAAACATCTTAGAATGTTTGATGGTGTCAAGGTTACACAGAAAGAAATTTCTGATATAAAGAAAACTCTATTTGAAGGAGTAGGAGATGAGGATATCTATAACTATAATCTTATGCAACTTCAAATTAGGGTAACTAGAAGATAGGAGGTGCAGATATGAATCTAGATAAGTTATTTTTATTTGGTTTAGGTTTTGTTGTAGGTGCAACTATTACTAAAATAGTAATGGAAGCATCACAAGTTGAAGTCCAATACTTTAAGGAAATAGAATATCCTTATGGTAGTGGGAGAATAGTCAAAATGACGTATCCTGAATATGAAAGATATGCTCGTGAAAACGGGTTAGTTGAAAAACAGGAAGAAATATGTTTATAAAAGGAGGTATGTAAGATGAAAGCAAGTGTAGATAAGATAAAGAAGTTTATGAATGATCATTCAATGGTACATATTTTTATAATTGATAAAGTTACAGTGCCATCATTTAATGTACTTGACCCTAATGTACTTGTGTGTTCAATGGGACATAAAGGAAATCTTATAATTAATCAACCAAAATTTGAAGAACATTTGTGTGAAGTTATGGGAGAATATTTTGATAATGAAAATAATTCAAGTATATTTACAGTAGATGCTTACGATAACCTTTACATATTCAAAGATTATGAAGTAGAAGATTTAACTGATTATGCAAGTGATCTATATGTAGTAGGTAAACATTTATATGATATATGGGCTGAGAAATTCTTCAATGAAAATGACAGTGAAATACTTATAGATGAAATAAAAAATGGCGAATTTGATTATGATGATTATGAGGATGCTCTTGAATATGTAGCTAATTTATAAAAGAAGGAGAAGAGATATGAATTACTTAGAAAAATTTAATAGAATGGTTAAGGATTTATCAGTTGATGAGGTTACTTTAGTTGACAGTAACCATTGGTATGGGGATTATGGATGTATCTGGGATGAATACAATGGATTCCATGGAAATCCTCATAAACTTGCTAAGACTTTTTACAAGTTTATTGAAAAACATTGGAAGAAAGCTTTGCCAAGTAAATATTGGAAAAAAGAAAATGGTATAAACTATAAAGGTGCTACTATATCATTAGTTCTTTGTGTCGGTGACCATAATTACATGTCTAAAAATGTAGATGAAAATCAGATATGTAAACTATTAAATGGTCAAATCTATTCTATTGAGGATAGATACTGGTTAAATATTCAGGAAAGTAAGATTCTTAAAAAGAAACTTAAAAAAGGATACATCTATACTGCATATGATGTATTTATGAATGAACTTACTCCAGTAGAAAGAGAACTTATTGAAAGCAGGAGAGAAAGATATATTAATAATGGTCTTAAAGGAAAGTATAATATAGAAGACTATTCTAATGAATGTTATGATGAGTGTTATGACGAATGTTGCGACTGTTCAGATGAAGAATATCCAGGAAGTCCGGAATAAAAAAGAAGCAAGAAACCCTAAACTAATAGGGTTTCTTTTTTTCTCTACAAAGATACTTCTTCTTGATCTGATACACCAAATTCATTATATGGAGTTCCTAAAATATTTGATATTTGTCTTTTACTAAATCCTCTTTCTTGATAGAATTTAATGGTTCTATCAAGTCTTTCAAAATCACGTTGTTCTAACCACTTATCAGTTGCTTTAAAAAGCTTCCATCCACATATTCCAGCTACTACTGTAAGTCCTAACATTATTAAATCTTCTTTATACATACTTATTCCTCCTCGTCATATTTTCTAAAATAATATTCTTTCCATAAAACATTTTGTAAATCAGGTGTTAAATCTTCATTAGAGTAGTATATTTCATCAAATATTTCTCTACTTATAATTCTAAATAGACATTCTGTATGAAAGTCTATGAAGTAACCATTTGTATATCTATGGTTCTTTATAAATATAAGGTGTTCTAATCTTGTATTAACACCTATGTTTGATAAGAACCTTCTTTTATAGTCATCCAATGCTCTTTTATATGTCTCAGATGCTTCAACATTAGTTGGCAGATTACCATGTATTTTATTCATATCGTTTATTGCAGCTAGATATCCTTCCCACATATAATAAGTTCCTTTGAATAATTCACACATTAAAAGAACACCATTCTCATCAGTCCAGCATTCTTCACCATATGTATCCATGTACTTAATCTTTTTCATATTTACTCCTTTAAATAAATTCATCTGTATATTTAATTATTATTTCATCAGTTGCATTACATACATATTTATACCAATTGCTATCACTTCTTACTCCGTAATGTCTTTCAACGAATTCTATATAAGAAGCTATCTTTTTACAAGTAAAATACTTTGTCATTTCAGGTATAATAACTCTGAATGGTTGAACGTATAATACTTCATTTCCTAAGTTTCTAAATTTACCATCGTTTAATAAATTAGTAACATGTTCAAACTCTTCTGTATTATCATATTCGTAGTTATCGTTACTGAAGTTTAACAAGTAATCACTAAAGTCTATCAGTACATTTCCAAGATAGTATATTTCATTTCCTTCTCTATCAAATACCTTTATATTACATTCAAAACATTCATGATTATCCACAAGTATAGGATCAGAACTTATCTCCATTATCTTTATAGTACACATAGGTTCAACTGTTATTATATCGTGTCCAACCTCACATACAAATGGATATTTAACGTATAAAATGTCTCCTATCTGTAAGCTAAGGTCTGTTGGATTACCTTTACTATACCATATGTCGTTTATAAGAGATGAATATACACGTCTTGGGACACATACAAACCTTTCAGGATCGGATAAGTAATACATCACTTCATTTAAATCAATACTATTACATTTGCCTATATCAACTATACTAGATACAGATATCTTATTAAATACAGCAACATCATCAGATCTAAGTCTTGCTAGTGCTATATTTATCTTTTTAATTTGAGATACTTTATTGAAATCAAAGTTGTCTCTAAGCTCATAGGATACGTTAGTCATGTATTTTGCTGTACTATTATCATATTCTGGGTTATCAAGGAATGTATCTCCATATAACATAAAGCTTTGCCAAGGGAATACTCTTCTTAAGTTTTCAATAATAGATGTATCTATACAGTTTATAGATCCAATTACATAGAAGTCAAAGTTTTTAACCATTTTATCTCTATGTTTAGGATCTACATCGAATATACCAAATTCCCATATAGGAAATACTACTAGCTCTATATCCCTACCAGGATTAAAGTCTTCGAATTCATCAGATTTTATTACTATTTTTTCTGGCTTAGTTATTCCTGTAAGAAGTCCACATATACGAATAGTTCCAAACTCATTTACTTCGTTTATATTAAATCTCATATTCTTAGATACAAGAACTATAACATCAGATATGATCTTCTTAGCAGTTATATTCCAAGGCACAGATAAACATTCTGTTCTTTTGTGATAAAATACCTTATCAATTTTATTTATCATATTATCCTCCTTTAATATCACATTTACATAGTTAATGTTTGTTTATTATAAGGTAGATAGAAACAAAATTGCCGTTATTTTTAAACTTTAAAGGAGGAGATATTATGAAAAGTAACTGGTCGAATCTGGGTATATTTCCTGGATTATATCTAGCTGTACTTGCAGAACCTAGTGCTAGAATTACAAATGAGTACTTTGTAGTTACGATTCCAGCTCTTATGGGTGGTATAGTGGAACAGGCAGAAACGCCAGATAAACCTGTTGAAGATCCAGAAGGGAAGAATAAACTACCTATAGATAAAGAAGTTGTACTTAACAAAGACTTTACAGCAAGAGATAAGAATAAACTTCAAGATTATAATGTAGCAACTACTATTAAAGCTGAAAATCTTACATGGCATACTCATAGATTAGATGGATTTATAAAACATGCTACTATTCAAAAGGTAACTGCAAAGACAGGAGCTATTAAAAAGGATACTGGTACATATAATGGGCCTACAACACCAGCAGGATGTGGTGCTCATACACATGAAACCACTGGAACACATACAAGAAAGGGGATAAAACAAGAATCTCTTACTTGGACAGGACTTGATGTTTACATGATGGAACAAGTTGACTTCGAGAACATCAATAATAAGATTATTAAAAAAGGTGATATACTATACGGGACATTTATTATAGGAGCTCCTAATAAATTCGTTATAACATGTATACCAGGAGTAACACCAAGAACTGTACATGAAATACAAAATGGTCAAAATGTTGAAATTAAGGATACTTCTAGAGACGGAGAAAAGAATCCAGCTGAGAAGGAGGCTAAATAATGGTTAAGAATTTTACAAACTTAAGAAAGCTTTTAAGAGGAAGTGGATTACAACCAGTAGGAGACAATGCTCCTAAAGAACCTATGACAGTTCTTGATATGCTTGATAACAGATTTTCTCAAAGCTACTATGATATTATACCTTGGAGTAAGCAACACTTTGATGTAGTTTATCCAAGTTTCGTTATAAATGTATTTAATCAGTACATAAGATATCTTGATAATGCTGAATGGACGTCGTTTGTAAGTATACCAGAAGAGGTTATATCTGACTTTGCATATAAGCCTGGACTACTTGCTAAAGTAATATACGGATCAACTGTACTTCAGTATTTAATATATGCATTTAACGATATTCGTGAACCATATGATTTATCTGAAGAGTTTCTTGCTCAAAATGGTATTAAGGTACTTAATTATCATGGAATAGAAAAACTTGGTAAGCTTATTTCATTTAAGCAAACAGAGGAAAGCAAGAAGATAAATACATTCCTATTACAAGAAAGGTGATATTTGTGGAAGTTATATTAAAAGATGAAATAGAACATATAATGAGAGAGTTTTATAGACTTAAAAGATCAAGTGACGCTGCTATGTTTTTTATTACTCAAAATGAAGTAACTATCGGGGATCTTATGAAGTTTGATTATCAGTCTAAGAAGTATTATAAAGCTATATGGCAATACATAACTGAGTATACGATTGATAAGATAGAAAGAGGAAACTATGAACAGGTTCTATCTGATATAATACCTAAATTAGAAGTTGAATCGTTTAGTTTAAAACCTAGATTTAAAGGATCATTTGATAGAGACTACCTTATAAATAGTTATTTATTATGCTTATTTAGAACTCTTGTAGAAAAAGGTATGTATGATGTATATAATTATACTATAAGTTTGCTTCAAATACAAGGAGTAGATTCAAGAATACTTGCAAATATAATAATGCAAGATTACTCACTTATGAGTCCTACACTTGTAATGACTTATATAGATCTTGGTTTATTTGATGCAATAGATTTTTGTAATCTTATATGTGTATGTAAAGAAAGATATGATTATTTCTGGATAGATAAGCTACTTGAGATCTATATGTCTGAAGAGAGTAGAATACTTGAGTTATTTATACATCTTACACAAAGAGTTGAATATAAGCTTATAGATAAAGGTAATAAATTTAGAGTAGTAAAAAATACAAGAGCTTCACTTAAAGATAAAGAAGTCTATTTACATATAATTGAGTACATTAGCAAAAGAATAGTTCTAGATGCTAATATAATGTATCTAGAAAAGCTAAATGAGGCTGTTAACATATATAACTCAGAGAAACCAAAGAATATAGAAATAGTTAATGCATACGAAGATTACGCTGAATGGTTTACGTCTAACCTATCTAATTTAGATGGTGGTAAGATGCTTTATAACTACCTAAATTTTAAAGGAGAAGAAGGAGAAGATTTTCCAGATGAGTTTTATCATCTGTTTAAACATGAAGTAACTCATATGAATGATATTATGAGTACACTTGAACTTGAAGATTACCCGTTTTTCTTACGTATGTTTAATATGAATAGATTTAAACTATATTCAGATTATAACGAAGAACTTATAGAAAAGGTAGTAAACAGAGTTCAAGATGATAATAAATTCTTTCTTATGGAATTTGGACTGTCTACTGATACATATATTACGTTGAACTTATCTTGTTATCCTTATATATAATAGGGTGATATTAAAAGGTAAATGGATGTAAAAATACTTACAACTTCTAAGTCAATTAGAAGGCACATTACCTTTTAATAAATAAAATAAACCCGAGTTACAGGATTAAAGGAGGAGTAACAAATGAGTAAGAAAGAAGTAAAAGAAATCAAGAAAATTGGTGGAGGAAATGGAGCACCTGAAATTAAGGAAACTAAAAAAGGTATTTCTATTCCTAAAGCAGAAATTAGTGAGATCAAAGTTCCTAAGGTAGTTATCGGAGGTCTTAATGAATCACCAACTAAGAAACCAGTAGGAGACGACTTTGTAAAGTATGGAGAAGAAACACCAAGAAATCCATTCAAGAAAACACTAGTTGTAACACAACCAGATGTAAGATTTGTAGGAAATATAGAAAGTGCAACAGACACTACTATAAACATTCCTCTAGATCTAGTATCTTTTATATCTTTACAATCAACTACTAAAGATATAGAAAGAGCAGTTAAATCAAGATTCTCTGTAGTTAAGTCAGTAGAATATGATGATGTTTATAAAACATTCGTAGCTGAACTTAAAATGAAAGAATGTTTAAAAGATGAAAATCTTGAAACAGTTACTGATTACAATGGATATACTCCATTATCAGCAGTTAACACAGAAATATTAACAGATGATCTTAAAGCTATATTAAGTCCAAACTATAAAACAGTTTGTACAAGAGGTAATAGCTTAGTATTAGTATTAGGAATAGATGAAATAATTTCTAATATATTACTTAAAGAATACATAACTGGTCCAGATAAAGATAAGTTAGATTTTGAAAAACACGTTACTTTATCTAAAGTAGAATTTAAAAATGATACTATCTTCTACTTATTTGGATTTAAAGAAATGCCTAAAGAACTTACATTCTTATGTGACAGATCTAACTTCGTAGCTGTAAACATCAGCTGTACAAATGAAAGAGCTGCTGAAGTAATTAAAGCTAAATATTTACATAAGATGGATCCAGATGCTGAAGTTAAATTTGTTGATGCAGCACCAATATTCAAAGAAGACGATGGACACAATCCAATCATCAAAAAAGATTATATCAACGGAAGAGCTGAAACTATTATGGAAAGTATTCCAATGGTTAAATTACCAGCAACTTACGAACAAGTGGATAACAGTTACAAGAATCCATTTATGAATGCATTTGTTGATACACAAGAAAAGGTATTAACTTTAGACACAAAGAAAATTAAGGCTATATTTAAGCCTCTTATACCTCAAGATGTAGTAATGGCATATCTTGTTGATGATGTACCTTATTTACTAGTAGATACAAGAATTCTATTTGCTAGAATTATAACTGAATCTATATTTGGTTTAAAAGCAAGTATAATTACACAAGATAATAAAGTAGGTTACATACTACATATTTAAGTAGTAGCACCCTCTGTTTCATAAAAGAGACAGAGGGTTTACTATTTTTTTAACCAAACTCAAAAAGAAAGGAGAAATATCATGACTGTAGTTAGTATATCAAGTCTATATAATACACTTGTAGAAATAGATGATACTATAGGTATTCTTATAGACGATGAAGATTACGAAGCATATGAGCTTTATATGGAAGGACTTACAAGTATAATAAAGCCTATAATAGAAAATGATCTTAAGATAGTGAATGATGATGAATATAGAAATGAAAGATATATTAATAAATATGTTAAAATAATAAATGATATTAGATATATAACTCGTAATGGTATGATGCATCCTTTACTAGGTGTACTAATAGAGTACGTAGAAGATTTTATTTACGGAGGTATGGGAAATGAAGACTAATTTAATGATGCTTAAGGATGGTGGACTTGATAGACTGATAAATCTTGTACAAGATAGATCTAAGTCTAGTATACTTAAAATAAGCTCAGATCTTGATATTTATATACTTTGGACTATAACTTATCTTGATAAGTGGAGTGTTCCAAATAATGCTTTAAATGCAATACTTACAACACCAGAATTTGATATAAATAAAATAAAAGAAGATTTAGATTCACATAAAAGTTATAGAGATCAACTAGCAACACTTGAAACATGCATAGAAAGAGTATTTAGACTTAAGAATTTCGATATAGTAGAGAAAGATAAGCTATCTGATGCTGATAAAGTATACGTAGCGTTATCAACAGAGATATTAGAAAAACTAGATACTATGTTAAGCTAGGTGATTTGTATGACTGATCTGAATAAAAGAGTATTAGAGAGTAGTTATTTCTCAGTACTTACATACGAGATATTCAAATCAATGTTTTCATTAGAAACAGATGCTAAAAGAATATACATAGATTTAAACCATACTGTATCTGTATTATTTAGGAATGAAAATGTTAATGACGAGAGGATAGTAGATCAAATAAGTTCTATAGTTGAAGACTTTATTACTAGATATTTAGAAAAAGGAACTCAACTTATATTTATCTACTATACAAAAAGTTCTATATATCACAGAAGTATTTACGAAGGATGGTGTAAAGAAAGAGATGAAAGAGTAGACTTCAATAAATCTCAGTTTTTAAAATCACTTATAGTAAATATAAAGAAAGCAAATTCAGATATAAAGAACTTAAAAGTAGTTAATATACATGGTGCACATGCGTCTATGTATATACAAAAGATGGAAGGATCAAGTAAAATACCAGCTGTAGTTATATCTAAAGACGTTGTAATGCACTTTATAAAGTCTGATAACTTATCTGTATTTGATGGAAAGAAGTATTATAACTTATTTGAAGAAAGACGTGAGTTTCCATTAGGAGCTGATGAAAAGATTATAACACCTTATCTATTTAAGTATTATGTAACTCTATGTGGCGATGATAGAGATGAGTACTATGGATATAAAGGAGTTGGAATAAGAAAGTCTAATAGATATGTATCTAAACATGCGGTTGAAATACTTGGAGATCTAGAACATCCATATAAAGAATTCATTGATAAGTATAGTAAGCTATATGATATGAATTCAATGATGGATTGGTATAATGACTTTATTGCTAAAATGAAGGAGGCAAAAAGTGAGTAGTACAGAAAAATATAGAAAAACTGGAGAAGCTTTTGATACATTAGAGATAGTGTTTAGTAAGAACCCACTTAATAATGATAATGTAATTGAAACTATTACAGTATTTGACCCTAAGAGTGGGAATGATAAGTTAAAGTTTTATTACAATGCAACTGGATTTATAACTAAAATAGAAACATTTAGTATAGGTCATGATGTAGAGCAAGGTTATGTAGGTTCACCAACTGGTATATTTCTATATACAGAAATGCCTAATGGCAATATAAGATGTGAATTTAAGTATTTAAGATCACAAAATAAACTTTACATGAAGGGAATATTAGTATTCGGACTTAATGATCCAGTTGATGATTACAAGCTTATAAGATCTGCACACTATCTTCTAGATGGAGTTAATGAAGCAAATGTAATAGAATGGGACGAAGTAGAAAGTAAATATACTTTAACTGAACATGAGCTTGATAATGGTGTATCTAAAATAGTTTTAGAAGCTAAGTTTGATCAGAATAAACTTCCGACTGGAATATGGAAATTACATGCAAAGGCAGTAGATGATAATAGAGATATTATGGTTGAGATAAATACGCTTCTTCAAGATGTAGAAAATGGACACTTTGCATAATATAAGATATCTAGGTAGAATTAAAAGTTCTACCTAGGTACTTTTATTTTTTTCGCCTACATAAAAACAAAACCTAGTATTTTAATAAATAAATTGACTAGGGGTATACCTTAGTAAGAAGGAGGAAAATATGATAGATAGAACTAAGGCAGATGAAAGTCTTGTTAAGTTTCTACAAACAGCTATGGAAAGTTTAGAACCTTTAGATTATGAAGGTAATAGACTTGAAGGACTTCAAGATGTGAAAGGTTTTGAGGATTATGAATTGGACGGTAAGAAGTTTGCAACAGATGTAGCAGTTGCGGTAACTGTTGCTGGTTTAACAGCAATAGGAAGTTCAATATTAATTCCTATGATATCAAATATCGTAAACTATTTCGATAATTCTTTTAGTGGAGTTCAAGATACAGTAGTTACTATACCTGTAATAGTGTCTGATGACATTCCTAAAGGTGTAAGAGATGATTATTGCGGATGTTTAGAAGTTTTATATGGAATGCTTATCAAATCTACTCTAGATGGAAAAACTAGAAGTGGTTCTGGAGACGTTCAAAGAATTATGAAGACATTACCTTTCTTAACATCTAACGATAAAGTTAAGGTTTCTAAGTCAATAGCAGCTTTATCAGATGTAACAGGAAGACTTATTAAAGAAAAAGAAGGATTAATGAATACAAATGGTGCTAATGCTGTATCTGTGTTCTTAGAAAGTGTTAAAGAATACTATGATGACTATATTCATAGTCCAGGAATGGAAGGAAATGATGAAGTATTCGTTAAAACAGGTAGATCAGGACTTCCTACATTCATTACAGTTGAATGCTTGGTTAAAAATGGATCTAAACTTGAAAAGAAAAAGATGCAAATTGGTATAAGATGTATAGCTAAAACTATTACTAAAGAAGAAACAGTTGCATTCTTTGTAAAACATAAACATGCAGTAGCAGAAGTTAAGACAGCTACAACATTATGGCAAAAAGTTAAAAATGTTGTAACTCTTTCTTTCTTAAGAAATAAAAACTCTCAATCAGAAGCTTCACCTGCAGTAACTAAGACATTAGAATCTATGTTAAATGCAGTTAAAAGTATAGATAAACCATTTGTTGCTATGCTTTTAAGTGATGAAGTAAGAGAGTTATTAAACGATAACGGACTTAACATACTAAATCCTAGTTTCGTAAGAACATTATATGCTAAATATCCAATACTTTCTATAAGTTTCTTTGATGCTAACTCAGATACTTACTTAGTAAGCTTACTTCAAGATAGTGTATTCACTAGAAGATCAGCATCAGAACTTAACTCAGAAAGAGATAAGTATGAAAAAGTTATAGGAGATATGGTTAGAGCAAATAGATTAATTCAATAATGGAGGAGATATATGAATACTTGGCAAAAAGTTAGAAAGTATAAGAATATGTTTGTCGGTACAGAAGCTGACGAAACAGGTGTAGACGAAGAATTACTTCGTAATGAAACGGATGCAAACGAAGAATATGATTATGAAGATGATCCGTTTAATATAGGAGCAGTAGACTTCGAAGACGGAGATGATGATAAAACTGTTCCTGAATCTGAGGATGGAGAAGTACCTACTGAAGATAATGAAGATACAGAAACTGAATATGAAACTGAGGAAGAATTAACTGCTGACGAAGAAGTAGTTAAAGAAGAAGCGAGATCTGCAAACCTTGTTAAGCTATCAGGTTCTCATATTAACGCATATGTTACTAATATGGATCATGTACTTACAACTGGTATGATAGAAAGAACTGGTAATTTCTCAGCAAATGATTATCAAGTTAGATTTATAGAACCAGCAGAAGAAATAATATCTAAATGCTTCTCAGATGATGAAGTAGTAGATAAAATAAAAGCATTTAGAGATTTACTAGATAAAAAACCTATAATGGCAAAACTTGCAGGAAATGAAACTAATCCTTTCGTATATGAAGGATTACAACTTGCTTATATTTTGGCATTAATGTCTGGTCTTGCACTTGTTGGACCAAGTCTTCAAATAAATGGAGGACTTGCTGATACCGCAAAACATATAAGTTTTAAAACATTTGGAGAACTAATAGAAGCTTTAGATAGTATACTTACTGTTAAAGCATCACTTGGTACTAAAATATACTATACAGATAGTATAGTTGATATAGCTGATAATACAGAGGCTTCTATATATGTAAATATACAAGAAGTAAATCCTGCTATTGGAGGACCATCTTCTGTACCAGCTAGTGAATCTATTGGTAACATAATAGAAATAAGAAATAATGGAGGACTAATGGACTATCTTATAGTTATGAAAGCTTTAGAAAAAGTTTCGTCTATAGGATCTAAATTAGAACTTACAGAAATGGCAACTAAAGTTTTAAAAGCTGCTGATGATATACTTAATATAGATATACAAGGTGGTGACGGAGAAGAAAAACTTCAAACTATAATTGAAACTGTAAGAGGTGAAATTATAGCTAAGATAGAAGGAGATGCACTACTTGATGATACATCTAGTATAGATAATGCTACAGCTGCTATACAAGTAGAAGATGGTGAAGAACCTGTTAATCCTGATGAAAATAATGAGGATGATGTTGAGGGGGAGCCTAACGTCCCAGACATAGAAGACTTAGAAGGGGTTGAATCTCTTGTTAGAGGGACAGAAGCTGAAGAAGTAGGAGCAATGGTTGCACTTACTACTGGACTTAAGAATATAATTCATTCTAAGTATGTTAAAATAGGTGTAGCTGTTGCAGGAGTTTATGCTTTATTTAAAGGAATAGGTAAACTTATTACATACAGAATGAAAAAGAAGATAAGTGAGTCTGAAAAAGCTTATAACGATAAATATAGTATTAAGTTTAATGATACTAAAGAATACGGAGAATTCTTAAAAGCTGAAGACAGAGCCATTAAATCATCAGCTTCAATACTTCAAAAAGAAGTTAATAATAAACTACCTTTATTCTTATTAATGTGTAAACTATGTGGTAAAGATATTAAATCTGATTTATCAAGAGTATTCTCTCCGGTTGAACTTAAAGAGAAGTTCAATAAATCATTTCCAGGAGAACTATTACTATGTGCTAACAGATATGTTAAGACAGGTGTTGATATTCAGTTATTATCTTACTTCTTAGATAAATCTAAAGTTGTAGTAACTAAAGAAAATAACGAAATAAAGATTTACTGTGGTAGTGACGAACTTAAAACTCAAATAGAAATTAATCTATCTGCTAAAGGAGTAGACACTTTATTTGATCCAAGTTTAGTTAAAGCTCTAAAAGACATGGCTAATAAGTCTTTCGTAGAAGGAGAAGACTATAATCCAGGAGAAGATTTTCATCATATAATAGTTGATCATATGTTTAAAGAATTTGAAAATTACGGAATGTATGCTAAAAAGGTATTCGCTGATGAAATGAAGAAGAATTATCCTGGTATAGTTGCTGATAGTTTCTTTATTGGGTATGTAGGAGAAGAAACTGAAATACCTGGTTACATATGTTATCATATAACATTAAAGAAACCTACAGAAGAAGCTGTAGCTAATGCTGAACCAGTTGCTGAATAATAATTTGGTGTACTTAGATTAGTTTCTAGGTACACCACTTTACTTTATTTTTTCTGATAATTTAAAAAGGAGAGATAGATATGAGAAGTTCGTATGAAGAGTTTTATGATACTGGGACAGAAGGAAGTATAAGTGAGGCACTTGCAGCTGTTGCTAGTTATGCTATAATAGGTGTAGTAATACTTGGTGTGGTTTATCTATTTGATAAACTTACTAAGAATAGACCTGATTTCGTTAATCCAAATAATAAAAATGAAATGAAACCTTTCTTTGATGCAGCTATTGAAGTAGGTGAAAATGAGATAAATGAGTTCTATGATGAAATTACTGATGTATGTCATGAGGTTAGTCAGTATTGTGATAGTCGTAGATTTGCATCTGGATATCCATGTATAGATTTTGCTATGTTTTTAAATGATTATGACTTTAAGGTAGATGTTCATCCACTTGTAAGAAAGAATACTTTTAGAGATACGTTTAAATATATACTAGCAAAAGGCAAAGTAAGTACTTCTAATAATGTATTTCAGGGTCCAGTGTATCTAATTCCAGTAAGTACATGTACTGGTATATCAGGTTATTGGGATGATGTAGTTGATATGATAGCAGATACAGAAACTACTATATTTGAAACTAAAGATGGAGAATATGGTATAAAATTTAGAGTTAGAAATAAAAAAGAAGTTACTATTATGAATGATCCTAAGATACTTAGAGGACTAAGTTCAGTCGGTGACATAATAAGAGCTGGACTTAATAACAACGGAGACTTATCTAAACTTAAAGAAAGTCAAGTTGAAGATATTATAGTAGATATTAAAAATAACTTAATAGAATTACTATCAAAAGAGATAGACAGATATAGAATATCAGTACAACAAGAACTACATTCAAAGCTAGGAGTTGAAATAGATCCAAAACTAGACGTATCTGAGTGGCTAGAAGGTGACTATGGTTGTACATATATACCAATAAAGCTTAAGGGAGGACTTAGATGAGATCATCTTATGAAGAATTCTATGATATAAATGAAAGAGTTGGTCAGGAGAATGTTGTGTGGGATGTTATAAGTGGAATATTTAAAGCTGAACCAATAGCAGCAACTATTACTGTAATAGGATTTACACTGGCTGCAGGAATTAAAGCTTCTGATTGGTATCAAAAATATAAATTAGAAAAGGCTAAGAAGAAACATGAGGCTAATACTAAGAAGAATATTGACGGACTTATAAAGTATGCTGAATATATGGTTAGAGATGAGGTAACTGAGTGTATGGATGCATGTAACACACTTGCACCTCAGGTTGCAACTAAGGCACTTAAAGATGCAGAAAGATTCTATACTGTTCTTCCATTCTTATTTAAACTTAATAATCGTAAAATAAAACTAGATCCAAGTGTTATTAGTAAGAAGAATGAAGTACTTAATAAATATGATGACTTAGAGACTGGTAAAGATGCTCGTGGATTTGCTTGGTTTGATGTTATGATGTCGTATGATACAGATTACGACATATCTAATATAGAAATACGTCTAGCTGAAATGAAAGATGGTTCTTATGGTATCATTATCAAAGGGAAATCTAAAACAGCAACATTTACATCTAAGGAAACATATGCTAAAGATCTAGGTTTCTTTGGTGAAGCTATAGATAAAGTACTTAAAGACTTACAGAAGTCAACAGACGTTGATGATGCAGACGCAATGGTTCAATGGTTAGAAGGTAAGATATATGACTGGGCATATGAAGACTTTGAGGTTTTACAAAGTTTATTTGCAAAAGAGCTATATAGAAGACTAGATATCCTTAAGGATGATGACATGGCTTATAAGATAATTCGTGCTATTCCTAGCTATCCAATTAACTATGTTCCAGTTCTTTATAAGGTTAAAAAATAAATGCCTTATATATCATCACTTGAGTTGCATGCACTAATATGAAGTAAACCTACTCCCTAATCGGAGTAGGTCTATTTTGTTCCACAATATAGTGTTTTGTAGCTATTTTTAATAGGAGGTTTATATATGTTTAGTGTGTCGGAAGTTATGAATAATATCAATAATAGAATTTATCCAGACGTTATTGATAGTATAAGAAAAGACGGAGATCTATTTTTTAAACTGGTAGAGAAGGCAATTATTGACAGAAAGAATATGGATGAGAAATCTAGTGTTTCTTTTGGTCTAACTCACAAACTTGTGAACTTTGAGGAATTATTCTTAGAGGACATGGAGAACAAAGAAGGTTTTTTAATTGATTTAGATGTAGATTATACAGATCTACATAATGAGAGTATGTTTCTTAATACCAAATCTATCTACTCTTATAAGTATGGTATTAGTAACAAAGACCCTCAAGAGGTACAAATAAAAAGATATAGCTGTGAATGTGGTGAACTTGAATCTCCTATAGCTGGTCTAAGGTGTGAGAAATGTGGAACTTACACAGATATTAGACTATGTAAAAGAGGTTGGTTTGATTTAGGAGTTTACAAGATATTTAACCCACACTATTTATACCAATTATTATCTGCATCAGCTGGAGCTGCAAATGATATGTTGGAAGATATGTATACATTCAGTCATGTAAGAAAGATCAAAAAGGAAAAAGACAAAGATAAAGGGGAAGTTGTAAATATTTTTGATCTTCAAGATAGAGACGTTTTAATTGACTGGATAAAAAGATATGTTCAAGAAGATAAACAGGAATACTTTTTGAATAATATTGACGCAGCTATGACTACAAAGTTTCCTGTATTTAGTAAGGACTTTAGACCATTTAGAGTTACTTACAATTTGCACCAAGAACCAAGAATAGAGTCACATGAAGTAAATCAGAAGTACAGACTAATGAATGATAAGATTCGTGAGATACGTAAAAGGGAGGATAGTATTGATGAACTTATTCAAAATGGTTATGTTACTAAGAAAAGAAGAGGTTATGAGATATTTCAACTTCTTAAAAGTATTCAGAAGTTATCATATGATATACATGAGA